>Ga0194118_10000037_pt1 | contig 238241 bp, 304 predicted proteins | sample TA2MahsurfametaG_2_FD_148662 | JGI IMG/M metagenome (GOLD analysis project Ga0194118, IMG submission 148662) | Freshwater microbial communities from Lake Tanganyika, Tanzania - TA2015013 Mahale N5 surface | ecosystem: Environmental > Aquatic > Freshwater > Lake | place: Tanzania: Lake... | reverse complement strand
CTTAAGGGACCTACAGGCCCTCAAGGAGTTACAGGCCCAACTGGCCCTCAAGGAATTCAGGGAGTTACAGGCCCTCAAGGAGTTACAGGCCCAACTGGCCCTCAAGGAATTCAGGGAGTTACAGGCCCTCAAGGAGTTACAGGCCCAACTGGCCCTCAAGGAGTTACAGGACCCACGGGTGCCCAAGGAGTTACAGGACCCACGGGTTCTCAAGGAGTTACAGGAGTTACTGGCCCTACGGGTGCTACAGGCCCTACGGGTGCTACTGGACCCACGGGTTCTCAAGGAGTTACAGGACCCACGGGTGCCCAAGGAGTTACTGGACCTACAGGCCCCCAAGGAGTTACAGGAGTTACAGGCCCTACAGGAGTTACAGGGCCTACAGGCGGCGGCGGAACCGAATATAATTTAGTTGCATCAAACTCGGGTCATTATTCCATCTTTGATCCTGGAAATGTATACATAGGCAACGGAACCTATGGCTGGAATGGGAATAAGTGGGACGTGTTCTTCGATCCCGCAACTCCCGAGATTTCAATAGGGTCTCACCACTGCGGTGTGCCCATTCCGAGAAATTTGCCGCTGGGATCTATAATAACTTTGTGTGGAAATGCGTATAACCCTCATGCCTATGAAGACTATCGTTTTTCATTCGGTTTGTTTTCTTACACCTGTGAGGATTTGAGAATCGCTGGACCCGATGACCCTTTACCTCTAACTCTTTTAGCAGGCAGTGGAAAGACTTTTGAAAAGAATGGAACAGTTTGTTTTGAACTCGATTTTGAGCTTACAGACCCCTTTACTGCCTGCGATACTTTTTTGGTTGTGGGTTTCGCCGATGATGTTGTACCCCCTGAAAGAGAAGACCCTCTTCCAACTAGTTTCACATACACACTAAATACGATTGTAGAGTCTCTATGAAAAAGTACTACATACCAACTGGTGACTGGCCCTTAAAGATTAGACCTTACCAAGACTTGATGACAGAAGCGGGCTTTATAGAATCTGATATAAAAGATGCTGAAGTTCTTCTTTTACCAGGCGGCTCTGATTTAGGAATGCGTGTTGAAAGAGATCGCGAAGAATTTAGGCTATATGAAAGTTGGACTTTTCGCAAAAAACCCGTTTTAGGTATATGCCGTGGTTTGCAACTAATGTTACACATGCATGATGCCTTTCTTATTGAACATATTCCAGCTATAACAAAAGAGTATATGCACACAACTATAACAGGGGATTGGCGTGGGCAGTCTTCTTGGCACACTACTCAACTAGGACTTATAACAAATTCTCGTCATCATCAAGGTTATTCATCTTTACCAAATTCTTGGGAATGCCTAGATAAAACGAACGATGGCATCATTGAAGCTGTTCGTTGGAAAAATCAGTTTGCTGTGCAGTGGCACCCTGAACACGAAGAGATGATAAATACTGTAGCAAGAGATTGGTGGATTATGAACGCAAGAAATATAGCAGGTTTATGAAAGAGTATATTGTTGAAGGGTCAATTAAAGAGTGGATGGTAGAAAATACCGATGAGGTGTTTGAAAATGTATTGGAATCATGTGAAAGATTTGTTGGCAAGAATACTTTTGATATTATGAAACTTGTGACAATTACCGGAGTAACAATTTTTAAGATTAGCAACAAAGATTCTGTGCTCAGTGCGCTGAATAAGTGTGAAAAGTATTTTGTTGCTAATGAAGAATATGAAAAAGCAGCTCGTACACGAGACTGTAGCAAATTGTGGCAGCTGCTTTAAGTGATATATAGAAAAAATCAGATTATGAACTGGGTTAAGACATACGAAGCTTTTATCTGGGAAGGCGCACCTGTGAGCAAAGAAGTTGAAGGACTTGAAAAAATTCTTAAACTTCCTAAAGGTAGCGGTGTCTTTACCGATGTCACATATGATGATAAGAATAAAGACTTAATCATTGAGCAGCCAACAAACATTAGTGCTATGGACGCAGGTTCAGTTATTGCAAGTATTAATCGCGAGAAACCTGCGATTAAAAAGGCATACAAGGGCATTCAGCGAGTAATTATTGGCGACCTACAAATTAAAGTTTAGATATGAAATATGTAAAGCTATTTGAAAATTTCATTAACGAGTCTAATGAACTAATTAAAGCACAGGGAGACTGCAAAGCAGCAATCTTTATAGTGCAAAAAGAAATTGATAAGTTTCTTAACGACTTGATGAAAGCTGGTTTTATTGCTTCGTTTAAGACTACCGTAACACCTTACAATCAGGGTTACGAACTAGAAATAACAGCTGATCATCGTGATCTCTGGAAAAAACGTCAAATGACACCACAAGAAGAGTTTATCAGTAATTGGATAAGTTCTAATGGATACATTTACTTACAGCCTAGTTCTTACTTTCAAGATAGCTTTGAGGACGGCAAAGGCGCTTACATCGAAGGAGTTGAATTGCAAATGAGAAGCGGTAATCGTAGTTATCCCAGGTTTGGCATTAAAACCAAGGCAGACATTACCAAAGCTACTAAAGATTGGACAAAATTAATCTTGGATCAAATTTCTGACTCAAGAAAAACAGCAGGAATCTAATGAAAAGACACGTTAAACTTTTTGAGCAGTTTCTTAATGAAGAAGACCCTCTTGCAGCACTTACGGGCGGTGGAGAAGCGCCCAAAGAAGACCCTCTTGAGAAAAAGAAGAAGGAAGCTATAGCAAAAGAAAAAGCTGCTGCCAAGAAACACGAGAAGATGATGGATAAGAAAGAGGATACAGCTGAAGATATTCTCAATAAGTTGCCAGAGATTAAAGAAAAATACGGTGAAAAGATATTAAAAGCAATAGAAGACCAAGACCGAGTGCAGATACACAATTGTGTAAATGATTTGATGTATGCACAACAAGATTACCTAGAAAGAGGTGACCAAGAAATGGTTGATAAAATAACACGATTAAAGGAAATGTTGGATAAACTTGACAAATCCTTTACAAGTGATAAACGAATGTAATATGTTTAAGTCATTTACACAATTCTGTTCTATGAACGAGGCCGAGCCTGAAGGCAAAGAAAAAGGTACAGTTAAACCACCCGAAGAAGCTGCTGATACCAGCGAAGGAACTCTTAAGAAAATGGAAATTGACGGCAAAAAGTATACCGCTGTTCTCTCTACATATAATGCAATCGCTAGTAAACAAGCTTCTATCGGTGAAACCGAGGTTGGTATGTTAACTCTACCAGGAAAAAAACAAGTTTGGGAATTACTACTTGTTGATGAAGAAAAGCCAGAAGAAAAGCCAGAAGAAAAGCCAGAAGAATCAAAAGAAGAAACTAAATAAGATATGAAACACATTAAACTATTTGAACAATTTGTGAATGAGGAATATCTAACTGAAGGTAAGATCTCATATGATAAAGTAGCTAAAGCACTTTATGGAAAATTAAATATGTATAAGTTAAAAGAAAAGTACAAAGCCATGGTTGCCAAGTATGCCTTTACCAGGTTAGACATCAATGGAGTTTACGCATTAGAAACATGGGAAACTGCTGGTTTCAAAGTATGTATTTTAGAAGAAGTAACTACATCGGCGAGTGAAATTCCAGAAATGGACCAGTTCTTAGGAGTTAAGCCTGGTGATATGGTAACTGTTATCACGGTACCGCTAAACCAAGGTTCTGAACTATTTTCATTTGTAACAAGTTTACCAAAAGGATCTGCTTGGATGAGCGAGAAATCAATATTTGGTTCTAATACTATGTATGCTGCATTTAAGAATATGTCTCAGGGTGATTTTGATTCTCTTAAATCACAGTTTCCAACTGCTACGATTGGTACTCTAAATTTATACACTAGAATGAAAACTAAAACTAATGCAGTTGCTGATTCTAAAAAATTAAAAGATGTGGATTCTGTTGAAGATTCTGCAGCAAAATACTAAAAGTTTTCAGAAGAAACAAAAGAAGAAACTAAATAAGATGAAAAATCACATTTTACAGTACGACGATTTCTTAAATGAAATGTATACACCAGACTTGGTATCAGCTGATACATTTAATACTCCGGGTATGGGTAATGTTACCTCTGGCGCAATAGGGTCTTTTTCAACAATTGCGCATGACTCTGGTGATGGAGACAGTAAAACAAAACAATTAAAAATGCACGAGCGCGGACAACAAGACGATTCTTGGATGAGACCTTCGGGTGATTATTCCAATCGTAACTGGCTTGTTCCTAACTTTGAAATTTTTCAAAATCAGAGACAAAGCAATGCTCGCTTTCAGATAGGACAATTTGTTAGATGCGTCAACCCTATGAAAGAATCTTACGGCATGATAGGAAAAATTATTGCATTTGAAGATAATACTATTCGTTGGGAAGTTGCCGGTTCTACTACCGGAGTTGGCCAGACAAGCAAGCAATATCGTTGTCATGCTCAAGATTTGGAAATGTCTGATACCGCTCAGCCCGGGTGTTAATGAATACAAAATCTAAAATACTACTATACGAAGAATTCATTAGTGGAGAGGTAGATAAGTTTTACCCTACAGATGAATCCGTTATAGATATGTATAACGATCAAGATATTAACGAGGTTGGAGCAGCTATTGCTAAATTAACAGCAAAGATAGCATCATTTAAAGATAAGCTTGCTAATTACGGAGAAAAAATTAAATCAAAGGTCGATAAATCAAAAGAATCTGTTGAAAAATCTAAAAACTTTAAAGATAAAGCAGCTAAAGCAAAAGACCCGATGTCAAAGAAGATATACCAAAATCGGGCAGCTGAAGAGCAGATGGAGCAACAAATTGCCGCTATGGAACAAAAACTAGTAATGATGAAACAGAAGTTAGATCAATCCAAACAGCAGACTGCTCAAATGAAAAAGGAAAGAAAAGAGAAACCACCTGCTATCTAAAAACTATTTCTCACCCACGGTATATAAAAATTGTGAGAAAACTATATCAAAATTCTAAAAACCACTTCTATAGGAAGTTTGGTAAATTCTTTATTAAGAAACCTCAACACCCCTTAACTTGGTCTGCTAAAGACTTTGAGATTGGCAAAAGGTGGGCCATGACTCAACCTCATCCATATGAAGGTAAAAAAACTCTTACTCTTTGGGATTACTTACAACAGTTTAAAGATAGCACTCTAGTTATTCATGAGATAAACCTAAGAATTAATGAACAGTAACCTAATCATAGCAATCATAATCGCGATAGTAGCACAAACTGCAATATACTTTCAACTACAATCACAGTTTTTATTCGATTGGGCAAAGAGAAACTGGCTGATTCTTTCACTTGCTGGAATTCCTATTTCTATTGCTTTAAATTTTTACACGGAGTATTGCGCTACAGCTTTTGGAGGAGAGACTTGGCCTGGTAGACTTATAGGTTTTGCTATAGGCGCGATAGTATTTGCTCTTCTTTCTTACTTTGTCATGCGAGAACCTTTATCAGCAAAAACCATTACTTGCTTAGTGTTAGCATCAACTGTGCTATTCATACAAATATATTGGAAATAAAAATGGTCGAAAACATCATCGTAGCTCTTCTTGTCCTGCTTTACGCCATCCTATTAACACCTGTCTTTTTTGTGCGATCTATCATAGAAACGTACAAAAAGTTTAACTTTTGGGATTTTGCTCATGACTTACCTAATTGGGTAACATACTTAATTGTGTTAGTCGTATCCTTCACCGTCTGGTGGTCTCTTTTTACACTTGTGTTTATACTGATAGAATGAAAGATTTCTTAAAACATCTAATAGTAGAAGGAACCAGGCGCTGGGGTGGGTTCATGGCTATAAGTGGTCATATAAGTATGACTCAAACTGAATGGCACTGGCTACTGGAAACTTTGTTAATTGTAGGATTAGACTCGTTACTGGTAATAGGACTATATTTAGAATGGAAGGATAAAAATTAACAAATATGAACATTTTTGTATTAGATACAGACCCAGAAAAGTGCGCACGCTATCACTGCGACAAGCACGCATGTAAGATGATAGTTGAACATTGTCAAATTCTAGGTTCTATTGCTTATACTGCTCGTGGAGTTTTTCGAAAAAAAGATATAACTCCAAATTTTGTTAAGAAAACATTTGTAGGTTTTCCGAGAAAACAAGAAGACCGGCCACACCCTTACGGCATAGGATACCGCAATCACCCATGTACACAATGGGCAGCAAGATCTCTTGATAACTATCATTGGTTAACAGAACTTACCGCTGAGATGTGTAAAGAATATACACGTCGTTATGGTCGTAAACATGCTTGTGAAGAAATTAATCTTTGGTACGCAACTAATCATCCAAACTTACCGGCGATTGGAATGACACCTTTTCCTCAAGCAATGCCTGATGATTGTAAACATCCTGACGCTGTAACAGCTTATCGCAATTACTATAAGAAACATAAAGTTCGCTTCGCTAAGTGGGCGCACTCAGAAACACCAGAATGGTTTAATGTATAATAAAGAAAAGATCATAAAAGTAGCTGAAAAGAAGTTTGGAAAAGATTTCATTTTTCGCCCTGGTCAGCTTGAGACAATACAAGACATACTTACCACGTATTTTAGCGGCCAGACTGATATGTATTTTCTTGAAGCACCCACGGGTAGCGGTAAATCATTAATCGCGATGATTGCTTCTGCCGTTCTTGAAGATGAAGGCAGACAAGGATACATTCTAACCAGCGAAGTTACTCTGCAAAAGCAGTATGAAAAAGACCTTTTATACTATAAACTAGGTTGGGGCACGATTTATGGCGGGGATAACTATACTTGCACAGTTAATGGACAGCCTTTCTTTTTAGGAGATTGCCGTATAAGAGACATATCATATGAACAGGCTGAAGCACTTCCTTGTTTTGAAAATTGCGGTTACTTGACCAACCGCAAACGAGCCATTCAATCAAGGGTAAGTTTACTTAACTATTCTTACGGACTTATACAACGAAATTATGTTGCTGACAATATGCAAGATCAGGGACGAGGCGAACCTTTTACAAAAAGGGATTTTGTTTTTTGCGATGAGGCACATCGAGTTACAGATATTGTACAAGGGCACTTTTCTCCACGTTTTAATTACTTGGGAATTGCTAAGTTAAAGAATCTAATAACTTTTCAAAGGCAAAAAGGACTATCGTACCCGCAGTACCCTGAAGGAGAACTCGAGGAAATTTTAGAATTATTCATTGATGAAAATGACAATGACGTTCTCTTAGCAGGTCTTAAAAGAATGCATTCACTTCTAACACAGAGTGCACAAGCAAACAAAGCTATGCGAGATGTTGTTAAATTAAGGTTTGATAAGTGGCAAGATATCCCGCGTGAGTGGCAAACGGCTATGAATAATGCAGGGTTTTGTTCGGACTCTCTTTGTAAAGTAACCGACTTTCTAGAAATCATAAAACAGACGGGTGTCAATGCAATGGTAAAGACTTCTACTAATGAAGAAGCAACATTTAACTGTCTTGAGGAATCTTATATGATGGACCGTCACTTTCACTCAAAGTTTGGGTTTAAGATATTTATGAGTGCTACTATGGGTAATCCTAAATACTTCTTAAAAACTATTGGTGCAAAGAACGGTCGCTATAATCGTCTTAAGAGCACCTTTGATTATGCAAATTCACCTATCTATCTTTATCAAGGTAGAAGAATGGGCCAACGTGATATTGAAAAGAATACTCCTTGGATGATACGTGAAGTACAAAAGATTTTAAGAATTCATAAAGATGACTCAGGTATTATTCATAGTGGTTCATACCACTTAGCAAAGACTCTACATTCACAATTACCAGCTGAGTTGCGGAAACGTGTAATGTTATATGATGGAACAGCTGGTAAGATATCCGCACTTAGCGCTTTTGCTAGAGAAAAAAACATGGTACTCATAGGCCCTTCATTACTTGAAGGGCTTGACTTAAAAGGTGAAACTTCCAGATTTCAGATTTTCATAAAGGTTCCGTACCCGTCGTTAGGCAACAAGTTTGTAAAAAAGAAGATGGACGCTCAACCCGAGTGGTATCGCTGGAAGGCTTCCATATCTGTTTTGCAGGGTGTCGGTAGAAGCATAAGAGAAAATGGTGACTGGGCAAAGACTTACATATTGGATTCTTGCTTTTATGACTTGCTTAAAGAAGAGCTATCCTTTCCTCAAGAAATGCGGCAAAGAATAGTTCATATTTCCTAAATATAAAATACATATGAATATATTGTACTTTCAGATTAACATTCAAGGAAAAAATGCTGCTTGTGCGCAAATATATAAAGAACTAAATAAAATGGATGTATGAGGCTGGAAGATAAAAACATGCTTGTGCGACTGATTGTCATTGTCATCTCTTTTGTTGCACCTTTTGTGTACACTTTACACAGGACAGACCAGGCTTCTATGTCTGAGTTTTGGTCAACGCACTTACAGCCTCTATTCATCTTTGTTAACGCAGCAACCTCGTACTACTTTTTCTCCACCGAGAGGTGGAAACCTGCTGCAATACTTCTTCTGCTTCTTACGGCCTTTTCTGTGGAGGACCACTTTGTTCTTCACAACATTTTTGCAATCACCTTTTTTGTGTACTCAATTTTCCCCCTCATGGCAGACAAAAGGCTGAGCTTGTACATAGCACCATACTTTATGTCTATGACGCTGATTCACTGGCCTGACATCTTCTTTGCAGAATTCGTAGCAATCTCTACGCTATCAGCATTTCATTTTCACAAGCTGTGCCTCCTTTGGGCAGCCAGCAAACAAAGAAAAAAACTATTAGAACGCATTAACACCAACTAGCATGAAAAAAGCAATCCTGTTACTTTACACGCTGCTTGCCCTGGCAGCGCATTCTCAATACTGTCCAGCTTTAGGGCCAGATCAATACCTGCCATGTGGAGTGAATACCGCTACCCTGGTGGCAGATTTTTCACAGTGTGCAGCTGGAAGTAACCCTAACCAAACAACCGCTTACGGCGTAACACAGATACCCTTTGTCAATCAAACTAACACAGGCAACCTTTTACAGATGTCGGATGACTCGCAGCAAGGACCCTTCAACATCGGCTTTACTTTCTGCTTCTACGGAAATACTTACACGCAGTTCTACGTGGGTTCCAACGGTTGGATATCCTTCTCACCCAACCAACCTGTTACCTACACTTCAGCGCCGATACCCTCAGCCGGAACACCAGCTAACTCGGTGATGGGTGCTTGGCAAGATTGGCACCCGGGAATTGGTGGACAGATAAGATATCAGGTTCAAGGAACTGCTCCTTGCCGCAAACTGGTGGTTAGCTGGATCAGCGTTCCTTTTTTCTCATGCACTGCGGTTAATGGGACTTTTCACATAGTTCTGTATGAGTCTACTAACGTCATAGAGGTGCACATTCAGAGCAAGCAGTTTTGTGCTTGGGCGAACGGAACGGCCACTCAAGGAATACAGAACGCGAACGCAACGCAAGCAGTCACAACTCCCGGGAGAAATTCATCACAATGGACTGCTAACAACGACGGGAGACGTTGGACCCCCAGTGGTCAACCAGTGCTTCCAACTCCTACCTGGTACCAAGTGGGAAATCCTGCACCAATCGGAACTGGTAACAGCATCACAGTTACGCCTCCAGCCGCTGGCGCAAACTACACATGCCAGTTAGTCTATCCTTCTTGCAACGCAGGTTGGAATTCTTGCAACCTTACCCCAGGAGCTAACGGGCCTGACACAGTTTTTGTACAACCGGGACCTCCAGTTCTACCGCCACCAAACGTGATACAGACAAACCCACTCTGCACAAGCGGGTGCGATGGAACTATCACAGTTTCACCTGTGGGTGGAAACCCACCCTTTGCGATTGATTGGGGTTTTTCAAACCAGCTATCGATCACGGGCCTCTGCGCAGGGACCTACAGCTACACGCTTACAGATGCTGCTGGGTGTGGAACCGCCGGGTCAGTCACACTTACTGACCCTCCTGTAGTTGCGCCTCCTCTGGTATCCTATCAAGATACCGTTTGCTACAATTCCACTGACGAAATTTACACCGTCAATAACATTTCTGGGTATACCTACAGCTGGACAACAAGCGGAAGCATCACTAGCGGGCAAGGAACACCCACACTACACGTGGATTGGACAGGCGTCGCTGCTGGGGTGTACAGCATCACAGTGACTGCTACCAACCAGAGTAACTGCACAAGTCTTCCTTCAACTACAACCGTCGTAGTCTTGCAGTTATTTCCGCAGATATCACCAATCGGACCTTTTTGCTCTTACGATGATTGTGTGCAACTAACAGCAGTTCCAGCGGGCGGATCCTTTACCGGAGACGGGGTTGGCAACGGTTTATTCTGCCCCGACGAAGGTCTGTTAAGCAGTGAGGTGACTTACCAGTACTCACAAAGCGGTTGTACTTTCTACGACACAGCTTACGTTACAGTTAACCCGGAACCGCTAATACTATCTCTGCTTCCAACTAACACATTTTACGAAGTTTGTGAGGGTGATAGCGTTGCTGTCCAGTACAGCGTGACTTCCAATCTACCCGGTACTACATACTGGGACCTGGGCAACATTCAATTAGAAGGAGGCACTGTCTCTACTTCATGGAATCAATTTGGGACTTTCACCGTTGAAGCTTATCATCAAGTAGGTTCCTGTATCTCACCGACAGTAACCACTTCCATCACTATAGAAGAATGCCCCAGCGTAATCATTTACATACCCAACGCCTTCACACCCGATGGAGATGAACACAACCAGTCCTGGCAGCCCATCTTCACTAGCGGCTTTGACCCCTATCGTTTTAACCTTAAGATGTACAATCGTTGGGGAGAATTGGTTTGGCAGTCTTATGATCCCACGAGCAAGTGGGATGGCACGTACAGAGGTGCAATCGTCCCAGGTGGAATTTACTGCTACATTATTGAGTATGGAAATGACGGAAATGACGGAAAGAATACCCTGGTTGGACATACAGTCGTTCTCCGATAAGATATATAGACTATTAAATTAACTATCACATTTTGACAGATTTTCTTGTTTTATTTGGACTAATCATTTTCTTAGCGATAGCTATTAACACAGTAGACTATTTTGATTAATTGTTAATAACTTTGTGAAAAAAGTTTGCATGGTAAGTTTATTTTAGTTATTTTTATACTATAATTAAATAATCAATATGGCAACAAAATCAACAGCAAAAGCCAACTTCGAGAAAACAACTCGCGAGGATGGTCTAAAGGTGGCTATGGAGCTACAAGAAGCAATACAAGACTTTTGCGAAATAGTTACCATTGCAGGTTCTATCCGACAAGGGAAAGAAATGGTAGGTGATGTTGATATCGTTATCATACCTAAAGACCCTGTAGACGAATTCATCTCAAAGATTAAAGAAAAGATAGAATTTGAGTACGGTGGTCATAAGAAACTGTTTGGTATGTACAAGGACAGACCCGTGAATATCTTTATCACTAATGAAGATTCATACGGCGCTTGCCTTTATCAATCGACAGGTCCCGCTATGTATAATGTTCATAAACGTCGCTTAGCAAAAAGCAAGGGATTCAAACTTAATGAATACGGTTTGTTTAATCGTGAGACTAATGAAAAAGTAGCTGGGCACACAGAGGAATCAATCTTTGAAGCACTTGGGTGGTCTTATCGAGAACCTACCGATAGAAAAGCACCCACTTGGATTAAGAAGTAGTAGAATATATACTACATGAAAACTCCAGACTTTAAGACTTTTGAGAACTTAAATGAATCTTACCAATCCGAACTTCAAGGATATGCACAAGCATTCGTCAAGAAGGAATTGGGACTAGGTGATCGCGAGAATGCAATAGAAGTATTTGCCAATCAAAACAAGCTAAATTACATGGACTTTGCTGGTGCGGTTATTGATGAGATTCGCCGACAGTTTGCAATGTAAGAACTTTTTTCTGTAATCTGTATATAAGTACCAAATAAATCTAAAAATGAGTAAAGTATCACCTAAACAGAGACTTGAGCAACTAAAAGAATGGTTGTCTTACATGAAGTATTCACGTAGACAACAGAGAGATAAATCTGAAAGCAGAGAATCTCGCGATAACAGAAAGTAAAAAACATGGGCCCGCTTTGGATTTGACAGGCGGAGGTAGTTCTTTGAGATGCAGGCAGGATTAGATTGGAAATCCTTAATCACCTATCACGCTATAAACGGCAAAACAATCAACACAGAGGATATGATGAGTATCCCAACTTCAATCACTAAAGGGAAAGTAATTTCTCTTGTGAGAGAAGAGGCAGAGCTTGCTTTAGCAGCTTAACCGCTGGGCGGCAACTGCCCAGACAAAAGAAAGTTGCTGGTGGAGTCTGACCTATCCTTAAGGTCGACCTTGGTGAAACTGGGTAATACCTGGGAGTAAACCCGACTGAGCCTTAAGTCGTAAATAGAAACGCAAACCCATTGGTTATCGGTTGACGATGGTGAAGAACTGACTGATTATTTTGTTCTTTTAGAAAAAGGAACTAAGCCTGTGAATGAGTCCATCGGACATTCGATCTGGACGAGGGTTCGACCCCCTCCGGGTCCACTATGTACATTTATGTACTTGGTTGAGTGGCGGAAGAGCAGGAGAAATACCTGACTTGGAAGACGATTAGCCATGGCGCAATGGTGAGGTTATCATAAAGATGATCGTGATGGGTTCGAATCCCTCCTCAACCACTTAATGAGCTAGAGGCGCTCTACGGTTTGGCAGCATTTTCGTAAACAAAAGCGGCGGTGTAAAAAAGGTCTACCCACAGACTATCGATTCGGTATCAACGGAGCAAGGTTCGCCTCCGCCGACGTAATGAACTGACGTTTCCAAGGAGTAAGATCCCCAGGGTTACAAACAGGAAACCGGGAAATTCTACTGGAGAAATGCCTCGTCTCTGGGAAAGCTGTCTAGGCGTTCTGGGCGACGCAACCGATCACAAGGGAGAGGGCAGGTTCGATTCCTGCAGACAGCACAAGGTAAGTTCTTTGACATAAAAACAATAAATACTATGGAACAAATAACAGCATTTGTTTTGGGTATCACTGTGGGTTTGGTGGCTATTATGCTGGCAAGCTCATATACAGGAATGCTTAAGATAAGAAAACAAATTAAACAATTACAAGATACCAGTCAAGATCATAATGACGGATTTGACCACATTCATCGAATCATCGACGAAAGGTTTAATGATACTCATAGATCAATCGAGAAAACTTGGGTTGAGATCAATGAAGAACTTAAAACTATTAATCGTGATCTGTCTTCTTTAATTGAAGAGCTCAACCGAGAATTACACAATAAAATCGTTGAGGAAGCACAAGACTTAAACAGTTTACGTCATAAAGACTTTAATGATTTAAGAGGCAGACTTGATGATGTTAATCGTTACATTGACAGCCGTATTGATAAAGCAATCGACGGTCTTTGCACAAGAATGGACACCATGTTTATCCAAAAAGAAACTGATACAACAATCTTAAAATCATAAAAATTTTCATAGAACTTACCTCTTAAGCCGGGACTTTACTCCCGGCTTTTGTCAATTTTTAATATATAGATAAAGATTGGTTGTGTGAATGGACATTTCGACTCTTTATGAAAAAGTTGAAAACCTGCTGAAAGAATCCGGTTTTCCATCAGAACATTACTTGTTAAAACGCGAAGCTGAATGCGTTGTTGTAATGTTCGATAAAAGAAGCGCGGTTGACTACTTTAAAGGAGACTTTGACAACAGTGATCTAGTTAACGATTGCTTATTTGAATACAAACGCATCGGTAGGAAGCACGCAGCCTACATTTACAACTGGTGATATATACACTATAAATTCATAGACTTGCATGCATAACATAAAAAACTATACACAATGGCTGAACGAACAGCATCTCTTTGAAGAGAACATTGGGTCAAGCAAGTGGAGTAAGTCTGATTATGATGAATTAAAGAAATTGCAGTTACAAAATCTAAAGGATCTTATTGAAATTCTTAAAAAGAACAAAGCACGTTTTTGGATTGACTGCGGTACTCTACTTGGAATCTATCGCGACGGAGTTCTTATTGACGGTGACAGTGACTGTGATATAGGAATCTTTGCTGAAGACATTACCCCAGAACTGATAGAAGATCTGCGAGACAGATTGTATGCGCCATCAAGAATGTTTTACGGCGCTGATGAACTCATTCGCAATCTTGAGAAAGATAACTTTGTAAAGCCTAAAAACTTAAAGTACGTGATGTATGACGGAGATCGCAGAAAAATGCTTAAAGGCGTAGACGTATCTTGTGATATCTTTATATACTTTCCAAACCAAGATTACAGAATGTTTAAGTACGGCGGTCAAGAACAATACATTCGTACTAGAAATGAATACGTTAACAAACTTGACGGAGTTAAACACAAAGGCTTATCTCTCAAGATGCCTTCAAACGTAGAAAACTATCTTGTTCAGCTCTACGGCAAAGGCTGGAAAACTCCAGACCCTTCATATGATTACAAAAAAGAAAATCCTTGGTGCCTTGTCAATAAAGACGACATTAAAGGCCACTACTTCTACAATTTCAAAACCCAAACATACGAGGTTCGATGAACGCACACATAAAAGATAAAAACTACTGGAACAATTACTACCAGAAGAATCAGCACAAATCTGAGATATCTACTCCTTCACATTTTGCAACATTTTGCAGCGCTAAGATTAACGAGATCTTTAACGGTAGAAAAGTAAACATATTAGAAATCGGGTGTGGAAACGGAAGAGACTCAGAGCATCTAGCCCTTTGGCATAATGTTACTGCTTGCGATCTGTCGGAAACATCAATCAGTGAATTACAAAGAAAAGAAACTGCTGTAGATTATTTCTGTGCAGACTTTACGGAGCTCAAAAGCGGAAAATATGATGTCATCTATTCACGCTTTACTCTTCACAGTGTAGACCAAGATTCAGAAAACACCGTTCTTAGCAATGTATATGAAATGCTAAACGAAGGAGGAGTTTTTATGGTTGAGACGCGTTCCAACTATGATGAGATCTGCGAGCGAGGAGAAAAGATTAGTGACTACGAATGGATATACGATGGGCACTACCGTCGCTTTAACGTACTTGAAGATTTTGTCTCAAGAGTTAAAACAATAGGTTACCGCCCCGAGTTTATTCAACAATCCGCTGACCTGGCCCCGTTTGGCGAAAGAAACCCAGTGGTGATTCGCGCCATCTTTAAAAAGTAAGAACAATTATTCTTGAAACCAGAATAATGTAGTGGATATATACAATAAGATTAGAAAAAGTAAATCTGTCAACAATGAGTAACAAAAAATTATTAATGATTCTTGAGCGTTCTGGGGAAAACCTAAACGTAAATAAGACTAATGATGAGTACGTTCTTGAAGGCGTCTTTGCGCAGTTCGGAGTGGAAAACAACAATCACAGGATCTATGAAGAAAAGGAATACCTGCCTCACTTAGATTATCTTAAAAAGAAGATTCAGGAGAATCGCCTATTAGGAGAACTTGACCACCCAGATAAATTTGATATCTCGCTATCAAAAGTTTCTCACCTCGTAGAGGATGTTAAATACGACGCTAAGAAACGTCAAATCGTTGGAAGAATTAAACTTCTTGATACACCTTCTGGCCAAATCGCTAAAAATTTGGTTGACACAGGTGTTCCTATTTCAATCTCTTCACGCGCAGCTGGTGTAGTCGGAGAAAACAAGAAAGTACAAATCAAGAGAATCTTTACTTATGATCTTGTAGCTGATCCTGGTTTTGAGAACGCACAGCTTAGCAAAGTAAATGAAAGCTTTGGATTCGACAATCACGATGACACTGTTGCTATTTACGATGTAACTACAGAGTTTCCAGCTTTCTTGGAAGCTTTCAAAGAAGAGATATATACTGAAACCGCAGAAAAAACAAACAAAAATAACATGGAAAAAACAAATACAGAGTTTGTATCGGTTGAAGAAATGAACAAATACTCATTGGTTCTTAAAGAAGAGATTCAAAAGATCAATGATCGTTTGTCTAAAATTTCTGAAAGCAACGACACAAACGAAAAAATTAGTCAATTGGAAGAAGAGCTCGATAACATCAAGAAGTACGCAAGCTACCTTGCTGAAGCTCAAAACAAAGCTCTTTCTTATTCTAACTATCTAGCTGAAAAGCTTGGACAAGGCATTGCTTACGCAGAATACGTTGCTGAAAAAGCAGATCGCGGAATTCAATACAGCGAAATGGTTGCTGAGAAATCTGACAACGGTGTACAATACATAGAGTACGTAGCCGGTAAAGTTGATGAAAGCATTCGTTACGGTGAGTACTTGTCTGAAAAGATGAATCAGACTATTGGTTACGCTGAGCACATCGCTGAGAAACTTGACCAAGGTATTTCATATTCAGAGCATATCGCTGAACACGCAGATAACGCTATCCGTTACAGTGAGTATTTAGCTGAAAACGCTGCTTCACAAGAAGACTTTAAAAATCTTACAGAATACGCTGAGTACATGTTTGAAAATCACGGTTCAATTAAACCCGATGGAAAAACTGCTGATGTATCTGAAGATAAAGAAGATCGCGGAATGTTAAACAACGCGGTTAAAGAAAACAACATCATGGGGCGTTACGCTTCATTAGACAATAAAATTCAAGCTGTTCTTGAGTCTGTCCAAAAACAAAAGACAGAGATGAAAAATCAAAACAGTGGTTATCCGTTCACGCAATTCCTTGGCGAATCTAAGAAAGCCGAGTTTTTTGCTTTGAGTGAGACCGATAAGAAAAGGGTCGCAAACGCGCTGGACAAAAACCCATCATTTGACGAAGAAAGAATTAGTAAAGTATGGGAAACTGCTCTTGCATCTGTTGAAGTAAACGAGAAATGGCTATCTGAAATGCCAGTTGAATACTTACCGCTTTGGGAAAGTTCTTCTGCTGATATGAAAGATCGTATTACTCGTCAAGCAAAGATGTACAGATTGGAATCTTCTTACCAAATTAAAAACTTCTGGCAAACACGTGGTTTAGGCAAACCAGCTGAAGAAACTTCAGGAATTAATGAAAGTGCTCGCGTTGAAGCAGCTAAGGCAGCAAACGCACTTGGTTACTCAAGCGATTACTTGTCAGCAATCTCTGAAAGTTTAGGCAAACGCTTTAACAACTAAAAAATCAAACACAAAAAAACTATTAAAAAACTATGCAACTTTTAAACGAAGCACAGGTGTTTGAAACATGGTCTCCGATTATCGAAGAAAAAACCGGAATCAATGAATCAAACAAATTAAAGTGGATGAGTAAATATGCTCACTACCACTCATTAAACGAGGGCTTTTCATACCCTCAAGCATCTCTTTTCAACACTCCAGGAATGGGTAACGTTACTCCAGCTTCTACTGTAGCTGGTGGTGCTGCTAACTTCTACGGAGCTGGTTCAAAAGGATCAGGCGATAAATTCCCATCTTTGTTGCCACTTGCAATTCAGGTTGCCGCTCGTACAATTGGATTCGACATCGTATCTGTTGTTCCTATGAACGGCCCTTCAGGAGTTCTTACTTACTTAGACTACGTATACGCTGGTGGACGTGATCCATTTGCTCCAGGTCTTGGTAACTCAAACCCTGCTATCGGTGGTACTGCTGTAGCAAACTCTTCTCGTTTCACCGACAAGTTCAAATTGTTTAAGTTGAACCCAACAGGTTTTGGCGCTAACTTGAATACGTCAGCTTTGTGGAGACTTGTAACAACAGGTGCTTACTACCTCTTATCAACGGGAGATAACTCCGCCGCAAACGCTGAAGCAATTCTTGTACAGTTCGTAGGTCTGTCTCGCATTGACGGTTTTCCAATCTTTAACGTAGTAGGTGAAGGTCTTAACGTTACGATCCCTGCAGCGGCAGGTACTGTCGCCCTAACAGACCTTTCTCCTCAAAGTGCTAGCACACAAACTGTTAATTTCTATGAAGTAATTGGTAGTCCTGCAATAACTTATGTATTCCCGATAGCAACGATTGCTGGTGGTAGCGGTACTGCATGGACTGTTACAGTTCCAGCAAACGCTGCTGCTAACAACTTCAACGCTGCTGCTGCAACACAATTTTATGCTGAATTGGTTCGTGGTCTTGAAGATCACATCCAAGGATTCGCTGGTTCAGGACCAAACGACGATGAAGAGTACTCTGGTAATGCTACTGACGGTCGTTACGCTTACGAGCCAATGCGTCGCGGTGTTGGTGAGACTTCTTACTACAGAACTATGGGCTTACAAGCTTTCACTAAGTTCGTAGAAGCTGAGACTTTCCAAGTTGCTGCACAAGTAACAACTGAGCAAATTCAAGACTTGAACCGTCAGTACGGAATCGATGTGGTATCGATGATGGAAAACGCTCTTGTAAACGAGATTTCTCAATCTATCAACAAGCACATCCTTTCTCGTGCATTCGCATTAGGATGGCAAAACCACTCTAACTTTGCAAGCGTTGAAGGTACTAACTTAAACTTGCAGTTATCTACTGGTGCTACTCCGGTTACATCTGCGCAGTTCATCGGACAAACTGGTGCATTGGTGACAATTACAGTCCCAGCATTCCAACTCTACGGTGGTTCATCAGCTGCATTTGAAAACCAAGGAACTATCCAACGTCGTGTACAATCTAAAATCTTAGCTGCTGCTAACGTGATTGCACAACGCGGTCGTCGTGGTCCAGGTAACTTCGTAGTTACTAACTTGCAAATGGCTACTGCTCTTCAAGACAGTGCTCAATTTACTTTCTATCCATTGGCTAACACAGTTAACCAAAACAACGGAGCTCTTTATCCATTAGGAACTCTTGCTGGTTTGACTATCTACGTTGACCCTAACATGAACTATGATGATACTCGTATCCTTGTAGGACGTAAAGGTGCTGACGAAGAGCCAGGATTGAAATTCATGCCTTACTTGATGGCTGAATCTATTCAGACTATCGCTGAAGGCACAATGAGCCCTAAAATCGCGGTTAAATCTCGCTACGCTCTTGTTGAAGCTGGTTTCCACCCTGAAACTCAATACTTCACCCTTTTGGTTAACCTTAAGGACGGTAACGCTGCATGGTGGTCTGCACCAAACTCTGTCTCTATTGCTTAATCTTAAGCATAAGAATAAAACTAAAGAGGATCTTCGGATCCTCTTTTTTTGTTTTACATTCAATCATCTTGGGTGATATATACAAAGGATCTTAAAAATACAAGGTGAATATGAAATTTGCAGACTATGTGGCAAATAAGAAATATGTCGTATCTGAAAGTCAATCTTTTATCGAACTGGGGAAATTAAATGAAGAGTTTAATTTCAAAGAAGTTCTTGCAAAACTTAGAGGGTATGTTGCATTCGGAAAAGCTTACGCAAAATTAGGTAATTATGAGCAACTTGCAATAAAGGCAGACAGCAATAGCATTGACGCTACTATACGTGCAAAAATTTTACCTAAGAAAAAACAAATTGCGGCTTTAAGGGATAGCGGAAAACCTGGTTTGGAAGATAAGCTTGAAAAAATTGCAACAGAAATTGATAAACTCAAGAATAGCCAAAACACAATCAAACAGCAACTTGGTGATGCACTAATCAATCTTAAAGATGAGATTGGTGAAGAAAAAGAAGCACTTAGAGCAGTGCCTGACTTAGATGCTATCATAAATAAGAAAATGAAATTGGCTGACCAAAAGGCAAAACAGGAAGGTTTTAGTAAACTTGAAAAAGTTCTTAATGCTGAAGGGAAACAAGAAAGAGCTGAAGCAATGGCGGAACAAGCTTCTCAAGCTGAGGAAGACACTAGACAAGCAGAAGAAGCATTGGGAGAAGCTGAACAAGAAGGAGAAAGCGATCAAGAAGACGCTGAAATTCTTAACAAGCTTTCTTGTGAAAACGAAATTGAAGCTATCCAAAAAACAGGTAGACCTTTAGCACAAGTAAGAGGCGAACTAGCTACCATTTATGTTCAAGCTGACAAGCTTATCGAAGGAGATGATTCTGACTTTTCTTATAATACGCTAATGCTTGAATACGGTTTGTTGGAATATCCTATACTTGAATCTGACAGTGATTCAAAAACACCAGGTCAAGTTTATTCTCACATCATGGCGATTTCTGATGATAAAGCAGAAGATAGAAAAGGGCTTCTTGATACATTAGATGCGGCAACAGACAAATACATTGATGCTTATACAGCTTTCTTTGAAGCAAAGAAAGCCTTGTGGGATAAAGTAAAAGGAAAAACAGCAACAAAACAAGTATTAGAATTAGGCGGTGCTGATCCTAACGCTATTGAAGAAGTGCCTAGCAATGAAGAAGGTAAGAAAACGTATTATACATCTAATACTTTAAAGCCTGAATTAAAAGATTATAACCTAGAACAATACAGCCCTATCTTAAAGGCTAACGAAGTTAAACAAAAAATAGCTACAGCAAAGTCTGGCGGCGAAGAAGAATCTGACAAGAAAGAAGTTAACGCCGAAGAGGTTGAAGCTATAAATGCTGAAATTGAAAAATTAAAGGACGAAAAAAAGTCTAAGAGCGAAGAGCTAAATTCTTCAAAACACCCAGATGTTTTGGCCATAGAGTTAAAAATTAAATTGCAACAATTAAAAAAGGCTGAAGCGGAAGGTGATGATGAAGGTATAAAAGATGCTAGTTCTGCTGTAGAAGTTGCAAGAGGAGATCTAAAGGCAGCAACAAAGGAAGAAAAACCAGAGGGTGAAGATTCCGAAGAACTTGGCGATAAGCAAAAAGAAAAAATTGCTAAAGCAGAAGCTGGTCTTGCAAAGGCTGAAGAAAAAGGTGATGAAGACAAAATTAAACGCTATAAGGAACTTATCGATAAAATCAAAAGTGGTAAGAATCTTGGCGAAGGAGAAGAATCAGAAAGTTTCTGGGCTTCTATTGAGGAAGAAATCAATAATATAAATAATACAACAAACAAAACCATTATGAAATTTTCAGATTTTATGAATATGAAAGTCAGTAAAGTAACTGAATCTAAAGATGATGATATTCTTGATGATTTAGAAGATGAAACTACTGACGATAAAGAAAAGAAAAAAGAAGACAAACCTGAGGACAAGGTTGAAGACAAACCTGAGGCGAGTGACAAACCTGAAGACAAGGTTGAAGACAAACCTGAGGCGAGTGATAAACCTGAAGACAAACCTGAGGACAAGGTTGAAGACAAACCTGAGGCGAGTGACAAACCTGAAGACAAGGATGAAGACAAACCTGAGGCGAGTGATAAACCTGAGGACAAGGTTGAAGACAAACCCGAAGACAAGGTTGAAGACAAACCTGAGGCGAGTGATAAACCTGAAGACAAGGTTGAAGACAAACCTGAGGACAAGGTTGAAGACAAACCCGAGGACAAGGTTGAAGACAAACCTGAGGACAAGGTTGAAGACAAACCCGAAGATAAGGAAGAGGAAGAAGAAGAAGTGATCATCAAGAAAACTGAAGAAGATGCACCTGCTTCACCAAGGAAAATAATGAAGTTTGAAGACTTCATGGCTAATAAGAAATAATGATTAAGACTTATTATGAATATCTTACAGAAGCTCTGATTGAGCGTGAAGGCGAGATTAAATTCGACTTCACCGGAGGAGGTCTTAAGCCGCCAACAATCAGTTTTGATGCCTTAAGAAACCCTGACTCAACAGGTTCTGTTGTAATGGAACTCTACTCGAAAGGCGGTACTACATACAAGTTTACCGCTGATGAAGAGTTGGTAACGCAGATGAGCATCATAAATGATCTTGCGGATTCTACTGAAGAATCTAAGCAATCTGCTATGAAAAACATTGAAAAAATCATAGAAGATAGACAAGACACTCTTAACGCTGATCTGCTACAGATATTCAGTCAATTTGACGAACAAGTTAAAGAAGTATTAAAAAAGAATAACATTACTCGAAGGATTCAAAAGACGTTTGAATCCCTTGGCGGTGATACTAAGAAAGAACCTGTTAATTCAGTAGTTTACATCAGTGAACCGCAAGGCAAACTTCGAAGATCGGCTTCGGTAAAAGTCTGGGACAAGATAGGCGTTGGAAAATCTAGTGTAGATGCTGCTGGAGTTTTCTGTGTAGATTACATCAAGAATGGTGAGTGCTTTGAAGTTGCTCCTCTTCTTGTAATTCCAAAAGATCAGATAACGGGTACTGTTGTTATGGACTATGTGTTTAAACTTGACGACTCTCTATACGCTATTGCGTTTGGGAATGCTTCTTTGTATAATCATAGAAATCAACCTATGGCTGACTGGAAAATAAATACAGAGAAAAAGACAATCAGTTTTTATGCTCTGCGGGATATTGAACCAGGCGAAGAGATTTTTATCTCTTATGGAAAATCTTACTGGAAGTCTCGTGATATTTCTATGGAGACTTCCCCGGTACAAAAAACGATAAACAAAATAAAACAATAAGATATGAAAACTTTTGGAGAATTCATCGGGAAAACCGACTTACCTGCTAAATCTACATCTATGCTATCTTTCAAGGAAGTATTAGAAGGTGAAGGAAAAACATCTTGCATGTCAGAAGGCATGTGCGAAAAACTCAACGATGTGTGCGAAGCAATGTGTTCTGAAATGAAAGCTTGCCATGAAGATGAGACAGAAATGACAGCTGAAAACTACATGAAAGATTGTGGAGGAATGATAAAAGAGATGATGGAAAAGTTACAGTCACAGTGTAACGAATATATGAAGTAATCACTGGTAAAGCCTCTTTTATGAAAGTTAGCCTTTACATCAGCAAGAAGGATTTTGACCAATTCTTCGTCTGGGTGAATCGTTTACAAAAAGGGATCATTCTGCCTGCGCCTGTTGAGTATTCTCACTCAAAAGAAGACATAGAAGACCCTCTACATCTTTCTTTTCCAGCTAATGAGTATGCCTTAATACAAGATACTGAAAGCAACATAGAAGAAATCAAAAGAACCTGGGGCAATTTAGATATACTGTATCACCCTGAATCTTTAGAGAACCAAAAAATCTTAATGGGTGATATGCTACGCAACGCTAGCAGACACGATAGCCTGGTTGATTTAGTTTCTTCAAGCATTGAACTGGCTATGCATATACCTGGAATAACCCCTCTTGAGGCGATGATAATTGCTGAACGCGAGTGGGGATTTTGGGTGGAAAATCACCCAGATAAATGATATATAGATTACAAGGAATAAAATCCTTAAGTAAAGAAACAAAATTAAAATAAACAACATACAAAAATGGCAACACTTAAATCAACATTGAAGATTGAGTCCACCGACATTTTCCCAACACCGGTGAATTTTACTCAAATCAACAATAACACAGTAAACGGTACGTTCAGTGGGTTTAACACTCTTGACGTTCCTGCTAACTCATTACAAACATTAAACTTCCTTGGCACTATTGATGCAACAGGAGCTTATGTTTACATTTCAGCTGCAACTACAAACTCTCACCCAGTTTACGTTGGCGCAGGTGCTGTAGCTGTTGCATCAGCTACGCTTAAACTTCACCCTGGTGATATAGCTTTCTTCCCAGCAGGTGATAGCAACGGTGCTTACAATTTAGGAGCAATTTGCAATACGGGGGAAACTGGTACAATCAGCTTCTTCATTGGCGAAATAGCATAATCTTAAAAAATAAAATAACAGACATATAAAAATGGGAACTCTTAAAACCACATTAAAAGTTGAGTCTACTGACTTGTTTCCTACGCCGGTTAGCTTTACAGTTGTGAATAACAATACTGTAAGCGGTACCTTCAACGGATTCAACACAGTTACTCTTACATCTTCCGCGAGTACGCTAAACTTAGCTACAATCGACGGGACGGGTGCAAGTGCTTACTTGTACGCGCAAGCTCCTGCAACTAACGGAACAGCTATCTCTATTGGTTACGCTGGACAAGATGCTATCGCCGGTAATACTGGTACTTTAGTTTACCTCTCACCTGGAGACGTTGCTTTCGTACCTGTAGGTGTTGGTGCTACTGCTGCTAACGTTATAGCAAAAACTTCAGGCGGAACAGCTACTCTTTACTTCTTCTTAGGAGAGAAATAAGAAATTATATTCTTAACACAGAGAGGGAGCTTTAAGCTCCCTCTTTTTTTTCACCCAATTCTGAGAACTAATAAACACTTTCTGAATATAACTATATATGAAAACTCTTAGCATTGGAGATATACACGGAAGAGACGCTTGGATGTTTCTAACTCACGGTTCACCGTATGAGTTTAATCACTGGCGTACTCTAGTAGAAGAAGGCGTTTCAGCTGACGCTGATTTTCATAAAGATATGCCTTACCATGATTATGACAAGATCATTTTCATTGGAGATTACGTAGATTCTTTTACCGTCTCAAATGCTGTAATGACATACAATCTAGAGCAAATCATTTGGTTTAAGAAACAGCTACCAGATAAGGTAGTTCTTCTGCTAGGTAATCATGACATTCAATACATGTTGGAAAACCAATACTGCTCTGGCTACCGTCCTGAAATGAAGTATCAATTTGGTCGTCTGTTTAAAGACAATGAAGATCTATTTCAATTCTCTTTTCAAGTAGGTGATTACATCTGGACACACGCAGGTGTTACATCAGGATGGTATCAAGAGTTTAAGAAAGAATTCTATGATCCTGAGTATAGACTCGCAGAAGTTGTAAAAGACGAGTTATTGGAAAACATTGCCGATGAACTTAATCTTGCTTGGAAATTGAGACTTCAAACTCTGTACGCAGTAGATTCTATAAGCGGCGGATCCTCTTCATGGGCTGGACCTATCTGGGTAAGACCGCATGTACTTAACGAACACGGGATGGACTATAACCAAATCGTTGGCCATACTCCACAAGCAGACATCTGGGTTAATGAAATTAATGATCACACGACACATTACTTTGTTGACTGTCTGGAGTGGGGTGAAATCAACGGTCTAACACTTGAAATATGAAAATAGGAATTACCTGCAGTACTTTTGACTTATTGCACGCTGGGCATGTACTTATGCTTGAGGAATGCAAACAACATTGCGATTATCTTATCTGTGCTCTACAAACAGATCCCACGATTGATAGGGCAACAAAAAACAAACCTATTCAATCTATTGTCGAGAGATACATACAGCTCGATGCTGTTAAATACGTTGACCAAATCATTCCTTACTCAACAGAAGCAGAACTCATTGAAATCTTTAAAGCATTTCATATTGATGTTCGTATCATAGGTCAAGATTATGTTGGTCGTGACTTTACAGCAAAAGATGTTTGCGCAGATCGCGGAATTGAAATCATTTACAACAAACGTGAGCATGATTATTCTTCTACACAATTACGCGCAAGAGTTCGTGAAGAAGAAGAGAAACGCAGAATTGAAATCGAAAATCTGCGAAAATAATCAAAAGGCAGAATTGTGAAACCCAAATAGCAACCACTTTGTGAAAATTAACCCAGAAATCAACCCTGAATCCTTTACACAAGAATTGATCGAAACGGGGACCGTTACTATTGAAAACTTCTTAACTGAAGAAGCGGCTAATCTTTTATACCGCTATTATTCACAAGAAATTCCAGAGGGTAACTGGTGGGCATGTTCACATCCTACAGGTTTTGCAAAAGAAGCGAATACTCAAAGTGTTCCAGGCAACGATGATAAAATTGCTGAAGAAAAGCAAAGAGCGGTAAATGCTTTTGTTCGCGGTGACTTTAGTTTTCACTTTTACAGAACACAAGAAACTCATGACTCTGATTGTGACTGCGTAGAATGCAAGTTGCGAGACTGGATGTATACTTCAGAAGTACTAGGATTCTTTGACCGTGTGAGTGGAGAAAAACACAGTTCCTACAAATCTCTATTTGCCGCAAGATATAAAGACGGATGTTTTTTATCACCGCATACTGACCAATGGAGGGGTGACTTGGGATTCACGCTTCAACTCACCAAGAATTGGTGGCCGCAGTGGGGCGGACTTTTGCACTTTCTTGATGAATCTGAAAAGCACATGGGCGTAAATGAAATGGTCTTAAAGATTGCACATAAGCAACCCAGGACTGTTTCAGAAACGCGCGCTCCTAAGTTTAACGCACTAACTCTTTTTTATCTGCCAGAGCAAAGCGGCCGCTGGCATTATGTTTCCCACGTTAACCCAGGCGTGAAGGGCAGTAGAATAGCTTACACTGGTTGGGTGGTTAAATAAGAACTATTTTTTGCAAGTGTATAAAACTACTAAATTTAATTATGATCAAAGCAAAAACTGGTGATACTGTAAAGGTGCACTACACAGGAACTCTGAACAACGGAGAGGTGTTCGATAGTTCAAAAGTTGAAGGGCGTGAGCCGTTCTCTTTTAAGATTGGAGAAAAATCTGTGATTGCAGGTTTTGAAAACGGCATCATTGGTATGACGGTGGGTGAAACTAAATCTATTAACATTTCTGTAGAAGAAGCTTATGGTGAGCGTGATGATCGCTTGCTTTTTGAAGCTCCTATGGAAAAATTACCGCAGGGTGTTGAGGTTGGTACACAATTACAAGTTATGACTCCAATGGGTCCACAACTTGCTAAGGTTACTTCTATTAGCGAAGAAAGTAAAACTGCGATGATTGACCACAATCATCCACTTGCAGGACAAGAATTAAACTTTGAAGTAGAGGTTCTAGAGATTGAAAATTAATTTCAATCTTTAAGAACTATTTACTCTTTGTGAATATATACTATACAAAATTCACAAAACACGTTCTTTAACATATTTTTCTCGAAGCGGTCTATAGGGTTACTTCAACAATACGACGAAAAGATAAGCGCCTTTGGTGCTCTATCTAAAGAAGAAAGTACTATCACAGAAAAACGCCTGTAACAAGGAGAACAGTGGTTCGGCAAATTCAAAGCTAGAAAAAAGGAACGATTACCTCCCGAAGGAGGGACCACTCTACAGAGTTTTCTCGAGAAAAACACATTCCAAATCCGAAGCGGGAGCGAGGGTTACTTCATTACACATTACAACGAAAAACCACCTTCTCCATTATTCTCGGATCTTCATTAAGTCTACTTAGTAGACATGACAGGTCCGGTTTCTTTATGTTACCGGACCTTTTTTGTTAATAACTAATTGTACCAAAGTTTTTCTATGTGGAAAAAATGGTTAATTTTATACTATAACAATTAAATAATATATGAAACTAAAGAAACTTACAATCTTTCGCGGGAAAAAGGCAAAAATTGGTCCTGTTCACACCATGAACATCCGATTGGATGATTTGCGCGCGGTCTTTTTTCCACGTGGCTTTTATGAAAAGTACAAATACTTGGGTTCAGTTCCCTGGAAAGAGGAAGGAAAACTGTTTCAAGCTATGGAGCCGCTGATTATCTTTATGGACCACAAGGCACGTCCGCAATGGTGCCCCAGGTGGTTCCTCAGATTTTTGCACCTCTTTGGTAATGACAACAGTATCGTTAGGGTTCGTAACTACAAGTTACACGATTTGTTCCGAAAGCTGACCAAGGGAATCTTCATCTACGACTACAAAACCAAGTGGGAATGGTATGACTTGCGCATCAGCATTTCTGGAGACGCTCAAATGAATAATTTGGCAGATATGATTGAGTCTGACTTTTACCGACGCGGTCAACGAGAAGACCTAATCGAGGAACTGAAAAAATATGTCCCAGACCCGGAAAGGACGTACTGGGGTTCTAACGAAAGTCTGATTGAAGAACTGGATAAACTTCGTGAAGCTGCAGAAAACGAAGCTGCTCCCAAGAAACGTGGAAGAAAAAAGAAAACTGAAGAGTAAACAAGTAAAACGAGTAATATGAAAAGTATCATGCAATTAGGACCAGTACACGAGAGCACTGGATTGATTTATCAAATCGCTGATGTGATTGAAGGCATCGATGTAGTAATTGATTTTTGCTACTCAGGCAACGACGAAGAAAACACAGTAGACTTTGAATACGCCATCGCTGAAAGTAGTTCTAACCCCGACCTCTCCGAAGAACAACTGGAGATAATCAATAAGATTTTAGAATGCGGACAAGAGGAACTATACGTCGTGGCTCTAACAGAGTACTATAAGAAAAACGCGGACTTTAAGTTCGTTACCGAGTATGAACACGATCCTACATCAATTTTATACCAAAAGTAATGACGGAGAAGGAATTAATGTTGCTGGGTTTCCAAAAAGAATCGGTAGACCCATATTTGGAAGAAGAAGACGACTATTATTACGCGCTAGACATTGTAGATGGCCTAACACTCATCACACCGTGCGCAAGTGAAATCAGGGATAACAATTGGTACTTGGAGTTCTTTAACACAGATGTTCCAGTTCGTTTCCATGAATTTGGGCCAGCACAGGCATTAATTAACACGCTGAAAAACGCAATTGTAAATAAAGACTAAAAACAAATATATGAGCAAGCTAAGTAAATACAGCACAAAAGAATCTGCAGAAAGCAGAGAACACGCAAAAACTGCGGTGACTAACTTTATGGGTGGGAATTCCTACACAGTAAACCCCCTTGATACATTACGCATTGTGGCAGCATCTTCAATCTTTGGAGAGCCGCAATACTACCGTGACGGTCTTGAAAGCGATAAGCGAGTTGCTGCTTTCATGAGTGAGACTGAACACGCAATCTTTACCGAAATGGTTGACGGCAAGAACGCGGTTGATGTGTTTACATCTGCTATTGATGCCGCTTTAAGCCATGACTTTGAAGGCACTCTTAAATTGGCGGTCGAGTTAAGAAACACATATAACATGCGATTAAACCCTGCGGTTATCTATGTTCGCGCAACTCTTCACGCAAACCGAGCTGACTTTAACGCAAAACACCCAGGCTTAATGAAAGCGGCGGGTAAAGAAATTGCCGGTCGTCCAGATGACTTAACGAATCAGTTTGATTACTATATGTTCGTTAATGGTTCTAAGAAAGGTCTTCCTTCTTTATTAAAGAGAACTTGGGCAGAAAAGTTAGAGGTATACAGTCGCTATCAATTAAACAAGTACAAGGGAAAATCCTTAATTGACTTGGTTCGTTTATCTCACGCGAATAGTGCTGACATTGATGAATTAATGCAAACAGGAACTCTTAAAGTTACTGAAACAGAAATGACTTGGGAAACTTTAAAGTCCGCTGGTAAAACTTGGGAAGAAATCATTAATCAAATTCGTATTCCACACATGGCACTGTTAAGAAACCTTCGTGGTATCTTTACCGAGATTGAAGATCGCAAAGCTGCTGAAAAAATCTTAAATGATTTGAAGGCTGGTGTTTTGAACGGTAAACAGTTCCCTTTCCGTTACTGGAGTGCTTACAAAGCTGTTAAGAATGCTGATATTCACAACAAGCAGTTGGTTCTTGACGCTCTTGAAGAGTGCATGGATATCGCGGTAGAAAACATGCCAAAACTTTCCGGTAAAGTTGCTTGCTTAAGCGATAACTCTGGGTCTTCTTGGGGTACCATGAACAGTGAATACGGTTCTGTTACTGTAGCAGAAATTGCCAACTTGTCTTCTATCATTACCGCTAAACAAGCTGATGAAGGATATGTGGGTGTATTTGGAGATCGCTTATCAGTTGAACCCGTTTCAAAACGCAATGGTTTACTTACGCAGTTACAAGAAACTTCTGAAAGAGGCAAAAGTCAAGGTGGTAGTACTGAAAACGGAATCTGGTTATTTTGGGATGACGCTATTCAAAACAAGAAGCACTTTGACACTGTGTTTATCTACAGTGATATGCAAGCTGGTCATGGGGGTCTTTATGGAATTGACTCTTCAGAATACAAAGACTATACTTACAGAAAAGGCCGTTTGCATGGCAGCTACATTGACGTGCTTGCTTTGGTAAAAGAATACCGAAAAACAGTTAACCCAAAGGTGAATGTCTTTACAGTACAAGTCGCAGGATATAACAATGCTTTGTTGCCAGAAAACATTTATCGCGGAGCGGTATTGGCTGGCTGGACTGGACGTGAACCTTCATTTGCCAAGTGTATCATTGATGCTTGGGATCAAATTGAGAGCCGATGAAAACGCTAAGAAGAATAGTCAAGTATCTGCAATGGCTTGAAGAACAAAGAATAAAAGCCATGATCTGGAGTGGTCGTGGTTGGGGATAATCAAAAGGGTCCTGGGCCTTTTTCTTTTAAGAACTAAATGACATTTTAAGTATATAAGTCTTAAATAAAGGTTTAATGGCAAAGATGAGAAAAAGCGTTGCATATACTACGCACGAAGAGGATAAAGAATTAGTTAAAGAAGCTATTAGCGGAAACCAAAAAGCCTATAACATTCTGCTTCAGAAGTATAAACCTATTCTCTATACCGCAGCAAAAAGACGTTTGCCTTACCGAGATCCTGAAGATCTTGAAGATATCACCATGATAGTTTTGGGAAACGCTTTTCTAAAACTTAATCAGTATGAACCTGAAAAGTCAAAGCTCTTTACCTGGATGGTTGCGTGTCTTCATAACTATGTAAACTCTATTCCTAAGCAGAAGAAGAGGGTAGAAACATATTCTCTTGAGGACAATCAACGAGAAGCTGTTGCTAAACCTGACACACATAACTTTGACACCAATGTGGATCGTGAGAGAACTTCACAGCTGGTAAAGACTTTAATTAATCGTCTTCCTACTGACCTTGCTAAAGCAATTACAATGAAGTACTTTAAAGATTCTTCGCATGCAGAAATTGCTGAAGAAATTGGATGTAAAGAACAAGATGTTTGGTATAAATTGCAAAGAGGGCGTCAGCTGCTCAAAAGAATGAGCGAAACAAATGAATTATTTTAACATGAGTAAAAACTACGATTACAAAGCAGCAAACCCAAGCAACGTTTCTTTTGCTGGAACAACCGAAAACTTTATCTACGTTTGTACACCTAGTTACACGGGAATAATTCCTGTGTATGTAGGCACAGTTCCTAATCACGAGACGATGGTAGCAGGATCGCTTGATAACACTATGCAAGATTCTTCAGCGCCAGGTTCTTTACATAACGCGGTTAAGAAGAATGAAAAAGCCTAAGATACTTATACTGCTGCAAAACTTCTATGGAAGCAAGCAGATGAGCGGAAGGCGGCTAAGCAGGCCTGTTTATGATACACGCATTATTAGTCGTAAAAATGCAACATACAGCAGAATTGTTCCGTATCTTGAGCCACACTTTGAACTGTTCTTTGGAGAGTGTACGCCTCTTATAGGAACTGACAAAAACCAAAAGTTTCCTACTGACTTGGATTGGGTGAAGAAAACTCTCGAACATGATAAATGGTTTGCAGTACTTGCGTTTAGTTCGCAAGCTCATAAAGCATGCGAAGACTTAAACTTTTTGCCTGATGCAAAGTTGCCACATCCTGTTAGTTTTAAGTGGAGAAGAGCAGACATTGAAAATGTAGTTAAGGAACTAACAGAAAAAGAAAAATATAAACAATATGGGATTCAATAAGAAATATCTTCGTTCACTTGAGAACATAAAAAAGGAACTAGAGGAAACGCCAGATAACATAAATTACTACATGAATGCAGACGCCTTTATCGGATCTAAAGAAAGCATTGACTATCTTGGTGAGTTCTGGAAAGAATACAAAAACAAAAAAGACATTCTAAAGAACTCAAGCCCAACAGAATAATGGAATACCCATACAAAATAGATAACATTCAATGGAGGACACTAGATGTCCTCTTTTTGTACTATTTAGGAACTATTTACAAAATTTGTATATAAATTATAGAAAACTTAATACTATGCCAAACACATACATACTTGATGTCGACGGAACCATCTGTCACGCAGAAAAGCAAGAAGACGGAACCTACGATTACCCTAACGCAACCCCCTTTCCTCGTGTTATTGAACGAATTAATGAATTACACGAAGCGGGAAATACAATCATTCTTTTTTCTGCCCGAGGAATGCGAACGCATAAAGGCAACATTAAGGCTATCTATAAAAATACAGCTCCCGTTCTCGATGAATGGCTATTAAAGCACGGTGTGAGATTTGACCGCCTCATCATGGGAAAACCTTGGGGAGAAAACCCTATTTATGTTGATAACCGCAACCTATCGCTCAAGTCTTTTGTACTTGATAACCCTGAATTTTTTGAGAATATCATAAAAGCTGAAAATAAAATATGAGAAGCGTAATTATTCCGGCCGCTGGCCTTGCTACTCGCATGAAACCTCTGTCCCGAGGTGTAAGTAAAGCAATGATACCCGTAAACGGTCGTCCTCTAATATCTTATATCATAGAAAAGATATATGAAAAGCAAGATGTATCTGAAGTTGTCATTGTTGAAAATGAATTGGGTGACATCAGAGAATTTGTAAGTCGGGTTTATCCTGACAAAAACATTCGTTGCTATGTGCAAGAAGAAAAACTTGGGCCGCTTCACGCAATAGACATCGGGTATAAGCAATTAAAAGACTTCTCAAGCAACGTAACTATTTGGTTAGGTGATACCATTTGCCTGGACGATTTTAATTACAACAGGTCTTTTCTGGCCGTCCATAGAGTTTCTGACCCACATCGCTGGTGTTTGGTTGATGCAGACGGAAAACTGTATGATAAGCCTGACGGACAAGTGCCTACAGATTCTGCTATTATTGGTGTGTATAACTTTACTGACCGTAAAGCTTTTAATCATGGGATGGAAAAGGGCATGTCAAAACCTACTCATAAAGGTGAATACCAAATCGCGGCACTCTTGGAATCTTACATGAAAAAGGACGGACCCATGGAACTTGCCTTTGCTGAAGAATGGTATGATTGCGGTGAACTTAATACTTACTATGAGTCTAAAGCAAGATTGCTTAAGAGAACTGCTCGTTCTTTTAACAAGATTGAAGTTGATACATTTTTTGGCACAGTAACTAAAACATCTCAGGATCCTGAAAAACAACAAAAGATACAAGCGGAAAAGAACTGGTTTGAAAATCTCGATGAAAAGCAATCTCTCTTTTGTCCAAGGATTTTGAAGAGCGAAGCTGGTTCTTTAAGAATGACACTTGAGCCTGGTACTGCTCTTAATGAGGTTCTTGTTTATGACAACTTAAGAACCGATATTTGGCATGATATTATTCGCAAGATCTTAAAGGTTCATCACAGTGTGTTTTATACTAATCTTTCATTTAAGCCAAAAGGTGAAGAAGCACAATTATGTCTTGAAGCATATTACATAAAAACTTCTAACAGGTTAGAAGATATTTGGGAAGTACTTGGTCATCGTGATACCGAACTTGAATCTTTTCTTCTTGATACTTCGCTAGAATTAGTTAAAGACCCTGCTTGGTCTTCTTGCATGCATGGAGATTCTCATTTGGGCAACATTATATATGACCCACACAGTGGTAACATTAAGTTTGTTGATCCTCGTGGTGAGTTTGGTGGTTTCTATTGGAACGAAGGTGATATGCGCTATGACATGGCAAAACTCTTACAAGATTTTTACTGTGGGTACGCAATGATTATGGCAAATCGTTACAAAATTGAAGATACAACTCTTGAAATTGATTGGGTTCCTGGAACCCAAGACTTGTCTAAGTTCTTGGAAACTGAATTACATAATTTAGGATATGATGTAACTCTATTAAAGAAACTTGCTATTCTTCTTCTTGTTACAGCCATTCCTTTTCATCCTGATGATCGCAAAAGACAAACAGCATTCTATGTCAGGGCAAAGAATTTAATCGCACAAATGTAGAACATATATATACCCAAATAACTTATCTATGAAAGTTTACATTCCTTCTTATTTGGGTAGAGAACCTAAACTCATAGCAAAAAGAGTTGCTAAGCAAAATGCTCAACTTGAGTGGTTGTTAGCATCTGATAAGATTACACAAATCATACTGTGTTCTCAAGAATACCCATCTGACTTAAAAATGTTGCACGATAAAGTGCATTACATAGACGCACCCGCTAAAGGGCCTTCTGCAGCAAGAAACGTCTTATTAAAGCACTTTTACCAATCTGGTGATAGCATGTGCATGTTTATGGATAATGACATAACCAGCAAATTATATGCTGTTGACCTTTTCATAAATATAGCAAATGAATTAAGTAATCATACAACATGGAATCTTGTTGGTTTTATACCTCATGGGCATGCTCGTGATAAGTCACTTCCTGATACGCTTAACTTTAAAAGAAAGACCCTTTTTGCTACTGGTGCTTTTTTTATACAAGGCATAAAAGATTTGTACTTTGATGAAAACCTACAAAGTCTTGAAGATGTAGATTTTGCTATGCAAGCAATGACAAGTGGGTATTCCTACTATGAAATTGAAAAGTATTGCCTCTTTGACCACAGCTATGCTGATAGCGTGATTTATGAAGAGCGTGATCGTGAAAAAGAATATGAAGAAATTCGTAAGCAGATAAGAAATAAATATGATGCGGTTGTTAAGAAGATAGGATACTCTTCAATGCAATCTTTCATAAATTCATTTAAGCAACCCAAGAGCGTTGAGATATCAACACTTAAGTACCAAGCACGTAAACTATTCTAACATGAGTAAATTAACATTTGAAAAGAACAAGTTTGTTGAAAACGACCCAAAGAAAAAGAACATCCTAATTACAGTTTCACAATTAGAGACTCGTGAATATACTTACGGTTATGTTTTTCCACTTGTTGAACTTCTTAAAGAAGAGTATAATGTATACTTCTTTTATGAAGGTGGCCTTAAGGCTATTGAGAATTTAGGCATGACTAATGTTTATCGCATGAATAAAGCGGTTTATCACAAGTTTAAGGAAGATAACCTAAAGAGAAAAAAAGAATTAGAAACTTCTGATGTTTACAATCAAGACAAGATTGATTCATCTATACGTGAGTTTTTTGTCAACGAACCGGAGTTTGATAACATCATGATTATTGACAATCACAACTTGATGTTGCCTTTCAACCCACTGTCAAACCATCCTAAACTGCGTGATCTGTTTAATGATTACTTTGACACCTTTGAAGATGATGATCCGGAAGTACTGTCTGAGATTGAAAAACTTAATCACAAGCTCTTTGATGTAACCGCTAAATCTTTTTCACCGCTTGCTTTTCGTTATATGTACAAAAACGTAATGCTTTCAGTGGTTGAGCAAGTCTCTAAGATGAACGAAGCAAAAGTTCATATCATGTTGATTGATCCTTCTGCTGCTATTCCATTCTTTAAACACAAAGGTCTTGACCACAAGTTTTGGTATTACTCTGATGATCATCGACATACTCGTGATTTCTTTGCTTCTCCGTTTACTGAACTGCAGCATTTGGTTTATGAACCTGTTTGGAAAGGCATTAAACCGGAGAAAAAGAACTTACTTGATGATTTCTTTAGCAGTGACAAGAAGATTCCCTTTTTCTTCGCAGGTTCGCTTCTTAACGATAAAGGATTAAGAAAATACATCTGGCAAGATTTCTTTAAAGACTATGATTATGCTGGTTCTCAGCTCTACTTTAAGGTTAGTCTTATTTACGGAATGGATAAAGATTCATTTGAAAAAATGGGCGCTGAGGTTTCTGCGCACCCTAACTTCTGCGGTGACTTTATGCCAAACTCTGAGTATATGAACGTTCTTAAGAAATGTAAAACAGCTTTTATTGCAAGAAACGTATCAGCTAACGGAGGTTTAACCTACCGACATATTCAATACTTATACTTTGATGTACTTCCTATCTTTGACTACTTGTATGACCAGGATTACTTGTGGATTCCTAAGGAATTCCAAGATAAACTGACTGTTAAGAATGCAGAAGAATTACGCCAAGTAGTTGAGTATTATGACAAGAACGAAAGTGAAAGAAAAAAGATACTTGACGCAATGAAAAAACATTACGATATTGACGGCTGGTTAAGCGATTGGAAAAAGAAAGCAAAAGGAACAAATTTAATTAAAGAACTTCTTTATGAAAATAGAAAAAGTGTACGTGATCAATCTGCCTCACCGGCAAGATCGCAGACAAGAGTGCATTCGTGAATTTGAAAAAATAGGCTTTAATGACTATGAGTTTATAGAAGCAGTCAATTGGAAGCTCTTTTCAACGGATCTTCTTGATGATATGGTTAATCGTGAGTATAAGTACAGAACTAAAGACAAACGCGCTCAATACGGAAACGTTGCTTGTGGTTTATCACACTTAAAGGTTTACGAACACATCGTTAAGAATTACGGAAAGTCCGGTGATAAAGCATTTATCGTGTTAGAGGATGATTTTCAAATTGAGAACCCCAATGAATTTTGGAACTGTGTAAATGAATCTTTAACAATCACTAATGATTGGAATATCATTTACCTGGGCGGTCTTAAGAATACTAAAGGTGACAAGAGAGAAGCATTTTTACCAGGTTTTGAGAAAGCAATTAGCGTTTGGAACTCGCATGCATACATAATTAAGAATGCCCCTGATTGGTTTGCTGCAATGAAAGAAGTTGAGAAAAGAGGTTATTACGCAGACCGCGCTCTTAGAAAAGTTGCTCGAGATGATAAACACAATGCACATCGTTACTTAGTTATGTGGCCGTACCAAGTTTTACAACGTAAAAGTTATTCTGATATTAATCACGTGGTCCGTTAAGAATTTTTTTCCTTGAAATGTATAGAAATAAATAATATAGAAATCAATTAACATGAAGACTGATAATCTCAAGATCGCTGTTTTTCCGATAGGTTCAGCAATGAAATTCCGCAAAGAAAACATTAAAAGAGCGGACGGTACCTCGGAGTACTACAAATTGTTTTACGGGCTGGTTAGAAACCCTAATGTTTCCGAAGTGTGGATTCTGCAACGCAGTGACTGGAAGAAACTATCTAGTGAAGAAAAAATTGCATTCGATCCGCGTGGAGTACTTAGAGACATTTACATGGAATACAATGTAAAGGTATCTCCTGGGCGTCGACAGGGAGCAGACGGAGTTCTTATTCCACATACAAAAGAAGAGCAAGAAAGTTACAAAGATCTGTGGAGCAAAATTAAAGAAATAGAACAACCTGACTTTGGGATTGGTTTTGCTTCCCAAGGTTTAACAATGGTAAACATACCAGGAATAATTCCAAGTATTAAAGATCCAAGCAAAATGACGGGTGCTCTTGATATGACTCTTATCTACGGTGCACCGCTTGTACACTACTTAAATATGTCAAAGATTCCATGGTTCATGGTTATGACTGATCCTCGTTACATCAAGAAGAACCAAAAATGGCGTGACATGATAAACGGCCCACGTGAGTGTATTGCTCAATACAACAGTTTCATTAACTTTACTCACTTTGATACTTACCCAAATCCTTCAACAGGAACTGAAATTACTGAGCCTCTTACATTAACTTACTCAGGAATTGAAAAACTTAATCTGATTGGTGAAGAAGTAATACACCCTGGTACTGAAAGAAATACCAAGTTTGCTATTGTAGCAATGCAATCTTCTTATGGCAAAGCAGAAGTTGATTACCGACTTGAAGCTCTTAAGAAATGGATTCTTAATCAGCCAAACAGCGAAGACTTTAAGATTTACGGTAAATGGGATGAGCGCTTCACAAAGAACTATACACAGTTTCAGGGTTACAAAACACCCGAAGAAATCGACGCTATCTTTAAAGATACACGCTATACTTTAATCATTCCTATTCGCCCTGATTGGGTTACAAGTAAATATGCTGAAATGTTAAGAGTTGGCGTAGTACCATTCTTTCACCCAGATTACGATACGCAATACTCACTTATACCAAAAGATCATTACTTGCGCGTTAAAGATGCAAAAGAAATGTTTGAGAAAATAGAACAAATGGAAAATGATCCTGAACTTCGCATCCAGATAGTTAAACAATTACAAATGCAATTCTTAATTGGTGTTCGTAAAGGTGAATTCTTATGTGATGTCATTAACCCGTTCTTAGAGAGAGCCGGTGTTAATGTAAAGATGGTTAAAGGATTCAGTGAAGAAGTGTTAAGAGTTCCTGAACTCAACGATGATAACAAAGTTAAAAAAGAAAACATACAAGCTAAATCATTATTCTAATGACAAAGAAAAAACAAGACAAAATTAAATACGGTTCAATAGTCCCTCTTATTGGCGGAATGACAATCGCAAATCGCGAGGCTACCGGTGAAGAACCTGCATTCCTTATTTCGTATGAAGCATTTCGCGGAAACGATTCTCACTGCGTAAACTACTTTAAAGATACGCCGTATATGATAATTGATGCTGAAACCAACCGGCTTCCTGAAGATGTTGATCCGGGTGATATGTTCAGCAACGTTGACTTTGTTTCAACGGTTTGCCCATGCGCTGGCCTCTCAATGCTAAATGCAAACAACGGAACAAGCGGTAAAGCACGCGGATCCGACGCGGTTCAAAATGATTGGATGTACAAAACAGCCGGCTTTGTTTTGGAACATATTCAACCTAAAGTATTCTGGGGCGAAAATGCGCCAGGTTTATACACTGCTATGGGCGCTGGTGTTGTAGACAAATTACGTGAGATTGGAGAAACTTTTGGTTATTCCTTTTCGCTAATTAAGACAAACACCTTCTTACATGGTATTCCACAAAATCGTATTCGTTCTTTTTACTTCTTTTGGAAAGACAGCGATGCTCCGCTATTTGATTACAAATTAAAAGAAGCACCGTCCTTAGAAAACTATCTTTCTGCCATTCCTAAAGGAACTTCTTTAATGGACCGCGGGTTTGGCCTTGGTGATTTAACCAGTAATGCTTGGGTTCGTTTTGTTAAGTCTAAGGGTATGACAATGAAAGAAGCTATGGCATCTGAAGACCATCACTCCCTTTTACAAATCATTTTATCTAAAGGCTGGTTAGATGACGGTATTGCATGGGCAGAAGAAAATGAAGCACCAGATGTTGCTAAATTCTTAAATCACGTCAAGTACAAAATCAGCTTAAACAAAGGCTGGTGGGACGGAACTCCGCTAGTCTTTAAAGATGCTACAAACGCAATCATTGCCAAAAACTCTGGAATTGTTCATCCAAACGGAGAAAGAGGAATTACACTTCGTGAAGCAATGTGGCTAATGGGTCTTCCACATGATTTTCAACTTGTTGAAGGCGGACACTGGAATCATATATGCCAGAACGTACCGGTTACAACTGCTTGTGATTGGACTCGAGAAGTTGTAAGTTTTGTGAAAGGTGAAAAGACAGAATTTGGTGGTAAGTTCTTAAAGCAAAATAACATATCTAAGCGAATAGACTTCGCAGAGAAATTAGAAAAATCAAAAGTGTTGTTTTAATGATAAAAATTGTTACTTGGAATATAAGACATGCATTAGGGAATGATGGCCTTGTGGATATAGATAGAATAGGCAAGAAACTAAAATCTTTAAACGCTGACATATATGCAGTCCAGGAAATTGACATATTTACAGAAAGATCAGGTGAAGTAAACCAGGTAAAGGCATTGGAAAAAGTTTTAGGCACGCCGAGTACATTTACCCAACTTTGTGAAACCGACGGAGGACTATTTGGTTTAGCAACTTTTTCCAGACTAAAAACTGAAGGAGTAACTCACTTAAAAATAGCTAACGTTAAAGAAAACAACTCAGCGCAAATGATAAGATTTCGGGTAAAAAACTCGGTGTTTGATTTTGTAAACTTACATGCACCAAGAGTTCATAAAGTTACTTACTGGAAAAACTTTCACAAAAACTACGATTTTTCTGACTGTATATTGTGTGGTGACTTTAATCTTAACGCAAACGACGAGATATTGCTAAATCTTAAAGAGAAGTATACGTACATAAACGAAGAAGATACGTGGGATGCAGGAGAGGTGTTAGATTATACATTTATTCCCAAGAAATCCTTAAAGATTTTAAGTCAAACTGTAGAACCATCAAGCTATTCAGATCATAACATCTTGATAACAACACTTGACCTTTGGTAAAAACTTATTCACTTATTCTGAATATAAACTTATATGAAATTAGTTATTATAGAAGGTACTGACAGAACTGGTAAAGACACCCTTGTTAAAGCCTTACAAGAAAAATACCCTAACTCTCAAAAAGTTCATTGGGGCTATCCTTATGGTGATACCAACGAAGAAAAAACTGAGTATCAGAAAATTTCGTTTGGCTTTTACATGAAAGATTACAAATTCAAACAGAGTCTCAAAGATTTAGAATTACTTATTTGGAATCGTTCACACATCGGTGAATATGTATACGGTACAATTTATCGGGATTCTCATCCAGACGGGTGGATTCCAGAATTAGAAAACAAATTTTTATCTGATGATGATAACATCACACTAGTTCTTCTTGAAGGTGACCCAGAATTTATTGTCAAAAATGATGATGGAGAATCTTACTCTAATCGTTTAGAAGATAAGAAAAAAGAAATTTTTAAGTTTCAGGAAGCATTTAACAACTCAAACATAATTAACAAAATCAAAATCAAAATTAATGAAGGAGACAACTACATTGATGCGGAAAGCATCTTTAACCTCGTCAACAGAACTATCAATCTCTAACGTTGTAAAAGAACTTATTTGCCGAATAAATTCTTTTGGTACAGAATCAGCGCCTCGCGGACAAAAAGTTCGTGAGCTTGAACTTGAAATGCTAAGATTAGACCCTCATTTTTCCCTCATGGACTTTGAGGATCGCCCTTTTAACTACAAGTATTTTATGGGTGAACTTGGCTGGTATCTTCTAAAGGATCGCAACATTGATTTTATCAATAACTTTTCCTCCTTTTGGAAAAACATCGCTGATGAAGGTGGTCATATAAATTCCAACTACGGAAACCTCTTGTTTGGTGATCAGTTACAGTGGGCGCTTGACTCTTTGAAAAAAGACAAGAATACCCGTCAAGCTGTATGCTTCTTAAATCAACCTAAATTTCAGTATGAGGGCAACAAAGATTTTGTTTGCACTATGTACTTAAACTTTTGGATCCGCGACAACAAACTTAACATGAAAGTTCAAATGCGCAGTAACGATATATTCTTTGGCCTTACCTATGATGCTCCGTTCTTTTCATTCGTGCAGCAAAGTATGTGGTACTGGTTAAAAGATACATACAAAGATTTGGAACTAGGTACTTATTATCATTGTGCAGATAACATTCATTATTATGAAAGACATTTTGAACTTGCTGATAAAATAGTTCAAGAAGATGAAAAATCGCCGCTCTGGTTTCACCTTAGATCACCTTTGTTCTTCCTTAAAAACGGTAATATGTTACCTACCGTTGAAGGCATCAGATTCATGGAAAGCCTTACTGAATTAACCAAACAAGAAACCATAACACAAGAAGAATCACGAGAATTACTATCACAGTATTTTTACATACAATAAAATGGAAATTACAAACAAGACAATTAAAATCGCAAGAACCCGAACTGGAATACCTTGCCTGTGGGAAAGCTTAATGAATTTCTCTGAACTTAGCAGATCTACCGTCATACTTGACGCTAAAGGAAAACCTAAACCTGCTGTATTCTTAAACGAAACACGTGAAAAGCAAGCACTTGTTCCAATCAGTGAAGGTGACTTTATCTGTAAGTCATTTGAAGATCAGCATGGCGTTGCTATTTCAATCTTTAAAATAGTTGCTATTAGTTCTATGAAAAACGAAGCAGAGGTTACCCCGGTTTATCGTAAGTCTTCACAAAGCAAAGAACTAAATTACCCGAGTGAATATAATACACTGGTAATGACTACACTGCAAAAACTTCATGGTGAGATTGGTGTAGTATCTTATATAAAGGAAAAAGAAATCGTGATATGAAATACTTTATACAAGTACACCCAGACGCTTTAAAGAAGTTGTCAGATTGGCTGGCTAACCCAAATGAAATACCCGAAGCGTGGCTTGTTGATAGAGTAAGAGTTGTAAATCAACACCAAGGAACTTGGGTAACTATTTCTGTTGCGCATGATAATTTTTATCAGATCATAGATAACTTTAATCACTACATAATCTATTCGCAGCATGAAGTATAAAATCTTTCTTGATAGTGTATTGAACCCTGAAGATGTGGTTCAACAAATGTCTGATTCCAAGTACGCAAATAAGTACAAAGAAGAAGACTGGATAGTCGCAAGGTCATATAAAGATTTCGTTAACACAGTCACCAAGAGGCACGTTGAGGGAGGAGTTCTTGACTTTATGTCATTCGGTTATGATCTTTTAGATGAAATTGATAAAGAAAAAACTAGCTATGATGCCGCGGTATGGTTAGTTGCATACGCCGTTGATCTTAAACAATCTTTCCCTAATTTTGATATACACAGGAAAAATGTTAAAGGGTGGGAAAAGATGAATAATTACATAAAAAACTTTCACTATGAGTATTACGGTTGATGAAAAGTATTGTCACTTAAAGGCCAGTAAACCTGTTATAGTCTTAAGCAAGTATAGGTCTCCTCACTTGACTGAGTACTATGAAGATCCTGAAGACAACTGGTTCTTTTATGTAATGACTAAAGCTAAGAAGAAAAATGAGTTTACCCACTGTTCCATAGTGATTAGAAAAGATGTCGCAGGGTGGGTAAGACACGCAATATCTAGAGGTTGGAAAGTAGAAACAGATGAAACCGACCTGATAAAAGAATACACTAATAACACAATCAATAATGGCTGATTTTTGTACAAGATGCACACCGCGGATGTGGGGCGAAGGAGTTCTGCCCGACATCAACATACAAGAGGTCTTTAATAAACTAACCGAAGGATCATATGCGCCTGTCCTATGTGAAGGCTGTGGTCTATCTGCCATCGGAAAGTTTAAAGACAACATGTTAAAGTTAGCGATGCCTAACAGCTCAGGCACATACGAATGGCTAACAGAACAAGAATTTAATAACCTTAAAACAACAATTTAATTATGAATCAATTCACAATCGAAAAAAACACAAGTGGCTACAAAGTAAATGTTAAACACTCAAGATTAAGCTTTTTGAAAGCATTCATCGCAGGTAGCCTAACACTAGAAATGGACAAAGACACTGCTTCTTCTGTAAGTAATGCTCTTTATACTCCTAAAGTAAAGAAATCTACTACATCATTTACCGGATTTGCTTCTACACTTAAATCTACTCTTACTGAAGAAAAGCCAGTGAGAAGAGAATCAATCGCATCTGATGAACAAGTTGAAAGCACTTCAAAACCAGCTCCGAAGAAAAGAGCTCCACGCAAGAAATCTACTCTTATCGCGAAGGCAGATAAATAATCAAATCACAAATCATGGCAGAAAAGAACTCCATCGTTCTCAATATGATCGTAAAGAATGAAAGCAAGATCATAGAGAGATGTTTAAAAAGCGTGTATCACTTAATCGACTCTTGGTGCATAGTCGATACTGGGTCTACGGATGGCACGCAGGAAATCATTAAGAACTTCCTAAAAGATAAACCCGGTAAACTTATCGAAAGACCGTGGGTTAATTTTGGTCACAACCGTAATGAAGCATTAGAATTTGCTTCTTCTATGGGAGATTGGATCTTATTAACTGATGCTGACATGGTCTTAATCGATAATGGTTTTAGCAAAGATGAACTAGACATTAACATAGACGGATATGATGTCATACAAGACAATCATGGTGTTCGTTATGATAACTTTAGAATCTTAAATGCCAAAAGAAATTGGAAATGTATTGGTGTTACGCACGAATACTATTCACCTGCTGACGGTCTTAAAACACGAGCAAGACTACTTTCGATTTTATTTAACGATGTGAGTGATGGCGGTTCGAAGGGTGATAAGTTCGAGAGAGATATTCGTCTCCTTGAGCAAGGGCTGATTGATGAACCAAACAATCCTCGCTATATGTTCTATTTAGCGCAATCTTATAGAGATACAGAAAACTGGGAAAAGGCAATTCATTGGTATCAGCAGTGTCACGAGAAGAGTAATTGGGACGAAGAATCTTGGTTTGCTCTTTACATGGTTGGATGGTGCATGTGTAGGTTTCCTGGTAAATATAAACTTGATGAAATACAAGAAGTTTTACTAAGAGCTTGGATGTTACGTCCTTGGAGATGTGAACCAATTTTCCAATTAGGTGTAATCTATAAAGATTCCAAAAAATGGGAACAAGCTTATCAAATTTTTAAGTCTTGCGCAACTATGGACTACCCTTATAAAGACTTGCTATTTATTACTTCTTCCCTGTACGAAGGCGCTTCTATAGATGAATTTGCAGTTTCTTGTTTTTGGACTAGACACTTTGAAGAATCTATAAAAGCAAATGAAAAACTACTAGAAAGCGAATACGGTAAAGCACACAAAACACGTATTGCAAAGAACATCTGGTTCGCGGAAAAAGAATTGGGAAACTTCTCAACTGAAAATCTTTTTAAGTTCATAGAGCAAAAGAAAGCAGAAGTAAAAGAAACATTACATAACAAACAATTATCACTTAACATATGAAGACAGCTATATTAGCAGCGGCTGGAGGATATTGCCCTGAAGACGTTAAACCTTGGGTAGAAAGTCTAAAGAAATCTGGCTTTAACGGAAAAGTGTTTGTTGTTGTATATGACAACAACATAGAATTAATGGAATACTTTAAAGAAAATGATTTCTATGTTTTACAAACAAATTTTAGAGGTTTGTATAATGTAGCAACACAAAGGTTTGAAGACTACGATCATATACTAAAAAGTGAGCTATGCAATGACGTGGATCTTGTTATTCACACCGACATACGTGATGTTATCTTTCAAGAAAACCCTGATAAGTGGTTAAGAGAAAACATAGAACATTATGAAATCATGGCAACCGCAGAAGGCGTTACATACAGACACGAAGATTGGAACGGCGATGGCATGCAAAAACAATACGGTAAAGAGGTTTACGATAAACTTGCTGATACTGAAACTTTATGTTCGGGTATTATTGCTGGAACAAAGAAAGGTCTTCTATCCCTCTTCGAAACTATTCTTGAGCTATCCTGGTATTCTGCTGAACCTGGAGGTTTTGTTGACCAACACTTTTATAATGTTGCTATTCGTTTCATTTACAATAAAGTAACTAAGATCGTTCCTGCAGATTCTCCATGGGTGTTAAATTGCGGGACTATGATAGCGCTTCCTATGAATGTGCCTGATTGGTCCACAGAACCTAGAACTCCTTACAACTCATATGAAAGAATCCGTAAAGGCTCTTACGTAGAAAACATGCTTGTTGATCTTCCTTACATGGATTCAACGAATCTTGTATGTACAGCTAACGGAGAAGTATATCCAATCGTTCATCAGTACGACAGATTCCAACCCTGGAAAGAAAAGCTTGTTGGGCGAGAAAAAGATGTAACAGTTGTTACAGCATTGTATGATCTAAAGAGAAGCAATTGGAAAGGGTTCGAGAGACCGTTTGAACAATACAAAGAATGGATGAAAAACATACTGTCTTATGCTACTCCAATGGTCATATATGTTGACCCGGAAGACGTTGAGTTTATTGAGATGATGAGAGTTGGTAAAGAAACTCTAACTCAAATTATACCAATGAAAGTTGAGGACTTTTACATTGAGCGTACATACGGTAAAAGAATCCGAGAAGTTATGAAGTCAGAAGAATTTTTGAAAGATCAAACAGTTCCGAATCATCCGCAAATATGCGTACCAGAATATAACATCTTGATGCATGAAAAGATTCAGTTTGTAAAACGTGCAATAGAAAAGAATTACTTTGACACTGAGCACTATATGTGGCTTGATGCTGGAGTATATCATATGAATCAGAGATATGATTTAATAGGTACTAAATTCCCAAAGAAAAAGAATCGCTTTACAAACGATAAAATGCACTTTATATGTGTTGAAGAACCTAAAGAATCTGACTTAAATCTTGAGAGCTTTTACAAAGGACATAACGTTAGAATAATTGGAACTTCATGGATGGGTCACCGCGATGCTATCTTACAGTTTGAAAAATCTTATACTGAACTGATTGAAGAATCTTTAAGCCAGAATTTAATGGACCAAGATCAATCATTTTTAACAGTTGCATATTTAAGAAACCCAGAAATCTGCAAAGTTTACAAAGGTACTTGGGCAGATGCACTAAATCTATGGTCATGAAGGTAAGATATTTTGAACATACATATTATTCTGACTTAGGAGAAAAACCTGTGCTTGTTGACTTAGGTGCTTGTACGGGAGAATTCACAGCGCACTTTTTAAAAGAATACCCAGACGGTTATTCTTTTATGATAGAACCGCTTGACAGAAACTTTAATGTTATTGTGCCAATTGAAGGTCGCTCGGAAAAAGTACTAGGAGCTGTTGTCGGTAAAGAAGTTGATACTGTCACTTTTTATGAAGATGTAAACTCAACTCAAGGAGGTTCAGCAACAGTAAATTACTTTTCTGGAGTACCTCATACAGTTAAAGGCTACACTCTTAAACAAATTTTTGATAAGTTTGATAAAATAGACTTAGTTAAAGTTGATATTGAAGGCGCTGAATGGGATATGTTTATACTAGCCGACAATGAAACTCTAAAGAAACCTGACCAATACACAGTAGAATTCCATGACTTTTTAGATCCTGCTTTAAGAATTAAAACATTTGAGTGCATACAAAAGTTAACATATTTAGGATATAAACACGAGGCAATAGGTACTAACTGGCGCCATGGAAGTCCTTATTATGATGTTTTATTTCATAAAAGATAAATTGTTAATAACTTTGCAAACAAAAGTTTGCATTAGTCAAAACTATTGGTTAATTTTATACCATAATTAAATAATCAATATGAGAAAACTATTTCTATCCATTTTTGCTGTTGCTGCTTTAGTTTCATGCTCAGTAAAACAACCCGAAGGCGTTATTCATCGTTGCGTAGTTACTGAGGTGACTGCTAAAGACAAGTACTCTTTTATACCTGATGGTAAGTATTACACAATCTCCACTGACTGCGGTTACAAACTCACAAGCAGAACCAGCGTAGAAGTTGGAGACACCATTGATGTTCTTGTCGTTGATGCTAAGAACTATTTTCACAAGTAAGTATATAATCATAAATTAACCAATCATGAAAGTAAACGAGAAAGTAAGTCATCAAGATGGCACGGTTACCGAAAGGGAACTAACAATCGAATTTGAGAAAGGAATTTCTCAAGTTGCCTGGACTCTCTGTCCAACTAATGAAGAACCGTTCTCAGTAAAAATCTTAAAGTCAGGTTGGCAAGATCATGGTTTACCCATGTATCATGTACTTACCGAGTGGGGTTCTTACGAAGAAACATCTTATTCTCACTTAAACCAAGAACAGCTTTTTGAGAGATACCCTGAGTTTAAAGCAATTTTAGACAACCACTTTCAGGATATCATAGTATCCGCTGAGGAATTTCAATCAATGCCTAATGACGGTGAAATAGGCAGATACATCCGTCGCAACTCAGTTAGTAAATAATCATAAATCTGTAAATTTAATCATCATGGAAACACTTAACGAAAAAGTAAGCACAGTCTTACAAAAGTCTGGGCGAGTTTTAACAATCTCAGCCTTAGTAGCAATCGCAATCGTAGGTTCTTATTACTACGGCAAGTTCAAGAATTCTCCTGAGTCTACAAAACCCACAATGCAAATTCAGCCGTCGATCAAGCTGAAAGATGTATCTATCGCAGTCAATGAAAGAAACGAAGTACTTATCATTGACCGCAAGACTGGTGAATATATGACATACCAAGACTCAGTAGGTCTTGCTATTTTCAATATGTACGCCGGGAGATTGTACACTGCTAACGCCGGGAAATAATGAAACCTGTGTTTCAAATCTTAACGTCCGCGGCGGTCATCTTTTTATGTACTGCCGTAATGCTTGCCGACTTCAATGATAGCACCAAGGTGAAAAAAGAAACCTCGCTAAATCTTCCTCCGCTTACTGTTGTTGACAAGAATAGTCCTCCGTCTATTCAAATGGCGTACTACATTCAAAAGTATGCGAATGAATATGAAGTTCCAATTAACTATGCTTTTGGAGTTGCTTACGCAGAAACTCGCTATGAAGGGCCATACCAATGGTCATATAACCCACATCAAGTTTCTTGTGCTGGAGCAGTCGGTCCTATGCAAATCATGCCAACTACTGGAAAAGAAAGTTGGAAAGATCGCACTGTTACTCGTGAAATGCTACTAAGTGACATTGAGTTTAATGTTCGCACAAGTATGAAATTACTTCGTACTCTTCATAACAGATACGGTGATTGGAAGACTGTATTTGGTTGCTATAATACCGGGCGCCCTTGTGTTAATGATTATGCGATTAAAGTCTATAACTTTTCACCCTCATTCTAACCCATCTAAGAACTTTTTAACTCCATTGAATATAAAACCATATAAAGCAAAAACACATGAATAATCAGGAAACAATCCAAAAAATCGAAGAGCAGGTAAACCCTATTCTTGAGCGAATGGTAGACCGCGAGGTAACTACGTTCCAAATTAAAGATCTTGACATTGATAATGGGATCTACTTAAATGAAATGCCTATTCGCGGCAAAGCATTTGGAACTGTTATGTCAACTCTTAAAGTTCGTAACAACTTTACCGAGTTTGCTAACAAAATGGCACCTCAAGATTGGGACATGGTCTCTAAGAAACTTAAATCTGCTGAAGCTGAAACTAAACTTTTTGCTAAAGTGGTTAAAGATGACCAAGGTAACGAAGAGATTGTTCATGTCTACAAACACAACGAATCTAAAAAGGTGTCTGATGATGCAAGCATTCCACAATACTTTAATTGGATAAAAGAATCCCTCACAAATTCGGAGACAGATTACTCGCTTAAGTCTTTAAACTTTAATTCTCAAACTGACATGTTTGACTTAGTACTTCTTAACGAAACTGATCGCGTAGATGTATTTGGTACTGACCTTGATGTTTGGAAGACGGGTGATCGTTTTACATTCAGCGGTTTGCGCTTTGACTACGCCCCATTCTTTGAGCGCTTAGTTTGCTCAAACGGAAACACTGCTTATCAGTATGGGTTTGGCGCTAACATTGCACATGCAAAATTCAACAACAAGAGAATTCAAAGCGTCATCGAGAAAAACTTGATGTTTGCTAATGAAGGTCTGCCTGAACAACTTTCTCAGGCGGTTCAACACCTTAAGAATAACAACGTTTCTATTGCTGAGTTTGAGCAATTCCGCAAATTCTTTGAAGCTCGTAATGAAAACGAAAAATACGATGCTCTTATTCACCGTTTCTTTAATGATCAATACTTCTACAAAGCATACGGTCTAAACATTGCTGAGAAATCACGCAAATGGAAAACTACTGCTAACACCGGAATCAACGCTTATGATTTCTTTAACATGCTAACCTACATCGCTTCCCACCCACAAGATGTTAGAATGGACCGCGAACACCGTCGTGAACTACAATTACAAGCTTCTAACATTCTCTTTAAGAAAGAACTTGATTTGGAGGACATTGCTACTAGCGTGCATATTGATTATCCACGATTGGCTGCAATGAACTAAATCTTGATTAAGTGTTGCCCTGAAACCTCTGCTGTAGCAGAGGTTTTTTAGCGATATATACTATATGAAAAAACGAGTACCTACGTTTGAAGATTTTATCGGCGACTTGGAGACAAGAAAACTCAGAAAACTCGCTGATCGCGAAGAAGAGAAAGACGGTGACGAGCTGTTCTTAGACCCTGATACGCAAAATCCTACTTACTACGGTGACGATGAAGAGACAGCTACTGCTGCTTATCCGTTTGGAGGAATATGAAAAAACCTATAAAAACATTTGAAGAATTCATAGGTGACTTGCATGACAAGCATGTTATGAAAAAAGGCAAAAAGTACGCACATGGAAAAGAAGTCTTTTCCATAGACACAAATGAACCTGGCAAAGAATACGACCAAGAGAAAGACGGCAGTGATCAAATCAATCGTTCTACTGTCCAAAGGTATTAAAAAAAACTTTAATGCAGATAAACGTTTACAGTGATCACGGTGTAAGAGTATCTACTCCGTTGATATGGCAAGATTTTTTTGAAAGTTACTTGCCACACGCACAAGTTCATTATGTTTCAGCAAAAGACATTCTTCAAGGAAACCCTGATGCAATACTCTTCCCTGGGGGTTCTGCTAGCATCTTTGCCCGGACTCTGGGAAAAAGAAGATTAAGTAAGATCACTGAATGGGTTAAAAATGGAGGCCGTTACATAGGCGTTTGCGCGGGTGCATATCTTGCATCAACTACATATTCTTGGTCTCTTGGAATTTCACCTGTAAGTATACATCGCAGGTGGAAAAGAGGTCATCATACTGTTAAGATACTAGTAGGATCGGAGTATCGTGACGTTGATTATTTTAACGGTCCGGTGTTTGAACAGTGGAAAAATGTGGACATTATTGCTCGTTACATGGATGACATACCTGATACAGACGGTTTACATGACATGCCTACAACTCCAGCTATTATAAAGAATCGATGCGGTAATGGCAAAGTTCTTTTACTTAGCCCTCACTTAGAAAAAACTCAAGATCTCAAAGAATTCTTAGAATCACTTTTACTATCTTTTTTGAATGATAAATAAACAAATTAAAAAAGAACATAGTGAAGAGAAAAATTTTAGAAATTTGTAGAAGAATACATAAGCAAAATAAATTCTTTGCTGTAACATCTAAAATAACTTCTGTATGAAATGAAACTAAAAATGATCGCAAGTTTGGAAAAGTTTTCCATCGCGCAGATGACATCAAATGCCAACGGTAAAACTTCTGGCTCTGGAACTATGGGCGTAATTATTTGTACTGTTGGAACTCTATGCTTTTTCTTAGGTTGCATTGACAAAATGTTTATCGGAAAAGACATTGATATCATAACGCAAGCCATCATATTTGTTGGCATCGGTGCTGCTCTTCTTGGGTACAGAAAATCAAAAGACGTATCAGGGGACATCGAAATCGCAAAATTGGAAAACGGTGCTCATGAAAACCAAATTTGTGATTGCCCCGAAGATTGCACTTGCGGTAACTGTGATCGTTGCCAACCAAAATAAACTCACTAATCTATGTTAATTAAGAAAGGATCTACAGGAGGCGATGTTAAACTCTTACAAGAAAAACTTGGTTTAACCGCAGACGGTTCGTTTGGACCAAAAACTGAAACAGCGGTTATTGCTTGGCAAAAGAAAAATGGCTTAACACCAGACGGAATAATTACATCAGGCAATGTCAGTTGGAAGTTAATGTTTGGTACACCGGAATTGCCGCCATTTACATCTACTGAATCAACTGGTCTAAAGATTAATGAACTCAAAGGTCACATATCTGATGCGGTTCTTGCGCAAATTCCTGAAACTGCTGCTAAATTTGGAATTACTACTAATTTACGTCTTGCGCACTTCTTGTCACAATGCGCTCATGAAAGTGGAAACTTTAAGGCAACTAGTGAAAACTTAAACTATTCTTCTAAAGGTTTACAAGCAACTTTTGGCAAGTACTTCCCGGGAAACCTTGCTGACTTATACGCAAAACAACCTGAGAAGATAGCTTCACGAGTTTATGCCAACAGAATGGGAAATGGCGATGAAAAATCACGAGACGGGTATAAGTTTCGCGGTAGAGGTTATATACAACTGACTGGTAAAAGCAATTACGAGTCCTTTACAAAATTCATCGGAGAAGATTGTGTTTCTAATCCTGATTTGGTAGCAACAAAATACCCGCTTGCTTCTGCTGCCTTTTTCTTTAACAACAATAAACTTTGGTCTATTTGTGATAGAGGTGCAACAGTAGCAGATATCACCGCTGTTACAAAGCGTGTGAATGGTGGAACCAACGGCCTTGACGATAGAATTAAACACTTTAACGAGTACTGGAGTTTACTTAAATGAAACACTTAAAACTAAAGTCCTAGTAGGAATACCTGAATAAATAAAAATTATGAAATACGTTAAAACATTTGAAAGTTACATCCTAGAAGATTCGATGGAGATTCATGGAAGAGGTGATGTTATTCCTTTAAGTAAAGTTAACAAGAAAGCTGCTGATGCCTCAATTGGCAGAGGTGGTAAAGACGGTGATAAGAGAGATGATGCAGTTGCTGGGAAGAAAGTAAGCGTTCCTGTTAAAAATCTTCAAGCTGCCCAAACAGAGATTATCGCGGAAAAGGCTATTGGAATGGCTATTGGAACAATGCTAAACACAAAACCTGCAAAAATTGGTGGTGATTTAGGTTCAATCGTTTCTAAAGACAATTTTATTATGGATGGTCATCATCGTTGGGCTGCTACATTTCTTTGCGATCCAAGCGGAAAAGTTGAAGCAACACAAATTGACTTACCTGGAGTATCCTTAGTATCTGCATTAAACACAATTACCGTTGGTATGTTTAATCGCGGTGGTAACTACGGAGACGGAGACATTAAAGATTTTACCGGAAGAAACATTGGAAATCTTTTGGATAACTTTTTAGAGAACGGAATTCAAGGAAAGTTTCCTATTACACCTGAGCAAGTTAAAGAAAGCTTGAGTAATATGCCAGGAGCAGGTGGGGACTACGAAAAGGGTAAAGAGATTATGATGAAAAACGCTGACGCGTTGCCTAAGCAAATCATGCCAGGGGCCCCAGCACGAGTAGAAATGCCTGTAATTGGGCCGGACGAAGTTGAGAAAGTAAAACGAATGTTAGCTAATGGTGAGATTGATCTGACAAAACCATACAGCACCGACGTAAACAAAGAATTGTAACATGAAAGCGCAACTCCTATGAAACACTTAAAACTTTTTGAACAGTGGCTGTATGAAAAGAAACCTGCAGGCGCCCCTGAATGGAAAGATAGCGATGCACCTGATGCAGAAGGACGTTTTAGAGATTTAGGCATTGAGGATCTTGCTGCTTGGCTAATTAAGACTCGTAAAAAAGATCTTAAAAAGATTAGCGGTAGTCTTACACAGCAGGTCGTCTTTAACCGCAATGATGATCCTGAATACGCAGAGAAAATGGAAAAAGTTCGTAAAGAGGTGTACAAGCAGCTTGGTCGAGAAGACTTACTTGACGAAAAAGAATCTCCTTATGATGAAGATACTCTTAAGAAGTATCAAAAGGAATACGAAGACGGTAAAGACATACCATTCGGTATAAGAGTCTCATTGATCGCGCAAGGCATGATACCCCGAGAAGGTGGACCAGATAAAGGCAAGAAAGTCAAGTCCCCAGACTACAAGTGAGATATATACTCTGAAAATATAAACTATAAAACACAGTATACATGGCACATTGGGCTGTAAGAGTAAAAACCTCTGAGGAGGACATGGAAACTGGAAAGATTCGCAGTAAGTCTGAAACTTTCTTAGTAAGAGCAGAAACTATGGAAGAATCTCAACGTAAAGTTCGAGAGTACTTTCGTGGAATGACTATTGATTACGAACTTCGCGCCGTTAGCAAGAGTAACATAATGGGTTACATTGATAACGACGGTAATGCAACAGAATGACATTAGAAAAACTTTAAAACAAATTATATTGGTTACCCAATAAGAAAATATAAAAACATACTATGGGTCTTCTAGATTACGAATCTTTCTTGAATGAATCTGTTAATGAATCTGTTAATGCACAAAACATTTTTCAGTTCTTAACACAGTATATAGGATCAAGCGGTGCTAAGGCTGGGGCAACAATTTCTTATAGTGATATCTTGAAAGATAAGAAGTTTGCTGCTGATGACGGGCCTCTTTTGAATGAAGCAAACTTTTTTCATACGTTTGTTACAAATCTTGGAACAAACGCTAAAGATACAGCAGTAGGTGGAATTAGAACTTCAACAATAGCTGAACATATAGTTGAAAAAGTATTAGGCGGGCAACAAACTAATCCTACGGCTGTTGGAGCAGCAGGCGCTGATTCGATTTTTTCTGACGTAAGTAAAGGAGATGAAAAGATATCAGTAAAAGCTTCTAAAAAGGCTGGTTTTTCTGGTGTATTAAGTATGTCTGCAATTAAAATTAATCAGATATTAAGTATTCTTTTTTCAAATGGCTTATCTTCTACCATGGATAAAGACAAGCCTGAACAATTTAAGAAACTTAAAGAAAACACTCCACCTGACGCTATGTCAGGAAAGTATTCAATTGCTGCTGTTTATACTAGTGGCGAAAGCTGCGTAATTGAAAAAACTTCCCCAATAGACGCAAAAACTCTTTGGGATAATTGTGTTGCAACATTTAATACAAATCAGCCATTAGATAGCAAGTATTGGGAATCTCTCGACAGTGCAAAAAAGCTTTCTACTCTTGGTTTTTCTGTTGGCGAAACTTATACTATTGCAGGTCTTTCAGAAAAAGAAATTAATGATTTAGCAAACGTAAGAAACGTAATACTAAAGAAAATTGAAGTATTACCTACAGCCGAACTAAAAGACATTGCAGATTACAAAAAAATAAATTACTAACAAAAAACCAATAACATGGATCAAATCATCGCGTATTGTCTAAAGACAAAACAAAAGGAAGAAATGCACGAAGCTGTAATTTCTCGAACTTCTAAAGGCGGTTATATCGCAAAAGGTGTAACTAAGGACGGTCACAAGATGGCGCTTATTCTTTCAAAAGCTAATGCTGAATTGGCGGTAGAAAAAGGACTCGCTAAATTAGAAGACTAAAAAACTTTGTGGAAGACACGCTAAGTCAAAGACTACAAACAACAAGAATTCGAAGAATTACGTTAAAAAGTACAAAGGCCAAGGCCGGTAAAAAAGATATGGAAATTACATTGATAGTTACTATAATCGTGGCTGTGATAACCGCGATCGTAGGTCCAGCATTGGTTGAGTATATTAAGGCAAAGATGAAAGGCCGTAGCGAAAATGAAGATACTATGTATCGTGAGATGGAATTGACATACTGATAAACGAACAGTTAGAATATCTTATCAAAGAGATTGATTGTGATAGAGTGTGGATCGCGCAATTTCATAACGGGGGACACTATTACACTTCTGGGGTTTCTATCAAAAAGTTTAGCATATTTTATGAAACCGTATCAATAGGAGTTTCTACCATTAGGGAAAAGTTTCAAAACATACCGACAAGCTTCTTTAGCAGAAGTCTCAAAGAGATTCACGATAATGATTATCTTTGCATTGACAACATGGCAGACGAAATACGCCCAACATTTGGGTTAAGAGACACGGCAGAAGGCACAGGATGTAGATCCGTATTCATAGCATCTCTCAAAACTCCTAGCGGCAAACTTCACGGCTCGCTGGGCGTCGAATTTGTAAAAGAAGCAAGAGTTTTTACAAAAGATCAACAAGAGTTGATCTTAGACACGGCTGCTTATATTTCGGGAACAATGGGATTGATACACAAGTTCAAATAAGATATATAGTCAAAATAACTCTTTAAAGATGGCATACATTAAACTTTTCGAAGAATTCTTAAATGAGAATTTAAATGAAGGAAAGAAAATTACCGTTATCACTTACGGTAATAAACAACATACATACACCGATAAAGATATTCAAGAATTCATTAAGGATCCTAACATATCGGCAGACAATCTTCCAAGTTGGTTGTATGGTGCTGGATTAAGAGGAGCCAATGGATTTCCTAGAAAACCTAAGCAAGTCGTAGATTATCTTAAAATAATCCTTAAACATAAAGGGAATGTTACAATCAATGTAGCATCAGATAAACCTAGTTATCAACATTCTATCGTTTTTGAATCTAGTATATAAAGTAGGACCGGAGTTTGTTACGACAAACTTGAGACCCGGAGATTTCGCTATCGTCCGGGTTTCTTTATGCAGAAAACTCTTTACAAACATGTGAATATAAATATATCAAAGGATATCACAATGGAACAAAACAACGAAAAAGAATTAGAACAAGCAAAGGAAAATCTTAAACTTATGCTTGAAGCACAAAAAAATATCAAGTATGAAGATTGGGATAACATCATTATACAATTAATGGACGGTGACAAAGCTGTTCTTAATACTCGTATGATGCGTCAAGATCTTGAAGCAATCGGCAACTTGCATAATCAATCACGAGCAGATATTTTTGAATTGCTTGTAGCTGCAATGGAAACAGAAATCGCTAACAAGGAAGGAAGCAACTAACATGCCGTTTCATAAAGATTTCAGTACATTAGCTGGTACAGGGACTTTTGACATTGAAGTTCCTAAATGGACATCACCGCTTGTCATAGAGTATGGGTATGAACACATAAACCGTATACTTTACATGTACTGGCGAGTGCAAGGAACTTATCATACATTTAAGATATCAACAATAGACATACTTCACTTAGCGGACAATGATTATGAAGGGCATATTCAAAAATTTCTTCAAGGCTTTAGGAATGAATATATCGGATGGATCCACCAAGGACTTCCAGAGCTCTGGATGCAAGAATACCATGAAGAATACAAACATTTCATCGAATTTTAGTGATGAAATATATACTAAAACAAATAAAATGACAGAGACTACACAAAAAACATTTCAATGGCTTAAAGGAGAAAAAGCCGGAGAATTCGTTAGATGGAATGGAGAAATCCATAACGACGGATACCTAAACTTTTTAATCTTTGAAGACGGATCTCGTGCTAATGAAGAGCTACTAGGTGATTACTTTATTGAAGTAGCGGGTGAACATGACGGTTTTGTAGACATTGAAATGATGAAACCACAGCCTACTTTTCAACCTTTACCTCAGCAACATAATCCGCCATTGCAAAGGGTTAACGCCTCAGCAGATAAACCTTTTGAACCAAATAATCGCGCGCCAGAAAACCCAATATCACGTCTTTTGCTGGACAGCAAAAAAGTTAATACCAAAATTAAACTAGATCTTGAACTTGACATTCCGTCAAGTGAGTTGATGAAAGTTTTAGCAGATTCTTACGAAGAAGGTGAAGAACATGTATTAGAGTTCTTAGCAAGTACTATAAGTGTTATGCGCATGGAAGCAGCAAAACAAATTTGGTCAGATATTAAAAAGAAACAAAAATCTAATAAAAATGAAACAACCTAAAGTATTACACGAAGACAAGTGGTTCGACGTAGTAGACATTGACGGGCATGTTGGTATAAGATCTAAACATATGTCAGTCGCAGTTTTACCTTTTACCGTAGAAGCAAACGGCATGATAGAAAACATTGGTTTGCTTCATGAGTATAATCAATTTCGTGAAGGGAATCATTGTGATACGCTTATTACAGGCACCGTTGAGTACGAAGATGATAGTTTGCTATTTACCGCCAAGAGAGAACTCCTAGAAGAAAGCGGTATTGATATGATTGATGATGCGGAAAAATGGATCTTTTTAGGCACAATCTACCCATCTAAAGATAGCGATAAGGTAATACCAATCTTTGCAGTAGATGTGTCTGGTAAAGACATTAATAAACCACAGAAAGACGGATCAAAAAAGGAGAGATTGTCAGAATTTAATCTTGTTAGAGTCGGTGACGGCTTAATCTCAGATGAAGGATTGGTCCTTAGTGCATTCTTGAGATTGTTCAATTATATGTACGCAAAATCAATGAATTATGTATAATCATAAACAACGTCGTGAAATGGAGAAAAACTTAGGTCTCCTTAAAGAATATCAGAGCAAAAGTGAAGCTGAAAAATCTGAGATTCGCAAAAAGAAGCGTGAAGCCGGAAACCAGATTCACTTAAGAAATCTTCAAGAAGTTGAAAATTCTAGAATCCAAGCAGAAGCTGATCGTGATGCAGAGATCATACAGCGTTTAATGAAAGAGGGTAAATCTTTTGAAGAAGCTGAATTGCATGTCAAGAAAAACCGTGAATTTGCTGAAAAACGCGCTCTTAAGCTTGCTGAAAGAAGACTAAGGCAAGAAGAAAGATCACGCCTTAAAAATAACACACAATAGAAGTGAATTTGTATCTTACCTTTGATGATAGAAACAAGATTAAGAAGTGTTTCTTAAATCTTAGAAAGTATCTTATAGTTAACAGTGATGAGGTAATAGAACAGATGGGATTTGATAAAGAATCTTTAGATGTATGTTCAGGATTCATAGTTAATGAAGAGATTCGCAAAATGATTGTAGAAGGTGCCAACAGTAAAAAGTTATTGGGCGTTGTCTACAGCAATCCCGAGTTTAATGATGAAATCATACGGGAGGTAATACATTTTTCCCAAGACATTCGTGGAATAGAAAGTATTATATTTTTAACCGATAAGTGGTTAAAAGAAGAGTACTATGAACTCTTCGAAGAAGTTTTGTTTTACCCGACAATAAAAAAGGTTCACATGATTAATTGCGAACCTGTGCCAGTAGTTTGGTTGGATTCTTTAGAAAAAGTGGATCGGAAGCTCTTCCTCGATAAGAGAACAATCTCTTAAAGTTTTACGAATTCTTTCCAGTTCTTCAAGAAGTTCATCTCGCTGTTTAACAGAAACCCAATCATAGTTACCACCTTCAAGCGTAGCGATAGGAATAACATAGTAGTGGTTATTACTTTCGTTCTTAACGGTTGCTATCGGTAAGAAGGTATATCTTATATTTGAAAACCCATCACAAGACATTATCATAATGCACCCGCAGTTAGTAGTATAATGAGGAGGGTTCCACATGGTAGAAAAGAAATTTCCAAGTGAATAGACAATGATCTTTCCCTCTTCAAGAATTTCTGCACCTTGAAAGTAATGCGGATGTCCACCAATAACTACGTCAGCGCCAAAATTACTTACGGAAGCCAAGAACTCTCGTTGCTCGCTGGTGCTTGTTCGTTCGAGTTCTCTTGCATTACTTTTTCTAGATGATTGATGGACTCCAACAAAGACAAGTTCAGATCTCTCCTTCGCCAGATTAATCGTTTCCTGAGCTTGGGTTTTAGAGTAAAAATTGATGAGGTTTGTTGGTGTTTCTGGGGTATTAATTCCTTTGTAAATTGGGTCTTTCTTCGTTTCATTAATAAATTGTGTATAGTTTAGAAAAGATAATTTATGACCTTTTAAGTCAGCATCGAATGTTCTGCGAATTTTTGGTAAAGGATTAGTTCCTACGTAATTTATACCAAATTCATCCAGTATTTCAATAGTCCTTTCAACTCCTTTTGTTCCAAAATCATAGCAGTGGTTGTTCGCAGTAAACACAAGATTCACAAAACTACTTAGGTCATCCGCTAACAGATCATTCGTTGAAAATTTAGGATAACTGCTCGTTTCTCCACTAAAAGTTGTTTCAAGATTTCCTACAACATAATCAGTGGAATACAGAAACGGCTTTATGAATTGGAATGGTTCATCATTGACAACTGACATAAGTGCGGAGTCTTCACACATTATGTCTCCAAGAAAAGCTATCTTAAAGACGCCTTTTTCTTTGCTGAACTTATCGAACGGTAAAACGTGCATTAGTTTTCGTCCTTTAACATTCCGCCAGTTTTCATATCTCCTTGAACTGGTACTTCAATTTTCTTCTTGCCGCCTTCGCCTTTCATATAACCAAGAATAGCTTCCATGTTGTGTTCAGCGATAGTTATCTTGTCTTGCACCCAGGCCTCAAGATCTTGGTCGTCGGTAACAAGGGATTTGATTTCTTCAGCGCTCTTTATGATTGTATCAAGAGATACTTTATACATTTTGCCTTCTGCTTCTTCATTGGTTTTGGTAGAATCACCAAGAAAGTCTTCAAACGTTTTAATGTTTTTCATATTAATTCTTTTTTTAGTACCTACTTCAAGACTCTTGCGCAATCATTGCAGTGATGATGTTTCCGTTAATAGTCTTAAACTGTTTCCAATAACGGATTGCCAAATCACCGATATGTTTTTCTGATGGTTTAGACACACGGTCCCCGCCGTCTGCTTCTGCTGCTTTGTTCCATGCAGCAATAGAATCGTCAACACACTTAATAACGTGTGACATATCTGTGCAAGGCTCGCTCATCCAGGCTTCTGCTTGTCCAGAAGTGTCTTCCGCGTAGTCAGACCAGTATGCAAGGCCGTTTGCCTCATTGAGGAAGTTTTCAAAGGTTTTTAGGTGTTTCATCTTATTATGTTTTTTTATAGTGCCCATCCCATGCTTGCACCGTGTGAACCATAGAAATCATCGACTGCGCTGAAAACGAAAGTTAGACCTGAGTTATCTTTTCCAGGTTTAAGCAGTAGAACTTCCGAGCCGTGCGGGTCTGTAGTCCACTCGTACTTTACACGGGCTGCGCCCTTTTCACTTTTAATTGCTTTTTCAATTGCATCTTTATCTACACCTTTATCAAAGGAGATCTGGAATTCATCTTGGTACGGCTTATCAAAAGGAGGAAGGATAAAGTTGATATTCTTTAGTTTAGATGTATCAAAAGCCAGGGCTTCATTTAAGAAGTTTTCAAATGTGTGTATGTGCTTCATTATGTTAGAATTTTTTTAGATATCTGCTCCACCGTCTGAAGCAACGGAATCATCGGATGCGACGTCGTCATCGTCGTCATCGTCGTCATCGCTAACTTCTGCTGCGTCGATTTCTTCTTCTTTTTCTTCTTCTTGTTCACCGCCAGCTTCAGCACGAAGATTCTTCTTAACAAGATCTTTTTCCAATTCATCAGCTTCTACCAAAAAGTCGGAAAAATTTAATACTCTTCTATTCATAGTTTGTCTGTATTTTAGACTATATATTCATGGTTAAGAATTGTATATGAAGGTGATATATACCTAAAATAAGTGTAATAAATGGGTAACGGAAAAAAATCGAAAGGGCCTACGGGGAAAGCAAATGGGACTCAGAGAGACTCTGGACTTTCCGGAGGCTCACCACCGTATAGCGGGCCAAAAGACCCACCGTATAAAGTTGCTGTTAAGTCTGTCGGTCCCGACGTATACACTATGAAGTTGGGTCCAGACGGTCCACTGGTTGAAACCCAGCCAAATGGAGCAACCGGGCAAGCAGGGTGGGTTTTGAATTATGGACTTACTTTTGATGACGCTTATAGCAAACTTGAAGCTGTATATGGGACAGGAACAGTTTATCCGCCACAGCCTGCGGCGGGTGAAGAGGGCACAGAACCCAGTACAAACGACGGAAGTGCTCCAGGTTTAACAGGAGGCCCAAATACTACTTTACCTTTTGACCCTCGCTTAATTTTTAATGTAGCTGATGACGGTTCTGTTGTTTACAGCTTTTGCACATCCGAAGATATTCAATCGACTTTAACCGAAGGTTTCGTAGTATCTGTGCCAAGTGCAACGGCCGGAAACACCGGACCTGTTAGTGCATCAAATCCTGAGGTGACTCCAAAGCAAATGAAAGATCTGGCACCTGAACATTGGGGTGTACCTTCATTAATGAACTACAATGCTTACATTAATTTGCAGGCTGCTGCTGGTAAATTAGGAAATAAGTATTTGATAGATCGTGAAAATCAGCCGCGTTTTTATGACGTAACAGCAAATGTGCAAAATCCTAATTCAGGATCTACAGGTAGTGGTGCTGTTTCAGGATTAACAACTGACCTAACAGTTTCACAACTTGTTGAATGGTGTGAAAGACCAGGTAATACAAAATTTCCATACCGATACCAAGACTTTGTTTTCTTAAAGTATTGGAAAAAGATCCCTCTTAACTATATGATTACTTTGCGTCGTTATACATTTCCTTGTATTGACAACGTTTCATCGGTATCTGAAGCAAAAGGAGAGATACCAAAGGACAAAATAACGCCAGCTGCTACAGCTATAACTTTTTTAGGCGAGGACCCTGGAAATAAAATATCAACTATACTTGGGCCTATCAGCGCTGGTCTTAAATGGAAAGAAGTTAAAGCAGATGTTTGGGAAGTTAGCTTTAGCGGGTCCCCAGGAACAGCAAATGGTCCCGCTCCGGGTTTAGCTACCGTTCTTGGTTACTTAGCGGGTGGTGCCAATGCAGCCAAACCTTCTGTAGGTGGTGGGCCACCGCCTGATCCGTACAACAACGGCCCTTATGCTAACAAAATACTTGGTCCTGTTACCGTGATTGATAGCACAAAGGCTCGTGAGCGAGGTATTACATTCAAACACGAGATTAAGTTACAGTTTGAGTATGTCGCAAGAAGTATTGGAGGTATAAACTCCAAAGCAGCTATACTTGACATACTTGGAAATTTAATGTTACTTACATATAATGAAGCAACTTTCTGGGGTGGTATGAACCGCTATATGCCAGCGGCTGCTCAAGGTGGTATTCCTCCTTTTTTAGGAGGAAGCGAAGGTAGAGATGCCTGGATGAGAGGTGACGTTGACGGATTCTTTAATGCGCTTGGTAAACAATTTGCTAAAGCGATAGAAAATGTGGGTGAAATGTTTCAAAAATTCTTTGATGATCCTATTGGTGGACTAAAATCAATCGCAGCAGGAGCGCTGAGTGGACACATGTTAATGAATACTACTTCGGGATCAGGATTCATGCAGGGAATGCACTCCCTCTTAACGGGTAATCCTGTTGGAGAATGGCACTTAACTGTAGGTAATCCTCTTAACCCGATGATGATGGTTGGTAATCTTATCTGTACGGGTATAGAAATCAGTTTTAACGAAGAGCTTGGCCCAGATGATTTTCCTACTGAGTTAAAAGCAACAATTTCACTTGAACACGGAATGCCCAGAGATAGAGCTGGTATAGAATCTATGTTTAACAAAGGATCGGGTAGAATTTATTCAGTTCCTAAAGGATATGAAAATAGTTTTTCATCATTTAATCAGAGTGCTGTTGATTCTTCTACAGGCGGTTCAACAACTGGTCCTAACCCTTGGGGAGAAAGCAGTGGAATTAAGAAAAACAGTAACGGGAAAGGCAGGGGTGGAGCTAAAGGATACTATAATGGTGGAAGAAGCGGGTATTCAGGAAAAAACCCACTCCTTGGAGATCCACGCGAAATTGACAACATTATAGGATACTATAAGCAATCAGTAATACCAAGGTTAAAAAATACATATAACGCAACTGTCGCAGCTGGTGTAAAATGGATGTCAAAATAATTAAGTAGACTATGCCGATTGAATTTAACGTAACACAGAATACTAAACCCGAAATTAAAGACAAAAAAACAAATGAGTTTTATATTGACTTTATTCATAGAGACCTTAATGTTGACCCTTCAAACGGGCCAAAGGGTATAAAGTACTACCTAGTTACTGATGAAACTGCAATGAGAATAGACTTAATATCCAAAGCAATGTACGGTAACATGGATATGATTGAAAAAATTCTTAAGTTTAATGACATAAGTAACCCTCTTGCTATCAATACTGGTGATCTTCTTGTTATATATGACCCAATCAGTCTAAACAAAAACTTTAGAAATGAAGAAAACCAGGCAGAAAAAATTAAAGATGTTCGTAAACAATATCTTTCCCCTGAAAAAGGTTCCCAGCTTGACCCTAAACTTAAAGAGTTTGAAAAAAGAAATAAAAAACCTGGTGAAAAATCCGCGCAAGAAAATGCTTTACCTCCTAACTACGCTGACTTTGGGGATAAAGAAATACAATTAAGAAACGGTAAACTCTACTTCGGCCCTAATGTTACAAAGAGCAAAGAAGCTTGTGAAGAACCAATTTCTAAAAGTGAATTCTTAGCAAGGCTAGTTAAAAACCGACTAAATAATAACAAGTAATGGCAGATAACTTTGTTAACCCGTTTTTTATTGAACCGCCGGAGAATCCTAATCAAATTAGAAACACTAATCAAGAAGAGTGCATAATTAGGTCTTTGCTAAAACCTACGATAGAGGTTGATGATATGATAATTGAAGATGCATTCCAAGGAACTTCTGAAAATCTTTATGACCAAAAGGGTGTTGAATCTGGTTATCAAATTCAGAACGATATAGGCACTTCATATCCGTTTATTATGATTAACGCGGTAGTTTTTAACACAGGTGACATTTACGATTTTGAGATAGATTCAACAGGATTCTTGCCTGCTCTTAGATTAGAAATTGTATTAGACTCGACTAAAACAGGTTTTAAGTTTACATCTGTGCCAAAAGACGGTGATTTAGTTAATGTTTTTATTAGAGCCAAGTCTGACGCATTTAAGCCTATCAGAAATGATTTCTTAATAACACGAGTTGATATATCGCCAGGTGTGTCACAAGGGCAAGGTGGGACACTTACTATCTTTGGCGAACTTTTCGTTCCGCATATACACGATGAAGTGTTAAAGTCATATAGTGGAACAACCTTTGAAGTTTTACAAAAAGTTGCAGGAGACTTGGGGTTAGGTTTTGCTACCAACGAATCTTTTACTAATGATTCACAAGTCTGGCTATGCACAGGTGATACATTGCATAATTTCATTAAGCATGTTGCCAACCACGCTTGGAAAAATGAACAATCTTTTTACAAGGTCTTTATTGATAACTATTATCACTTAAACTTTGTAAATGTTAACCCACAGGTTGCTGGTGATGGTAAGATTGAAGTTGCTCTTTTAGACGTAACACAATTTAGGGATTTGTATAATGATAAAGATAACATGGTAGAAAATTCTCAGACAACTACAGCCAAAATGTTAACTGACATACAATCTTTAAGAGACACAAACATGTTCATAAAACAGTATGGCGTTGAGAATAATTCATCAGCGGTTTCTAAGAAGTGGGGTTACAAAAGTTTTTCGCAAATCTTTGACTATCAAAGTTTGCAGTTTTGGAACATATTTGTTGATCCGCTAGTTACCGAAGGCGCGAATGAAAAAAAGATATTGCTAAAGGGGCGGTCCTTTAAGAAATTACCGGACGGTACGTCCGAAGAAACATATTGGAAAACACAATATAAGAGGTATTGGCAAGGTATTCAATATGAAGATGTTCATGACAAGTACTACTATTCAGAACTATGGAATACTCGTAATAACGAAGAGCTAGAAAAATTGTATTTGATAGCTCACGTAGAACGCTGGAACCCAAACATATATCGTGGAGAAAAGATACCTGTTCTTGTTTACTCACAAGACAACGTAAACGCAAGAAGGCAGAATGCTACCCCTAACGAAGTCTCCGATGTAATGGATGTCGGTTCTGAGGCAAACATGGTTGCCAATCAGATTTACAGCGGTTTTTACATGGTAGACGGCATAAAGATTACATATTCAATGTTACCTACTTCAACTAACTTCATATCCAATAATAAAGCTATCGTCCCATCTTACACCGAGATCTTTTACTTAAAGAGAAGAGAATGGCCAGTACCTGGAACAGGTTAAAATATATACTAATATGTACTACACTAACAAAATTACAAAAGGGTTTTTAACTGGCGGGGGCCAGTGGTTACCATCTCCATCTCGCCCCGAAAAATTTGATGAGGAGATTAGTAGATGGCAAGACTACGAAGACCCTACTTACATGGGCTTCTACTTTAGAATTATCCCAGACGGATATTATGATCCAACTAACATGGACATGGATGTAATGCCGATGGGCTTATTTATGAAGTATGATGAAAATTACAATAAGGCCAATGATACGGAGAAAGGCCTTGGTGATGGGTATACAAACTTACCTGATGGCGCTGAAAGCTTTTTAAGAAGGCGAGGCGAGTATTACCGCGCTGGCATGATTCGAGAATTTAGAGAGGGTTTTATGAAAGTATCCACATACGAGCCATGGACATTCGAAAAAGTTGAAGGATTAGCTGACTTATGGAGAGTTGACCCAAAAAACCCTTATCGCGCAAAAGAAAAGAAAATTATATTTGATTGCCATGAAAGCATTTCAATGAAGATGACGTATCTTATTGATTGTTATCGAAAAGCTTCATATGATTTCTCTAACATGCGTCATATGTTACCCGATAACCAAAGATACTTTTCAATGGACTTGTGGGTCACTGAAATACGCCATATTAAGCGTCCGAATACTGCGGCTGATCCTAAGGGGCTCTCACCAAATTCTTTTTTCAACACAGGTTCGTTTATTAGGTTCAGATTAGACTATTGTGAATTTGACTTTTTGACTGAAGAAACTGTAGGTTATTTGGCAGATGTCGCAAGATACGCGAGTGATAAACCAGCACACGTAAAAATACCAATTAAGATTGGAGCGATTCGTGAAGTCAATAACTATGGTATGATGGGTGGACTTATCGCAGACACTTTTTACAATTACCAGCGAGGAAAAGACACGATGTATTCATCATTTAATAAAACAACCAGCATACAGGGGGAACCAGAGGGAGATGGTGTAACAAGAGGTGACGATGTTGAAAAATTCTCGCGTGACTTACAAACTTTGTCTTATAATAACGTTGATGGCTTTAAAGATCTTAGATCACTGCTCTTTTCAGCTGCGACGCCGCCATTTTTTACGGCGGGGGAAACAGAATGGAGAGAGGGGCAAAGCGTCGGGAAAAGGACAGAGGATAAACAATTTAGTTTTGGCGTGGGGAACAAAAATAATGGAACTGAAAACAAAGCACCAGGAAAACAAGGGTTTGAATCAAAAGTATATAATGCACAAGGCGAGCTGGTAGATAGAGTAAACACTTCACTTAATGCACAAAACATTCAGTTAGGTGGGGCACCTGCACAAGAAACCAATCTTGCTGGAGAAAATGCATTAGGTGAAAATTTACTTGTACCACCATCTGGCACTTTGATAGAACGTAACTTAGGAAGCGTTGATGTAGGATCAAGAGCTCGTGCATTGGCTGGAAATTTGCTTAGAGGCGCATTTCTTGGTAATGTTTATGGTTTATCTTTAACCACACTTGTAGGTGAACTACAAGGGATTCTGAATAACCCCGTAGCCGCCCTGCAAGGTTTATTAAGTAAATTTGCAAAGTCCCCTAAAGAAGCTTCTACAATGGCGGATAACATTAACTTAGATGGTGCTGATATTGAACTTCTAAAAGGCTTTATTGGAGACATAAAAGAGATACAATCAGTAACAGCTGGTACATCTTTAGAGAATGCCACGCTTGGAGAACTTGTAAGATTAGAACCACCTAAAGCTACTACACCAAATCCTCGAAAAGAAGATTTGCTATCATCGGGTAAGACATCACTGTTACAGTCTGACCTTGGTAGAATCTTATTTGGTTCATCCCCAGTTGCTGCGCAAGCTGTAGCAAAAGCACAGCTTGAAGGACCTGTATCTACTATAGATGCTAGTCTTGATACCTCAATCGTTACTTTAGAAGGTGATAAGATTGATAGTGATTCAACTCCTAAACCAGCTAATGTTAACCTTGAAAGCCAAGGGTCATCTTTAAAATCTACTGGTTTAGGTAACATTGGTTTTTCTAATAAAAGTCGCAAATAAAATATAAAACTATTAAAGCTAAAAACTAAAAATGGCAAGTACTCTTGAAAAAAGATATTTATCCCAAGGTTCATTTGTAGGACGAGTAGTTGATAATGATGACCCAAATCGTGAAGGGCGTTGTAGAATCATGGTGTTTGGAGTCTTTGACTTTGAAGAACCTGTATATGACAAAAACAATAAACCTATACCCGGGCAGACTAAAAGAACAGAATTGAAAAAAGAAGACATTCCGTGGGCGTATCCTAAAAATAACAATTTCTTTGCGGGTGGTGAAGGAGGGTTTGGTAATTTAAGTGTGCCTAAGATAGGAGCAATCGTATCAGTAAATTTTTGTGATGGTAACATTTATTCACCCGAGTATTCTTCTATCATAAACATAAACACTGATATGCAGGCTGCTATCAGCGCTTCATATCTAAACAGTCATGTGTTTGGCTGGGACCAAGATGAAGAGTTAAAAGTATACTACACACCAGATATCGGTATGGAGATATCTTTAAAAGATTCACATATAACGATAAACCCTGATACAAGTATAACTATAGAGCATTCGGGTAGTGAAAGCATAATTGAACTTGTAGGACCTAACATAAACATCACATGTAATTCAAGCATCAATCTAGCTTCTAACTCTCTAATCAGAGCAGAATCTACAGAAGTTGCCATGAATGGCTCAGCAGTTACAAAACTTGGGCCAGCTCCTACATATTCAGCCGTTCTTGCTGAACCGCTATGGGCATTTCTAAAATCTCTTGCTACTGCGGTTGACGGCAAGTTGCCTTCAACCCCTGGAGTTTATAGTTCGCAGGCTTCTGCGTTTGAACAGTTGTCTACATCTAAAAACGTTAAAGTAAGTTCATAATGGATGAATTAAAAAAAGGGTGCGACTGCTGCGATGAACTATCTGATGATGCCAAAAGTGTATTAAATGAAATAAGTTCTCTTCTTGACCCCAACGCAGGTAAGAATGCTAACGGCAGTGCTAACGGCAGTGCTAACGGCAGTGCTAACGGCAGTGCGCAAGATGACGCAGATAACTGTATTAAGGCATTCGCAAAGAAAGCACTGCCCGCAGTAGAAAACCCTAATGACAAAGATCGCATTTTAAAGTTATTAGAAGCAATCAATTCAGCTTTGAGTGGTGCTATTAGTGATATTGTAAGTTTAACCAAAGAAGTTTTTTCGATTGACTTTGCTTCCTTAGATACTTCAAAAATACAAGCCGCTGCTAATTCAGTAAATAATCTATCTGACAATCCTACGATTGATGTAAGTAAAGTACTTCCCGGTCTTGACACTAGTAAAATGAAAGATGTCAAGATTTCTCTGACTGTTCCGGCTATCACGCTGAACAAGTCTATCAATATGGGACCGGTTTCAATAAACTTGCGTTTTGCAATATCTACAAAAGAAGTTTCATGGGGGCCAGCTATCGACACAAACTTCAGTACTCCTAAGAAAGCTCTTGATGCTCTTAAAAATGATAAGATAAAATCTCTACTAACGCCTTCTGTTGGAAAGTCGTTAGAGGAATTAAAAGAAATAGCAAAAAAGGAGGTTAAAGATATTGCTATTCTAACAGAACTTTTAGCAGCTACTAACGCAGATATGTTTTTTGAGATATTGGAAAGGGAGGGAATTAATCTATACATAGAAGAAAACCTTGGTGATATTGCAGAAAAAATCTATAAAGACAATCTAAAAGCGGCTAAAGCGATTAAGAAAAACTTAAACAAAAAAGTTGGCAATTCGTTGGTTAAAGATCTTAAAGAAGTTGGTAAAATGGACTTGTGTGGAAAGAGACCTTCAAAAACCAAGAAATTTTCTACTGATGAAGTAGAAGAAGCGATACCTTGTGTTGTTCCCATTGAACCAGAGATACCTCTTGCAAACATAAAAGAAGTAGAGGATTTAATCAACGGTTTAAGTTTACCTAATCCTGAAGATGAACTAAATAAAATAAAAAACATGATGGCTTGTATAAAGAAAGCGCAAGACATTATGAATGAGTGTGGTAAGAAAAAAGTTAATGCTATAAACAGATACTATGCGTTTAAAGAAGTGGCTCTTTTACACGACTTGAATCACAAGTATGTATCAGAAAGAGCTACCACAAATAACTTATTGAATCCGCCGTTTATTGCGATAGCAAAAGAGAAGTCGTCTATAGAATCTCAGCTAGCGGATGTTACCGCAAAGCTGTTATCAACTAATTTATCCGCCGTAGAAACAGAAAATTTGAATGCACAAAAAAATGATTTGGATCAATCATTAATTTCTTTACAAGAAGATTTTCAGAGTTCCGTAGACAACTTTAATGCTGGCCTTGAAGCTGAAATAAAAGATGAATTTGACATTGCAGAATTTAATACATATGATTTTGAAGATTATGTAGAAAAGGCTCGAAAAAAAGTAAAAAGAACTACAAATGCTTTATCTAATCTTACAGGATTTAAAGATAACGGCAAGTCACTTGAACTGATTGTTACAAATCCCGAAATTAAAGGCAGGCTAGACTTTTTGCTAGCGCAATCTTTAAATGGCGCGCAAGACACAATTTTTGACGGTTATCTTAAAGTTGATAACTATACATTTGTACCAGGAGAGGGACTACCAAGGACTGGTTTTTTAGAAAACGGACTTTGGAGAAAATACTATTCTCCTAACCGTATAGATGACCTGTTTACATGGAAAGAACAAGGATACACAGGACCTAAACCACAATATGATGATCAGGGAAATGCTTTAGGTGCAAAGTCTACAGTAGAAATCAAGTCAGGCGACGGTTCTACCATAGTTCAAGAAGTACCAACTTCTGTAAAGAATTGCAACGTAGATCTAGCGATTGCTATTCCATTTATTGAAAATTTAGAAGAACTTACGAGAGGTAAAATAAACTCTTTAGCGAATCAAATACTTACTAGCTCTGATGCCAAGCCTTACATAAAAAAAATTAGGTTTTATGCAAGGTTAGAAGCAAAGCTATCTTTTTATGATATGATAAGTTCTACCGATTTTTCTAGTATTAGCGTATCAAATTTTGAATCTTTTAATCCTGACAAGTTTATAAATGAATTAGACATTTCAAACAGATTTCTTAATAAATTACAAAAAGAGCTAAACTTTTTCGTTAAGACGATAGAAGAATGCAATACTTGTATAGAAGAGCAGAAAAAAGCTATTACTGCATGTGCAGAAAAGGCAGGAGGCGGTGATAGTTCACCTGGTACTGAAAAGAAATGCAAAGATCTTTTAGGAAGTGATCCTCTGGGTCTTAAAGGATCCAATGGCTGCCCCGATTACAAAAAGAATTGTTATTGGCGTGAATATACCAAGATTATGCAGATAGTAAGTCTTATGCCGATACCTGACTTGATGTTCTTAAATAAAAGATTATTTAGATATTACCCAGTAGCTTTACAGATACCCGTTCCGGCCCCTATCCCTTCACTTGCACTTGGAATACCCGACCCTGTCATAAGCATTCCCCTGCCATTCTTGTGGGTTCATCTCTTAACTTTGCATACATCAGTTGGTACTTTTGTGTTTTGGATTGGCGCAGCAGGGGGGATCATTCCTAATGTCTATGTAATGTTCATTGATGAAAAGCAACAAACTATTTTTGCTGTTACTCTCACAGGACCTAGTAAGATTCCGGATCCTTCTTTGGGAATTACCGAGTTTGACGAAAAAAGTCTTCTTGAGTTATTACCAGGTCTTGATACTACATTAAAAATTAATCTTACACAATTTCCGGGTAACCTATTTACAGGATCCACAAGACTTGATGTAAACAAACCAGATTCATCGAAAACTGTCATTGATAGCATAAAAGGTAAGATTAAGAAATCTGTAGATGAACTAGTTATACCTGACCCACCTGTCTTTGGAGGATTTTCCCCCACTGCTTTGCGGATGAAAGACTTAATTAAGAATGCTTTAAAGTTTACTAACTGCGATAATGTAGAAGCAATTAAGTTGTCACTAAAAACTATTATAGAGCTTTTAATTGCAAGTTTGGATGGACTTGATGTACCAGGAATAAAAATACCGCGTGACTCAAAGGGCATGATGATGGAGCTTCCCAGTGCGATTGCTATGCTTGACACTATTAATTCTTTGTTGAGTATTCTTAAGACAGCTCCGGATAAAGCAAAGAAGCTTCTTAAAGAAATAGGATTAAGTATAAACAACCCTTTTGATGTTACTGCTAAATTAAAGGAACTGGTTAGAGCCAATACATCGTATGCTGCATCGATAGAAATCTTTTCTGAGTTCGACACAAAGATTGACGCACTTGAAGCTGAAGTAGATTTAGGAAGTCCTGAAGAAGCGGCTAAGAAGAGATTAGATTTAGTTAAAGATCTTTTAAAGAAGCAGATAGAAGATGCAATTAAAGATATAACCCCTGAGAAATTGGGTTTTGTTTCATCTGCAGATATCTTGGTATCTTTGCCCGAGCCGTGTTATACTAACGTTTCAATCCCCCCTCTTAACCCTGGAATATCTCTTGCTTTGGAAGCAATTAAGAATATACCCAACATTATTCTGGGTCTTAATGATGACTTGATACTAAAAGCACTTAGTAAAATTATTGACTTTGCTGTTCAGCTGCCTTCTGCTGAAGAATTATTTCAGCTTGGAATTAACTTGTTTTTGGACTTAATACCCCCTCTTGTTATCCCTATCGATATAAGTGTTTCTCTTCTTAAAGAGATTAAGATAGCTTTAAAAAACTTCATCGCATCATTTACCGTAAGATTGCCTAAAGTTGGTCTTCCTATACAAATAGAAATCCCTGGGACAAAAATTCTTTTTATCATAAAAAAGGCGTTAAAAGATTTCTTATCTTCTTTTAACGAGTTTGCGAACTGTTACATAAATCAAATATGCAAAAACTTAGGTACTTCTGCTGTTGCATCAAAGATTGCCGTTATTTTGAATATCATAAAGCTATTGTTTAGCGTGAGTCTTGAACAAATATCAGGACCGGACATAAAAGCATTTTTGTTTTCTTTGCTAGAGACGATAGCATTTCCAGCGCTGGATGTTTTAGGTACACTTATAGACGCTGCTTCTAATCTTAAATCTCCATTTTTATCAATCATATCTCAATTCGTTACACCTGATCCTCCTAAACCAGAAGGGCCATTTTTTGAACTTAACCCCAAGTTAATAAAAGATTATGTAGATCCTATCATAAAAGGTGCTGCTTCGTTTACAAGCGAAAACATACCTTTTCCTGTAATACTTCTTGGGTGTGCTTTTCCAGCAACTCGAATTGCGCTTACAAAAATTCATCCATCGAAACCAAAAGAAGTCTTACCTGCATGGGAAGGGCTTTCGACAAAAAACTTTCCATTCATCATCTGGCTTGACCAGCTTGTCGCCACAGCACAAAGGAACGCTTTGTTAGGAAATAGCTATGTGGCACCATACTTTGCGTAAAGAACTTGTATGATATATACAAAAATCTAAAATAATGAATACACAAAAAAACAAACAAGAAATTGATTGGGACAGACTCGAATCTGGTAAACGCAGAAAACCTAATCCTGAAATCTTAGCAAAGTATGGTGCTAAGAATTACTGCTTAGAACCATACGCACTAGATCTTTATGAGAAAATGATTCTTGGACAAGAAATCTTAAGTAAAGAACTTAGAGAAGGTGAGACAAGGAGAATCATTGCTGTTAGAGCAGCTAATAAGAATGAGGTGCATGTAATACTAGGCGGGCTGATTGATGGGATAGTAGATCTTAAAAGAGAAAAAGGCTACTTAAACACAATTAACATGGATTCTGAAGGTTTTTCAGAGTATTTGAGTACCGAAGAAGGGCAAAACTACTTCTTAAACCAGGAAATACAAGCCACCGTTGAGCAAGTTGAACCTTACGTTAAAGTTTCAATTTCAAGAGGGATGGAAGAAAAGATTAAAAGTGAATTTGTCAAGCAAATTGCTAAACCAACATCGGCTTACATTGGTAAGATTCTTGAAAAGAATGGAGGCGGTTTTATCATATTTGTTGCGGGTATCAAAGGATTTTTGCCAGGGTCACTCGCTGCTACAAATATCGTAAGAGATTTTGACAGTATGATAGGAAGAGAGATTCCTGTCGTTGTAGAAGATTATTTACGCGAAAGTAATACATTTGTATTCTCGTATAAGAAATATGTGAGTATGATATTGCCTAGCAAAATTAGTGAGTTAGAGACCGACAAAATGTATACCGGAAGCGTTACTGGAGTTGCAAAGTACGGTGTATTCGTTGAGTTTGATGAGATATTCACGGGTCTATTGCACACAAGCAAAATGACTCCAGAGATGAAGAAGAAGTTTACTGACCGTGAGATCACGGCTGGAAATGAATTAACTTTTTGGATCAAAGAGATCACACCTGACAAGAAAATTATTCTTACAGATGAAGATCCCACGGCTAAAAGATTAGAACTTGAAGAGTTTAAAGAAAAAAATCTTGGAACTATTCGGGGTGGTGAAGTTATTTCAATTCAGCCGTTTGGTACATTGGTTAAGTTACAAAAAGATATCTGCGGAATGATTTCTCAAAAAGAAATCAAAACAAAGAAAAAGAACTTTACGGTTGGAGACACAGTAATGGTCTCGATTGATAGAGTTCACAACGACAAAATTTTCTTATCATTGCCAAATGAAGGTTAAAAAGAATTACACTAAGACTGAGGTTCTTGACAGCGCCCGTTGCGGATTCGAGTTTGAGTTTTACAGCTCGATGGATGTGTTTGAAACCGCTAAAGACATCGCAAAATTTGTAAAAAGAAGGGTAGTAGTGCCTCTTGCATTAAGTTCTATAACAGAACCTAAGCCTCTTTATCACTCTCCAGTAGCTCCTACTGCTGACATATTTAAACTAGAACCTGATTATTCAGGTGGTAAGAGTATGTGTGAGTTAGTCACTGGACCGATGAAATACAAAGATGCTCGCAACGTCTTAATTAAAGTCTTTGAATGGATCAGCAGTAATGGCTATACTAACGAAAGGTGTTCTATACACGTAAACATTAGTATTGATGAAAATGCGGTCCCTACCCGTTTTACTATTCCTAACATCAACATACCTAAGTTTATCTTATCTTTTGATGAGAAAAAGATATATGACATCTTTCCTAAAAGAGAAGGGAGTGTTTATGCTAGAAGTATTAAGTCTCTAAGACCTAACAGAGTACTTTTTTATTCTCCTACATTAGAAGAATTTAGTCGCGCCACCCTAACTCTTCCAGCTGACGAAAAGTACTATGGAGTTAACTTCTTGAAGGCGGAAAAGGGTTATCTGGAATATCGTTACCTTGGTGGTAAAGATTATGAAAAGACGACAAAGAAAATTCTTGACTTGGTCGATTACTTTATTCTTCATTTATATGATACGTTAAACTTTGAAGGATTTACTGACAAAGAAAAGGCGGACTTTAAAAAAATGACGGCCATTGACGAAAAGGTGTATAAATCTTTTGTTAAATACGAAGTTTTCCAAAAAGCGTTTCCTGGAATAGAAGTTGGGGTTGATATGAACGCAGACCCACAAGTACTGGAATCTATGTGGGTTAACATTCGAGAAAAACTATTTGATCTTATAATTACAGGAAAGATGAAGAAAGGCGCCTTTAATTATGACAAAGAAATTGGACGTTTTCAATTAAAGGACACCAAGTTGCGTAACTGCAAGTTAACTGACATGGAATTTATTAACTGCGAACTTGAAGGTGTTATTCATAGAGCATGGTTTTATGATTGTAAAATTAAGAACTCAAGGATACAAGACGGTAATTTTGTAAAAGGAAATACCGTTGATTTTAGTAAAATTTCTGAATGCGAGCTTCATATTGATAATAAGCTTAATGACTGTTTTATAGAAAACAAGAAAAACATCATTAACTGTCAAGTTAACCGCGGTGTTATTCGAAACGGCGAAATTGGAAAACTTGCAAAAATTTCCAAAGAAACTATGATTGTTGAAGGTCAACCAATCGAAACAGGGAATTCGGGTGGTAATACATTTCAAGATGCTGCACAAGACGAAAAGAATAGAGAAAAGAATAAAGAATCCAAGAAAAAATAACCCTTATGAGTAGTGGCAAGAGCAAAAAAAGAAAAACAGGGAATGCCTCGCAACCGGCGCACTATGGCAAAGAACTTAAAAAGAATTCTTAAAAATGAAGCTATTCTCAAAAAACTGAAAGCTGAATATGAAACACATTAAAACATTTGAGAACTTTTTGAATGAAGGGCACTTGGACTTTAAGATTCAAAAATCACTACAATTAGGTGGTGTAACTTTCGAGTTTAATGAAGAGCTTACCGATGAAGACGATGATAATCGTTTTGATTTTGTTCAAGTTTACTATGCAGACGAAAGAAGAAACGGGAATGAGTGGGTGATTAAAGTAGGAACTACTGGTGAAGGTAATTACATCTTGGAAATTATTGAAGACGAGAAAGTAGTTTTTACTCATGAATATCCCAAAAATCAACGCGCATACTTTGATCAAGATTGCATGAATAGCCTTGGTTTTTTACCTGAATTAGATTAATCTTTATATGACTAGAGAAGAATTAATAGAACTGATAAATAATGAAATCACCGCAAGTGGTGCTCTTCCTTATTCCATTCCTGCAAGGGAAGCTGAACGCATAGTTGACCAAGCTCTAAATTGGTTCTATATTAATTACGGGCCAGCTGTAGAAACACAGTATTATGTAATACAGCGTCAATGGTTTAGCGATCCTGAGTTTAAAAAGACTCGTAGCATATTACTCCCTGATTGTGTAGTCAGCGTGTTTGAGTGCCGAGAAATCTCAGGCGGTGGAAGATTAGGAACGATTGATAGAGACTTTAGTGATAACCGACTTCTTGCTGCTGAAATTTACCTTGCACCATTTGCTTCTGATGATTTGGTATTACGTACTGCACAGTATTCTTATTGGGATCTTACTAAAGCGTTTATACTTGAGAGAGTAAGGTACGACTTTAACTTGAATACACATCGCTTAAAGATTTTAGGTCGAGATCCAAGGAAGAATCTTTTCATAAATACTTACGTTAAGATACAAGAAAACAAACTTTACGATGACTGGTTTTTCCAAAGATATGTAACTGCGCAAGGTAAAATATCGCTCGGAAGAATACTTGGAATGTTTCAATTTAATCTTCCCGGTGGAATTACTATAGACGGTAGTAAAATGACCGATGAAGGGAAAGAAGAAATTGAACAGCTCAAAACAAAAATAGACGAAGAGAACAGCCCAGACTGGTTCTACATATTTCATTGATATGTTAAAGGAAATATACTGTCGAAATATAAACGACCCGCAGTACAATTACAAGCAACTAGAGACGCACAATCCTATAGAAGCTCTCTTAACCAAACTTCGTATGATTCTTTTTACTAATCGCGGTGAAGTACTTGGTATGCCTGACATCGGGTTAGATCTTGAATATCATCTATTCGAATTAAACTTTAATGCATTTCAGCTACAACAAAACTTTTTTGGCCAAGTATCAAAGTATGTACCCGAATCTCAGTACTATAACTTAGACCTGCAGGTTAATTTTGTGCCCGGGACAGTAAGAGACATTGCTTACATAGATATATACATAGACGGCAGGAAATACCTTGGCGTACTAGCTAAATAAAGAATTGGAATGGCATTAGAAATCTTTAAGTACAACAGAATACGATACGATGAATTAGCCGCTGATGCACAAAATTATCTCGTAAGAACTTTTGCGCAAGTAGGAGATGTATTTAGCCCAGCAAGTGCGTATGGTCAACTTTTAGGTGTAATGATAGATCTAGGTAAACTTATCTTTTATTACGTAGAAGATGGAATTACTGAGATGAACATATTTACTGCTACTCGCGATGTATCTATTCGCAGTCTTGCGCGTATTTCTGGACATAACCCTTCTAGGGCGGTCGCTGCGACAGGTACGATTAATCTTACATACAACGGCAATCCTATTGATATTTATGGCAACACGGTTATCATACCAAATTACACACGATTGTTAGATAATTCGACGGGTCTTTCTTATACTATTACTACTGATGTAGAAGAAATAAGAATGAATCTTACTGGTAAAAATACTATAGAGGTAAAGGTTACACAAGGCTCTGTTGAGGCTCAAACTGTAACCGGTACTGGATTGCCTTTACAATCATACGCAATCAATCCTAAGAAGAATGCGCAAATCGACAACTTCTTTGTTAAGGTATATGTAAATTCTGAAGAGTGGAAACAATATGATTCTGTTTATGATATGCCGTACGAAGCTAAAGGCGTAGTAATAAAAACCGGAATAAGTGGAGGATTAGACCTATACTTTGGAAACGGGTTCTTTGGCGCTCCACCGCCTATAGGTTCATCAATCAGGGTTGAGTATCTGACTACAGCTGGAAACGCTGGGAATATAGTAGAAGATGATGCGCAATTTGCTTTTGATGAAGCGGTTTATGATTTGCTAGGTAACTCGCTAAAAATTGATGAAGTGATTGACATTTCGATTAACAAATCTATAATGTTTGGGTCTGACGCAGAACCTATCTATTTAACGCGAGTTCTTGCTCCAAAAACTAGCCGTTCTTATGTGTTAGCCAACGCTGATTCTTACGTGTATTTCTTACAAAAGTTTAACATCTTTAGTGTTATAGATGCATTTAGCTCACTTGATGACGATGACATTACAGATGACAATGTAGTTTATCTTTTCTTGATACCAGATGTTAATAAGAGAAAGCCCACGAATGGCGATTATTTCACCGTGCCTTATTCTCTTTTTTTGCTATCAGATGAAGAAAAGCAAAAAATTTATGATTACGTTGAACAAAGCGGACAAAAGATTCTAACTACGGTTGTTAAGATCATTGATCCCGTTGTTAAAAGATACGTGATCAATATAAATATATCTGCGTTTGAAGGGTATAGCAAAGAAACTATATCCCAGCAAGTAATTTCTAAATGTAGCGAGTACTTCTTAAATAATCGCAGGCGCGATAAGATACCTAAGTCTGACTTAATTTCAATTATTGAAAATGTCCCAGGAGTAGATTCAGTTAATCTTTGGTTTGTTTCTGAAGAAAATGAAGTTTATAAGAGCGATCCTGCTAACATAAATAAACCGGACATCGGTATAGATTCTTTTGGGGATGTGGTGATAGGCAGAGGAGAATACGCTCTTATTCGCGGTGGTTGGGAGGCAAGGAATGGATATTTCTATCATGACACATCTGATCAATCTAAACCTGGTAGTATCAACATTGCTTACGGAAAAAGTACTTCTAAATCTCTTAACATGGACATTCACAGAATTAACATTGAAAATATAAAGTATACGTAAGATGGAAAATAAACCGCGAAGGGGTGCATACTTAACAAGACAGAGCTACTATCAATACACTTATCATCAGTATGATGATCTTAAGCACACTGGCTATGATTGGAGAAATAATTCTATCAAAAGATCTGTTTCATTCTACCTTCTTAGTGATCCCAAGAGAGAGGCAATCATCGTTGAATTACAAAAATTCATTGCGTATATTATGGACTACGCAAGTAACATAAAGAAATCCTTTAATTACACCGTAGATAAGAACTATAAGTACTTAAATTAATGCTGTTAGTAAACAAATTAAGACTATTTGATAAGAAGGGTAACAGCTTATCTCCAACAGAGTCAAAGTCGATTGTTGTTACGGTTGTCGATCCCGGAGACATAAAGGGAAACGGCGCACTTATTAATGCGTATACCGATTTTGAAGGCAGAATTATTTATGTAGAGATTTTGGCCGGTGGGCAAGGATACAATCCCGGAAGTTACTTAAGATTTGAAGATGCACAAACTGAAGCGATATGGAATACTGATCCTATTGATCTAACTCTTTCAGTTAGTGGAGAAATTACAAGTTTTAATGTAACTTATCCATTAGAAAACAAAGGGTTTTCATACATTTCATCTTTCTTATTTACCAACCATTTTCTTGAGCCGATTTCAACGGGTTTAGTATCAACCGATCAATTATTCATTGTTGAAAATGTATATGACTCCAATGGAAACGATTCATATACATATCCAAGATCAGATGAATACAGCCCTATTGATGTTGTGAGTTATTCAGCCAATGGTACAAGTGCTTCTATAAAGATTGCTACTATTACTGTGACGGGCAATGTTTTGGCCTCAAAACTCAGTAAAATATGGGGAATCCCTCCTGGAATAATATCTACTCTTGAGATTGGAATGTTTGTAACTGGTGGAGTCTTGACCCAACCCTCTTTTATAACAGAAATAGACACAACGTACAACACAGTAACTATCAGTACGGATTTATCAGCTGGTAATGTAACATTAGAGTTTTTTAAGCCTCATAATCTACGCGTAGGTAATACTATACGCATTTTTGATACGTTTGGATCTACTTCATTAGACGGAAGACATGATTTGGTAAAAGTTTCTCCAACCGAACTTACCTTTGAATCTGCTCAGATTATTCCTACTACTTCAACGGGTACAATGAAATTTGGAGTTATTCCAATATATCGTGCATACATAGAAGAGAATAGTGATAAAGAATTTTTCTTGTTTGACGTAGTCTACAATGAAGATTACCCAACAGTAGAAAAAATAAATGATTTTTTCTTTGAGTTTAATGACCCACAAGAAAGTGCGGCGCCTGATACATTTCCAATAGGGAATTCTACTTATCAAAGAACTGTTCATCAAAGAATTCCACAAGAAGCCTTTGCTCTTAACATTGGTTTAAGATCTGATATTGAAGGTGTTTACGCGGCGCAGATTAACATTGATGATGTTACTTATGAAACACCTATAAGAATCTTTCTTGGTCTATATGAAGGAGAAACCGTCGCAGAAGATGAAAGATTAGGCTTGCTTCTACAAAACTTTGGTCGTGATGTTGATTACGAACAAGAGCTCATACTCAGAAAATCTGATATAAACGAAGATTTAACAGATAACTTGCTTCTTAACGCCAAGAGAAAAGAAATGTTGCTTGAAGGCAACAATATCTGGCCCTATGTAGGATCTTATAAAGGATTGGTTAACATACTTAACTGGTTTGGTTATTATGACATTCGTGTTAAAGAATACTTCTTAAATGTTAACCAAGATGACGAGTATTTTGGTAAGTACAGGCAAGTACAAATTCCTTTTCAACTAGACACAAAAGGCGACACCAAGAAAGAAATTTCTTTAGTACCTAGTAAACACTATAAGAAAACTAGTAGATTTGGTTTATTTTATGACATCATAAAAGATAAAGGTGTATTTGATACATTTGGCGTGCCTCTTACGCAAGATGCTTTTGATTATACTAACGAAGAAGTCTTAGTTAAACTATTTGCATTAAAGAGATACTTAAAAGAAAAATTCTTGCCTCTTAACTCAAAAATAGTTGATATTACAGGTGAAGGTGTTTATTATGATAGATACTCAATAAATTCTTGGAATGATCCAAGTAATTACTTTAATGTAGATCTTACTCGTCAGATCGACTTTGATGCTGAAAAGAAATCGATTGAAATAGAAAGTACTATTTCTTTTGATTCAGATGAAACTCTGCCTTCGCCGCCATACTTTGATTTATTAGAAGAATATACAAATAAGTATAACATAAACGGTGCGCTTATTGCAACTTCAGGTGGACCTTACTGGGGTGAAATACCTCAAGTATCTTTTCCCGGACAAGCATACCAGCAAGCAACCGGGTACGCAAAGATGCGTGCATATTCTTTAGGAATCATTGCTCCACTTACACCAAGTGGTACGGGTTATCAGCCTGGAGATGTCATTACGTTAAGCGGTGGTGTATATGAAGTGCCGATAAGAATCACGGTTAATGTTGTAGGCCCTAACGGAGAAGTGACCAACTTTGCGATTCAAGCAGGATTGCACCAAGGTTCTAATTATTCCGCCTTACCTACAGCAGGGTTTTTTCAGGCAAGCGTTTTTAGAATCTCAGGAACACAGTACGTAACTGCATCAGCTCAAGGTTTTAATTGCTTATCAACAGACATTCCTTTCGAAATCGAAAGCATTGGTTTTACTACAAAAGGCTTAAAGTATAGCAACATACCAACTGTTGACATTTTACCAAATATAGGTTCTTCTATCAACTTAGACCTGGTAACAGTGAATAATTCGCCGATTGGCTATCTTAATGATAACGCACCAATCTTTGGCTTTATTAATGTTGCAGGTTCACCTGTGGGTGCACCTCTTGACTTAAAAACTCAGTTTGACATTACATGGAACGAAGTCCCATACACATGGAACTCACTTGGTGGAGGAAGCGATGCAGTACTTAAAGGATATGTGAGTGAATTGCCTTTAGGTTCTGGACAGTTGCTGGCCGTTGAAATAGTTAGTCCTGGCAACGTTTATAGATATGCCCCAACTTTTGTTGTAGGAGGTGGAGACGGAACTGGCGGCGAAGTCTGCGGTTTATCTGCGCCCGCTGAATTAAGAAACGGACAACTAAAAATTCTCAACTTTACCGTAACTGCTGTTGCAGGAAACGTTTTAGACTTGACTCCATTGTTGCCTGTTGTTGGTAGCAACGCTGTTAGCCCAAACAGAATAATAAAAGGTCCAGGCATTCCTGAAGGCACGATTGTAAGTGGCGTGATCCAACCTTTTTCACAAGTTGTTCTTTCTAAGTTCGATGGTTCTCCGGTTGTGATTACTACTGTTGCTGGTGATGAAATTGAAATTCACGAAGGTGTAAGTGTTACTAACCCAGGCATTGGTTATACTTCAGTACCAACTATTTCACCTAAAGGTGGGCATGTTGGAAACTTATATACATGGGATGAATTAGGTAGAGGTGATTTCTATCAGATGGAATGGAAAGTTACTCTGACTGCACCAGAAAATCCTATTCATCAGTTCAATTATGTCTCAGGAATTAAACCTATAGACGATTTAATCAATCACCAACTTATACTTCCATATGTAGGTAAGTACACAGTTGAAATGATTGCTTATGATACAGATAACAACTTCATAAATGAGATAAAGAATAACTTTATCGACGTAATACTCCCAGAAGCTACTTATGCTTATGTAGCAAAATACGCTAATGGCTATGAAGATAGCTGGGAGGGTTATTACCAGGCACCTATACCGGAGTTCGAACCTAATCCTGTTGATCTTCAGCCTGTTATACCGGATGATATTCGCTACACATGGGAAAACGCATTTGGGCGCTGGGTGAATCCCATATTCACCATGACGACGTGGGATTCTTCTCAAGTAAGATGGGATAGTTTAGAGACTGGAAACTTAGATGGTGTAAACAAATATAACTACCCTATAAAGTTACCTATCGAAGTTATTCAGGTTTCGCCTGAAGATAATGTCGAAGGTGCAGTTATTTCTTATACTGATTCTACTACTACTCCTTCTACGCTTAACCCAACAATAATCGTTTCCGGTCAAAGACCTTACCCGGAAATAGAACCTGCAATTAACCCTAATGATTGGGTATTCATTAGACGTGATGATGTTACATATCAGCTAGAAGTCCTGAATGCAAATTATGCAACACCAGGTCAAACTGAAATTGAACTTACAAGTACGCCTCCATCTGCTTTTACCAACAGCCCTACTACATGGCAAGTGTTAAGAGAAATTGGAGGAACCATTGTTCTTGATGGCAATCAAATCTATAATGCTGTTACAAACCCCACTGGAATAGTTATTGGTGATTATATTAGACTTTTTGGTCATGATGAGATACCTGTAAGATTCCGTAAGCAGATCATAAACAAAGACACGCTTCCTTTACCAGGTCAGCCTAATAGTATCACCATTGACGGTGGTGCTTCAGATCCAGTTTATTCCAAGGGCGGTGAGTTAGGAATGATATACCAGTATAGAGGCACTGATGTAGCAAACGGTAATCTAAATTGGGACACTAACCCTGTAAATTCTACTTGGGTTATAGAACCAAGTGTATCAAACGACCCTCTCGTAAACGATCATATTGGAAAACTTTACATATTAAGCGCAACAGCAGGTCCAGGTGTTCCGGGTTGTTTGCCAGCCAATCCAACTGGAGAACTTACTCCCGGTTTTTCTGTCATATCAATCTACCTGATAGACCCTGTTAGCGGTAATTCATATGAACAGCGGTTAAGAACGACACATGTATTCTTTGACACAAGCAACACAGGTCACCCTTTCGATATTTGGGGCGGTTTACCTCCTGGATATGACGGAGTACACGTAATCGATTTTGTTGCTCTTGATGGAGGGAGCATCAACGGACTCACAGCACATCTAGCAGCTACACAAGCCGCTGGTTCAAGTATTTGGTTAGAGTATGAGTATAACGAGTTTCCAACTAGATCTTATCTTTTTCAGAATTCTGGCCCTAACGCTGAAATTTTTATGGACTTTAACATGTACCCGTCAAGTGGAGACTTTAATAGCGCCCTTGCGGCAGAATTTGCTGTCACCACAACTGGCGAAGGTTGGTATTACGATCACGGTATTGTTTCTGGCGATTACAGCCTTCTTGTAACTAATACAGGTTACTGGAGAAACGGACTTGGCACAATACTCACCCTTGACGATGAAGAATCCGAGCTATTAAGAAGTTCTTCTTCTTTCTATGTAATGCAAAGAAAGTTTGATGAAGACTTTGCTGAAAGAAGAATTGGGACGCTTGTTCAACAATGGCAAAATTACAGATCTGTTACATGGAAAGAATCTTACTATCATACATGGGATACTTTAGACTTTCAAGAAAGAATTGCATGTGATTTTACAATCACGGGTGTTGACCAAAATGGAAACATCCAATTTAATAATGATCCTACGTTTTATTTTCAGGGCATAGTTGGTGGTATGTCTAATGGAGAAAAATTTTCTCAAGCTCTTTATGAATTACGAGCAACAGACAACCCTGGGTTATCTAGATTCGAATATGAATTGCTCGGTGAAGAAAATGTAGACAAAGAAAAAATTACTGGAACCTTAAACACATATGATCACCCTGATTTAATTATTCAACCTACAGTAGTAACCTCACCTTCTGCGGGAGATGTGATCATCTCCGAATTTACTGGCCCTGCTGCTGAAATTCAAACATATCCTTTTATAGGTGTTACACCCAATGATATTAAAATGGTTAACCCGTTACCTAAGAAACTTAGTTTTGTAGGCAATCTTAAAAACGGGTCAGCTATAATATCCAAGATTACTGGCCTTAACGAAAATGAAATATACGTAGGAGAGATAATATCTGGACCGGGGTTGCCTACTTCGCCAGCTTTTCCCGCAAGAATCGTTGAAATCAATTCTTATCAAGGCAGTGTTAATACTCTTAAACTTGACATTGCTTCAACTGTAACTCAGGTTAATTGTTCATTTGATGTGGAGTGGTTTTCAAATGAACAAGTTGACTTTACATTAGTTTTCCAAAATGCCACTAACTTAAAAATACACGCGGTTGCAGCAACTCCTTCTACTGACCATTTAGGCTGGTTAATAGGTCAAAACGGTATTAGTTTTGAAGACCCGCTTAACCTCGTAAACACTCCGATTTGTCACACATACCCTCTAAAAAATGTGGCAAAACACTTTGGTTACGGACCAGGGCTTGTAGGCGCGTTTGAAGGAGGACTAAAAGAATTCTTAATGACAAGCAGATACTATCAAATTTATCAACATGAAGGTCTTAACCCTCTTTCCTTGCCAGGAGGCTGGTATCCTGCTGCTGACTTACCACTTCAATACAGTTTTACTATGAATCCGCCACCGCCGGCGTTGCCTGTTTGGGACAATGATTTAGTAGCAGAAGCTCAATCAAATCGTTTGCCGTATGAATCTGCGATAGGAGGTGCTTGGCGATGGGAGGATACCTACATTGGAATTGAACCAGTTAAATTACCCTCCGGGACTACAGTTTATTTTTCTTCTGATGCTAGTAGAATTGCTGGAAAAACTAGTTTCTATTGGAAACTTTCCAATGAAAATAGTACCTTGGTAGAATTGACTGATTCTGAAATGATGTTTACATTTGATCGTCCTGGCAAATTTACGTTAGAATTAGAAATTACTGATACCAATGGCAATAAGAAGAATTACACAAGAAATGACTTTTTAACCATCTATGAGAATTCGTAATAATGCACCCGAGATTTACTCAAACTTTCAAGACCAGGTCTTAAGATCTCCGTCTATAGAAGATGGTAACGTTCCTAGCGGAGAATTGCAAGGAAAGATTTTTACATCTGAACTCACAAGCGCAGATGACTATAGCGTTTCGTATGAAGCTTCTCTTCTTACAGCACCAACTTCTCAAATAAGTGTAACTGGCGAATTAAGTACTTTTACTTTTATCGTTGAGTATGATGCCACGCTAGAAACTTCAGCTACGAATCCTGGACTTTACGGATCAAACATAATTAAAGACGGTGATACTTTTGTAGTTAAGAGTTCTACACACGATTGGGTTAGAGGATATATCGCAAAAGTTACTGACATATCATTTACAATCGCTGGCAGTACTTATAGCTACACATATACATTAACTTGTGTAATTACGCAAGGTCAGCCTTTAGATATGGAATCAGGAGATGTGTTTGCTTGGAACCGGCGACTGTTCCAAGACCTAAGCACTTTTAATAATGCTGTTCCACCAATTAACCTAAGCGTTTCGCACGACAGAAATACAGGTGACTTATATTTTTACTGGGATGACGTTAATCAGGAGAGCCGAAAGTATAGAATCATGGCCAGAGATGTTTCTGACCCAACCAATTACTTTGTGTATAATGTGACGGGTTTAGATCAGAACCCTGATATTTCTTTAACACCTTTTGTTGGTGGTGGTGGAATCACAACAATTAAGATAAATAGAACAGCAGGCAATATAGCCGGCCCAAAACTGCTTGACATAAAAGGAACAGGAACTGGTGGATTAGCGTCTATGATACCCGACATTGATGGCAATTTAACTATTAATGAATTTACAGTTTATGATGCAACAGTAGGTACTAATCAAATATATGTTTATTCACAAAAAACAATAGCTCAATATCCTAACGGAAATCCGACGTGGCCTGCTCCGTATTTGTTTTCTTACATTGACGGACTGCCCGTTCTTTTAGGTACCAGCGATTTTTATGTAGACAATAAAACATTTCCTGTTCCTGGTAATGGTCGTTATCTTAGGTTAGACGTAAGAAGAGCTGACGGTGGTTTAATTAACATAACACCTGCATGGAGAAGTTCTATTCTTAATACTAAGATTAAAACACACGATGGTATTCTTAAGTCAAGTGGTGGTTCTTATACAGGTAAAGTAATTGCTTTTCCTAAAAAGACACAAGAAAGAGCTCGTTTTTATGCAGACCCAAATTATTGGGGTTCATTCTCGTCAGGTACTACTTGGGCCTTTTCAGTATCCGCAATTTACGACGAGATAAATAAACTATACACAGAATGGTCAACAGAAGAATACGTAAAGTTCTAAAAGAGGCAACGATTAAAGGTAGTCGTGCAGAGAAGTTAGCGATTTTTGACCTTGATGACACCCTCATAATTTCAGCGGCAAAGATTAAAGTTCTTGACCCTAAAAAAGGTCGAGTTCTAAAGGAAATGACACCCGCTGAGTTTAATCACTTTGTTCATACAAACCCAAAGCAAACGCTATCTTTTGAAGAGTTTGAAGATGCTGATATCCTTAGAAAGAGTACTTTCATTACTCACGTCATGGACGAACTTCTAAAATTTTACAACAGCGGCATACATGTATCAATAGTTACCGCAAGGTCAAGCTCTTCTCTAATTCGCAATTTTTTCCTGGAGAATGGCATCGACATTCACACCGATTTAGTTATTGCTGTAAATGATCCTAAGTATGGCTTTAAGGGAAATATCGCGGAAAAGAAGAAAGAAGCTATTCATCGCTTTGTAGAAGAAGGATATAATGATTTCATATTCTTTGATGATAATGACGATAACTTAGCTCTTGCTAAGGAGATTGAAACGGAAAAAGATGTTAAAGTACAAACAGTTAAAGTATAACACATGGCTCTTAAACACATAGCAGAAGGTTGGTTCAACAGCTTTCTTAATGCAGTAAATTTATTAGATCCCGAGATTAAAGTGCTTGGAGAATCTAGAATGTCAATCTGCGCAACTTGCCCACTTCGGCAAGGTTTAATATGTTCCACAGAAAAACACGGTATTAAACCTAATGGAGATTTCTTCAATGGTTGCGGATGTCAAATCGACAAAAAGGTGCTGTGTGTAGAATGTAGATGCCCAGGAGAAAAGTGGTAAAAAACAAATTATATGGCTAAAAGGAGATCAACATCAAACAACGAAATATATGATTCGTTAACTCCACAACAGAGGTTACTTACTCGTTTGGATATCTCTTTAAGATGTAAGACCGAGAATCAAAAGAAATTTGCTAAACAGATAAATCATAATCAGATCATTATATGCGCTGGCCCAGCGGGAACGGGAAAAACATACGTTGCTTGTGCAGAATCTCTTCGCCTATTAGCAAAAGGTGAATTTAAGAAAATCATTGTTGCTAAAAGTGTTACCGTTCTTGAAGGAGAAGACATCGGTTTCTTAAAAGGTACTCTTAAAGAAAAAATGGAACCCATTATGATATCATTTATGGATAACTTTTACAAGATCATAGGAAAGCCTCTTACCGATGAACTTATACATCATGAACTAATAGAGATCACCCCACTTGCTTATATACGCGGTCGTTCTATTGATGATACATTTATTATTGTTGATGAAGCACAAAACATTACCATGAAAAACATGCGATCCACTATGACAAGAATTGGTGATCGCTCCAAAATGATAATCATGGGCGACACCAAGCAGATTGACTTAAACAAGAAAAGTTCCAGCTCGTTAGCTAGAATCGTTAAAATGTTTGTTAATGTTTATGATATCGGAGTAGTAGAATTCGAAAGAGCTGATATCGTAAGAAACCCTCTTATTATTAAAATAGACGAGATATTCGACGAAGAAGAAGAAAAAGGAAATCAATAATTTACTTTCTTAACGTAAGGTTTCTTTTTCCACCAGTCTTCTCCATAGCTAACTAATACTTGTTCACCTGCGTTAATTTCTCGCAAAGTTTCAATAGTCATAAAAGAATTTTTAAAGTCAGCAAGAAACCTTACGTTATTGTTATCGCTATGATTGTATACAGCAGTCCACCCTAACATTAAGCCAAAGTTGCCTTGCCACTCTAATACGTATTGATCTATTTGAAAATTCTCTATAGAAATTCCTTGTGCTTGACAAATAGAAAATGCAAGATTTACCGGACTGCTAGGATAAACTATAACAGGTGCAACTTCGATAAGCACATTTGCTTCAATGTTGTTATTTGCGAATACGCCCCACCCATTAATCTCGGGCATGTATTTAGTTTCTAACCTGCTATCAATAAAAGGTTTCATTAAAGGTTTACCTTTGTGATATACCCTTTTTCCGCAAACCAAACGTCTGAATAATAGACAAGAACTTGCTGACCAGGGTTTATATCTTTAATTGTCACTATACCTATTAGATTCTTTTCATGTTCCCCAACAAACATTGCGTTATTGTTATCGCTGTGATTGTATAAGCCAACCCATCCAAGAGGGCAAGCAAGATTATCTCCCCATCGTAATGTGTATTGATCTAGCATCAAATCCTTGTTGGGTATACCGTCTGCTTGACATGCCCATATCGCTATATCAATCAATTTTTTAGGTATAAGAATCACGGGAGATATTTCTATCAATTCTCCTTCTTTAATTAGGTCAGTGGTAAATACACCCCAACCATTAATCTCTGGTATTTGACGTAGCTCCAGCCTCTTATCTATGAAAGGACTATTTTTCACAATCAGATTTCATTTCTTCTGGAAAGTCAGGTATTTTGCTCCAGATAAACTTTGGAGCTTTTCCACAGGTTTTGCAAAGAACTATCTCGGCTGGTACCATCTCTTCTTTGCCAGTTGGACTTAATAGTGGAGATAATCTCTTAAAAAGAAAAGCTTGTTCATATGCTCGTATTCCTTTTGAGCAACCTACCCATGGTAAGTCTTTGGGATTGATGTGAAGACCTGGGTCTTCTTGGTTTGTGTTTAAATTCATAGTGTTATCTTAAATCGTCTATATACTTATCCTTTTGGGAATTTTCCTTATTAGTTTTATTCAGATTTGAAATATAGTTCTTGCCCTGGAACTAATTTTTTCTAATGAATATAAAAACAAATGAAAAAAATATGTACAGCAAGCAAAAATTAAGTTCAATGCTATTCTTTGACATTGAAACATGCGGTAAGTATGAGAACTTCAATAACCTGTTAGATAGAGACCATGAAGGTGCTCACATTTGGGAGAAGAAGTGTAGCAGATTAAATTACGGAGATCCGGCGCAAGGTTGGCAAGATAAAGTATCTCTTTTCCCAGAGTTCGGGCGAATAGTTTGCTTATCATATGGAGTTTGGAAAAACGGAGAAATGGCTGTTAGCACTATCATGGAAGAAGACGAAGATAAAATGATGAAACTTATCGCCAACTTGTTTCATAAAGCTGGTGCAAGCGGGCTTATTCCAACAGGTTGGAATATCAAAAACTTTGATGTTCCTTGGGTGCAAAGAAAGCTCTTAATGCACGGAATTACAATCCCACAAGCAATATCCACGTATGAGAAAAAACCCTGGGAAGTAAATATCATGGATCTAAAAGAAATGTGGAAATCATTTTCAAATCTAGATGTTACTTTTGAAGAAGCTGCTTACGGAATGGGTGTTCCTTCTCCTAAGGACGATATTGACGGAAGTCAAGTACATAAAGAATACTGGAAAGGCAATACTGAAAGAATTAAAACATATTGTGAAAAGGATGTTAAGACAATGATTCTTATGTGTGAAAAGTTATACAACATTTATTCACCCACAGTATTAGTATAATGCCAGAATTAGCAGAGATAAAAATAATGTCCGACTTCATTAATCAGGTTGTGTCGCAAGATACTTTCTTTGAGTCTATGGAAAAGTCGCCGGTTTCAAAAGTTAAGACAGAAGATAACCCTTTCGCTGGAGGTGTATTTACTATTCGTGCAAAATCACGAGGTAAAGAACTGATGCTTCACATGGAAATGGTTGGAGGAGGGCTTGAAGGCGCTGTTACAAAAAATCTACTTATGACTATGGGAATGAGTGGTTCTTGGATATATATGCGAGGAGATAGCCCAAACCTGGAAAAAGCTCTTAAGCACGGTCACTTGAGATTTAAGACTACTACAGGAAACTGGCTAATCATGTATGATATACGCCGTTTTGCAAAGTGGAAATGGAGCGACGGTTGGGGCGGTGGTCGCGGTCCTTGCCCTTTTAGTGAGTTTAACGAGTTTCAGTACAAGATACTAAGTGATTGGCAAAATAGTAAGAAGCTTAACAAGCCTCTTTACGAAATCCTGATGGACCAAGGATACTTTAACGGTGTGGGCAATTACTTACGGGCAGAAATCCTTTATAGGTTAGACATTGATCCGTTTCAGCCTATGAACATCATTTCTCTTAACATGCTACATGAACTTATAGCAACGACTCATACGTGTGTAAAAGAAGCTTATGTACTAGGAGGTGGGCAACTAAGAGATTGGAAAAACCCAGCGGGAGTAGATGCCGCTAACTTTGATGAATGGGTTCGCTGCTATGGAAAACTAGCTTCAAGAATGGACAAGAACGGTAGAAGGTTTTGGTATGACCCAAAGTGGGAGAATAGCGAACACTTAACACGGTAAATGTAGAGTGATATATACAACAACGGAAAAAATAGACTAATACAATGGCAGTAATTACGGTTACAGAAATCTTAGGCGGCGACAATCTTGCTGGCTCAAGAATCACAATTAATGACAATTTTAAGAAAATTACTAACGCAATCAATACGCTTGAAACAAGACTTGACACATCTTTCGTACCAGGCGGTTCTTTAAACGTTGGTAACGCTCTTATTAAAAAATACACAAACCCGACATCGGCGCAGATCTTTGACTGCGAAGCTACCGGGCAATTTCAAGGAAACTTAAACGTTCTTCTTGATGCAAGTGTTACACAAAGCATAAGTGCAGGACTTGATATCACAGCTGGAAGAAATGTTAACTTTACAGGTTCTTCCGGATCTGGTACTTTCTTGTCATCTATCTTCTCAGAATTTAGAAAAGGATTTGCTATAACGCAGTTAGGCGCTCAAACAGCCGCAGCTCCTACTCTTAACCCGCAGACGCTCACTCCAGCTGGCGCTACTTCAAGACCCTTGACCGCTTCTTTAGTAGGATACAGCGTATTACGTCTTGACTTGAGCACATATAACTCTGCAACTTCAGATAACTGCGAAGAGATTAGTTTGCCTGCAGTAGGTGTAGGTGCAACACTTGGTCAAGTAATCACAATTATCATCGACCAGGTTTCTCCTGCTGCTATTGGAGGCGGTTTCAAAATATCAAATACAAACTTTGATCCAGGATATACATTACCTATCGCAATTGGTGTCAACCTTTTTGGAACTGATGATGCAAGAATTAAGAAAGTTGCTGTTACACTTTTTGCTGACGCCGCTGGCTGGAGAGTTCTTAACATTGCTCAGCCAAACGTAGGTGCTACACCTGACGTAACTTACTAAAAAACAAAGCCCTAAATGATAGCGCCACTAATAAAGCCTATCCGCCTACAAGGTGGTACATTCTATACATTTTCTTCAGCGTCTGAAGATCTTGGGATGACGTTTAATAGCTCAGAGAAAAAGTTTAAGTTCTCTAAATTTGCTCTATTAAACATTCCTAATATCAACAATCCGCAAAACGGAGAAAATACGATTGGTCTGTCAAATACGCCAGGTGCGTTTACTGAAATAGACGGGTCTAAATCTCTTAACGATTACTTTGGAGAGTCTTTCCAAAACTACTGCCTAAACTTGGAAGCAATCATGAGTTCGGATCCTAACTATGACCCAACGGTAGACAGAACGATTTCAGAAAGGGTTTTCTTTAAGTGGCTAAAAGAAATTGGAGCCATTCGTTTTCGTGAAGCGGTTGCCGGGGAAACAAGTTCTGCTATCTACGGTGTAAGATGGGTCGAAGAAGACGATAGTAATTCTTACAAGAAAGTTGTAAGATACATTGGAGACATTAACATTCTTAATAGCGTTCGCAATAACTTCAACGCGTTCAGCGAAGTTTACATATACATACCAACATCACACGGTAATACACCAACAGTTTTATACAATGCAATAAGCGATGCAAACTATGGACCAAACAGAATCTTTACAAATGATCCCATCAACCCTCTTGCTGCTGAATACTTATACGGACGCGATGCTACTTCTGTTCAGCCAGCTGGCTTGAGCACCTTTGCCTTTTATGACAGTGACACAAACACTTTTACCGTGTCTGACCCATTTGGTGCAACCGCAGATTATTACTATTATGAGCCAATATCGGGTTCTTATATTCAACAAGGCAACCCAGGGTTTCAATGGTGGTTTTCTAACCCGATAGCAAATTCTTACTATACAGAGGCCGCATCTTTCGGTGATGCAACTAATGATAAGTTTAAGATTGAAAGTATCAACAAGTCTGTTGAATATAAGAGAAGTCGTTTAGATGGTATATCACTTGAAATGGATCCCGCTGTATACGCAGGTATTCAAAATGCTGCTGCTGGGTTAACTGACTTTGGTCCTTTTAACGAAACGGCCGCTGCTCAAACTTTTGACTTCAACGCAGTATTAGTTTATTACGATCTGTATGATCCTGCTAACCCAAGCAACAGTACAACCAACTTATTTGGGGTACTATTTCTTGACAACGTTGATCTTATATCAACGGGAGGGGGATACATACCAAGATTAACTAAGTATAAACCAAATTCTCTAACAGGAGAAAATGGTAACTCCTATGCTTTTAGAATCAATCTTAAGTTTGATGTTAACACACAGGATACCGCAGTCGAGACAAGTATAAATGACTATAACCCGTTCTCACTTCAACTATACATGGAAGCGCTGAACGAAATGAACAGTGCAGTTGGCATCTTGCTCTCTAACAACGAGCAGATAAACATTCTTAATGCAAAGTTTTTGGATCTGCAAAACTTTATTCTTACAAATGAGGACGCAGAACAAATTAAATTGAAACTAGCAGAACTTGAAGATAGCGTAGGTGATAATGCAACGATCTTTGCTAATACATCCAACTTGTTAAACCTTATTCAGCAAAACTACCAAGAGATACAAAACATTTACACTGGACAAACCTCTGTTCAAATGTCATATAACTTAGGTGTCATAAATGCTGGACAGGGTATTTTTATTGATCAATCACAAGCAGGATCTTTATCGATAGTAAATACCAATCAAACATTTAACATCGGCCCAAACCCTCTTGTAGACATATCGGGTTATTTCTTAGCAAACCCTACTAATTACTCATATGTTCATAAATTAGAAGACTTCTCAAACTATCTAAAGATGACGGACGGTAGTCCCGGCGCAGCGTACATCGTAGACAGAGATGTTATCGTATATGTTGACGATACAACTAAGAGATGGCAAAAAGGCCAGACTATGAGAATATCATTCTTGAATGGTCTAGATCTTGACAATACCAACGGACAATTCAACTTTATCATATACTCTGACGCTGCTGACAGGTTAAACACAGGTTTTCCGTATTCAGCACAGATTGGGTTCTTAACTTATCTTGACTTTGAAACGAAAAATAATGTTCCAACAATCGAATTGGTCTGCATAAATCCTGATACATACCAATTTGCTGTTGACATATTCTAAAATAGGAATAACGCATGGCAACTACACAGAATAGTTTTTCTACGATTCTGGCGAACTTCATAAAAGTGTATAACAATTCGCTGGATACTTTGCAAACAATACAAAAAGCAACGATATCTAATAGCGATACCGTAACAGTCGATGTGAATAACACTGACGGGACTACGACCACATATTCTGTCCCTTCTTTTGGCTATCTTAAAAGTAGCATTGACAGGATAGATGCTACTATATCAAAGCTGCTTGGTTTTGACGGAAGTGAAGCATTTATTAGAATGCCCGACGGCACATTTAAGAGAATTTACCAATCGGTTGCACTAAGAAACCCAAATCCTGTTACTAATCTGGTTACACCTTCAAAGTTCATTGCCGAAAATAACTGGTTCTTTGAGAGCATGATGACACCAGCTCTTAAAGTTACTTTTGATATTACGCCTTACGTTCCACAACAAGAGTCGAAAATCTTTGTTAAACGTCACATTCTTAAACTTGACACCGAAGCAAAGCTGCAATACTTTAACAATAACTTAAAAGGTAAAAGTGACATTGACTATGTTAGTTTTATGATAGATATGCAAACACAAAACATTGCATTCTTCATAGACGAAAGTGTAAACGATATGCCTCTTAGCATCGTCCGTTACACAGGTAACTTTACTTTGGTAAACTTTGAAGATCGCAAAGTAACATTTGCTGACGGCACAAGTTCAACCAAGAGATGGTTCTTACTTGACAAACTTACATACACAGATAACCTGTCCTTAACAAAGGATACTGAAACTCTTAGAACAGGAGATCGTATCTTAAAGGGAGAAACTCTATACGAAGTTATTGAGATCGACAATTCCACAAAATGCATTCGTCTAAAAAGGCTTAACGGCTTCGATCCGCTAGTTGTTGGAGAATCCGTCTCGGTTTATTCTGAAACCTTCTCCCCAAAACTAGTAAACGTTGGAATTGGTTTTGACGAATATAACATTGTTTTCTTTAGAACTGTTAACGACGAGAAAAACATAATATCTATTGATTATTCTCCAGGCGTTGCATTTTATACTAATGACTTATCTACAGATACTAGTATAGGTAATGTTACCATGACTCAGTTTTACCAAGAAAACGTTCTTGACTTTGGTAACATATTGCTATCTGCTGCTAAAGAGGGCAAAATTTCAGCAGTCGACGGCATCACTCCTGACGCACCTACCCTAAATGATTCTAACTTTAAAGTAGTTATGGTCAATGATCATAAACTTGACCAATCAGAAGTTGAGAGCATTCGTAAAAAACAAGCTGATAAAGTAACTCTTCAATCAGAGATTAAAGAATTGGAAAAATCGATTAATGTCAAAAAGGAGGAACTGAACTCTAAACAATTCAATAGCCCAACAGAAAGACGAGCTGTTAAGAACGAACTAGACAGTTTAATTAGAGAAAGAACTATCAAATCTTCTCTCTATGCATCAATCGTCCAAGAACTTGCAGTTATTGCACAGGCAAAACCAGCTGCACTAGACGGTCCTAAGTATAGAATACGCGGATTCTTTGGCGTACCTAACCCCAAGCGTTCTCCTAAAACCGGTAACCAAGAAGTGATACAATTCATAACATATTACCGTTATGTTCGCCCAGACGGTAGTCAAGGAGATGTTAAACAATTCGACTTTACTGACCAAAATGGTCAAACGAAGAGAGGTACATATTCCAATCTTGTAGAATCTAAAAGTGAAATACGAAAAAAAGTATACAACATCGCAACTGGTAAATATGAGTGGGCCTCTGAAAACGTAGAAAACGCTGACTCAGTAAACATAAATCAGGTTGACATTCCTATCAGCAAAGGCGAAAAGGTAGAATTATTTGTTAAGAGTGTGTCAGAAGCTGGTTGGCCAGAAAACCCACTACTATCAGAACCATCGGCTACGATTACGATAGAATTTCCTATCGATTTATTTACAGAAGATGAGGCAAGTCTTGCTCTATCACAAGCAAGCAAGGAGATCGTGAATGTAGAGCTTGAGAATAACTTAGCAGCTAAAGGATTAGATATCCATTTATCATCTTCTTTTAATTCGCTAGAAAAGTACTACGCACACGACGCGGATGTGGTAGCCTCTAATTTTTATACACAAGAAGGGAAAGTAATATCTCTGTATGAAAAACTCCAAGAACTTCAAAAACGTATCGCTTCATTAGAAGATCGCCTCGATAAAGTGGCTGGGACACTTATGGTCTACATAATCGACCCAAGCAATAACAGCAAAATAGCTGTAAGTAACTCAACAGTAATCGATCTTTTTGCCGGTTACTACTTAGACTACGTAACATTGTTGCCTCCTAACGAGAGACGTGGAGCAATTGTGAATAGAGTATATCAGATCGCAATACAGAATAGCGAAGCAACGCCGCTACAATTAGTTTCAAGATTCCCAGGTGGGATAGGCGGCTCTTTACCGACATCTTTGACTACAGTACCGTCCTTTCTTCCTAACTCACCATATGACCCTAACATCTTGTTTCCAACGGTCAATGACAGCGATTTCACCGTATTTAGAAAATATGACCAGGTCCCAATAGTTCAAACTTCTATAAATGCAGAAGACACAAATAACTCAAACAAATTTGCTACTGCGTATTACCAAAGCGGACAGTCAACGGGGCAGTATGTATGGTCAAGGTATACTGACGTAGGATTAGTTAAGTCTTTATACAAAGAAGCTCCTACGAGAACCCTTTTACCCGACTTTACACCTGGTACCACTCAAGCGTGGATATGGGACGGGCAACCCATTTTGCCGGGCGGGATACCGCTAGGACCAGGTAGCGAAACTGTATTCTGCTTTCATACGGATCACCCTGACTTGTACCCGTCAACAACCTCTCTTGGCATTACATTTCAAGCGGCTAACTTACAATTACCTACAGTCAGCATAGATCCTTCTACCGGGTATGCTGTTGCGCCCGAAGCAGTTGGTGCATTCAGGCATGCGGCTTTGGTAAATTCAATGGCAAGCAATGGTGTGCCTTCTGCACAATTAAGCTATAGGCAATCTTTTTTACAAAATGTTGGGCCTGCTCCTTTTACTACGTCTTATGCTGTCACAAACCCTTCTGAGCTTCCTGACAAGTTTGGATTCTTATCTAATGACAGATTCTTGATAGGATCTAACACCGTAGGCTCTTATTTATTTCTTGGCCCAAGTGTGTTTAATCAATTAAACGTAAAAGGTATTGATGCTCGTTCGACGAAAACTGTTGAAATTGGAGATGAAAACGCAATCATCATACCTGTTGTCTTTCAGTACAGAATGGAAGATTACTATGGAACTTCGGGTGGCGCTGGTGCCGGCATAGTTGGTGGGTTTAACCCATCGGTTACTGTACCACCTAAAAACTTAACATATATTAGAAGAATCGGCGTTGACATATACGCACAAGACGAACCAGCATTTTCTTTTGACATTCAAGTATCGGCTGTCTATAAGAAATCTTCTTTAAGTCAAGTGATTGCTACTGCTACCCCAACGGTTAACAAACAATTACAAAACATTGTCTATACAAAAGAAACTATTAAAACTCTTCAGTCGTAATGCCAATAACACCAAATATACCATCTTTCTATAAGATAGATGTAGAGAGGGAGGTAGTTTTACAAGGTAAGACTACTACATTCATATCAATAATTAGGAATGATGCTACCCTGTTTGGTCCTATATTACCAAATGAAGACTTATACATAATAGGTTTTCCCCAGGCGTATACATTTGAGCAAAGAGCTGAGATCGTTGTAGACAGCACTGCGCCTTTGGTTTTTCCAGCTTTGACGCAAACCATTTCATTTTCTGATGTATCTCCACTAAATAATCAAACGCCTTCATTTAATCGCGTATCGGAAGAACTTGTTGTTAGAAACTGGTGGGACCTAGATCCGTCCTTAACCGTCGCAGACGCTCCTGTTAAAGTAATTTCATATGCACCCGGTGTAATAGTAGTTGAGACGTCATCAGGAACGCTTTTTTCGGCGCCTGTCCCAGTTTCCACTGTTTTAAAGTTAGGTGTGTTTGTAGAGCAAGACGGACAAAACTTTAAGATAAATGCAGCACCGGCTGACGACTTAGCAAGAGCTGACTACTCAGCTACTGACGCCAACGTTCTTTACACATACCAGATAACTTATCCAAACCCATTCGATGGAACTACCTGGTCTGGTAACTATGGAGATGAAACGGGATTCATAACAAGAAAGAAAGCATTTTGGACTAAAGTAGAACATCAAGGCATTACACCCACAAACGGAAACGAAGAAACTAACGGTGCTACTTTTCGAATAGACTATGACGGTGCAAATGACGCTCACTTAAAGATTAATTTTTTGATATTTAAGTCTGACGCTACTCCACCTCCCGAATCCGCTCCGTATGATCCGGTTAACTATCCTCAAAATGCATTTTTATCAACCCCGCCGTTTGGTTTTAAGTCAGGCGACGTCAGCGCCTCTGTTCCGTACAGTACTGATGCTGATTACCAGGAGATTCATATCTTTGGTTATCCGGACGATTATGCTAGACCTAGCAGAGATAACGCTGCGATAGATTACCCTATACTTGACCCGTTATACGATGATAGATCTTCTTATGGTTTACTTAAGACCAATCCTAAGCTTTCGGGAAACGTAAAACTTACAGTTGACTCAAAAGGTGATATTTGGTTAAACTCTTTTGATGCAAACCAAGAGCTATCAGAAGCTTCTTATAAAAAGTTTGCGGTTAACCCTAACTCCACATACCAAAAGAGTTTGTACGATTTCTTTAAGAAAGGACAAACTCCCGCAGACATTGTTTTTGACCTACATGAATACGATGACCAGTACTTAAACACAAAACAATCATATTCACAGCAGTTTGATAACTTTTACAATTACGGTGTAGAGCAACTTAAGAGCAAGTTTTACGATGAAAACTTTACCTTCTTAGCACCTATCTGGTTAAGAAAGAATCTACCAGACTATTTTGTAATTTTAAGAGTTGATCACCCAATTAACCCTGATACTTATATCCCGTGGGTTAATTTAGAGACTACTATAAAAGATTATATGAGTGGAGCAAGAATCGTAAAAACTTTTGATTTGCGCTCTTCTTCTAAAATAGGTACTTACATTCGTAACTTGGTAAACGATCCTCGTTGGAAAGAAAGACCGCTCGAATTTAGCTGGGACTCTAGTACTCCCACATATTGGTCTGGTGCGGTTTACACAGAGGGTACACTTTCAGCAAAAGGAGAACTTATACATGACTACATAGAACAAGACAGGTTAATTAAAGAATTTGAAGACTTCGTAACAGGAGGTTTTCAAAGAAATAATATCATTAGTACAAACTTGCTCAACTTGGAGTTTTTGTTTGATGATGAAGAAGCACCGCTATACAGCATTAATCGTTACATTGGTTTTTATGTAACAGAAAATCAATTGGCGGAATTCGAAATTGAACCCACAGTTCTTGGAAAGATTAGCGGTCAGACGCCACTTCCAAAACCTGAGGTAGACGGGCAGCCTTATAGCATTAAACCTTTTGTACAAACAAACGCAAACGGTATTCAAATACCTGTTCATTACTATCACAATACAGCATTTGTGAATAACACCTCGATAGTCCCTTCTTATCAAGGGGAGGTGCTTGGCAAGTTTCCTCTTCCTGCAATGGTGGATGATCCTCTTAGACTATTTTATGTAAGAGACCGAGATAACATATTTAAGAAAGTAAGAAAACTCACAGAGGTCGATTACGGTAGTCCGCTGTCTCCAGATTATGTTAGAGCAACTCAGCTTGAATTGTTTGACACACAAGAAAATATAAGCTCTTATGGTGGAGTTGCAGACATTGTTTCACAATTTCCCGCAACCCTTCTTGATAGCGGGCATGCGCAACTAAGATTGCATTTACTAGATCAATTTGGTACAGGATGTATAGCTAACGACGAAGAACTAATCTTTGAAGTTAAGAATTACAACAACCCGGACAGCTCATATACTTATTATACACAAGTCACAAACTTTGTAGCAGGGACTTCTTTAACTTTAGCGTATTTCATAGATCAGAACGTGATTCAGACAACTGCGCCTTTTACCCAATTGGCACCAGGTTTGGACGTAACGATATCAGTAACTACTACGGCTAATCTGGTTGTAGGTCAAAGTCTTTACATAGTACAAGGCGGTTATTATTCAGTAACGGCAATTCCGACTGCTTCCACCGTCACAATTAAGAATTTAGGGAATCCTGGAAATGCCGCACCAGCTACAGTTATAGTAGCTGGTAAATTGACCGGAAGCGCGCTGGGTGGTATCGCAACATACAACTTAAACCCTCTTGATACATACCTATCAATCGACAACTATGTGAAACTTAATCTTGTAGATTTTTCCACAGGATACTCACTTTACGATGCTTGGCGCATTGAATTAGATGCCCCGAGTATTCAAAAATTTATCTTAAACGGCACTAACGAAGTGGACGCAGAATACACACCCCAGTATCAGCAGTTTCGTTGGAGGCTGCAAGCAAACGGTTTAGGACTTCAGCCGGGTGATGCTTGGGACTATCCTTTACTTGACCCAAATGGAGTTGATTATGTTTCCAATTTTAGTAACGAAGGAAGACTTGACCAGGTAGCAAAAGCAATAGTAAAGTGTGTAAATTCATTCGGGAATTTACCAGTACAAGCATGGTCAGACGGAACTGAAGTATACATGAGATCCAATCTTTTGCACGAAGAAGGCAACTCTATTCAGTTTAAGCGAGTATTGCAAGGTAATAGCTACTATGCAAATGTTGGTTTTTATGAAGTAGGAAACGTTGATAGAGGGAATGAATTAAAAGTACAAACCTTACAAATTACTCCTACAACAACTTCGGATACCTATGATATTGAAGCAAAAGTACTGCAAGAACCTGACCAAATAACCAACACGTCATATTTTGTGCAAGTAACGCGCGATAACTTCTCTACTAACATTCTTATTCGCTTAGGCATAAATGCTAGTACGTGGGCTCTTGCAACATCAACCGGTACGCCATTCATTTTTAACATTCCTACTAAAGACGAGTTCTTTGTTGACAATTCTATACCAATTACATTTAATCTTAAGAAAATACCTATAGGAACAACAGGTCAGTTTATTTATACACAAACTTCTTCATCAGAGGTTCAGCAATACTTTGTAGGAGGGCAAAAACGTTTAAGAAACCGCGCCAGAATTGAATTTCTAAACGGACAAAATTACTACCAAAACAAAAAAGTAATCAGAAAAGGAAACACAACCAGTGGTTCGCCAATAGTTACTATAGACTCGACTGGTTTATATGTAGGGAATCCAATCATTGGTAGTGGTATACCTAACGGCGCAAAAATTATTGATGTTAACGTTGGAAGTGTCGTGATGAACGTGAACTCGACCGAAACAGCGTCAGGCGTAAAAATTACAGCCGGGGAACTAAGTATTCTAAATGATAACAAAATTAACCAACAGTGGTACCAATCGCTAAAAAGCGTTTTCAGCAGAATGAAAGGGTGGGAGGTTCAGGGCAAGTATGTTTATTCTTTACCATATCTTGACCAACCTACATATGATGCAGAAAATTATTTGTCAGGTTTTAAGAACTATAAGGACTATTCAATTATTCAGCTAGACAAGTATGACCAAGAGTTTTATTATTCAAATGATAATAGAATAGTTGCTTACAAAGTTTATAGACCAACTTTTGGAATCTTCTCAATCTTTCCAATCAAAGAATTTGACTTTGACTTTTTATTTTCTGAGTATTCTTATACACCAACTTTGGAGATACTGAAATACTTCTTTAGTGAAGAAGCTCTTGATAACGAATACATAGAACTTGACCTCTTTAATAACTACAAAGTAGAACAGTTTAACGGCGCCGGATCTGCGGATACTTCTTCTTTTGATTTAGATGTTGAGGCATACGATGTAGAAACTGATATATGGACAATGGTGGAGTCTTTACAAAACGTATCCGGTAGTTCGGAATTTTTGTTTAACACATTTTATCCTTTATATGACTATGACATGGTGTCAGGCCAACCCGATGGCTATCCTTACTTGGCTCCGGATCCGACTAACGCCAACACTTCACTGGAAGTCCAATCTAGAGCAGCTGGTTTTAGAAATTTTGATAGAAGATACCTGGTAAAACTTGACCCAGACACTAATGAGTCAGTTGTGTTTTATCCCGAAAAGTTTCGTGTTAAATATAGACAAACAGGTGTATCAACAGCAGAAAAAATAGTTATCACCAACTATAACTATGAAAACGATAAAGACGTTAAGCTGTTCAATGGCTTTGCGGGTATACAAGACATAACAAGTCTAAATGACGCGCAGACTATTGAAAACTTAAAGCAAAACGGGCAGTTTATAGAAGCGCTTACTTATCAGCTATTGCTATCAGAATATGATCGATTAAGAGAGAACTTTACCAAAGATTGGGCTGTTAGGTCAAAAACTGTGCCATACATTAACAAGTGGGTGCAAGAAGGGACTGATGCACGAGATAATTACTATAGACTAGATACATCTTTAGGCTTTGGTTTAAGCAATCTTTCACCAAGTTCTGTTGTAGATTTTGCTGAACCTTCTGTACTAACGCATGAATTTCCATATCTTGATGCAATACCACAAGATTACCCAAAAGAAAGTCTCGAATCTTCTAGATCTTACTTCTTTGAAAAACTAGACACTACTGTCTGGAGAGGTAGAACCTGGTATGACTTAATTACAAGTAACGTTGAAAATGATTGGTTCTCCAAATACTTTTCCTTGGGATACCCATCTGAAGCATTTTTTGGTGGAAATAAGATACCAAAATCACGCGATGAAAGATATACTTTCTTTATTTACAACACCGGAACAGGAAAGTCGCAAACTTTGTTTAGAGGTGCAAAGATTGAAATAACTCAGTATGAAGCTGGACCTAACATAACTACCTCACTTTCTACACCTATACCGAATAGCACAGATTTTGAAGGATATAAGTTTTCAGCTATTGCTAGATTCTTACCGTATGAACCTTTTACGATTGAGAAGCCGGTTGATATTGAAGTTCTAAAAAATGATAAGTTTAAGACTATCACAATGATCTTTTCAATTAAAGTAAAAGATTATAGAACACAAAGTGGGCACATAGATTATGCGCTACAGTATTTTGCGAACGATGTTCTTAAAAATTCAAATCAAAATCAATTAAAGTATGATTTAGCGGTTGGGACGCTATCTAGCTCTATGTTAAGAAACTTTTTGCCTTATGATGGTACGTATACCACTTACCTAAATCCTTACACCCCTAATGCGGTAATGAGGCCAAGACAAGGGTTTTTAGGCGGAGGCTATATTCAACTGGGTGACAAAAAAATTGGCGGTTTAGTTGATTACACTCCCACCGTTTCACCTGAGTGGAATGCACCTATCCCTCCAGGGCAAAACACAAAGGCTCAGTTGTTTATGAACTTTAATAGTGTTGATCCTGTGACATACCAATTTAGTCTATTAAATGAAATTACCACTATAAATAATGATTACCGAGTACCTGATTCTCCTTACCCTTTTATACAGGACACATCTCTTACCGGTTCCATCTGGGCAAAAGAATTTGGGTATGATGGGTATGAATTTAACATACACTCAGTTTTGTATAAACAGAATTCTAGCAGTGAAATCTATACATTTTGGAATTTCTTAGATAGCCAAGACAGGGTAGACATTCTTACACTTAGCAGTATCTCTATCGGAAGTGCTAAAAAGTATAGCAGATTTAGAACAAACATTACTTCCACAGGTGTTCTGCTTCAATCAGCGCTTGCGAGCCCTGCTCCTACAACCATACCTGGTAGTGTTCCGTCTAATTCAGAAGTAAACGAAACATACTTTGTGAACGGTGGAACTGACGGTTTTCAGTCTATTAAAAACTACATAACCTTTGGAAACATACAGTCATTAATAAACACCGATAGCACTCTTATCGAATACTATAACGTTACAGACAGCGGCAAGGTACTTGCCTATGACTATCGATTAAACATAATTAACCCGGACACGCTGGTTAAAACAAATGTTCTAAACACTGCAACAGATGAAGACAAGCCGATAGAATATCAATCAACCAGCATAATAGGCTATAACATCGTAGATACTAACGGACAAGAATTTATCACACGTCACCGCGGGTATTATGAACCAAAGACACGAGACATACTGTCATTCTGGGTTAGAGAAGATGATAGTTTCTCCAGTCACTTTGAGCTTGACTTTTTATTATCGAATACTCACATAAATGCAAAGTCATCTTTGTCAGGTCTTGTGAGAAACTACGGCATCAACAAAGTTTCTACCGGTGGAGAGGTAATGGTAATAAGTACAGGTTCTTCTTACAAGAGCTTATATCCACTGGTGGGAGAAGTCTCTGTTACTAACAAGGATTTTAATGCTTTTACAAGTTCTTGGGACAAAGATTTTTACAGAAACTATCAAACTACCAATGACTTTACGGAAGTTTATGGGATTGCTGAAATGCAAGAGACAAAAGCATTCTTAGCATCTAAAGCCATGAACGTGCCAAAAAAATTCGACTTGCACGAGTACATAGATGGTGTAGAGTATACCTTCGAACTTGTTCAACCAGCAGCTGCTATTGGAGTAGACGCTCTTTCTTCTAATAACTCTGCAGTTCAGCAAGGAATGCCGTATTCAAACAGGCCTAAGGTAATAATAACAGTTAACATAGAAGAAAAGTTAAGAAGAGAATTACTTGCAGGTATCGACAACCCTAACAATGTAGATGAATTCACAAGATTGACCACTTTAGGAATCAGTGAATTAACATCATTATCAACCGAGGAATTACTTAATCTTAAAACTCAGTACATCAATAAGAATATAATCAACATCTACCAAGTTACCGACGTAACTTTGTATTCTTTGCAACAGCAAGGAGTAGAACTTGTGAATGGCGATCTTACAGAAGTAGAAAAATTTAGAAACGGCTATAGAGTAGACAAAGATTGTGTTGTGACTAAGTTATCCGACTTTAAATTCCAGTTAACCAAGACATTGAATCCTGCGGTGCCAGTAGGATTCACCTTCTCGGCAACTGTTAAAAGAATATGATGATATATACATAAAGAATAAAAACTAAGCAGGAATGTTAACAATCCAACAGATATTAGAAAGCGATAGTATTTCGTCACTTGTAGCAAAACTAAACGCAAATTTCCAAACGATAGCCGCATCAAATGGCGGACCGCAAGGTATTCGCGGCGCGCAAGGAATCCCAGGATTGCCTGGAAAACTTGGACCAACAGGACCGACTGGTGCTACCGGCCCAACAGGAACTATCTTGGGGATCATTCCTTTTGCTTGTATACCTGGTACAGGACCTACTGCTATTGGGCCTTCCGGTACAATCGTTACTCCATACGGAACCGTTGGTCCTTGGCCTCAATCTTCATGGCAGTGGTTACAATACTATCATGTTACAGGAGCTCAAGGAGATATTTTTATAGATCACGCCAACGACGGTTACTGGCAGTACTTAAATGCACCAGATGTGCAAGGTGCGTGTGACGGAGCCGGTGGTTATACATCAGGCGGTTACTATTCTTATCAAGGAACTGGCGCAGCATACCCTTACTTGGGTTCTACAGGAGGATGGGCAGGTGCTGGTTGGTATTTTTACCCAGTCCCAGAAAGCGTGGATTCCTCTACGGTTTGGATCAGCGATAACACAACCTATTTAGCAACATCTCCAACGGGGCCTTATGCACAAGGGCCTTATGAAGATACAAATACTTCACCGCTAACTGTTAAAAATGCAAGGCTCCTGTCAAAATACGGAACTATTTGGGTAAGTAGCGGTAGTGATGAAAACAACCCCGCTTCTTATGAAGATAGCGACTTAAATACACCAACTATTGGAGAGTGGGGGCATGATCCCGCTGGTTTACTTTATCCTAACCCAGGAAGAGTAAATAGCGGTATTGATCGCTTGCTTTTCAAGATGTCGTTGGACGGCCTTCCTTACCTGTCAAATATAACCGCAAGAGGATATACTGGAGTTATTGGTCCTGATGCAGGCAACCCGTTCCCAATGCAGCCAAACAGTATTTACCCGGACGATAGTGGTACTCAGATGCTGGGTGCATCTTACTGGGCAAATCCTGCATATGACGTATCTTTTGAAAAATACACACCCTTGCTCTTTTTATCAGAAAGAAGGCTTGAGGATGCAGACCCAGATATAAAATTCAGTTCGCTGGGGATCTATATGTTTACCGCAGTGGGGGAAGGCGCCGAAGACAACCAGAACAAGAGCATATTCTTGTTCTCAACTCGCTATTCTCCAGACCCAACACAGATGTACGATCCGCTATTCACACCACCATTGGATTCTGTTGATACTGAAAACTGGGGAGAGCTTATGCTTGATTTTAGAAGAATAACTGCATCAAACCAATACGTATGTTCTGTTCCAGCGGACCTACGTCTATCAAGCGATTACATTGGTGACTATTCTGGTAATTCTACATATGATGAAAGTAATAGCGATAATGTAGATAACTTAGATTTTGCATACAGAACATACCAAGGCTACATAAGTTCAATTAACGGAAAGACGTTAACGGGCGAAGGACAATACGCAGCATATTGGGAATATGGTTTAGGTGATGGTGTGCCCGGTGGAGCTGGTGGTTACACAGGAGGTATACACGATGCAGCTTCAGGTACTGCTGGTATGAGTACTCGTAAATCTTGGTACGGATCTTCGGTTTTGGATAGTGATCCGAGCGATTGGACAAACACACAAGCTGCTATCGATCAATATAACTTAATCAGGGTCGCTGGTATGATGGAACGTGGGAGAAGATTTAAAGATGAAGAAGATAAAACTCATTTCTTATCTGAACTTATATTCTACACTTCTCAATTCAGAACCCCTACTATCGATTTAGAGTATGAAGCAGGTTTAACAAACTCACAAGTTGACCCAACTATAAATGCTCACAAAAGTTTACCCTCTCTATATGTATCACCTTATCGCAACATCGGTATAGGTACTTTCGTAGGAGACGCTGACGCTGTTAATGACTTAGGCCCGCTTGAACCTGCTGCGCGACTACATGTACACGCTAAAGAAAACTTAAGAGAAAACGATCCAACTTTTACCTGGAATGATTTAGGTGTAGGTACAGGTTTAAGCTCATACTTGCCTAACGAAACTTTTACAGTTGCAGCATTTAGTGGAGACTTTGGGGCTTCAAATAATCAATATAACACAGACATCCTGATAGGTAATCTAAGATCACAAAGCGTAGAATATGTCAACCCTGCTACTTCTTATGCATCAGGTGATGTAGTTAACCACATGCAAGAGCAAGCCGGATCGACAGGGTATAACTTTTTAAGAAACGCGATTCGTACAGAATCTTGGAGAGGCAGCGATACATATGTAAATACTTTGAGATTTGGTGCGCAACCTGGTGTGATTTACACTGGCGCAGATCCAGTAAAGAATCCTATCGGTAAAAATAGTTTGGGATCATACAAAAATGAGTTCCAATTAACTATACACCCTCTCACAACTGACAGCACTTCTACTGAACTAGAAGATTCTAACCGTTCGATTAGTGGTGTAGGTATTCATAACTTATATCCTAGAACTCGTTTACACATATACGGTAAAAATGCATATAATGAAGCAGAATTTGGTGAAGAACTATGGACGCCTGGCTATACTATAGCTGGCGGAAGCGCAACTGGTATTTCTGGAACATACCCCTTCTATGGAAGTACTGCACAAAATTCTCCATCAACCAGCCAAGTAGCTATTGATTACATAGGAGATACTTACAGATACCCAGTGGGAATATACGATTACCAATACTTTACTATTGGTTTAACAGCAAGTACATCAAGTTCTTCTCTCGTTTCTATTTCACCCAATGCTGCGGTATATCCTACAAGAGAATCTCTTTCCCCGACACGTACATTTGCTCCTTGGCCAGCAGGAGCAGCATCAAATGAAGCTTGGCCATCAACCAATCCTGCTGTCACGGTAAACGGTGCTTACAGACACGGAGGAACAGCTAATGCTTGGTGGGAAGCGGCTTCTTACATTGGGTTTAACATTTTCAGAGACGTTTCTGCAGCAGACGGAAACAATAACGGAGATAATCGTGACACAACTCGCTGGGTTTTAGGAACTGACGGCGATAACGATTATGAACGCGGAAATAACGGTGCTGCTGCAATCATATCTTCACCGTACGGAGAAATTGGTTTGGTTACGATTCCAAGAGGGCGCGACGGTGGTTATGCTTATGAACAGTGGGAGCAACGCGGACTAGGAACACGAGATGTTCTTAACCAAATGAAAATTGTTTTTGATAGAAACGGTAACATTGCCGTTGGTAACGCTGCAGGATGGGATCTTGACGCGTACCCATCATTAGACAGATTCACTGACACCGGTTACTTGCGATACACCCCAGCAACTTCAAAAGAAACCAACCCAGGTACTACCGCGGGCGCTGGTACATCTTATGCATACGCGTACTACAGCGGAACTGGTGCTTATGGCTTAATTGACTATGGGGTATCTTACCCCGAAACTCCAGCCGACTCTCCAGCTGCTAAGATAAACGCAAATGCAACGGAAAAAGAATACATAAGATTGGAAGTTGCTGCTGAAAAGGCTTGGAGTAGAAATGGCCGTTCTATTGCTCAAAATGGATACGGATATCCGCCTAACGCAACTCTATTAGTAGCAACGCCAATAAACTACATTAAGTTTACTGCACCAATAACAGGAATAACTTCATGGCAATTAACAACAGATGATGAAGGGCGAATAGTTGATTCAAGAATAACTTTTACAAAGTCTGGGACTGTAACATCCACCAATTTTGCGGTAATTGTGTACCCTCACCCAACCGAGTTCAATAACGGTGGCCCTCAGACATACCCAGGCTATACTGCCCCAGCTGGCGCTCTTGCTGCAGAGTGGAGCGGAATGAATAGAGATAGCGGATCGGTTAAAGGCATTACTATGGTTTTAGGGGCTACTATTGCTATCTTAATTAATACAGCAGATGAACGTGGAGACGCCAACTTAAGATTAAATAACTTTGTTTATGGAGAAGGCTTTGGGATTTCAGGCCAAGGCGCAACAGGTGGTGCTTTACCGGGCGGTCTTGGAAACTATTCTTATGAAAAAGTTAAAGAGCATAGACAAAAATCTCCTAAGTTAATCTTTACTTTCCTAGAAAAGAATCCTGATTCTAGCAGACCCGGGTCATTAACAGAACCGTACAAAAAGGTAAATACAGTTGTGCAATCTGCCCAAAATGAATCACCTCTTCGCGAGTACTTCATACCTAAGAGCGATAACACCGGCGGAACATTCATGGTGTTTACCGATCATATGGGTAGCAAAGAACATGAAGATGGCATAGATAGACAACTAACAAGCGGGACCGGTTACACAGGAGGAAACGGCGGAGGAGGAACAACCGGTGGAAATACCGCAACTGGAAATATAGAAAAACTAATCCTAACTCAGGTGGTTACTGCTGAAATGGTTTACGGTAGAACAGGTGCATCATCGCCATATATCACAAGTCTTGCGGGTGTTACAGCTGGTTTATCGGGAGGTGAAGTGAGCGAAGATAACCCTAAAGCTCTAAATTATGTCTTATACTATAACAAATATCAAAAAAATAGAGGAGCTATAGGAAATCCAGCTTCCGGACTTACTGCAGCTTTTACATCTGCGCAATATGCACAAGTACTTCCAATAAGTAACTATGAGTCGGACTTTGCTGCTTTAGGCGCAACCGGGTCATTTACATCTTTTGAAGGAACAGGCACAAATGTAAATACTACATATAGAAGAGCAGCTGCAAGAAGAAACATAGATCACTTCTATAGAATTTTTCAGGGAACTAAAGCAGATTATGCTGATGAAACATCAGCCATAGGCTGGCAATCAAAGGCAACTGAAATTCGCTTTAAAAGAATAAACAGCGAATTTGCATTCGTTGACTTTAATATAACTGTTGAGGTAGACAATCCGCAATTTGATAGTCCAAGTGGAGCATATATAAGATTTTCTGACCTAGATGCATACCTAGATTTTGGAGTACCAAGAATGACGCAATCACTAAGTTTTATATACAACCCAGACTTTGATGAATCACGAAACGATTTTACTCAAGATGAATATGGGAACGGACCTTGGTTTCATATGTGGAGCGGATACAGGAACTGGCTTCCAGGATCTGCTGTTGTGGGCGGCGACATAAATGAAGATACGCTAAATACTAGCACATCAGTTCCAGGGCTACCTGGAGACAGCGCAATAGATGCGCCATCCTTTAGAGCTAATCCTTTTTCATGGAGCGGAAACATATTAGGAGCAGCAACTTTTGACTGGAGCCCAAACGGCACATCTTCTGAATTTTATTCAAGTTCAAACTATGCATTCACAAACATAGATGAGTTTGGTGTAACACCTGCACCAGCGCAAAGTTTTATACACCACGGCTCAAACAGAAATGTAATTAATGCAAAGATAAGTAAAGATCTGTTTGGCCTAATTTCAACAGGGGCTACTGGTGCTGCTGCTTTGGGATTTATGTATCACTTACCAGCTTATGTTGGTGCATGGGGTGTTCAAACGATGAGCAGAACTAAGAATTTTTCATGGAGAATGCGCCCCACAAGATGGCAAGAAACCACTGCTTCGGCGGGCAATCTCACAAACAACGCCTTTGAACTAGAGATTATGTTTAACGAACCAATTATGCACGTTTCACATAAATTTGATAGCAAAAACTTTGGTGTTACAAACCCATACAAATATCTGACACTAAGCGGTCAAGGAATAATTCAGTATGGAGAAACCGACTATACCAAAAAATAATATGAAATATAGAGACCCTAAAAATATCGCAATTCTTGTATTAGTCGTACTTGTACTGATCTTTGGTGCTACAACTTTCTTTAAGAAAGACAGCCTTTACAAGTATAAGTTAGAACAGCTGCAGCAAGAATATGACAGAGAACACGCATTACGAGACTCGCTTGACCTGGCAATTTCAAAAATACAAATTGAACTTGCTACTTTAAAAGTTCGAGAAGAAGAATTGGCAAATGAAGTTGCTCGTCTTGAGAGCGAAGTTCTTTTAGCAAAAGAAGAAGCTAATCGTTCACAAGAAGAGCTCAATACTACAAGAACGGCTTTATCCGAAACTCGTAAAAAGATACAACAATTAAAGAATCAACCGCCAAACAGAAAAGGGAATGATTTATTAAAGTCACTTAAACTTAAAACACAATGAAAACATACTTACTAGCATTTTTTATGTTTCTATCTTGTGCCATATCAGCTCAAATAGAATACCCAAGATTGGAGGTAGATTCTCTGGGACAAGCAATAGTTATTATGACAGTTGAACAAGCGCAGGAACTTGACAACAACACAGACCTGCTTTTGTTATTTGAAAAACTTGATGGAGAGCTTGGCAAATATGATGAAGTGTGTCTAAGAGTTATCGGGCAAAAAGACGCAGTAATTGCCGTACAAGATCTTGAGATCAAAAAACTTCGCGAGTCTTTAAACAACAAAGATGAGCAGATTGTTAAACTACAAAGAGAGATTACTCTTAAAGAAGAAAAGGGTGAATCTTTTGAGCGTGAGCTTAAAAAGAAAGATGAAGAAATAAGATTACACAAAGACGAAATTAAAAGAGTTAAACTTAACTCAATACTCGGCGGAAGTATATCTTCTGTGGGTGTAATTGGTTTAATCATTGCGTTGATATTCAAATAAGAATCCTAAAATGCCAGGAACTTCAACATATATTCAGGTATCGGAATATGCACTCCTTGAGTACACATACTCATCAGAGACAATCAGCACAACGCAGGCAAAAGCGTTAAGGCTGTACAATAACTATACTCGCGAGTATCAGTTTTTGAATAACGCGCAAGCTACAGCATTAACAGGAAACGTCCTTGACTATAGTGCTGTGATGGTCAGCAAAGAGAGCAACAAATGGGGTTATCTTGATGTTGACAGCGTAAGTCCTATCATTTCTATAGACCCAAACATTACAGTTTCTGACATAACAACGAGTCTAGTTCCCAATCTTAAATATGATAAAGTAAAGCTTCACTTTTTATCGGGCTATGATTTTCAAGGGATTGACGGCGTTATCTTAGCACTTAAGTGGAATCAATGGACACCAAGTGGAGCCGCAGGAACTCCGTTTACAGCAGCTGCACAAACATATCTCAAAGGAGACCCACAAGTAAAACTTAGTCTTGTTCCGTTTTTCTTGGGTGATCGTTTATACGACAGATACATTGAGTTTAAGATACCTTCTTTAGCAGAAGTTAACTTTGATTTTTGGAATTCACCGGTTGCACCAAATACCTTTGGCTACCAATATACATTTGACTATACCGGGTTCTTACAAGGAGGACAGATTAATGTTTGCTTATATGAAATTACCACTACACAAGTAGAAAAAGGCAACCGATACTTTATAACCGGGAACTATTATGAATCTTCTTTTAATCAGGCTGATGTGTATTCTTACATATCTGCGGTGGTTAGAGAAAATCCTGAGTATGATTACATAGAATACTTTCCTACCTGGAATGGAGAATTTATGGAAGATTACATAAACTTGTTAAATGAATCTGGGGGTGATTGGGCCGTTGTGAATCAGATAGAAGTGTATGAACAATTAGGACCTGCGTTCCTGAATACATTCAGCATGACTTCACTTCAGACTACTGCGCTTAATGTACCGGTAGCTTTTAGGCCAATCATACGTAATGCTTCTCTTGCAATTACATTTACCGTTGAGTACACAATGCGCCTGTTAAACAAAGCAAACGGACAGGAAATCGTTAGAAAAGCTACATTCACTTCAAATGAGCCTAAAAAATATGGTGCTCAAATTCAAAAGATAAACGTTCTTGAAGGGTTCAGACCTGTTAAAGTTTACAACAAGATTGTTAAAATTTCTGAAGCGGATGTTGAAACGAGTGTTCAATATATTGGCACTCCAACAATCATGACTCAAAATGTATATGTTAATTCATACTATGATGTAAATTTCATAAGTGTTGATAGTACCACTGATATTGGCAGTATACCGGGCGGGGGTGGGCAAAGAATCTTTCCTCAAGGCAAAAATATCATTTTCATAAACAAATTTGACAATTACGTAAAGTTTAAGATTTACACTTTGTCTCCGGACAAGAAACAAACCGTTTCACTTAACTTGTCTTCAAACGGTATGAATGTTAAGCTTGCGTTTATACTAGACGACAACAGCAAGATTTACATTGACCCATCGCAAGAACCACAAGCTGTCGATGCAGGAGCAGGTGAAGTAATGTTTAGGATTGATGATAGCATTTCAACAAAGCTTTTGAATGGCACCCAAAGAGAATACTACATAATAAATAAGAATGATAAAGGTGATGAAGTTTTGATATATTCAGGTAAATTTGCTAACCAAGCAGATAGAGATATGATAACTAGAGACCAAACATCTTCTATGCTATCTTCAATGCAGCAGCAAGTAAATTCTCTTTCTAACACAAGCAATACATTGGTTAGCACGGTTTCTGCTGCAGCAGCTGCTACAACACAAGGCACCGTGGCAAATGAAACTCTTGCATCTTCACAAGCAAGCCAAATATCCCAAGCACAGCAAGGTCTAACGTACGCTTCTTCGTCTTCTGCCGGTGTTACTAGTGCACTTAATCAAGCAGCATCAAGTGCTAATGGTGGCAGAGATCTTAATCTGGTGGACATACCTGGTGTTATGCAAAACTTAAGCAGTAACATTAACAATGCAATTACTCCTAATGTAGTTAAGCCATCAGAACCCAGTACAGAAGTTACAGCGCAAAGTATATCTTCTTCTGCTTTAGAAAAAATTGATCTTAAACTATGATTCTTACTTCTAAGAGCAATAACTTTATAGTAAGATTTAATCGTGGGTTCTTCTACCCTTCAATAGTAGAGAGGTATGAGACGTATCTTAAAAGATTACCTATACCTTACCAGAATCTACACGATTATATGACAGCAAGCATACAAGCGTGTACCTTTCCGGCGCTTGCGGCCGAATCTGTTGAACAGATTCTTTATGAGGATAACTATACTTCTAAAGGAGGCTTAAGACTTGAACGTTACTTAACACGTGAGTTTAACTTGACATTTAAGTTGTATGAAGGTTACATTAATTATTGGGTTATGTTTGATATGTTTAGAGCATTTTATGACTTAGATAACAAAGAAAAGTTTTTACCCGACGTGACAATATCATTTCTTGACCAAACTGGCTTTGAATTTATAGCTGTTGAATTACATCAAATCCTAATGACATCAATATCAGAGCTTGAACTTAACTATTCCTCTAATACTGCTGAGTTCAAAAACTTTAACATGAACTTTAAGTTTAACTACATCAAGATTGCAAAGAGGTTGCAGTAGTGATATATAGAAAAATAATTTTTAACAATGCAATCATTTAGAGAATTTAAGGACCCATCTCTCAAGCCTATCTTTGAGAGCTATGAAATAGAGCATCTCACAGAATCAGAGGTTAAAGAAGCAGAGCGAGTTTACAAAGAATTGTCTGAACACATCAAGAAACATGGCTTTGAAGGAATTGATGAAGGGCTTCTTGGTACTATCGTTGGTGGTTTAGCAGGATTTGTGATTGGGCCAGCTGTTGGTAAAATCATCGCAAATGCTTTGGGTGTGGAACGCGGAATTCTCTATGATATGTTTACATCAAGATTGGTATCAGCTGCTCTTGGTGCAAGCATCGCGCGAAACCTAACATAATGATATTTGGAGTAGACTTTTCAATTAAGTCTCCGGCTGTTTGTATAAGATATACAGACGGGTCTCTTGAATTTTTATCTTTCCCACGGACTGATGTAATTAAAGAAGACTTGGAGATCACTTTAAAATCGTGCAAAGTTCTTGTCACAAAATTACAAAAAGAACCGTCCGTCCCTAAAACAGCAATCTTAACTGAACGTGAGAGATCATCACTAAACGACAGCTGGATGGAGGTGTCAGCAATCACAAAGGCGATTAAGAGTTGTAAAGATGAATGTATTGAATCTTGGGGAATAGAAGGTTTTTCTTTCGGCTCAACGGGAAACCGACTAGCGCAGTTAAGTGGTTATCAGTGGTTGCTTCGTCACGACCTATCATTGACCTTTGGGCTGAATGCAGATGATATGTGGGTGTTTGCTCCAATGACGGTTAAAGCAACCGCAGGTAAAGGAAACTTCAAGAAAGAACAAATGATAGATGCTTTTTTAGCCGAAGAAGATTCAGACTTGCGCGATCACCTTTTCTGGAAAAATCTTACATCTAATCCTACTGCTTTTCAAAACAAGAAAGGTTCTTGGTTAAAACCTATAGATGACCTCATCGATAGTTACTGGATTCTAAGAACTCTTGAGAGACATATGAATACAACCCAAAACTAATAGATGTATGTTGTATATAAGTAATAAGGATAACTATATTACAAATTAAAAAGTTCATCTAATGTCATTAAATGAAACCCAAAATGCAGAAATAAACTTTTCTGTAGAAGAAACCGACAAGATTAAGTCTTTAACTCTTGACTATCAAAGAATCAGCAAAGAAGCGATCAGTGTACAAAAATCAATCGAGATCGCTGAAAAAGAACTTGCGCGGGTGATAGCTGAAGCTGAAAAAGTTAAAGCTGAAGAAACGACGCTTTTTGAGGAAATGGCGATTAAGTATGACCGCGATATAAAAACTTTACAAAATTTCGCGGCCAATAAAATCTTAAACGGCGAAATATGAAAGAATGCGTCAAACATCACTGGGATGCAATTCAAAAAGCTGTTATAGAAGACACACCCAAAGAAGAATTGCTAAAAGTGATATATGAGTCTTTAACTGATATAGAAACTGATATAGGATTGTTAGATGAAAAAAGAAAAGACGCCGAAGAGTCCTTTAGTAATTTACTAAAGGACTTTGAAAACTTTATGCAAAATGTAGAATCTGAAATAGAAAATTCCCCAGAAGAAGACTTTTACATACATAGCAACTACCCAATTATTTTTTCAAAAGATAATTTTTTAAGTAAAGAAGAGTGCGATCACATAATAGAAATATCACAAGAACATCTACAAGCAGCCACTATATACAACGAGAGTAATCAAACAAATGAAGTTAGTAATCATCGTAAATGCAAGGCTTGTTACTTTTTACACAATCATGATGAAGTTGTTGCCAATATAGTTAAAAGGATTTCTCAAATAGTAAATGCTTCATCAAATACAGCAGAAAAGCTTCAAGTAATTCTGTATGATGAAGAAGAGTACTTTAATTATCACACAGATTCTTTTTCCTTAGATGCTATTAACTTACAAGACGGTGGCCAAAGAATCTTTACTACAATGGTATATCTTAATGATGTAGAAGAAGGCGGAGAAACTCACTTTAAGTTGCTTAACTTAACAATCACGCCCGAGACGGGTAAACTTCTTGTTTTCGGAAATTGCTTAAAGAACAGCAATCAAACAAACCCACAAACACTGCACGCTGGTCTTCCCGTTAAAAAGGGACAAAAATATGCAATTAACCTGTGGTTTAGAGAAAGAGAAAATATACATTTCTAGAAAAATGTATAAGAATATGCAAGAACTATTTAATGGTTAATGAATAAATATACTGATACTAATAATACTAACAGAACCTAAAGATAAGTGTAAACTTTGGTACAAGTTAACACAAAGTAAAGCTGAAAAGAACTAATGTTAAACTAAAGATCGTTTTTACAAAGTCATAACTCAGTTAAAGTACCTCATATAATTAAAGAATAACTTAAAAACCTAAAAGAAAAATGGAAAATCTAAATGACATCTTCAATCTTTCTCTCGATGACTTTAAAGAACCGGAGAAAAAATCAAGCAACATCTTTAAACCAGAGGCTAAGTCCGGTAAAGATGGTATCTATAAAGCAGTTGTGCGCTTCTTACCTTGGCACAAAGACGTTAAAAAGTCTGTAATGAAAAAGTGGTCTTGCTGGTTAACAAACACTGCCACTAACGAATCAAAGATGGTTGACTGCCCATCAACAATCGGCCAAAAATCTGTCCTACAAGATTTATTTTGGAAGTTTAAGAAATCTGACAGCGTTGCTGAACAGAAACTATCCGAAAACTTTTCCCGTCGTCAACGTTTTGCCTCTCTTGTGCAAATCATCAAGGACGATAACGCACCTGAAAATGTAGGAAAAATCATGGCATGGCCTTTTGGCACAAAAATCTATAACAAGCTGCAGGCTGAAATGAAACCTGAATTTGGAAAGCCACATATTCCCTTTGACTTGTTCGAAGGAAAGCCATTCTTTGTTCATGTCACAATGGTAGCAGGCTTTAATAACTATGATAACTGCCGTTTCTTGGATGAAAAACTTCCAATCACAATCGACGGAGATCAAATGCAAAAAACTCCAGAAGATTTAACAAAAATTAAAGCTTTCTTGGAGACTTCTCCTAATCTTGACTCTTATGACTACCAAGAATGGGATCAACTTACGCAAGACTTCGTCAACGGTGTAATTACCAATACTGTCCCTGGTGGAAGAATGGTAGGAAAAATCGAAGAGACTAACCGTAAGGCAGCTCCTGCTCCGGTTTCTTCCGTAACTGAAGAAACTGCAGTTGCTCCACAGAAAGCTGAATCTCCTCTCCCTGACCTATCATCAGAAATTGGTGGGTTAAACATGGATGACTTTAATGATTCAAGCTTTGACGATGAGTTATACGCATCCCTCTAATACGGGCACTAATGAAAACGAGAGGGATAACCTCTCGTTTTCTTTTTCTGATAAAAGCAAAACAGTTACGACTGATGAGCTTGGGCAGAAAGTCAAGATGTCTCTACAGAACATCTTAAACAACCGTTTTGACCATTATGAAAAGCGGACTATCGACCCTAAACACGGGCGATTAAATTTTGCTTGCCCTTATTGTGGAGATTCTTATCATGACGTTCATAAGAAACGCGGAAACATCTATACAGATAAAGGGTTTTACTTTAAGTGCTATAACTGTGGTAAGTATCGCAGTATCTTGGGCTTCTTAAGAGACTTTAAGGTTGAAGTTTCAGCTGATGAGATAGTTCTAGCTAAGGAATTACAAAAGAACGCACCGGCAATGATTCGCAACGTAGACCCAATGGTATTTCTTGACCACACAAATCTTGTTAAGTATGCTATTGAAAGAGAAGATATCGAGAAAAAGTATAAGTTAGTCCCACTTGACCGCAGTAAGATATACATATATCTGCAAAAGAGGTTACAACCTGATATGACTAAGTTTTCTTGGTGCGAAGAAAAACAACAGCTCTACATATTTCATTTAATTCCTAATACAACAAAAGTGTTAGGATATCAAATAAGAAACTTTAAGTATCAACCCAAGTATATGACTTGGAAACTCTCTAAGATATATGAAGACTTTAATTTAGAAGTCCCTGAAGAAGTTCATGAGATCGACGACATATCGACGGTATTTGGAATCTTAACATTAGATTTTTCAAAACCAGTCACTGTCTTCGAAGGTCCGCTAGATTCATTCTTGTTTAAGAACGCTGCAGCAACTTGTTCATCAAACATAGATTTCCCTATCGAGCTTGGGACTTTGCGATATATGTATGACTGTGATAAAGCTGGTAAGACAGCTGCTATGGAAAAATTACAAAAAGGTACTCCCGTTTTCTTATGGAGAAAACTACTTACTGACACAGGTATACAAACTATAAATAAAATGGACTTAACCGATTTCTTGGTTTACTGCAAGAGAAAAGGTATAAGACCGCCCAGATTGGGAAATTACTTTTCAAATAATCGCTATGATATTTATGACATCTGATGAAATAGGTCTTTGTGAATTTGAAAAACTAAGAGGGTTAATTAGATTTGATATAAAACAGGAAATACCAAATGTAACTATAGAGATTGGGACTCCTCTTAGAAAAAAGAAACTTGAAACTATCGTAAGAAATGGAAAACAGCGTGGAAATACCGGCACAGCAAAGCTCTTCTAACAGCAACGAAGTTATCGTTGCAAGATTTCGCAAAGAACGTGAAGACTGGATGGACAGAGTTACTGATATGTCAAATCGTATGAAAGACATACATCACTTAAGCGATCTTATGACTGAAATTTATTCCAGCCGTCAAATTGCCGTAGAATACACGCACACTTTGATGACACATCTTACAAAGATAAATAGAATCTACCGTGAACGTCGCGTTGAACGGTATGATCACTACACGCGGCACCATGACATTCGTTTGGACAAAGATCCTAAGAATGATTTAATAAACGTTGATCTAGCTGATATCGTTGAAAGACGAGAGCTATTGCAAAATCACCTAGATTATTTTAGAGAAACCGTAAGAACCATAGATACTTTATGCTTTGGTATAAAACATCGAATGAGTCTTGAAGAATACAGAAGAGGATGAGTTTAAGCAGACTTGATACACCGGATGGTCGTTTTTACATATACACATATGATAAGAACGCAACTTTTCAAAAAGGGGGATTTGTTTTGATGCCTTCTGTCACAACTGTTTTGGGTTCAGTAGGTTCAGCGAAACTAAAGAAACTTGAAGGAGAAATTGGAAAAGAAGAACTTGCTAAGATTGGAGAAAAGGCGGCAAGACGTGGAACTGCTATGCACCAGTTTCTAGAGAATTATTTTATCTGCATGAAGCAAGGTAAAACTCCAGATGATTGCTTGTTGTATACTCAAAAGAAAACGCCAATTGACTTGATGCGCCAAGGTTTGTCCGAAGACAGCATCAAGCAAGGGCGAGACTTGTTCTATAACTTATTGTATGAAGGGTATCTTAGCCGCGTAAGAAGAGTCCTGTTTACTGAACAGTTTTTATATTCTCTTAAGAATAAATTCGCAGGAACAACCGACTTTGGTTTTCTGAACCTGTCAAACTTATTAACTATTACAGACTTTAAGAGTGCTAACGCAATTAAAGATGATGAGACTGTTCATAAGTACTTGTTGCAGTTAGCCGCGTACACTATCAGTTTTGAAGAAATATATAAGAAAAAGGTGCATCACGCTGAATTGTGGATATCTCACCCTCTTGGAGTACAAGAAGTACTATTAGAAAAAGATGAAATGATTAAAAAGAAAGAAGAATTTCTTGACATATTAAGCGACTTTCATAGAAAATGGGACGTTAAACAAATCATTGAGAAATACCATAGCAGCATTAAAAATACTGTCGATGGAAGTGAAGGCAAGAATAACACCTGACAACCGTTTCTTACAGTTAGTAGAATACTCCGAGCTTGAACTGGATCAAATAAGATTCTCATTTAAGAAAAGAATATCTAACTGGAGATTTCATCCGCTAGTCAAAAAGCGAATATGGGATGGTTACATCTCGTTTATTGATAAATACCAAAGAATACCAGTAGGTTTATGGAATGAGCTCAACGAAACTTGCCAAAAGTACGGCTTTAAGTTAAACGTTGAAGGCATGGACCGAGTAATTGATTATGAATTTGATGAAGAAGATTTTCGTGAGTGGGTAGATAACTTCTTTAGTGATCACCCAAAGATTAAACCACGTGACTATCAAATTGACGCATGTATTCCTATCTTAAAGTACAGAAGAAGCATTAGTGAAATTGCAACATCAGCCGGCAAGACACTCATTATTTTTATGGTATTTGCATATATGTATGATCGTAAGAAGAGTGGAAAGTTCTTGATGATTGTGCCTAACACAAACTTAATCATTCAAACCATTGAAGATTTTGAAACTTACAATAACGAAAAGTTGAGATATCTTACACAAATGCTTCACGGCGGCACTGATAAGACCAAACAAAACGTTGATTTCTGCATAGGCACGTATCAGACTCTTGTCAAGAGAGAAGAAGGGTACTTTGATGATATTGATGTAGTTGCCGTTGATGAAGCTCATGGTACGCAAGCCTCGTCAATCAAAAAGATACTTGTAAACTGTATGAATGCAAGATACGCTTTTGGCGTATCTGGTACTCTTATGCAAAATGGTAGTACCGAAGCTTTAACCATACAAGCTTATCTAGGCCCTCTTGTGAATAACATTAGTGCTAACTTTTTAACTTCTAACAATTATGCAACTCCGATCTTTGTTAAGATCGTAAGCATGAGTTATCTTGAGGAAGAGGCTCGTGAGAAGCTTGAAGAACTCCGATGTAGAAAATCTGAAATAGACGGAGGCAAATTACTTGACCTCGAAAAGAGAATCGTTGTAGAGAATCGTTCAAGATTCTTATTCGTTTGCGATTTTATCTGTAAGACAACTAAAAACTCACTTGTTCTCTTTCAGAATGTTAAGGACGGTTACGGCCGTAGAATATACGACTACATACGAGAAAAGACACAAGATAAAGTCGTCTTTTATGTAGACGGAAGTACCTCCCCTGATCAACGAGAAGATTACATTGCAAGAATGGAGGAAGGTGAAGACAAGATACTTGTAGCATCTTTTGGTACTTTCTCCACTGGTATTTCCATAAACAACATTCATAATGTATTCTTTGTAGAATCATACAAGAGTGAAAAGATTGTTCGTCAATCTATAGGACGAGGTATGCGTCTTAAATATGGTAAAGACCGAGTAAATATCATTGACTTCGTTGATGACTTTTCTTTAACCAAGGCTAGCAAGAACTACTTATTAAAGCACGGTGAAGAACGAGCAAGGATTTATCGCGAGCAAGGATTCCCTCATAAGAAGTACATGGTTAAGTTCTAACCGGCCTAACAGAAAAGGATATATACACCAAATAGTTTAAGTATACAAATGAGGATATTGACTTTTTCTGAATTTCTTGTTGAGGGAAAGAAAGGATTGACTAACGCTGGAACAGTCATTCGTTCAGATAACAAGCATATCATTAAGACGACTATAAACTTTGCTGATGAAACTCTTGAGACTTTAAGAAGACAACTTCTTGACAAGTATTACAAGTCGGTTGATTCAGAAGACGGAGAAAAACGCGCAAACATTAACAAGGCAATATCTACATATGTGTACTGTCTTGATAAGAAATTGCGAATTGACGGTGATATTATTGAGCTACTTGCTAAAGAAGTTGGTGAAGACAAGAGCAAAATAGTTAAAGATATTACCAAGATGACCGATGATTTTTACGGAGGTCAGATGAACCACTATGGAATGACTTAAAATAAATAAGAAAAAATGAAAAAGTTCAACGAATGGGTAGACGCAGTACGTCAAGCTCAAATGAATGAAGCATCAGAGCTTCAAAAATCTTATCAAGATTACTTTAAAGCAAAACTTTCTAAGTTTGGTGTTGAGTCACCTGCTGAACTTGATGATGAAAAGAAGAAAGAATTCTTTAATGAAATCACCAAGGAGTGGGAGAAGGGAAAAGGCGTGAAAGATTCTGTTAAAAAAGAAGTAGAAGCAGAAGAAAAGAAAGCTGAAGAAAAAGAGAAGGAAGAGCCTTCTAAAGATGTAGCTGATCTAGACGGATCTGCTGCTGACAAGATGAAAGATCTTACTAAGTAATATGAAAAGCATCAAAACATTTGAAGACTTCTCTAACGAGAAAGTTGAAGAAGCAATGGTGCAAGTTGCTGGCGATAAAAAACCATCAGGCGCAAAGATACTTGCAATGGTAATTGTTGACAAGTTGGAATCTTCAGGAATGTTAAAACCTGGTGCCAACATTAATGCAATTAAAGATGCTGTTCAGACTATCATAATGGAAAATACATTTTAACAAATGAAACACTTACACACATTCGAAAGCTTTTCTAATCAAAAAGTTGACAGACCTATAAATGAAATGCAAAAGCCCAAGTCTTGGGATACAATGTTTGCTATGAATGCTATCAAAGATTACGAAGAAGGTAAATTTGATCCAGAGAATAAAACATCTCTTGCGCAGTGGGAAAAAGACTATAACGGTGGAGTAGCTCCAAGACCGGGTTTTGAAACTTACGACATCATTGCTTACGCCTTAATGACTGGGAAAAAACCCGATGGCACACCAATGGTAGAAAAATAACAGTAATATGAAACCGATACATTCATTTGAAAGTTTTTCCAACGCTAACGAAGGCAGTAAGTTGGACCATACACCAGAAGGTATTGAAGACTCTATTGTTTCAGGAATTGCTGAGTGGGCAGGTATGAAAAACACTGAGTTGGGTAAACTCATTTACAATGACCGTCTTGCACAGTCTGCATTGAGAACATTCGTTAACACAGTGAAACCACTACTGGATTCAAAGTAAAAATCTTAGCATAATGAAGTTAAAGAACTATAATACTATGAAACACGTAAAAACATTTGAAAGTTTCCTAAACGAGTTATCAGATTACTCAGAAGGAGGAGACGCAGCAATTTTAGCTTTTGCTTGGATGGAATTTACTCTAAGTGAAATTGCTGATTTAAGTTACTCACAAAGCGGTGTCAATATCAGAAAGATATCTTCCGATGCTAATGTTAAGAAAGTTGAAAAAACAATAGCAGAAGAATTAGAAAATCTTGACACAGAAGAACTTTTACGTATTGCACTAGCAGCAAATGCTGAGTCTGCCAATGATAACACCGATGATTCTAGCTATCCAGGTGGACATTGGGTTCGGGCTTTAGAACAATTAGTAGGACAACCTATGTCACTAATAGATAGAAAACTTAGTGAATATCGAGGGTATCGTAGTTCCAGTGATTTTGAAAAAGAGTTTATGTATCTAGGAAATAGCGATTATTAAAATGAGTCTAAAGTCATATACACAATTTCTAAACGAGGAACGCACGTTTAACACTTCTTGGGTGTTAGAGAGTGTTCTTAATGAAGGAGGCGCGTATGGACACATTAGCCATCCATTTGAAGACGTGGGTTTAACGATGGGAGATCTGCGAGAAATGATTAATGCAACCGTTGAAGGTGCTTTTACGCCTGACAACTTTGTTCAGGAGAAGACTGACGGACAAAACATTATGATTTCCTGGAAAAACGGTAAACTTATTGCCGCAAGAAACAAGATTCATTTAAAGAACGCTGGTGAAGCTGCTCTAGATTCTGCGGGTCTTGCTGCTCTTTTTGCTGGCCGCGGTGATATAGAAACTGCGTACAACGCTGCAATGGCGGATCTCTCTGGTGCTATCGGTGCTCTTAGCGATGCAGACAAAAAGAAATTCTTTGACGAAGGCAAGAAGTTTGCTAGCGTAGAAGTGATTACACCTATTACACAAAACACCGTTCCTTACGGTCAAGACATGCTTGTCTTTCACGGAGTAGTTGAACATGATGAAGGTGGAAATGCAGTAGGTGAAGATAAACAAGCTGGCCGTGATTTAGGAAAACTTATTGCTGACGCAAACGCTGCCGCTCAAAAGAAATTCTACGTTCGTGGCCCACAAGATATTGCATCGGTGCCATTTCCAAATACCAAAGCGCGCGCTTCTTACTACAACGGCAAGCTTGATACTATCATGAAAGAAAGCGGATCAACACCGTCTTCTACGGTTGGAGATTATGCTTTGGGGATGGGTAAGAAGATATTAGAAGAAGAAGCAAAATCTGCAGGTATTGCTATACCCCCGCAGTTTTTAGACGGTCTTGCTCGACGAATTGCTGGTATTGATAAATCATACACCGCTGCAATGATGAAGAAGGATCTTGCGCCAGAAGTTGTTACATGGTATACTGATTTAGAAAAGTCAAAAGAAAAAGAATTAAAGAGAGCTGTTTATGCTCCGCTTGAAAGTCTATTCTTGGAGATTGGTACAGAAATGATGAAAAACATTAGTGCATTCTTAAGCGCTAATCCAACTGATGCTGCCGCAGCAATGCGACGAGAAATAGACAGCACAATTGCATCCGTTAAAACAAACGGCGACGAAAAAGATGTTGCTAAATTGGAGGTGGAACTTAACCGGGTTGCAGCTGCTGGTGGTTTAGAAAGCATTGTTCCTACTGAAGGTATTACATTTGTTTTCAAAGGAAAGCTCTACAAGTACACAGGAATCTTTGCCCCTCTACATCAGATCCGTTCAATACTTGCATACAAAAAATAAAAACAAAGAATATGTGCTACACAAGAGAACAAATAAAAACTGCTGTGGTAGCTAAAGGTTACAAGTGGTTTGAAGACACCGCAAACAAAACTTACGATGTCAATATCGTAGGAGTTCGTAACAACGCTCCTTCAATCGCAGACAAAGTGACTAACGTCTTTGATGATTGCTTAACAATTTCATACAAGGACGAAAAAGGCGTTGAGCAGTTTTACTGCTGGAACGCGACGACGGACCCAGGTAAAAAAGGCGTTCAGCAGTTTCACAACAGGAAGGGCGTGGCTCGACTCGTGCCAGGACAGTACCGTGGAGTGTGGAAGATAGACTTACACCAGGGAAAATACAGCGCGCTCTGTCAGCGAAACGGAAACGTAACCGTCTACCGCGATGCTGACAAAAACTTAACTTTTAACGAAAGCGTAACTGACACAGGAATGTTTGGAATCAACATTCACAAAGCTGGGCAAGATTCAACTTGGGTTGAAAACTGGAGTGAAGGGTGTCAAGTATTTAAGAGAGTAAAAGACTTTGACGCGTTCATGGCAATCTGTCGCAAGGCCGCTAAGATACACGGCAACGCGTTTTCCTACACACTAATTGAATCAACTGATATAACTACATAAATTAAATAAAAAAGATTATGGCTTACGAATGGTTACAAAATGAGAAATCTCCAAAGATACTTGTAGAAGCTGTTAAGAATCTTGGTGTTAAAGAAATAGTCGGAAAGAATCACAACCCTACGATACTGGGGTGGGCAAAAGAACTTGGTATTCAAAAAGTTTATACCGAAGATGAAATTCCTTGGTGCGGTCTTTTTATTGCTCATTGCGCCTATGTTGCGAATGTTCAAGTGGTTGAAAGACCACTATGGGCTCTAAACTGGGCTAAGTACGGAAATCTCGTAGAAACTCCGATGTTAGGAGATATTCTTACTTTTAAGAGAAACGGCGGAGGCCACGTAGGAATATACGTCGGTGAAGATGATAAGTATTACCATGTATTAGGTGGAAACCAAAACAATTCTGTAAGTGTTTCAAGAATAGCAAAAAGCCGACTTTATCAGGCGCGAAGAACTGCATGGAAAATTGCACAACCCGCCAATGTAAGACGTGTGTTTTTAGAAGCTAAAGGAGAAATAACAACGAATGAACAATAATAGCTACAATGAACCACGTAAAAACATTTGAGAGTTTTCTGTATGAAGCGATCATATCTGAAATCACAGACGGGAAGAAAGTAATCTTTTTTCCCGGAAGGTTTCAGCCTTTTCATAACGGGCATTTAGCGGCACTTGAGCGTGCTTCAAAAGAATTTGGACTGCCTGTAATTCCGTTACAGATACTTTCTGCTCGCGAAGAATCGCCGTTTCCTGATGATATTTTGCAAAAGATGGGAGCAGATGTAGTAAAAGCAAATGCGTTTATTGCGGACTACTTCATATACCCAAAAGGAGACAAGACGGTTATTCCACTAATGGTTAAATTCTTACGAGAACAAGGATACGAACCGCAAGGACTTGGCTGTGGAAGTGATCGTTTTACTGACTATACTCGTCAAGTTGCATACGTCACAAGTCCTAAAACCGACGTCGCCGTTGATCCTGCTTTTGCTGTTAAAATGGTTGATGCTCGTGATGCTGACGGTGCAAGTGGTACTAAAGTTCGAGAGGCTATTAAAGCTGGAGACGAAAAAGCATTTCAGCAAATGATGCCCAAAGAATTGTGGAAATACTGGAGTGAACTAACAAAATACATCAAGTAATGAAACACTTACAAACATTTGAAGGATTCATAAAGAACTATGGACAAAAGATGACACTGGAAGACTTTGAGAAGATTCCCGTAGATTCAGAGATTGTATACCGCGGCACACGAATGACTGTTACCGCAAACAATAAGACTACGATTACCGCAAAACCTAAAAGCGGTAGTCCTGTAATGATTAACTTGAATATGTTCAACGAATTTGGTGCGATTACAGAGTCTTTTGAAAGTTACTTATTTGAAGGTTACATGAGCGAATTGGACATTCTTCGTCAAGAATCCAAAACCGTGGAAGAATTTATTAAGAAAGCAAAACAAGAGTTTCCAGAGATTAAAAACATGAAAGACGCGGATTTGTTCTTACATGATTTGTGGAGACTTTCGGATTCTATGGATTAAGATGAAGCACTTAAACACATTTGAATACTTTTTACTGGAACAGCAGCTTAACGAGATTGGCGAAGGCACATCACCGTTTCCTTGGAAACGCACTGGTTCTGTGTCTGTAGATCGTGGTTGGATGACTACGATATCCAACCTAGACAAGGGTGAAATGGTTCCAGGCAAATGGGATAAACTACCGGAGATTACTTATGAGTTTAAGAGTGATAAGGCTACATACGTAGTAAAGATCGTTGGTGAGTTTACACGCTATATACACATTAGTTTTGGGGGTAAACGTCCCGGTCGAACACCACAAGATTACAACTTGGTGATAGGTATAGCCTTTGATACTGTAAATAGTAAAATTGGTACGGATCGAGAAGCCATTACTAATTACGGTGAACAGTTTCGTGTAATTTCCACAGTGACAGATATTATTGCCAGCACGGTCAAAGATATATCCGAGTGGAAATGGGTAAAACTGGAAGAGATACACATAGCACCTAAATTGGAAGACATTGAAGAAGGAGTTCCTGTTGCGCAGTCAAAGCGTGGAAGACTCTACCTGGAATATATAAAGAAACAAGGACACAGGCTTCCTGGCGACTGGACTGCTGAGATACAAAAAGACCGGTTTGTCATAAAGAACGGAAAGTTAAGCAGTGACTCTCCTGGAAGATTTATACAATTATGAAGTGGGTAAAGACATACGAGAGCTTCTTGAATGAAAGTTTTGTTCAGAGGTTTGATAAAGCGAACAAAATGGTTGACAAAGTTTTATCAACGCTAAAAAGCAAAGCAGCTGCTATTGCAGCACAGCTGGTTAAATTTGAGGACGACTACATATTTTCGATAGACGGCGTTGAATTTAATGTTACCATAGATCCAGATAGGCATGACGCGGCATCAATAAATTATGATACACTGGACATAACGTTAGGACTTGCTCATTACTTTAGAAAACCAAAGTACCGATACAATCTTGTTGAGCTTGCTTACAACGACGGAGATTTTGACAAAGACTATGTAAAGGAATTGCAAGATTTGATTGAGACTATGATGAAAGCACCAGAAAGAATCTGGAGCGGAGAATTTGTAAGAGCCATCAATCATGAAGTACATCACTTATTTGATGCAACTGAGTATGGCGATAAATACCGCGAGGCTATGAATCGACAACTGGACGATTTTGTTAAAAAGTTTGCTGACGAAAACGGAAAATTGCCGCAAGAAAAGTATCACCAACTAAATGCTGAAATCAATACACACCTAAATACCGCGCTAAATCGAGTTTACAATGATTACGGCGACCCTACAAAACATTTTGATAACCTCAACGATTTCATTTACTTTATATTGAATGAAATCTATCCAGAAGAATGGACATGGTTAAAAATGATATCTAAAGAAGACCAAAAACGTGTGTATGACCGTATAGCTAAATTTTGGAATGAATTTTAAGAAATATGAATTACGTAAAGACATACGAGAGTTTTTTGAATGAAAATGCGGATCCAAAGTCTGTTCATTTGCAAACTCGCAGAACCAAAAGCGTAAAAGACCCGGCATATCCATTCTATGTGATTAAAGACTACATAGGTGTTGGTTATTGGGATCGCGTTAAAGAAGCTGACTTCAAAAAAGCTTTTGATGCAGTAATTTCTTTTCTATTGCAAGCAAACAGTAATACTGAAAGAATTGCCAAAGAAAACGGATGGATGACTTCTTATGAAGAACTTTGGCAATATCAACAAGATAAGCAAGACTAATGAAATGCGTAAAGACATACAAGAGCATATCAAGTGAGAATGTAGATCGCATCATAGAAATGGCGTGGGAGGACAGAACACCTTTTGAGGCAATCAAGGCTCAGTTTGGTCTCAGCGAATCTGAAACTATTAAGTTGATGCGTGCTGAATTAAAGAGAAAAAGTTTTAATCTTTGGAGGGAGCGTGTTAACAGCGGTGTAAGTCAGAAACACCTACACAAGAGAGACGAAGAGATAGCCAGGTTTAAGTGTAGCAGGCAAAGAGCCATTTCAAGTAACAAGATCAGCAAGAGATGAAGTGGGTAAAGACATACGAGAGCTTCTTGGATGAAGGCAATAAAGATATGCGAGTTGGGTTAGATTATTTGCAATCTATCCAATCTGATGAACCTTTTAACACAAAACAGCCTTTATACCATTTAGTGATGCGTCAAGCTTACTATGATAAGGTAGAAAAGGAAGGATTGATACCCTCTCGCCCAAAAGCTGGTACTCACGGAGGAGGATTGAAAGGTGAATTGTTCGAAGGAGTTTGGCTGTCATCTTTGGACAATGTATCAGATATTGTGAGTTTTCATTACTTACCGCGTAGATACGAGTATGATGGAGTATTGTTGCAGATAGACGGTACACAACTAGATCCCAATTTATTTTCAATAGGAATTGAGATACCACCTAAACTAATGATTGATGTAAAAGCTGATAAAAAGATATCAAGAGATGATTACTACAAGCAATCGGATGAAATTGTATATCTGGGCAAGATACCACCGAAAGCTATTAAATTGCTTTCTTAAAGTGAATGACAAAAAATACAAAGCGCGCTAACCAAAAATGAAATACGTAAAGACATACGAATCTTGGATTGCGGAAGCTGATAAAAGAACCCCTAGAAAACCAGGTCAACCAGCCGGTTCAAGCAAGCACTCGGATTTGTACACTGACGAGGATCCAGAAGGCACAATTCATGGCTTGGGCTTCAAAGACGCTGAGACGGCGGAAAAAGGCATTGAGATTATTAAAGGCATTGACCGAGAGCATGCGCACAAGGTGCAAGCTGCCTTGGTGATGCAGCAGCGTGGAAAGGTTGCTATTGAAAGGACCAAGGACCCGGAAAAGAAGAAAAACCTGAAAGCTGCTAATGTGATATGGACAAACTTTCTCGAAGAGTTAAAGAAGAAGACTCAAGAGATGAATAAATAAATTAGAATGAAATACGTAAAGACATACGAAAGTTTTATGAATGAATCAGAACTAATTACAGGTGCTGAATTCAAAAAGAAATACCTAACTACGGATTCTGGTAAGTTAGAAAAGGCTTTTTTTGAGTATGAAAGCGGAGATGAAGATATGGATACTATGGGTTCGGTCTTAGGGAAAGGAAGCTACTTTTCAGTTACTGCAGACAGTTCGGCCCATTATGAATCTGATGATTATTATGCTGGTTCGGATGAATATGAACTTTCTAATGATGCTAAAATTTTATTAGTCCCCGACGCGCAAAAATATGGTGGGCAAAAAATTATGCAAATGGCAAAAGAAAAGAAGGCTGATGGCGTTTATGATCCAACAGAAGGTAAAAATAACAATCCTTACTTAGGATTAGTTATCTACAATAAAAGTATGTTCAAATGAAATACGTCAAAACATTTGAAGACTTTCAAGTCTCTGAAGGATTTCAGTATCTGAATGAAACTGTCTATAGCACAGGCTTAGGTGGCAATGTATTTTATGCATCAAAGGGTGATTCATCAATAAGATCAAAAACGCTCTCAATGCTAAAGTCAGGCAAGTGGAAAAACACAGCTGCGGGAAAAACGGCTCTGACGAACGCTGAAGAATCTGCAAATCACTGGAATGCTCAAGATCCGGCTAAAAGACCAGGATGGTTCAAAGATTTCACAGTTGACGCAGAAGGCAAGATATCATCTTCAAATTTCATCAGTATTCAAGCAGTAATTGTAGCAATTTTAGATGAACTGGTTAAGAGTGTTGAAGCAGAATGGATTGAAGCAGGTGGTACAAGGAATCAGTGCTTTGGTAATGCAGCAAGATGGTCAGAAGAAACTGGAGGAAAAGCCATTGGTGGTATCTGTATGCAAAAAGATGAAATAGGTAAGTACTATGGAGAGTGCTTAGTAGTTCATGCGTTTGGTGAAAAGGGCGGACAGTACTATGAAATGACTTTCCCGAGTGCAGCTATCACAAAAAATACTATTTACTGGCCGCTGATTACTTTCAATAAAGCTGGCGAAAAAAAGATTTCCGAAGATATCTGGTCCTATGCATTAGGAATTGAAGAAGCAGTTAAAGAACATTTTAGCATTAAGATATGAAATACGTAAAGACATTTGAAGACTTCCAGGTCTCCGAAGGATTCCGCTACCACATGGAAAATGGGTTGGACATAACCAATTCTGTCTACCGTTTAGGCAGTCAAGCCTATAAAGATCTTTTTGAAGAGACAAAGAAATACTGGGACGAAGATAACATCATACTCTCCGATAAAGCTGCTTGGATGGCCAAGAATCTGGAAGTGGGTAAAAAGGCAAAGTTTGAAACACCTGACGGCAAAATGATTGACGTAGAACTCGACACACCATTTCGTGGTGGAGATAAAAAGTTTACGGTGTATCACAACAGCGGGAAAGAAGATGAAGATGGAAATATCTTGGCAATGCAAATTCAATGGGGAGACACCACGGGTCTTTCCATCAAGAATGACGATCCTGTGGCTTCTGCATCTTTCTGGGCACGCCAACAGTGCGATTTACAAAAAAAGATGGACCCTACTACCGCGGGGTTCTGGGCTTGTTACGCCAGCACGCTCTTTAATAAGCAGTTAGGACTTCAGTCCGATGCACCCTGGTAGATATATACAAAAAAAATAAAATAGAAAAAATGAAACTAACAAAAGAACAGATTCTAGGTATCATCCGTCATACTCTTACATTCGTAGGTGGTATCGTGGTAATGAAAGGCTTAACTGACGAAACAACTGTGACTGAAATCATCGGTGGTGTTATCACATTAACTGGTACAATTTGGTCAATCGTAGACAAAGCTTAATGAAACCTTATAAAGAAGAAAAAATCAATGAGTCCGTAGTCATACGGACTTTTTTTGTAAATACTGACTGGTCAGAATATAAATGGCATTGGGATGAAGAGGACAGAATCGTTGAACCTCTTAACGAAAATGATTGGCAATTTCAGTTTGATAACCAACTACCAGAAAAGATATATACAGTGATTAAAATACCTGCCGGCGTTATCCATCGCGTGATACCCGGCACCACTGATTTAATAGTCAAAATAACAAAATACAATGAAACACTTAAAAACTTTTGAAACTTACATCAACAAAGGTGTGAATGAAGCTGCTGACCTTAACGAAAACGTAAAGTACGTTAGTGATGACAAATTCAAAGACGAGGCTACGCTTAAGGCTGATATCCTGGAAAATGCAGGACCAGCGTTAGCAACTTTCCTTAAGGATAAAGGCGTGGACTGGCCAACTGACTTTGCTATTGAAGACGCGGGTAACCGTATCAAATTGGTATCTAAGCCTGTGACAGGTGATGCATTGGGCATCATGCAGTATGGGTTCAAAGAGGTATATCTTTCCTTCTTTGGCGGCGGAAGCTTTCCAAAGATTTCAAAAGCTACCGCTGAAGATGGTTCAGACTTTGAGTTTGAACCATGCATTTGGACAAACCTAAACTACTCTTACACGCACACAAGCGGAGGTTCTAACGGGACTAACTTTATTCTTCCTGGGTCAAGTGATTCAAACATCTGGTACGACGTAGTTAACGCAAAGTGGTTAGACCGCAAAGAGGCACAAAAGGCAGGATTCTAGTGAGGCAGTACGTCAAGTTGTTTGAACAATTCATTCTTGAAAGTGGCAACTCTATTGAGAATGCTGTACCTTTTCAACAGAACCAAGTTCAGCCTACTGTGGATTGGATTGTAAAGAACATTTTTCCTCAAATCGGATTGGTAGGAATTGGTGATGATGCTGCAGTAATTGGAAGTGCGGGTAAGAAATTACCGGAAGCTACTTCCGGAGATATAGATATCGCGGTCTCGGCTGACAAGATTGCTGGTTTCTTAGGAGTCTCTTTGGAAAATTCATTGATGGCATTAGATGAAAAGTTAATGTCTTTAGGATATTCCACCTTAATGCAAAAAGGGTTACAGCAAGTAAGCATTGGCGTTCCTGTTGCCGGGGATTCAGCAAACGGAATTGGCCAAGTAGATTTAATGATGTCGATTGACCTGGAATGGAGTAAGTTTATCTACCACTCGCCAGACTTTCGAGCAGGCGAATCACAGTACAAAGGTGCTTACAGAAACATATTGCTGATGGCCGCAATTGGAAATTGCTTTTACGAGATCACCAAGCAAACCGGCAAAGGTGAAACTGCTGAGTACAAGGCATATGTGATACGTATGAATCAGGGAGTTGTACAAGTACGCAAAACCTTTGAAGGTGCACGCGGGCTGAAAAAAAATGCAGACCTTCTTCGAGCGTTTGACAAAGATATTACGCGGGTTCCGCAGGAGATAGTGGAACTACTCTTTAACGGTGGTCACAAGGTTTCTGAGATCATGACCTATGAAAGTTTGCGTGGTCTGATTGACGGCGGAGACTTTAAGTTCCCTGATAAGCGGGAAGATATCATGACGGAGTTTAAGCAAAAGCTGACAGACGCCAAGCTTCCTTTTCCGTCTGACCTGGCATAAATATATACTACATGGACATGAAACACATAAGCACATTCGAAAACTTCTTGAATGAACAAGAAATAAATGAATTAGCGCTAACTTCCGCTGGTGTTAGCGGTCTGCTTCATGCAATTTATTACAATTGGGATAAGATAAAAACACAGATGCGAGAAAAGCATTTTTTTCAATCATTCAGAGATGTTATTGAATACATAAAAAGCGGAGATCAGGAAGAACAATCTAATTTAGAAAATACTGTTAAGCAATTAGGCATTGAAATACTTGATATGGATGACAAAAGAACATGGAATCTAAAATGAAACACATACACACATTTGAAAGCTTCTTGAATGAAGCCACTCTTAATGAAGGTGCGGTTAAAACTTTTGAGCTGGACTTTGCCAACATGGTAAAGAACATTAAGGCAGGGTATGGATGGATTGACCCAGAGTATGTTGCTGAAACATGGGAAAACTCTTCTGATAGCATTGACTTTGAGATTGTAAAAGACGAGATTTTCAATAGGCTGATTCAGGCCAACCTTCTCTACTACGCAGACCCTAATGATGCGGAGAAAAAAGGCAAGAAAGTAACTTCAATTGCAAAAATATAGTATTACAATGAAACACATACACACATTTGAAAGCTTCTTAAATGAAAAGATTGTTTATTTAGAAGGAGCAAAAAACACAGGTGATGCAATACTAGATAAACTTGCAAAACTCTTAAAAGGTGGTTCTTCTACCATAGAAATTACTAATGGCCAGGTGAGAGCAGTCAATTTAGCTTTTGCTTTTTCTCCAGCGTCTACTTTCTTTGTTGCTAACAAAGATGACCATTATTTTATGAATACTAATAAAGGTTACTTTAGAGTAGACAAAAAAGATATAACAAAAGCCGAAGATCTATACGATGAATTGGAATCAATTATACAAGCTGGCAAAACAAAACGACCAAGTAGTAGAGAAACCGATATGTTTGGCAAAAAATAAAAAATAGAATTAGTATGAAACACATACACACATTTGAAAGCTTCTTAAATGAAAACTCAGGAAAGAAACTGTCAGTTAGTCTAGCCTCCAAAGCAGTTTCATCGTTCAAAAAGGACCTTGATGGCAATAAGATCCAATATGACCAGGTAAGGCCTACAGTTTTTGAGTTAGACGATACGCCAAAAAGTAGAATGGCTATACAATTGGCTAAAGAAAGATTTGGTATGCAATCGGTTCTAGTAAAAGAGAGCTTGAACGAAGATGAGCTTAATGAAGATGCAAGAACTACCGACCCTTCATTAAAGGATCATATAGGAAAGAAGATTAAAGCTATTCTTGAAGACGAAGATGGACAAAATTCTTATGTAAGAATAATGTTATCAGACGGTTCTCGAATAAGCATTACCGCTTATTCTACAGGAAGCGGTGGCGTTGAGATTGCAGTTGAATAAAACAAGTAAGCTATGAAACATCTACACACATTTGAAAGTTTCTTAAATGAAGGCAAGAAGCTTGTAGACATGAGTCGTATTGAACTCGGAGAAGTAGTAAACGGTCATGAAGTTTCTACTATAACTCTGTTAAACTATCGCGACCACTTAGAGATAGGAACAATTATGTTTGACGAAGCTGAGGAAATAGCAAAAGCCTTGAACTCTGCAGGATTTGATGCAAAGGCAAAAAAACTTCCAACTTACTATAACGGTTCTGTGGAAATTCAGACACCACCAGCTGGTGATAAGACTAAGAAAATGGCAGAAGTAATTGAAGATGTTGTAGGACATCATTTAGTTGATGATGACGAAAAAAGAATACGCTTAACAGGAAAAATATAACTATAAAACAAACATAAATGGCCGGAATAAAAAACATTCGGGACCTCTACAAAAAGGTCGGAGAAAAAGGTCTCCGTGAGGTACTGGAAGGAGAGATTAGAGTAACAGAAAAGTTCGACGCGTATCGATTCGCTTTTGAAAAGAACCCACATGATTACAAAATCTACTTCTACGGTAAGAACGGCAAAGCACCTTTATCAAAAATAGATCGCACAGTCAATGATCTATACGAGCAAGCAATCTCTTATATTGAGAATCTGCCTGCTGACATTAAGAAAGCAATACCACCTCGCCACAGGTTTGGTTTCTCTTGGTTTCCCAATAAAAAACCTCTTAACACCGAGTATGATCGTCGCCCAAAGAATGGGTTAATGCTTACAGACATTACTGTTCGCAATCGTCAATGGGATGTTACCAATGAAGTTAAAGACAACAAGATCTTTGAACGCTGGGGCGGAATCTTTGGAGTTGAGTCAAACATGCCTGTCTTTGAAGGAAGACTTGATAGTGAAACGATTGATAGTTTAGTTAGAATGGCTAAGCATGAATATGAATTGGTTTCTCTTAATGAATCAAGTGTTTACACAAGCGGTAAACTCAATACACAAAGCAATAACATTGAAGCTCTTGTAATAGAATCAGGCTCTGAACTGTTTAAGATCGCTGATGTTATAGAAGAAGAAAGACGAGTTGAGAAACGCAGTCATCTTTTTGACATCTTATTGCTCGACATCTGCGAGCACATAAACTCAATGAGACTTGATGAACACAAGCCGGTTGCTCACCACCCCGATGAAGCATACATCGAGCTGGTTTCTGAGGTGTTTAACGAATTTGTTGACAGAAGAGGGCGTGACTTTCTAGAGTCTGACTTAGAGAGACCTAAATTCCTGGATAAGAGTGGATTGTTCAACGGTAAATGGGTTAAGAATCCAAAGACACGAGCAATCATTGAATCTAACGGCAAATATGAATATCTGTTTACCGTATTTTTAACGAATCTCAGGAAACCAAAGTATCCTAGCGGACTGCTAAGCGAAATGGTAGTTAATGAGTTTAACTCCAAGATAGAAGAAATTAATTCTATCATATCTGATGATTACAGCTTTTTGGAATTTAACACTATCTTGCGCGAAGCTGATGACAGTGAAAAACCCAAGAAGGAAGTTGATTATGAAAAAGCAGTTCTGTTGCTGCAGTCTTTCTTTGGTTCCCCGAGGAAAAATCCTAAAGGCAAGGAAGACGTTAACGTTATAGTTGTTGATTGTTCAAAACTCAATAACTCGGTTATTCTTGAAGCAGAAAGATTAATGAAACTTAACAAACATCGTTGCTTTTTAATACATGATGTATTTAGTGCTAATCGTGATTTTGTTTTGGAATTGCCAACAATTCGCAAGATCTTGTCAAAGTTTATTGAAGATTATCACGACTTATTTATCGGCTACAAGATATCAACTCATCCTCTAATATCCAACATATATAAAGTTCTGTCTCAAGATTTTAACCCTTGCACAATTACTTACTTTGAGAGAGATAAGAAATTTGTTGAGTTGGAACAAAATGCTATGCGAGCAATGTTTGGTGATGATGTCCCGGATATTGATATTACATATGCATCTTCAAAATCTTTTAAGAAGTTTATCCAAGCTGTTGAGAAAGATTCATATCATGAGTTTTGTAAGGAAGTTCCGGAGTGCGTTCAGCGCTTCTGGACTGAGATAAAGTCAGCATATGACAAGCATGTTTATTATGACTTTATCCGTCTACCTTACACTACATAAGATATATACAAAACTAAAATAAGGACAGGAAATGAACAAATACGTAAATAACTTTACTGACTTCATGATAAATGAAGGGCGTGTTGTTATCAAGAGAAAATACACCGAGAAACATCCAGAATCTGCGGTTTCAGATAATGCTCCTATTCGTGAAAGAATCCTATCTTTCGTTAAAGAAAAGAAAAAAGTGACTCATACACAGTTGATGGAATTCATCAACAGTGTTAACGAAGAAACTGGCGGAAACACTAGTCGTAAATGGGTTAACAAAAATACTCGTTACTTTAATGTTGTTGAAAAGAATAACACCAAGTACTACACTTTATCTAAAATGGGAGAAAGAGTTCACGAGGCAATAATGAAACAAAAAACTACTTAATCATGCCTGCGGTATCTCAAGCACAGCAAAAGCTAATGGGTATGGCATACGCTCTTAAAAAAGGTGATATGAAACCCACGAAAGCTAGCAGAGAGGTACAAGATTTAGCTGACAGCATGACCCTTGATCAGCTAAAGGATTTTGCAGAAACTAAACACGAAGGGCTACCTAAACACATAGAGGAAGGGAGTATATCCGGATTCCTAAGTACCGGCCCCTTGGTAAGATATAGTAAATACTCGGCAAACATTGGAGCTAGTCATATATTAGCTACAAGAGACAAGCAAGATCCACTTATTCAATCATTTATTGACTTTATATCTGATAAGAAAGAAGACGACGAGAAAAAAAAGAATGAAGCAGTTGCGGCTACTGTCCCTCCCGGGGTTGCGCAACCTCCTAACACACCTGGCATGGGTAATGTTTCACCACCAGCTAACGGAAACGTGGGTTCTGGTGATAAATTTGGAGAAGATGACGAAGATGACGTCAACACACGCATTGGAATTATGAGCTTCGACGATTACAAAAAATGGGTTAAGACATGGCAAGATCAAAAACGTCAGAAGTAAAGTCTTTTGTAAAAAGGCAAAAAGTAAAAAGACCAGGAATTCATTCAAAAAAGAGAGCATCTAAGCTTAAGAGTTCAAAAAACTACAAAAAGTCTTATAGGGGGCAAGGAAGATGAGCGAATCAGTTACAATATCTTTGATATCCGGTTTTACCTCGATAATGATTGCTATCATAACAGTTGTCGTTAAGAATTGGCTAGATACTCGTGCAGCTATTAGGAAACAACATGCTGAAGAAGCAATCAAGCACGCGGACGTTGGTGAAATGGTCCATATAGCAGAATTCATTGAAAAGATTCGCGAAGAATATGAGTTCGATCGTGTAGCAATATCACAATTTCATAATGGTGGTAAATTCTTTAACGGCAGAAGTATGAAAAAATTCTCTATGACATATGAAGCCACTGCGCCTGGAATTGCTCGCATCAAAAGAGAATACCAAAATCTGCTCGTATCAGAATTTCCAAAACTGTTTAACATTCTTTTTGAAGAAGATATGGTTATAGTTGATGCTCATTGCTGTGATGAGTATCCTGTTATGGCTCGTGAAATGATAAACCAAGGAATCGTTCAAAATGTTGTAATTCCTATTCGCGGTCTTAAGGGAGATCTGATTGGTTTTATTAGCTGTCATAACATCGGAACTTCGGACGAAAGAATAAGCAAAAACCTAGTTAATGATTTCGTTGATTTTGCCAATCAACTTTCAGGGTACTTAATAGCAAAACCATGAAAAAAAGATATATAAGAAATTAAACATACATAATATATGAAACGCATACACACATTTGAAAGCTTCTTATACGAAAGCTATTTACTTGAAGCTGAAGACGATGACAAGCAATCAACTGACCGCGGCCCACTTGACAGCGAAGAATTAGAGACTGGTGTTAAGAACAAGGCAGAAGAGTCTGGCTGTCCAATAGGAATTATCCGTGCAGTATTCCGTCGAGGCATGGCTGCTTGGAAGTCTGGTCACCGCCCTGGTGCAGGCCAAGAGCAATGGGCATATGCTCGCGTAAACAGCTTCTTGACTGGCGGTGAAGGCACATGGGGTAAAGCTGATACCGACTTGGCAAAAGAAGCCCGAAAGGCCGGTTTCAATCCTAAAAAGAAATAATGGATATGAAACACATAAGCACATTTGAGACCTTCTTAACTGAGGCAGAAAAAGACGCTCCTTACTTTAAAGGGATTGGCAAAGGTACCATTGATAAGAAAAAGTCTCAAATGGCAAAGCAAGCAGATATGCCCGATGACGATCCCGATGCATACAAAGAGCTGCCTGGTGATACTAAAGGTAAGAAAATGCTAAAAGCATCTAAACATACAAAATCTTATCACGAATTGTACGGTGATAAGAAGTGATAGAATATCTTCCAATTATTTTCATAATAATTCTAATTATTACTGGTATATCACCGGTAATAGTGTACGAAATTCATAGTAGAAGAGATAAGAAAAAAGAGGATGATAACAACCCTTCTGAATCAGATAACTAAGATAGTTTTCTTTTGCTTTTCAACTTTCTTGGCTACTGATAAAATTAACAGGCCGTTTTCTAATTTAGCAGAAATACTCTCAGAATCAACATCTGTTGCCTTAAAGGTTAAATTTTCTTTCTTGCTTATAAAACCCGGCAGTTCTCTATCAGTTTCAGCATTAACCTTGATGAAATCATTTTCAACCGTGACAGCTACTTCTTCTTTCGTAAAACCAGGAAGTAACACACTGATGTCATAACCGGTTTCAGTTTCTTTAAGTCCCCATCTTTGAGGTTTGTGTTTGCCAATCGCAATGTCGAAGGCTTCATCTAAAAATGTTTTGTACATATGTAATTTGTTTTTGAGTTTACAATTAAATATACCCAAAATGTATGCCAGATCATAAAATGTGGTATTACCCTGTAAGTTTGTCACAAGATGTCTTATCTTGTTGACAAATTGTCAACTATATAGGTAGACTCCCACCCAAACTCCGTTGATAGTTTTATTCAGTTTTTTTAGAAAGTTCTTAAATCCTAAGAAAACTATATAAAGGTTTATGAATAAAACTACTAAATATCCTTTACATTATGAAATACACAAAAATTAAAGATGTTAAGTCTCCATCTCGAGGCACTTCTCAATCTGCGGGTATTGACTTTTTTATTCCTGATACTTGGAATGACGGAGAACCTTACTCAATACCGCCAGGCGGTCGAGTACTTATTCCTAGCGGAATTAAGGTTAACGTTCCAAGCGGTTATGCACTTATTGCTTTTAACAAAAGCGGTATTGCATCCAAAACAGGATTGATGGTCGGTGCTTGCGTGGTTGATGAAGATTACCAAGGAGAGGTTCACATTAACATGATTAACACAAATCACCCGTCAGAGGTTTGGGACATGGACGGTCATTACGCAACTAACTCAGGACATGTAACCATTAACCCTGGCGATAAATTAGTTCAATTTATTCTACTTCCAATCAATTATTCAAACCCAGAGGAAACTACACTTGAAGAACTGTATACAAATACTACGGAACGCGGTGAAGGCGGATTCGGTTCAACAGGAATTATATGATAGACATCGAACAACAAGACGGTAGATTAAGAATTTCATATTTTGATGAAAACGGCGATATTGCCATTGATACTTTTGATATTCCGTCGGATCAGATGTATGAATGGGAATACGTTAACCCAGGAGAAAAAGCAGAGCCTGGTATGTTTTCTTGGGATGGGAAGCCTGTTCGCAAAAAACGAGCAAGATTTCTAAGTAAGTGGAGAATTGAAGATTACTTAAATTCCCTACCTGAAGAGAGAACCCGAAACATATATTCATCAAATGTTCCTAAAAAATTCTTTCTTGATATTGAAACCGAAGTTGGCGACGAGTGGCCTAAACCTGAAACAGCAAAGTTTCCAGTTACTGCAATAACTTTCTGTAATGGGAATCGTTTAATATCAATGGGCACGCGTCCTCTAACATCTGCGCAAATCTTAAACATTAAGAAAAGAATTACTGAACACCTAAAAGAAGATGTTGAGTATAACTATCTTTACTTTAAGAGTGAATACGATATGCTTGTAAGTTTCTTTTACAAAGCAGTTCAGAAAATGCCTCTTCTTACAGGCTGGAACTTCATAGCCTTCGACTGGCTATACTTAATGAACAGATGTAAACGTCTTAATATAGATCCATCCCCCTGCTCGCCATCACACAAACTTAGCGGCGACATGAAACTACCACAGCATCGTCTTGTTGTTGACTACCTTGATGTATATAAGAAATGGGACCGTGTCATTGACATCAAAGAAAACAACACGCTTGATTTCGTAGGAAAGACTGCTTTAGGAATACCTAAAGTAAAATACAACGGGACTCTTCAAGACCTTTATGAAAATGACTTTGAGTCTTATATATTCTACAACGCAGTTGACACTAAACTGGTTGAAATGATAGACAAAAAGCTCAATACTCTTCAAACTTTCTTAACACTGGGTAACATAACACGCGTTGAAGCAAACCGCGCATACAGTCCAATATGGATGGCAGAAGCAGCCATGGCTCGTGAGTTTCAAACAAGAGGACGAGTTTTTCCTAAAATGGAAAAACAGACTAAGAAAAGAGAAAAGTACGAAGGCGCATTTGTCGTAGAACCAAAAACGGGGCTTTATGAATGGGTGGTTTCTTTTGACTTCGCATCACTATATCCGTCTATCATGAGACAGTGGAACATATCACCTGAATCATATGTTAAAAATGTTACCAAAGAATCCGAGGTAAATCTTAACACTGAAATTGTGTGCTCGTCTGGCGCAGTTTTTCAAAAAGATACCGACAGTGCTTTTAGAACAATTCTGTCAGAATACTACGGAAAACGCAAAGTTGCCAAGAAAAACTACATGCAAATAGAAGAAGAAATTGAGCAACTTAAAAAATATATACAATGAAACCCATGAATATACACAATCAAATTATTGAGCGCTTACAGCAAAGCGTTGACCGGCCGTCAATTTATAAGCACTTTCACTTCACAATGGAAGACTTACAGGACAACCCAGACCGCCTGAGGGAAATTGCTGATTATTTAAAGAAATACGCAGGCAATTATGAAGACTTTAGGATCCACACCTGGATTGATTCAGAAACGTTCCGGCCAATGATTATGTTAGAACTTATTCTTAACGAAGAATGGAGAAAGCACGTGAAACCTCTCAGTGGACTAATTCTAAAGTATTACAAACAAACACCCAAAAAAGATTAAAAAGCAATGAAAGACAAGTCGATTGAGGTCCTTAGTGAAATAACGGTATTCACTAAGTACGCTAAGTATTTACCGGGGAAAGAAAGACGAGAATCGTGGGCAGAGATCGTTGACCGCAACAAAGATATGCACAAGAAAAAATACCCACAGCTCGCAGATGAGATTGAAAACGTTTACGAAAACTTCGTAAAAAACAAAAAGATTCTTCCTTCAATGAGATCCCTTCAATTTGGAGGTAAGCCTATTGAAATTTCACCAAACAGAGTTTACAACTGTGCTTATTTACCAATCGATGATTGGAGAGCTTTTGGAGAAGTTATGTTTCTTCTATTAGGAGGGACGGGTGTTGGTTATAGTGTACAATGTCACCACATCGAAAAATTACCAGAGATTAGCAAACCGCGAAAATCTCGCAGATATTTAATCAGTGATTCTATTGAAGGATGGGCTGATGCAGTTAAGTACTTGATGAAATCATATTTTTATGGAGGATATAAACCAGCATTTGACTTTTCAGATATACGCCACAAAGGTGCAAGACTTGTTACCTCTGGTGGTAAGGCGCCGGGTCCTGAGCCTTTAAAGAGATGTCTTATGAACATAGAACTAATTCTTGAAAGAAAAGAAGACGGCGAGATGCTATCTCCGATTGAAGTTCATGACATCGTTTGTCACATTGCCGATGCAGTTCTTGCTGGTGGTATTCGCAGAGCTGCTCTTATCTCTTTATTCTCGTTTGATGATGAAGATATGCGTACTTGTAAGTTTGGAAACTGGTGGGAACTTAACCCACAACGTGGAAGAGCAAACAACAGCGCTGTGATTCTTCGCAACAAAATTGAGAAAGAAGATTTTGTTGATTTATGGAAAAAGATTGAAGCAAGTGGTTCAGGCGAACCGGGAATTTACTTTAATAACGATAAAGACTGGGGCACTAATCCTTGCTGTGAAATTGCTCTTCGTCCATTTCAATTCTGTAATTTAACAGAAGTTAATGTAGATGATGTAGATTCTCAAGAAGAATACGAGGCAAGATGTAAAGCTGCTGCTTTCGTTGGAACTCTTCAAGCAGGTTATACTGACTTCCACTACTTGCGTCCAGTATGGAAACGTAACACTGAGAAAGATGCACTTATTGGTGTGGGTATGACAGGAATTGGTTCTGGCCGCGTTCTTAATCTTGATATGAAAGCTGCCGCTGAAGCAGTTAAAGAAGAAAACGCTAGAATTGCTTCTACTATCGGAATTAACAGAGCAGCTCGTACTACAACCGTTAAACCGTCTGGCACTTCATCTCTTGTTCTAGGCTGTTCTTCAGGAATTCATGCTTGGCATAACGACTATTACGTTCGTCGTATGCGAGTAGGAAAAAATGAAGCAATGTATTCGTTCTTGGCTATTAATCACCCAGAACTTGTTAAAGATGAGTTTTTCTCTCCTACAACTACCGCAGTAATTGAAATTCCAATTAAAGCACCTGAAGGAGCAATCTTGAGAACAGAATCTTCCATGGACTTGCTTGAGCGTGTTAAACGTGTTTACCTTGACTGGATAAAACCTGGTCACAGGACCGGTAACAATACGCATAATATATCTGCCACGATTAGCGTTAAGTCTGATGAATGGGATACTATAGGAGACTGGATGTGGAAAAACAAACACTGCTATAACGGACTTTCAGTTTTACCTTATGACGGTGGTACTTATACACAAGCACCGTTTGAAGATATCACAAAAGAACAGTTTGATGAATTGTCTTATCACATTAAAGATATAAATCTAAAGAACGTGATAGAATTAGAGGACGCTACTGATCTTAAAAGTGAAGCAGCGTGTGCTGGTGGAGCTTGTGAAATAGTTTAATAAAGTATGGCACTAAAAATCGGTTTAGACAATGTAGTAAAAATCATGAGACCTGAAGGTAGAAAGTTTAACCTACAGGATCTTAATGATACAGTGGACGGTTTCATTGAACCTTTTAAGATCGGACCTGTTTGGGTTATGTACGACGAAAAAGCAAAGAAAAAAGGTGAACCGCTAAATACCATAGCTTCTTTTTTCTTTCAGGTTGCTATGTACGGAACAGTGTTGGTAGTGCCTTCGCAGCAACTCCCTTCTGACTGGGAAGTAACAGACCCCGATGACTATAAATTCACATCTGATGAAATAGACACCGGAGTTTTAATTTCTTTACAGAATGCACTCATGTATAACCGAGTTTTTGGTAATACAAGAGACCCTCTTGAAACATTTGAACGCTATCTTCCTAAAGAAGAATGGGTATACAAACCTGATGATGAAAATTTTGATGATAACATAAAGGATTTCTATAGACAGGTATATAACTTTATTAGCAAAGATCCTGATTCTTTCAAGAAGAATATAATCATCGATGAAGAAAGTGTTACTGTAAGAGTTGAATCTCAACAAGATCGTGAAACTATCGTAAATCAAATGATAACATACTTTCTTGAAACCGAGGAATATGAAAAATGTGCCGTCCTTAAAAAAGTTCTAGAATAATTCAAACAACACAAACGCAACATGGCTCTGGGAACTCCAGAGCCTTTGTTGTATATAAACTACATGGCAAATTTATTCTTTTGAGGAAATTGCTGGTATAATGAAAAGCAAACATGCGATGGCTGTAGATGACCATCAAATTAAATAAGATGGAAAAAGATCCTACGCAAAAGGACGAGAACATGATGCCGGTATATCCCGGCTTACTTCCTTATGGGCATAACATAAGTGCACCTGCATTCAGACCTACTGAAATGGGTGTTATCTTGAGCAAGTCAGCTGCCGCCATGAACGAGCAAGTTGAGATGCAAAAGAAACAAATTTTGGAGCAAGTTGAACTTCTTAAAAAGCAATACACAGAACTAGAAGAAAGAAGATTAGTCTCCCTCTTGGTGTATCGTGCAAAGTTTAACTTTAAACCAGATGCCGGTGAAGTATATCATCTGTATACACGTGATGATAACACTCTTTTCTTGTCTCTTATTGCTCCACACGAGTGGAATAAACCCGGGATAGAATTTGTTGCGACTGTAGAGCAGCTGTATGATATGACGTGGCGAATACTTACGCGATCAGAAAACCTAGAAAGAATTGTTAATAACTTTTAGAAAAAAGTTGCTTAAAAGTTTGCATTATATGATTATTTTGGTTAATTTTATTCTATAATTAAAAATCAATGAGTAATCGCTTCGAGTTAGAACAACTTTATTTTCAAGCCAAAGAGGCATACTATTCTGGTGAATCTGTTTTATCTGATGATGAATTTGACTCTCTTGAACAAGAACTAATCAGTATGGGTTCTGATGCTCCACATATCGTGGGTGCTGAGGATCGCAAAGCAAAGTATTCTCACCCATCACCAATGTTATCTCTTGCTAAGTATCAAGCAAGTTTATCAGGTGCAGCACCAGTAGAATCTGCTACAAACTGGATGAACAAGTTTGGCGCTACTTCCTTTGAGGTAACACCTAAATATGATGGAAATGCAGGTAACGCAATCTATCAAGACGGTAAACTTCTACAAGTACTGTCTCGCGGTAACGGAACTAAAGGGCGCGATATTACTGACAAGGTAAAACATAACATACCGGAGACTATAGATCTTAAAGGAATCGTTGAAGTACGCGGTGAAGTGGTAATTAAAGTATCTACATTCAATGAGAAATACGCAACTTTTAAGAATCCTCGTAACTATGTTGCTGGTGTTCTTAATCGCGATGACAATTCGCCGTCAATACTTGCGGATCTTGACTTTATCCCTCTTGAGGTAAGGCAACATATTGATGAAGAGATTCGCTATATTGCCCCGAGAATTTCAGGGTTCAAACATACTGCTCATACTTTTTACTGCGGAATTGAAAACTTTCAATCAGCATATGATGATATGGTTGAGTATCGCAAAAACTCGGATTACCAACTTGACGGTTTTGTAATCAAAGCGCCTGAAGGCTTGCGATCTGCTTGGGGTGAAAACTCTCACGATCCTAACTGGGCGGTTGCCATCAAGTTTCCTCCTAAAGAAGCAATCACAAAAATCAAGAGCATATCTTGGCAATACGGAAAGACTGGAGAGGTTACTCCAGTAGCTGTAATGGAACCTGTTGATCTTGATGGTTCTACGGTTTCTCGCGCTGCTCTATTTAACTTAGGCTATCTTAAAGAAAAAGGCGCCGTTCCTGGTGCTGTGGTTGCTATCGCAAAATCTGGTGATATCATACCGCAGATTACTCGAGTAGTAGTTGCTGGAGATACCGCAGGTTTTCAACACCCAGAATCTTGTAAGTGCGGAAGCAAACTTGTAGTAAAAGGAATCCACCTAATGTGTGAAAATGAGAATTGTGAAATCAAATCCTGGTATAAGTTTCATAACGGTGTTAATGTTTTAGGTCTTGACGGTGTTGGTGGTGCTATGACAAAGCTAATCTGGAAAGCAGGTATTAAGAATCCTGCTGACTTGCTAAACCCAACCAAGATGAGCAAAGAAACGCTTATAGGTTCAGGATTCTTTAAGGCAGGAAAAACACTAGATAACCTATTCAAAGAAATTGAGAAATGTTCTGAACTCAAACCGCGAGATCTTGTTATGCTTATGGGAGTTGACGGTATGGGTTGGACTACAGCAAAGCAAATTGGCAACTACCTCGCGGGTATTGATTACAGTTTCTCCGGTTTACAGAAAGATGTAATCGCGGGATTTGAATTAGGAGGTAAACGCCGCCAAGAATATAACATGATGGTTGAGAGCTTGTCCCCTTACATCAAGATAACTCTTCCTGAAAGGATTGCTGTTGACTCGATAGGCTGTGAATTCACAGGTTCACCGAAGTCAGCTGGATTCAAGACCAAAGAAGAATTCCTAATTTACGCTAAGTCCAAAGGCTATCATCACACAAGTTTAAATGAAGCTAAAGTATTGTTTACCGATGATTTAGGATCAACAAGTTCTAAAATGAGAACTGCTCAATCCAAAGGTGTTAAAGTTCTTTTATACAGCGAAATATAAAAGAATAGTTAAGCTAATGACATTCTAAGAACTTTAATCTTTACTGTAATATAATCTATACAATTAAAACTTAAAGACATCTAAAAGAAAATAATGACAAAACAAAAATCTAACAAAGAAATTGTAGCACTATCAGATTTTGAACATGTGACACACAGACCAACCATGTATATTGGTTCGGTTGAGAAATCTGAAGAAAGCGTACAGATCGTGGAGAATGGAAAACTTGTTGCAAAGAACAAGATCATATCTGTAGGATTCTATAAGATGTTTAATGAAATCGTTGACAATGCTTTTGATGAAGCAAAGAGAATGAAGGGCGTAATGCCTAAAATCATCGTTAAGATTAATTCAAAAAATAATGAAGTAGAAGTAACCGACACTGGTGGCGGATTCATTAACGCTGAAAAGGCAAACACAAAGACAGGGCAATCCAACGTTGAGACAGCAATGTCAATGTTAAGAGCTGGTTCAAACTTCTATAATGAAAACTCAAATGATTCTTTAATTGGTACTAATGGAGTGGGTGCTGCTCTTGTGAACATGCTTTCGGAAGAATTTGTTATTACCACAATTAACAATGAAATAGAGTACAACATTCAGTGGAACCGCTTTGAGAAAAAACGAGAAACCACTGACAAGAAAAAACGCAATTCACAAACGGGTACTACTGTAAGATACATTCCACGCACTGACATTTTCAAAGGATGTACTTGGGATAAAGAATACTTACACACCATGTTCATCTTTCGGGAGTTCTTAAAGAATCAAGACCCTGTTATCAGTAACTTGGAGATTGAGTTCTTCTTTGACAACACAAAACTTGAACTTAACCAGTCATTCTTGCCAGAAGACGCGATTGTGTTTAAGGGCAAGATGGGAATGTTTGTGATATGGAATCGATACGAAAATGCAACATCTGCTTCATTCGTAAACGGCGCTATATGTACGGGTATTCACCAAAAGATTTTTACTGACTGGGTGAATGACATCTTTGACTATACATTAGCTCATCACTTTTACGAGACTCTTCTTATTCTTAACTTTCCACCTAAGCTGGTTCGTTTTGCTGACCAAAACAAAACCAAGTACGCGGCAGGTCGTTGGGAAATACAGCACTTACTGACTGACTTTAACAAAAAGATTAATCAGTCTCTCAAGAAAACTAAGTTTTACGAAACTGTTCGTAAACTGATTGATGAAAGAACTCAAACACAAGATCTTAAAAACATCAAGAACAAGAAGAAAGCTGCAAGCAAACGCATAAGCGATAAGTACTTTCCGCCTTCACAAAGCAAAGGATCTCTTTTCATAGTTGAAGGTTCTTCAGCTATGGGTTCAATCTTACAGAAACGAGATCCGCGGATTGATGCAGTGTATTCGTTAAAGGGCAAGATTAAGAACGCAAGAAACTTAAGTGACTTGAGTTCTAATAATGAAATCATTGACTTGATGAACATTCTTAACCTTGAACCACGAGACGGAAGTAAATGTGCATTCTCAAACGTTGTCATCTCTACCGATTGGGACCCTGATGGAATAGGTCACATCGCTTCGTTGGTGATTAACTTGTTCTATAAGTGGTTTCCACAAGTGATTGAAACTGGCAAACTTCATATCTTAATTACTCCGCTTGTTTCTGCTGAAGTTAAGAACAAAAGACAATACTTCTATTCTCTTCATGAGTGGGGCGAGTTTGAGAAAAGCGGAACTCCTTACAAAAATGTTCGTTATCTTAAAGGGTTAGGTTCATTGAGTATACAAGACTGGGAAATGGTTATGGCAGAACGCAAGATGTTTAAGATTCGCATAGATCGTTCAGCTGGCAAATACATGGAAATTGCCTTTGGAAATTCTGCTGACAAGAGAAAACGTTGGTTAGAAGGGAGGATCTAATCCCTGATATATACTCTGGTCAAAAAAAAATCAGAGACTATGAAACACATATCATCATTTGAAAATTTCTTAAACGAGAATGCATTTCATGCTGCTTTGGCAAATGCAAAGAAGCAAGGTCTAAAAGAGTTTGAATTTCAGGGAAAGAAATACACTATAAAAGAAGATGCACTTGAAGAAGGCGAAGACCTTAACGAGGCTGCTAAAGACAAGTACTATACAGTAGACTGGGCACAAGAAAATGCAAAAGCCATCTACGATCGTAAAACAAAAATATACGCCTTTGCACAAAAAGCACTTGACGCTCTTCCAAAGATTCTTGAAGACTGCTGTCCTGGCAAATTCGACCTTGACACATTAGGCTTTTCTGAGAAGGGAAATGCTTTCTTTATCTTTGCTAATCTAAATGACCCAAAAGACCGATTAGGATTTGACTACAGCTCTTTAGAAGATAATGCAGATTTTGCCAAGTTCTTTGACATGGCAGGTACAAACCTGGATATGCCATCTCAGAGAATGTACACATCTTCTTTTAGACTAGATGACAGAAAAGCATAACAAAAACATCTATTATGAAACACATACACACATTTGAAAGCTTCTTGAACGAAGGCAAAGCCAACCAAGACATTAAAGTTGGTGATACTGTAGGTAATGCGGTACAGGGATTCAACTTTGAGGTAAAGAAGATTAGTGGAGACAAAATGACCGTAAAGGACAAAAAGTCTGGAAAAGAATTTGAGACTTTTATTGAAAATATGTACAAGTCTTCAAATGAGTCTTTGTTAAATGAAGGAGTCATCACCCCTATGCAAATGGAGATGAATGGCAAAAAACTCATTAACAAAATATCTGACGGTGCTAAATTTGAAGGCACGTTCCAAACCCGGCCAGAAACTTTTACAGTTGTCGGTTTTGGTGATAGCGCTAACGCTTTTAAGATATTTGAAGTAGAAGATTCTGCTGGAAAAAAATTATACTTAAAAGTATCCGTTATGTACGGCTGCAGTTATCAGGTAATGGACAATCCTCGTGGAAACTGGGATAGCGCTCAAATGTTTAATCTTAAAAACATAATCATCTAAGATGAAACACATAAAAAGCATTAACGAATACTTCTCAAACATCAGTGAAGGTATTAACTACAATGAGGGCGTAGACGCTGACTTATGGGAAGTAGGCTCGTATATGTTAGACGGAACCGGCAAAAACTCCGATGAAATGGAAGAGAAAGAAGTAGAAGCTGTTGCCGTTGAGGCAATGAAGAAGGCTAAACCTGTTCCACTTACTGGAATTATTAAGAAAGACGTACCACCTTTTCTTAAGTATGTTGCTGATGCATTCAAAAGATGCGGTATAGAGCTTGACGTGGATAACACTGTTATTGACAGCTCTAACTTTGCTAATGAGTTGTATATTCCGGTTGCGGATACTGAATACAACCTTTTAACTATGTTAGACTACAGTGAACTTGCTTACAACGGTTCAGAGTTTGTAATTGGCGGTGTTTTTGCCAGCGATGACGAAGGTTCACTTGACTATGTAATCAGCGACCTCAGCGACCAAGGTGAAGTTATGAAAGCTTGCACAGAGTTTAAGAAATACCTAGAAAATACCAAGAAGTAGATGGTCAAATCCTACGAATCTTGGCTTAATGAAGGTGGTAGAGATTTAACTACTCCAATCAGCATTGAACTTGAAGCTGGTAAAGTTAAAGTGTATGCTGATCCAGAAGCTGAAAATTGGTTAGGTGAGACTATAAGAATTGAGATTTATGAAAATCTTCTTAACAAGTTTAATAAAGCACTTGACGATAAAAACGACCAAGAATTACAGCTTCTTTTGAAAGATGCAAGAGAATTGCCTCTTTTTGGACAAGACAAATCAGCTGCTTGGAAGCAATCACAAGTAGATGGTGTTGAGCAGTTTAGAACAGGCGCTGAATATCGTCGCTGGTTAGCTAAGTATTGCATAGAAAAAATACAAGCTTTTATTGATTGGGCGCGAAATAACAAGTAAAAGATGAAACACATAATTCGCTAAAAGATAAATACAAAAACAATAAACATACAAATGGAAAAAGAATTGTTAGCAAACATAATACAGATTCAGGGTCAATTAAGAATTCTTCACTGGCAAACTGAATCTTACGCAGAACATAACGCCTTTGGGTTAATTTACGAAGACTTAAATGAAAGATTTGATAGATTAATAGAAGTTTATAGCGGTAAATACCAACGTCCTAAGTTTGGCGGGGTCAAGCAAATTACTTTTGCCGACTATGATAATCTTAAAATAGAAGCTTTTATTGAGACTATGGATGATTTCTTGACAGGTGCGTTCATTGCAGAACAAGATAGCGAAATTGCAAACATCCGTGATGAAGCGAGGGCTGACTTGATGAAACTTAAGTACCTTCTTACTCTTAAATAAGAAACTTCCTAAATGAGAGTTGATCCTTTTGATCTCTTTGTTAAAGCATCTGCCACCGAACCTGTTGAGTTTGGTAAAGTTGTTATGTTTTCCACGATGGACATGGAGCAAAAGCAAAATGTTCAAAAGAATATCGCAAAGATCTTCCAATTTTGTGACAGCCCTGATACATACTTAAGTGATGTTATTGAACAAACGCTTCCTGTATTACTGTGGGACAAACAGTCATTAATCGAAAAGTACGGAATAAGCGATACTATAGGTCATGACTTGCTTACAGCTGATAAAGTTTACAACGCCCCACACGGGATTGTAGTTAGTAAACTTGACACTCTTAAAATACTTAAGAAACTTGATTTTCCTTGGCTGCCTAAAACAGTTTTTACACCAGCTGAAGCAAAGAAAGAACTTAAGTTTCCCATTATTGCTAAAGCATCAAACACATATCAATCTCGTGGTGTAGAAAAAGTTTCTACAAAAACAGGATTAAACAAATTGGTTAAAGGTTTTGACATTTACCAAGAGCAAATTCAAATTGATCAGGAGTTTAGAATAGTTTTCTTTAGAGGAAAGAACACGGGTATCAGAATGCTTTCAGTTTTTCGTAGAGACCCGCTTAATGATAAAGCCAAGTCATTAAGAGTAAACGAAGCTGGAATGACTGAAGACAAACTCGATAACCGCGAAAAATCTAACTTTTCTTGGACGCAAGTAGAACCACAAGATGTTAAAGGTTTAAGCGTTAAAGAATGTTATCATATAGCAAAAGTTATTTTCGACATCAACCCAACTCTCAACATCGCCGGGCTTGACATTGCTATTGATAGAAACGGCAAACACTTCTTCATTGAGTCAAATTCTACACCGGGATTGTTCTCAAACATGGTCCCTCTTATCTATAAATGTATTTATGAAGACTATTACGGAATCATGAGTGAATATGCAGTTAAGAGACTAATTCAACTGTGTACATACTTTGTGTACCTTACCACAAAAGACGAGCCAACTTTTAGAACAGAAATGCATGTTTGTACAAATATGTTTGGCTACAAATACTTATGATAAAACTATACGAAGAATATAAAGACAGTTTGCCTGCTGATGAAATCAACGCAATTCAATTTGGCAATCCAACCCTTGAATTGTATAAAATAGCTAATGATGCAGATAATCATATTAAAAAGTTTTTTGTTGATAAAGGACTTGCCGAAAAAATTATAAAAGAAGCACCTACCAATTACAGCGAAATAACTCAGAATGACATACAGACCGTTATGTCAATGATGAAAACTGTAACGCCAGAAGATATAGTTTTTGCAAGACAGGCAGAAGAATCTTATGAGCAAGTCTTTTTAGACTTTTTTGCGGCTAAAGGCATAAAAGAAACTATGGGAGAACTGAAAGGCGTTGATTCACAAACTGAAGCTATTCTTTTTTATCTTAAGGAAGAAATTAATCGACCTAGACCTAATCAATTAGGTAAAGCATATCGCTTACCTCTTTTCCCAATTATACACACAGATGCAAATAGCGCATCTTACCCAAGTGGGCATGCAACGTCATCTTTTAATCTTGCTGAATACTACAGCCGAAAATACCCACTTTATCGCGGTGAACTAGAACACCTTGCTGAAAGAATAGCAGAAAGCAGGGTCAAGATGGGTATTCATTTCCCGTCTGATAGCGAAATTGCTAGATACATTGTTAAACTTATTTGGAAGTACGACCTAATTAGATACGAATAAGAACTTGGTTGCCCTTTGTGTATATAAAACACAAAATTAAAACCCTAAGTATCTTGAAGAAGAAAGCATATCCGCTAAACATTTCCCGGCAAATAGATACAAACTTTCGAAACTACGCATTGTATGTTTTAGAAAACCGAGGAATCCCATCCTTTTACGATGGACTAACAAACGTACAGCGTTTCATAATGGTAAATGCTCCTGCAAACTTTAACAAAACCATATCACTCGTAGGATCTTGTATCAGTGACGGTTACCATCACGGTGACAAGTCTCTAACTGGTGCGATAAACAAACTTGCTCGACCATTTGGCAATAGTGAGCAATTACTGGTAGGCGACGGGTTCTTTGGAACCCCTATCAATCAGGAAGCATCTGCAGCAAGATATACCTCTGTTAAGATAAACCCTGCGATATCTGAGATGATTAGAAAGAGTGATTTCTTAAATCACAAGAATGAAGAAGGATCTTGGAATCCTTTATGGGTAGATTTACCGATAGGTCTTACAAACACAATCGTAGGTATTGCGGTTGGTTACAAAACTACAGTCTTGCCGCGAGATCTTAAAGATATTCAAAAATTCCTAGACGGCAAAGCTAAAGAAGTACATCCCAAATTCAAAGGTTTCACTGGTAAAATTACTCGCTTTAAGGGTATGAACAAAACTTGGTTAATTGAAGGTGTACTTGAAAAGAACGAAAAAGAAAAGACTATCAGAGTTACTGAATTGCCTCCTCTTATGAGATACGGTGCTTTCTTAAAGAAACTAGATAGCGTTCTTACAAGTTACCCAAGCGTTCGCTTAACCAACAACTCTTCAACTAACATTGACATATTACTTAAGTTTACAGGCAACACTGCTGAGTGGGAATCTTTCTTAGACGCAGTTAACAAGTCGGTTAAAATGCTGGTAACTGAAACCCCAGTGTTTGTAAAAGACGGTCTTGTTCTTGAGTACGAAAGAGTTGAAGACTACATTACTGACTATCGTTACCGGCTGGCAGACTTGCGCGTTAAGCGACTAACGTACTTCTTTAATATCAACACAGATGAACTTGAATTCTTAAAGAGAAAAGTACAATATCTTACATTCATGATTGAAAAGAAAAAAGAAATGTGGAATGAAAAAGAAATCGATGAATTTCTTAACAAAATAACCAAAGGTGTTCCTAACGCTGATACTATCAGGCGTCGATTAAATGCTATCTTATTGAGATCCCTCTCCGAGGATGAACTTACAAGAACCAATAATAAGATTATAGAACTTACCACTGATATTGAAAAGCAAAGAATTGAACTCACAGAAGCAATTAAGGCTTACGAATCTATGGAAGATACTTCTATGAAAAGAGCTACACAAAACAGAACAAATTCAATAACTGACTTATTTTCCGAAGAAGAAGAAATCGACGGAATAGAAGTATTCTCAAACACAAATAACGATGAAGAAGACACCGATGAATAACAGAGGAATACCTGTTAAAAGAAGTGATGAAGACGAAGACGGCGAAAATTTATACAACTATCATGACATCAAAGTAGTTGGCGATCATATTTGGTTTTATGCGCCTATCACACCTGCATCAGCCTTGAAATTAAATGCAATACTACAAGACCTATCAATGCGTCTTGCGCCGACAGCATTCTCAAGCATGCATGAAGTTGGTCAACCCTCTCCTATTTGGTTACACATTAATTCTTATGGCGGAGAAGTCTTTTCAGCTTTTGCTATGGCTGATACGATACAAAGAATCAGCGCCATAGTACCAATCGTAACCATTGTTGAAGGCTGCGCTGCGTCAGGAGCCACTTTTGCTTCTATTGCAGGAACTAAACGCTTAATGCGAAAGAATGCTTTCATGCTTGTACATGAGCTAAGAAACGGTGGGTGGGGAAAATACTCCGAACTTAAAGAAGAAATGTCCAACAACGCAAACATTATGAAATCCATAAAAGATTGGTACAAAGAAAACTCTAAAATACCAGAAAAGGAAATGGATAACATCTTATCAAAAGACATTTGGTGGAATGCAAAGACTTGCTTAAAGTATGGGTTAATTGACCAAATCATCTAAAACTAATTATTAAGTATTGAATATAAACCTTAAATAAACAATCAAAAAATGGAAACATTAGAAAAAACAACTGCACAAAAGCTGGAACTCAAGTTAACATCAACAGCGGAACTAACTAACTTTCTTAAGCGATTCTCATCAATCTCAGGAAGTCTTCTAATCGAAATCGACAGCGAATACTTAAAAGCAAAAACTCACACGCCTGAAAGAAGTGTAGTCAAGTCTTCAAAAATCGAACTTAGCCGGGTATTCTCAAATCCTGAAGATGTAACTTCTCCGGTTATCTTAGGTGTTTACTCACTTGACAAACTTATCAAATCTTTCTCTCACTTTGAAGGATCTGAAGTTACTTTTAATCTGTTTACAGAAAAAACAGCAGACGGAACGGTTGGTACTGATATCATCTTAAAAAATGACTCACTTAAAATTAACTTTCAATGTGCAACTCTTCGTTTATTCACACACATTACAGATGAAATGATGGATCGTATCGGTGATGTTGCTTCTGCTGAAGTAAACTTCGTTCTTACAAAAGAATTGCAATCTCAAGTAAATGCTCTATCAAGTATTGACTCTGATCAAAAATTGCTTTCATTTAACCTTAAAGATGGCGAAGTTGCTGCAAGTGGAAAAAGCTTTAACAAGCACTTGCTTTCGGTTGAAAACAAAGATATCGAAGTAAACGTATCTGTTTACAAATCTCAGTTTGCATATCTTGACAAAGAAGACTTGATGGTATACATGAATGAAGACCGTCTTATATTCCACTCTATTGAGTCTGAAACAAAAATGATTATAGGAAAAGCTGATTAGATGAAGAACTGCAGAATTGATCCTAAGACCTCAAGTCGGGAAGAAATAATTGCAGAGATAAATCGTTTGGAAGTTCTTATGAATCTCAAGAAAAATGAGGAACAAGCAATTAAGATTTTCATTAACTCAGTATACGGTGCAACTGCTTCTCCATACTTTATCGGGTATAATGTAAAAGTAGCTGAAGCAATTACGCTGCAAGGACAAGAGGTAAGAGCATTTGCCGCACAGATCTTTAACCGTTACTTCCTTGAATTTTGGCATCGTGATAAAGAGCTTCATAAAATCATAGGTCTTAACCAAGTTAATAAAATAAACAAAGAAGTTTCCATCTACGGTGATACTGACTCTTGTTACATTACTTTTGAAGATGTGGTTAGAGGCTGTGATTGGGAAGGCGACCCTCGCCAGTTACTTAAACTAATCTATAAGCATCGTATAAAAGAATACATCGAGAAAGCTTACAAGTCTTATGCTGAGAAAACTGGTACCGAAAACATTCAGGTTTTGGAAATGGAAACTATCTCTTACTCCGCAATCTTGTTAAAAAAGAAAAAGTACTGTTTGGATCTTTCTTGGAAAGACGGCACAGGTGACGGTATATACTATGATTCTTTGCACAAAATCAAAGCGGTTGGAGTTGAAATTGTTCAATCTTCAACTCCTCTATTTGCTCGTAACAAACTTAAAGAACTTTTGAAAATAATCTTCAGAGAAAGAAACAAACTCAACATGAGAAAATTTGCTGATTTGCTGAAGCGAGAAAAAGAAGCCTTTATGCTTGATAACATTGAAAATATCTCTATGTCGGCCAGTGTTAATGATTATGAAAAAGCAATATCTGAAGACCGTAAACGGTTTATCATTAATGACCACTGTCCCATGCACGCTCGCGCAGCAGGATTCCACAATTACTTATTAAATAACAGCAAATGGAAAGGGAAGTATCAGCTAATTAAAAGCGGAGATAAGGTAAGATACTATTATGCAAAGAACAACGAAGGTGGTGAAAATGTATTTGCTTACTTACCTGGAAACTACCCGATAGAAATTGCTCCACCTATTAACTATGACATACAATTTGCAAAATGTATCATTGACCCAATTAACCGATTCATTGCAGCAACTGGCTTACCAGCGCTTTCGCCGGAACTAATCGTCAAAACACAACTATTCTAAAAACAAAAACTATGAAAAACAAACTAATTGAATTCTGGGGGCTCTATTACCCCGTCGTACTTGCCTTCATTTCTTTTCTCTACTCGGTTTCCCTTTGGTTCAGTGGGCAGAAACTAGAAGGTATATTTGTGGGAATTTGGGTTCCTTCAATACTGGCTTTTGCTATAGCCATCAGACAACGTAGAAACGATCACCGTAAAAGAAAATAAATGGAAAACACAGGAATGTTTATTGTGGGTACAATCATCTTTGTACTCTACATGGTAGGATATCTAATTATGATAACCAAGATGAATAAGCTTCAAGACAAGCCGACTCGTGAAACGATTGCCAAGGTGAAGAGGATAAAAGTCCAATCTTCCGAGAGACTGGTTGATGTAGATGAAGATATAGCAGGTGAATGGGTCAAGCATGTTAGAAAGAATTCTAAAAAACTAAAAGAAGAAGTATGAAAATAATACGCACTATAAGTTTATTAGGCTAATCTTTTCTTAAATGTAAATATCATGGCAAAGAAAAAAGAAGAAAATCTTTTAGACGGAATAGAAGGCAACATTCGGGCTGCTATTCTGTTGGCAAAAGCTGAATACGAAAAAAAACCGTCAAACCCGTTACACTCAGTAATCACTGATTTAGAACTAACTTTGACAGAACTTAAAAAAATCAAATAACATGGCAAAAAAAATTTCTTTCGCAGAATTAGATGCAGCACTTACTAAGATCAATCCTAAAGGCTCTATCATCACTCACAACACTTTCTCCAAAGTAGATGAATACATTCCAACAGGCAACTATCTATTTAACGCGCAATTAACAGGGTCACTTTTTGGTGGTATCCCAAACAGCAGATCTATTTGCTTCGCAGGGGAGTCAGGAACCGGAAAAACTTTCTTAACCCTGAATGCCTGCCGTGAAGCTCAGAGGATGGGATATCATATTATATACTGTGATTCCGAAGCTGCCGTAGACGAAGACACGATGAAAAACTTTGGCATCGACCCAGAAGGCGTTCGTTACCAACCCGTAAGCACTTCACTTGAAGTACGTCACTTTGTTACAAACTTGTGTGACCAATTAAAGAAAGCAAAGGATAAAGGCACCGAACTTCCAAAGATCATGCTTGTCTTGGATTCACTGGGAAACCTCGCAACTACCAAAGAACGCGCTGATGCAGCTTCAGGTAGTGAAAAGAAAGATATGACGAAGCAGCAAGATCTTCGTTCTCTTTTCCGTGTAATTACTACAGACTTAGCTGAATTTAAGATACCTTTCATATTCACTAACCACACTTATGCTTCCATAGGTTCGTTTATCCCAGGACAAACAATTTCTGGCGGAGGTGGTGCAATCTACAATGCTTCAATCATTGTTCAGTTATCTAAAGCTGGTCTTAAAGAAGGCGCTATTGGTGCAAACGGATTCGCTATGAAAACTGGTATCGTAGTAACTTCTAAACCAGCTAAGAATCGCTTTGCTCGCCCTCTTCCTGTTAAGTTTCATATTAGCTTCTATAAAGGTATGAATCCTTACGTTGGTTTAGAACAGTTCATTAACTGGGAAACTGCTGGCATTCAAAAAGGTAAGCTATTAACTGAAAAAGAAGTCGATAAGTGGTACGGTCCTGATGAACCAAATAACGAAAAGAGAACAGAAATCAACAAAACTCGCTTTGTTCATAAAGATGCCGCGGGTAACGAAAAAGTACTATTTTTTGAAGATAAACCAACCGCTCGCACGATTGCAGTTCGACACATTGGATGTACTGTTTCACCTAACGAATTCTTTACTTCAAAAGTTATTACTGAAGAAGTGCTAAGAGATCTTGATGAGAACATAATTAAGAAAACATTCATGTTACCGAACATCACTTCGATAGATGACTTAAGTGAAATATCTGATGACATAATGGATATCGGCGATGGCTCAGAAGATTAATCATAGAAAGCTTCCTGTAAAGTACGCACTTGAGATATACCAAGATTTGAAAGGCTACCCAAGTCATCAGGATCTCGAGTATATCTTGGTGAGTACACTAGAGGACCAGGATATGCTGGAGAAAGATTTCACAGCAGAATCCATTTGGAAAAGAATGAAGATTGTGTTAGGCACTATTAAAGACCTAAGAGGTTTTCTCGACTACCTTTCCGAAGATAAAGAAACCGCAGACTTTAATGTAGACCTAATCAAATCTTCAGCAAACTCATATAAGCTGAATAGCCACCGTTGGGTATGAACTATTTATCCAAGATGTATATAACAACTATATGGTATCAACACATTTAGAAAAATTATTCTATCATTACTTGATGGACAAGAAAGAGCTTACAAACATTGTAAAGCCTCGCTTCTTTGAGTCAGAAGACATTAAAAAGATATATGACTTATCAGTAGAATTTATTGGCAGGTACGGAAAAGCACCAACAAAAAATCAAGTAGTTGAAATTACTAAAACAAGAGGGCTGCAAGAAGACTTGACTGAGTCCAAAATTCATCTTCTTTTTGAAAATGACCTAAGCGAATATGATGAAGAATGGCTAAGAGAATCTTCAGAAGCTTGGATAGAATATAAGAATCTTGACCTATCGGTTTATGATCTTATTTCATACTTAAAGACTACTAGCATTAACGCTGAAAATGTTAAAGAAGTTGTACAAACCGCCAAGTCTCTAATTAATGACAGAAACAACATACAGTTTGGTTTTGATGAAGGCCTTGATTTCTTTAATCCTGACTCTCATAATCAGCCCACTACAGATACATTTAGCTCCGGTTTTCCTTATGTTGACCTTGTACTTGGCGGTGGGTTTTACTCTAAAGCACTTTTTTGTTTTATCGGTGAAATGAAGATTGGTAAGTCAATCTGGCTTGCTAACATGGCTGCTAACAGCGTAAGATTAGGTTACAACACTGCCGTCTTGTCCCTTGAAATGAGAGATAGAAAAGTTGTAAAACGTCTTGGTGCAAACTTACTTGGTATCACAATGAGAGAGTATGGTAAAAATGCTGAGGACTCTGTGGGCATGAAAAAGAAACTTACCAACGTAGGATATGATAGCTTACAGGTCCCAGGCAAACTTTACGTTAAAGAATTTCCAACTTCAGCTGCAGGCGTTCCCGATATTGAAATGTGGCTTAAAAAAATGGAAGAGTTAAAAGGCTTTAAGTTTAAGGTAATTGTTCTTGATTATGTAAACATACTTAAGAACTGGAGAAATCCTAATACTGAGAATATGTACATGAAGATCAAACAAATTGCTGAAGATTTAAGAGCTATGGCAATGAGAAATGATTGGGCAGTCATTACAGCCACACAGGTTAACCGTAGCGGTTTTGGAAGCACTGACTTAAATGCAACAAACATTTCAGAATCTTCTGCGCTCGGTCACACAGTGGACGCTATGTTTGGTATCATACAAGATGAAGTAATGCACGCAAACCGCGAGTACACATTAAAACTAATCGCAAACCGTGACGATGGTTACAAAAACAGTAGAAAAAAGTTCTTAATTAATTATGACCTAATGAGAATAATCGAAGATCTGGACTCACAAATAATCAATGACTAATGAAAGAAGACAAAATCTTTAATAACAAATTCAACACAGGTGAGATTGAGTACGAAATCTTTGGTAAGATAAGTGCTAAGTCAGAATTTATTTCTAAAGACGCACATGACGAGTTTGTAGAAAATCAACTGCAAGAAGATATCTATCAGATATTCTTAACATCAGTATACTACGAAGAGTTCTCGAAGAGCAAGAAAGTTTCCAAGAGTGAGGCTGCCAACATTTACTATTACTTTGAAGAAAGACTTCCTGATAACGCTGACATATCGGCTATTGATAAATTCATTAACATAGCCGAGTTTATGAGCATTCCCTATGAGGTTCTCTATAATGAATTAGCGCCTGTTCATAAAGAAAGAATTCTAAGAGAACTTGATACCAAGTATCATATCTTTTCCAAACGAAAAATTAAAAGACTATTCTAATGGTAATCGATGCAAAAAGAGTATGGTTAGTGTCTGACACTCACTTTGGGGTTAGGTCTAACTCAAGAGAGTGGATGGATATCATGGAGAACTTCTTTATGAATCAATTCATACCACTTCTTAAAGAGCACGGTCGACCGGGCGATATCGTAGTACACTGTGGTGATACATTTGACTCAAGACAGTCAATCAACCTTTATGTAATGAATAAAGCAATTCATATCATGGAGGCCATAACCAATATCATGCCCGTTTACACAATTGTGGGTAATCACGATATCTTTATGAAATACTCAAACGAGATTAACTCCATGAAGATATTCAAACATATGTCAAATATAACCGTCTTTGAAGAACCTACTATGGTTGAAACGCTTAGCGGTAAGAAAATGTTTTTCTTACCTTGGGTTGAAGATCACCACGATTTATCTGACATTGTTAAAGATCCTGCTAATTCTGCTGATGTAATGTTTTGTCACGCTGACGTGAAAGGTTTATCATTTAATCGTTACACTAAGATAGAAGAAGGTAATGATGTAGAGATATTTGTAGGTTACAACAGGGTTTATTCAGGTCACATTCACTTTTCACAAAAACTTAAAAACTTGAGAATGCTTGGAACCCCCTATGAACTTACTCGTTCAGATATGGGTAATACTAAAGCAGTTTGGTTATATGATCTTGAGACAGACCAAGAACAATGCTGGGAAAATGTTGTTTCCCCCAAGTTTTTAAAGTACAGATTAGAATGGATCATGGAGAAAAGCATTGATGAGTTACAAGAGCTTTTTTACAATAACTTTGTTGATATCTTAATCACGCCTCATTGGTCCCTTAAGTTTCCGTTCTCATCATTTATTGAGAACTTTACAGGCTATAGAAGAATCAATCATGTTATCATAACAGATGAAGAATCTGAATCTGTTGAAGAAATTGGCAATGACGGCTTATCACAAGAAATAAGTCTACTTACAATGATAGAAAATTATGTAGATGTTTTGCCTTACACAGGACAGATTAAAGAAAAGCTAAAAGAAGTGAGCAACCGCTTGTATCATGAAGCTCTTATAGAAATGGAAGAAAAGAAATCCTATGAAAATAACTAGTATAGAATGGAGAAACTTTGGATCTTATGGAAATAATACCCAGAAGATAACATTTGACGATCAGCAGGGTAACTTTTATCTGATCGTTGGTTCTAATGGCGCAGGTAAAAGCACAATATCTGATGTAATTAAGTTTGGCCTTTACGGCAAACTTGATAACAAACATTTGCGTGACATACCAAATCGTTTTAACGGAAATGCTTTTTGTAGAATCAATCTTGAAAAGAATCCAACTACATTGGTAACTATCGAGAGAGGCATAGCACCTAATGTATTCAAGCTGTTTGTAAACGGCATAGAATACGACCAAGCGGGTAAGAAAAACATGCAAGAATTTCTTGAAGATGAAATACTAGGAATACCGTTCTATGTTTTCAATAATATGATAAGTCTTTCCATAAATGATTTCAAAAGTTTTATATCTATGCGGGTCCATGATAAACGTATGATCATAGACAGACTTTTTGGTTTGGAGATATTGGGCTCTATTAAATGGAAAGTAAGGTATCAGATAAAGGTTTTGAAAGAACAAGCTGAAAGCATCTTAACCGAACTTTCTGTCTTAGAAAGAACGATACAAAATTCCCAAAATGAGCTTAAGAATCTCAATGAAAAGCTTAAAGAAGACGGCGAAGAAAAGAAAGCAGAACTAGAAGAAAAGATACGAAAGTTAGATTCTTATATTCAAAAAGCATCTGAATATCTAACGAATGTCAATAAGAAAGATGAAGAGCTCCAAGAATCTCTTAATTCTTGGGACTCTCTTAAGTTATCCCTTGAGTATGAATGTAAAGATAGACATAAAAAGATTAGTCTATATGAAGGTGGACAGTGTCCTACTTGCGAAAGCGATCTTACATCAGACTACCACAAGTCTCTTCTTGAGGAATATATTAAAAAGAATCGCGAGGCAGAGGAAGAAATTGAAAAAATTCGCACTGCACAGAGAGAAGTGTCAGAAAAGAGAGCAAAGCTACAAGAAATGTATGATACCATGAATAAGAATAAGATCGTTGCTTCAACTCAAAGATCTTCTCTCTCACAAGAACATAAAAACATTGACACATCGGTAATTGATGATAGTCAAACAGCTTCGCTTAATAACATCATCGATGACTCTAAGACAAAGAAAGATGAAGCAATTCATCGCAAAGATATCGAAGAAAAGAAAGCAAACTTTTACAAAATCATTGAAGACATCTTTGGGGATAAAGGTGTTAAGTTAACTGCTATAAAAAGAATCTTGCCTTTGCTTAATTCAGAAATTCGTAAAGTATTACAGGACTTAAACATGGACTACCGGGTTTCTTTTAATGAAGAATTTGAAGTTAGTATACAACATCTCGGCTTTAACGTATCTCCTGATCAATTAAGTACTGGTGAGAGAAAGAAAATTGACTTTACAGCTTTGCTCGCTCTTATTCGATTGATGAAAATGAAATTTGCTGGGGTAAACCTTATATTCCTCGATGAAATCTTTTCATCTATAGATAGCGACGGTATTTACCATATTCTAAAAGTTTTGCATAAGACTTGTAGAGAACTTAACTTAAACATCTTTGTGATAAACCACAGTCAATTACCCACAGAGATATTTGATTATCGTTTAGAAATCTCGAAGAATAACGGTTTTTCCAATGTCAAGCTAGAAAAGATTGAATGATATATACGTAAATGGGAGAATTTTTACATAAATACAACACCGATAACGTCCATTCACGAGCTGTCATAGTAGGGTTTGTTAACCTGCTTAACAGCAAAATCTTCTTTGATAACATCTTATCAGATACTTCTATAGATACGGTATACGTTCCGTTCTTCTATAACATGGGTGGCGATGAAAGATTCTTACAAGACTACTTTTTAGAGTGGAATGATTGTATTAACCCTCGTCACGCTGACGGAAACTATGATGTAATACCAAGAGGGATTGCAACAATGACAGCAAAGACCATCGACACAGCAAAAATGACTCACCGTTTTGTGAGAGGCAATTATGTTAAAGAAGTAAACGGTCAATTACAAACGTTTAGTGCTTACTTAAACTCTTTGCCTATCACAATGAACTTTGATGTAGAGGTAGAAGTAGACACCAACCTAGATGCTTTCAAGATTGAACAAGCAGTCATGGAAACATTCTATAAAGTACAAGTATTCTCGGTTAACTTTAGAGGATTAAGAATACCATGCCAAGCAAGCTTTTCTGAAGACTACACAGTAGACAAAACTTTTGAATTTACTTACCAGACAAATGCAAGAACAACTGTTAAGTTTGGTATAACTGTTGAAACTTATTACCCAGTCTTTGACTCAACAACAGAAAGAAGCAACTCAAACCGTGTGTCAGGGTTTAATCAACAAGATACTTCTTCTGAAAGATATGTAGCACCAAGATTTACAATTGAAACTCCTAACGCAAATGAAAAATACTTTTCAGATGGAATTCTTCCTATAACCTGGACAAACACTGGACCTATACAAAGAGTTAACCTATACTACAGACTTTTTGGATCTTCTACATGGGTCAAGTTTGCCAATAACATTAATAACAACGGAGCGTATGATTGGAAAATTCCATTCTTTGATATCAACGGAATAGAGATAGACAGCGAGCCGCAAAAACTTGCAGTTATTTCTGACACCGGCAGGGATGCAAAAATTAGAGCTATTACAAATGTATTTGGTTCAGTTGACTCAGTTGTTATATTAAACCAAGGCTTTTCATACACTAACGGCGATTCAATACAAATGTCGGTAATTGGACCGGTACCAAACCCAGTAAACCCGCCGTCGCCGCCAGATATTCAGGCTGTAGTTCAAAGTGGAAGCGTTACCGGTGCAACTATAACTTTTTCAGGTGCCGACTTTTGGGTAACACCTCTTAATGAAATTGAGATTAAGATAGAAGATGCAAATACCGAACTGACTTTTGGCTATCTTCTAAATACTGTTACTTTTACCGGAGATGTTGACAATACATTACCAACGCCTGCTAATAAGAGAATAACTAATGTGTTTCCGTCATTAGGCACCCTTTTACAAAATGGCGACTTGACGGGTAAAGTTGTGTCAGGACTGGGCATACCCGCCGGTTCTGTTATAGTTTCCTTTGATTTTGGACAAAATTACATTGAGATAAATAATATAGTTACTGGACAACACACAGGGACGCTTATTGAAGTAGAACCTGTCATTGGAAAAATTCAAATCCAATGATAAAAATGCGGAACAAAACAAGATATATACTACAAGAAAATAATCTTTGAAAAATGTTAAAAATCAAAACAAGAATTGAGGGATTCATATCTAAATCTGGATCAACCGATGCTATCGCTGCTTGTAATGAAGCACTTAAGAAACATGCTGAGTATTCTTACCTTAACCTTTCACCTGCTGATGCGGCGAAAGCAGAGAACGCTATAGCAGAATCTCTAATCTCTGCATTGGAGAACATACAAGAATCAGAAGTAAGAGAATTCGTCGAGATTGAGAAGAGAATTCATGGAATGAATAACTTAGGAGTTAAGAAAGTATTAGAGGCAGCAGCTTCTTCTGACTTGTCTAAACACCCAAGTTTATTATACATGCTTGAGAAATTAGGCAGCATGGCAAATCAGCCTGAGTGGTTGGTTGCTGAGAATTTAATCTCCGTTCTTTCACCGTATTCTTTTGAACCGGCTATTAAAGAAAGCTTAAATACTCTTACAGCTAACTGCGAGAAATACGCAGAAGATATTAAGATTTACAAAGCTGTTCACGAAGCAAAGAATAGCAGATCTAACTTTATCATGTCAAGTTTAGAAAAAGACATCGATACTTACTTAAACAGCAGAACTTCTACTAATCGTTCTAAGTTAATCGAAAGTTTAAGCAAACATGCTTACGATCCAACAATCAAATCTTTATACAATGTGGTTGTTGAATCTGAAAGATCTTTCCAATTAAAAGGAAACATAAATAACGCTCACATCGGAAAAGTTTATTCTCCGGTAATCGTTACCGAATCTGATGAAATCTTTGCTGTGAACGGTAAAGCTTATGTTAAGAGCGGTGAAAAAATGCGCCCTCTTGTTGAAGAAGAATACAAAAAGTTACCTGACTATTTTACTTTCTTATCAGCATTCATGAGCCAACCAAATGTTGAAGTTTCTGAGAATCGCATGAAAATCTTTTCAAAAGACAAAAAGGTAGAACTTGTTGAAGAATCTGAAGGATTAGGAATCTACATCAATAATAAAAAAGTAACTATCAATGAATTCCATGCGGTATACCTTAATTCTGGAATCTTCCGCTTTGATGAAAAGGAAGTTATTACAGCGGTGGGTAAAATCGTTGAGAACTGGGACGCAATCTTTGAACTTGACTTTGTTAAGTCGGTTTATCCTAAGAGCAATCCTAATCGTCGAGCTGATATCTTTGTTCTTGGCGATAAGACATACATCAATACAGTAGATGTTGCTATGAAAGAAAGCAAATTCTATAATGACTGTAACGCGGTTCAATCACGTAACTTAGTGTTGGAATTTGCTAATTTTGATTTAGGTTTAACTTTTGATACTTTTATCGTTAACGAAGAAGCAAAGATTAACAAACTAAATGAAGAGAAAGGAGAATACCTTTCAGCTATCAAACATCTTGAAGAAAGAAAGCAACAAATCGAAAATATAGCTGATACTGAAATTCGTGAAAGCGATGAGATAAAAGAATTGGTTTCTGCTATCGATGAAGAGATTTCCAATCTTAAAGATGAGTATTACAAAATTCAGAAACAAGTTTCTGAGCTTACTCATGTAACTGAAGGATTAGGTGCTGGTGTTGGTGATGAAGTCGAGTACTTAAAAAAAAAGCAATAGTCACAGGGGCTAATCAAGCCGACAAAACTTTAACTATTGAGCTTGAAGACGGAACAACTAAAATAGTCATCCCTACTGATATAAAGGTTGTTAAGAGAAAATCTGAATCTCAACCGGGCAATGATCTGGAATTAACGACTCAAGGCGACGGTGCCACCGTGGGCCTTAAAGAATCCGATGAATATGTAAAAGGAAAACTTTCCAAGGACTTCCCTGGCGCTGGCGCTGGGGAAGAAGTCCTTGTTAAAGCTGTTGAATTCACCAGCGGCGGTGACCAAGATGAGGTTGCTATCATGCTGGGAGGGTCAAAGAAATTCAAGGTACTTAAGAAATACATTGAGATCCCAAAACTAATTGAGTATGGTGTATATAATTCTGAGACCGATACCCAAACAAATCCTAAAACTGGTGAAAATAAACCCGACCAACTAACAGGATTTGTTTCAGGATTGTCTGACTCGGTTAAAGGCATCATTTCAGATATAGCTGAACTAAAGAAAACTGTTGAGGAAAACTCGGAACTTTCCTTTGATTCTTTAGATATCTGTGTTTCTGAACTAACGGCTTACTTAAAGAGTCTTGACGTTGAAACTGAAGTATCAGCCTCCGGAACCCCAAACTAATTAAATTTATGGCAAATTATGTAAACCCTGAAGAGTTTAGAAAAGAAATTCTTCTATCTAAAGAAAAAAATGAATTGACACCAAGAGCTATTGAAATGCTTATGCTTATGGCAGAAGGTGCTTCTAAAAAGCTAAGATATAAAGATGAAGAAGATCGTAAAGATTGTATTGCTTTTGCACTAATGGATGTTGTGAAATACTGGAGAAGTTACAACCCTGAAAAGTCAAAGTATCCGTTTGCTTACTATACACAAATCATAAAGAACGGCTTTGCTAAAGGCTGGAGAAAACTTCACCCTCTTAGTTCAACGGACCAGGTATCTTTAAGCAACGAAAATCTCTATAGTCTATAATGTATAATAAAGTAATCATTATGGCGCCATAATGATTAATAAAGTATTCATTATGAGTGATATAAAATCAAACAAGCCTACGCACAGAGGCGGTTACAGACAAGGATATTACAAGTTAGAAAACCCTGATAAGTACATTGGTGATTTAAGTAAAATCATTTATCGTTCTTCATGGGAGTTTAGGTTCTGCCGGTATTGTGATCTTAATGAAGAAGTTTTAAAGTGGTCTTCAGAGCCTCTTGGTATTAAATACACAAGTCCCATCGACGGTAGAGAACATACTTATTATGTAGACTTTTATATGCGTGTTCAACGCGATGACTGCTTCGAAGATTTTATTGCTGAGGTTAAACCAGCAGCTTCTTTGGTTCAGCCAATTCTTGAAGGTAACATGACTACTAAGAAACTCAAAAACTATAATTATGCACTATCGACTTGGTTAACTAATCGAGCTAAGTTTGCTGCAGCTAAACAATATGCAGAAGGTAGAGGTTACAAATTCATTGTAGTAACTGAAGACTTCTTATTTAGAAAGTGATGTTAGATAACGCGTTTACAAGATACAACAACACAAAAGATAAAGACAAACTTCGCAAAGAAGCATATCCTTATCTAGAGAAGAAATACTTTAAGCAGCCGTTTAAAGTAGAGGAACTCTTCGACCCAGGCGAACGTGTGTTAGCAAAGAAACTTAAGTTTTTTATACCCGGGCGCTTTTACACATTTAAGTATGATCCTTTGTACGCAAAGCAGTTGCCTTACTATGACAAGAGACCGTTTGTACTAGTTCACGGCCAGTCTACAACAGCTAACGGAAATCTGATAGTTCAGGGTCTTAACTTAAATTACTTTCCCGAATCTCAAAGATTTCAGCTTCTGTCAATTTATGAAGATGCATTTAAGAAAGACATGGATCAAGCTAAAGAACTTGTCTCTAAAGGCCAGGTAGGCTTAATGAAAAATGCTATCCTAAATTTACAGAATTGGGACTTTATCTCCAAGATGTTCGACAGAGGTGGGCAGATTGGCTATAAGTGGGGATTTAGAAATTACCTTCTTCCTAGAATAATGGAGCCAGTTCTTATAGAATTTAGCGATTATGAAATGCTTCCGTACTTTATACCCAAAGAGTTTATAGGAATGCCGCCGGCTAAAGTGTGGACTGAATACACCAAGTTTAGATCAGAACAATTAAAGAACCCAAGAAAACCAGACCCAGAGGGTGCAAAGAAAATACAAAAGAGATTTACTAAACCAGGAATGTAAACACGGATTTATCCGGCAAAACTAATAAAGAACTCATGTATATAAACATTGGTAAAAGGTATACACCTGAAACAAAAAGAATATAAGAAAATAGCTTAAATGCAAACCTACGACTAGGAATAAGGCATATTGATAAAGTCTTTAGAGGGCGAAAGAAGTTAAGCAGGCGGTTTTAAGTGGATATATACAAAATCAAAATAACAACTAAATATGGCTGGGTTCATTGATAGAATAGGCGTAAACCCAATTTTCGGGCAAATTTCCAAGAGTCTTAAGAACTTGGCAAACCTTGGCATGCGTTATGACGATATGGTGGTTAAGCAATCACGAGCAGTCGGTGTAACCGAAGCTGAATTTGGTAACCAGGGATATCTACCTGAAGAATTTTTATATTCACTAGCACTTTCTGATGTAGGTCAGAAAAAGTTTATTGCATTCTTTGACAAAGACTACAAGGCTAGAAGAGATTACTTAAGAAAATTTTCGATGAACCCAGAAATTGAGTTTGTCGTTGATACTATCGCTGATGAAGCTATTGTATATGATGACTCAAACTACTTCTGTTCACCGGATATCAGCAAAGTACGAGAGATACTATCTCCTGAAACACAAAAAGAAGTTGTGGTAGAAATTAACCAACAGTTCAAAAAGATTTATTCCCACTTTCACTTTAGTGAAGGGCATGATGGGTGGTCTTATTTCAGACAATTACTTATCGACGGATTCATTGCCTTTGAAATCATCTTTGACCCGGACGGTAAAAACATTGTAGGTTTTAAGGAACTTGACCCTATCTCATTAAGACCGGGCGTTGAGAAATCTAGCGATGGAGTTTACAAAAAGATTTGGGTGCAATATGAAGAGGTCCCTTCAATGAAAAGAGTTCTTCTTGATTCGCAGATTATTTACATCTCTTATGCAAAAGGTAACTTTACCGGTCGTGTATCATATGTGGAAAGAATGGTTCGTTCCTTTAACCTTCTTCGTATTATGGAGAACTCTAAAGTTATCTGGAACATTATGAACTCATCATATCGTCTTAAGATGGTTGTACCGATTGGTACAAAGTCTCCACAAAAAGCAAAGGAGGCGCTTGCTGAAATGATTAACATCTATAAAGAAGATATTAACCTTGACCAAGATTCAGGTGAACTATCAATCAACGGTTCTCCTTCAATGCAGTTCTACAAGAACTACTTATTCCCATCTAAGAATGGTGAATCTCCAGATATATCGGTGATGGGTGGAGAAGGTTTTGACATGAATGACCCCGGAACACTCCAATACTTTAAAGATAAACTTATAGAAGACTCTAAGATACCGGCATCAAGATTTGATAAAGGTATGGGTGGAGGCGGTGGTGGTCAGTACGCTGCCGCTGCTGATGGAATTGACCGAGAAGAAATACGCTTCTTTAAATTCATTACTCGTCTTCGTTCAATCTACCAAGAAATTCTTCTTAAACCGCTATTTATTCAAATGGGCATTATATACCCCGAATTAGCTGAAGACGAGCTTTTTAAGTCTACACTAGCAGTTACATTTAACAAGGATAACGTCTTTGAAGAACTTAAGAATATGGATATCATGCAGAAACGCGTTGACTTTGTTACCTCTATGATGGGAATCATGGATAAGAAGAAGGATGCTACTGGGATGGATGTTGATGTGCCTTACTTTACTCCTAAGTTCGTGGTCGAGAAATACTTAAAAATGTCTCAAGACGATATTGCTACTAATGAACGCATGATGAAAGATAAAGCGGAAACAGATCTTGAGGATATGAAACTTGCTCAACAAATTCAGAATGCTGGAATGGGCATGTAAAAAACACTTCTCAGTTCTATACCAGAATTGAGTTTTTTCCAGGGGCCCGGACCCCTGGTTTTTTTGTTAATAACTTTATGAAAAAAGTTTCATAAAAATTTGCATATCACAAAACTTTTGGTTAATTTTATACTATAATTAATTAATCGATATGGAAAAACAGATAACTTACTTTAATCGTCACGAGAACATGGATTCTAAAACACGTCATATGATTCTTGACGTAATCAATGATTTGCATGACTGCCCACTTGCCGTTTCCACATCTATCATGGAAAACTGGCTATACGGTGCTTTTGACGGATATGACTATTCTGATGTTGCAATCTTTTCGCATGAACTTGCAGCAATCACTCATGTAGACGTGGATCTTGCTTGCAGAATAACTGACATTTTTTCTATCATTGAAAAGTACCCAAGAACTACTAACCCAAACAATAACAACTTCTAAAACATAAAAACATGGCAAAATTTCAAAAGAAAACCCTAGATGTAATTGCACAACTTAAAGATGTGCTACAAACCAAAAAGTATTACCCTACCCTGGGGCACTTTTACCGCGAGATAGAAATCTTAAAGTTTCCGTACTTAAAAGATATTCCGATGGGTCGACGCTTAAACCCCGGACACGGTCGAAATGTTTATACGCAAAATCAATACGAGTCTATCGTTGAGCACTGCAAGACTAACAAGTGGGTGACTATTCTACCAAAGAATAACCGTGGATATCACGTAATTGTATCTAACGAAATCGCATGATAGCAATAGGTCAAGCTCTTCACGAAGAAAAAGAAGTTTCACTGGTTTCACCAGGTGTGATTGAGTCTGCTCTTTCAGAAGAAGAGATTAATCGCATACTAGAGATTACTAACAAAATCGAACTTATTGATGCTACCGTTGACGGTGAGTATAACCCAGAAGTTCGTTCTTGTCGAGGCGGTTGGATAGATTACAACGACGAGTCAGCATGGTTGTACGGAAGACTTTATGATTTAATTAAAGTCTCCAATGATAAGATGTGGCAGTTTGATCCTATTGATATGGTTGAGCACATTATGTACTGTGAGTACCATGAAGGTGATCATTACGATTGGCACGTTGACATGGCGTCACCTCCGCCGTTTAGCGGAAGAAAGATTGCCGTATCAGTTCAGTTGAGTTCAAGTGATGACTATCGCGGAGGTAATCTCTATTTCATGGCTGGCGGTATACACACAGTTCCAAGAGCGTTAGGTTCTTTCATCGCTTACCCGACTTATATACCTCACATGGTAGAAAAGGTATCAGCTGGGGTAAGAAAGTCTTTGGTATTTTGGGTTGGAGGTACACCCTTTAAGTAAGAACCGTTATACAACATTTGAATATAAACCTAAAGATCTATGATGGAAGACTACGCTTGGAAGCCAGGAACAGATTACGAAAAGAACCCACACCTCTACGAGATTGGTCGAGGCCAGCAAGGTGTGCTTATCTGTGAACCCTACAAGTCTAGGCTACACCCTATCTGGAGATTTAAGACCACTCGGGAAGCAGATATCTCACGCAAAGAAATCTATCAAGAGTTCTTAGGCTACTTGGAAATCGGTGACTTTGTAGGTGCTGATATGTGCAAGAAATACCTCCACATGGGATTCACTCGCGCACGAAGATATGCCAACCACAAAAGTGGAAAGAAGTATGACGTTGACGGAAGCATTCTCCCCCAAGAAATTGATTGGGCTACTAGCGAAAAAGCAAAGTCGGCCAAACTATTTTACGACTATTGGGTAGAAGCAAGAACCAATGGTCTTTACTTAAAGCTTAAAGCAGAATTTATACACAAAAAGGCAACAATATGGAAATAGAAAACAAAGAAGATCTGCACTGCCATTACAGTGATCTTCCATCTCCGATGGCATATTGCACAGACTATGATAGCATGGGAAATCACGGAAGGTTTCCCAAGAAGAAAGAAAAACCACAAACTATGAAAAGACTTATACGAAAGATTGCACTTTGGTTAGACGTGCGCAAAATGTTTAAGAGAAAGAAATCTATTTGGGACGTGTAAAAACTATAGTATACTTTTTGAATATAACTATCAAATCTAAAATTAAATGATCCAAGAACTATTCACAGAAAAATTCCGCCCCAAAACGTTGGAGCAAATGATCCTTCCTGAAAGGATCCGCAAAAGCATAGGTAACGGTGAACTACAGCAAAACTACTTGTTTTACGGTTCTCCGGGTTTAGGCAAGACATCTCTTGCCAAAGTACTAGCAAGTAACTATCCTTACCTATACATAAACGTTTCTGATGAAAGTTCTGTTGATGTTATACGTGAAAAGATTACTAACTGGTGTTCAACTATTAGTTTACTTGACGGCGCGGAGAAATACAAGGTAGTCATTCTTGATGAGATGGACGGTGCTTCTGACCAATTCTATAAAGCTCTTCGTGCTACTATAGAAAAGTTCGCAGCAACCGCTCGTTTCATTGGTACTTGTAACTACATTAACAAAGTGCCGGACCCAGTACAATCACGGTTCACATGTGTATCTTTTGACTTTCTTAACAAAGAAGAAGAGAAAGAAGTTATGGTTGAGTTTATTAAGAGAACCTGGTCAATTCTTAAACAAGCAGGAATTGCTATCGAGAAAGACGCTGTCATTGAGTTCGTTAAGAGAAACTTTCCTGACATGCGATCTATCTTAAACAAGACGCAAAACTTTATCATACAAGGCGTAAAAGAAATCCGGGTTGAAGATATTAAGCAACTTAACTACTCTTTCCGAGATATATTTGAACTTGTATGTGCTCCTAAACCCGACCCATCTGAAACTTACAAGTTTATGATGACAAATTACGGTGCTAAAGTTGATGAGGTTCTTGCTTCCCTTGGCGGAGAACTCCCAGAATACATTAAGGAAAATCAGCCTAATCTTGCAGGTAAGATACCGCAAGTTGTAATTAAGGCAGCACACTACCAATCACAAAGAGTAACTGTGATTGATCCCGCGATCTCTATGGTTGCCGCAGTTTATGAATGTCAAATAATAATGAATAGCTAATATGGAACTTGTAACAACAGAAGGGAGGATATGGAATTCTTCACTTATCACAGGATCACGATGGACTCCTGACTACAACGAATTGGTAATTGACTTTGTGTCAGGTGCTTCATACAAATACGGAGAAGTTCCTGAAGATGTTTACAACTCTTTTTGCGAAGCAGAATCTCAAGGTTCTTACTTTAACAAAAACATCAAAGGGAAGTATCCGTTTACAAAAGTAGAAAAAACAGAGGAGGAAGAATATGGAGATCAAGAGAGTATCTGATGTAAAGAAGTATATCAAGAGCAAGTACAGCAAACTTGATGAAAAGAAATTTGATATTGTTAAGATAGGTGCAAGATCTTATATGTACTTTGTTGACCGTGAAGGGAACCTACAACGAGAAATGGTTTTTCAGGGAAACATTCCAATGGTAAATGAACTACCTGTTTTGATGAGACAGTTTGAAGCAAACATCAAACGTATCATGGAGAAATGGAATTATTGTTAATAACTTTTTGAAAAAAGTTTCACTAAAGTTTGCATTGTAAGTTTTTATTGGTTAATTTTATACTATAATTAATTAATCAATATGGAAATTTCACAAATCATCGACAAAGAGAACCTTACCGTTCTAGAGAAACAATCGCTTCAAGCAATCATTAATGGTTTATACGCAGAACCTGGTTTCTCTGACATGGATGTAAACGATCTTGTTCGTCCTGTAGGTAAATCGTCTAGAGTATTACGCGGTGTACTATCTTCGCTTATTAAAAAAGGTTACATCTACATTGATGATTCTTGTTCTTCCGGGAACTACCAACTCATCTATCTTTCAGAATCTTACTATCACTTGCATCCTGAATGGAAAAATGATTATCCTTGGTACGAAAATCCTGAAAAGAAAACTTATGAACAATTGTATTACGAATCTTTAAACGCTTAATCACCATGACACACGCAGAATACAAACTTATAGTCAAGAAAGATATCAAAGAAAGTTCTGGTAGGGAAGTCTATCCTGTGAAATACAAAGTTGGAGATACTCTAGTAGTGGATGAACCAACATTCTTGAATCTACAATCAGGTGAAACTATCGAGAGATTTACACTAGAAGGCATCATTAGATTTGACAAATACAATTTTGAAAACGAAGTTGCATACACAGAATTTACTGTTCAATACGGGACTAGAAAATTAGGGCAACGCAAGGCGAAAGAACTATAGTACATTCGCGGTATATAAAACTAAAGTAAATTATATGAATCTTATATTCGACGGGAACTACTTGTTCTATAAAACGCTTTTCATTTTTGGCAGCTACGCAAAGAAAGGTAAAGTATTAAGCACTGACACTGACCAAGAAATGTTCATTCGCAAAATCGCGACTGACATGACTCACGCTATTCGTTCGTTTGGCAATCCCAGCCGTATCATTTTTACCATTGACTCTAAGTCTTGGAGAAAAGAAGTTCTTATTGAAGAAGGTGGTTACAAAACCAATCGCGAGAAAGACGAGTCTGTTATTGATTGGGACGCATTCTATAAATGCATGAATGAGTTTGGTGCTATCCTAAAGAAAAAAGGTATCATTGTTTCTAAAGAAGAACGCGCTGAAGGCGATGACTTGATGTACCTATGGGCAGAAAAACTTTTTCAACAAGGCGAAGATGCTATTATCATTACCGGTGACAAAGACTTGACTCAATGTATCAAATGTAATGGTAAAAACTTTATCGTTGTTTACAACCCAAACTCTAAGAGCCGCAAGATCGTGGCGCCTAAAGGTTTTTCTGAATGGCTCAAGAAAGAAGACTATGATCTATTTGATGCTTCAACATTTATGAACCGCAGCAAAGACTTAATTGCCGAGGCTGCTTCTGCAATTCCTATAGAAGAAATTGACCCTGATTACATTATCTTTGAGAAAGTAATCATTGGTGACGCCGGAGATACTGTTCCGTCAATCTGGACATGGGAGAACAAGGGAAAAACCTATAGGGTTACACCATCCAAAGCTGCTCGTATCTATGAAGTGATGCAAATGGTTAAACCTATTACCGATGTGTATGACTTGCCAAACAGAGCACTTGAGATCTCTAACGGTATCAATTCAACATGTAAGCAAGTTGCTCCTACCGAGGCTGTTAAGAGCAGACTAGAGAGAAACTTACAGTTGGTCTTTCTTGATGAGCGGGTAATTCCTTCTGAGATTGTCGAGAAATTCAAAGCTGCTTATGAAAAAGAACATACTTTAATCTTAAGCGCTCACAATTACGACATGAACTTTATACTTGAAGGTACTCGCTTTATCAGCGGAACTCGTACCTTTGAGGCAGATATCTTCTCGCAATTCAAACTTTAAGAATGAAACCTACGCGTGTGCATATAGAACAAGATGCTGACACTTTGGTAGAATGGTCAAGGGAAAACGAGAACATTCTTCATGAAACCGCTATGGACGCAACAGAAAAAATGTTAACTGACGCAACCATTGATGAACTTGTGGTTATAGAGTTTTATGAAAACACAAAATCACGGTACCCGTTTGCTGACATCACGATGCACCGAGAAGATATGATAGAAAGTTTAGACCTTGCGCAAGATTACTTTGTAAGCACTGAAGATTATGAATTAGCGCTAAGAGCAAAGAACTTAAAAGATTTGGTGAATAAAATATCAAATAGGCAAACTGCATGAGCGATTTATTTGGATTCATAAATGACATGGTTGCTAAACCCGAAGAGTTTAGAAAAACAAAAATGCATGAACGAGGAAAACATGTCTTTATGATTAATCGTTTATGTAGTATTGGTTTTCCTATTCAAGCTTCTTACTTTAATCATATCAAGATTAACCCAGGACAAGCAGTAACTTTTTGGCAATCGCTCTTAAGCCAACGTTACAGCAGAACTCCACAGTGGATGTATGTTAAAACTTCTAAGGCTAAGGCAGAAAAGAAAGCTGCACAACCTGTTGACGACGCTGTTATTCGCAAGTACTGTGAAATACACAAGATATCCCGAAGAGATGTAGATGACGCTCTTCTTATATTGGGGGAAGACTTCGCAAAAGAATTAAAGAATTTCGAACAACTAATTAAAGACTAATGGCAGTAACGCTTCCCCAACCTAAAGAAGCTCTTAAACTCAAGATTATTGATGAAGTAATCTAGCCTCCCAGACCGGGTGATATATAAAGAAAAGATATTCACCCATTTTGAGTTGCATTGCTACACTTTCTAAGATTGGAGACTTCGCTGTCTTTTCGCAGAATCCTACTAAGCCATTTTACTATGTGAATAAACTTACTAAAGTAGTAGATGATATCTCTGGTGCTGGTACTTTAAAAAAGGAGTTTAGGTGGAGTACTTCTAATAAACTAAAGACTTCTTGGATGGATGTTTCCGAATTAAGCGGAGCCATTCTTGATCCATGTAATGAATTGTATGTAGATTTTCGCTATACTTTAGTAGCTGGCTTTCCTGTTACTATTAATGACATATATGTTGAATTTACTCAGTGTGAAGACGCTGACGATAAATTCTTAGGATATCGCCCCCCTTTAACTGTTTCCGAGCAAGGAAACATCAGCAATCTTACAAAGATTGAAAACTTTACATTCAAGCCTTACGCGGTAAATGCAGCAGTTGCTTTGTATAAAGAACTGGCGTATACGATAAACCAAATGTTTGGTCATGATGTAATGTACGCGAGAGCGAATCCTCTCTATAATGGACGAGACTTTACTCTTCATGAGTGGACCTTGTATGATGTTGAAGATCCCTGCTGTGTTAAGGTATTGGTGCCAGGGAACGAATTCCCTGATAGCAAGATATCATTTAACCCAATGGGTCTTGACTTTGAAATGCCTTTTGAAATACAAATAGTCAAAGACTATTACGAAAGTATTTTTGGGGTAGGGACGGGACCACAGAAACGCGATATCATTTACTTCCCTATCGTTAATCGTATATATGAAATTGAGAGTTCTTACTTATGGAGAGACATCATGCAGCGAGAAGTTTATTGGAAAGTTTCTCTTAAGAAGTATCAACCTAAGTCCAACCGATACGAACCTACTGACTTGCGTGAACAGTTTGATAACTTAACATGGGACGCCGAAGAAAGATTTGGAGAAGAAGTCAGGGAAGATGAAATTAAGACTACTAAGCCTAAGCAATATGATACTAAAATCGGCTCCCGTGATTATGACCCAGTTAGATTAACTGTAAACGATGATCTTGTCATTTCACAAGGGGTTGTTCAAAACTACAGTATATACCTTTCAGAATCCCAATATGACTTAAGATCGATATTCGATATAGATAAACCTATTAATGCTGTAGTTTACCGAGAAAAAGCTGTATTCCCTATTGATGCAACAGAAGAAAGATCTTTAACGGGGTGGTTTAATGAATTGAAGCCAAAGGTTATCATACCTAAAGATCCTATTAAAGGTATCATTATGATTCCTCCTATGACTCTTCCTAAGCAAATTACATTTAACATACCGGTACAAAATCGTGACTATGAACCAGGAGATATAATCAAAATAACTCGGTACAATGGGTTTAGTTTATACGGAAAGTTTTTAAGTAAAGTTTCAACCATGAATGGTTTAACCATAACTATGGAAGTTCCGCAAGCTGTCTTAGATTTTGTAGCAAGTACTTATTCAACATGGCACTTGCAATCAGGTTATACTGCTGAGAAGTCAAGCGAAACAGTTTTACTCGACGGTTATGATGAAGCTAGTAACTCAGGTTGGAAGTTCTCTTTGTATGCTAGCAGATATTTTGTATTTAAGTCACCCGCTGAAGAACATGTGTTTGCTCTCCCAAACAATGTTATAGAGGGTTCATGGTATGCATTCTTTTTGAATGTAAGTAATTACTATAATCAAATATCTTTGGATGTCTGGATAAGAAAGTGGAACGAGACTGAAGTTACCCCACAACAAACTACAGATCTGGAGAATATATACTCAAAGGCTATAGTTGCTCCTGCAAAACCTAGAACAGCAGGAAGCGGTGATTACAATTACAGGTTACCTGCTAGCAACTTGCTGTATACTAACATAAGACTATTTAACAAAACTGAAACCGATCTAATGAAACAGATGACAATCTTAAATCAGACAATCGTACAAGATACGCATTATGCGATAATTATTGATAACGCTGTGCCGAGATTGCTGTTGCCGTGGAGCGGTAAAACTAAATAATATGCCAAGAAAAGATACACCAGAGAGAAAGCGAGAACTTGACTTAAAAGACGAGCTCGAGCGATTAATCGCAATCGACACCACCGAGGTTCAAAACGCGGTCCAAGAAGCAAGAAGCATTCTTCCCTCAAGAACTGCGTCAGGGTTCCTCGATTACCACCGTGTGAAGGAAGAATCTGACAATACATCGACTAGCATAGTCGATTCTATTGCTGAGTTTTATCTTGACCGAGATATCATATCAGAAATTCCGTATGTCAAGCAAAAGAATTCCGTGGATAAAATCACAGTTTCTAATTTGCTTTTTCAAATGAAGACGGCTGAACACGCTATCATTAAACTTCTTGAAGAAATTGACAACGGAAATACTCACCCACGAACTTTTGAAGTTCTTGCGTCATTACAAAGGTCAAAGATGGAAATTGTAAAACATCTCGCCCAATTTATGGTAATCATGGAGCAAAACTACAAAAACTTAAAAGAAGACTACCGCATAAAGAAATCGGAAGAACCTACTTCGTTATCAACCGGTGACTATTCTGTTGAGGTTGATAACGGCGGTGCACAGTTCAGAGGTGGTAAGCAACTAATGGAGATCTTAAGAGAAGCTGTACCAGAAAAGAAAGCAGAAGCAGTAATTAAAAGGGATAAAGATGTCGAAGACGGGCAAAGTTTGGAACAGTAAGAAGATTAATGAAATGGTCGGAAGAATAGATAGCGGTCTTACCGCTGACTTCTCTCCTTTCTATGATCAAAACACTGCGTATCGTGCAGCTGATGTAGTTTTTGAGTATTCACAAGAAGAGTTACAAGAATTGGCTAAGTGTGCTGCTGATGTAGTTTACTTTGGTGAAAAGTATTGTTTCTCTATGACAGATGAAGGGGTTAGGAGAATAACACTTCGTGATTACCAAAAAGACATGCTCAAAGGATTCCAGGAAAATCGTTTTTCTGTCATGCTTGCATCACGCCAGATCGGTAAGACTGTGACATCTTCAATCTTTATTGCGTGGTACCTATGTTTTCACTACGATAGGAACTGCATGGTTGTGGCTAACAAGTTAGCCACAACTAACGAAATTGTTGATAAAATTAAAGTAATCTTAAAGAACTTGCCTTTCTTTATGAAGCCAGGCATCGTAAGTGGTGGTGTAACAGGTATGAGATTTGACAACGGTAATCGTCTATTCTCACAAGCAACTACCAAAACAGCGGCTATTGGTTTTACCATTCACTTGTTATTCGCGGATGAGTTTGCTCACATTCACAGCAACTTCTTATTGCCTTTTTATCGTTCAATTTATCCAACCTTATCATCTTCCCAAATATCCAGGATGATTATATGTTCTACTCCAAATGGTATGAATCTCTTTTACGAGATATACCAAGGAGCTTTACAAGGAAAAAATGCATTTCATCACATACGCGTCGATTGGTGGCAAGTACCAGGAAGAGATGAAGAGTGGAAAAAACGAGAAATTGCCAACCTTGGTAACGAAGAATTATTTAACCAAGAATATGGAAATCAATTTCTTGCGTCATCAAGACTTCTCTTATCAAGCGCAACTCTAAACTTTATTAAAAGAATAGCAAAAAACTATAAATACGTCGAGATCGATGATCTGATAGATTACCCAGATCTAGCTGAGGTTTTAAAGTGGCACCCTGAATACGACCCGACTGACCTTAGTGTCAAAGACGATAAAATGATATTCGCTATAGACATTGGCGATGGGGTAGGTCGTGACTTCACAGTGATAAACATATTTAAGCTAGAACCTAAGTCACCTGCTATGATAAGGCAAACTCGAGACTGGGCTGATGAAACCAGCTTTTTTAGATTAAAGCAAGTTGGTATGTTTAGGTCAAACAAGTTATCCGTGGAAGAAATGGCTAAGTGTTTAGAAATACTTACGTTTAGCTTGTATAATCACGAGAACTGTAAGATTGTGATGGAGATTAATTTCAAGGGTAACTTGGTTTTCGAAAGACTATCAAGACATCGAGAATTTTATCCTGAGATTTTCTTATATACCAAGCATTCTATCGCTAATGATCAAATGAAACTTGGGGTAAAGATTCAAAAAGACAATAAAGAATCATATTCTCGAGAACTTAGAAATTTCTTACATAACAAAAGGATTGTTTTAACAGAATCCAAAACATTTGAAGAGTTGTCAGCTTTTGGTATAAATAATGCAGGACGGTACGAATCGCAAATGGGGCATGATGATGTTGCTATGACTTGCGTCAATCTTGTTACTTACTTTGACTCTATTGACTTTTATGAAATGGTAGAGGACATGTATGATAAAGTTGATGAAGCAACAAAAAAGGCTGTTGAATTGCGTATGTCAACAGAAGGAAGTGGTGAAGACGTCATGGATGTATTTCGTGTTATTAAAAACTTCGACCAGTCTTTTATCAGCGGGCAGAAATTTTCTTTTGGGGATAAGTTGAGAGGCAAAGGGCCAGGTAGAACTTATTAAAAAAATGAATAAACATAAGATATATAGAAAAAGGAATCATACAGGTTCGACAAAAAATAATAGTATAAAGAATGGCTAAAATCACTCTTGATCTTAACAGATTCAAAGCATCTGGAATATACACAATCGAGTTCGATGCTTCTGAGTTTATCGTTGTATCAACTCAGACAATCCGCTTGGTCGTTGGGTTTTCACGAATTGGCCCTTTTAACTCTCCGGTGTTTTTGCGGGATATTCGCACAGCAAGAAGAGTTTTCGGTACAATAGACTCTTCACTTGAAGCTCGTGGATCTTTCTTCCATCGTGCAATTGAAACTTCACTCGGAACAGGTCCAATCTTCGCATTAAACCTCTTACCACTAAACAATGTCCCAGTTAATGAAGGTGGAGACGCAGTAGATTATCGATCATTTGCACTTGCGGCAAATGAAAACAACGGTGACATTACTAGAGCACTCTACGCTTCTTTCTACAACAAAGAAAGATTCTTCTATCCAGACACAGATTACCTACAAGCAACTGTGGATAGCAAACCAGCTAACCGCGGTAGATTGTTTAACGTAGTAAACCTTGGTCAACAAGCGCAAAGCGTAATCATCAGAAAATCAACAAATGCTAGTCAGTACAATGTTACTGCTCAAGACTATTTTGGTGCTGATGAAATACCAACATTCGTTTACAAGTCTGACTTTATGTCTGATTATTTCGTAGACGTATTCATTGTACGCGGCGACTGGACTAACTTGCCTCTACTTGCAAAAGATCCTCTTTACAGCAAGTTCTTTGACTTACGTGGTCTACGCGCTGATCGTCTTAACTCATTCTTGTCCCTTGATGGAATTACATTAACAGGTTCATTTACAGGTTGCATTATACCTGACTTCCTTGATAACAACGGAAGTAATCAATCTATCGATGTAATCGTTAATCAACAAGTTGCTACAACTGGTTTATTCCTAAACATCAACCAAGACGTTCTAGAAGATTACGCCAATTCAACTTACAAGGTTGATATGATTGGTAATACTTTGATTAACACTACTGACGATATTCTTGACTTCTTGTCATACAACACTCCTATAAAGTCGGTTCTTTCCTTCACCGGTAAAGATGACAACCTTTTATCACAAACGACTCTACAATCATTTGGCCCTCTTACAGGATCTGTTGAACCATACATACGCTCTGTTGCTACAGGCGGTGCTGCTGGTAAATTTGGAAACGTTCTTGTATTACCTCGACCTATTCCAAGTGACATCATCTTCACACCTTCACAGTGGGACTATATTGCTTCTGTACTAAACACAAGATCTCTTGTTTTATCTAACGGTGCTTTAACAATTAACGACAGTGATACTCCTAATGACTACGTTAAAGTAAGTAACATTGTTGACACAGGAACCGACTTGTTGATTTACTTGTCAAACCCTGTTCGTCAAGATAAAGATTACTACAGCGCTCTTTACGGAACTGGTCCTGAAAGTGATTACATCGAAGAAACTGTTGCTGCAGCAGTTCCTACCTTAGCTAACACTATCGACATAAAAAGCTTTAGTAACCTTACTCCTGTTATCACAGTCGGAGATGTGATCTTGGTTGAAGCTCCTGGGTATACAAAGTACTTTGAAATTGCTTCTTACATACCATCCTTTTCTCCTGGTGTAGACCGAATCATCGTAAACACTTCATTAACAGTTGGCGGGCCTCTTTGGTTAAACAAATGGTGTGTAGCCGGTTTTGCTGCTGATGAATTCGCTGCTTACCAACAGCCTAGTGCTCTTAGAGTAACAGTTTGGGCTACAACAGAGGTAGGTGCTCAAGATTTGATTCCTAACCTGCAACAAGGTTTCGGTAATACTTTTGGTTACATTGCTGAATGTGCTTCTACTATCGCAAACGTTGAAGGTTTAGGACAAACTACTAATGCCGCAGCAGAAAATAATGTAACAATTACCGACGCATCATCTGGAACTGTTTACGGTACAGCTCATATCTACGGTACTTTTGCTACTACCGATGCTTACGATTTAGTTTTATCATCCCCTACTTATGGTGGAGTCAACATTCTTACTGCTGCTGGTCTAAACGCATTTACTGTATTAGGTGTTGCTGCTGCTGCACAAGTAATCATAACACTTCCCGGTGGTCAACAATTTACAGGATTCGCTGACCCAGCTGCTGTTGTCGGTGTTGATCCTACATTAACAGGTTCTAACATTGCAACTATTTCGTACATCGAGTCTTATCCTGGTTCAAAATTGTCTAAAAACATTAACGGAAACCTTTTAGTTGACGGAGATCGTGTTAAGTACGGTTCTGGTGCTTCACAATACAACTACTTAAACGTAGATTCTATTTGGGGTAAAAATATCAATCAGTACTCAAAAGTTGCTTACGGCTTACCAGGAACAATCGTTCGCCAGTTCGCTGATACAGCTTTACAAAACCCTACTACAAACTTTGCTACTCTTGATAACACTTACATCGATACAACAATTCAGTTACCTGCTGCTCTTGGTGAAAATGTATTTGCTGCATATTCTTCGTTGGCTAAAAACATTCAGTCGAACATTGCGATTGAAACCCCAGGACTTTACGGCGGCGGTAAGAAATTCAAACTTAGCCAAACAAATTCTGTTAATCTAGAAGTTGGAGATTTCGTTGTGAATAATGACATCGTTTCTCCTAAACTTACAAGAGTTACTTCTAAAGTTAAGAAATTAGATCCTGCTACAGGATCTCCTTATTTTGAATATACTGTAATTGAAGTACCTGGTACTACAACTACTTCGGGTATTTCTTATATTACTAAGTTTACACCGATTCAGAAATTTGCTGATCGTTTCCAATTCACTCAGTTATCTGGGTTTAAGATGACAGATTATCATATACCTGGTACTCCTGCTCAACTTGAAAAAATACTTAGTGTTCTTGAGACTACAAACATTGGTGAAACTCTTGCTTCAAGAGACGTGATTCAATTCCGTTACATCATTGACACATTCAATGGTGGTCTTGAGCCAGGAATGGGCCCAAAACAATACTTGAGTCGATTAGCTAAGAATCGTCAACAGTGTCTAGCTTTATTGAACGCCCCTTCTATGGCTGAATTCCAAGCAAGCACTGACCCGCGATTCACTGAATTACCTGACGCTGCTTCAGGAAACCCTAAACCAGTGCTTAACACCGAGTACATTTCTACAGGTGGTAACTTAAGCCTTGGTCCAAGTTATACTTGGGGTTTACCTGATGAAGAGAACGGTGCTAAATTTATTGGGGTCTTCACACCTAACGTTATCCTTAGAGAAAACGGTAAGAACATCAGTATCCCACCTGCTGCTCACGTTTCTAACAACTTCGTTGCTAAATTCGTGAACGGAACCCCTTATGCTATCGTCGCTGGTCCAAGAAGAGGTGTTATTTCTGACCCTAAATTCGTAGGACTTGAATATGACTTCTTGTTGAAGGACCGTGAATATCTCGAACCAGCAGGTCTTAACCCCATCGTAGTTGTTCGCAACGTTGGTCCAATGATCTTCGCTAACCAGACTGCTTACCAAAGAACTTTATCAGCATTCAACAACTTACATGTTCGTGACTTGCTTATTACAGTTGAAGAAGGTGTTATTGAAATCTTACAAAACTACTTGTTTGAGTTTAACGATGCTGCTACACGTCTTGAAATACGCACAATCATTGAAACATATCTTGATGTTGTAAGAAACGCTGGAGGTATTCAAGCATTCTCGGTTATTATGGACGATACCAATAACACTAACGAAATCATTGACCAAAACTTTGGTATCATTGACATCGGAATCGAGCCAACGAGAGGGCTACAGAAATTCGTTAACCGTATTACAGTTCTTAAGACTGGTGCAATCGCTTCAGGCGGATTTGCTGCAGTATAAGAAAGATATATACATTGAATAAATAAAAGAAAACTAAAATACTATGGCAGGATTACCGCACTATAGAAATTCCAAAGCCGCCATGGCTCAGTACGAGCCGGTGTACTTGGCACAGTTTGAGGTTACACTACAGCCTCCTGCTGCTGTTACAGGCTGGACTCTAGTAATGGAAAACGTTCTTAAAGTTGGTGGAGTTGATGTTAACCGTTCACCGGCAGTTGTTGAACAAAAATACAAATCAGCTAAACGTTCGTTTGCTGGTGGTATGGTAGATGCAACTACTTGCGATGTACAACTTGATTTCGAAGTCAACCTTGACGATGCAAACTCAATGTATTGCTACAAAGCACTTCGTAAATGGTGTGATCTTATCTATGATCCACTTACAGGAAGAATGGGATTGAAAAAGGACTACACTGGAGGACCGATGATCATCAACTACTTTAACAAGAATGGTGATATCTTCCGTCAGATTAAGTTCCCGATATGTTTCCCAACATCGCCTATCACTCCTATTGAAACAGATTTTGGTAGTAACGATATCTACAAAATCACCGGATTCACATTACGTTGTGATTACTGGGAAGAGACAATTCTCTAATCTTAATCAAACTACTACAAAGGGAGCTCTGGCTCCCTTTTTTTATTCACAAATTTCCCAAAAATAAGAACTTTTCTTGCCAATGGATATATAATTAAACAAAACCATTTTATATGTCAGAAGAACAAAACAACGACTTTAAAGAGCAGATTGAACGAGAAGCCAAATTACTTGCCCAGCAAGAAGAAGCTGCTGCTGCCGCTGCTGCTAAAAAAGTTGAAGTTGAAACTGTTGCAGAAGATCCCGTTCTGATTGCACAACCAACTTCACTTGGTAAAGCAGAGAAGTTCAAAATTTATGAGGAAGAAGATCCAATTGCTAATGAGCTTGGTTGGAAAACTGTTCCATTAGAAAACCTACCATCAGGGGGTATGTTTTACGAACCGGGGACACAAGTTGCTATTCGTTCTGCATCAGTTGCTGAGATACGCCACTGGTCAACGATAGACGAAAATGACTTATTAGGTGTTGATGACATGCTTAACTTTATTGTTGATAAGTGTGCTCGCATTAAAGTGCCTGGTAAACCCGGTACATACAAAGATCTAAAGGAAATTGACCGTTTCTATCTAATCTTTGCTATTCGTGACTATACATTTAAGAACGGTGAAAATAAAATGTTTGTAACTGTTACTAATGATGAAGGTCTTGAAGAAAGAGTAGAAGTAACTAAAGATGTTATTGATTACTTTAATGCAGATGAGAGATTAATGAATTACTTTGATAACAACGATCGTTGCTTTGATATTCGTATGAAAAACGGTGAAAATTTCAAAATGTATTTACCGTCTCTTGGAACAATGCTATTCATCAAGAATTACTTAAAGCAACGTCAACAAAGCGGTACAAACTTTGATAAATCTTTCGTTAAGTACGCACCTTTTCTTTTTCCGGATTGGAAAAGTGTTAATCAGAATGTGTATGATAAAGCTGTGCAAGAATCGTATACATGGTCATTGCAAAAGATCTCCGTTATGGATAAATTAGTTGACATGCTAGCATCTTCGGTTAAACCGCAAGTTCGCTATCGTTCAATGAGTGGGACGGAGGCCACTGCTCCGCTTAACTTTCAGTCAGGAGTCAAGTCTATTTTCCTTATTTCAGATATCTTTGGAGAATTGGTTTGAGGTTGAGTTCCTCATGCTTAAAATTCTTCGTCTTCAACCGTCTGAGCTTGATCGCTTCGAATTTTGGAGAGCAGAAATGCTGATGGACAACCTTAAGAATTGGAACGAAAGGGAAAATGAATCCAGAAAGCAACAGGAAAAAGAACAGCAATCCACTAGCGGCATGGATGATGCTAGACGCGGAGCTGCTGATATGATGAGAAACGCTAACCAAGGTTTACCTTCATGGGCGCAATCATCAAGCTTTAACCCCGGAAGCTTTAAAATGCCAAGTATGCCGAGTATGCCGAGTATGCCGAGTATGCCGAAGTTTTTCTAAAAATATAGACTTTCGCCTAAGACCCGAGACCGTTGTGTCTCGGGTCTTTTGATATATACAAAAATCACAATAGACAAACCCATAGATGGCGAATGCAGATGCACAGTATATAGGTCAACAACTCAATAAGCTTTTAGGCCCAGGTGCACCTATCAACGCGATTCTTGAAAAAATTGAAAAGAATACAGGTGGCAAAGGTGGCAAGGATGGCAAGGATGATGACAAAGGCAAGGAAGAAAAAAAGGGAGAAAAAATCGATGCGGGTGATATTGCTTCATCAGCAAAAGCCTTGGCAGAACTTATTAAAGCACTTTCCGAGGCAGAATCTATAGATAAGAGTTTAGGGTCTAATGTTGCAATCGTTATCAACGATATCGTAACTGCATTAGATGAAGCCACCAAGGAAATGGATACTGAGAAGATGCAAGCAACAGCTGATCTTATGAACGCTATCCTTGGTAACGCAGGCACGTTTATGAAAGACATGGCTGCGATGTCTGTCTTGACACCTTTATCTATGGCGGGTGCTGCTGGTTTTGGGGCAACAGTTGCGATGACTCTGCGTATTTTATCAGGGGTTCTTATGAACGCCACAACAAACATGGCCGCTGTTGTAGAACTTATGGGCGTAGCCGGAGGGGCAGCGCTATTCGGTCTTGCTATGGCTGCGTGGTTATTTTTAGCACCAATGGCTGCTTTAGGCGCATTGGTATTCTCTGTTGTAGTATTTGCCATGTTATCACTATTTAGTTTGCTAGCTGCGTCTGCGGTCACTAATGTAGCTGCAGTAGCAGAGCTTGTAGGTATAGGTGGCAGTGCTATTATGTTTGCATTGGGAATGACTATCATATCGCTACTCATGGTCCCTTTTGCGAAAGGTGCATTGGTTTTTGCAATCGTTGTTGCTGCCATGCTTCTTATATTTGGATTGGTTGCAATGGCAGTGCCTCAGCTTGCAATAGCCACTGCTGGTATTGCTGCAATAGCTGGTACTGCGTTCCGTTTAACTTTAACATTCATTCTGATAGGATTTTTTGCTAAACAGTTTGCTATAGGTGCCTTGGTATTTGCTTTAACAGTAGGAGCTATGCTCCTTATATTTGGAGCAGTAGCCAAGCTATTTCCCGCAGTGCTCACTGCCGCTGAAGCAATCAGCATAATTGCAGGTGTTGCATTTAGGTTAGGTTTAACATTCGTACTTATAGGTTTATTTGCTAAAACGTTCGCTATCGGTGCGCTTACCTTCATATTAGCGATGGGGGTTCTTTTACTCGTGATGGGAGCAACCGCCGCTTTATTCCCTGAAATAACGCTGGCAGCAACTGCTATTAACAGTATGACTAAACCTATCCTGAGTCTCACTGTTGCATTACTTATCGCAGGGCTATTTCCGATGAAAGTTCTTTTGGGCGGTGTAGTAATTTCGGTAGCAATAGCTCTTCTTTCCGGTGCTTTTGCGCTTGCGGGACAGGTTGCGGTCTGGATTGACTTTGGTGCTCAAGCGGTTCAAAAGATGGTAAACCCTACCATGCTAATTGGCGCTGCTGCTCTGGTTGCTGGTTTCTTCGCACCGCAGATAATTTTGGGAGCTGGTGCGCTTGCCATTAGTATTGTACTATTAGGTGGTGCATTTGCTCTTGCGGGTATTCCTGTTATTGCTGCAGCGATACATTTAGGGTCTTTTACTCTTGGCAAGGCAAGTTTCCCTTTAATGATATTTTCTGCCGTTCTTGCTATCTATTCTTTCCTCGACGCGCCGAGAGTAATCGCTGGCGCAGCAGCACTTGCTGGATCCATCATACTGCTAGCCGGCGCATTCGCGATATTTGGTATACCTCTTTTAGCTGCCCTTGTTATTATTGGATCCATTGCTCTCGAAACGGCAGCTATACCTTTAATGGTATTTGCTGGCGTGGTTGCAGTAATTGGTTCGTTACCTGGAATAAACATGGATAACATACATGCTCTCGCTGACTCTATTTCTGTATTAGGTCTTTCGGTAGCTTCTTTGGGCTTTCCTTTGATAGCTCTTTTTGTGATTCTTGGTGGTACGTCTTTGGTTTTTGCATCAGCGGGGATAATTGCTTTAACAGGAGCAGTCGCGGTATTTAATCAAGTCAAGTATGATAAGAAAACTGGTCAGCTGATGGGAGATATGATAACTTCATTGGCTTACGCAATACTTGAAGGCTTTGCTATCATGGGCAATCCTATTTCAGCATATCTTATTATGTACGGTTCTATAGCAATGGCAACCGCAAGCTATGCAATAACAACATTAGCGGAGGCTGTTGCTAAGATTGCCAATCTTGAAGTTACCTCAATGGTGGTAGCTAATCCTGGAACAGATAAAGCTCAACTTGTTTTAGGAGAAACTCGTAAACTCAAGAAAAGCGACTTTAAAGACGCTGCCAATAACATCAAGTTAATGATTACTACATTAACAGGCCCTTTAATGGAGTTTGGTATGGCTGCTTCAGTTGGTAGTAGTTGGTTTACAAAAGGCATTATGCAGAAGGGTCTTGAGATGATGCCTATTATGGCGGACTCTATTGCTACGCTTGCTGAAGGTGTAGCTAAGATGGCTAACCTGGAAGTAATGACCAACGTTGTAATCAACCCTGGGACAGATAAAGCTAAACTTGTGATGGGCGAAGTTAGAAAACTTGATAAGTCTGACTTTAAAGAAGCTAGTAAAAACATCAAGTTAATTCTCACCAGCTTAACAGACCCTCTAATGGAATTTGGTAAAGCTGTTGACGAAGGCAGTGGTTGGTTTACAGCAGGTTACATTGAATCCGGTCTTGAAATGATGCCTAAACTTAGCGACTCTATGGTAGTTCTTGCTGAGGGTGTAGCTAAGATGGCTAACCTGGAAGTAATGACTAACGTTGTAATTAACCCGGGCACTAAGGACGCTAAACTTGTCATGGGTGATGTTAGAAAACTCGATAAGTCTGACTTTTCAGCAGCTGCCAAAAACATAAATGCTATTCTTAGCGCAATCACTTCGCCCCTTATGGAATTCGGTAAAGCTGTTGACGAAGGAAGTAGTTGGTTTAGCGATGGCTACATTGAAATGGGTTTAGATATGTTTGGCAAGCTTTCGAGTAGTATGGTTACTCTTGCTAAAGGTGTTCAGCAGATGGCTAGTCTTGAAGTCATTGAAAACGAAGTGATTAACAAGGGCACTAAGGACGCAATGATCGTACCTGGAAAAGTCATTAAATTAAATGAAGGGCACTTTACAGCTTCTGCTACAAACATAGGTGCTATACTTAGTAACATTACATCGCCTCTTATGGACTTCGGAAAAGCTCTTGATGAAGGAAGCGGTTGGTTTAGTGACGGGTACATTGCTACTGGAGTTGAATACTTTGGCATTTTAACAGAATCTTTAACAACGCTTGCTACCGGTATTCAGGGGATGGCTAATCTTGAAGTCACTCAAAACAAAGTGATTAACAAGGGTACTAAGGAGGCAATGATCGTGCCTGATAAAGTGACAAAGCTCCAGGAAAGCGATTTCAAAGCTGCTGCTACTAACATAGGCACCCTTCTCTCTACGCTAACAGCACCACTTACTAATTTTGGTATTCAGCTTGAGGGTGGAACAGGCGGAGGCGGATTCTTTTCCTTTTTTGCAGATGCAATAAGTCCTAATTACATGCAGATCGGTCTTGAAGGCTTAGGCACTCTATCTGGCTCATTAACAGGCCTTGCTGAAGGGATGGCCAAGATGGCCAACATGGAGTTCATAACCCAAGAAATAGTTAATAAAGGGACACCTGACGCTAAACTCGTCCCCGGCAAAGTAATGAAAGTTACGCCGCAAATGATGGAACAAGCTGCATTAAGCGTAGGAGCGCTTCTTGCTGGTATGACTTCTCCGCTAACTGACTTTGGTATTGCACTTGAAGGCGGGACGGGAGGCGGCGGAGGGTTGCTTGACTTCTTTGCTGACCTAGTCAGCAAAGACTACATGAGAATAGGTCTTGAAGGAATCGGCACTTTATCTGGGTCTTTGGGAAGTCTTGCAGAAGGAATGGCCAAGATGGCCAACATGGAATTCATTGAACAAACGATTGTAGGTAGAGGGACACCTGACGCTAAGGTAGTACCCGGCAAAATCAGACAGGTTACGGAGGGCATGATGACCCAGGCTGGTAAGAACGTGGGTGCTCTTATCGTGTCATTGACAGAACCACTTACTAACTTTGGTAAGCAACTTGAAGGCGGTACAGGCGGATCAGGTAGCTGGTGGGACTTCTGGTCAGATTGGGTTAGTCCTGACTATATGAGAATTGGTCTTGAAGGTCTTGGAACTCTATCGGAATCTTTGGGAGGTCTTGCTGAAGGTATAGTAAAAATGGCTAACTTGGAAGTCGTTGTAAATAAAGTGATTGATGACGGAAAAGGCGGAACCAAGATAGTTCCAGATTACGTAAGAAAACTATCTTGGGTCGACTTTGCTAATGCTGGATCAAATGTAGGAACTATACTTTCTTGGATAGCCACACCTCTTACAGACTTTGGTAAAGCTATGGAAGAAGGCAGCAGTTGGTTCTCTGGCGGGTATGTTGAAAAAGGACTTGAAGGTTTAGGTCTCCTTAGTGAATCTTTGGGTGGTCTTGCTGAAGGTGTTATCAAAATGGCACAAATGCAAGTGATTACTCAAAAGGTAATTAACCCAGGAACTCCCAAAGCAAAGGTTGTTCCTGACCAAGTAATAACTCTTAACGAAGGGCACTTTGAGCTGGCAGCAGCGGGTATTGGAAAAATCTTAGACGGTTTAGCTGGCCCTCTTGGCGATTTTGGTAGAGCATACGCAGGAGGCGGTAGTTTCTTTGGTATAGTCTTTGGCGATGTTAAGTCAGGTATTGAAGCGATGGGTGAAGTAGCTGAACCAATTGGCGTACTAGCTGACGCAATCATCAAGATGGGAAGCGGGCAATTTGTTCAACAAGAGGTTGTTAAAGATAAGAAAGGAAATCCTAAATTGGTGCCAGGAAAGGTTATTAATTTCACTGACATGGTTGCTGACGCTAAAGTTAACTTGTATGATATCTTAACATTTTTTCCAGGCGCATTATCAGAAGCTGGTCATTTGGCACACGCAAACTATGAAGGACTAACCCACATGATGTGGCATCTTGATAATACGATAAACCCAACATTTGAATTGTTGATTGAAACTACTGAATTGTATTCTGAAGCTACCGCTGTGATTATGAAAGTTCGTGCAAAATATCCTGAAGTATATGGACTAGAATTTGCTGGAAATTCTCCTTTCATATGGCCAGTTAAACGTTACATATCCGGTGCTGAACTTATTTCAAAAAGTGTAGGTGTGTTGAAAGACGCCTTGTGGAATTTCCACACTTATATCAATCCTGGTTTACAAGAAAACGTTACGGCATCATTGCTTTATTACAGAGCAACTGATATATTTCAAAAGGCCAAGGACAAAAACATCCCGATGGATCAACTAATACTTTCCTTCGATGTAAGTATGTCAATACTTGGCAGGACTATGAAAAGAGACATGAACATACCTGCGCTGCAAAACCTATGGCACTTTACCAATCAGATGCAAAGACTTTCTAACATGGTCACACCATTTGAAAGATTCACAAAGGCGTTTACACAATTTGCTAAAGACATGGGTACATTCAGTCACAACTTCATGGTAATGACACCTGATGGTATAAATGCTTACAAAATTTGGACTGACGCTGTAGTTACAGTCGCAAACACCGACTTTAGTCTTATTGAATCCAAAATACAAGCTATGCGTGATATTGCTGCTAGCATCTATAAGGCGGGCGATCCGGAGATTCCTGGAGCGGATTTGACGCAAACCCTGGGAGAGAAATTAGGGGCTATAGGCAACACTGCACAAAACGTTGTATCTTCCCCGACCCCAGGTTCAATTGTCGGAGGCGGAGGCGGAGGCGGAGGCGGCGACGCCACCGCGATTGCACAAGCCGTTAAATCAGCGCTTTCTAACTTAACTGTACAAAATTTAAACGTTACAGGTGTAATGAATACATCTGACAGAAGATTAAAAGATAACATTAAACTTATAGGCGTTTCTCCGTCAGGCATTAACATATATGAATTTACATATGTATGGGATAGCAACACAAGATTCATAGGTGTCATGGCTCAGGAGTTAATTGGCACTGAATGGGAACACGCAGTTGTTCTCGATGAACACGAGTACTATGCAGTTAACTACTCTATAATTGATGTAGATTTCTGTTTAGCAGATGAATATATACAATATGAAAATGACAAGATTTAGTGACTGGGAGAAAATGAAGTATTCGGCTAATGAAGAGGCGAATGCTGACACAAGCGGGGCCAACGCTGAGTTACTTGCTCAGATTGCTGACCTCACTAACCAACGTAAAGCTCACATAAAGAACAAGCAAGACTTTGAAGCTCAAATCTTAGAAATCGACATTAAGTTACTTAAACTTGAGGTAGATAAAAACAACTTAAAAGAGAAGCGCAAGCAATTAGCAGGTGCTTCTGAAATCGCAAAGCAGAAAAGAACTGAAGGAAAGAATTATGAGCAGTAAGAAAAAGACTCCTAAATTCGATAAATTCGAAAAAGGGATGACAAGTGACTACACGCCTCCTAAATACGTAGTACAACCACCTGTTAACGACAAGGGTTGGGAAATGTTTTCAGCGGCTTTTAATAAACAAAAAGGATACTTTACACCTGGAATAAAGAGTTCTAACAAAGAACTCGATGAACACGAGTACTAAAGCAAATAGAAGACATTAGAAGAATCTTAACGAGAGGTATGGGTATTAACTCATACCTCATTCTTTTTTGTAACAGATGTCATCTACTTTATATATTGTACCGAGAACTAAATTCAATATCTTAATATAAATACTATAACACGAGAAACACATGAACGATAAAGACAAAACAAATTACTTGCGACAAAAGCTTGTCAGCTTCAGAGCTAACCCCGGCGAGGATGAGTCTGGTCCTAAAGAGCCAAGCACGAATGAAAATAAACCAGAAAAGAAAATACCGCAGCTTAGCAAAATCTTTCAGTTAGTTTTCATGTACCTTGCTTTCTATGGAGCACAATACATTATTTTAAGTAAGTATGTCAACCCAGAATTAACACTTAACTTCTTTGAAGCAGGTATAATATATTTATGTATAACATCCCTATTTAGAAAAGCGTGAAAAAAAGAATCATACTGATTGGAAAGTCAGCAGCCGGTAAAGATCACGCAAGAAAGATATGCGAGCAGTGGTTTGGTATGCCTTATCAAGTATCTTACACAACAAGACCACCAAGAGATGAAGAGACCGATGGGTCTGACTATTACTTTTTGAGTAAGAGTGAGTTTAATGATATGATAAAGAAAGGTTTGTGGTTTGAGTACGTTGTGTTTAATGACTGGTACTATGGAACCACACACGAGCAATTTCACACACTTAACTCAGTGTTCATTATGACACCCGTGGGTTTATCACATTTATCAGAACAAGACAGGCGTGATTCACTTGTCATATACTTTGATATACCGCTCGAGTACAGAAAGAATCGCATGTATGAAAGAGGCGGAAACGCTGATAGCGTAGACAGAAGAATTGAAGCTGATGAAGTAGACTTTAAGTTTTTTGAAAACTACGATATATCAATATCCAATCCATTCTATAAGATTGGAGATCTTTATGAAGCCATTACTGAATGGATGGACCTGCCTAACACAAACGAACTGTTGTTGAAAAATGTAAGCAAAATTTAAGAACTATTTACAAAACCGTTATATAAACAATAAATCATTAACTTCAATCATGAAAAACTACACAGTAACCCCAGAGTTTAAGACGCGAGCAACAGCTCTTTTGAACACTAAGAAATTTTCCGCAGTGTTCCCTTACATGAACCTAATCAACCGTGACGGTTTTAACTACAGCGAACAAGAACTAAATTCAATCGTCCAGTTCGTCGGGGAGTTTCCTTACAATGAAGTAGCTGAATTTTTCCAAATTCTACCTACGCAAATTAAAGAATCAGCAAAGGAAGAAATAACACAAGAATCAGCTGAGCCGGTAGCAGAAGAATCTGAGACAAAATAGTCTGAATGACCCCCCGAATAGTTCAAAAGGTAGACACGTTTGTAAATATACTTGAACAGATATCCAAGCTGTCTACGTCTTCTCGTCTCAAAGTTGGCGCAATATCGGTTCACCGAAAGTTTCAGAAGATAGCATCTTTTGGCTACAACGGAAGCTTTCCTGATGCGCCTATTAATTCCACTACAGGTACTGAGGAAGAATCACTTGATCCTGGTTTATCAGGGTTCATTCACGCAGAGGTGAACATGATAGCTAAATTTCGTGAGAGTGATCCTGAAAACTACATTGTTTTACTTAGTCACTCACCGTGTAGTGTATGTACAAAAGTCCTAGTAAATGCTGGGTTCAAGTACATATACTGGATCGAAGAATACCGCGAAACTAAACACCTACAAATACTTGACAATTACGGCATTATGTACGGTGACATAAAATCTCTCTACCAAGATTATTACACAACAATAAACCGTCGCTAAGTTGTTAATAACTTATTAGAAAAATGGTTTACTATATGAAAATTTTTAGTTATTTTTATACTGTAAACAAAAAATAATATATGCACGAAAAACAAACACTTCAAAGAATAGGTCTTAACTTTTTTGAAACTCGCACAGAAAAGGACTTCACCGCTGTTTACTACAGAATGAAACCTGGTATCAGTATGTACTTGCGAGAAATGCTACCAAACATGGACGATCGTGAAGAAGTTATCGCGACTACATTTGCCAAAGTCTGGGGCAAAATTCACCAATACGACCCTTATTGGAATTTTTCTACTTGGGTTTACCGAATCGCCCGCAACGAAGCTTTGCTATTCTTCCGCAGTAAAAAGAAAACATATTCATACGATGCAATGAAAGAGATGGGTATCAACGTTGAAGCCAAAGTGGGCTATGATATACCTGATTTTGCTGAAGATGAATTTGTAAATACTACTGAAAGATTACACGACATCGTTCTTGAAGAAATCAATAACTTACCAGACATGTACAAAGAAGTTCTTACTCTTCGTGAGGTTGAGAAAAAGAAATACGATGAAATCGCTGAAGATCTTGGCTGGAAAGTAAATACAGTAAGAACGCGCATACATAAAGCTCGCAGGTTAATCAGGGCTGAAATTGTCAAAAGAGATCCAGCGTTACTAAAAAAATACCAAGAAGCATTATGATTACATGGTTAAAAAATTTCTTTAAGGCTAGAGGTCTTCGTCTATTGTGGATAGACTTAAGTAATTGGAGATACGTAATGAAAACTATCAGAAAACACAAAAAAACCTCTGATTGGGAATCGTTTAATCTGAGAGCTGATTGGGTTGGGCGCATATACACGGTACTTAATCCTCAGTCCCCAACAGACGACGGGGACACGATTGAGATACTCAAAATTAAGTACGCTGATAGACTTAAACCAATGAACCTTTACATTGATAAAATTGGCTTAGGTTACTCAGTATCACCTGCCTACGAACAAGTAAATGATACTAATTCTTTTTTGATAGTTTATGTGCCAATCTTTAGTTACTTAACAGTTTGGAAAGTTTTTATCTGGTTAATTTTCGTATTAACATTTTTCTTAACTAAGTTAGATACATGGACATTCAGTGCAATTACCTATCTATGGGATCTTTTAATGAAACTCTTCTAATAAATAAACAAGATATATACAATGGACAAATCAAAAATTATGGAAACACAAGAACAACAAATTAATGCAAAAATCGTTTCTAAAAAAGAAGAAATAGAAGTTAGAAACGTCATGCGAGCCGATATGGTTAAGAAACTTAGCGAAAAAATCGAAGCAAAGGAAAAAGAAATTGAAAACAAGAAGTACATTATAGAAGGCGGTACTAAAACAGCATCTTCTATATTAAATTTCTTGAAGGAAGATGCTAGTTGGAAATTTAGCGAGGCACTCGGTGTGATTGAGGCAACTCGCCAAATAGAAGACGCGCAAAAGGATATTCTTAAGAATAAGACTAAAGAATTACTTATACCAGCTCTTGCTGTTGAAGCTGTTTACTACTTCTTAACCAAAGTTGAAGGTAAAGGCTTAACGAACGCAACTTCGTTTGTAAATGACCTTCTTAAGCCAGTGACTGACGCTCTTAGCCGTTCAAAAAATGATCGTGCTGAGATTGATCAATTGGTTAGAGATCGTGGTACTCTTGAGTCTGCTATTGACAGCGGGATAGATATCGAGAACGAAGATAGTGTGTTGAAAGAAATACAAGAAGAATTAACGAAATAACTATCGATGAAAAAGATTAATGAATTTGTAAGTACGCATGGTACTAAAGTACTTTTAGTAGTAGTCATATTGATATTCTTCAATACCTGCGGAAACCCAAATAAGTCTGTGAATAAAAGACTTGACACCCTTTCACAAAAAATCGACAGTCTTGAGCAGATAACAGTGACAAGAAAAGATTTACAGATTGAAGGCCTGAAAGTTGAGAAGCGAATGATTCAATCAACCGACAGAAAAATTCTTGATGTGCAGCGTCAATCTGCCATCGATGAAGAATTAAAGAAACTAGAAAAGTAATGAATACAAAAACGGTCAAATACTTTGTCATCGGGACGTTTGTCACCTTGTATGCTATTGTAAGTTTGATTTCTACTATCCACGTAATTGACTTTTTTAAGTTGTCAAACCCTGATTGGCTAGCAGTATCACTTGCTATTGCGTTTGAGATCGGGGCGGCAGCTTCTCTTGCTTCTATCATTGCTCTTAAGAAGATGAACAAGACTCTTATATGGGGGCTGTTTATCATTTTAACGCTAATGCAAATGATGGGAAACACTTATTTCGCATTTGTGAATCTAAATGATTACCAAGCCTGGGTTGACCTCTTTGGTTTGACAGATTCTGAACCTCTTTTCCAAAAGAGGGTTCTTGCTGTAATTAGTGGAGCAGTTCTCCCTCTCGTAGCACTAGGTTTTATTAAGTCTCTTGTTGATTACATTAAACCTAATGAAGATGATGACACAGATAACAAAGAAGTAGAGAAACGTGTGTGGGAAAAAGTAAATGAACTTCGAGAAGAAGGCAAACTTCCTACTCCTACAGAAGAAGATATTACAGACGAGCCAAGCGCTTTAGCCTTTACGCCGTATGAAATCGAAGATATGCCTGCAGAAGAACCTGATTACGCAGGAGGTGAAGTTGATCCTGAATTAATAGAAGCTCTACAAAAGTCAGGGGAACTTACGCAAAAAGATATTGAAAACTATAAAGAAAAATCTCGCACACCAGAAAGAGAGGGGAGAAAATCATTCATGAACCCTCAAATAATGCCGGGTGTGAATATGTAAAAGAACCGTTTATGTAAAATGTCAATCAAGCCACCTATTAAATGTCCACCTGACTACAGCATACTTGCTTTTAGAATTACTGAATGTAAGAAGGCCGGAATAGTCAAAGGGATTGAAACGCAGTTGTCCGTTGATCTTCAAAAACTGTTTGTACCAGTTACAAACTATGAAGAAAGGTCAATGACTCTTAAAGCAGGTGAGATAAAAAAGATTGACGTTTCAAGTTTAGGAGTTCAGTGGCCTCTTAATGAAAAGTTTGCATTTATTGCTAACGCAGATTTTTGCGGAGATGGCACTTCTCATTCTTACTCATTATATGACGTAGACTTAAATCTAATAGAAACGATATCATTTACCGTCGATGAAAACTCTGAGCCATTTATAGATTTCCAGACTGCTCTGTCTACGGCGATTAGCGGTTCTACAAAGATTAAGAACCTGGTATCATTCGATGCATCGCAGTTTGTCGGTCCCAATTCACCTTTATTTGTAACAGCGTCTAAGAGAGGTGTCAAGTATAGGCATGTATTTAGCTTTGACTTAGACGGTTTTGGCGGATACTTGCCATTCCCATTTGTTCACCCAGGAAATTTACTTGTACCGTATCTTAAGTATGAAAGACCGCGGGTTAAAATCATGCTAATATACCCAGATTACTACAAAGCAAATGTGCTAAGTTCATGTGGGTGTTTAGATGCATCTGGGGATATGAAATCAAATAAGAAGTATATTGAATACGCGTTTGAAGAAGATTACTTTAGAATTAAAAATCCTGGTTCTCCTATCACCGCTAACCCTATCCTAAATAACGCAAACGCTTCTGTTAACTGGACTTGGAATCAATCCAGTCCAGATCATATAGGTTATCACTTTGCTAAGGGTGATCTAATTAAAGCAAGTGGAAATAATCTAAGAAGAGGGTTAGTTAAAGAAATGGACGGTTACTTCTTTTCAACAGATATTGCTATAGGAGATAGCTTTCCTGCTTTAACGCAAACACTCTCACATGTATGGTCGCCCTCAGTCGTAACGTGGAGAAACATGGGTGATTTCTACTTACATACTACAGCGCAAGATATCACAGACACAGACAAGTTATACATAGAGTCATTGTGGCTTAAGAACCCACATGATTATGACTTACCTATCAAAATTATGTTAGCTAGTTAATGTATTACACAGATCAACAGCTTGACGAAGGAGTTGCTATTGCGGGCGGAGGATACACCATAAGTTGGGGGGATCTTGATGCAGCATATTGGAATTTACCAACTGAAAAACAATACTATGAGACTCTGTATATCATAGATCAGGGTAGTGATAGGACTATCAAAAGGCTTCCCGCAAATAGGCTACATACTTATGTTAGAAGTGAAGAATATCTCAATGTTGCTATTGAAGCTGTTGAAAGTCACTTACAAAAGAAAATGACTATAGAAGAAATTCCTATAATGCCCGAGGGAGAAGATGTTGCAGTAAATACATATATAACCAGTATAGGTGGAGAAAATGCACTAGATGCTGACTTACTTACTGCAAAATGGAAAGTAATAGGCACATGGGCAAGAAAAAACATTCTTGATGTAAACGATGCTTCATACTTAAAATTAGAGAGAGACGGTGTCTTTCTTATAGATGAAAATACATTCTTGGTACTATGACAGGGCCTTTTCGCAACAAAACAATTTATGACCTACCTTTACTTAACTCTATTTCTACCGGTGATTTCATTTTAGTAGGTAAAGGTGACGGTAGCGGATTGGCTACCATTGAGAGATCCTTTTTTGGCATAGGACGCACTGGACCCACTGGAGCGACTGGACCCACTGGTGTGACTGGACCCACTGGTGTGACTGGACCCACTGGACCCACTGGACCCACTGGACCCACTGGTGTGACTGGACCTACTGGAGTGACTGGACCGACTGGAGCTTCTTCAACAGTAGCTGGGCCTACTGGCCCAACCGGACCTAGTGGAGTGACTGGACCGACTGGAGCTTCTTCAACAGTAGCTGGGCCTACTGGCCCAACCGGACCTACTGCGCCTGGACCTACTGGACCTACTGGGCCTACTGGGCCTACTGGGCCTACAGGTATAGCTGGTCCTGGAGGCGCTTCAAATCTTCAGTCATGTAAGATTAACATTAACGGAACTTCAGGTTTATCTAATACTAATAATGGTGTTGATTTCTTAGTGCCATTTAACGGTACGGCATATAACACATCACCTGGAGATTTTATAGTATCCGGGTCAAAGATACAAATTGTTAATGCAGGCCGATACTTAATACTTGCAAGATACTCGAGTTATGATCTCACATCTGCTACAAACTTTATGAGAATTACAATTAGCTATTCAACCTTAAACAATGATATTGGTAATAAAGATGAACATCTAAATACTGGTTTTATCGGAACTACGCTTAACGGGGAGGCCACTAAACAAGGCGTTCATACTTTTCTTGCATCTGGTGGTGAATATATTGGTCTTGTTGCTTTTCACGTAGGAGCAAATGGAGGCGGAGGTGGAAACCAAGGGTACCCAGTATCTGATAATACGTTCTTTAACCAGCCATACTTAGAGATTGTAAAGCTTTCATAGAGTAAGTTTTTATACAATCAATCCACAAGATATATACTCAAAATAGAAATACAATAAGACATGATATACACAAGAATTTACCCTATGGCTGCAAGGTCTTATGCCCAGCAAACTGTAAAAGGGCGCTGCACTGTTACCGCCAGTTCTTCGGATATATCCGTAAGTGATGCAGCTTATGCTGCGGCATTAGCTGGTTATGTTGTAACCATTTATCAAGGAGATACATCCGACATTTTTGCAAGTTATCAAGTTGATGCATTAGTTGCACCTAATAGTTTAACACTGAAGACTATTACCGGAGCGGCGTGGACAGCACCAGCTGGATCCTCCGGACAATACGATTTTTTATTATTTGATCCTGATGCACCCAGCGCTAATGATTTTACACCAGCGGCTTTAGTATTTTCTACTGTTCCTGGTTCCGTTGGTTCTGGGGATGAGATGGAAGTTATTCTTGCTTCAGGACAGTACGCGGTATTACCTGGAGATATTTTTGTAGCAGGAGCAATATATGCAATTTCCATAAAGGAAATTCTAAATCCGGGTACTGCTAGAGGGTACTTACTTGGAAATGACGGTCTTAACGGGCGATCATTTATCTAAGAAAAAGATTTTTACAAAAAAGGTTTTGAAATATGGACCTTATAGACAGAGCCATTAGCAGAGTCATTAATATGATTGACTGGGCTAAGATAAAAGGCTACCATAAGAAACTTGGTATACTTTGGGAATTTGAGCATGATAAACAAATCATTCACAGAACACCAAACATACCAGAATTAAAAGAAGAACTAAGAAGTCTTCTCAATCATATGAATGAGGAACACCTTAACTACATTTCACATGGTAGTTGGGTAGTTTTCTGGGAGCGAGAGAGATCTAGCATAGGTGACATAAGAGTCATTTTCCGAATAATGGATTTTCACTTTGAGGAAAACCTCCAGTCACGAGAATCTATGGAAGCTGCTCTTAAACAAGCGATTGAGAGAGAAGACTATGAATACGCAGCTATCTTACGAGATGTGCTAAATAAAGAAAAAGAAAACCCGACTGAGTAGTGGCTGGAAAAACTAACCTTATAACATCGTTTGTTCGTAGAATTAACAAGTACTTTAATTCTACCGCAGAATCTTGGCCTAGACCAAAGAGCGCTATACCTGGGACAAACCACGTTGATAACCCTACAGACTTCGGCGGTAGAACCATTTATCGTGGAGAAGAGATCGTTGATTTTGATAAAGGTAAACTTTATACACAAGACGGCGCTGAGATTATTCAGCCTAATACCGAACCCTCAATTTTATCAGGCCTAAAGGTACAAAAGCCTAATGTTGTAGCAGCAGTAGGAGCAGCAACGTGGGTGCAAGTTGAGACAGGTGTTGGTAGAATATACGGAAGAAACTATTACCATGAACAAGCCTTAATTAACGGAGACATACAAATCGTCGATAACACCTACGTAAACAAAGCGCGGATTGATATTGTATATCTAGAAAGCGGATTCCCATCTCCCGCTCCACCGGCGATGGTACCTGGGACATCAGGCACGGAATACTTAGGAGCAATTGGTGCTGTTCAAGGGATACCGTATAACACAGGTCGTGCTACTACTTTCATGGCTTCAGGAACAGCTGGAAACTCCATTCTTGACGTAAGTAATTTGGCTGGTTTAGGAACAGGGACAATTAACATCGGCGACATTATTATTGGACCGGGGCTTGGGATTGGCGTTACTGCTTCAGCCATTGGTTATACTGGTGCGGGGGTAATTGATACAGTTGATGTTTCTCCAGCAACTTTAAGTTTAAGTCCTGTTGATAACTCTTTTGCGGTTGCATATACTAACGGAACCCTTTATGCTTTTGTTGGTAATACTGTAGCAGGAGTTAACTCTATTACCAATGTACACCCAATGCCTGGCGTTACCGGAGACATTGTTATAGGTAACGGAATTCCGCTAGGAACTTATGTAACAAACATATCAGGGACTACAATTACGCTTAGTGAAAATGCTACGCTTTCTAACAGCAGTACCATATTTTCAATTGGTGATGTAGCTGATCATTTAATATATGATACCTATTCTCCTTGGCCTATTCTTAGCGATGACAAACTATTCTTGGGGTTAGTTTACGTTCCCCCTTCATACACATCTGCAAGTTCTACTCACGAGTTAAGACCGTGGAGTTGGAGCGATGCATGGCAAACTTTTGACGCACCTAACCATAGTCCACAAAATCTTATTAAAGATTGGAGAGATAAGGTAGATTATTACCAGGCTGACATTTCTTATGTATCAGACCAATTCTTGATCGATAGATTTAATCACACTTTATTTCAGGTAGTACGCAATCACTACAGTTATTCCCTGGCGCAATCAATTTTAGACGGAGATATCATAAGGATTTACGGTTTCGGTGGAGGTCCTATCGGTGCTACGGGTGGAACAGGAGGTACTGGACCCACTGGACCCACTGGACCCACTGGACCCACGGGTGCTACAGGCCCTCAAGGTGTTACAGGACCTACGGGACCCACGGGTTCTCAAGGAGTTACAGGCCCTACGGGTGCTACAGGCCCTACGGGTGCTACAGGACCCACGGGTGCTACAGGCCCTACTGGACGCACTGGACCCACTGGACCCACTGGACCCACTGGACCCACTGGTGTGACTGGAGCGACTGGACCCGCAGGATCAGCACTAAGAGTCATTGATATTCCAGCCTATTTACCTGAAGGTGGAGAATGGGACCACAACCCACTACCGCCCGGTGCTACTGCTAATGTCCAGTGGGACCGAAACCCTCGCGTGAATAACGGATTTTCTTGGCTTGGTGTGAATGATTATGTCACTGTGCCGGCGACAGGCACTTACTTTATTACATATAACTTAAACTACGCAGGCTTCTTAAAAGCTGAACTCTTGGTTAATGACCTGCCGATGTTTCCGCTGACAGATGGTGTAGTTCACACACTTGAAAATCACAAAGGCCAGAGTGTTGACTTAATAGGAAACGGACCTTGGTCATGCGGAACGAATTCGCTATCACGAGTACCGTTTTTTATAGTTAGTGCTACCACTAACAGATTCATAGATCCTACTACTCTATTTCACGTAACATACGATTCCGTCGATGATGAATATGACATTACCCTGATTACGCCAGGATCTAACCCACCTTTGGGTCATAAGTTCTATACCTTACAAAGCAACAGCTTTGGTCCTACTAGCAGCGTTGATAATTACACAGGTCCTAAATCACAGGTAAATGTTTCGGTTGCCTTAGAACTCGACACTGGTGATTTGATATCTGTCAAGTTAACAAACTTGATACCAATCGCAAGCGCTGGTTTTAATAGTTTATACTACGGAACACCGCTTTCGTCTAACATAATTGTATTTGAACTTACTGGAGCGGTTGGACCTACTGGGCCAACCGGCAGTAGTGGAACAGGAACTTGCTGTGACATACTTGCGATTTCAGAAAGCGATTTTAGTACAGCTAAGAACGGCTCTTCATTAACGCCTGGACAAAGATATCGCATATACGACGCAGGTTATACAGGCGGCGCACCAGGCACATCATCTGATGACGGTGTTTCTGGTTTCTTTACAACAGCTATCACAGCTGACACATATGAAGTTGAAGGTGTGTGGCAGTTCTATCAAGGCGCTCCTAACCGTTTTGCTATAGGTTGGACCTTTGATGATGCTATAACCACTGGATCTACGCTTGATGAACTATCGGTTGACGGAAGTTTGTTAAACGCTAATCCTATAGGTTACACAGGATCCGGTGGTGCTTCACCTGCTGCTAATGTAGAACAGTTCATTGATGATTTAACAGCAGACATTAATGCAAATTCGCTTTCAGATTACACCGTCATGAATTCTGGCTACGGTTCCGCTTCGTCGAAGGGTTGGGGCTACATTTTATTAGAGTCAAAAACAAATACAGCGTCGCTTAATTCTCAAACTGTGGCAACATCAATAACCGGTAGTAGTATCAATACGGGCGACCAATTAAATGTTACACCAGAAAACGGGCGAGATGAAACTCTGATTTCTTTAGAAGCTAACTATGAATGTAGTACAGGTTTGGATGGAGGCGAAGGCTGGTTTAGCCGTGCATATGATCGCTTAAACGATATTGAAGTAGCTGACAGCCTAGAAAATAATGATAAAGCATATAGTACCGTTTACGCAACTCCCTGGGTTGCTGGAGATTTAATGAAAGGCTCAAGATGGCAAAACATCTATGGACACGATACGCACGGGCGAGATAACTTGTTTTACCCCTTTGGAAGTTGGTATTCTTCTCATTCAGTTTACCGACATGCGAACCACGGTGGGTACGGAAATCTTGGAGCAAATTTACAAAGTGAAGGTTTAAATGTCACCCGTTCAAGCATCAGCCTGTCGGGGTATCTGCAAGCATTTTCTATCAACGATACGACTATAAAAAATTCATCAACAGTTACTTGTGAGGGAGGATTTTTTAACAATTTAACAGGCGGAGTCTCTGGTGTGGAAAATAGCACCCTTGACGCATCATCTATCAACTTTCTCTCCGTGTTTGTTACCAGGCCGGAAGCTAGTTTAAGCGTAAGTGCCTGCTACCTGGATTCAATGTCAGCGATCACATTCGAATCTACAACCATCACCCAGGTTCATACAATAAGGGAATGCAAATTCTTTTCGTCAACGTTCGAAGCGGTTGACGCGAGCAATGGTTACAATGGGACCTTTAACATGCGTGGTGTTACTGCAGATTTAACGATATTCGGCCTTCTTGGTTCTGGTTCGGGCTTTGCTAGAAGCTGCAATGACTCATCTTTTAGTAATCCTCGTGATACAATTACGTTCGGAGATACTGGCAGTTCGTGGGCGATCAAGAATACCAATTTATGGCATGATGAAGTTAGTATCGCTGTTTATGCAGATCCGTTTACTGCTGCTGCTAACACACCAACAGGAACAGGTTACTGGGTTCTTGAAGGATTTATACCTTTAATGATAGTTCCTGGAAATTACTTAACATATGCTAGCAATGGCCATGATATAGAATTAAGTTTATCAGGTGTAGGTCTGTTCTTAAATACGCTAGACAATAGTTTTGATATAATTGTAACATGGCCTTATTTCCCGGCAGATGCTCCTTTAGTAAGAGCTTTAACTATTGAACAAATACTTATTGAACATACTGTCTCTAATATAACAGCCGGTCCGCTTGATGTGATTGTAAAAGGACGCATACAACCGCCGTCTATGCCGGCTTAATATATTCACTAAACTATGCCACTAGAACCAGGATCAAGAAACATATCAGCCGGGGGAGCCAGTCCTTACATTCCGATGATAACCAATAACCCAGCGTTTCAGGTTAAGATCGTCTCACTGAACGGGAATTTAGAGCAAAGTGCTAGACAAAAGGACGGGCGCAAACAAATTGAATCAATCAAGATTGGTGATATTGTTCGAGGCGAAGAAGTTAGCCACACAAGAAAACGCGGTAAGCAAGTACTGGGAAGAGTCTTACAAGTAAACATGGAAGACGGTGGAGTAGTTTCTTACAAGATTATTACTCAGCGTGGCAAGGAAGTTCTTCTTGACCCAACGACTGCTACCAAGATTGACGTCAACGGTGAAGATCCTAATCCTATGTCTGCGCCACAAACTCAACTTGAAGGATATGAACCCGTTGAGCGAGTTTTGCTTTATGAGCAATGGATAACCAACCAGTGATATCTCAAGACATCTAGTGAATTTTTTACTAAAGTACATTATATCCATAATCACCACAGAATAACATTTTTCTAAAGAGCCTCCAAGGGCTCTTTTATTATGTTAAAAACTTAGCACATAAAAGTTTGCATGGGGAGTTTCTAATGGTCAATTTTATGCCATAATCAAATAAACTATTAAAGGTGTTAATAACTTTCTTGAGGAAACTATCATTTTTTAAGAACTATTTGTAGACCGTGTAATAAAACAACTAATATAAGTTATGGGAAAAGCAACCTTAGAATTTGATCTGAATGACTCAGACGACAGAATGGCTCACATGAGGGCCGTTAAGAGCACCGACATGGCATGCGCGATCTTTCAAATCTGTTACAACGCCAAGAAAGCTCTTGAGTACGACATTGAAGGCAAAGAAAGCAGAGGAGAAGAAGTCACACCTTATGATGCAGTGCACATGACGATGGAAAAGATACATGAGATCTTTGAGGAATACGGAATTAACATTGATGAATTGCTACAATAATAGGAGTCCTTCGCATTACGATTTAGAAATTGACGGTTTAAGAGTTTCAACATCAACAGACTTTAGCTGATACTATGGAAAAGAAAAGGATATATCTAGATGACATAAGAACTCCACACGATCCTTCTTGGGTTGTGGTTCGCAATTATGAAGAGTTCGTAGAAAAGATTACTGAGATTGGACTTGCTAACATTGAACTCATTTCACTTGACCATGACTTAGGGCATACAGCAATGCAAGAATGGTACACCAATGTTTCTACCAACTACACTCTTAACTACGATAACATCGTAGAAAAGACTGGTATGGATTGTACTAAGTGGCTAGTGGAAAAATGGCTGGACGGTGAACCTGCCTGTCGAGTTATGATACATTCAGCAAATGCAGTGGGCAGCGGCAATATGATGGGCTATATCAATAACTACAAACACTTGCATCGTTTTCCACAAGATTGTGAGCGCTGGGACATCCCTCACAGTGGAACCTTACCACCCGCGTCAGATTTTTGTTAATAACTTTTTGCTTGAGCATTTGCTTGGTATGAAACTTTTAGTTATTTTTATACTATAATTAAAAATACAATATCATGGGAGAAACACGGAAACTTGACTTTGTGTCAACTATTACAATCATCAAAGCATACAAAAGAAGAATTGCTGAGATTGATGAAGAAGCCACTGTCATGTGGGGTGAGCATTACTACGAAGACTATTCTTACCGATGTAACCGCCTCGCTGAAGAAAGAGACATTTGCACCTTAATGGTCAGCTACTATACTGAAATAATTAACGAAACAATCTGCTTAAATTAATAAACATGAGAAACAAAGAAAGTCTATTTAACCGTGTATGTGAATTCATTAATCTGCATACACCAGGCAACACTTACAAAGCATCTGACCTGACATCTTGGTGTGATGGCTACGAAACTGTTACAGCTTACAAACGTTGGAACAAGAATCCTTTTGAGAGAACACGCAAGTACCAAACTATGCTTAAGTACTCCGGAATCGTTACTAATGTTAAACATGGAGAGTGGCGAGTCAATCTACATATCCCAGATTGGTTTACACTGGCACATGCCAACATTATGTGTGGGTATACCACATCAACACGCTCAAAGCAAACTAGCGACGGAGAATGGATTCATTCTCACTATCGCCGTGTAAACATGACCAAGGCTGAAATCATGGACAAACTCAACTTTCATAAAGTGACCGTGGCTAAGCCGACTGCTATTGTAAAAAAGATTACAATAAAAGAGAATACAAATCACAAGCAAGCAAAGTCTGACCCGATGTACTACGCATCAGGCACTTACGCAAAACAACAAGAACTTAAAGAAGCAATGAAAGAAGTCTTCTGTAAAGAAGTAGAACCACAAATTGAAAAAACAAAACAAATTATGAACGCTTCAACACACGATGCTTTTTTTGGCGAACATCCGTATCCATCAGCTAAGGTTGAAAAGATTACACGTGAAGAATCTGAGTTTTTCAAATCAGAAGACTCTGTGAAAGAACGCAACCAACTTGTAGAAAACTTACGAGAAAACATAGGTCTTCTTGAGGCTGCTACAGTAATCATGGACAAGGTTCAAATACTTGACCCTCTTGTTCAAGGGCGGGTTGTTAACATTTATGAACAACTTAAGGCTTTAACAGAAACTGTTGGTTCTCGAATTGAATATAATCGTACAACACCAAACATCTAACATGACACAAGTTATCCATAAGTCTCCATACGGAAGTGAGTACAATTTATCATTAACTTTCGCAAAGTATCAAAACGGCCAAACTGCCATCCAGTTATTTGACATGGTGGATGGTATGCCTTACGCAACAGCTACTGTTTGTGTAGAAGACGATCTTCTCAAAGAAGAAGAAGTAGCTATCAAAAACTATTCAGAAAACACCGGTATTCTCGAAGCACTAATTGACGCTGGTATCGTTGACCACCCACATGCATTTATTCAATCAAGTCACGTAAAAATACCAGTATGCAAATTGCTATCAAAGACAGAGTAGGTTATGCCTGCATCAATATGACTCTTGCCAAAACCGGAGTCATGACCAACAGAGATGCCATCAAGCGCACCTTTGAAACTAAAGGCTTACCACACATCAGCAAGCTGGCACTAGGTAATGTAATTGACCTTGAAAAGATTATTCATTGGAACGAAGAAAACGGTATCAAGTTCTACCGCATATCTTCTTGCTTGTTTCCCTGGATGACCGAGTATGAATTTGAAGATCTGCCTGACTGGCCTGCTATTCAAGAAGTCCTACAACGAATTGGCAAGTTTGCCACAGAGGTTGGACAGCGAATGGAATTTCACCCAAACCATTTTACCATACTAGCTTCACCTAACCCGAACACTGTGTTAAAATCTATGATTGATTTGGAACAGCATAGCAAAATCTTTGACACTATGGGTCTAGAACCCAGCCATTGGAACTGCCTCAACATTCACGTGGGCGGTGCTTACGGGGATAAGCAGGCAGCAACAGAACGTTGGTGTCTAAACTTTGGAAGACTTTCAGAAAACTGTCGCAAACGTGTGGTGGTAGAGAATGATGACAAAGCTAACATGTACAGCGTTCAAGAGCTCTATGAAAGAATCCACAAAAACGTAGGTGTACCTATCACTTTTGATATCTTTCACCATACATTCTGCACAGGTGGACTGTCTGCCCACGACGCTGCTAATCTAGCTGCTTCCACCTGGAAAGACGCTCCACTAGTTATTCACTGGTCTTCTTCAAAGAAACGTTACGAGACTTCTGAAGCAAAACCCGTAGCACACGCTGATTACATATACGATGACTTTCAAGATTGGGGCACAGGTGGCTGGTTAATGTGTGAATCCAAGGCAAAAGAACTAAGTGTTCTCGAAACTCTACAGCACGGAGCAAGACCACAGAAAATTGTTAATAAGACAGCGGAACTATCTGAGGAAACCAAGATATAATCAATATGGAAAAGGATATAATGATAGGGCATCTTAAAGAATCATATAGAGCAACTATCTCTAATGAACTAACGTTACAGGCATTATCATCTGGCAGGGGTAGATTGATGGCTACTTCGCCCGAGGTATTTATGTATTATTCAGCGTTTCCTGACGTAGGTCCTGTTGGTATAATAACAACAGAAAGAAGTTATTTACTCGAGCCTGTTATAGAATATCTCAAAGAGACCGGGTGGCAACTGATACGTTCTCATGAATATCTTGGAGTAAGCGGTCGAGAAAAACTTACTTCATATAATTCATGGATTCACGAAGGTGGTTATATGATTAGCTTTAACTCATCTTGTCACAAGACAAACAAGCGTGAAAAGTATATGTCATACCGCGAACTTGTTGCTACCGAGTCATCTTACACAACTCCATCTAAAGATGATGGCCCGCTTGTTATTGACGGCTTTGAGTTGGTTTATCCCATGAAGGAATATGAAAAAGAAGTACACACTGACTTTACTCAAAAGATATTAAACTTCTTTGCAGCACATGTGTTTAAGGCTGATAAGACTTCAAAGATTGGTATCATCTCACAAGACGGTTCAGACTTTTATGTTAAGAACTTCAGTCTTGCTGGCAAAGTACCAGACTTCGTTCATGTTGATGAGCACTATGGAGAAGGCTTTGGCGAATTTCACGGCAAAATGATAACTAAAATTAAAGAAGGTAGTAAAGGTTTAATCTTGTTTCACGGAGACCCAGGTACTGGTAAAACTCAGTACATAAGAATGCTTCTTGACCAGCTTACACGTTCAAATAAGAGTATCTTGTATGTACCGCCTAGTTTTTCATCAAGTCTTACTGAACCACGAATTATAGAATTTATTAGTGATTGGGTTCTTGATGAAGAACAAGACTGTATCTTGCTTATTGAAGACGCTGAGCCACTCCTTGAAGTTCGTAACGGAGCAGACGGAAGAAGTACCGGTATTAGCAACTTACTTAACATGACTGACGGTATTCTTAATGATATGTTAGGACTAATGGTCATAGCAACATTTAATACCAACATCACCAACATTGACAAAGCTTTGTTACGATCCGGAAGACTCTTAGCTAGAAAAGAGTTTAATAAGCTATCTTACACGCGCGGTGAAAAGCTTGCAAAAGCTTTGAAGATATCTAATCCGCTAAAAGTAGATCAATACCCAGCAACTCTTGCTGAGTTTTACGCACAGAAAGAAGAATCAGATATTCTTATACACGAGGTAAAAGAAGATAAACAGAAAATTGGATTCAAATGATAGAACAGATAACCCGAGAAGAAAAACTCGATGCCTTAGAACACATGACAGAAATGATTAAGATATTACCATATCAAAATGGTCGTCTTAACCCTTGTCAAGTCTATTTACTCTTGCTGTACAAGCAAGAAATGGCAAAGCTAAAGGAAGATGAAAGCCTTAAAACAAAAAGAGGGCGGAAACCGAGGAAACATTCATAATATATACTATTGTTAACCGACACATGAAAGCGATTAGGCAATTAACAAAACCAAAAACAATGGACAGTAGTGAGACGATTATTAAAAGCACCAGCAAACCTGGCAACGAAAGCAGCGAAGAAGGTGAACCCGGGGACCATTCTACTAATGGTCGCAACTTTTTTCAACCCGCTTGGCTTCGATGCACTTTTCGCCCTTGTGATGAATTGGACGGATTCTTACTGGATTACGGACGCTATTTTCTATTGCCTGTCGGCATCTTTCTTTGGGTTATATTACTTATGGCGTAAACACGAGAAAAACCAACATATATGAACAAAGACACAAATGCATTCATTGCCGTCATTATCTTAATGACACTTCTTAAATTAGCTAATGTACAACCAATCGCAAGCTGGGGTTGGGTTTGGCTTCTTTCACCGCTCTGGATAACCGTTGGCATCGGGGTGATACTCACAGCTATTAAAGTTAAGCTGCCTAAATCCTAAAAACTTAACAAGAACTCTTTTCACGGTATGTATATAAATACAAATTAAATACCGTGAAAAGAATAATCTTTCTTGACATTGATGGTGTTCTTGCCACACCTAAGCAATATGCAACTCGTAGAACCAAACTCTACAAAAAAGACTCAACCGCTGCTGGCTTAGGAATTCCTTATCTCTTCGATGAAAAATGCGTAATTGCATTTAACCGCTTCATTCGCATGAATGATGTAGAAATTGTTTTGTCTTCTGATTGGAGGATACATTTTAACTTGGAAGAAATTGATACTATCTTTAAACTTAACGGAGTAGCCAAGTCACCTTTTAGCTTTACCGAAATCTTTGAGAAAGAAACCTTATCAGAAGACTTGGAGACAATTCGAGTCCGTGAAATAAAAGCTTGGTTAATCAAAAATCAACCTCATCTCTGGTGTGCTGTTGATGACATGGACTTAAGTGCTCTTGGTCATCAGTTTGTGCAGACCGACGAAAGAATGGGGTTTGGTGACCGTGACTTCTTTCGTAAAGTTGAAGAAGCAATGTACCCATTCTAAATTGTTAATAACTTTGTGAAAATAAATTTTCATGGTAAGTTTCTTTTGGTTAATTTTATACTATAATTAAAAATAACGGTATATGTACAAATTTAATGCATCTTTTAGAAAATCTGTCATGGCTGTAGCTGACGAACTTGGCCTGGAGTTTATCTCTTCAAACCGTCAAGTAGAAAACGGAACACTTATGTTCAACGACCCACAATCTAACGTCAAGTACGCTATGTACGAAAGCGGGTACGTGCGTCGGCTGGTTCCACTAGGGAACTGTCCCTGGGGTAATGCCCAAACAATCAATGGTCGTGGGCATGCCATGTACCAGCTCAACAAAACTACAAAAGACTTTAAGACTACAGCCTACAAAGGAAAAACATACACACATTACCAAACTGTTCGTCTCTTGGCAAATCCTGAGGAACAACTTGGCATCTTCGCAAAATCAGTTGTAAATTATAGAAATAAGTAATATGAAACTTACAACATTTATTTTTAAGATAAGAAGCTGGGCGGTTACTCTCAACACTTGGTTTGAGATAAACTGCGGCTGGTTCTTTGTGAACGGCCGTAAACAAGAAGATTGGCAAAAGTACATTAAAACAAAATATCACAATGAAAGAAGTAAACCTTAAGATCTATACGATCGATGAACTTGATGCTAAAGTTCGCGAAGAGGTAATTGAAGAGTACCGAGACATACTTGTTGAACATGATTGGTGGGAGCCGGTGTATGAAGGGTTTCGAGAAGACATAAGCGAGTATGGCCTTGAAGGAGAACTCTACTTTAGCGGTTTCTGGAGCCAAGGAGACGGTGCTTGCTTTGTTTCCGATACGGTAGACACCGACATGCTTGTAAGAAAACTATATGAAGAAGGCTACAACATTCCTGAAGACGCTCTTTTATACAGCGGAGACTACAGCGTAAGAATATCCAAAGTTCATGCTTCTTTTGCTAATCACTACTCGCATTCATATACAATCGAGGCAGTGGTTACCCACGAAGGAGATCGCATCGATAAACATGACATTAACAGATTGGAAAACATTCTTACCGAGTGGATACGCAGTGAATGTAATAGCGTATACAGCAAACTGGAGACGTACTATGATGAATTAGTTACCGATGAAGCAATTTTAGAAACCATCAGAGAGAATGGATGGATGTTTACCGAAACTGGTTTAAATGCACAATCAGTTGTTAATAACTTTTAACATTTTTTAACACTTTTTAGTGAAAAAAGTTGCCCAAAAGTTTGCATTAGTCAAATCTTTTGGTTAATTTTATACTATAATTACAAATAATTAATCTTTATGAAAAACTTTACAATTTACTGGAACTACTTGTTAGGCGCATTCGCTTCACTGTTCGTATTCTTCTTGCTTGGTCAAGGCATCTTGCAGGAATTCATTTCTTTTGCTGGCCCGCTTAATGAAATGGCGTGTGCTTTAATGTGCTTGTTCATGGCTGTAATTCTTTTCTTTTGTTCATTCTCTAAAACTTCTAAATAATGAAAGACTTTAACCGAGTTCAATCTATCATTCTTGCAGTATCTGACTACACAGGAATCTCTCCAGAAAAAATTCTTTCTGACACAAGAAAAGAAAACATCGTTCGCGCTCGTCACATCGCAATGTGGATCTGCCGCTATTACACAAAAGCTTCTCTGCAGTCAATCGCTGCTTGCTTTAACTGTAAGAGACATGCTACCGTCATTCATGGTGCTAAACAAACCGAGAATATGTTCTTTACTGAAAAGAACTTAAAGGGAGATCTTAAACAAATCATCGCAAACATTTAATTCAAACATATGAAAGCAACTACGCAATCTTCAAACGGGACCAGCTTCCACGGTCAGACCTTCAGAGCCACAGTCAACGAAATCATCGAGTTCTGTGGTGAGCCAGACTCTGTCTGCAACGATCCTGGTGACAAAGTTCAATATGACTGGGTCTTTGAAACCAAAGACGAGAGAGTCTTTACAATTTATGACTGGAAAGAATACAGACTATTTGGTCCTGATGAAACTATTGAGTGGCACATTGGTGCACATGATTCTTATACAGCATCCACCGCTCTTCGAGAAATCCTAGAAAAATTAAATTCATAAAAATGATAGATACACGAGAAACAACTCAAGAAGAACGCGAGGCATTACAGTTTTTGAATGCACTACGCGAAAGTGGTCAGACCAATATGTTTGGTGCTGCACCGTATGTAGAAGCAGAGTTTGGTGTTAACCGACAAGAGTCTGTTAGGCTGGTTAAACTCTGGATGGAAAACTTCAATGAAGAAGGTAATTACGAACAAGTACTAAATTCATAAGCTATGGGATGGTGGTCAACAGACATACTAGGCGGAGACACGCCTTTAGATTTCGAAGATGCGATCTTTGTGATATGCGAAGTAGAAAAGTTTCCTGAAAGCGGAGGCCGAGCAGATCTAACCGCAGAAGACTTAACAAACAACTTAAGCGATATCATAACAATGATAGAAGGCGTGAGGTTCGGTGAAAAATACATCGGCTTTCAAGTCTTATCCGTTCTTATGATGAAAGCTGGTGCACCTATACCAGAGTCGCTCTTTCCTACATTAGAAGATGCCTGCTTCATGGATGAATGGGCAAAGGAAAGCGATGAACGCAAGGAAGCAACTGACGGTCTTCTTGCAGCTTTACGCGCATACGATAATCAAACGCCAATCATCGTGAGATCGCGCGGTCTCTTTGAAGTGATGGCAGAAAAACTCGGAAACACAAACAATTAATACAAAAACATGAAAAGAAATCAGTACATCACATTATCAAGTGATAGCCCGTCATTGCCAAGATTTCGCTATGACTACTTAAATCAACACTCTAAGTTTATTCACGCATCTTGGTTGCTTAAAGAAGACATTGACCGTGAAGTGGAAATGGAAGGACGCAAGTACAACATATTTGGTTTATGGGAAGTTCATAACGGGCGTTACACAATCTTACTTAAGCCTGTTGACGGAGGCGCTTACTTAATAGCAGACAGCAAGCAAGTTGCTATCGGTCTTGGTTATAGCAGAATGCGAAACCTGGTAACTGGTGTTGAATACACTACCGATCTAGTTACTAGCAAAGGTAAGTTCTTCGTTGAGGAAAGACCTATTGAAGAAAAAGTAACCGATGAAGATGGCGATAGTGAGTGGGAAGATGAAGAAGATGATAACTTTATTGACCCTCTTGTGAAAGCGCTACAAGATGACTTAATTGATGACGGAGACTCATCAGCACTGTAAACCCAGAAACATGAAACGAGAAGATTTGATTACGTCTGGTTTAATTATCATTTGGTTTGTTTTCATAACGATTGCAGCAATCTTGCTAACATGAAGAGAGAAGTATTTTTAGAAGTTCTTAGAGAACTTAAGAACGCACAAACTATCGAGGATAAACTGTATGATGCAGGTCTTGATGCAACAAACATTAATGATAGCTTTCACCGAATCGTATCACACCTCATAGGTACAATCTATGGAGATAACGGACTTGATACATTTTACTGGTGGTTCTACGACAAAGAGTTTGGTACGCGAGAAGATTTGAAAATGTCTGATGCACAAGGCAACGAAATCTGCAGAACAGCAGAAGAACTGTATGATTACCTTGAAGCAAACAAAGTTGATGACTATGAACTTGCACCAATTCTTTCAGATGAAGAAAGAATGGCAATCTTTAAATCAGTGTTTGGCGGATGAAACAGCTATACAGACATAACGATAAAGTCTATGTAATCTTGCGAAAGCTTCCACATCATAACGTGTCTGACAAGCAAGGCAACATTATATCTGAACTCTTTAATGCCTGGAAAGAACACTTGGGCGCTGACCATGTTTTGCGTGACAGCACCCACTTTATGTTTTGCGAAACCGTTCCTGATGTTGAGTGGGAAGAAATCGTTGAAGAAGTCACGGAATAAATTGTTAATAACTTTATGAAAAAAGTTGCCCAAAAGTTTGCATTAGTCAAATCTTTTGGTTAATTTTATACTATAATTAATTAATCAAACATGTCAATACAAAAAGAAATCATCAAGATCTTAGCTGACAATGGAATTGCTCCAGCTGACATCGACTTTCGCGGTTCAAAAGGCGAGGTTACTTATTTCCGCTACCGCTCTTGGAATACTCTACCTGACCATGCACTAGAAGCAATCAGTCACTTAGTCATCGAGGATCTTTACGAAGATGATGATGGTGATGATGAACGCGGTCGCCCAATTATTCGTCGTCTATATTCTTACCAATTCAAAACTGCTTAATCATGGAAAACAATTACACACAACTTTGCGTTTGGCCTGGGGTTATCGTAGGCCAAGAAGAAAAAGAAGACTTCGAAAGATACATGCTCGATGCTTTCAATACTCGTGCTAAGTACCACACTGAGGTACAGACATTGCCCGATCTTGATGAAAGCGGAAATCCCGTTCCTGATACTGGCGGTCGCAACGACTTGTTCTTTTACGTTCACCCAGAAGATGTTGCTAACTTTGCGGTTCCACGCTTAAAGATGGGAATTCGCTGGTGGGAAGACACGGTTGGGTATAACGACAATCGTCACCTTTACACAGAAGAATTTTTGAATGCTCACCCTTTAACTTGGTAATTATGTATACATCTTTTATCACCAAGCGCTTTGACGTTCTGGAGTTTAATAAGAAGATGAAAGAGTTTGGAGAAGTTCCAGACATACAAAAGAAAAACCCGACTCTCTTATACTTGCCAGAGAGCTTAAACTAAAAAAGATGATAATAACCGAAAGAGAAACACGACTTATGACTTGGGAAGAACAAGTACAATGGGTGATGAGAAACACTGATGTTGAGTGGGAGAACCTCTACATCGTAGAGGAAATTGCTAAAGAGACTACGCCTACCACCGTAACCGTAACTACATCTAAAGATTCAGCAGGAACGATACTGCTTACAGAATATGAATATGAATAAAAGAACTTACAGAATGTACGGCTTGGTTCCGTTCAACCTATCACCTATCCAACAAGGTATACAGTTTGGGCATGCAGTTGTAGAATACGGTCTTAAGTGGGGTGGTACTATGCCTTACAAAAATTGGGCGGAAAAGGACAAGACTTTCATCATACTAAACGGCGGAACTACAAATCATCGTAGATTTAACGGTAAGTATGTAGGTACTCTTAACCAGCACATGCAAGCACTAAACGAGAACTCAATATGGGCAGCAACTTTTTATGAACCAGATCTAGGTGACTGCTTAACAGCGTTAGTGTTTCTTGTTGATGACAGAGTATTTGACTGTGTGAATTGGCCTGATTATCCTGGTACATTCTACACAGACGGCACTCCAGATGAAACGGAATACCAGGAATGGAAAATGAAGTTTGATGACAACGAAAAAGTCGCTGATAACATCGTTTGGTTGAGAACTTGGTTAAAAAACTTTAAACTTGCATAATATGAAAAACTTTACAACAGTCTCCTTGTACATCTATGCGTTGGCAATCACCGTGTTGTCCTTCTTTGTGATGATCAAACTTCAAAATATCAAAGAGGGAAACCGAGAACTTCAATCTCAGCTGTCCCGTACAAAGGAGGCGCTTGAATTCAAAATTGAGGAATGTGAAAGCTCCCTTGACCTGGAAGGTGACCGCGACCAGCGATACGAAATGGAAATCTCTTACTGGGGCCGAATGTATGAGGCCATGAAAGAGAAGCACCCCAAGACCGCAGCGGATCTTGAGAAACAAAACCTCATACCTAACACAGATCATTTCAACAAAAAGTAGAACGGCTGTAATGCTTAAAGCAAATACGCATTCTCTTGCAAAAAATACTAAAATTCTTGAAAATACGATTTGCCTCGATCAAAAGTAAAACTTTTTACTCTTAGATGAATAAAAAATTAAGAATAAGATTGAAAACAAATCGGATAAAGAAACGCTTAACTAATGAAAGTACTAATCACAGGAGGCCTTGGGTACATAGGTTCACACACAGCAGTAGAACTAATACAAGCTGGCTATGATGTAGAGATTATTGACAACTTTTCCAATGGAAAAAGCGAAGCTATAAGTCGCATTAAAGAAATCACCGGTGTAGAGCCTCGATTTATGTATGTTGACTTGCGTAGGCAATCTGACCTTCATAAATACTTTATACATTCTCGTCCTGATTACATCATTCATTTTGCTGCGCTTAAGTCAGTAGAAGAAAGCACACAAGAATCCCTATCGTACTATGAAAACAATGTAGGAGGGTTAATCAACTTGCTTAAAGCGATAGATGATGCAAAGTTTGGACTCAAGCGATTCGTGTTTTCATCTTCTTGCACTGTATATGACAGGTTCGCTGAAATGCCTGTGGATGAAACGACTCTTATAGAATCTTCTCCAGCTTCTCCTTACGCATCTACAAAGATAATGTGCGAGAAGATTCTCCATGATTGGTCAAAGAATAGCAAAATTGCAGTTGACACACTTAGATACTTTAACCCAGCCGGTGCCCATCATAGTGGGTTATTGGGTGAAGAACAAAAGGTAAAGAGAAACCTCTTTCCGATACTCATGAATGCAATAGCAAACGAAGAAGTAGTTAAAGTTTACGGAGACGATTATCCGACTAAAGACGGTTCATGTGTTAGAGATTACATACACGTGACTGACCTGGCACTTGGCCACATAGCCGCAATGGAATATGAAAATGATGAAGATGATACTTTTAGAAAGTTTAACCTGGGTTCTGGGTGTGGGTACAGTGTTAAAGATATCATTCATACATGTGCAAAGATATTGAACATGGAGGTGCAGTCAGAAATTGCTCCTAGAAGAAGGGGGGACATACCTGCGATCTGGGCAGACACTGAAAGAACATCAAGAAAACTTGGCTGGGAAGTCAAGTACGGTATAGAAGACATCATCAGAACCGCTTGGGAGTGGGAAAAAAAATTAATTGAAAATGAAAGAAAAGAAAACCATAACGAGGACACAATCAGTTGATGTTCGTAAAATACTTCTAGGTATGATTGGGGAAAGAATCGTTGCGTCATACTTGAGAAAATGTGGTCATGAGGTAGAAGAATCTCTTAACGTATTTGATACAGAGAAAGACATGCTTGTAGACGGAAATAAAGTAGAAGTCAAAACACAAGTCCCAATCGTGGTTGAGGATTCTTTTGGTATAACACCTAACCAAAAAGCAAAGGTAATGGGATCGCACAGAGTTTACTTTCTATCGGTTCCGCTACACAAAACAGAAGATGATCTTGAAGGTACTATCTTTGAAATGGACCCACTTGATCCTTCATTAAAAGCTCATAAGTGGTTAACACACAAAGGGCGTGAGATGATATGCTTCCCAAGAAGGCAAGCAGCCATGAAGCAAGTTTACCGCATCAGTGATGAGCGTATTCTTAAACAGCTTAAAATGCTATCTACAAGTTACCTTTAATTGTTAATAACTTTTTCCTAAAAATTTGCATGGTAAGTTTCTATTGGTTAATTTTATACTATAATTAAAATAATGGCAAACGCAACAAACGAATCTTGTCGGTTTAAGTATGATACTTTACGCAAGTACACTAATCTTGAAGACCACGCATTCTTGCAGAAACTTATCGCCAAGACAGAAAAGAAGTTCTTTCGAGTAACTCGTTACTACGACATTCTTGAAAACTTTGACTATGAGTCTGAGGCAAGAAAGCAAGAATTGGTTAACTTCGTTGAAGCAGAGCCAATTACTTTTAAGCAAAAGATTACTAACATATTAAAACTTAATTAAAATGCCAGAAATTTACAAAGTAGGGGGTTGCGTCAGGGACGAAATCCTGGGTATTGATTCCAAAGACATTGACTTTACCTTTGTCCTGGATAGGTTAGACCAATCTGTGGAAAGTGGTTTCCAGCAAATGACGGAATGGATGGAGGCTGAAGGCTACCAAATTTTCCTTTCCACGCCAGATTGTTTTACCATCAGGGCTAAGTTTCCAAAGGGTGACCCACATGAAGGACTCGTTGCTGACTTCGTTCTTGCAAGAAAAGAAGTCGGTTATGTACCCGACACAAGACAACCTATACTTGAATTAGGAACGCTTGAAGATGATCTTGTTAGAAGAGACTTTACTCTTAACGCAATGGCGGTTGACTACGACGGGAATCTGATTGACTTGTTCGGAGGGAAGAAAGATTTGGCTGAGGGAATACTGAGAACACCACTTCCGGCATCTCAAACAATGATGGAAGACCCGTTGAGATTCTTGAGAGGGATGAGATTTGGAATTACCAAAGATTTTGTTTTTCATCCTGACATTCTTGACGCTATGAAACAACCTGACATACTAGAAAAGCTTGAAAAGGTAGTTTCTGCTGAAAGAATTAGAGAAGAAGTTTTCAAAATGATGAAACATGATACCGTACTAACATTGGAACTATTTAGAGAAACTGAAGAATGGCTTCCAGGGTTTACAGCATTGGTATTTGGTAGAGGTCTATGGTTAAAACCAACATTTGAATTGTAACTTAAAACTTAATAAAGAACACTGTTAAGATGGAAAAGATATACACCAAAGAAGAAATCCGCTCAATGAAAAGAGGCCCTTCTCTTTTTCCGCCTATCATCGTTAACTTTCTAAGCGGTCGGACTATGATATTCCACGACAAGGAAGGTGGCAGTGTACGCATAACCGAAGATGTAACTCCGGAGGACAGTAGTTATATTTGGGTACGACTTGAGGAGCATAGAGAAGCACAGCCTTTTACTGGAGGCAAGACTTTCGATATCCCTTCATCTAAAGGATCTTCATACACGGTTATTTTGCATAGTCATAATAACAGTTGGACTTGCAGTTGTCCGGGTTTTGGTTTTCGCAGAAGATGCCGTCATGTAGACGAAGCAAAATTACAGCTTAAAAATTGTTAATAACTTTTGAAAAAAAGTTGCCCAAAAGTTTGCATGGTAAGTTTCTAATGGTTAATTTTATACTATAATTAATTAATCAATATGGCAAACGTAAACGCACAAATTAAAAAGTTACACAAGGTGGCAATGGACTGCATCAAGCACTTAGTAATCGTTAAGAAGTTCTCGGTTAATCAAGCTGAGGAAATGGTAATGACCACTCTTAAAGAATCTGAGCATTATCTTAAGAACGGCATGGTGAATGAAACTATCGCTTCTTTAAAGATGATCCACATGGACCAATCACCTGAACAAGCTGCCAACGAAATGATCAAATCAATTCTAAGATAATATGGAAAATGACAACCTAAAGACTGAGTTTAACTCAAAGATGGAAATCGTACAATGCCTAGTTAATGAATGGGGCGAACAAGCTTCATCTTTTTACAACACTGCAACTAACAAACAGCGTGAAAAGTTTTGGACTTACAACCGCTGCTTGCAACACTTGTTTAACCTACGCAGAAACTACATTCGTACTGAGCATGGAAGAACACACAAAGATTTTTACAAAGCAATTAACTAAAACATGACATTTCAAACTATCATACGAACTGCTCCACCTTTGGTAAAAGAGAAACTTGAAGATCTCAAGACTCTTCGTGAGCGCCCTGATTATCACCCAGAGCCTAGTACATTTCATCACATCGAGATTGTGACTGATCGCTTGATACAAACTGGAGATCCTGACTTGGTGATGGCTGGAATCTTGCATGACATATGTAAACTTGACTGTAAGACAATCAACCCTAAGACGGGTAATCCTACTTCTCCTGGGCATGATAAAGCTGCTTGCGAACTTATACACAACTCAAGAGATATTCAAAAGTGGATTACAGACAACGGTGCTGACTGGAGAAACGTTGCTGGAATCGTTCTTGGGCACATGAGGTTCCACCAACTTGGCGACATGAGACCTGCTAAAAGAGACAAGCAGATACAAGACTGGAAAGACGCAGGTATCTGGGATAAACTTATGTTTCATGGTGCTGCTGATAACATGCTTGTTGATTTTGATGTCAATGACTTAGGTAAATCATTCAAATCTTTAACACTAGATGAACAAAAATAAAGAACTTACGCCGGCAAGAATTGCGATGATACGCGCTCTTAAGCTGGCAACATCGGGAAACATCCTGTTAGCTAAGAAAGAACTTAAGAAAGCCGAAAAAGAACTTAACAAACAATATAAGAAAAATGACTAAGACTTTAATACTATTTCGCGGACTACCTGGCTCGGGTAAAACTACTTTGGCTGAATTACTATCACCGGTTGTGATGTCGACAGACGCGTACTTTGAAGATTGGGTGGACGGTCAAATGGTGTATAACTTTGACCCAAGCAAACTTCGTGAAGCACATGCATGGTGTCAGAAACATACTGGCCTACACATGGAACTTGGAAAACCTATCGTTGCGGTTGCTAATACATTTACTCAAGAATGGGAAATGCAAGCATACTTTGATTTGGCAGAAAAGTGGGGTTACCGAGTTTCTACCGTGGTGGTAGAAAACCGTCATGGTGGTGAGAACATACATGGTGTTCCCGCAGACAAATTGGAAATAATGAAAGAAAGATTTGAAATAAAACTATAATTATGATCATTTTACAACTAACGGTAGCAATATCGGTTCTCTGGGTCTGGTTTTTCAGAAAGAGCTCAGTCACCGCTGACTTTGAGCGTTTTAATCTATCTACCACTACCAAAAAAGCGGTCGGCATGACTAAGATAGTGCTGGCGTGCCTCATGCTGATGAGCATTTGGGCATCTTTTCTTGTCTACCCTGCTGCTATCGGCATGGCCTTCATGATGATCTGTGCGCAGTATTACCACTGGCGTGCTTCTTCCACTCTCCTAAAAAGAATCCCATCACTTTTGCTACTGGTTTTGTCTTGCTTAATAATGTTTTAACTTCAGCGAATGGTAGAGTTTACAGACAGGCCCGAATTCAGGCCTTGCTACACGCCTGCTCAAATGTTCAACATGGGAATTTTTGGCGGAGGCTACTTTCAAATAGAAACTTCTTTACCTGCTGAGTTCATTAATGACGTTTCTGAATCTTGGTCACAAAGCAAAAATCCTGACACAAAGAAAAACTTCTACGAGGTAGGGTGCGGTGCTTCCCTTGATTGGTGGACTCAACAAAAACTTATACACCCAGATGACCCAAATGGCTGGGTTGAGTGGTATGTAAAGTTTTACTATGGCCGTAGACATCAAGATGATGATAGACAGATAAAAAGATTTAGGTCCTTTGTTTCTAGGCACATGGGAATGCTAAGAGGGTACCAATCAAAAGGAAGAGACTCTGCAAAAACCAAGCAAAACCTTCTGCAGTGGGCATGGAATCATGAGATAAACCCATCCTGGTGAAACACATAAAAATGGCAAACTGTAAAGAAACATACGACGAGTTGGTAAGAGAAGGCTGGTTAATCTCTCAAGTACACCCTACATTGGACTTGACGATATACAACTATTCTCAAAAGACTCAGTATGAAGGCCGTTGGACTCCTGAAACTTTAGCTGCTCGTGGTTTGGTTCTTAACAGTAAAGGCCAAGTAGTTGCTCGCCCCTTTGAAAAATTCTTTAACGCTTCAGAAGTACCAGGACAAATACCTGACCTGCCGTTCGAGGTTTATGAAAAGATGGACGGTTCACTGGGCATCTTCTTTTGGTATGTTGATGACAAGACTGAAACTCTACAACCTGTCTTTGCTTCAAGAGGTTCTTTTACTTCAGAACAGGCTGTTCGTGGTTGGAAGATGTTACAAGCTCTTCCTTACCAAGATCTTGCTTACGGTCACACACATATCTTTGAAATCATATACCCAGAAAACCGCATAGTGGTTAACTACGGTAATGAAGAGAAACTTGTGTTATTGGGAGTAATCGAAACTGCAACAGGTCAAGAGATAGCAAGGAAGAATATAGAAGAACATCTCGGTACTTCTTTTAATTTAGTAAATAAATACAATGTAAAGGAATCTTGGGAACATCTCAGGTCACAGAATGAGCCCAATCGAGAGGGTTATGTTATCAGGTTCAATAATGGCTTCCGAGTTAAGGTTAAGTTTGAAGAATATGTTCGTTTACACCGCATAGTTACTCAAGTATCAAATGTTAGCATCTGGGAAAAGTTAAAGAATAACGAACCGCTTGATGAATTACTAGAGAGAGTGCCTGATGAATTCTTTGACTGGGTTCGCATGACTGAGCGTGAACTTCATTACAAGCACACTGACATCTTGTGGGAAGCACATGAAGAATTTGAACGTGTGACTCTTCGACTTGGTGAAGCTAATAGAAAAGAATACGCACTTGCTATCAAAGATCACCCTCTCAAGTCAATCATCTTTAGGTTTCTTGACAAGCGTGACGGTAATGACATCGCGTGGAAAATGGTTAGACCTACTTGGAGTAAACCGTTCAAAACCGATGAATAAAGTGTTAATAACTTTGTGAAAATAAATTTGCATGGTAAGAAACAAATGGTTAATTTTATACTATCAATAAATAATTATTCAATATGAGTTACTCAGAAATCACCACAGTCCTTGGAAAATCAATGGACAATTTATCAGACAGCGATTTACGTTCATTAAACAATATGATCGTTAGCGAAATCAATCACCGGATTGCTCAAACTCGCTTAAACATCAAGAGAACTTTATCTAAAGGTGCTCGTGTTACTATTAATGATCCTCGTTGCATTGGCAAGTTTTACCGAATCGAAAAAATCAGCGCTAAGACTGCTGTTCTTGCAGAAGAAGGATCTGAATACAAACATCCTGTCTTTGGTACGCCGGTTGCTAAAAGAATTCGTGCATCAATAACAATGTTACAAAAAGCTTAATCATGGGAGTAGATATCACAGGGAGGGATCCCATCATCCGCGGAACTAAACCAACTATTGATTGGGACACCGCAACACAAGAAGAAAAAGACAAGTACTTTGAACTACACGGTTACTGGGAAAAAGAAAACCCAGGCGATTACTTTCGCGCTAACTGGTGGAGCTGGAGACCAATTCATATGCTGATAGACACAGTCATTGCGCGGAAAGGTCTTGACATTGACACTTCACACTATGGAAGCAATGACGGAGCCGGTCCAGACAATCAAGAAGATTGCGATGCACTTGCTGACGGTCTTCAAGAAATACTCGACGGTAATCAAAACCTTGCCGAAGACGATGACAGAATATACCTGGTCATGGGCAGCTGGTGTAATCTTGACGGCCAGTTCTTAGGCACAGAGTTTGAAGAAAAGACAAATGGCTTGCCGGAGTTTGGTACTGTCTTATACAGGCCTTTCATCACTGATGACGGAACTATCGCTATGCCATCACACAGCACTTCAAGAGTGCACCTACAAGAATTCATCAACTTTCTTCGCGAGTGCGGCGGCTTTCAGATATGGTAGAAGAAGACAAAAGATATCCTAACACTCTTTTACAAGAGTTGCTGTGGCCAGACGCATGGAAATGCACGGTTGCTTGCATCTTGCTTAATCAGACCACAAGAAAGCAGGTAGACAAAGTCTGGCCAACACTTTTTGCAGAAGCACCCACCCCAGAAGACATGCTTAAGATATCCTCTGTAAGACTACAGGAAATTCTTAAGCCTCTTGGTTTCTGGAGAATAAGAACCGAACGTTTAAAGAAAATGTCAACCATGTGGGGTACTGTCCCTCACCACGAGTTGCCAGGCGTTGGCACCTACGCGCATCAGAGTCATAGGATATTCTTTCATGATGACTTGTTAGAAAACGAAGAAGTAAAAGATCATGCCCTAGTAGGTTATGTAAATTGGAGAAGAAAACAAAACTTTAGGTTAAATGAAATGTAAGAAGTGTTTAGAAGAAGTTAACCCACTAAGATGGGACTTAGGTTATCGGACTTGCGTTACATGCTCCGATGAACTCAAGTGGTCAAGCGTACCTGTCATCAATCACAAGACGGGCAACGAAATACAAATCGTAAAAGACCCAGAGGTTGCAGCAGAGTTCATGGCAAAAAGCGCTCGTGTAGGGTTTGGGACATTAAGAGGGATGTCATCTGGCTATAAAAGACAATCACCGGCAAAATCTGCTAAGGTAGAAATGCTTCCAGACAAACCTCTTGTAGACCGCGTGATAGCAAGAAGACCTATGCCTCATGAGTTTGATGCAGTGGGCGATGAGGTTATGACTCACATCGAGTCCGGCAGGATACAGGCAGCATATGAACATATCGAGAAAGCACTTGAGAACAAACGCATCTTTAGAGTACACGCAGAACAGTTAAGACAAATAGTAAGTACGTTAGCATCAACTGAATGAAGAACATATATGCAATCCTCAGAAGTCACCGTTGGCAGATAGCACTTATATACACATACATCATAGCTGGACAAGTTCTCTTCCTGCTTGAACCTTACTTCTTGGGTAAAGCGATAGACGGACTACTTGTCCACGACTACACTTACCTGTTTGCTCTTTTCGGCGCGCACATGGGAGAAAACCTCTTTATGTACAAGCGAATGGTATATGACATACGCGTGTACACAAGAATTTACAATGAAATCGTAGCTGATTACTTAAAGCGAGATGCAGCATCAGACACTTCTGCAAAAGTAGCCAGAACTGAAATGCTACACGTAGTCATAGACTTTATTGAACACCACTTACACTATTACATATCAGCTGTTCTTACTATCATAGGAAGTCTATACTTCATATTCATACAGAGCCTTGTCACGGGATGGGTCATGATCGCTTGCTTACCTTTCATAGCACTTGTTGTGAAAGTCTTCTATAAGAAAATTGCTCAAGCTATGAGAGTGGGCAACTCTCACTATGAACAAAAGTTTGGAATTATGGATACGCAAGAAGATGCAAAGATCCACACCTTTTATGAAAGAAGGCGAAAGCTAATCATTGCTCAATCAACACTAGCAGCCAAGCATTGGTTTGGCATAAACGGAACTAAGACTATGTTTCTGATAGTAGCTCTTGCCCTCTTTACAAGCTCCAGCATGGGACTCTCTCACGGAACTGCCATAAGCATTTACACATACATCAATAACTTCCTAGTCTCACTGATGAGCCTGCCCGTCTTCATAGAAGTGTACACTCGCATACGAGACGTGGTCAAAAGAATAAGTTAAATTGTTAATAACTTTATGAAAAAAGTTTCACAAAAGTTTGCATGGTAAGTTTAAAGTGGTTATTTTTATACTATAATTAATTAATCAATATGGCACTTAAAGAATCTACATTTTCAAAACACGAGGTACAAGAATTCTTACTCAACACGGGTAATTCATTTGCATCTTCTTGCTGGCTTAACGACATCGTTGAAGATCGTCCTACATTTACGCAAACCGCTAAATGGTTCTACCGCTACTTTCCAGCTAACCAGTCGCAATACATGTTCCGACTGGCTGAATGCCACTGCACTCAAGAAGCTGCTTACGAAGAAACTAACGCTAGCAAAATTAAGTAAGATATGATAACACAAACCTACACCTTTCGTGATCTGCCTAAATGGATTCGGGAAAACGAGAACGGCAAACGGGACTCTTTCATTGACGGGGTTCGACTGGATATTGCCGCAGAATTTGAGAACGATTTGTTTCCACCTGTGATTACCAAATCGGAAATGGACGTTACCGGGTACGACCTCCACATTACATTTGCCGTGGAACCTACTGATGCCCGCTTCTTGGAAATTGCGTTACACAATCTACATCAAGGTAAACTCTTAAACTAAACATATGACAAAGGAAGAAATCTTAAACAACTTGCACAAGGATGATACTAACAACAACGTCTACGAATATATCCTGGAAGACGGAGATGAACTGTCCCTACGTGAACTCAAGACGCTCAACGAAATGGGTTACGTCTACCACTCGCAGATCGAGGACGTGGACTTTGAGGACGAGTATCTGGGCGTTCCGTACATGCGGTCGATGAACATCTACTACTTTTCCCTGGCCAACGTTGACATTCACGAACATCAAATACCTGCATAACTATGACAATACAACTAACACCACAAGAGTCGGAGGAGATCTTCTACTCTTCACTGTGCAATACCGTAGGCACAGGCTACATGGAAGGCTACGGATTGGAATTAAGCTGTGATCGCAGCCAGTACAAGTCTAGCCGCGAACATCTGGAAACCCTGCATCCTGGCATAGCCATCTGTTACGAAGACGTGCTTATGCAAGTTCTTCGTGATGGTGGAGAGCTTACCTTTATCGACCATGAAGGCGACGGTGATATGACACGAAGCATTACTCTTCAAGATGTGCATGAGCGTGTCAAGGATGTGGGTGCGCATGTCCTTATCAACTTTCATGAAGAACAGGATGATGCAAGTGATGCCGACGCGGTCTTGCAAACTGTTTTCTTTGAAGAAGTCATCTTTGGGTAAAACACCAACATTTACAAACATCAAATACCTGCATAACTATGACACTATCTGAACTACGTAAAGAATCGCTGAGACTGGTCAAAGAGCATCCTCAGCACGCCAATGACATTTGGGACTTCTACTCGCTTGCCGTCTCGGAAATCGAGGAAGGCGGTAGCGAGTCTCATGAATGTGACTTGGCCTACAACGACATTAACGAACTAATTAACAACCCTGAAGAACTATGATAAACAACGCAGAATACCTCATTCAAAAGTACGCGGAAGCTCGCGAGAAACAAGAAGAGTACAAACAATCTGACGCGGGTCGTCTCTATTGGAAAGGCGTAATGGACACCTTCCATTCTTTGCTTAGCGAATCGTTTAACGGCTGGGCAGATCACGGCACTACCGGCTACTATGTGTTTTACAAAGGCAAGTCTTATGATGCTGCACTAACTGAATTGGCCCAAATGGACCATGAACAATTCAATTCATATAACGCTTAAAACTAAGACTATGAACAAATACACATTTCACGTTTACACTGAAAGGGTCTCACCGCCCTACAATGAAGTCCATGTTAATGCACCCACTAAGGGTCGTGCCTGGAAGATTATCGAAGCTGAGTTTCCCTGGAAGGGAATTAGCTTAGGTGCCATCAACGACGTGCCCTACGTGGAGGAAGAAGAACCCGATACATACTGCCCACCCGACCCAGAAGAGCAGTACTGGGCCAATGTGGCCACTTGGAATGAACGTCACAGCCACGGTGACGTGGATGATTACGATTACTAAAAACGGCATATGAAAAAACGAATTGAAAACTTTTTGAAAAACCTCAGCTTTGAACAACTCAAGGAGGTACGTGAACAGGTAGAATGTCTCATCTATGCCTACGATGATGGCTACCTCTATGAGTGCAAGGTGCGTTCATACGGACGCAACTGGACTGAGCGCCACACCAATCCGCAATGTGTCCAAGACCTGTGCTATCGGTATGATGGCGATGACGGTATCATTGATGTATACACTACCAATCCAGACTTAAAGATTGACACCTACGGAGACGTATACTACTTTCCTACACTGGAAGATGCAGAGCGATGGCGCAATAAGCGCTACCTGGAAAGCTGGATTCCGCAGTGGGAAAAAGATCTGGCGGCTTGGAATAACCGTGAAAACGTGCCTTTTCAACAGAGACCTAACTTTTCACCTATTTATGGCCAGGAAAGTATTGACGGGGCCAAGGAAGAACTAGCGGGTATGTCTGATATCGTTGAACCTGTATTACTAGGTTATTACGAAGATGAAACTGAAAACGAAGAAAACTAAGAAAAATGGAAATAACTGACTTTGCACAAAGCCACAGGTTTACACGGTCTGTGTACACCTTTAATCTTATCATTAATGGTAAAGAAGTAGAAGGCACATATGAATGGGAAGAGTCTGCTTGGAGTGCTGATGATGACATCGTAATTGAAAATGACGAGCAACTTACAGAAGAAGAATATGAAGCAGTGCGCGACTATGTCTATGACAAGTTTAGCGGTATGTAAAGTGTTAATAACTTTTGAAAAAAAGTTGCCCAAAAGTTTGCATGGTAAGTTTTTATTGGTTAATTTTATACTATAATTAATTAATCAAACATGGTAAAAACCTCTGAAAACAATGTTCTTGACCTGTTCAAGAAAGTATCGGACATCGTTGTTCCGGACCAATTCTTTCATCCAATCAAAACCAACTCGCCGGAGCTTGACTCCACTTTCTCTGAGTTGGGCGGACTCATCCCTTCTCAAGTTACACTGGTAACAGGTAACCCAGGTTCAGGTAAGACTACTCTATGCGCTGTGATTGGGTCGCGCTTGACTGCTAACACTGACCGTCCCGTAGTTTTCCTTTCTTACGAGATGAGTGACTTCCAATTGAAAACTCAAGCTCGCAAGATACCAGGTTTCGACACTATGCTTATCTCAACTCACGAGTTTCACGGAAAAGTCGGCGGAATGGAAGAACTGTTCGGGGCTCTTGAGAAAATTCAACCGGCTCTCTTGATTGTAGACTCTCTACAAAAGATGGCCAGCAAGATGCCACAAGGTCCGACTCGCGGTCAGGTAGTCTTGGTTGAGAAATTCACCAAGTGGGCTAAAGAAACTTTTACGCCTGTCTTGCTCATCGGTCACAACGGAAAAGGCGGTGATTACGCTGGCCCATCATTCTTGAAACACGAGGTTGACTCTCACTTAAAAGTATGGTATGACCGTGAAACTCAAGAGCGCCTCTTCTCTATGTCAAAGAATCGCTTTGGTGGTAACATGGAGCAGTACGCCTTCCGCATCAACCCTGAAGGTGTATTCGTGGGTAACGAATGGTGGAGTCGGATAGACACCAGCTCTGCTGATGAAGTTTCTGACATTGTCATGGACTTTAAAGCAGCAAACGGAAATTCCGAGTCATGGGAAAAGTTCAAAGACGCTGCTACTTCCATCATCAACTACTTAAACGCCAAACACGCTGACCGCTTTGTCACCAGCACATTCGTAGGTGATCCTGCTAAAGTTCACTTATCTTGGGAAGGCAAAAGATTCTGCTGTACTTTTAAAGCCGGTAAGATTACTCTGGGTCGCAAATTCTTCGATAAGATAACCAACGACAACTTCTTGAAACTTGGCTACCGCAGTGAATGGCCGTACGCGCACAAGTTCATCAAGAATCGCGAGGAAGCACTCTTGTGGGGAGTCCTTCACGAGTGGGTCCACCTTTTCAAGGGTTACCAAAAACACACTCACAAGATGTGGAAAGAAATCACACGCATCGCCCGTGAAGAGGCTTGGATCTTTGCTTCTGCGGCCTAAGAACCAGGTTGCTTCCTGTGTATATAAATCTAAAATTAAACTTATGTTAGTCTCCCTTTTGCTCATCTGCATCTTCATCTTACTCACGATAAGAAACAACAGTGAGGTCTTAAAGAACGGGCCCGCCGCTCCACGCTTCTTCGCACACAGCGAAGAATCTCAGTGGCTGCCCAAAGTAGTCTATGGAGTGGTGTTGATATCCGTCTGCCTTTTCGCTCTCTCTGTGCTGCAGTTGCTAATCTACAAGATGATGCTATGAGGCCACTAGTGTTCGCGCTCCTCTTCACAACCGGCGTTGCGGCTCAACCACTTCGCCAACCCACACCGGTGATGCAGTTCCCTGAACGCCTGTCACTCAACTACTACTCAGAGCCTCAGCCGGGTCTCTTCACTCTGTGGCCCAACTCACGCAGCAAGGTGACAGGATCGCTGGGTTTCAACACAATCAACTGGGGCGGCGACTTGACGCCTCGCAACATCATAGGCTACGACGTTCGCGCAGAGTTCTACATTTCGCAAAGCTGGAGCTTCACTCTGCGCCAGCAAAACATGTACATTACCAGTGAGGCGAATCTGCTGGGAGGAGTCGCGCACAGGTTTCCTCTGCAACGCAAGAAACCTCTTGGGCCAAAACTCTGAGCGCTCAGAGGCCGTGCGACTTACCGCACCGTGTTTACACACTAAGAGACGATGCACCCAGAAGACAGCCTCCGGGCGCGAGTCAAGACTCACCAACGAATAAATACAAACCACATGAGAAAGAAAACCACAAACGAAATCTACTACTGGGGGGTAGTCGCCCTCATGGTCCTGACACTCTACGTAGGGATCAAAAAGATCAGCAAGAAACCCACCGAGAGAGAATCGCAGGGGGAGGGATCGACGCCACTCCGCCACCCTGACACGGCGTACCGCCAGGGCTGGGACTCAACAGGGAACCCGCCGAGAGATACCACCGAGTGGCGCAACGAGTTGCACAAGTAGCCACCAGCGCGAGAAGAATCTGTATTCCAATTCAGCTTCCCTGAATTGTGAACACATCACGCCGAGCGACGGTTAATCTGAGAATGTTAAAAATCGTCTCAGAAAAAACTACCAGAATTTTTTTCACCAGAGGTCGCAGGGGAAGATCCAAACCTGGGAGCCGGGTCATCACAGGAGCCGGGTCCAGAGTCATGGGCAAAATACTGCCCAGCCGAAATCCTCCGGAGAAGTGGTCTGAGCAATTCTTCGTCTTACTCATGCCTCTAATGCGGGAGTGTAAAGTTTATATTTTATATAGCTTTTTTTTATGGTCAGAATAGTCATAGGTACTTTTGGGCCAGAATATGTGCCATACAACCAGTGTTTTCGGCCTTAAAAGGCCGTTATACGGTCCCATATAACCCGGTGCCAGGCCAAAAGCGATCAAACACCGAGTCCCATACGGCCTTTAATCGACCTGCACGCTCCTAAACGCCGTTGCCGGCCATTACGGGCCACCGGCCATTGCCTGCAACTCTATCGGCCCCGTTAAGGACCCCGTACAACTACTCTTTCTACCAGTGTGGAGTCTGAGCGCTTCCACCACTTCCACCGCGCCCTCTACCGCTCGGCTGCCCGGCTCCAGAGCGCCTGGTCTGAGTGGATGAGCCTCTCCCGGGGGCTCGCGCTCTGCTCGACACCCCTGGACGTGTCGAGGCCACTTGCCCGGAGCCGGGTCGCTCAGGTTCTGCCCAACTGAATGCAGACTACCAACCGATGTGGGTCGAGCGCGATCCCGCCGGAAGTGATGGCGGAGCTGCACTCTCCGAGTGGCCTCTCTGACCCAGCGCCACCGGGCCACTTCTCCACCGACTTCCACCAGCGAGGACTACCGGTGACGTCCTGAGAGTGTTGGCCGCTGGTGGTGCAGCTTGGGAGTGACCGTGATTGAGGGCCACCTGGCGCCTCCCTGGGGATGAGGTCGACGGCTACTACTGAGTTGAACTTTTACGCCCTCACTGGTGGACTGCTCCACTACCGCTACTACGCTAGTCCACTCTAGAACCTCATCTCCAGAGGCCCTCCACGACACCCTCCAGAGCAGACGAGTTCACGGTAGAGGGCCTGTAGAGGGCCCGTGGCAGGCGCCCTGGCCGGCTGTTCTGAGGGGGCGGTTCTAGAACACCCCTAAATCACGCTCTGGAGGGCCCAAAACCTCATCAAAACGTGACATTTTTTCACTTCTAATGAGGAGAACTAGTGTCTAACGCGTGAATATAACTACTATATTGGCTCTACTAGCGGGTAGAATAGGCCGTTCTACCTCTTAGAACCCGCTGTCTACAGGGGTCTCGTAGTGTAGTTTGCCCAGTAGATGAGGTACCGCCGGCCAAGTGTTAATAACTTTTTCACTTTTCCATTGCCAGTGTCAATCCAAATGGTTAATTTTATACTATAATCAAATAATACTGTAACGGCTTCTCGGCCGGGACCGAGTATACTCCGCCGCGTATAATACCCTGCGGGTTGTTAACCGCTCAAGTGTTAATAACTTTTTGAAAAAAGTTGCCCAAAAATTTGCCAGTGTCAAAAACTATGGTTAAATTTATACTATAATTAATTAATCAATATGGAAAACACTACAATGGTTCTTCTTAATATGTTGGCCGAAAAGTATAAACTCAATTTACAGAAACTCGTAAATCACTGTATAGAAAATGGAAAGAGTCGATCATCTTTCAAACTTTTCCTTTCTGGTTTGATGTATGAGCTGTCTGTTAATGAGAATGGAATAATTCAAAAACTATCTTAATTAATCAATATATGAACAATTTACCAAATTACGCTAAAGCCCTTTTGCTTCAAGGCGCTTCGACTACAGGAAATTTTACCGAGGGCTACTACTACGCAGAAGAGAGGCTACAAGTCCGCCACTCAGCAGACCTACTCAACTTTTGCCAGTGGATCGACTGCAAGATAGGCGGGGCTTCTGCCTACAACATCGACATGCTCTACGCGGCTTACAAGGCCCCACAAGACGAGAAGTTGGCCTCCTACGCAGTCGCCGTAGCCACGGCTATCCGGGCGATCAGGTCCGGCTCAAATTGTTAATAACTTTTAACTATTTTTAACATTTAAAGTTTGCATGGTTCAACTATTATGGTTAATTTTATACTATAAACAAATAACTGATATGGCAAAGATAAACACATACGGACTCACAGAAAAGGAGTTAACTCAGGCACATGCCTACATGGTAGAACAAGGGTATATTGACGCTACCGAGGATATTATCAGCTATGCTCGTTCTATGGTATTATACCATCCTTTCCTGTGGAAAGCAAAGATCCGTCAATGGTCTAACCTATACGAACAATCAAAAACAGCATAATATGAAAGATACTACACGACACCACATTGAGGCTGGCACCCGCATAGCCTACAGAGACCCAGCCACTGGAGCTCACTCTACCGACCGAGTGGTCGAGAGGGTTGGAGATGACCTCATCATAGAGGTACTCACAATCGGCGGTACCACCCGCAGAAAGACCATCCACCTCTCAAGCGTACAATCCTACACAAACACTCTACAATGGGTACCCGCCAACAAGTGTTAATAACTTACAGAAAAAAGTTGCGCTAGAATTTGCATGGCAAGAAAACAATGGTTAAATTTATACTATATTAAATAATACAAAACAACTATGGGAAACGGAGTTAGAAAAACAGTAGTCGAGAAACAATCACAGGTCTACGGGGGGTTCTTGTCAGAGATCCGCAAAATGTCTAGAGATGACCAGGACCGATACGCCACGGAGGGCACTCCAGGCTGGCACCGCTGGCAGAAACGCCTGGCTGAGGCAGACGAGCGCCGCCAGTACAGGGCCCGGGCCATCAAAGAGTTCGAGGCGCAGGTGCCCAAGTACGGCAGCTTCGCCGGGCTCACAGCAGAGGACGTCGCCGCCATCACGCAGACCGCTCAGGAGTGGAGCGAGAAACGCAAAAAGTTTAAGCGAGACCTGGACAAGAACTACCCGGCCATATTGCTATAGTCCATAGGGAAACACGCCATCGAGATATAAACATCATCACGGGAGGTTAGCGCCTCCCTTTTGTTGTCTTGGATTGCAGGAAATCCTCCAATAGGGAATTGTCATCCCGAGCGTATGGAGTAGCGGAGCGGAATGGGCCGGGTAGACAACTGGGTGGCTCCCGTACCGCCCGTACGGGGAGAAATAGGACAGGTGTGGGTCTGAGAGAGATTAGGGAGGTACAAGTGCGGAGAGTGTCGAAAAAATATACTCGCGAGAGGACTTCTATTAAGACACTAAAAAAGTAGACCCTTGTTTCCCTGGAAACTGCCTAAAAGACCCAGATGCGGGTAGATTTGTACGTTCAGAGCGCTTTTAGAGGTGTTGGCAACTAATCGCATGATGATCGCCAAGTGGGTACAAGTTTTTGCGAAGAGGTACACTTTGGGCAGTTTTAGAGTGAAAAAGCGCTAGTAGAGGCCGTACCGCACCAGTA
>Ga0194118_10000034_pt1 | contig 249876 bp, 232 predicted proteins | sample TA2MahsurfametaG_2_FD_148662 | JGI IMG/M metagenome (GOLD analysis project Ga0194118, IMG submission 148662) | Freshwater microbial communities from Lake Tanganyika, Tanzania - TA2015013 Mahale N5 surface | ecosystem: Environmental > Aquatic > Freshwater > Lake | place: Tanzania: Lake... | reverse complement strand
CAGCATATTGAGCAAGTTCTAAAATGTCTTCATCGTTGAGGCTAAATGAATCGCTTTCTTTGGGACTAACATCAATGGTGTGTGTGCTTTTTCCAGCTTGTGTAGCATCACTAAAGACCATTTTAATTTTTTTGGATCCAATCGATCTTCTAACGATCGCAGGCTTTCCTTCTTTTAAAAGAGGCTTAAAAACATAGAATTCATCTGGGTTCACAGCGCCTTGAACCACCGTCTCACCTAAGCCATAAGAGGCAGTGATAAATACCACATCTTTAAATCCTGATTCAGTGTCGATCGTAAACATCACACCGGAACAGCCAATGTCACTTCTTACCATTTGTTGAACACCTGCTGAAATCGCAACATCAGCGTGTACAAAACCCTTGTGCACGCGATAAGAAATAGCGCGGTCGTTATAAAGCGATGCGAATACTTCTTTGATTGCATGCTTAATATTTTCAATGCCATGAATATTTAAAAAGCTTTCTTGCTGACCTGCAAAAGAAGCATCAGGTAAGTCTTCTGCAGTAGCAGAAGATCTAACCGCAAAAGTAGTGCCCTCAGCAGAGTTCTTTGTGAGTCGCGTGTAATTTTCCTCAATAGCTTTTTCTAAAGAATAAGGGAAGGGGGTATCAGTAATCCATTGTCTAATTTTTTTACCGCTGACAGCTAGGGCATCCGTAACATCTGTATTTAATGTTTTTAGTTCATCAGCAATTTTATCGTCAAGTTTATTGTGAGCTAAAAATTCTCTAAATGCCAATGCTGTCGTTGCAAAGCCCCTAGGGACTCTGACACCTTTTGCATTAAGCTGTGAAATCATTTCACCTAATGACGCATTCTTTCCTCCCACAGAACCAACATCTGTATTTCGAAGATTTTCTAATGGAATAATATGTGATGACATAAAGGCCTTTAGGTTAATAACTTGAAGAATTTAAGAATTCAATCTTTAGTAATGGGTTTCACGACAAAGATGGTTAAAAATCTTTAAAATGAGATGCCATAAAAAGACGTCATTTTGCCAAATTAACCTCTTATTGTCATCTAAATCCTTAGCCTAAAGATTTAGTGAAATGGGTTGAGAGTGATGTGATTTCCTAATGAGACACAAAAAAGAAATGAGATTAAATAATATGCTCATAATTGTAGCTAAAATGTATCTAAAATTAATTAAAATCTGTTAAGTACAGATAATTACAAATTTTACTTATTATTATTTAAGTATATTTGAAAGATGTGTTGAAATTACACCTAAAAATTTTTATCCATAAAACATATGTTGAATCTGCTAGATTACGTATCAATTCATATATAATTTTAGATCTGATTTCAAAGACATCATTTTTTGGAGATTTACAGCAATGGCAACCTTATTAGAACAACTAAAAGGCATGACAACAATAGTTGCAGATACAGGTGACGTGGAAGCAATAAAAACAGTAAAGCCTGTTGACGCAACAACAAATCCATCCTTACTTTTGAAAGCAAGTACCCTTCCTCAATGCGAGCCCATGATTAAAGAAGCGATTACTTATGCAAAATCGAAAAGTAGCAACAAATCGCATCAAATTGAGGATGCAGCTGACAAGTTGGCTGTGCTTGTGGGTCTGGAAATTCTAAAACATATCCCTGGTCGTATTTCAACTGAAGTGGATGCTCGCTTGTCTTTCAATATTGATGCGATGGTTAAAAAAGGACGTAAATTAATTGCTCTTTATGAAGAAGCGGGCGTTCAAAAAGATCGCGTGCTTATTAAATTAGCTTCAACATGGGAAGGCATTAAAGCAGGTGAAATTTTAGAAAAAGAAAATATTAACTGTAACTTAACGCTTCTTTTTGGTTTTGGCCAAGCCCGTGCTTGCGCTGAAGCAGGAGTATTCCTTATTTCGCCATTCGTAGGTCGTATCCTTGATTGGTATAAAGCTAAAACAGGGAATACCTACTCATCTGATGAAGATCCTGGCGTGTTATCTGTGCGCAAGATTTATGCTTACTACAAAGAACATGGATACAAAACAGTTGTGATGGGCGCCTCATTTAGAAATATTGGAGAAATTACAGCCTTAGCAGGTTGTGATCGTCTAACGATCGCTCCAAATCTTCTTCAAGAACTTGAAGCAACCCAAGGTGACTTACCGCGCGTTCTTAAAGATGGTGGGGCTACAAAAGCAGCCCCTGCTAAGATGACTGAGGATGAATTCCGTTTCTCATTGAATGAAGATGCGATGGCAACTGAAAAACTTGCAGAGGGTATTCGAGGTTTCGTAGTCGATCAAAACAAACTCGAAACAGCGCTTAACGAGAAGCTATAAATCTTTTCTTGTCACAAAACTGATAAGAAATGATTATTAAATCACGAGGCTAAGGATTGACATAAGACCAATAGCTCTATACTATTAAAGGTCTGCTTCATGAAGTTCAAACTTCTTTTTAGCAACGAACAACTTTAGAAAACTTGTAATAAATACGGAGAAAAAACCATGGCTTTAACACAAATGGCATTAGATTCATTAGATTTTGACGCAACAGTTGCATTAGCAACGAAAGTTGCTCCGCACGTGGACATTCTTGAAATTGGCACACCATGCATTAAGCATAATGGTATTAAGCTTCTTGAAACATTAAAAAATAAATTTCCTAAGAACAAGATTCTTGTTGATTTGAAGACCATGGATGCTGGAGAGTACGAGGCAGAACCTTTTTATAAAGCTGGCGCTGATATTTGTACAGTGCTCGGTGCCTCCGGAATTGCCACAATCAAGGGCGTTGTTGCTGCTGCAAAAAAATATGGCAAAGAAGTTCAGGTGGATATGATTAATGTTCCAAATAAAGAAGCATTAGCAAAAGAGTGTGTTGCTGCTGGTGCACATATCATTGGTGTCCATACTGGTCTCGATGCTCAAGCTGCTGGCCACACACCATTTGCTGACTTAGCTGCAATTGCTGCACTTAAAACAGGTGCTAAGATTTCAGTGGCTGGTGGTGTTAAAGCTGCTACTACTAAGCAAGTTAAAGATGCTGGCGCATCAATTATTGTGGCTGGTGCTGCAATTTACGGTGCTCCTGATCCAGCGGCGGCTGCTGCAGAAATCACAAAAATTGCTCATGGATAATTGTTAAGAAACAATTATTAATGAACTGAATTAAATCCCGACTTAGTAATGAGTCGGGATTTTTTTTATAGTTTTTTATTTTTAAATAAAAGGGTTAAATATGCATCAAAAATTATTATTAGATAAAATCTCAAGCGTTTTATCAGTGACCGAACAAAGCAATGCACCTAAACTTCTTAAGCTTGTTGATGAGGCAGGCCGTATTTTCGTTGGTGGTGCTGGACGATCAGGACTTGTTTCACGTTTTTTTGCAATGCGTCTCGTGCATAGCGGCTATCAAGTGAATATGGTGGGTGAAATTGTGACGCCAGCTATTAAATCTGGAGATTTATTTTTAGTGATTTCAGGTTCGGGCGGCACAAAAACACTTCTACCACTTCTCGAAACAGCCAAATCAAAAGGTGCAAAAATTGTTGTAATCTCCATGAAAAATAAATCACCTATGTCTGACATGGCTGATTTAACTATTCAAATTGGTAATGATGATTCTTTCGGCCTCACTAAAGGTATGCCTATGGGTACCACATTCGAATTATCTACTTTAATCTATTTAGAAGCAGTGATTTCGGAATTGATTCATGCTAAAGGATTAACAGAAGAGGGTATGCGAGCTATTCACGCAAATCTTGAGTAAGGTCAATAAATTAGAGCTCGAAAATGCTGTTAAATAAATAGTCATTCATAGCTTTAGTTAATAATTAAGGGCGCTTTAAGCGCCCTTAATTATTTAATCAGCTTATAATTTACATTTATAAGCTTAGGTATCAACACCTTTTGAATAATACACACCTCATTCCCTTGCCATACGTGCCAGATAGCTCTATTTATTTTGAGGCTATTGCTAATGACCCATGGTCTTTCTATTTGGATAGTGGAATCCAAAATGGCTTAGATGAAAATATTTCTGAGAAATCTAGATACGACATTATAGTAAGCCAACCATTTATTAAAATAATTGCAGATGACTTTAGCGTTAGTATTGAGGAAAATAATCTCAAAAAAATTACAAAAGGTAACCCTTTTGATATTTTAGAAGAAATTCTTTCAGGTTTTGATATTCAAGAAACATCCTTGCCATTCACAGGCGGAGCTTTAGGATATTTTTCGTATGAATTAGGTCAGTCAATCTTTCAGAATAAAAAAGAACACATTGGCATACCTTTGATGATGGTCGGCATTTATGACTGGGCTTTGATTGTAGACCATCAAGACAAAAAAGCGTATCTTGTATCCCACCTTGTAAATAAAGATACAAAAGATTATTTAACTAGACTTAGCATAAAAATAAAAAGCGTAAAACCAAATAATCAATCTTTTAAAATTAATTCAACAATTAGATCGCTATTAAATTTTGAAGCGTATGATTTTATTGTTAATAAAATTTTATCTTTCATTAAAGAAGGGGATGTTTATCAAATAAATATCTCTAATAAATATATTGTCTCTTGTGAAGGTGACAGTTGGGTTGGATATAAGAAATTAAGAGAGATTAATCGCGCTCCTTTTATGGCTTATATTCACTTTGATGATTTTGATATTTTATGTGGATCACCAGAAAGATTTATTCAATCTCACAATAGACACATAGAAACGAGACCAATCAAAGGAACTGAGCCAAGAGATAGCAACCCTCAAAAAGATAGGGAAAATGCTGAAAAATTACTTACAAGTGAAAAAGATCGGGCAGAAAATCTAATGATTGTCGATTTACTTCGCAACGATTTAAGTAAAAATTGTATTCCAGGAAGTATTAAGGTGAAAGCACTTTGCGAACTCAAGTCATATAGTAATGTTCATCACCTAGAAAGTGTTATTGAAGGAACGTTAAAACCTAATTCGACATTAACAAAATTACTTAAAGACTCTTTTCCAGGCGGATCAATTACTGGTACACCCAAAATTAGATCCATGGAGATTATCGGCGACTTAGAACCACATAGACGAGATGTCTACTGTGGCTCAATTGGATATATTGGTTTCAATCATAATATGGATACTAACATTGCAATTAGAACCATAATCAGAAAAGATAATACGCTTCATTTTTATTCAGGCGGCGGTATCGTTGCTCAGTCAAAGGCCAAAAATGAATTTGATGAGATTGCATTTAAAGCGTCTAACATTCGGAAATGGATTAACTTCTTTAAAAAAGATTAAATTAATCTCTTTTTACAAATTTGCCAAAATGTAACATGATACTGGGTAATATTAATAAGTTTAAAATGGTCGATGTTACAAGTCCTCCAACAATGATGGTAGCCATAGGCCCTTCAATTTCCTTTCCGGGTTGGCCACTTCCTAATGCTAGAGGAAGTAAGCCCAAAGCGGTCACAATAGCTGTCATTAAAATTGAGGGCAATCTCTCCGAGGCCCCTTTAATACAAGTCTCTAGATTCCAATGGTAACCTTCAATTTCGATAAGATGTTGATAGTGTGAGATTAGCATAATAGAATTTCTTAAAGTAATTCCGAAAAGTGTTACGAATCCTACAAGCGAACCAATAGAAATCCACCCTGCATTAAAAGTAACAGCAAAAACACCCCCGATAAGTGCAAAAGGGAGATTAAAAAGTGTAAGCAATAGATTTCTTAAGTTGCCAAAAGCTACATAAAGCATTAGCAAGATACCTGCACCTGCAATAATTGAATGAACAATTAACTCTTCTTGTGATTTGGCATTTGCCTCGGCCGCCCCTGTAATTTCAAAATAATTTCCTTGATTTAATTTAAGTGCATTTAGTTTATTTTTTAGATCACTATTAAAATCATTAATATCTCGCTCATCAATATCAGCTGTAATGGCCTGAATACGTTTACCTCCTTGATGAAGAATTTTAGATCTCCCATTTTCTTGCGCGATATAGGCGACTTGACCCAGTTGAACTATTCTTCCATCAGCTCCCATAATTGGGAGCTTTTGAATGTCTGTAATATCATCACGAAAATTTTTATTTAAAATGACAGAAATATTGACTTTAAAATTTCCTTCGTAAACTAGGGCTACTGGAAGACCTTCAAAAGCAGTTCGAATAACATTCAATAAATCAGTTTTTTGGATACCCCATTGACTGAGTTTCTCAGATAATAAATGTATAGTAATTTGTGGAGTGCCTGCAGGCGAGACAATATTAATATTTTTAACACCTTTAATAGATGCGAGTGCTGAAGATATTTTTTGAGTATCTTGATCGATACTATCAAGATTGGTCCCAAAAATATTGATTACTACGGAGGAGTAGTATCCTGAAATTGTCTCTTCGATACGTTCAGTTAAAAAAGTGTTGATCGCAAAATTTAAGCCCACATAATTATTATTTTGGGTTAAATTTTCAATTTTCTTTAAAATTCGATTTTGGGTTGGACCATCTGACTCCTTCAGTTCTATTTCAAATTCACTATAGTGAGTTCCAAAAGTATCAGCACCCATGGGCGACCTACCTACCCATTGTGCAACAGACTTTACTCCTGGAATATTTCGAATTTTTAAACTAATTTCATCACCTACGCGAAGCATTTCTCTTTCTGAAGTTCCAGGAAGAGATGTCATATGCATAATAAAATGTCCCTCATGAAGGGGGGGAATAAATTGTGTTTTAAATAATGGAATAAGTGAAAATCCAATTAAGATAAAAGTAAAGGTGAATAATGTAATGGCAGTCGATTTTTTTTCAATTAAATATAAAAGTTTAATGTATTTATTTTTTATGAAGGTCATTATTGGAGATTCGGACGATTTGAAATTTAATTTACCAAGAAGTAGATAAGATAATGCTGGTGTTACAGTTAATGCGACTATAAGTGAAGCTAAGATTGAAAAAATATAAGCTATACCCAAAGGCCCAAAAAGCTTTCCTGCTACACCATTTAATGTGAGTAAGGGAAGAAAAACGGTAACTACGATCATTGTGGCATATACAACGGAACTTCTTACTTCCATAGATGCGTCGTAAACAACTTTGACAATAGACTCAGGATTTTTTAATTTATTGTTTTCTTTTAGTCGCCTAAAAATATTTTCAGAATCAATTATGGCATCATCAACAACTTCTCCCAAAGCAATTGCAAGGCCACTTAAAACCATAATATTTAGTCCCAGATTAAAATAGCTTAATACTATTATCGCTGTAAGCAGAGAAAGAGGAATAGCAGTTGCCGAAATAAAGGCTGTTCTAAAATTAAAAAGAAATAAAAATAACACTACAATGACAAGTAATGAACCAATTAATATATCAAATCGAACGCCTTTAATTGAGACATCAATAAAATTTGCAGGCCTAAATAGTTCAGGGTTAATTTTGATTTCTTGTTGAAGAAGTGTTTGATTCAGGTCTTTTAACGCTGATTCAATAAGTTGTGTCAGTTTGTATGTATTCGAACCCAATTGACCTTGAACTGATAAATAAACTCCTTCGACACCATTTATTGATGCAGCGCTTATAGTGGGGAGTGATCCCTCTGTAATTTCAGCTAAATCTTTAAGATAGATAATTTGATTTTTATTATTAATGAGCGATGTCTTGCCAATATCTGCTAGAGATTTTGATTGACCTTCAGTATTAATAATAATTCTTTGATTGTTATTCTCAATAAAACCAGCGCCTCTAACACCGGACGATTTACTAGCAGCAGTAATAATTTGTTCAATTGAAATATTAGATTGAATTAATTTTTCAGGTTGAATTTCAATTTGATACTGTTTAATTTTTCCACCAAAGACATTTACATCGGCAACACCAGGAATTGATAAAAGATGCGGAATAATAAGGCGATCAACAACCGTTCTTATTTCTGCTAAGGATTTTGTTTTAGATGTAATACCAATGCCTAAAACTGAAGATGCCGCAGAGGTTAAAGGTGTAATCTTTGGAGAAATACCTGGCGGCATTATACTTGTAATAGAGGTAAGTCTTTCTGAGATGACTTGCCTATTTCTAAAAATATCTGTGTGCTCATTAAAAATGATGGTAATGACAGATAAACCAGGTATGGATTGGGATCGTATTGTTTCAATACCAATTGTGCCCCCTAAGTTTTTCTCAATAGGAAGAGTGACGAGTGACTCAACGAGATCAGATGATAGACCAGGAGATTCGGTTTGAATAATGACTTGGTTTGGTGAGAACTCAGGAAAAACATTTAGGGGGCTTCTTGTGATCTGATAGAGTCCAAATATGATTGCAATCACTGCAAGTCCAATAATGACCCCAGTATATCTTATTGAAAATTTGACAATCGATGACATCATAATGATTTAATCATCATTTTCATTTTTGATCTGATACTTAAATTCTTCCGAGAGTAAAAGCTGAGCACCCTTAATTACAATCAAATCTTTTTCCTTGATGTGTTCCTCTTTAATAATCCAACCATTTGGACTTTCATTATCAGTTTCAATAACTTTTCGAACAAATTTATTTTCACCAGTTCTTAAATAAACCCAAGCTTGACCTGCATTCCAGATAACAGCCTCTTTTGGAATTGCTAAATATCTTTCTGAGTCTGAAGTTAAATTTTCCTGAACTAAATTTGCAATGACTTTGGAATCAATTCTTAATTTGTTGTTAAATATAATATAGAAGTACGTTTTCCCTTTTAAAGACTTATCAAGACTAGGGGCTTCTGCAAGGTAATTGGCTAAAAATTTTTCCTCAAGATTATCAATTAAGGCAAGACTAATATTTTTAGGCGGCTCATTGCTTGTATTTTCAGCTAAAGTGACTTTTACAATTCTTGCCTTATCTTCAAGGAGAAATTCAAATAATTCCTTATTTATACCTTTATCTATCATAGATAGGATTGTTTCACCCCATTGAGCTCTGATATTTTGTTTTATACCACTCACAAGTTCTTGAGTGGCATGAAGTTTTATTTTTGTATTTTCAAAGGTAACTCTCACTTCCTGTAATGCTTTATCTGAAACATTTTTATTATCATCATTAAGTAATTTAAATCTCTCATAATTCTTTTTATCTCTATCTAACTCATTCGTTAAAATGTTTATTTGATTTTTAATTTCATTGAATCTATTTCTTTGTTCAATCAAAATATCAATGTTTAGAACTGTTGCATAATTAGTGAGATTTTTTTTGTAAATAGAGCTTTGAACTGCTAGGGTTTTGATTCCACTATTTTTTTGTATTTCGGAACTGAGAGTTATAAAATTAATTCCATTGTTTGACTCTAATAATGATTGCGAGATTTTCGAAGTATTATTAGCTATCTTAGTATCATTAAATTCATCGCGCCCAAAGTATATTAATAACCACAATAAAATTAGGATGAGTAATACTTGAACGATAAGAAGTGCACTTAATTTATTCTTCATATTTTTTTAGCATTACCAAGTGGGACTTGCAAAAGGGATTCAAAATCAAACGCTAGTTTTAATAAAGCAATTTTATTTGTGTAAAATCTTCGTTTATATTGCATGGTTACTAATTTTTGTTGCGTTAATTCTATACGGTCTATTTCACCTTGACGAAACTTACTTTCAATTGATTTTTCATATTCAGCCGCAGAGGAGAAATCTTCAACATCTTTTCTAACCATGTTTTTAGCAATTGAATAATTATCACGTAATTTTGATATTTCATTCACAATAGAAGTCTGCATTTTTTCTATTTGTAATCCTTCAATATCTCTTAGATTTTTAGCTTCTTCAACTAAATATTTATTTTTTTCAATTGTTGGGATTATTGACGTGATGCCAAGTAGCCATCGACCTAATCCATAATCAAACATATACCCTGGTGAAAACCTAATATCAGGGTATTGATTTGCGATATTTAACTTTAATTGTGATTCTGAAACTGCATATTTTGCGAGAGCAATTCGTAAGTCAATACGATTAAATAAACCAAGGCTAATAATATCTTGTTGCTTATTTTCTTCATCAAGTATTGTATTAAAACTTTGTATTTGTTCGTCAAGATTTATTGTCGCTATTCTTATTGTATTTATTTTTTCTGGAGAAAGACCAATGATTGACGCTAACTTCGATTTTGTTTCATTGAATTGATACTGCTCTTCATTTAATTTTTGAATATTTTTATTAAGTTCAATTTGATTAAAATTACTATCGACCGAAGAGGTTAATCCTTGTGATTTTCTTTTTCTTACCATATTTAAAATTTCACTTTGAAACTTAATTTCATTCCTTAAAATTTGGAGATTAAGGAGATGTTGCTGATAGCGAATAAAATTAAAAGTTAGATCTGATTTAATATCCCATGCAAGCTTTCTAAGCTCAAGTCTCTTGACTAATGACTGATTGATAGCTTTTTCTTGTCGAATCTTTGCTTTATCAGCTGTCTCAAATAAGGTAGTTATATTCAAACCAATCGCATTTTTTGATTCGTCGAATGTGCCTGTAGTTTGTCTGCCAGTTTCAACTCCTAAGGAAGACGGTGCTTTAATTGGGGAAACTACTTCTTGAATTTTTGCTATATCCCATTCTTTTTTGGCAATTTCGATTTTGGGGTTAAAAAAGAGCGCGCATAGGGTTAGTTCTTTTAAACCCCATTCTTTGATAGGTAAGTGATCATCATTTATGCCTTGACTATTCAAAAAAGACCTAAATGAGGGAGATTCTGGATCTTTCTCGATAATTTGATCTATCATTTTCTCATTGTTTAGAGGCTTAGTTTCGTAGGTTTTAAAGCTACAATTGCTGAGAAATAGGGCTACTAAACCTGCCAAAAGCAACGAATTAAAAAACTGTAATTTAGATGCTTTGATTTTCAATTTATGTCGTAAAAGTCGGATTTAAACAGTTTGAAAGAAGTTACGACATCTTAAATCAAAATATCACTGTATTTCATTGATTCATTGAATTATTTCTTTTCGATAAAGACTAACTTGTTATAAAATAGGGCTAAATTTTTGTTATATATAACTTTTTTAATCATTGCGAGAGTGGCGGAATTGGTAGACGCACTGGATTTAGGTTCCAGCGCCGCAGGGCGTGAGAGTTCGAGTCTCTCCTTTCGCACCATCGATCCAAATTTTAGGGAATTTTAAGTATGGCTACAGCATTGGAAACATTAAGTAACTTGGAAAGACGTATTACGGTTAAAGTGCCTATTGAACCTCTTCAAAAAGAGATGTCTAGTCGTTTTCAACGTTTAACGCGAACAGCAAAGGTTCCTGGGTTTAGACCAGGCAAAGCACCGCTAAAAATGATTGAACAACAATATGGCCCTCAAATAAAAGAGGAAGTATTTGCTGAGGCGATTGAAACTTCTTTTGGCCAAGCTATTCAGGAAAATAAGTTACGTGTTGCTGGCATGCCGAATATTCAACATAAACCACTGAATCAAGTTCACGATGATTTTGAGTATACAGCGACATTTGAAGTTTTCCCTGAAGTTACTTTGTCTGATTTTAAAGCTGCCTCTGTTGAAAAGCCTGTGGCTCAAATTACTGACCAAGATGTTAACAAAACAATTGATGTTTTACTCAAACAGCGAGCACAATTTATTGAAACGAAAGAGGCCGCCGCTAAGGGTGATCGGCTCACTCTAACCCTTACCTCTTTTATCAACGATAAACAGGTTGAAACCACAGGTGACAAACCTATTCAAATTATCTTAGGCGATAATTCTCGAATTGCTATTTTTGACGATCATCTAGTTGGTGGTAAAGAAGGTGAGTCTAAAACATTCGAAGTGAACTATCCGGAAACACATAGCCCTAAAGAATTAGCAGGAAAAAAAGTTCAATACAACGTGAAATTTATTGTAATTGCAAAACCTAAACTGCCAGAAGTGAATGCCCAATTTGCACAATCTCTCGGAGTAGCAGACGGTGATGTGAATAAAATGCGAGAGGAAATCAAACAAAGCTTAGAGCAAGAATTAGATAAGAGAATAAAAATAAAATTAAAAGAGCAAGTCTTTAGTCATTTGTTAGATAGCTGTCAAGCAGATTTGCCTAAAGCGCTTATAAATGTTGAAATTAATCGTATGGCTCAGTCAACTTATGCAAATTTAAAACAACGTGGAGCTGATTTAAAACAATTCAAATTAGAGCCGTCAATGTTTGAAGAGCAAGCTAAAAAAACCTGCAAACTTAGATTAATATTAGCTGAGATTGTTGATAAAAATAATTTAAGAGCAACACCTGACCAAATCAAGGCTATGGTGAACGAATTTGCTCTTAATTTTGATGATACCGATGAGGCAGTGAAGTGGTTTTACTTAGAGCCATCTAGACTTGAAGAGCCAACAGCACTTGCAACAGAAACTAATGTGGTTGATTGGTTTATGAATCAATGCAAAGTACAAAATAAAAAAACAACGTTTGATGAACTTATGACTGGATCAGCTAAGACATAATTATGGCCTACACACCACCAAATAATTTAGGTTATGTGCCAATGGTTATTGAGCAAAGCGGTCGAGGCGAGCGCGCATATGATATATATTCTCGACTTTTAAGAGAGCGCGTGATCTTTCTGGTTGGGCCTGTCGATGATATGACAGCAAATGTAATTATTGCACAATTACTTTTTCTAGAAGCTGATAATCCTGACAAAGATATTTCCTTATATATTAATTCTCCAGGTGGTTCAGTTACTGCAGGAATGGCAATTTATGACACAATGCAATTCATCAAGCCTGATGTAAGTACCTTATGTATAGGGCAGGCAGCCAGTATGGGGGCATTATTGCTTGCTGCTGGAGAAAAAGGAAAACGTTTTTGTTTGCCTAATTCAAGAGTCATGATTCATCAGCCATTAGGCGGATTTCAAGGACAGGCGTCTGATATAGAAATTCATGCAAAAGAAATTTTATTTTTGAAAGAAAAACTAAATCAAATTCTAGCAGATCACACTGGTCAAACACTTAAAAAAATTGCAGCCGATACTGATAGAGATAACTTCCTGAGCGCTGAGCAATCAGTTGATTATGGTATGGTCGACCAAGTAATTTCAAAGAGATCACAAGTAGTTTAAAACTATATTATGGCAACGAAAAGCGATAACGAAAAATTACTTTATTGCTCCTTTTGTGGCAAAAGTCAACATGAAGTAAAAAAACTAATTGCAGGTCCTTCGGTATTTATATGCGATGAATGCGTTGATTTATGTAATGACATTATTAAAGAAGAAGTCAAAGGTGCATCAAAAGAGGTTAAAGATCATGATCAACTTCCTTCGCCGAAAGAAATTTGCGATCAACTCGATGAACATGTTATTGGTCAAACAAGCGCTAAGAAAAGTTTAGCTGTTGCTGTTTATAATCACTATAAAAGACTTAGGGATAGCAATTCTGAGTTAGATATTGAACATAAAGATGTTGAAATTTCAAAAAGTAATATTCTGCTAATAGGACCTACAGGCTCTGGAAAAACTCTACTAGCACAAACGCTTGCAAAATTACTTGATGTTCCTTTTGTGATGGCGGATGCTACAACACTTACTGAAGCGGGTTATGTTGGTGAAGATGTTGAAAACATTATGCAAAAATTACTGCAAAAATGTGATTACGATATTGAGAAAGCCCAAAGGGGCATTGTATATATTGATGAAGTTGACAAAATTTCTAGAAAATCTGAAAACCCCTCAATTACAAGAGATGTATCAGGTGAAGGCGTTCAGCAAGCACTTTTAAAACTAATTGAAGGTACTGTGGCTTCAGTTCCGCCTCAGGGTGGACGCAAACATCCAAATCAAGAATTTGTTCAGCTTGATACAACAAATATTTTATTTATTTGTGGTGGTGCTTTCGATGGCCTTGAGAAAATTATTAAACAAAGATCTGAAAAAGGCGGTATTGGTTTTGGGGCTCAATTAAATAGTAAGGCAGATGCTAAAGTCATAGGGGATGTTATTAAAGATGTTGAGCCAGAAGATTTGATTAAATTTGGTTTAATTCCTGAGTTTATAGGAAGGCTTCCTGTAGTTGCAACGCTTGAATCTTTGAGTGAGGATGCCCTAGTTCAAATTCTGACTGAACCAAAAAATGCCCTCACTAAACAGTATATTAAACTTTTTGCTATGGAAGATGTATCTTTAGAACTTAGACCTTCAGCTTTAAGACTGATTGCGAAAAAAGCGCTTGAGAGAAAGACAGGCGCTCGAGGGCTTCGTTCTATTATGGAACATGTCTTATTAGACACAATGTATGAATTACCCTCTATTCAAAATCTTGAAAAAGTTGTCATTGATGATGGCGTGATTGAACAATCAAATAAACCTATACTTTTATTTTCAGAAAAGAAACAAGTTTCAGGAAAAAAATAAGTTTCACTATTGGTCAGTAAGACCTTGAAATATTATAAACTGACACAATATCCATATTTAATTAACGCTTATGAAAGCAACTAATGGCTCAAGAAATTAAAATTATAAATTCACAACAAGATTTCATGCCGCTACTTCCGCTCAGGGATGTTGTTGTTTATCCTCATCTTGTGATTCCTCTTTTTGTCGGCCGAACAAAATCTGTAAAAGCACTTGAAATAGCATCTGACAAAGATAAGAAAATAATCTTAGTGGCACAAAAGTCTGCAAGTAAAGATGAGCCAGATGCTAAAGACCTTTACGAATATGGAACTGTAGCATCTATTCTTCAGATGCTGAAATTACCAGATGGCACTGTGAAAGTTTTAGTTGAAGGTTTAAGTCGCGTAAAAATTAGAGAAGTGATTGATCAGGAAGCTTGTTTTGCTGCACGCTTCGAAGAATTAAACATTCCTGAACCTAAAGATAAGGAATCGTTAGCATTAATGAGAACTGTATTTTCACAGTTTGATCAATACGTTAAATTAAATAAAAAAATTCCTCCAGAGATTTTAACATCTCTTGCTGCTATTACAGATCCTGGCAGGTTAGCAGATATGATTGCAGCGCATCTTGCTTTAAAGCTTGAAGAGAAACAAACAATTTTAGAAACATTAAAAATTAAAAATCGCTTAGATCATCTTTTAAAGATCATGGAATCTGAAATTGATATTCTTCAGGTAGAAAAAAGAATTCGCGGCCGTGTTAAGCGACAAATGGAAAAAAGTCAAAGAGAGTATTACCTGAACGAACAAGTTAAAGCTATCCAGAAAGAGCTGGGTGAACAGGATGAAGGTGCAGATTTAGATGAACTTGAAAAACGAATTCAAGAAGCAGGTATGTCAAAAGAAGCTCTTGATAAATCCACATCTGAATTTAAAAAATTAAAAATGATGTCGCCCATGTCTGCAGAAGCCTCAGTAGTGAGAAATTATATTGACACATTAATTGGTCTGCCATGGCAGAAAAAAACTAAAATCAGTCGTGAATTATCCCTTGCGGAGAAGATTTTAGATGAAGACCATTACGGCCTTGAAAAGGTCAAGGAACGTATTATTGAGTATTTGGCTGTTCAACAAAGAGTGGATAAATTAAAAGCACCTATTTTATGTTTGGTGGGGGCTCCAGGCGTTGGCAAAACTTCATTAGGCCAAAGTATTGCAAAGGCTGTGAACCGCAAGTTTATTCGTATGGCTCTGGGTGGGGTGCGAGATGAATCTGAAATTCGCGGACATCGAAGAACTTATATTGGTTCTATGCCAGGTAAAATTTTACAAAGTATGAGTAAAGTAGGAGTGACCAACCCGTTATTTTTGCTAGATGAAGTGGATAAAATGGGCCAAGACTATAGAGGTGATCCAGCTTCAGCACTTTTAGAGGTTTTAGACCCAGAACAAAATCATACTTTTACAGATCATTATGTAGAAGTTGAATATGATTTATCTAATGTGATGTTTGTCGCAACAGCTAACTCAATGAATATTCCTGAACCACTTTTGGATCGAATGGAGATCATTCGTCTATCGGGTTATACAGAGGCAGAAAAGCTTAACATTGCAATGCAATACTTATTACCTAAGCAACTAAAAATGCATGGTTTAAAAAAATCTGAAATTAGCATTACCTCTAAAGTTGTAAGAGAAATTATTCAATATTATTCGAGAGAAGCGGGCGTTAGAAAATTAGAACAAGAAATCTCTAAAATATGTCGAAAGGCAGTTAAGGAGTTATTGAGCAAAAAATCTCTCAAAAAAGTCATTGTGAATAGTAAGAATTTAGAGGCTTATTTAGGCGTTAAAGTCTACGACATTGGACTTGCTTCAAAGAAAAACCAAATAGGTCAAGTCACGGGACTTGCTTGGACTCAAGTTGGGGGTGAATTATTGACGATTGAAGCTGTGGTTTTGCCGGGTAAAGGAAAAACGATTATTACAGGGAAATTAGGTGATGTCATGCAGGAGTCTATTCATGCCGCGATGAGTGTTGTAAGAAGTCGAGCTAAGAAGTTAGGTATCCCTGAGAATTTCTATGAAAAAAACGATATTCATATCCACTTACCCGAAGGTGCTACACCGAAAGATGGCCCAAGTGCGGGTATAGGCATTACCTCCGCCATTGTTTCTGCCTTAACTAATATTTCAGTGAGAGCAGATGTTGCTATGACAGGTGAAATAACCCTAAGAGGTGAAGTTTTGCCGATTGGCGGACTGAAAGAAAAGCTTCTTGCAGCTCATAGAGGGGGTATTAAAACCGTCCTGATTCCAGAGCAAAATGTCAAAGATTTAACTGAAATTTCTGACGAAGTTAAAAATACCTTAGAAATTCATCCTGTTCGTTGGATTGATGAAGTTTTAGAGCTAACTTTGATTAAAATACCTAAAAGTGCAGCTGCAAAGGATCAAAAATCCGTGCCTGTACCGCATAAAAAAATTCCTAATATTACAAAAAACATCACACATTAGCTTAAACCTAGCGTTGGTTGGGACTATGTTGTAAAATAGCGGCCTTACTAATGAGTGTGCATGGGTGCTTAGCTCAGTTGGTAGAGCGTCGCCCTTACAAGGCGAATGTCGGCGGTTCGACCCCGTCAGCACCCACCAATTTTAGTAATAAGTTTTGGAGTGGTAGTTCAGTTGGTTAGAATACCGGCCTGTCACGCCGGGGGTCGCGGGTTCGAGTCCCGTCCACTCCGCCAACATTATTAAGGCGAATCCAAAGATTCGCCTTTTTATTCACTCAGTAAGAACTTTTTGGTCGAATTTTTTATCAAACAGCTAAAATGATATTAGGATAAATTCCATGTTAGAAAAATTTAGAAGTTACGCTCAAACTAAAGCTGCACAAATTATTTTAGCGCTCATCCTTATTCCTTTTGCATTGTTTGGCATCGACTCTTATTTAAATCAAGCTGGCAATAACCTAAGTATTGCAAAAGTTAATGGCTATAAAATTGCTTTGCCAGAATACAATCGCGCAATTGAAAAAGTCCGTAATCGTATAATGAGCGAGGGTAAAAAAGTTGATCCCGCCATGTTCGATTCATTTGAATTTAAAGAGTCAGTAATCGATGGCCTTATCACAAAACAACTACTTAATAATGATATTAAAAAATCTCAATTTAGAATTACTGACCAACAGTTAAGCCAATATATAATCGGTATGCCTGAATTTCAGAAAGATGGAAAATTTTCTCAAGAGGTTTACGATAAAGTATTGCAAAACAATCAGCTCACTCCTAAAAAATTTGAAGAAAGCATTAGAAATGATTTGCTGATCCAGCAAGTGCGTGATGGACTTCAGAAACTTATATTCATTCCACCCAATAACTTAGCAGAAACTCTAAGAGCAACATCACAACAAAGAGAAATAAGTATCGCTGAATTTAAAACTAAAGAATATATGACGAAGTCAAATATCGCTGAAAAAGATATACAAGCTTTTTACGATCAAAATAAATCTAAATTTTTAGCGCCAGAACAAGTAAAGGCTGAGTTTGTTGTATTTTCCCTAGCAAATATACTGCCAACTATTAACGTGACAGAAGATGAGATAAAGTCATTTTATAAAGCAAATGCTGATAAATATCAAAATCAACAACAAAGAGAGGCAAGCCATATTTTAATTGCGACATCTAAAAATGCTCCACCAGCAGAAAAAGCAAAAGCAAAAGCGAAAGCTGAAGATATTTTGAATCAGATTCGAAAAAATCCTAAACAATTTGAAGAGTTAGCATCAAAATACTCTCAAGATCCAGAATCTGCTAAAAAAGGCGGTGATTTGGGATCTTTTGGTCGAGGCATGATGGTTAAACCTTTTGATGATGCAGTTTTTTCAATGAAAGTTAATGAGATTAGTAATATTGTTGAATCCGATTTTGGATATCATATTATCAAACTTACCAAGATTATTGGTGAAGGTGGCGGCTTTGATGCTTTGAGACCACAAATTAAAGCTGAATTAATCTATCAAAAAGGACAAGAAAAATTCGCAGCACTTGCTGAAGAATTTAGTAATAAAGTTTATGAGCAATCTTCTAGTCTCGAGGTAGTATCAAAAAGATTTAACTTACCCATTCAAAAAACTGATTGGATTAGTCGTAATGATACAGATAAATTTTTCAAAAACGAAGCATTGATGAATGCTTTATATTCAAAAGAATCTATTAAAGACCATCGAAATACTGAAGCAATTGAAGTAACGCCAAATAACTTAATTTCTGCTCGCGTTGTAGATTACAAAGCACAATCTACAAAGCCATTTGCTGATGTTAAAAAAAATATTGAAGATTATTTAAAATTTGAATCTGCAAAGAAAATGGTTGCTAGCGAAGGAGAGGTAGCCTTAAAGTCTCTCACTGACGCTTCACGTAAGATCGATTGGCAGCCAGCAACATTAGTTGATCGAAAAAATACTAAAGGCTTAAGTGATGCTGTCGTTAATCATGCATATAAAATGCCTACCGATAAGCTTCCTAGTTATAGCGGGTTTATAGATGGCAATAATGGATACGTAATTGTTAAAGTTAACAAGGTATCATTTCCAAATGATAGCAATGAAGAAAATAAACAAGCATTTGCATCAGATTACTCAGAAGCATTATCTGCTGAGTATTTAAGTGCTTATTTGAAAGGTTTAAAAGCGAAGGCGAGTGTATCGGTCAATCAAAAGTTCTTTGAAACTTCACAAAAGAACTAGTCGATAGAGCCTGCAGCAGTAATATTCATACCGCCATCCACGTAGGTAATTTCACCTGTAATGCCTGATGCAAGATCACTACATAAAAAAGCTGCTGCATTTCCAACTTCCTCAATTGTAACGTTCCGCCTCAAGGCGGCATGTTTTTCATTAAATCCAATCATGCGATCAAAGTCAGCGATGCCTGATGCTGCAAGTGTTTTAATTGGCCCTGCAGATACTGCATTTACTCTTATACCCTTTGGTCCTAGACTCTGAGCCATATATCTCACGTTTGCTTCTAAACTCGCTTTGGCAAGCCCCATAACATTATAATTAGGCATGGTTCTTTCAGCGCCCAAGTAACTTAATGTAAGTAAACTCGCATGCTCACTAAGCATCGGCAACGCTGCTTTTGCCAATGCAGTAAAGCTATAAGAACTTATATCATGAGCTATTCTGAAATTTTCACGAGTTGTTGCTTCAACAAAATCACCTTTTAATGCTTCTTTTGTCACAAAAGCCAATGAATGAACAATAACATCTAATTGATTCCAATGTTTTTTTAAAAGAGGAAATAAATTATCAATTTGCTCATCACTTGAAACATCGCAGGGTAGCACAATATTTGAACTAAAATCTTGAGCAAGTTTTTTAACGCGCTCATCATGTTTTTCCATTTGATAGGTAAAAGCTAATTCAGCTCCTTCTCTTTTCATGGCTGAAGCAATACCATATGCAATTGAACGGTCGCTTAATAAACCAAGAATTAAAACGCGTTTACCTGTCAAAAAACCCATGTTGTATCCCTTTATTTTTTTTGATTCTTATTCTTTGGATCAAGTAAATCTCTCAACCCTTCACCGAGTAAATTATAACCTAGGACTGTTATCAAAATAGCGAGCCCTGGAAATAATGAAAGCCACCATGCAAACTGAATATATTCCTTGCCATCTGTGAGAATATTTCCCCAAGATGATTGTGGCGCTTGAACTCCAAGCCCAAGAAAACTTAATCCAGATTCAGTTAAAACTGCACTTGCGATACCCAAAACAGAGCTTACAATAATAGGTGTTAAACTGTTTGGAAGAAGATGTTTGGAGATAAGTCTGAAATCGGAAGCGCCCATTGCTTCGGAAGCTAATACGTACTCTCGATTTCTAAGACTTAAAAATTCTGCCCGGACAAGACGCGTCACACCCATCCACGAGGTCAAGCCAATAACAATCATAATATTCCATATAGATGGTGTTAAAAAAGCAATCACTGCAAGAATAAGAAAAAAAGTAGGGATGGATAACATGATATCTACAAAGCGCATGATAATTGAATCGATATAACCACGATAAAATCCAGCAATAGCACCCAAAAATGTACCAATTAAAGTAGCGATACCTACTGCGACGAAACCTACTAGAAGTGAAATTCTCGATCCATAGAGCATACGCGAAAAAACATCTCTTCCTAGTCCATCCGTTCCCATTAGGTGTGAGAGACTCGGTGGTAAAAGAATAGAATGAATATCAATAAAATTTGGGTCATAGGGTGATAACCATGGAGCGAAAATCGCTATAAAAAGAATACTACTAATAATAATAAGCCCACTTAAAGCTAAAGGATTTTGTATGATTTTTTTCAATTTGAAATGCCCCGTCTAATTCTTGGATCTGCCCAGGCATAGCCAATATCTGCGATTAAATTCCCAAATAACGTTAAAACTGATCCCATCGTGAGAATTCCCATTACCACAGGAAAATCTCTCATTAAAACTGCGTCAAAAAATAATTTACCCATGCCAGAAATTGCAAAAATAGATTCTCCAATTACAGAGCCCCCAATTAGGCCTGGAATAGATAAGCCTATAATAGTAATAAGTGGAAGTAGTGTATTTCTTAGAGCATGACTATAAATAACCTTATTTTCTGGCAAGCCTTTGGCTCGAGCAGTAGTAATAAAATCTTGCTGAAGGACATCTAACATTCCATTTCTTACATAAAGAGAAATGCTTGCGAGTCCACCTAAACATGAAATAGAAACGGGCAATATAAGATGCTTAAATAAATCTACATATTGTGAAAAATGATCCATCTTTTCAAAACCTGCACTATGAAGACCTGAAATAGGAAGCCAAGAATGAGTGACGCCAGTCCAATACATTAATAAAAGTGCTAGCCAAAAACCCGGAACCGCAAAGCCTATAAATACAATTATAGTAATGAGCCGGTCTGGCCATCGATTTTGATTGACTGCTGAAACCACACCTAGAAAAATAGATAGCGCAAAGATGATAAGTAGCCCTATTAAATTAATCATAAGCGTTATAGGTAATGCGTCTTGAATCATACCTTTACTGATATTTCCTTTAGCATCCTTAGTTTCCCATAAGACGGGACGCTGATGTGAGGCGAAAGAGTTGCCAAAGTCTAGTTTAACAATCCGTTTTAACCACAAGCTATACTGCGTCATTAAAGGCTTATCTAGATTGTAAAGGGCTCTTAATTTTTGTCGAGATTCTTCCGATGCTTTTGGATTAAATGCAGATTCTGATGCAGTAATATCACCAGGAGCTAGATGCATAATAAAAAATGAAATAAGACTGATACCAATTAACATTGGAATCATCCATAGCAAACGTTTAATAAGATAGTTAAACATTTTATGGGGTTATTTCGTTTCTTCTAAGAGAGGAGGGAATAAACCACTCATAGGAATTATACGAAATCCCAGCTGGTGGGGCAGGTGACTCAATGCCCTTAATACGTTTATTTATGGCAGTCAATCCATATCCAGCGTAAAGATAAATCACGGGACTTTCCTGAAGTAAAATCTTTGAAAATTCATGATAAATTTTTTCTCGCTTATCAGCGTTTAGTTCTGTGCGACCTTCTTCAAGAAGTTGATCAACTTCCTTGTTGTTATATCCAATAAAATTAAATTGACCAGGTTTTTGTTGTGAAGAATGCCAAATATTATACTGATCAGGATCGAGAGATAGACTCCAGCCAAGAATCACCGCATCAAAATCGCCTGTTTTAATAAATTGATTTACAAAGCTTGCCCATTCAATGACTCTTATTTTTACATCAATACCGACATCTTTAAGCCTTCTTTGAATTAGAACCGCAGTCATCTCTCTTTGTTTATTTTGATTTGTAAGAATTTCAAAAGTAAAAGGCTTTCCATCCATCTCTAGGATACCATCATGATTTGAGTCATTAAAACCAGCCTCATGAAGTAATTTAAGGGCTTGATTTTTATCATAAGAATAAGGGTGAAGATTTTTATTGCTCCATCGAGTCCCAGGTTTGTAAGGTGAAGCAACAGGCTCCCCTAAACCTAAAAGCACACCATCAATTATTTCTTGTTTATCAAGTGCATAATTGATCGCTTGCCTTACTTTTAAGTCATTAAATGGACTATGTTTTAGATTAAAGCCCAAATAGGTATAGCTATTTCCGAGTTCTTTATAAAGTGCTAGCTTATTTTTTAGATCAGGTCTGGAGGGAATAACTCGAGCAAATTGAATAGGATTAATATTCATAAGATCAATATTGTCAGCAATCAATTCTAAAAATTGAGAAGATGTGTCAGGAATAAACCTTGAAGTTAGTTGATTGATATTAGGCTCTCCCATCACTGAAAAAGGATTAGCTTCCAAAGTTAATTTTTCTCCATTTACCCATTGAGTTAATTTGTAATAACTTGAACCAGTTGGCTTTCTAGAGAAAAATGTCTGATTGATATTCTCATCTTTTAGAATATGCTTTGGAAGAATTTGAAGAGATGCCCAGCTATCCAACGCAGGCGCATACGCTTTTGTATAATGAATTCGAAATGTATAAGGATCGGGAGCTTCAGCTTCATCAACTAATTTATAGTCTGACCCATAAGGAGTTCTCGTTTTTTCGTCTGTCACAAGTTTCCAAGTAAAAAGAACATCATCAGTAGTTAGGGGATGACCATCAGCCCATTTAAGATTTCTTTTTAAATAAAAAGTAATTGTTTTTTGGTCGTCAGAAATTGTCCATTTATCAGCTAATTCAGGCGCTAACTCTAAATTTTTATCATATTTAATAAGTTTATTAAAAATATTTCCTGAGATTGCTGATGAGGCCGAGTCCCCAGCAATTATTGATATAAGATTACTTGGCTCGCCAGACATTGCATCAATCAGTAACCCACCTTTTTCAGTATTGAAAGGGCCTTCATGGTCGTAGACAAATTCTTTCTTACTATTGCACGAAGGTAAGTTAAGAAAAAAAAGAAATAAAAATATATATTTTAGAAACATAAAGTTTGTCAATTAATTGTTTCTTTTGAGCTGCAAGGTAGATCCAATTTGAATATATGATGCAGTAATTTGATTGATATCCTTCAGCTCATCAATAGAAATTCCATATTTTTTTGAAATTTTAGTAAGCGTATCCCCAGGTTGTACTTTGTATTTATTTGGGCTAGCTGAAATATCAGTTTTACTGTCTTTTTGGATATTTAATTCGCCAATATCTTGACTCACATTTGTCTCTTTACCCTCTTTCTTTGCCACTAGGATGATTGAAGAGGGCTTGATTAATTTTTTTGGATGTAAGTCATTTGCCTTAATAAGATCGCTTTCTTCCATATCAAATTTATTTGCTATTGTTTTAATTTTCTCATTACGTTTTGGTTGATAGATATTCCAGGAGACTAAAGGCTTTTCATTTTGACTTAGATTTTTCACAAAGGTGTCAGCTGCATTTATAGGCAATATAAATCTTTGTGTTTTTTCATTTGTCCTAATAAGTGGTCTTCTATGTTCAGAATTTAAAAGTAAAAACTCATCATAAGAAATTTCAGCAAGATTTGCGGCAAGATCGGCATCTATAACAGCAGGCGCTTCAACATAAGTAAAATAAGGCTTATTGGGTATCGGATCTATATAGAGTCCGTATTGGCTTGGATTAGATACAATATTTTTTATAGCTTGTAGTTTCGGCACATAATCTTTTGTCTCGCGTGGTAGTTTGAGATTTGTATAGTCTGTTGGCAAACCTTTCGCTTTATTTTTAGCTATAGCTCGACTTACAGTCCCTTCTCCAGCATTGTAGGCAGCCAATGCAAGATCCCAGGTGCCAAATAATGCATGAAGCTTTTGAAGGTAATCAAGAGCTGCATTTGTTGCATCTACCACATTACGTCTTTTATCCTGCCACCAATCTTGCTTTAAGCCATAGAGCCTTCCTGTAGAGGAGATAAATTGCCAAATGCCTACGGCCTTACTCCTAGAGTTTGCAATCGGGTTATATGCACTTTCTATCATAGGAAGAAGCGCTATCTCTGATGGCATGCCTCTTTTTTCAACTTCTCCCACAACGTAGAAAAGATATTTCTGGCTTCGATCCATCATTTTTTCTATATACTCTGGTCGCGATGAATACCATTTTTCATATTTTTGAGATCTTGAATTATTCTCATCTTTAATATCAAATCTCGAATAAATTCGCTGCCATAAATTAATTTCAGCCTTAATGGATTTTATGTTTTGAGACTTGCTAGTTGAGCTGCTTGAGTTGAAATTTAAAGTATTTAATTTATTGATTTCTGGATCAAGTTGATCATTGTCTAAAACACTAATTTCTTCTTCTAGAATATTTTTTTCAGCTAAAGCGCTCGACATTAATGATGTCAAAATATAAATACAAGCGAATAGGCGTTTTATGAGCAATATCATTTAAAACTGATCTTTAAGATCTCTAAGCTTTTTAAATGTTTCTAAAGAATCACAACCCAAGAATGGATTTGTTTTTAACTCTTCATCGAGCGACGATGGAATAGTAATTTTTAGTTTTGAAGTAAATTCACTTCTTAATTTGAGATTCATATCATGGGGTTTTAATGAGAGAGCGAATGCAATATTTTTTTTAGTATATTCATGAGCACAATAGATTTTTGTCTCTTTCGGTAAAGCACTTATTTTTTTTAACGAGTTATACATTTGCTCATGGGTTCCATCAAATATTCTTCCGCATCCACATGCAAAAAGGGTATCACCACAGAAAAGGTTTTTCATATCATAATATGCAATATGACCTCGGGTATGCCCAGGAATTTCAATTATTTTATAGCTTATTTGAAGTTCAGGAATATTAATTTCATCCCCATTCTTAAGGCTTATATTGACAAAATTATATTTATCTTTTTGAGGCGCATAGATTTTAATATGCGGATATTTTTTGCGAAGTTCTAAAACGCCGCCAATATGATCTATGTGATGGTGTGTGATTAAAATAGCAGTTAGGCTGAGGGTTTTTCTTTCTAATACTTCGATAACTGGGTTTGCATCTCCAGGGTCAACAACGATGCAATTTTGATCGTTATGAATTAACCAAATATAATTATCTTGAAAGGCTTCAATGGGCTCGATTTGAATTAATTGTTTTTCTTTGTAGCCTGTCATTTATATTCATAGTAAAGTATTTCTATCATTATAAGATACTTTTTATGCCTAAAATTTCACCACAGGAATGGTTTAATAGCCCTTTAGGTCGATATTTGATTTCTTTAGAGTATAAGTATATAAACCCTGTTGTTATAGACACGTTTGGATTTTATGCAATTCAAATGGGTAATTACGATATTGATTTTCTTGATTATTCGCGTATTCCGAACAAATTCTCCTTAAACTCAAATCAGGCTGATTTAATAACGTCGACCGAAGCTTTGCCATTTGATGAGTCTTCGGTAGATTTACTTATTGCTCCTCATATATTAGAGCAAATGTCCAAACCCTATGAATTACTGAAAGAGATCCATCGGGTATTAATGCCTGAAGGACGCTTAATAATTACAGGTTTTAATCCAATGAGTCTGTGGGGAATAAAAAGACTTTTAAGTTTTGATATAGATTATCCTTGGAATACTAGATTTATATCACTGAGTAAAATTAGAGAGTGGCTGCTTATTGTAGGCCTAGAAATGGTTGAAGGAAAAATGGGGTGTTATATCCCCCCAATTCAGCAGACATCATGGCTGAAAAAAACACAAGTTATGGAAAAATTAGGCGATCGATGGTGGCCTATGCTGGGAGGGTTTTATTTTCTCGTTATACAAAAAAAGGTGCATGGTATGACACCTATTAAACCCCTCTGGCAAAAAAGACCAGTTAAGACACCAATATACTCGCCCCAGAAATCTAAAATATATAAAGTTAAACCATGAAACATGAAATTATGATTTACACGGATGGAGCTTGCAGAGGTAATCCAGGAGATGGAGGATGGGGTGCATTATTAATTTCTGGAAAAAATGAGAAATCTATTTGTGGCGGTGAAAGAAATACTACAAATAATCGGATGGAGTTATTGGCAGTTATTAAGGCGCTCGAAATTATTAAGCAGACATCAAAAATTAAAATATTCACGGATTCTACATACGTCCAAAAAGGTATTACAGAGTGGATTCATTTATGGAAACGTAACCATTGGAAAAATAGTAGTAAAAAAATTATCAAGAATATAGACTTATGGCAAAGGCTGGATGAGTTAGCGTCGACTCATTTAATCGAATGGCTATGGATTAAGGGCCATGCAGGTCATGACGGCAATGAGAAAGCAGACCAACTCGCAAATCAAGGCATTGACAGTTTATTTAAGGAATCATAGTGAGGCATATCTTTTTAGATACAGAAACAACCGGATTGTATGCAAATCAAGGACATCGAATTATTGAAATTGCTGCAATTGAAATTATCAATCGCCGACCCACAAATAATTCTTTTCATTTTTATATAAATCCAGATAGGGAAATAGATCCTGCGGCACAAGAGGTTCACGGTATTACTTTAGATTTTTTACAAGACAAGCCTAGATTTACGGAAATTGCTTCTGACTTTATTAAGTTTGTAAAAGATGCCACACTTATTATTCACAATGCCCCATTTGATGTTGGTTTCATAAACATGGAATTTGGTTTAATTGAAAAACCACCGATTGAAGAAGTGGTTGCTAATATTATTGATACATTAAAATTAGCGAAAGATATGCGACCGGGGCAGCGAAATAGCTTAGATGCCTTATGTCGTTTTTATAATATCGACAATTCTCAAAGAAGTCTTCACGGAGCCCTGCTAGACGCACAACTATTAGCTGAAGTTTACTTAGCTATGACCCGAGGCCAAGAGGATCTTATGATAGATTTCCAATACAACGGGTCAGATTTTCTTGGAGAAAAAAATGCCAAACGGCCAACTAATCTTTTTGTTTTAAAGGCTGATGATGAAGAGCTTAAAAAGCATGAAGCATATTTGAATAAAATGAAAGGCGAAAAGAAGTTAATTTGGTAGTCAAATTTGAAATACATCAGCCCAACTGTTTGGCGTTTCGTAGATACGAATTTGTTTAATTTTAAGCTGATGATTAAAACGATTATTAAATTCAGAGCTTAAAGTTAAGTAAGCTTCTGCCGCCATATTTTCTGCAGTTGGAACAACTGGAAAAATTACAGTTTTATGATTAGTTAGTGTGTTTAAAAAATTAACAATTTCTTTATCATCTTTGTAAACAATAAACGCATGATCCCAGCGATCCACTATTAGATCTTTTATAATTTGTTTGACATCAGAAAAATCAATAACCATACCAAAATCTGAGCTTTTATTATCGTCATGAATAGGGCCTGTTACGGTAACTTCGATAGCATAACGATGACCATGTAAATTTTTGCATTTACTTTTATGGTTAGGTATGCGATGCCCTGCATCAAACTCTAAGCGGGTAGTAATATCCATTTATTAAACTTAATTATCGTCTTAGTAAATGACATTTTACCATTGCTGCACCTTAAAAGATCTATAGCCTTGCAATACGTTGTAATGCTGGAGGATGAGAATCATAAAATGCAGAATATAAAGGGTCGGGAGTTAAAGTAGATGCATTATCTCGATAAAGTTTAACGAGCGAGTCTTTGAGATATTTTGCGCTCGAATGTGTTTGTGCATAACGATCTGCTTCAAATTCATTTTGTCTTGAATAGAAAGCCATGATAGGTCTTATAAAGAAGAAGAAAGTGGGTCCAACTAGCATAAAAAGAAGCAGGGCACTTCCATCTGAAGGGCTTGAAATACCAAGACCATGATAAAACCATATTTGATCTTTTAAGTAGCCTAAGATAGCGAGACCAACAAAACTCACTACGAACATCATAAAAATTCTTTTTTTAACATGGCTATGATAAAAATGACCAAGCTCATGAGCTAAAACAGCTTCAATTTCGTTATGATTAAGACGCTCTAAAAGAGTATCAAAAAATACGATACGTTTGTTTTTTCCAAAGCCTGTAAAATATGCATTGCCATGATTGCTTCTTGTCGATCCATCCATGACAAATAATCCTTGAGACTTAAAACCACATTTTTTTAACAATGCGATGATTTTATTTTTTAAGGATTTATTTTTTAAAGGTGAGAATTTATTAAAAAAAGGAGCAATCCAAGTAGGATAGATAGCAAGTATTAAAAGATTAAATAAACTCCATACTGCCCAAAGATAAAACCACCAATAATTCCCCGCATTTTTTAACATCCACAATGCAATAAATAAAATAGGGAGCCCAAGACATAAGCCTAAAATTATCTGTTTATAAAGGTCCGTAAAAAATAATTTTTTTGTCATTCGATTGAAGCCAAATTTTTCATCAATCATGAATGTTTTGTAATAGTTAAAAGGAAGGTCGATGAGGTTTGAAATCAACATCACGCTCAAAATGATTGCGACGTCTTTTAAAATAGGCGAGGTAATATCATTGTAAAATTGAGAGATTACGCTGATAAATCCTCCAACAGTCAGAAGTAAAAGAACAGAAGCTTGAGCGATTGTATCTTTAAGACTTAATTCACTCTTTTCAATTGCATAATGAGCCGCTTTTTGATGATCTTTAAGACTGATATTTTTCTTAAATGCATCAGGTACTTTTTTTTTATTAAGTGATATAAAATTTATATGTCTTTTTACAAGCCATAAGTGAATGCCTGTAGATAAGGCAAGAATTGCAATAAAGGTGTTACGTAGTATTTCGTCCATAATATCTCTGAATTAAGTTAATATTCTAGTATTCTCTATGAAAACAATCTTATTTTGTAGATTGTTTAAACAATTGGTACTTTTTTAATGGAAATCATGATGAGCTCTTCGGACGATAATTTAATATGGCTTGATATGGAGATGAGTGGGCTTAATACCGAGACTGATAAGATACTCGAAGTTGCAACTGTAGTAACTGACCCACACTTAAATATCATTGCAGAGGGCCCTGTTATTGTTATTCATCAAGGGGATGAGATACTAAATGGCATGGATACCTGGAATCAATCTACACATTTGAAGTCAGGCCTCATAGAGAGAGTCAAGCGATCTACATTTGATGAGATTTATGCATCAGAGATGACCATTGAGTTTTTAAAAAAGCATATTGGGCCAAATAAATCACCGATGTGCGGAAATTCAATCTGCCAAGATCGACGTTTTATGGCAAAGCATATGCCAAATCTAGAGAGCTATTTTCATTACAGGAATCTAGATGTAAGCATTTTTAAAGAGCTTTCTCGACGTTGGAGACCTTCACTATACCAAGGATTTAAAAAATCAAGTAAACATGAGGCGTTGTCAGATATATATGAGTCTATTGAAGAATTAAAATATTATCGTGAACATTTTTTAAAATTATCTTGAAAAATTTTTTATATATAGGATTAGCTGCAGCTTGCGGTGCTTGGAGTCGATGGAGTTTAAGTATTTTATTAAATTCTATGCATCCATTATTACCATTGGGGACGCTGACAGTAAATTTAATAGGTGGATATTTAATAGGTATATCGTTGGGCGCGTTCGAGTTATATAGCGAACTTAGCCCTGACATAAAATTGATTATTAATATAGGTTTTTTAGGTGGGCTAACTACATTCTCCGCTTTCACTGCCGAAGTTTTTCAATTGCTACAAAAGAATGAGTTTGTTTCCTCGCTCATTCTAGTTGCGCTTCATGTCTTTGGATCTTTACTAATGGCTTACCTTGGCTGGCTATCTATAAGCTTTATTAAGCAATAGACTATTTAGCAGCTTTTTTCTTCGTAGCCTTAGTTTCTATCATTACGATAGGCTCATCTTTCACTTTATCTTTTTCTTTTTTTTGCCAAGCAGCTGTTTTCTTTGGTGCTGCTTTTTTAGGTTTTTCTTCTATTTCTTTTTTAGCTTTAGGTTTTGATTTGGTTTTTGTTTCAACAAGCTCAAGACCAATCGCCTTTAGATCAACTGGTTTTTCTTCTATTATCTTCTTAGCCTTAGTTGGTTTTTTGGAAATTTCATTTGATTTAGACTCTATTTTCTTAGCTTGAATATCATTAACTTCAAGGGAAGGTTTATTTAAAACGGTAGCATCTTGAACTGCCAAAGCTTTTTTCTCAAAATCATTTGGCTCTTGTTTAGCTCTGGTATCTCGATTTTTATTAAAACGACCACGTCTATTATTTCGGCCTCTTCTATTGCTTTCTTGATTTGGTCGCATGTCTAAAGCTGATACTTTTTCAGTAGAAGTTGTTGTAATGTTTGATTCAGAAGACTGGCCATCTCCTTGAGCTTGTCTTCTGTTATGTTGTTTAAATTTCTGATGACGGTTATTTCTTCCTCGATTATTATGATGGGGTCGCGGATGATTATTTTCGTTTATTTCAGAAGTTTCCTGTTTTTCTTCATTATAGTTTTCTGAATTCCCATCATCTCCAGCAATGAGATTTTTTATGAAGCCAAATAATGTTCTATTCGATTTTCCAGATCCTGAAGGAGCAGGGTTATCAGGAATAATACCTTTTACTAAAGGTTCTTGTCTGGGTACATTAGACACTTCTTTATAACTTAAAACTTGATTACCTTCATTTAATGACTCAATCATTTGATAGCTAGGCTTAGATTGATTTGCAACATCCTCTAGTTTTGCACTTGAGATTGAATAGTTTGGAGACTCAAGATGCTTATTAGGAATTAATACGATCTCAACTTTTAAACGCTGTTCAAGATTAAAAATTTCGGAGCGTTTTTCATTAAGGAGGAATGTTGCAATTTCAATAGGTAATTGAGCCGAAATAGTTGCATTATGTTCTTTCATACATTCCTCTTGAATCATACGAAGAATATGTAATGCCGTTGATTGAATATCTCTAATTGAACCAGTGCCATTACACTTCATGCATATACTATTACTGGATTCACCAATACTTGGACGAAGTCGCTGACGAGAAAGCTCAAGCAATCCAAAACGAGAAATTTTGCCTGTCTGGACTCGCGCACGATCATGATGAAGTGCCTCTTTAAAGCGATTTTCAACTTCGCGTTGATTTTTTTGACTTTCCATATCAATGAAATCAATCACCACTAAGCCACCCAAATCTCTAAGTCTTAATTGCCTAGCAACTTCTTCAGCAGCTTCAATATTAGTATGAAATGCAGTGTTTTCAATATCACTTCCTTTTGTGGCTCTTGATGAATTTACATCAATAGAAACAAGGGCTTCAGTGCGGTCAATCACAATAGCGCCGCCTGAGGGCAATCTAACTTCCCTAGAGAAAGCTGACTCAATTTGATGTTCAATTTGAAAGCGAGAAAATAAAGAAACTTCATCTTCGTAAAGTTTTACGCGATCTACATAATTCGGCATAACATGATTCATAAATTGGGTCGCTTGATCATAGATATCTTGCGTATCAATTAGAATTTCACCTATGTCGGGATGGAAATAGTCTCTGATGGCTCGGATTACCAGATTGCCTTCCTGGTATATTAAGAATGCTCCTGATTGGCCTTGCGAGGCTTCGTCAATAGCAGTCCATAATTGTTTGAGGTAATTTAAATCCCATTGAAGCTCTTCAAGCGACGAACCTACGCCAGCTGTTCTACCAATAACACTCATACCTTCTGGAATGTCTAAATTTGAAATATGATCTCGAAACTCATTGCGTTCCTCACCTTCGATACGCCTTGAAACACCTCCACCATCAGGATTATTAGGCATTAATACGATATATCGACCCGCAAGAGAAAGGTAGCTTGATAGCGCTGCACCTTTACTACCTCGCTCTTCTTTTGTAACTTGAACGATAATTTCCTGACCTTCTTCAATGACATCTTGAATGCGGGGGCGGTTTTGAGTTGATTCTTTGAAATATTGAGGTGAAATTTCTTTAAAGGGGAGGAAACCATGACGTTCTGTGCCATAGTTTACAAAAGCTGCCTCAAGAGAGGGCTCTATTCTAGTGACAATACCTTTGTATATATTACTTTTCTTGAGTGCACGACTTCCGCGTTCAATATCAAGATCAATTAATTTTTGACCATCTACCATTGCAACTCGCAATTCTTCTGATTGCGTTGCATTAAAAAGCATACGTTTCATTATCTAAAACTCCTACAAGTAGGTTTTGAGATAAAGAATGTATTTTAGTTATTCAGGCGCACATCTAACCTCAGAAAAGGTTAGTATTTTTTGCAATAAAACTTCTATATTGAAAAAAGTTTTTAAATTATTTACTTGGTCACAGATCTTATTTGTAAGATTGTTGAGCAAAATATTTATGAATCTTCGTTGTGTCCATATGCCATAAAACTAAAATATTCTTTAAATTTTTAAACCTTGTTTCAAGGCCGCTACTTAAAATAAGGCGAGCGGAAAAAACCATAGTAATTTGTTGTCACGGTATAATTCAGTTTAAATTATCTCTTCAATTCAATTGATTAAGAGAGTCTGAATACATCTAGTATAGGGTATAAATCCAATTAAACAAAATATGGCTCAAAATTCTAATGCTAAAAATCTTTTTTCTCATGAAAAAGCTACATTTGTTCTTGTGGATGAAGCAAGTGAAACACAAAAAATTGATAATTTCCTTTTAAAAATTTTAAAAAATGTACCTAAAAGTCACATTTATAAAATTCTTAGAAGTGGTGAAGTAAGGGTCAATAAAAAACGAATCGATACTTCGTACCGTCTCAAAATAGATGATCAAGTAAGGATTCCCCCTATTGCAATAAAAGTGGAGAGGCCGTCTCATGTTATCGAGCCCCAACAGCAACGAACAGCCTGGTTAGAAACAAATATTATTTATGAAGATGATGGGTTATTAGCGATTAATAAGCCAAGTCGTTATGCTGTCCATGGTGGTAGCGGACTGAATTTCGGCGTTATAGAACTGATTCGTCATGCAAGACCGAAAGCTAAGTTTTTAGAGCTTGTTCACCGTATTGATCGAGAAACTTCTGGCATTTTATTGATTGCAAAAAAGCGCTCGGCGCTGGTCAATATGCACGATATGATGCGTCATAACCGTATCGAAAAAAAATATATCATGATGGTTAAAGGTGAATGGACTAAGCCTAAAAAAACAGTTGAATTATTGCTCAAAAAAACATTCACGCAAGGTGGCGACAGGCGAGTCAATGTGACTGATGGTGAAAATGATAGTCAGAATCAAATGAGTAAAACTATCTTTTATTTAAAAAAATCTTTAGGGACTTTCTCACTCTTGGAAGCTAAGCTTATTACTGGAAGAACGCATCAGCTTCGGGTTCAGCTTGCGCATCTGGGATTTCCTATTTTAGGCGATGATAAATATGGAGATTTTGCCTTAAATAAAGCGCTCCAAAAAAAAGGTTTAAAACGTATGTTTCTTCACGCATTCTCCATGAAAATGAAACACCCCTTAACGGAAGAGTTGCTGGAGATAAAAGCTCCTTTACCACCCGAACTTGATGCCTTTCTGAGTCAACAAACCTCATGAAATCTCCTCGCTTTGATTTAGTTATTTTAGACTGGGATGGCACTGTGGCTGATTCAACAGGCATTATTATAGATGCCGTTATATCAGCTGCTAAAAGTGCTGGGGTTACAGCGCCCCCAAGAGAAATCATCTTAAAGACGATAGGATTAGGCTTAAATCAATTATTGCTTAACCTCTTTCCTCACTTGTCTTCTGAATTACGAGAAAAAGTCGCTGAGGGTTATCGTTCGCATTATCATGTAAATGAGGGCAATTCATATCTTTTTGATGGTGTAAAAGAGGGTATTGAGCGGCTTTATCGACATAGATGTAAACTTGCAGTCGCTACAGGTAAAAGTAGAAAAGGTCTAAATTTTGCATTGCAAGATACTGATTTAAATAGATTTTTTTTATCTACAAAAACAGTAGATGAATGCTTTTCTAAACCACATCCCCACATGGTAGAGGCGATTTTAGAAGAAACTCAGATACCAGCTGATTGTGCTGTGATTGTGGGCGATACGCATTATGATCTTGAAATGGGAAAGAACGCGCACATTCAAACTATCGCAGTTACTTATGGAGCGCACCCAAAAGATCTGTTAATAAGTTTTGAGCCTTTAGCATGTTTTGATTCATTTAAAGAGGTTGTAGATTTCTTATTACCATGACACAAATTGCAAAAATTGAAATAAATAAAAAGGCTTTTCAAGGGGACGGCTCAACGATCAAATTTGAATACCACACCGAAGCTTCTATTCAATCTGGTTTTGTAGTCCTTTTTGAGGGTAAGTATCATGCTTATCAAAATCAATGTAAACACATGCCAATCGAGCTTGATTATAAGCCTAATGAATTTATGGATGATCAAAAACAATGGATTGTATGTTCGACCCATGGGGCCATATATCATCCCATGTCTGGGGAATGCATTTCTGGGCCTTGTCGCGGTCAAATATTAGAAAAATTAAATATAATCGAATCAAACGATGTATTATGGGTTGAAATTTATTAAAAGTATTTACGGAGCAAAACAAATGGCAGTTAGAAAAAAGATAGAAAAGAAACCAATCGATCATTGGGAAAGAGAAGCATTAGAAAAAATTGCACTTTCAGCTTTAGGTGAACAAAGAATTGCTAGACGCTGGAGTATTTTTTTTAAATCGATTACATTTTTTTATCTCTTTGTACTTTTATTTTTGGGATTGAGTGCGATGCATACAAAAGGCAGGTCAGGCAATCATACCGCATTGATTGAAATTAATGGTGTCATTGGTGAGAGGGATGAAGTAAATGCAAAAGACTTTTTTGAGAGTATACGGAGGGCATATGATAGCCGTGGTACACGGGGCATTGTTCTAAAAATTAACAGTCCTGGCGGAAGCCCTGTTCAATCTGGCATGATTAATGACGAAATTAAGCGGCAAAAAAAATTACATCCACATATTCCCGTTTATGCAGTAGTAGAAGATATTTGCGCTTCAGGAGGCTATTACATTGCTGTAGCTGCCGACCAAATTTTTGTTGATAAAGCTAGTATTGTTGGCTCAATTGGCGTCTTAATGGATGGCTTTGGCTTTACAGATACCTTGAAAAAAGTTGGTATTGAAAGACGGCTGATGACAGCAGGATCGAACAAAGCCATGCTTGATCCTTTCTCACCAATCAATCCAAAACAACAAGCTTTTGTTCAAGAAATGTTAAATGAAGTTCATCAGCAATTTATTGTGGTAGTTAAAGAAGGGCGTGGAAATCGCCTTAAGGAATCACCAGATACATTTAGCGGACTTTTTTGGAATGGTGAATCTGCTGTCAAACTTGGTTTAGCGGATGGTTTTGGAAATTATGATTTTGTTGCTCGTGAAATAATTAAGGCTGAAGAGGTAGTTGATTTTACGACTTACGAAGGTTTTGCTGATCGTTTTGCTCGTAAATTTGGAGCAAGTTTAGGGTCTTCCATGAATGAATCTCTAAGGGCCGCCATACTTAATCAAAAATTAATTATTAAATAAAATCAATAACTTACTTATATTTTTTAATGTAATTAATTAATCCATTTGTAGAGCTATCAAAGTGATCTGTAGGTATTTCTTCAGATAATTGAGGTAAAACTTGTTTTGCAATCTGTTTGCCGTATTCCACGCCCCATTGATCAAATGAATTGATATTCCAGATGATTCCCTGGGTAAAAATTTTATGTTCATACATTGCAATAATTTGACCTAAGGTATTTGGACTTAATTTTGGGAAAAGTATGGAAGAGGTTGGTCGGTTACCTTCAAATGTCTTTTGTGGAATAAAGCTTTCAATATCTTCACCTTCATAACCCTGTTTTTCAATTTCGGCGCGAGCCTCATCATATGTTTTTCCTACCATCAAAGATTGTGTTTGCGCGATAAAGTTTGAAAGTAAAATTTTATGATGCTCATTATCGTCTTTACCTATTGCGTATTGAGATTCTATCGGCATGATAAAGTCGGCAGGAACAATCTCAGTGCCTTGATGAAGCAGTTGATAGAAAGCGTGCTGACCATTAGTACCCACTTCGCCCCAAATAACTGGACCTGTATGAAAATCAATATATTCGCCATCTCGATTGATAAATTTACCGTTACTTTCCATATCGGCTTGTTGAAGATAAGGCGCTAATTTAGATAAGCCTTGATCATAAGCTAAGATTGCATGGGTTGGAAAATTAAAGAAATTAATGTACCAGATACCTAATAACCCCATCATCATCGGAATATTTTGTTCGATGGGCGCAGTCTTGAAATGCTCATCCATTTCAAAACCACCTTTGAGTAACTCTTCGAATCCATCCATACCAATATAAAGCGCAATAGAAAGTCCAATTGCTGACCAAAGGGAGTAGCGTCCGCCTACCCAGTCCCAAAACTCAAACATATTTTCTGTGTCGATACCGAATTGCGACACAGCATGATGATTTGTGGATAGTGCAACAAAATGTTTTTTAATATATTGGTTGTCTTTCGCCACTTTAAGGAACCAATCCCTTGCTGAAAAAGCATTGGTCATTGTTTCTTGTGTCGTAAATGTTTTGGAAGCAATGATAAAAAGGGTTGTTTCAGGATTACATTTCTCTAAAGCTTGTGAGAGATCTGCCCCATCCACGTTAGAAACGAAATAGGGTGTGATGGTTTTTGAGCCATAAGCTCTTAATGCTTGACAAACCATAGCTGGACCAAGATCAGATCCACCTATACCTATGTTAATGACGCTTGTGATTGCTTTACCGGTGAAACCTTTCCATTGATCTGATCTTACCTCTTCACTAAAACTTCGCATTTTTTTGAGTACACTTTTAATCTTAGGCATAACGTCCTCACCATCTGAAATGATGGGCGAGTGATTTTGGTTGCGAAGAGCCGTGTGAAGGACTGCACGATGTTCAGTGGTATTTATTTTTTCACCTTCAAACATCCGATTTCGCCAACCCTCAACATCAGCCTCTTTTGCAAGCTTAACTAAAAGATTTATGGTTTCTTTAGAAATACGATGTTTTGAATAATCTAGAAGTAAATCATTAAATTGAATATGAAATTGATTAAAACGATTAGGATCTGATTTAAACATCTCGCGAAGTGAGATGGATTCGATATCTTTTTTATGTTGATTTAGAGACTGCCAGATGGACGATTGATTAATTTGCGACATGTATAACGTTCAATTTAAGGATTTAATAATAAAAAATTTAATTTAACTCCACATTATAGCAAAGACATACTTAATTTATATGAAAATTATGTTGTGCGAGAGCCCATGTTATATGCTCCTTAACGAGAGGAGAGGCTTCTTGATATCTACTTTTAAGTGCATTCACAATAATTTCAGATGTTTTGGCATTGCCGAGCCCTATTGCAACATTCCTCAACCATTGATCATAGCCTATGCGAAGAATTGCGCTACCTTCCATGTTTTTTAAAAATTCTGCTTCAGTCCACAAAAAACATTCTACGAGTTCGATATCATCTAAACCATGCCTTACCTTAAGGTCATCTTCTTTCGAGATTTGACCAAACTTATTCCATGGGCAATATAATTGACAGTCGTCACAACCATACACACGATTGCCAATTTGTTTGCGATATTCCATGGGTATTGAGGACTTATGTTCAATGGTGATATAAGAAATGCATTTTCTTGCATCGAGTTTATAAGGCCCTATAATAGCCTTGGTTGGACATACATCCATACAACTTGTGCAAGTACCACAATGATTTTCGACTTTTTTATCAATAGGCAAAGGTAAGTTAATATAAATTTCACCCAGAAAGAACCAGGAGCCATGTTCTTTATTAATAAGTAGAGTATGTTTTCCTCTCCAACCAAGCCCAGATTTCTCAGCAAGCTCAACCTCCATAACGGGAGCGCTATCTGTAAATAACCTAAATTGAAAAGCGTGATCTAAAGCTTTATTTGCTTCTTTTTGAATTTTTTCTGAAAGCTTTTTTAATTTTGCACGCATGACTTTATGATAATCACGACCCAAAGCGTAACGGGAAATGAAAGCTTTTTGATCATTTTGCAAAATAGCCTCTGAATTTTGTGAATGCGGAAAATAATTAAGTCTAGCTGTGATGATACGAATGGTATGAGGCACTAGCTCTTCTGGCTTATATCGCAGAGAGCCATGTTTTACCATATAATGCATTTCACCATGGAATCCCTGTTTAATCCAGTCTAGATAATGATCTTTAGTATGATTAAGATCTATATCAGTAATGCCAATTTGATCAAAACCAAATTCTCGGCCCCAGCCTTTAATTTGCAATGCTAATTGATCCCAAATTTCTGTCATGTTTTAATAATTTTTTATATAAATTGTACTTATGATATTTGATTCTAATTATGACTTAAAAGATGAGAGTGAAACACTTCGTTTGGCGAAGGGTATCGCAAGCCATTTATATCCTGGAATGAATTTATATTTAAGGGGTGAATTAGGGGCTGGTAAAACAACTTTTGTGAGAGGTATTCTCCGAGGTTTTGGATATCAAGATAAAGTGAAAAGTCCAACCTATACGCTCGTAGAGTCTTATAGTTTAGAAGGATTTACTATTTACCACTTTGATTTATATCGCTTCAAAAATGAAACTGAATGGGATGACGCTGGCTTTAGAGAGCACTTTAAAAATACATCAATTTGCTTGGTGGAATGGCCAGAAAAAGCAGGGCATATTCTTCCTAAGCCTGATATTTCAATTGAGCTCAGTCATAGAGCTCTTGGCCGACATCTTCGCTTGATTGCTTATACAGCATTAGGAACTGAATGTTTAAAAGCCATCATTTAAAAGTTTTTTTTATAATATTATGGGCAATTTTCCCTCATCATATTTTTGCAAAAAATTTGATTGAATCTGCGCGAATCTGGCCTGCAAGAGAATACACAAGAGTTACTATCGAATCTCTTAAGTCTATTAGCAATGATCAAATGATTTTAAAAAATCCAGATCGTTTGGTGATTGATCTTCACGACATTGAACTAAATGATGTATTAAAAAATTTAAGTACAAAAATATTGTCAAGCGATCCCAATATTAAACTAATTCGTGTTGCTAAATTTAATAGCCAAGTTTCTCGTGTTGTAATAGACCTTAGAGCTGAATCTAAAATTAATATTTTTTCTCTAAAGCCTGCGGGAGGTTATAAGCATCGTTTAGTGATCGATGTTTATCCTAGAGTTGATGAAATAAATTCACTTATTCAAGATAAAGAGAAAAAAGATGTAACCCCTACCCAAAAAGAAAATATCGTATTATCTCCGCCAGAAACTAAAAAAGAAAAAATAATTCAAGAAGCTCCATCATCACAAGTTCAAAAAAGCACTACTAAAAAAATCGTGATTGCTATTGATGCAGGACATGGTGGTGAGGATTCTGGGGCAAGAGGCGCCTCTGGCAGTTTGGAAAAAAATATTACTTTATCGATTGCGAGAAAACTAAAAAAAGAAATTGATAATGATGAGCAATTAAGAGCAGTATTAACGCGAGATGATGATTATTTTGTTCCACTTCGCGGACGAGTGATAAAAGCAAGAAAATTAAAAGCGGATATTTTTGTATCTATTCACGCAGATGCTTTTACTAATCCAGATGCCAAAGGTTCTTCTGTATTTGCATTATCAGAAAGTGGTGCTACTTCTGCTTCGGCAAGGTATTTGGCTAATAAGGAAAATGAATCAGATTTAATAGGTGGTGTAAGCTTAGATGATAAAGATCCGATGTTAGCAAAAACATTGCTTGATTTATCTCAATCAGCAACGATTAATGACAGTGTAAAGCTTGGTAATTTCGTTTTGGATCAGTTACGTGATATTAATGACTTACATAAATCTAATGTCGAACAAGCAGGATTCGCAGTTCTTAAATCACCTGATATTCCCTCCATTCTTATTGAAACAGCTTTTATTAGCAATCCTAAAGAAGAGCAGGCCTTAAATAATGATGAACATCAGGAAATTCTAGCTAAAAATATTTTAATTGGCATAAAAAAATATTTATCTTCTAACCCTAATATTGCCAAGAATTTCTAGAAGTATGGCAACATATAAGCCACTTATTTTCTTTTTAATAGGGCCAACAGCGTCAGGCAAAACACAACTTGCTGTTGATCTCGTTAATACTTTCCCATTTGAAATCATTAGTGTTGATTCCGCACAAATATATCATGATATGAATATTGGTGCAGCTAAGCCATCTCAAGATATCTTGAATGTTGCTCCTCACCATCTTATCAATATCATTAGGCCAGATGAAACATATTCGGTAGCAAAATTTTTGCAAGATAGTTTAAAAATTATAGATGAAATTTTTACTCGAGGCCATATTCCTTTATTAGTAGGGGGCACCATGATGTATTTAAACGCTCTTGAAAAAGGGATTAGTCAAATGCCAAAAACTGATTATCAAATAAGAAAAGAGATAGAAAGAGAAGCTATGCAATTTGGATGGCCAAAACTTCATGAAAAACTTATGTCTTATGATAAGGAATTAGCAATGAAATTAAGTCCTCATGATACTCAGCGCATAAGTCGTGGTTTAGAAGTATTTTATTCTTCTGGAAAGCCTTTATCTTATTTTCATAAACCTAAGAATAAAAATCAATTTCCTTTTACTATATGTAAAATAGGATTAATGCCCAGCAATAGAAAAATTCTTCATGAGCGCATTGAATTGAGAGTTAATCAGATGATTGATGCTGGCTTATTTAAAGAAGTGGAATTTTTGCTTAAAAAATACCCAAAGCTTAAAAGTCACATGCCATCCATGAGATCAGTGGGCTATCGCCAGGTACTTGAGTATTTTAATGGTGATTCTCAGGAAAAAGAGTGTATCAATAAAATTGTCTTCGCAACACGACAACTTGCAAAAAGACAAATGACCTGGATGAGGGGTATGGAAAATCTAAATATTTTCGATTTTACGGGTGAATGTATAAATAAAGAAATCGAAGCTTTCATAAAAGCTCAACTAGTATGAGAATAAAACAATACCTTCCAATATTTTCATTACTTTTTGGAGCTTTTGTCTGGGGAATTATTTGGTATCCATATCGCTTGATGGCACAAGCTGGTGTTTCAGGTATTTATTCAAGCCTATTTGTCTTTATATTAACTCTTGCTATTGCGTTACCTTATTTTTTAGTCACCCGAAAGAAAATTCCTATATGGTCGAAAGATTTCTGGTTACTCTCTATTATTGCTGGTTATACCAATATTAGTTATGTATTAGCTGTTATTGACGGCGAGGTTGTTCGCGTAATGCTCTTATTTTACTTATCGCCAATTTGGACTATTTTTTTGTCTCACTTTATGCTTAATGAAGATACACAAAAAAGATATTATATTGCAGCATTTATTTCACTTCTCGGCGCATTAATCATGTTTTGGCAACCAAATCATTTTATTGATTTGGGTTTAAAGAGTGATTGGTTGGCAATCAGCTCAGGAATTGGTTTTGCGATGACTAATGTCATGACAAGAAAAAATCATCATATGACAATCAATCAAAAAGCTTTAGCAATTTGGATAGGTGTTATTACAGTTGCCATAATCTTTATTCTGTTCGATAAAGATACCATGCCTTCATTAGAATTTTTTAGACCAAGAGATGCCATGATTGCAATAGCAATTGCATTATGTTTATTTTTTTCAACTTTATTTGTTCAATTTGGAGTCACACAAATTAAAGCGGTAGAAGCATCTAGTTTTTTTCTTTTTGAGATCGTCGTTGCTGCAATTTCATCTTACTTTCTTGTAGGTGAGAGTATTGAAATTAGAGAATGGCTTGGTGGTATCATGATTATGGTGGGTGTTATTCTTGCCGCAAAAAATTAAATTAAATTACGATAAACACTCTCTAATATTTTTACGAATAATTGAGGCTGAAATAAGGGTGAATTTTTTTTAGCTTTATTTAATCTATGAATAATATCTTTTCTATATGGTAAGTCTTCAGTAAGACGACTTGCGCAATGAATATAGCTTTCAATATTATCAGTAATGAGCTCATCCAATTTCAAACTATGAAGTAAGCTTCCAGCAACTCTTGAAGCAAATGTTCTTCCCTTAAGTGTAACAATAGGCAAAGTCATGGATAAAGCATCGCTTGCTGATGTATGAGCATTATAAGGCAAGGTATCTAAATAAATATCTGCTAGAGCATGACGAGCTATATGCTCATTGTTAGATACTATTGTTGCAAAAATGATTCTTTCTGGGTTAATACCATGTTTATTTGCATAATCTTTCAAATTATTGGCTGCCCATTCATTTGAATAAGTTAACCAAAGTATACTTTTTGGATATTTTTCAAGAAGTGTAAGCCAGGCTTTGAAAATAAATTCCGTAATTTTAAATGATTGGTTAAAGGCACAGTAAACAAAAGCATCCTCAGGAATATCATAATCTTTTCTATTTTTTTGATTAAAGTGAGTACGATTTTCTATATTGGGCTGATAAGCACATGGAAGTCTTAGAATAGTTTCTGCATAATATTTTTCTTCATCTTTGGGAATAATAAATTCATCAGCTAGGATGTAATCATAAAGTGGTTTTTCCTGAGTAAAGCCCATTGTGCCTGGATATCCTAACCAATTTATAGTAATTGAATTTTTAAGCTGTGGCGCAATAAAAGCACGACTATTATTTGTATAGCCTGTTAAATCAATAAAAATATCAATTTCATCATTATGAATAATACTCACTGCATCTTCATCGCTGAGATTTGAGATATCCCTATAAGAATCAAATAAGCTAATAAGATTTTTTCTCTCATTAGTATTCTCATGAGGACTTGCGTCATACGCATAAATCTCAAAAATATCGCGATTGTGATATTTGATAACATCTCGTATTAAAAAATATAGCGGATGAAGTTTGAAGTCTGAAGATAAATATCCAATACGGATTCTATTTTTTGGTATCCATTTTTCCTTTTTAAAAGGCTGGGCTTTGAAATGATTTTGTGTCCATTGATTTGCGCATATTAGCTGATCTTGGGGAGTCGACAGAGGATTTGCAACAAAAGCAAAAGGTGAAATAAGAGCTTCTGCATGTGTGTTGACAATAAAACATATTTTTTGGAAATATTTATCAATATCATACCAATCACACATATGCTGTTTTTGATGTGTCATGTGGGCTAATGCATGATAAAGGTCAGGTTTGATTTTTAAGGCATTTTGGTAGGATATCAGAGCTTTATCTAAATAGCCTAATTTGCGTTCTGAATTGCCATTATTATTCCAAAGATCAGCATCATTGGGATTAAGTCGAATAGCTTTTTGATAATTCTCACAGGCTTTAGAAATCTTATTAAGCTTATCTTGTACATTGGCTAAATTATAATAATAAACCCAATTGTTTTTCTCATATTCTAGAACTTCTTCAAAACAAGCTTCAGATAATTCAAATTTTGATTTTAAGAAATACTCATTGCCAAACGATGTAAGTGAAAAGCAAAGTGCTTTTTTAATTTCCTCATTATCTTTAAATTGATATAGACATCTTCTAAAATAACCTGCAGCTTCCTCGAACTGTTTATTGGAGGCACAAAGATTTCCTAATTCCAATTGGATGATGTAATTTCTAGGCTCTAATTGCAATGCTTTTTTAAGAGAAAAAATAGCTTGAGAGATATTTCCTTCTCTTTCAAATTTTTCTGCTTCTTCCATTAATATATTCGTCATGACGTAAATTTACACTTTAAAAATCTGGCTTGCCACTTTTTTTAAACTCATTTTTTTCAATCTATATCTCTCTGGATTTGTATAATTTAACGTTTTTTTATCTTCTTGAGATAAGTTATCGTTAATAAGATTTTTAAGGACGTAACTACAGTAGGGTGCAAATGTAAAGCCTCTAGAACCAAATCCGCTTGCAATATATAAATTTTTAAGCCAAGGGAAATGATCAGCTCTCGCTAATTCTCTAACACGCATTTTTTTTAATAATTGATTATCAAATATTTGGCCTACAAATGGTTTTCTATCTTTTGAAGATGCTCGCCAGGACACTCTTCCAGAAATTGATTGTAGTGAAAGACAGTGATTATAAAAATCATGATGAATCCTCTTTATTGAGGCGATATTCTTTTTTGTATCCCTTGTTCTAACATTTTTATCAAAGTCATTCATGGCATAAGTTGCACCAAAAAAATGCTTATCTTTATACATTGGTATTAAATAACCCTCATCACAAACCACGATACGGGGCATTTGCAAAGATTTTGAATTAATCCAATTAACTTGTCCTCTGAACAAGTCTAGATGTAAGTGTTGGGTAAGATCAAATTGATTCACAGACCCAGCATTACAAATAGCCACATGTGATGAATTAAAAATTCTTTGATCTTCAGTTTTAAGTATCCATTGATCAACCGATTGTTCAATTGACTTAATCTTTTGATAAGTGATTGTTTTGATATTAGAGTGTTTTATGAGATGGCTGCATAAGGCTAAAGGATTTACCCATCCGCCTTGGTTAAATAAAATTCCGCTTGAGCTAGACTTCATGGAGTATTGTTTTAAAATTGTTTCATCTATTAAGCTTAAAAATTTTTCCTTTCCTGTAATTTTTGCTGATAATTTACTTTCTAATTTTTGGGCGTATGTTGCCCCCAACATTTCAATTGCTCCATCAAATCGATAATCAGTTTCATACAAACCTAATTGTCTTACCCATGCTGTCGTGAAAGTAAAGCTTTTTAACATAAAATCATTGTATGCTTCATCATTTAACATAAACTTTGGATAAATAGCTACTACAGGATTTCCAGACCCCCCCTGCGCTATATCATCTTCGCCTTCTAGTATTGTTACATCCCATCCAGAATTAGCTAAAAAATATGCCAAAGAACAACCAGCGATACCCGCTCCAACGATTAAAATATTTTTTTGCATGAGTAAATTTATCTATTTATATTTGGTATAAAAATAATGGCTTGAGATAAGATATCAGTTGTATGCATCATGGATAAAGTAATTTATTAATTCAGCAGACTCACGCAATCATTTTGAAGGGTAAACATTGAAAACAATTAAAGAGGCAGTTTTAAGTCTTTTTTTTCTCATTATTGCAGGCTGCGCTTCTATAAATTCTGTATCACTAGATTCATTATCTTTAGATAAGATATCGTTACCTAAGCTTACCTCATTTAAATTTGGCTTAGTTGAGCAGTGGCCCTCATACGGTAAAAATCTCACTAATCAGCGTTTTTCGACTTTAACTCAAATTAATCCAGATAATATAAAAAATCTTGAGCTCGCATGGAAATATAAATCAGGTGTTGCTGCAACATTTCAATCCTCTCCCTTGGTAATCAATAATGTCATGTTTGTAAGTCTTCCTCATAACCATGTTGTTGCTTTAGATGCAAAAACAGGTAATGAATTATGGCGTTATACCCATAAAAAAAGAGATAACTGGAGGATGTGCTGTGGCCCGGCTAATAGAGGATTGGCTTATTCGAGTAATAAAATTTTTATAGGGACTGTTGATGCGAGACTGATTGCTTTGGACGCAAAAACAGGTAAAAAAATCTGGGATATCGATGTTGCTGATAATGATAATAAATTTGAAAGTAGTAGCTCATTGAGCCAGTCCGACAGCAAAAGTCAAAAGGATGTCTATGGACAAACGGGTGTAGGTATTGCTATGGCGCCAGTGACTTATAAGGATATGGTTATTGTTGGCATTACAGGTGTTGGATATGGCTTGCATGTGGATACACCAAGACTTGATGCTCCGCTAGGTGCTGTGATCGGTGTAGATGGTCGATTTGGCCGCCCAGGATTTTTAGCAGCTTATAACATTCAAACAGGCAAGCGCGTATGGCAGTTCGATACAATACCCTCAGATGGTTGGGAGGGTAAATTTAAAGAAACAATCGAGGACAATATATTTTTAAATCGAAATATTATTCAGGAAAAAGAAAACTTTAAAACTAATAAAGAAGCTTGGAAATTTGGGGGTGGCTCTGCATGGAGCACGCCAGCGATCGATGAAGACACAAATACTTTATATTTTGGCACTGGCAATCCTTCACCACAAATGAATGATACATCAAGACCCGGAGATAATTTATATACAGTTTCTCTTGTGGCTCTTGATGCAACTTCAGGAAAGTTAAAATGGTTTTACCAGCAAGTACCTCACGATGTTTGGGGATATGATGTAGCAAGTCCGCCAGTATTATTCGATTTTAAAAAAGAGGGCAAAACAGTTCCAGCTGTAGGCCAGGCTAGTAAAACCGGCTGGTATTACATACACAATCGCATCACGGGTGAACTTTTAGCAAAGACAGAGCCTTTTGTGCCACAAAAAAATCTTTTTGCAAAAGCGACAGCTGAGGGTACGGTTATATATCCAGGAATATTGGGTGGGGCTAATTGGGGTCCAACTTCACTCGATGAAAAAAATCAAATCGTATTTGTTTCTGCGATTCATGCACCTATCAAATATACATTGGTCGATGAACCTGCTCATGATGCCTTGCCTTCAATTAAATATGCATCTTCTGAACCCACTCAAGATGAGCGATGGGGTTTACTTTCTGCTATCGATTTAAATACTAAGAAAATTAAATGGCAAGTTAAAACACCACAGCCATTAACGGGTGGGCTATTAGCCACCGAAGGTAATCTTGTATTTATGGGCGAAGGTAATGGAAATTTTAATGCATACGATTCAAGAACAGGAAAGCTTCTTTGGACAAATAAAGCTGATGCTGGTGTTAATGCCCCACCAATAAGTTATGAAATTGATGGCACTCAATATATTGCAGTTGCTGCGGGTGGTAATTCTATTTTTGGCTTTAAAGAGGGTGACAACGTTTTAGTTTATAAACTTAAATAAATTAAACTACCTAAAGATGGAAGAAGCTGTTCGTATTTCTAAAATTTTATCTGAACTTGGTCTTTGTTCAAGAAGAGAAGCTGATACTTATATCGAACAAGGTCTCGTGACGCTTGATGGTAAGGTTGTAACTGAATTAGGTACGCGCGCTTATCGTTCCCAAAAAGTTGAATTAAAAAAACAAGCAGCCATTCAACAGTCATCCAAAGTCACCGTTATTTTAAATAAGCCTGTAGGTTATATTTCGCATCTTGATGATAATAAAGCTTTTAGACCCGCTGCAAGTCTTATTATTCAAGATAACTTTCAAGTTTCGAAACAACATTCATCTCGTAATCCAAGATTTAATACTGATGGACTAGCTCCCGCCGGAAGACTTGATATTGATTCTTCTGGTTTATTGGTTCTCACACAAGATGGAAGAATTGCTAAAACAATTATTGGCGAACAAAGTGTGATTGAAAAGGAATATTTAGTTCGAGTTGAAGGCAAATTGATTAATAAAGGCATGGATTTATTAAGGCATGGACTTTCATTAGATGGTTATAAGCTAAAGCCAGCTATCGTTCAATGGCAAAATGATGATCAACTGCGTTTTGTTTTAATAGAAGGCCGAAATAGACAAATCAGAAGAATGTGCGAGCTTGTTGGTCTTCATGTCATTGGATTAAAAAGAATGAGGATTGGTAATGTTTTACTAGGTGACTTACCAACAGGAATGTGGCGATTTTTAGATCAGAAAGAAAAATTTTAAATGGCTATTGTATTAGAGCATTTTAACTTCATTGTTCAAAAATCAACTATTGAAGAAAAATATCCTGGTGGATGGTATCAATGCTTATTTGATCATGCTTCTTCTCTTGGGACTCGAGTTTGGTATGACGAATATCTCTTTAGAGATGGCGCCATGAATCCTATTGATATGGAAAATTTGGTCAATGCATGGAGAGATATTGGTTTTCAAGCAGTTTTAATCAATGGCGAAAAGAAATGGTTAGATTGTTGTGTAATTGATGAAAGTTTTGAGACTTTATCTTTGTCATGCGATTGGATCGAAATAGATGTCGCAAGAGAATTTGCGTATCTTAAAGATGAAGACTCAGCAGAAATTGTGGGCCATCATAGGTTTTAAAGATTAACTTTTTTTGTATCTTTCAATACCTTCAAGAATTTCTTTGTGCGCATCTTGAGGGCCTTTCCAGCCTTTGACTTTAACCCATTTACCTTTTTCTAGATCTTTATAGTGTTCGAAAAAATGCTGAATTTGATTGAGTCGCAAAGGATTCATATCTTCAGGTTTTTGCCAATGTGAATAAATTGAAAGAATTCTATCTTCAGGAACTGCCAACACTTTTGCATCCTGGCCTTGCTCATCTTCCATTTCCAATATCCCAACAGCACGACAGCTCACAACCACTCCTGGAATTAAAGGTAAGGGAGTAACAACAAGCACGTCTACTGGATCACCGTCACCTGCGATTGTCTTGGGCACGTAACCATAATTGGTAGGGTAGTGCATAGCTGTGCCCATAAATCGATCCACAAAAATCGCCCCTGATTCTTTATCGACTTCATATTTAATTGGATCAGCATTCATTGGAATTTCAATAATGACGTTGAAATATGTTGGAACATTTTTACCAGGAAGAACATTATCTAAGCTCATAGGTTTTTAGTGGGAAATTTAAAAAAAAGTGATTTTAGCATGTTTGAAGCTATCCCTTAATGACTGAGCTAGCTTGATAATTGGCGTCCCCAAGGGGAGTCGAACCCCTGTTCCCTCCGTGAAAGGGAGGTGTCCTAGGCCTCTAGACGATGGGGACCTAAGAAAAGAAGGTGCTATTCTACTATAGAACAGCGGTTAATATAAGGTATTTGGTGGAGATAAGCGGGATCGAACCGCTGACCTCTTGCATGCCATGCAAGCGCTCTCCCAGCTGAGCTATACCCCCAGGTATTTAATCAAAGGCGCACATCTTAAATTTTAGAAGTAAGCGCGTCAATCCTTTTAGGATCGAGTGTTTGATTGTTTTGAAAATTGACTTAAATCAACAATAGGCTCAGGTTTCCAGCCCTTTTTCTTGTGTTCAACCACAACGTTAGTAAATACGCCACCGCGCACAAAAAATTCGGCACGAAGACGCATAAAACGTGGCTCTGTCGCTTTAACTAGATCGTCTAGAATACGATTAGTTACTGCTTCGTGGAAACAGCCCTCATCTCTAAAAGACCAAATATAGAGCTTAAGACTTTTGAGTTCTACACATTTTTTATTAGGGATGTAATCGAGATATAAAGTAGCAAAGTCTGGCTGCCTAGTCTTAGGGCACAAACACGTAAATTCAGGGATTTGCATATGAATAAGGAAGTCCCGAGAAGGGCATGGATTAGCGAAAGTTTCAAGCTTTTTAGTAGGCTTTGCGCTTGGTTTTTTTCCCAAAGAAAGTGCGTTCATGGATTAAAATAAGTGAAGTAAAAAAAGTTATTATACTGTTATTAGATGCGACCTACTTCACTTCGATAAAAGAAAATTGTGCGACTTATACAACTTAAATTAGCTGGTTTTAAATCTTTCGTAGATCCCACCACCATACAACTTCAAGGCCAAAGAGTGGGTATAGTTGGTCCCAATGGATGCGGAAAATCCAATATTATGGAGTCCGTAAAATGGGTACTTGGTGAATCTTCAGCTAAAGAAATGCGAAGTGAGAATATGGATTCGGTGATTTTTAACGGATCAGAAAATCGCAAACCAATTTCAAGAGCAAGTGTCGAACTTATTTTCGATAATTCTTTGGGTAAAGCACCTACAGAATGGTCACAATATGCAGAAATTTCAGTAAAGCGTGTGATCGAACGAGAAAAAGGTTCTACTTATTATATTAATAATTTAGCTGTTAGACGAAAAGATATTGCAGATCTCTTTTTGGGAACAGGTTTAGGTGGAAGAGGATATGCCATTATTGGCCAAAATACAATTTCACAAATTATTGAAGCCAAGCCTGAGGAATTAAGGAATTATCTTGAAGAAGCTGCAGGTGTTAGTAAGTATAAAGAGCGTCGTCGCGAAACAGAATTTAGACTTAGAGATACGCGAGAAAATTTAAGTCGTATTCAAGATGTCTTAAATGAAATTATCCAGCAAATTGCAAAGCTTGAATCTCAAGCAGTCATTGCAACAAAATATAATGAATTAACAGAGAAGCACAAATTTCATCAAGCACAAGTTTGGGTATTAAAAAAGTATGATGCTAGTATTGTCTGGAAAAAACATCAGTCCCAGGTTGAGAAGCTTGTAAATGAATTGGAGCAACAAACTGCCGCTTTAAGAAAAATTGAAGCCGAGGTTGAAAATTTGAGGCAAGCTCATATTGATGCGTCCGACGAAATTAATAAGAATCAAGCAAGCTTTTATGAAATCAATGCTGAAGTTTCTAATATTGAAAATAATATTAGAAATCAAAAAGAGCTTTTAGAGCGCAGCAAAAAAGAATTAATTGAGATTGAGACTAATCTTGCTAAGAATGAAGACGATCAGCTTAAATTTACAAAAGACATTGAAGAAGCAGGGATTGAAAAAGCAGTATTAAGTGAGCTTTATAAAACTAAGGAAGAAAATTTTAATTCACTTAAATCATCGATTCAATCAGTAGAGGGAAAATACTTAGCTTCAGTAGAGCAATTTAATCAAGCTGCAAATCAATTCCAATCGACGCAAGAAAAAATTAATCTTGAAAAAGCAACGATAGACTTCATTCATAAAACTGAAGAAGAAACAAATGCTCGTATTACATTTTTAAATAATGAGATTAGTAATATTGATTTAACCAGGCAGTCTTTGCTTGAGGAAAAAGAAAGTGATTTAGCTGATAAGCGATCACATGTAGAAAAAATTGAGGCTAAGATAGATGAAAACAAATCGCTTGCAACTGATCTTGAAGAGGAGATTGATACTTTAAGACACCGTCAAATCGAAATGCAAAAAGAATTAAGTCAAATTGAAGGTGAAATTAAAACACTGGCGCAAATTCAAGATGACACACAAGGCAATGAAAGTCTCAAAAGTTGGACTTCTCAGCATAATATCAACACATCTAATCGCTTGTGGGAAAAACTTAAGATTAAAACAGAGTGGGTAACGGCGATTGAATCTGCTCTCGGCGGAAAGTTAAATGCAGTTCTGGCTCAATATGAAACTATTTCTCATAGACCTCCAGCATCTATCGTGCTTGCTAATTTAAACGCATCTCATACTTACAAACCAAAAAATAATAAATTAAATTCTGCTCTGGATGTAATTGAAATTAGCGATCCGCTTCTAATGAATCTTTTGTCAGAATGGTTATCTGATTGTTATATTATTCCAAAAGGTGAAAGTTATAAAAATTTCATTGGTAATTTGGAGCAAGGCGAATTTTTAGTTAATCAACAAGGTGATATTTTTACCAAAAATAGCATTTCTTTTTATGGCAAGGACGCATCCCTTAATGGCATTCTTTTGCGCCAAGAGAGACTCAAAGCACTAAAAGAAAAGTTTCCGTCTATAGAAAAAAGCTATAAAGATGTATTGAATAAGCTTAGTGAAGCTGAACTTCAATTGAATGATTATGAAGAGCAAGCCGATTCTTTTAGCGAAGAATTGAAAGATGCTTTAAATGCGTTCTATCAAACAGAGATTGAAGTTGAGAAAATTCAACAAAGCATTACTTACGCAAATGAGAAGCATAGCAATATTACTAACGAGCAAAATGAGCTCAAAGCAAAATTAACTCAAATCGAAGTTGATAAAACAACTAAATCTAGTCTTATTCATAATTTAGAGAATGATGCGCATCAATTTTTAGAACAAAAAACTTCATCTGAAGAAATTAAAAAAAGGCATGAGTTAGAATATGAAAGCGTTAGGAAGCATATTAATGAAGCTGAGATTCAACTTCAAGAAAGCCATTTCAATTTAAAAATTATTAATAATAAAATCAATGAGTTAAATAATAGAATTAATATACTTACTGAAGATAATAATACCCTTAATAACAAAAAAGATTTAGCTAAGGCTTCAATTAATACTGAAAGTATCGAGGCTCTGCAATTGTCTTTACGCGAAAAAATCACCGTTAAGGATGAAAGAGAGAAAATTCTAATCGCATCGCGAAATAATCTTGCGCAAAAGGAAACCGATTTACGTGAAAGTGAACAAAAGAGATTGCAAACCGAGCAGGCAGTTCATCCAATTCGAGATAAGCTTGAACAGTCACGCTTAAATGAGCAAGAATCAAAATTATTATTTGAGCAATTTCAAAACGAAATTAATGAGTCTCAATTAGATGAGGTTGTTCTTTCAGAGTCAATTACAGAAAAAACAACAGTGAAAGAAGTACAAGAGTTATGCAATAAACTTCAAGAAGAAATTAATTTACTGGGTCCAGTTAACTTAGCAGCTATTCATGAACTCACATCCGAAAAAGAAAGAAAAGGCTACCTTGATAGTCAAGTGGAAGATTTAACTTCTGCAAGTAATACCCTAGAAGACGCTATAAGACGTATCGATAAAGAAACTCGAGATCGTTTGATTGCAACATTTAATGAAGTAAATAAAAATTTTACAGAGTTTTTTAAAGTTCTATTTAATGGCGGACAAGCTCAATTAGAGCTTCTAGGTGAAGAGATTTTAGATACAGGCATTCAAGTTACAGCGCAGCCCCCAGGCAAAAAGAATACGACTATTAGTCAATTATCAGGCGGAGAGAAAGCATTAACCGCTACCGCTCTTGTGTTTGCTTTATTTAAATTGAATCCAGCGCCATTCTGTCTCATGGATGAAGTTGATTCACCACTTGATGATAGTAATACACTTCGTTTTGCGAATATGGTGACTGAAATGTCTAAAAATACTCAATTCCTTTACGTATCACATAATAAAATTGCTATGGAAATGGCCCAACAACTCATTGGCGTAACGATGCAAGAATCTGGCGTATCAAGAATCGTTGAGGTTTCAATAGAAGAAGCAGAGAAAATGGAGTTGGCAAATTAAGATAATAGGGCTTATTACAAGCATGACTGATATTCAGTTTGCTTTGACGATTCTCGCTGTAATAATTATTCTTATCATGATCATTTTTAACTGGATTCGCCTTATCCAGTATCGAAAACAAAACCAGACTGAAAATTCTTTTTTATATAAAGATGAAGATGGTTTAAGCCAAGAAGAAAAAAATCCTTACGATCAAGATTTAAGTATCTCTGAGAGATACTTACTTTCAAATTTACCTAAAGATATCTACCGTAATATTGATGCTATTACATTTATTAAACTTAACAAAGCAACTCATGCTATCTCAAAATTAAATCTTAGAGATTTCATTGAATTGCCTCATACGCATATATTTATTCGTAAAAATGAGGATGTGTGGACTTCAACAGGTGGTATGAGCGGATCAGTTTCATTTGATCAAATACTTTTAGCGATACAGTTGGTAGATCGTCAAGGCCCTATATCATCAGCGCATACACAAACATTTAGAATGTTGGTAGAAAAAACTAAAAATGATTTGGACGGTAGTCTCATTTGGCTTTCTAGCTCAAATATCGAAAATGATGCAAAAGAGCTTAATCAATTTTGTGCTCTTGTAGACCATATAATGACATTAACTCTTATCCCAAAAAATAACGGTATGTTTGACAATAAAAAGCTTATTGATATATTAAAAAAAGATGGTTTTAAAGAGAATAAAGATGGTTATCATGTATTCAAAGGTCACAATAAACATCCCTTATTTCGTATAGCTTCATTAAATCAACAACCCTTAAACTTCAACCTTGATCCTTATATTCAAGGTATTCTTTTTCAAATGGATTTACCACTAACGTTAAACTGTAAAGAATCTTTTGATGTTATGTTGGAATCAATTACTAATTTTCAAAAAGATCTTGATTGCATGCTTGTTGATTCAAATAAAAAAGAACTTAACGTTAATCATATTGAGCGTATTAGATATCAAGTTGAAAAAATTGAAAATCAAATGATTGCTAAAAATATCCCTCCTGGAAGTTCTTGTGCGCGAAGATTATTTTCTTAAATGGAAGCCAAAAAAGAAAATATTAAGAAAAAAATTGAAGAATTAATCGAAAAGATACATACATTCGATTATCAATATTACGTTTTAGATAATCCCTCTATTTCAGATTTTGAATACGATAAAATTTTTAGATCGCTTGTTGATCTAGAAAATGCAAATCCTGATTTAATTAAACCAGATTCTCCCACCCAACGGGTAGGTGGTGAGGCCCTAGAAGCTTTTGAGAGTGTTATCCATCGTCAAGCAATGTTATCTTTAAATAATGCTTTTGAAGAAGATGAGCTTATTGCTTTCGATAAACGTATTAAAGATGATATCGGCATTGATGAAGTGGAATATGCTGTTGAGCCAAAATTTGATGGTCTCGCAATTACATTAACTTATAAAAATGGCATTTTCGTTCAAGGTGCTACACGCGGCGATGGTTATACTGGAGAGAATGTCACGCACAATTTGAAAACTATTCGCTCAATACCCACTAAAATTAATCATCCAAACCCACCCAAAATTTTAGAAGTGAGAGGTGAGGTTTTAATGCTAAAAAAAGATTTTGAATTACTCAATAAAAAACAAGAATCTTTAGGCGAAAAAAAATTTGCAAATCCCAGAAATGCTGCGGCAGGAAGCTTAAGACAGCTTGATCCGAGAATAACCGCAAAAAGACGATTAACTTTCTTTTCATATGGTCTTGGTGTATGCGAACCTAATTTAAACTTAAAAACGCATACAGAAACAATTCAGCTTTTAAAACAATTTAATTTACCAATTTCTGATTTATCAGTAAGCGTTAAGGGTGTAAAAGGCTTAAAGAGCTTTTATGAGAAAGTGTTAAAACGTAGAGATTCCTTAACTTATGACATTGATGGTGTGGTTTATAAAGTAAATTCTTTTAATTATCAAAATGAATTAGGTTTTGTATCACGAGCTCCTCGATGGGCAATTGCTCATAAATTTCCAGCAGAAGAAGCTTTAACTGAAATTTTAGGTATTGATGTTCAAGTAGGCCGAACAGGAGCTATAACACCCGTCGCTCGTTTGAAGCCAATTTTTGTTGGTGGGGTTACCGTCACGAATGCAACTCTTCATAACGAAGACGAAATGATTCGTAAGGACGTACATATTGGTGACATTGTAAGTGTTCGAAGAGCAGGGGATGTAATTCCTGAGATCGTAAGAGTGCTTATTGACAAACGACCAAAGATAATCAAAAAATTTAAAATGCCAACTACATGCCCAGAGTGCGGTTCACCTCTTATTCGAATAGATGATGAAGCTGTTATTCGATGCTCAGGCGGCCTGATTTGTCCAGCCCAACAGAAACAATCCATTATTCACTTTGCCTCACGAAAGGCTATGGATATAGAAGGTTTAGGAGATAAATCTGTTGAACAGTTAGTGGCTGTTGGTTTAATTCATGAATTACCCGATATCTATAAGCTGGAGCTTAAACAATTAATTAACCTTGATCGTATGGCAGAAAAATCAGGTCAAAACTTATTGGATGCAATTGAAAAAAGCAAAAAAACTACATTACCTCGATTTATCTATGCGCTTGGTATTCGTAACGTAGGCGAATCAACCGCTAAAGATCTTGCTAGTTTCTATGGGGACTTAGATGAGGTTATGAAACAGACAGAAGAGAGCTTGCAACTTGTACCTGATATTGGCCCTACAGTTGCAAAATCTATCAGTGATTTTTTCAAGCAAAATAAGAATAGGGAAGTGATCCAATCGTTAATAAAATTTGGCGTTAATTGGCCTAAACACGATATACAAAAATTCACTTCTGGAATTTTTGCAGCTAAGACTTTTGTTCTTACAGGGACTTTGCCTTCGATGTCACGCGAAGAAGCTAAATCAATTATTGAAATGAATGGTGGAAAGGTTGCGGGTAGTGTCTCTAAAAAAACTGATTATGTTGTCGCAGGATCAGATGCCGGAAGTAAATTAACTGTCGCACAAGAACTTGGTGTTAAAATCATTTCCCAAGATGAACTTTTAAAACTTATAGATTAAAACTTATGAAATTTAAAACACAATTTTTACTAATAATTTTTAGTATCTTTTTCTCAAACAATATCTTTTCCAAAGAAATAAATAGGTCCTGTGATGAACTATTAAGCGACAACAAGTATGAAGAAGCATTAAAAACAAAGAAAGCCGAATATAAAGCTGCCTTTTGCCACGGACAAGCTCATTTAAAGCTTTATCATTACGACGAGGCTTTAAGTGATTTTAGGTTAGCTAGTAAATTAGCAAAAAATGATATTGATCATGCTATGGCTGATTTACTCGCAGGGATATCTTTAAAAGAAGCCAACAAATTAGATGAAGCTCTTTTGAATTTTAAAAATTCTATTTCGCGTACTGATATTAATCAAACATTCAAGCGCCTTAACTTAGTTGAAATAGGAGAAATTTTATTACTTCTCGCTAAACATGAGGAAGCAGCAAATTCATTTCTTGATGCCTACGGACTAGCTGCAAATGATGATGAGCGTGCTTTTAATTTGGATCGAGTTGCTTTTGCTTATGCTTCCATGGGGAATTTCACCAAAGCTATAGAATACGAGTTAAAAGCGAATTTAGCTTTTGAGCGAACAGGTTTACTTGGTGAATATGCAGACTCTGGTATTAATCTCGCTTTGTACTACCTTGAAGTTAATGATCTTATTCCTGCTGAAAGAACACTTTTAAAATTTGAAAAGCTTGCTCGAGAGAATGGGGGAATGTATTACCTCGCTAAAGCTTTATATGGGGAAAGTAAATATTACAAAAAAAAATCTAATCACGAACTTAGTAAATCAAAATTTGATGAAGCGAATAAGATTGCTAATGATATTGGGGCGGAGGACCTAAAAGCGCTTTTCAAAGCCATTTAATTTAAAGTGTATATGCTATTTTACATAATATACATTATACGAAGTTATAAAGTACTTAAAGGCTTATCTTTGGAAGTTTATAAACTGTCTAGGCAATTTATCTTCCTGGACTACAAACTCCATACCTGCCATAGAACCTACAAAAATTCCTGATTTATACTGCATTCGAATTTTGACTGTATTTAAGGAAATTTCTAATTGATCCTTTACCCTATAATTCAGGATGTATCCAATTACCTTTTTTCCATTGTCGGTACAAATCACTTCAACGGCGTCCTGATTATCCATAAGAGCTTTCTATAAATTATTTTGTATATTGATAAGTTCTTGTATGGGGTCGTTATATGCTTCGAAGGATTGTTGTGCCCTGTCGTACCAATAACGGCTATTGGACTCATCACCTTCGATTTTATGAAGAACGGCATGAATCCAATAAGCTTGCCTAGAATGTAAGTCTTGAACGATTTTGTGAGATGCTTCCCACGCGTCGTTAAGAGCGAAAACAATCGCTTGGTTAAGTAGCTCCTTCTGTGATGAGCCAAGCATAGAGCTTAGCGGCTATTAAAAAAGCCTATGTTATAGACTTTACCATCCATAATTGTTAATTCAGTCTGTTTCCAGGTATTTTTTTCATCCGACTTAACAAGATTATTGTAATACCACATCTCCACATTGACACGTTTATTAGGGTTTGATTTATCTACTGTAGGTCTTCCAATTACGGAACTAGCATTCGTTGGTTTCACTGAAATTTCTTTTTTAGCCGGTTCACCTAAAATTTGAAGCACTTTTTCTTTTGATTTAGCCCCGAAAGTATCTAAAAACTCATTTTCTGTATATAGTTTTTTTCCTTCAGCTAATACTTGAAAAGAAAATCCTAATGCTATGAATATAAATAATATTTTTTTAAATAATATAGACATATTAACCTTTAATTGATGATAATTTTAAGCCCGTCATATCCAACATCGATATGGTCAGGTAATTCTTTTTTTAATGCCTCATATTCTAAATCATGTGTCATATGAATCAAATATGTTTTCTTTGCTTTTATTCGATTAGCGAAAATTAAACTTTGCTCGAGATTGATATGCGTGTGATGCTCTTTAACACGTAAACAGTCCAAGAGTAAGATGTCTAAATCATCTAAAAGTTTCAGTGAGTTATCAGAAATATCGGATACGTCAGTGAGATAAGCTAAATTTCCAATGCGATAACCATAGATTTCTGATTTTCCATGGGCAACAGGAATTGGCGTTACAAGTTCGCCAAAAAGCTCAAATGGATAATTGACTGGCATTGCTTTTAAAACAGGCATTTCCCAAAACCCTTTAGGTTCGTTCAATGCGTAGCCAAATTTTAATGCAATGTGCTCAATTGACTCTTTTTTTCCGTATATAGGTATTTGCATTTTGTGTAACTGACAAAAAGCTCTTAAATCATCTATTCCATGAAGATGATCTGCGTGAGTATGTGTATAAAGCACAGCATCAACTCTTGGGATTGATTCTCTTAGAGATTGAAAACGTAAATCAGGACTTGTATCAATAAGAATGTGCTCACCTGATTTTAATTTAATAAGAGATGAGCAACGTGTGCGCTTATTTTTTGGATTGACAGATAAGCAAGTTTCACAATTACATCCAACAACAGGGGTGCCTGCGCTTGATCCACTTCCAAGAATGGTTAATTCGAAGGACGGCATTTTGAAAAAAGCTTAAAGAAATTTTGTGTGGTTAGGTCACCAACTTCTTCCACTGAAATATTTTTTAGTTTTGCAATTTCCTCTGCCACGTGAATCACATTCGATGGATCATTTATTTTACCTCGATAAGGTACAGGCGCCAGATATGGGGAGTCAGTCTCAATAAGAATCCGATCAAGTGGAATAGCTTTCACAACTTCCTTAAGATCTGTTGCATTTTTAAAGGTCACAATGCCTGAAAATGAGATATAGAAATTAAGTTTAATAGCCTCGAGAGCTACATCAATAGATTCTGTAAAGCAATGCATTACGCCACCTACATGATTAGCGCCCTCCTCTCGCATAATTTTTAAAGTATCCTCTGCAGCATTTCGTGTATGGATAATAAGAGGTAAATTTGATTGAATAGCCGCTTTAATATGCGTTCTAAAACGATCCCTTTGCCATGAAAGATCGCCTTGTACTCTAAAATAATCTAGTCCAGTTTCGCCAATAGCTACAACCTTTTTCTCTCTAGTAAAGCGACATAAATCCTCTAAAGAGGGCTCCTCAATATCTTCGTAATCTGGATGAACGCCAACAGATGCAAAAAATTGTGGATATGTATTAGCAATCTTAAAAATGTCGGGTAATTTGTCTAAAGTAACACTCACACATAAAGCATGGGTGACTTTATTAGATGACATCTTGGAAAGAATAGAATCTATATTTTGATATAGCTCTGGAAAATTAATATGGCAATGAGAATCTACAAAGCTTGTCATGATGGCTCAAAAATTTGTTTGTATTTAATAAAAATGTTTTGCAGTTGAAGTTCCTGATTCACTGGGTGTGATGCAATTTTTTTTAATTCATTTAATTCGTTTGTAAATAAAAGTAAGGCATTCAGATTAATTTGTTTTGCTTGAGAGTGAATGTGCTTCTCTTCCTTTGTAAAATAATAACTCTGTTGCGAATGAAAGCTTAACAATAAATCAAAAGTCCATTTTTGAATCATATTTAATGTCCAATCAAGCCCTTGAGTCAGAATTGCATAATTAACTCTCGTAATATCGATATTATGGCCTTGAGACAATAATTGGGTAACAACCTCGCGCTCCGGTTTATTTTCTAATTCTTTAATAGCATTAAATGGTGAGCAACCAGTAAATGAGAGCAAACTTTCTTCATAGGCTATATTTTGATCAATCAAAAATAATTTAGCCTCATCTAATGATGGACCTCTAAGGTCTAATAATTGACAACGACTTCGGATAGTAGCAATGAGTTTTTGTATTTGACTTGATAAAAGAATGAATAGAGTATTTTCTGGTGGCTCCTCTAAAATTTTAAGCAGCGCATTAGATGCTGCCTGATTAAGGGAGTCCGCTGGCTCAATCAAAACAACACGTTTACCGCTTTCTTGATGAACTGAAAGTTCTAGATATTCTGAGAGCTCTCTAATTTGATCAATTACAATACTCTTTTTACGAATAGTTTTTCTTTTTGATGATTCATCATCCTCACTTTCAATAGGCGCGATATGTTTGAAATCAGGATGTGAGTCAGGAAACCACTCGCAACTTGAACATACCTCGCAAGGAAAATTATTAGCAAGAGGGTTTTGACATAAATATGATTTTGTAAATTTCATTGCAAAATCATATTTTCCAATGCCTTCTTTGCCTTTTAGAATTAACGCGTGGGGGAGCTTTTCATTTTCATGAATAGCAATCCAAGCATCTTTAAACCAAGGGTAAATAGAGTTCATCATAAAATAGTCTTAATTGCCTTAATGACATCTTGAGTTACAGATTCAATAGCTTGATTTGCATTAATAATCTTATAACGATTAGGATTTTGTCTCGCGAGATCGAGGTATACATTTCTAAGACGATTAAAAAAAGATTCATCTTCTTTTTCAAACTTATCAGGAGATCTATTTTTCTTTAAACGTTCAATACTTATTTCAACAGGTAAATCAAATAACAAAGTAAGATCAGCCTTGAGTTCTGGATGCACCCACAATTCAAGTGCTTCAATTTTAGAATAAGATACTTGTTTGCCACCATATTGATAAGCGTAGGTAGCATCAGTAAAACGATCAGATACTACAAATACACCCTTATCAAGTGCTGGCCTGATAATTTCTGCGATATGTTGCTTTCTGGCTGCAAACATAAGCAGTGTTTCTGTTTCAGGATCCATCTCATCATGAAGAAGCAACTCTCTTAATTTTTCTCCAAGTTTTGTTCCTCCAGGCTCTCTTGTTCTTATAACCTCAATTTTTTGTAATTCGAGAAAAGATATAACTTCGTCAATATGCGTACTTTTTCCTGCACCATCCACGCCTTCAAATGTAATAAATTTTCCTTTATTTATCATTTAATCTGATACTTTCTGACAGCGTTATTATGTTCATTTAAATTAGCGGAAAAGTAATGTGTGCCATCACCCTTTCCCACGAAATAAAGAACTTCTGTTTTTGTGGGGTGAAGAGCAGCTCGAATAGAAATTAACCCTGGCATTGTTATAGGACCTGGAGGCAATCCCTCTCTTGTATATGTATTGTAAGGTGTATCCGTAATCAAATCCTTTTTTGTAATATCTCCAGTAAACTTTTTACCGAGTCCATATATTACTGTAGGATCGCTCTGTAATTTCATATTAATACTTAATCGATTTATAAATACTCCAGAGATAAGATTCGCTTCTATTGACTTACCTGTTTCTTTTTCAATAATAGAAGCCATTATGAGAGCTTCATAGCTATTTTTGTAAGGGACCTCCTCTGATCGATGAGCCCATTCATAATTTAGTTTTTTTTGCATCGACTTATAAGCTCTTTTTAAAATTTCGATGTCGGTAGTATTTCTACTGAAATAATAAGTGTCAGGAAAAAATTGTCCTTCAGCTGACTCATAAGGGATTCCAACTGCTATAGCAATAGCTTTTGTATCGTAGGGGTTCATTGTTTTTTTGATGCTATCGTTGGTTTTAATTTTTTCTAACATCGAATGAAGGTCTTGTCCTTCTATGAAAGTAATAGAGCCTTCAGTGGTGCGCCCATCGACAAAAGATTTCAATAATTGGTAAGGCGTAATATTTGGATTAAGATTATAGTTCCCAGGCCTTAGTTTTCTGGACTGCCCCAAAGCTTTGGTAAGGATAATGAAGCTCCAAGGTTCATTGAGAATTTTTTCATCAACGAGCTGAAAAGCAATTCTTTTTAAACTACTACCAGGTTCAATTTCTATAGACAAATCTGATTTATTGATGCGAAGTGGCGTGATTAGAAATTGAACGATCCAAATTAAGATGGGAATAAAAAGAATTATCAACCGAATAAGCCATTTTTTCATGTATTAAAATTCTCGAGTGACTGGTTAAATAGTGAAGCTAATTCTTGATGCTGCCAAAGCTTATTTTTAATTTTTTTAACTTGTAAAACTCCAAATAAACTGTTTGTTATAAAGACCTCATCACTCTCTAAAAGTTTATTTAACTTAAATGGCGTCTCTTTAATTTTAAAACCTAATTTCCTAGAAATTTTAATAATCAATTCCCTTGTAACTCCCTTAATACCGACTTGGTTTATCTTTGGCGTGTAAATTGTTTTTCCAATACGCATAAAGATATTGCTGGAGATGCATTCGATCACGTAGCCATTCTGATCAAGAAGAATACCATCAGCATAATAGTCCCCCTTCCACTCTTGTCTTGCCATAACATTTTCTAATCGATTGAGATGTTTAACACCTGAAAGAATAGAAGGATTAAGCTTTTGCTTGCATACGAAGAGATTAACACCAAGCTTAAAATATTCTTTGGGATAAATTGGCATTTTAGCTTTAATTAAAAAACGATTATGCACAATATCCTCACTAAATTTATAGCCTCGCTCACTATTACCTCTAGAAATAATAAATTTTCCCACTGACTTTTTCTTAGATTTAAATAAAACATTAATATCAGTTAGTAAATCTTTTTCTTTTGGAGGGGTAATTTTTAACGCAAGACAGTCTTCTACTATTTTTTTGTAGTGATGTTTCCAATAAAGTACTTTTTTGTTTTCTACAACAAAGGTTCTAAAAATTCCGTCACCATATTGAAATGCGCGATCAAAAGGACTGATCTTCTGGAATGTGCCATTAATAAGGAATTGTTTTGACAATTTATATAGCCAATTATGATGTAATGAATGAGTTCATTTTAGATTAAACTCATTTGAAAGAACCTATATTTTTTTAAATACAAGACTTCCGTTAGTGCCGCCAAAACCGAAGTTATTTTTGAGTGCAACATCAATTTTCATAGATCTTGCTTCATTGGCACAATAATCAAGATCACATTCGGGGTCTTGGTTAAAAATATTAATTGTTGGTGGAGAAATTTGATTATGAATAGCCAATACCGTAAAAACAGATTCGATGCCGCCTGCCCCACCTAATAAATGTCCTGTCATTGATTTTGTAGAATTCACAACGAGTTTTTTAGCGAAGTCCCCAAATGTGGTTTTAATGGCATTAGTTTCATTAAGATCACCAAGAGGTGTTGAGGTACCATGCGCATTAATATACTGCACATTATCTGTATTAACCTTTGCATTTTTTAATGCATTGACAATAGAACGTCTCGGCCCATCCATATTGGGAGCGGTAATATGATAAGCATCTGCACTCATGCCATAACCTGAGAGTTCTGCATAAATTTTGGCGCCTCTTCGTTTTGCATGTTCGTATTCCTCAAGCACCATAACGCCAGCGCCTTCACCAATAACAAAACCATCGCGGTCCTTATCCCAAGGACGGCTTGCCGTTTTTGGATCGTCATTACGTGATGAAAGTGCTTTTGCTGCAGAAAATCCAGCCACTGATAATTCAGTAATAGCCGCTTCTGACCCGCCCGCCAACATTGCGTCAGCATCACCATATTCAATCATTCTTGCCGCATCGCCAATTGAATGCGTGCCTGTTGTACATGCAGTGACAATTGAAACATTAGGCCCTTTCAAGTTAAGCATAATAGAAAGATTGCCAGATATCATATTGATAATTGTACCTGGAATAAAAAATGGCGACACTTTACGAACGCCACCCTCGTCAAATACATCGCTTGTAGATTCAATTAAATTAATTCCGCCAATGCCTGAACCTACAGATACACCAATACGCTCGCTATTATTATCATTGACTTCAATACCAGAATCTTTAAACGCTTCAATACCTGCCGCAATACCGAATTGAATAAAAGTATCCATACGTCGGGCATCTTTGGGTGGAATGTATGTAAGTGGGTCAAAATTTTTGACTTCACCTGCGATTTGTGAAGGAAAGGTTGAGCAGTCAAATTTCGTAATTTTATCTATACCAGATTGGCCGTTAATGATATTGGCCCAAGATTCTTTTACCCCTATACCAACGGGAGTAATCAAACCTAAACCGGTGACTACAACTCTTCTCTTCGACATGGATTAAACCGAAACCTTTCAATATTTAGAAAAGGTTAGGCAAGATTTGAATTATTTTAAATTTTTGTTGATGTAATCAATAGCTTGCTGAACTGTAGTAATCTTTTCAGCTTCTTCGTCAGGAATTTCACAATCAAACTCTTCTTCTAACGCCATTACGAGTTCAACTGTATCAAGTGAATCAGCGCCTAAATCATCTACAAATGACGATGTACTTTTTACGTCAGCTTCTTTGGTGCCGAGTTGTTCTGCAACAATTTTTTTTACGCGTTGTTCGATGTCAGACATCTAAAATACCCCTTTTATTTAAGAAATGGCATCAAAGCCATGCCTTATTTTATCAAATCTTGTTAAGAATTTTATAATAAAGTTAAAAAAATAACTTAAATCATTAACATTCCACCATTGACATGAAGAGTCTCACCTGTGATATAGGATGCTTCTTTTGAAGCTAAAAAACATACAGCAGCCCCAATATCCTCAGGATTTCCTAAGCGACCTAATGGAACATGATCTAGAAGCTGTTTTTTATGTTCTTCTGATAATCCTTTGGTCATATCAGTATCAATAAATCCGGGGGCTACACAATTCACTGTAATACCTCGACTACCGATTTCTTTTGCTAATGACTTTGTGAAACCTGTAACGCCAGCTTTAGCAGCGGAATAATTTGTTTGGCCTGCATTACCCATATGACCTACTACAGAAGTGATATTAATAATCCTGCCGTAGCGACTTTTCACCATGCTTCGAATGAGTGCCTGACTCATTCGAAAAATAGATTTTAAATTAGTCGAGATGACATCATCCCACTCTTCTTCTTTCATACGCATGAACAACATATCTTTTGTAATGCCAGCATTATTAACAAGTATTGAAATATCGCCATGTTCTTTAGTAATAGCATCTATTGTTTGAAGAATAGCTTCATTATCATTAACATCTAATTTAATACCTTTGCCTGTAATATTTTGTTCTTTGAGAAAAGTTGAAATTTTTTGTGCACCATCTTCTGTCGTTGCAGTTCCAATCACAAAAGCTTTTTGTTTCCCTAAGCTTAAAGCAATTGATTGTCCGATACCACGACTAGCACCTGTGACAAGAGCAACTTGATTTTCGAGATTAATAAACATAATTTTTCCTAAATAGTTTTACTGTATTAATGTTTTAAATTCATCTAGAGCGCTTTCATTCACAAGGGCAATACATTTTAAATCAGCTGAGATACGCTTTGTAAGTCCTGTGAGTACTTTGCCTGGTCCGCATTCAGCAATATGACCAATTTTATTTAATGCGATCTTTTCGATAGTTTCAACCCATCTTACCGGATGACAGAGTTGTTTTGAGAGGGCATCCTTAATATCGTTTACATCATCATGCCCCTCTACATCTACATTATGAATAACGGTAATAATGGGTTTTTTAATTGTAATATTACTTAAATATTCCCTTAATTCGTTAGATGCTTTTTGCATAAGAGAACAATGCGAAGGAACACTCACAGGAAGAAGAATAGCTCGCTTAGCACCTTTTGCTTTTGCAACTTCAATAGCTCGTTCAATGGCTAAAATATTACCTGCAATGACCACCTGCCCTGGTGAATTAAAATTTACTGCCTCAACCACATCATTTTCTTGAGCCTCTTTACATGCATTCACGACTTCCTCATCACCCATCCCAAGAATTGCAGCCATAGCACCTACGCCATCAGGGACCGCTTTTTGCATCACTTCTGCTCTATATTTAACAAGCTTTAAAGCATCTTTGAATTTAATTGCTTCAGATGCGACGAGCGCTGAATATTCACCGAGGCTGTGTCCCGCAATATAAGCAGGAAGCTTGTCCGTTTTGGACTGCCAGAGACGCCAAGTTGCAACGCCTGCTGCAAGAAGTATTGGTTGGGTATGGATTGTTTGATTAATTTCTTCATTAGGCTCAGTAGCCATTTTCCAAAAATCAATATTGAGAACTTCGGAAGCCTCATTGAAAACAGAGCGAATCAAAGGATGATCATTATAATCTGCCATCATACCGACTGATTGAGAGCCTTGACCAGGAAAAATAAAGGAAAATTTATTCATAATTTACTTTATATATATTCATTAAGTAAATGATTTTTAATATTTAATTAAAGATGATCCCCAGGTGAATCCACCACCGAAAGCTTCCATCAAAAGTGTTTCGCCTCTTTTAATTTTATGTTCTCGTATAGCGGTATCTAGTGCCAAAGGAATGGATGCAGCAGAAGTGTTACCATGCCTGTCGATGGTAACAATGACGCGATCCATACTCATATTTAATTTTTTTGCGGTGGCTTCTAAAATTCTAATATTGGCTTGATGAGGTACAAGCCAGTCAATATCTGATTTTTCTAATTGATTCATTTCTAGGGTCTCATCAACAATAGAATCTAATGTATTCACAGCGATTTTAAAGACTTGATTTCCTTGCATTTCAATTGTAGCTTTTCCTTTTTGATGAGATACCCCGCTTGGTACATGAAGTAGTTTTTCATATGCACCATCTGCATGAATATGAGTAGACAAAATTCCTGGTTGATTTGATGATTCAAGAATAATAGCGCCTCCACCATCACCCCATAGAATAGCGTTGCTTCGGTCAGAATAATCTGTAATGCGTGACATAGTGTCAGCGCCAATGACTAAAACGCATTTTGAAGCCCCTGTTTTAATAAAATTATCTGCAACAGAAAGGGCATAAACAAAACCGCTACATACCGCTTGAATATCAAATGCTGGGCACAAAGATAAGCCAAGTTTTGTCTGGACAATACAGGCTGTACTCGGAAACGTTTTATCAGGCGTAGTAGTTGCTACGATAATAAGGTCAATTTTATTTGCGTCAATACCCGCGGCATTGATTGCGAGCTTAGATGCTTCTACTGCTAAATCACTTGTATATTGATGTGCAGATACGATATGTCTTTCTTTAATACCTGTTCTTGTCGTAATCCACTCATCAGTCGTCTCAAACATTTTTTCAAGATCGTGATTGCTTAGTATTTTTTCAGGAAGATAACTTCCTGTCCCTGTGATTTTTGAATAAATCATATATGTTTTGATGGCGAAGTATCTAAAGGGATTTCTAACTCAAGTTGTTTTTGTATTTTTTCTAAAACATTATTTTTTGACTCTTCAATAGCTGTCTGAATTGCAAAAAAGAATGAATAACTATCTGCGCTACCATGACTTTTTACAACAACACCCCTGAGCCCTAGAAAACTAGCTCCGTTGTATCTTCTAGCATCGAGTCTTTTTTTGAATCGATTAAGAACAAGCAAAGAAACAAATGCCATAACTTTTGTAATCCAATTACGTTTAAATTCTTGCTTTAAAAATCGACCCATTAATTGAGCAATTCCTTCGGCTGTTTTAAGTGCTACATTACCTACAAATCCATCACATACAACGACATCAGTCGTGCCTTTAAAAATATCATTGCCTTCAACATTACCATAGAAATTAAGATGGCTTCGACGAAGTAATTCGCTTGCTTCCTTAACAATTTCATTGCCTTTAATGTCTTCTGAGCCGATATTTAAGAGTCCTACAGAAGGATTAGGATTGCCGGTCACAGAACTTACCAGCATGGCGCCCATAACTGCGAATTGCAATAAATGTTCCGCTGAGCAGTCTGTATTGGCACCAAGGTCTAACATATAAGTTGTCCCTTTTTGGCTGGGTAAACTTGATGCAATAGCAGGCCTATCAATACCTGGTAACATTTTTAATAAATAGCGGGCTGTTGCCATAAGTGCGCCGGTATTGCCAGCGCTTACACAGGCTTGCGCCTTCTCTTCCTTGATTAAATTAATAGCAACACGCATGGAAGAATCTTTTTTATTCTTCAAAGCGCTTTGAGGAGATTCATCCATTTCCACAACTTCACTTGCATGTTGTATTGACAGGCGTGAGTTGGCGTACTTATTTTTTTGAAGCTCTTTTTCAATGAGCTGCTTATCGCCAACTAAAATAATATGAAGTTGGTCGTATCTTGTTAACGCATTAATGGAAGCCGGAACAGTGATTTTGGGTCCATGGTCCCCGCCCATTGCGTCGACTGCTAGGGTGATTGTCATTGATTCTCTTAATACTTTAAGAGTAATGAAAGAAATAAATCAGAATAATTAAAAAGAATTATTCTGATTTACTCTGAATAACTTTTTTCCCTCGATAATAGCCTGTTGGGCTTACGTGATGACGCAAATGAACTTCGCCAGTAGTTGGTTCTACAGCAAGTGGTGGATTAGATAAAAAATCGTGAGAACGATGCATTCCACGTTTTGATGGTGATTTTTTATTTTGCTGAACAGCCATAGCAACTCCTAAATTTAATTTTTATATAATTTTTGTTTTAAATCAGCAAACGGATGAATGCGATCTGGCATTTCATCAGTTTTTTTATAGTGGCACTTATCACTTTCATGTTTTGGTGCTACAGGCAAAGAAAGTATGATTTCATCTTCAATAAGACTTAAAACATCCATTTTTGCACTACCTTCAATTAAATCGTAATCCGCGTAGTCATCAACCTCAAAATCGGTGAGTTGCGTTTCTTCTTTAATTAAAAATCCTGACTTTAAAAAAATCGTATGCTCTAATTTTTCTGAACATCTTTGGCAAATTAAACTCAATTTACCTTCAATAGATAGCTCTAAACAAAGCTCTTTATATTTGTTTTCGAAGCCTCTTAAAACAAAAACAATTGAATCTTCGAGATTTAGGCATAAATCTTGCAATCGCTTAAAATCAGAGAGGCGAATTATATCACGAATTTCTCTCGATTTTTTTGAAAAATCAATATTGTCTATATGCTGTTCCATCAATAGATTTATGGTTAGAAGACATCATTATTATATAAGAAATGACATGCTATAATTTTCCTAAATAAACCCAAATTTGGCGATTTTCGCTTAAAACTTAAGGCTTTTCATTGTTCAAAAAAATACTTATAGCAAACCGCGGTGAGATAGCGGTAAGAATTATTCGTGCCTGTTCTGAGCTCGGTATTACCTCGGTAGCCATATTCTCAGATGCAGATCGTCATGCACTTCATGTCAAAAAAGCCGACGAATCTTACAATGTTGGCGCAGACCCGCTTGCTGGCTATTTAAATGCTCACAACATTGTCAATATCGCCGTTACTTCAGGATGTGACGCTATCCATCCAGGCTATGGTTTTTTGTCTGAAAATCCTGAATTAGCTGAGATATGCGCTAAACGTGATATTAAATTTATTGGTCCTGACGCTGAAATTATTTGTCAAATGGGAGATAAAATTCAAGCAAGAACAGCTATGATTGAGGCCTCAATTCCTGTGATTCCTGGTAGTGAGGGTAATATTGAGAGTCTTGATGATGCGAAAAAGCTTGCTTCATTTATAGGTTATCCTATTATGCTCAAAGCTACCAATGGGGGTGGCGGTCGCGGCATTCGACGATGCAATAATGAAAAAGAACTTACTACCAATTATGACCGTGTCATTTCAGAAGCAACCAAAGCTTTTGGTAAACCTGAAATTTTCATCGAAAAATGTATCGTATCGCCTAAACATATTGAAGTTCAAATTCTGGCAGACAGCTATGGAAATGTAGTCCATCTCTTTGAGCGTGATTGCTCCATTCAAAGGCGTAATCAAAAACTCATAGAGATAGCCCCTTCACCACAATTAACGAATGCTCAAAGAAATTATGTAGGTGAGCTCGCTGTGAAAGCAGCTAAAGCTGTTCATTATGAAAATGCTGGCACAGTTGAATTTCTTCTAGATAATGAGAATAATTTTTATTTTATGGAAATGAATACTCGTCTTCAGGTTGAGCATACGATTACTGAATCTATTACGGGTATTGATATCGTTCAAGAACAAATTAGAATTGCCTTTGGCCTATCTTTGCAATACAAACAAGAAGAAATTCAATTTAGAGGTTTTGCAATCGAATATCGGATTAACGCAGAAGATCCCAAGTATGCCTTTATGCCTTCTTTTGGTAAAATTACACGGTATTACGCACCGGGTGGTCCTGGTGTTCGCATCGATGCATCCATTTACACGGGATATGTGATTCCTCCCTATTATGACTCCATGTGTGCAAAGCTGACTGTATGGGCACTCAATTGGGAAAATGTTATTCAGCGAGGTAAAAGAGCGCTCAATGATATTGTTGTATATGGAGTGAAAACAACAATTCCCTACTATTTAGAAATTATGAATAATAAAGAATTTAAAGAAGCAAATTTTAATACGAGTTTTGTGGAAGATCATCCTGAGCTCATAAATTATCAAAGTCAATTTCCACCTGAATTAATAGCTGCAGCCATATCAGCAGCTATTGCTGCTCATGAAGGAATTTAAAGTGCTATGAAAAAAATACATATCACAGAATTAGTTCTAAGAGATGGTCATCAGTGTAAAATCGCAACAAGACTTCGAACCGAAGACATGCTTCCAATATGCCCTCAATTAGATGCACTTGGTTTTTGGTCGATCGAGGCATGGGGTGGCGCGACCTTTGATGCTTGTGTTAGATTTTTAAAAGAGGATCCCTGGGAACGTTTAAAACTTTTAAGAAAATCGCTCCCTAACTCTCGCATACAAATGCTTCTGCGTGGACAAAACTTACTCGGATATCGACACTATTCAGATGATGTAGTGGATGCTTTTGTTAAACAATCGGCCAATAATGGTGTGGACGTATTTAGAATATTTGATGCCATGAACGATGTAAGAAATCTTACAACATCAATTAAATCAGTAAAAAAATATAAAAAACATGCAGAAGGCACATTAAGTTATACCACAAGTCCAGTTCATAATATCCCTTACTTCGTCAATCTTGCAAAAGAAATGGAAAGTTATGGATGCGACACGATTGCTATTAAAGATATGGCAGGCCTTCTAACCCCGTCAGCAACAAAAGATCTTGTGACATCCTTAAAAAAAACAGTCTCGTTACCAATTCACATTCATTCGCATGCAATGTCAGGGTTAGCAAGTATGAATCTTATCACCGCAGTTCAAAATGGTGCGGACATCATTGATACATGTAATTCTAGTTTTGCTGAAGGCGCAAGTCATCCCTCTACAGAATCAATCATTGCAGCCTTAGAGGATTTGGGATACCAAACTGATATTGATATTAAAAAAGTTGAAGAGATCAGTGAACAGTTAAAAACTGTTAGGAAAAAGTATTGGCAATTTGAATCTGACTACACAGGTGTCGATACTCGTGTTTTAAGTAACCAAGTTCCTGGGGGGATGATTTCTAATCTATCAAATCAATTAAAAGAACAAGGTGCTCTTGATCGTATGGATGAAGTGCTTCTTGAAATTCCTAAAGTACGAGAGGATTTAGGCTGTCCTCCGCTTGTTACTCCGACTTCACAAATAGTTGGCACACAAGCAGTCCTCAATGTATTAACTGGTGTCCGATACAAAACAATTACCAATGAAGTAAAAAGTTATTTCATGGGCGAATATGGCAAAGCTCCAGGCAAAGTAAATGAAAAAATTCAAACCATGGCGATCGGTGAAAAAAAACCCATGACATGCAGGCCAGCTGACCTTTTAGAAGCTGAACTTGTAAAACTAAAAATAGAAGCAGAGCAAATTGTAAAATCGGATGAAGATATTTTAACCTACGCTATGTTCCCAGATGTTGCAAAGATTTTTTTACAGGAAAGAAATGCAGGAAGTCTTCAACCCGAACCACTTCTTCCAAAAGACAGTGTTTTTTCATTGACTGAAAAATACGCACCAAGTGAATTTAATGTCACCCTTCATGGTGAAACATTTCATATTAAATTAACAGGTTCTGGCTATACCGGCGAATCTAGGCGCCCATTTTATGTTTCCGTAGATGGCATTTCTGAAGAAGTTTTAGTGGAAACCTTAAACGAAGTGGAAATCACGCAAGGAAAAAAATCTTTAAAAAAATTAGCCAAGGATAATACCAAGTCAGTTAAACCTAGGCCCAATCATAACGGATGCATCACTACAGCCATGCCAGGTACTATTATTGACGTCAAAGTTAAAATTGGTGATCGAGTTGAAGCTGGGGATAGCGTTATAGTGATTGAAGCCATGAAAATGGAGAATGAAATTGAATCTACGACTTCCGGTATTGTCGTTGCCATACATGTGGCTAAGGGTGAAGCGGTATCACCTGACGAAACTTTATTGGAAATTCAACCAGAATCATAAAGAAACAATGCATGATAAAAATTGTCCTAGCATCATCTTCCCCTTTTCGGAGACAATTACTATCACGTTTTAATATACCTTTTGATGTCGTCAATCCAGATATTGATGAAACACCTCGCTTAAATGAAACTGTAAAAGAAATTTCCATAAGACTTGCAAGAGAAAAAGCTATTCATGTAGCAGCTCACCATAGCAATTCATTAATTATTGCTTCAGATACAACTGCAGAATGTGAAGGTCAAATAATTGAAAAACCAATGATTCACTCACAAGCAGTCTCTCAGCTTAACCTTTTAAGTGGTAACTTAGTTAAATTTTATACATCGCTTTGTGTTATTAACACTAAGACTCAAGCATTACAGGAATGTGTCGTAGATTTTGAAGTCAAGTATAAAGTGTTATCAGAAAAAAGGATTGAATCATACTTGCTCAAAGAAAAACCCTATAATTGTGTTGGAAGTGTCAAATCAGAAGGGTTAGGTATTACTTTACTTGAGTACATTAGAGGTGAAGATCCTACCGCACTCATTGGCTTGCCTCTCATGAAACTGAGTGACATGCTTCAAAAAGAAGGCGTGCCCTTTGAATGATAGAAAAAATTAAAGGTCACTTGTATCTCGTCCCAGTTCCTATCAATCAAAGTGACAAGACATCAATTCTTTTACCAAAAGATAAATACATTGTTGAACATTTAAATTATTTTGTTGTTGAAAATGTAAAGACAGCACGTTTTTATTTAAATGCGCTTAATCTAAACCATCCTATTCAATCACTAGAATTTAATGTGATTAATTCATCAACTTCGAATGAGGCAATGATAAATTACTTAAATCCGATTCAACAAGGTTTTAATATTGGCTTACTTTCAGAATCAGGCTGTCCGGCGATAGCAGACCCTGGAGCAAAACTGGTTGCATTAGCACATCAAAAGGATATCAAAGTTATACCAATGATCGGTCCATCATCAATTCTATTGGCGCTTATGGCCTCAGGTCTTAATGGACAGCAATTTAAGTTTCATGGCTATCTGCCTTCTGAAAAAAGCAATAGAATAAAAAAAGTAATTTCAATTGAAAATGAATCTAAAAAAAATAACGAAACGCAGATTTTTATTGAAACACCATACAGGAATCAGCACGTTTTTAATGATTTGATAGAAACGCTTAATGAGCAAACTCAACTTTGTATAGGGTCAAATATAACATCTGAAAATGAATCTATTGTTACAAAAAAAATTAAGGATTGGAAAAAAATAATTACAATAGATTTGAAGAATAAGCCTTGCATCTTTCTTTTACAAAGATAACATTTCTTTGATGGGTGAGAAGCTTTTTCTGTGATGCTCACAAAGACCATAACATTTAATCATTTCTATGTGTAATTTAGTTGGATAACCTTTATGCTTTTTAAATTGATAAACAGGGTATGCTTTATCAATCTCAATCATTTTCAAATCACGTTCAGTCTTTGCAATAATTGAAGCTGCGGAAATCTCTGCAACTTTATTATCACCCTTAACTACAGCTTCACAAGAAAATTCAACTTCAGGACAGTATAATCCATCTATCATAATTTTAATCGAGGTACATATATGTAACGACCTAATAGCTCTTTGCATAGCTAAAAGTGTTGCCTGATGAATATTTAATTCGTCTATCTCATCTTCATTACAAATACCAACTGTCCATGCCAAAGCATTCATCTTAATTTGTTTAGCTAGGAAGTATCTTTTAGACTGTGAGAGTTTTTTAGAATCACGTAAACCCTCAGTATTAAACTCTGGCCCTAATATAACTGCTGCTGCATAAACTGGACCAGCCAAAGGGCCTCTGCCAGCCTCATCTACGCCACAAATTAGGTTCTCATACATTTACTTTATGAATCTTAAAATAACTCTATTTAAACGTTCAGAAGTGTTTTGTTTTAGTTGATAATGTATTTTTAAAAATTGATTCAATAAATTTTTTCTATATGCTACGTCTCTAAAAATCTCTATAGTCTTATTAGTTATATTTTCTGGTGTGGCGTCATCCTGCAAAAGTTCTGGCACAAGAAATTTTTTTAAAAGAATATTTGGAAGACTTACATACGGTAAGTATCTCATACGTTTGAGAATTTGCCAGCTAATTGATGACATTTTGTAAATCACTATCATTGGTTTTTTATAAAGTGCTGTTTCAAGTGTTGCTGTACCTGAAGCCACAATAACAAGATCAGCAGCATTAATTGCATCTGATGCATGACCAATAAGAAGCTGAATATTTAATTTTGTATAGATATTTTTAAATAAAGTTTTTGAGAAAATTTCATATGTTTCTCTTGTTGGTAAGGGTACCAAAAATATAGGATTATTTATTCTTTTAGATATTTCAATAGCTGAATCAATAAGAAGTTGTGCATGCCATTTCACTTCTCCTTGTCTACTTCCAGGTAAAAGAGCAATAACTTTATTCACTCTCACAATTTTAAGTTTATCTTGAGCTTGTTTTTTATTTGGCTTAAGGGGAATCATCTCAGCAAGTGGATGACCTACGTATGTGACTTCAATTTTTGCTTTTGAATAAATATTTTTTTCAAATGGAAATATCGTAAGCATATGATCTATCGATTTTTTAATTTTTTTAAGCCTACTTTTTCTCCAAGCCCAGACTGAAGGGCTTACATAATGGATCACAGGTATACCTTGTTTCTTTAATTGCCTTTCAATCCAAAAATTAAAATCTGGTGCATCAATACCAATAAATAAATCAGGCTTTACATATAAAATTTGATTTAAAAGTTTTTTTCTTAATTTTAGAAGATGAAATAATTTTCTAAGTGCCTCAAAATAACCTCTTACAGAAAGCTCTTCCAATGAAAAAAATGAAACTGCACCTTCCTTGATCATACTAGGTCCAGCTATACCAATAAATTTTAGATCAGGACGAGCTGACTTTAAAGATTTGATTAAGTGACTTCCTAGTAAGTCACCAGAGGACTCTCCGGCAACTATAGCAATCGTTTTCATTATTAACGAATAATACCGCGAGTAGATTTTGCAAAAAAATCTGTATAAAGATTAAGTTCTTTAGTATCTTTGCTTAAATTTCTAATTTTTTCCTCAGCTTCAATTAGAGAAAAGCCTTGTCTATATAAAATTTTGTATGCCTCTTTAATCTTGGCGATGATTTTTGGGTCAAATCCCCTTCTTTTCAAACCTTCTACATTAATACCATTTGGCTTTGCATCATATCCTACAGCTATAACATAAGGAGGGATATCTTTAAAAACCACAGTATTTACTGCAGTAATAATATGGCTTCCAATCTTACAAAACTGATGGACAAGCGTAAAGCCACCTAATATCGCAAAGTCATCGATTGATACGTGACCTGCAAGAGATGTATTGTTTGCGAGTATAGTGTGATTTTTAATTTCGCAATCATGAGCAATATGAACATAAGCCATGATCCAATTATCATTACCTATTTTTGTGAGACTATGATCTTGAGCAGTGCCTCGATTAAAAGTACAGAATTCTCTAATTGTATTATTATCGCCAATTTCTAAGAATGTTTTTTCTTGATTATATTTTTTATCTTGAGGCGATTCACCAATTGAACTGTTGTGATATATATGATTATTTTTACCAATAATCGTATTTCCAGTAATTGTCACATGATTGCCAATCACAGATCCTGCCCCAATGCTTACATCACTGTCAATGATAGAGTAAGGACCAACTTTAACGCTAGAATCCAAATTAGCTTTGGAATTAATAATTGCGGTAGGATGAATCAAAATAATATTACAACTTTATAAGTTTATTTTTTTTCGATAGGCTTTAAAATGCACATCATACTTGCTTCAGCAACAACTTCATCATTAACTTTAGCAATAGCAATATATTTCCATATACCTTTTAAGATGCGATCAATTTTTACATGAATAATTAATTGATCACCTGGAGAAACTGGTTTTTTAAAACGTGCATTATCTATGCCAGCAAAATAATATACCGAATCGTCTGATGGTTTTGTATCCATTGTTTTAAAAGACAAAATAGCTGCAGCTTGGGCCATTGCCTCTACAATTAAAACACCTGGCATTACAGGATAATAAGGGAAATGTCCTGGAAAAAAAGGCTCATTAATTGAAACATTCTTGATGGCAAAAATTTCCTTCCCAAGCTCCATTGAAATAATCCTATCAATAAGTACAAAAGGATATCTATGGGGTAAGTGATTCAAAATTTCATGTATATCCATTGCGCTATTTTCAGCCATCTTTGCCATTCCTATTATTTTAATCTTCTAATTTTTGCTGCGGTTTTAAGCCATGCTTCATGATCTTGGAAAGGCATCAATGCAGTATATGTGCCAGACTTTTTTATTGATCTTGTAATCATGGAACCGGGCGATATAGTGACATTGTCTGTAATTGACAAGTGTCCTAAGATCATCGCAGCTCCCCCAATAGCACAATTTTTTCCAATTTTAGCACTCCCTGCAATACCTGCGCAGCCTGCAATTATCGTATTTTCACCAATAACGCAGTTGTGTCCAATCTGGACTAAATTGTCGATTTTAACGCCACTAGAGATAATAGTATCATCTAATGCGCCACGATCTATGGTTGAATTTGAGCCAATATCAACGTTATCACCTAAAATAACTTTTCCTATTTGAGGAATAGCAAGCCACTTATCATGATCTTTTGCATAGCCAAAACCATCTGAACCAATAACACAACCAGCATAAATAGTACAATATTTACCGATGATGCTATTCGTCTTTATTACAACATTCGGATGAATGATTGAATTATTACCAATGATATTATCACTTTCGATTATGGCTCCTGCATGAATAGATACGCCATCACCAATCGAAACATTTTCCTCGATAACAACATTTGGGCCAATAAAAATATCTTGTCCTAATTTACATGTAGGATGAATAATTGCTGACTTATGAATCTCTTTTTTAAGTACCTTGCTGGGATTTAAAAGTCGAGATACTTTTGCAAAGTATAAATATGGATTATTTGAAATAATTACTGGGCCTTTCCGAAGTTCAAGGCTTTCACTACGAATTATAACAATAGCTGCTTTCGTAATTTTTAATAAATCTAAGTACTTAGGGTTATTAAAAAAAGAAATTGAATTTTGATTGGAGGATGCTAGGGAGGCAACAGAGTCAATAAGTATATCTGAATCACCTATTAACTCGCCACCTAATTGCTTTACTAGATCACCAGATGTGATTGTTTGGCCCATAGGAACAAATTAGGCCAATGACTATTTTTTGCCTAACGATTTTAAAACCTTGTCTGTGATATCAATTTTTTCACTAGCGTAAGCAACGCCATTGTACACAACAAGGTCAAAGCTTTCTGCCTTAGCTACTGAAGTTACAGCTTTATTAATCTGATCTTGAAGTCCACCAAGCTCTTCATTTCTTCTGATATTGATATCTTCCCTTAATTCACGCTCTTTACGCTGAATATCAACGCGGAGTTGAGAGAGTGATTTTTCTTTAGAATCACGCTCAGACTCCTTCATCGTGAGAGCGTCTTTTGAATAAGCAGCTTCTTTATCCTTTAAAGATTTGACATCTGCTTTTAATTTGTCAGTGCGCACACTAAATTCTTTTTCTAATTTTTTATTGCTTTCTATAGTCTGTGGCGCCTCTTGAAGAATTTTATCTACTTGAACAAATCCTATTTTAAGCTCAGCAAAAGCTACTGCACTTGTAAAAAGGATGGTTGATAAAAAAAGACTTTTAACTAGACACTTAAATTTCAATTCGCTACTCCTATAAGTATAAATTAATCAAATTAGAACTGTTGGCCCATTTGAAATTGAATAACCTCTGTTCTATCTGTAGGTTTATCATTAAATGGTTGAGCTACTATCAGTTTTAAGGGACCAAAAGGTGATATCCACATAACGCCGAGACCCGCAGAATATCTCAATGATGATAACCGGATAGATTCTGATTCCTCGTATACATTACCAGCATCAATGAATGCACTCAAGCGAAATTGATTATTATTTTTGAGAAAAGGAACAGGCATAAATAGTTCTGCACTACCAAGCAATTGTTTTGTACCACCTAAAAACATATCTCTTCCTTGATTTCTGCTACCGCACGTAGTGTCTCCTGCGCGACAAACAGGACCAACTGCGGAGATACGATAACCTCTTAGAGAATTAACTCCCCCTACATAAAAGTTTTTAAAGAAAGGGAATTCCTTTCCTCCGTAGCTATTTGCATAACCTACTTGGCCATTGATCATAAAGGTAAGATCATTAGTGATTTCTTTATAAACGCTTTGTTGGAAGGTTAATTTATACATTTGAATATCAAGACCCGGAGTTGATATTTCTGCATTTGCACGTCTTAATCCCCCTTTTTTTGGGAATAAAATATCATCACGACTATCCTCAGTCCAACCAACTGATGCATTTAAAGAGTTCATCGAGCAACCAGTAACGTTTGCAGATCCCCTAACCGTCCTGCAATAATTAATAAATCGTATGGGCGCTAAATCTGAATTAAGATTTTCAACTTCTGTATTATCGAAAGTTAAACCATAAGAAAAAGCATTTCTTTCTGTAAAAGGTACACTAAACCTAAATCCTGCGCCAATGGATGACGTATCATAAGTTGCAAATGTTACTCTTGATGCGTTTATATCTCGACGATAAAGATCGTATGACAAGGCTGTGCCTTCAGGTGTGAAAAATGGTTGCGTCATACTTAAAGCGTAGGTTCGGTTAATGCGTCCTGTATTTACTTGAGCTGACACTCTGTCGCCAGTGCCAAGAAAATTAGCTTGAGTCACATTAAAGCTTCCAATCACACCCTCTTGATTACTAAGTCCAGCACCAAACATAATACTACCTGTATTCCTTTCGGTCACTTTGACCTTAAGGTCGACCTGATCAGTTGTTCCAGGCACCGCTGGAGTCTCAATATTCGTATCACTAAAGAATTGCGTTCTTTTGAGCCGCTCTTTAGAACGTTCAATTTTATCTGCTGCATACCAACCAGATTCAACCTGTCTGAATTCACGACGAATAACTTCGTCACGCGATCTTGTATTGCCTTCAATATCTATTCTTCTAACGTAAACCTTACGCCCAGGATCAACAAAAAAAGTAAATGAGGCTGTATGTTCGTCTTTATTAATGTCTGGAATCGCATTGACGTTTGAAAAAGCAAAGCCATCATTTCCTAAACGATTATTCATAGCTTTGGTTGTTTCGGTCACTTTTTCACGATTAAAAATATCCTCTTTTTTAATTTTAATGAGCTTCTGTAATTCATTTTCAGGAACCTGGAGAAGATCGCCTGCTAACTTAACATCAGAAACTTTATATTTAGACCCCTCTGAAATATTAATTGTAATAAAAACATCTTCTTTATCTGGGGTGATTGATACTTGGGTGGAGTCGATACTAAATTCCAAGTATCCCCGATTCATATAAAAAGACTTAAGTGTTTCAAGGTCCGCAGTTAATTTTTGCTTTGAATATTGATCGTCTTTATACCACCAGGATAGCCAATTTGTAGTTTGAAGTTGGAATTGTGATGTGAGATCTAATTTTTGATAGACTTGATTTCCAACAATATTGATTTCTTTGATTCTTGAAATAATACCTTCTTCAATATCAAATCTTATAGCTACTCTATTTCTTTCTAGTGGGGATGTTGTTGTTTTAACTGATGCTGTATATTTTCCAAGAGATAAATATTGTTTTTTTATTTCTTGTTCCATAAATTCAAGCTTTGTTTTGTCGTAAATTTGGCCTTCGGTTAACCCGACACTTTTTAAACTTTCTTTCAATTTATCAGTTTGAAACATTTTATTTCCTGAAAATTGAATGTCAGCGATTGAGGGTCGCTCTTGAACGGTAATAAGCAGAATATTTTGATCTGCTTCAATTCTAATGTCTTTAAAAAAACCTGTTCGATATAGAGATTTGATAGCTTCGGATGATTTATCCTCAGTCATTGTGTCCCCAACTTGCACGGGCAGGTAATTAAATACCGTGCCTGGCTCAGTTCTTTGTAGGCCTTCAATTTTAATATCTTTGATAACAAAAGGCTCCATCGCAAAGGCAGCTATGGAAAGAACGAGAAGTGAAATGAATAAAGCTAGTTTAGATCTTAAAGTCATTAGCTTCCTAATAGGTATTGACAGGCGTCATTATACAACGCAATTGCAGTTAGTAAACCCAAAATTATCACGCCAACCCTTTGACTTATCATCATTTTTTTGTTCGATAAAGGCTTGCCCATCACAAACTCAAGGAAATATTGAGCCAAATGGCCCCCGTCTAATAATGGAATAGGCAATAGATTCAATATTCCAATATTTAAACTTATGAGCCCAATAAATTGAATATAAGGAAGAATGCCCTCTATAAAAGAAGAAGAGGCCATGTGTGCAATTGCCAGTGGCCCACCTAAATCTTTTAGATGAGCACTTTGTGTAAATAAATTCTTGAACGTGGCTAAAGTTAAATTTAAAAATGTATTGGTTTGACTTAGGGATTTTCCGAGGGACTCTAAAAATGTGTTCTTTACTTCAATTAAGTTGGGTTTAATATAGGCTTCATCATAATTCAGTGAAATACCAATTCTTTTTTTCTCTATTTTACTTTCAAAAATTTTTTTATCTATATGAATGAATTGAATAATATTTTCTCTTTTTATAGATAAGTCATAAGACTTTAACCAATTATTTTGAATGCTATTAACTAGATCTTGAATGGTTTTTACTTCTATTTGATCAATCTTAAGAATCTGATCATTGACCTTAAGACCTATTTTTTCAGCAATACTTCCAGGCTCTATCGACTGAATTAAAATAGGGATACCATAGGGAAATAGATGAATGTCATCAGTCCATAATAAATTATGGATAGTATAGAGCTCGCCTCCTCTTTTAAAGCTTAAAATTTTGAATGGGTTTTTGTGAGTACTTGAATAAATCTGCAAGTCATTCAAGGATTTGATCTCCTCGCCATCAATCAATACGATTTCATCTCCTGCCCTTAAGCCCTGTTTGAAAGCTTCACTAAAATGAGAAACTTCGTTGATAAGTGGCTTGATTTGAGGGTACCCATACATATAAATAGAAAAAAATATGAGGATTCCCAAAAAAATATTGATTAACGGTCCTGCTAGAACAATAAGAAAACGTTTGAATAGTGGCTGTCTATTAAATGCTCTATGAAAGTCAGTTTTTTTTATCTTTTCATCTGAATCCGCATGACTTTCATCTAAAAGTTTTACATAACCTCCAAGAGGAATTGAAGATATAACAAATGCGGTATGATCTTTTCCGAAAAAAGAAGTAAAAATAGGTTTGCCAAATCCAATTGAGAATTTTAGTACCTTAACATTACACCACCGAGCCATTTGAAAATGGCCAAACTCATGAATACCGACGACAATACTGATTGTAAGGATAAAAATTAAAAAGGTTATCATGTACTAAGCTTATGACTTTCAATCCAAGAAAGGGCAAGATAACGCGTTTTCTTATCTACAGCCAAAACTGTATCAATAGAAACTAATGGCTCCGATTTTATTGCGTCCATGCAAAATTCAATTAACTCTGCAATTTGACTAAATCCGATCGATTCATTTAAAAAAGCATCTACAGCAACTTCATTAGCAGCATTGAGAACTGTGGGGGCATTATGACCCATATTTAAAGCCTTATAAGCCAATCCAAGGCAAGGGAATTTATTTAAATCAGGCGCTTCAAAGTCGAGTTTTTTAGTTTTTATGAGATCTAGGCCTAAGACTCCTGATTCAATTCTTTCTGGATGACTTAAAGCGTAAGCAATGGGGGTCCTCATATCTGGGTTGCCTAATTGAGCAAGCATACTTCCATCAATATACTCAACAAGCGAATGAATAATACTTTGAGGGTGAATTATTACTTCTATATCTGAAGCTGGGATATCAAATAACCAAAAAGCTTCAATAATTTCCAACCCCTTGTTCATCATGGTTGCTGAATCGATTGTAATCTTTTTGCCCATTACCCAATTAGGATGTCGCAAAGCCTCTTTGGGTGTCACAAGAAGTAGCTCTTCTTTGGAAAAAGTCCTAAATGGTCCGCCAGATGCGGTCAGTAAAATTTTTCTAATACCACTAAACTTGTAATGCATTTTTTTGTTTTGTGGCAAAACTTGCAAAATTGCATTGTGCTCACTATCAATGGGTATCAACGTTGCCCCAGAATGATTTATAGCTTTGACGAATAACTCCCCTGCCATCACGAGCGTTTCTTTATTAGCCAATAAAATCTTTTTACCGCTATTAGCAGCTGCCATCGTAGGCTTAAGACCTGCCGCTCCTACAATTGCTGAAATTACAGTATTTGTATCCTTATGAGAAGCAATCCAATCAAGCGACTCATCTCCTTCTAAAACAATTGTTTTTGAATTTAATGCCACCAGATTTTTCTTCAACTTTTGATTTGCTTCTTGATTTAAAGCAATAGCAAAGTGAGGCTCAAATTGCATACACTGTTGAGAAAGTAGATCAATATTCTCATTTGCTGTCAGTGCAACAACCTTATATTTATCTTTATGAAGTTTTATGACTTGAAGAGCATTACAACCAATACTTCCGGTAGAGCCTAAGATAGCAATATTTTCCAATTAAATTATGACCCCAAAAAAAGCAGGTGACATAAGAATGACAGTTGCAAGAGGTAGACTTGAGCAGAGACTATCAATTCGATCAAGAACACCTCCATGCCCAGGAATTAAATCACCGCTATCTTTAACTTTTGCCATTCGTTTTATGTATGATTCAAATAAGTCACCCTCAATACTTAAAAATAAGATTAAATTAAAAAACAAAATAGACAAATAAGAATTAACAAAGCCGAAGTAAGTCATGGCAATAGAAAATAATGAGACAAGAAAGAGCGCTCCTAAAAAACCTTCCCATGTTTTACCCGGACTGATCGATATTGCTAGTTTTCTTTTTCCAAACTTTTTACCAAAAAAGTAAGCACCAGAGTCTGCAAGCCAGATAGTGGTTAAAACAATAAGGACAGTCCAAGGGCTTAATTGAACTAAAAAATTCAGTGAGATAATCAATGGTATGACTAGAGTCCAGCCAATTAGAGCACTTAAAAAAGAATTTTTTAAATTGATTTTAAAAATTAAAAATAAAGGTGCCATACATAACCAAAAAATTGAAGCTATCCAAAGTATGAGTTTTGATCCCTCTGGATTAAGATGGTTATGAATTAAATAAATTAAAACTAATGAGATTAATAAAAAAATCTTTTTTTCGTAGGATTTAAAATATAAAAGCTTTGTCCATTCATAAAGAGCCAACATCGAGATCATATAAATCAAAAAAGAAAAATATCTTCCTGAAAATAAAAACATAGAAGATAAGAAAACTGTAAGCATCGCTATTGCAGAAAAAATTCGAGATATCAACACTTATAACTGCTCGCTTGTTTTACCATATCTTCGTTCTCTTTTTTGAAATTCAATTAGTGCGGATGTAAGAGCCTTTTCATTAAAATCAGGCCATAGTGTTTCAGTAAAATAAAGTTCAGTATATGAAAATTGCCAGATCAAGAAATTACTAATGCGTTTTTCGCCGCCAGTTCTTATCAAAAGATCAGGATCTGGTGCAAAATTCAAAGAAAGATTTTGAATAAGATTTTTTTGGGTAAATGGTTTTTTAAATTGATTTTTTTTTCGGTATTCATTAACTGCATTCACAATATCCCATCTTCCACCATAATTAATTGCAATACTTAGTGTAAGACCTGTATTTTTTTCAGTGAGATTCTCCAGCTCTTTAATCTTATCAATCAGCTTCTTTGGGAAAGGTTTACGATCACCAATAAGCTTAAAACGAATATTATTTTTAATTAAAGATGAAGATTCTTTTTTAATGGAATCTTGAAATAAAGACATTAAAAAATCAACTTCCTGAGTGGGTCTCAACCAATTTTCTGTACTAAAAGCAAATAATGTAAGAAATGGAATATTTAATTTTTGACATTGGGTAATCACCGTTTTAACAGATTCCAAGCCTCTTCTATGCCCAGAAATACGTGGCATTAAACGTTTTTCTGCCCACCTCCCATTGCCATCCATAATGATAGCAATATGTTGAGGTTTTTCTATTAATTGGTCTGGCGCTTGTAATAATCGAAAAAAATTAAACACTAAATAGCGAGTAATTCAGATTCTTTTAACTGAAGAAACTTATCAATTTCAGCGATAAATTTATCTGTAATTTTTTGAACATCATCTTGCGATCTTCTCTCATCATCCTCACTAATTTCTTTTTCTTTGAGAGATTTTTTTAAGGAATCATTTGCATCGCGTCTAATATTTCGAATTGCCACTTTTGCTGATTCAGCTCCGGTACGCACAACTTTTATAAGATCTTTTCTTCGCTCTTCAGTCAGTATTGGCATTGGAACACGAATAAGATCTCCAGATGTCGTAGGATTCAATCCAAGATCGCTATCGCGAATTGATTTCTCAACTTTAGTAACTATACTTTTTTCATAAGGCTGCACATTAATTGTTTTTGCATCCCCTAAATTAATACCAGCAACCTGATTTATTGGAACCATTGATCCATAATAATCAACAAGGATGTGATCAAGAAGTCCTGTATGTGCTCTACCCGTTCTAATTTTTGCAAGATCAGACTTAAAAGAGTCTAAAGATTTTTGCATTTTTTCATTTACATTTATTTTGATTGCTTCAGTCATTACAGTCCTCTTTAATCAATGAACATTAGGCGTTACCAGCGTACCTTCATTTTGCCCTAATAAGATATTTTTAAGTGCTCCGGATTTAAATATATTAAATACTGCAATAGGTAGTTGTTGGTCTCGACATAAAGTTAGTGCTGTAGCATCCATTACCTTCAAATTTTTTTGAATGGCTTCATCAAAACTTACAACCTCATAACGCTTTGCTTTTGGATTTTTTTTTGGATCTTCTGAATAAATTCCATCTACTTTAGTGGCTTTAATCATAATATCTGCATTCATTTCGACCCCGCGCAAAGCTGCTGCAGTATCGGTTGTAAAGAAAGGATTACCAGTTCCGGCAGCAAAAATAACTACCTTGCCTTCTTCTAAATAACGAATTGCCTTACCTCTGATGTAAGGCTCAGCCACCTGTTCAATATTGAGCGCTGATTGAACGCGAGCTACGATACCAGCATGCTTCATTGCGTCCTGAAGGGCCAAAGCATTCATGACAGTTGCCATCATACCCATATAGTCAGCAGTTGCTCTATCCATACCTGCAGCACCTAAAGCAACTCCTCTAAATATATTCCCACCGCCAATCACAATACCTATTTGAACATTTAAATCGAGCGCCTCTTTGATTTCATGTACAACATTTGAAATGGTATGTTGGTTAATACCAAAGGGATCTTCACCCATAAGGGCTTCACCTGAAATTTTTAACAAAACTCTTTTGTACGCGGATCTTGTCATGATTTTTTGTTAAAGTTTAACGTATTTTTAAATTAGAAGACATAAAAAAAGGATTGTATAAATCATACAATCCTTTGTGCGATCTTCTTACTGAATTAAACCTTTGCTGCTGCTGCGACCTCTGCAGCATAATCCACAACTGCTTTTTCTATACCTTCGCCTACAGAAAAAATAGTAAATGCATTAATTGTCGCATTGTTAGATTTTAACAGTTGCTCAATAGTTACTTTATCGTCTTTCACGAAAGATTGATTTAACAATGTAACTTCTTTAAGGAATTTTTGAACTGTACCTTCTGCAATTTTTTCAAGCATAGCTTCAGGCTTGCCAGCTTCTTTTGCTTTTTCAATCGCAACTCGTTTTTCTACCTCAATCAGTTGAGCATCAATACCTGATACATTAAGCGCTTTAGGTTTATTTGCGGCAATATGCATCGCTAAATCTTTTCCAAGGGCATCGTCACCCCCTTGGAGGTCTAAAAGAACGCCAATTCTTCCGCTATGAACATAGCTGACTATTTGACCAGTTGTTTGATATCGAATAAATCGACGTGGCGTAATATTTTCTCCAATTTTCCCAACAAGCTGCGCTCTCACTTCTTCAGCATTACCTGACGGCATTGTTAAGTTCGTCAAAGCCTCAATATCAGTTGGATTTTTTTCATTAATAGCACTTACAAGATCATGCGCGTATTTTAAAAAGTCTTCATTTTTGGCACAAAAATCTGTTTCCGAGTTCACCTCAAGAAGCGTCCCTGTTTTGCCGTCTTTAGCTACAAAAGCGACAATAATACCCTCCGCTGCTAATCTTCCAGCAGCCTTACTTGCTTTATTGCCAAATCGTACTCTTAAAATTTCTTCTGCACGCGCGCTATCTCCATTAGCTTCTGTCAACGCTTTTTTACAATCCATCATTGGTGCGTCTGTGCGATCGCGAAGGTCTTTGACCATGCTTGCGGTTATTTCTGTCACTTTGATACTCCTTAAATTCTTTATGATTAAACTTATTATTAAAAAAGGGGCATAAAGCCCCTTTTAAACGATTACATAAAAATTATTCAGTAACTGCCTCAGTTACTTCAACAAACTCTTCTTCTTGAGATACCGATTTAGCGAGTTCATTTAATGCTTGGCTTTTGCCTTCCAGCACTGCATCAGCCATGCCTCTTGCATAAAGCCTAATAGCTCTACTTGAGTCATCATTGCCCGGAATAACATATGAAATATCATCAGGTGAGTTATTTGTATCGACTACACCAATAATAGGTATACCAAGTTTATTTGCTTCTACTACAGCACCACTTTCATGTCCTACATCAATAATGAATATTGCGTCAGGAAGTGCTGTCATATCCTTAATGCCACCAATTGAGCGTTGCAATTTCTCATAGTCGCGCTTATAGCCTAAAGCTTCTTTTTTATTAAACTTTTGTAAGCTTCCGTCTTGTAGCATGGCTTCATAATCATTAAGGCGTTTAATTGACTGTCTCACAGTTTTAAAATTCGTAAGCATGCCACCTAACCATCTGTGATTTACATAAGATACACCCGCACGGGATGCTTCTTCTTTGAGAATTTCTCGAGCTTGTCTTTTTGTGCCTACAAAAAGAATACGTCCTTTGTTTGCAGCAAGAGTTCGAATGTACTTCAAAGCCTCTTGAAACATTGGTAATGTTTTTTCTAGGTTAACAATATGAATTTTATTTCTGTCTCCAAAAATGTATGGTGCCATTCTTGGATTCCAGTAACGGGTTTGATGGCCGAAATGGACTCCCGCCTCTAACATTTGACGCATAGTAACTGACATATTTGACTCCGTTGTTATGGGTTAAAAAAACACTACCTAATTACATCTATATTCATAGACACCCTAACGTTAGGTAATGCAAAATTATTTCCTCAAGATCCTTGAAGAAGCGCGCTATAATAGCACAAAAAATAAGCTCAAATGCAATATAAACGTAGCAATCATGACAATACACATCAAAAATCCCCAAGAAATAGAAAAAATGCGTATTGCTGGTAAATTAGCATCAGAAGTCCTTGATTTTATTACACCTTTTGTAAAGTCTGGTATCACCACTGACGAAATCGACAAACTTTGCCATGATTATATGGTTAATGTACAAAATACTATCCCTGCCCCACTTAATTATGCTCCGGACGGACACACACCATATCCCAAGTCAATTTGTACTTCTATTAACCATCAAATCTGTCATGGTGTCCCAGGACCAAAAGCGCTTAAAGAAGGTGATATATTAAATATTGATGTTACCGTTATTAAAGATGGTTTCCATGGCGATACAAGTCGAATGTTTCATGTAGGCGAAACCTCTATTCAAGCAAAACGTTTATGTAAAATGACTTATGAAGCCATGTGGCTTGGTATTCAAATAGTAAAGCCTGGCGCAAAATTAGGTGATATCGGATTTGTCATTCAAGATTTTGCTGAAAAAAATGGGTTTAGTGTGGTACGAGAATTTTGTGGTCATGGAATTGGTAAGCGATTTCATGAAGGACCTCAAGTGCTTCATTATGGAAAAGCTGGCACAGGGCTTACTTTGGAGGCGGGTATGATTTTTACAATTGAACCTATGATCAATGCAGGCAAAAGAGATATTAAACAAATGCCTGATGGTTGGACTATAGTCACTAAAGATCGCAGCCTTTCAGCACAATGGGAACATACAATCTTAGTAACTCATAATGGTTATGAGGTGCTTACAGTTTCTGAAAAAACACCTCCACCGCCTACATTTGTTAATTAAATCTTGATTCAAGAAGAAATACTGAATTTAAAAAAAGAAATTGCTTTAAATGAGTTAAGACTCATTAAAGGATTCTTAAAAAAAAGAGATGGTCAGTCTTATCTTAATAATCACTCGCTGCTTATTGATCAAGTCTTAAAAAAATTATGGAGCGAGCTTGAATTCAAAAATAGCGCTTCCCTGATCGCCTGTGGGGGCTATGGTCGTAAGGAATTATTTCCTTATTCTGACATTGACTTGTTGATATTAATTCCCAAAAATCTTAATAAATCCTTAAGTCAAAAAATTGAAGATTTTATTACCTTGGCATGGGACCTTGGTTTAAGAATTGGTCATAGCGTCAGAAACATGAGCGAGACTAAAAGGGAAATTAAAAAAGACATTACGGTACAAACAAATCTTTTAGAGAGTAGATTTCTTATTGGAGACAAAGACCTTTACAAAGAGTTAAAAAAGATCATTCATACCACGCTCATTCCCATTCACTTTTATAAGGGCAAAATTAAAGAGCAGGATCATAGACATCAAAAATATAATCAATCTGCTTACCAACTAGAGCCAAATATAAAAGAAAGTCCTGGTGGGCTAAGAGATCTCCAAATGATTCAATGGATTGGTAAAAGTCATATCCCAAGATTTAATTTACAAAAATTAAATCAAAATAAATATCTTGATAAACAAAATTTTCAAAAGCTTATAAATACTGAGATCTTTATTAAAAACTTAAGAATTCTTCTTCATATCACTGCAAAACAGAATGAGGATAGATTGCTTTTCGACTATCAAAATCAATTAGGTTTACTGCTTAGCTATAAAAATAGCCCCCATAAAAAAAGAAGTGAATTATTTATGAGGGATGTTTATAAAGCGATCAATTTCGCAACTTATATTAATGAAGTGTTACTTAAAAAGCTTAACCCCAAAAAAATTACCAAGCCAAGGAAAATTGAAAATAGCCAATTTCTTATTGTTATGGATGAGTATTTAGAAATTGATTCAAATTTCAAAAATAAATCTATTACACATCATATATTCGATGTCTTTATAATTTTTCAAAAGCATACATCGCTAAAATCTTTAGGGCCAAATTTGATGATGTTACTTCAAAATTCCTCAAAAGAAATAAATGAAGCATTTCGAAAAAATAAAAAACAACAAGAAAAATTCTTATCAATTCTCAAATCGGACGACAAGGTAAATCGAACGTTGAGGATTATGAATAAATGCAATCTAATCGGTGCATATATTCCTGCATTTGGAAAAATAGTTAGCCAGATGCAGCATGATTTATTCCATATTTATACAGTAGATGAACATATTCTCAACGTTATTCGTAACTTAAGAAGATTCGCAAAGGACGAATTGAAACATGAGTTTCCTGACTGTTACGATTTATTCAAAAATTACGAAAAAAAATATGTCTTGTATCTTGCTGCACTATTTCATGATATTGCAAAAGGTCGTGGTGGCGATCATTCCGAATTAGGAGCAAAAGATGTGGATGAATTTTCAAAGCTCAATCATTTGCCTCCTGAAGATCATGCAATCATCAAATGGCTTGTGAAATCTCATCTTATTATGTCTCATACAGCACAAAAATTAGACCTATCAGATCCTAGAGTCATTGAAGACTTTGCAAAAAAAGTAACAAACAAAGAAAATTTGATTTCACTTTATCTCCTCACAGTTGCAGATATAAGAGCAACAAGCCCTTATGTATGGAATCAATGGAAGGCTATTCTTCTCAAAAATCTATTTAACTATACTTTAAATTATTTAGAGCAAGATAAGTTGTCCCATGAAGATTCAATTACAAAACGAAAAGAAAAAGCAGCATTAATTCTTGATCATTACAATATTAAAAATCATCACTACAAAGCGCTTTGGGAAAATTTTGGAAAAAATTATTTCTACAGATACACAGAAGAAGAAATAGCTTGGCAGACAAGGTTATTATTTTCACATACAGCACCCACAAAACCAATTATTAGAGTTAGACATCGCTCAAATGGGGAAGGCATCGAAGTTCTTATTTATCAAAAAAATTCTCTATATATTTTTAACGAAACTTGTCATTTTTTTGATGAAATTGGATATAACATTGCTGCAGCAAAAATATTCACAACTCATCATAATTATGCATTGAACCTTTTTGATTTGCTTGATGCCAATCCTAAGTCTGTAAGTTACGAGGGACTCTTTAAATTCATTGAAAAAGAATTAACTAGTCGATTTGAAAGTCACAAAGAAAATAAGTCCACAAAACTTTCTGAACGAGGTCGACAAGCGACACACCATTCGTTTGATACGAAAATCTCTATTCTACAAATTGATCAATCACCTGTATATCAATTAGAAGTCATCACAGATGATAGACGTGGTCTTTTAAGCCTCATATCAGATCAGCTATCAAAAGAAGAAATATCTATTAATCACGCAAAAATAAATACACTTGGATCCCGTGCTGAAGATACATTTTTAATTACCTATAAAAATCATTTAAAAATGAGCAAAAAAAAGATCAATGATTTAATTGAAAAATTAAATGCAGCCATAGCTTGAAAGCTTAATCACGTATAATTGAAATATCACATGCGATATCAACACAATGAAAATAGCAATTATTAGAAGAAAATTTACACCTTTTGGCGGTGCAGAAAATTATATTCTAAGATCATCGTTAGCTTTAAGTAGGCTTGGTATAAAATTTTCAATCATTTCTGAGCTATGGAAACTTAATAAAAAATCTTCTAACCATATCTCATGGTTAGAGGCAAAATCACGTGGATTTTTCAGATTTTCTAAATTTTTAAGCTTTCAAAATTCTGTTAAAAAAATTCTTGCTGAGAATCATTTTGATCTTGTGCAATCGCACGAGAGATTAACTGGAGTCGACATATATAGACTAGGGGATGGTATTCATGCAGCTTGGATTGATAGGATGATAAAAACTAGTCCTTGGTACAAAAAGATTTGGCTTAAGATTGATCCATATCACAAAAAAATTATTCATATCGAAAAAGAAATGTCTAAGGACAATAATCTTTTTTATGTCGCAAATAGCGAACTCGTTAAAAAAGAATTGTATGAATACTACAAAGTGCCAATATCGCGTATAAGAGTCATTGAAAATGGTATCGATATAGAATCATTTGATTCTGTTTCAGCTTCAAAAAAAGAAGCCTGCAAGAAAAAATTATCGCTTGATCCAAATTCACCCGTTATTCTTTTTGTGGGTTCAGGGTTTCAAAGAAAAGGTGCTTTTGAACTCGTTGAAGCCATCAAATTACTTCCAAAATTTCAAGCTATCATTATTGGTCAAGATAAGAAAATACAAGAACTAAAAGATCTTACAGGTGACAATAATATTATTATCACTGGACCTCAGGATGATATTCAAAAATACATAGATGCATCCGATATATTTTGTCTGCCTTCTCTTTATGACAGTTTCCCTAATGCAGCTCTTGAGGCTTTATGTTGCGGACTGCCTATTGTGTTAACAAAAGATGTTGGCCTAGCCCCTCACATTAACAAGAATAGTGCTGGTATCATTTGTAAGAAAAATAAACATAGCATTGCCGATGCTTTAATAGTCGCCTGGAAAAAAAGAAAATTACTTTCGAAAAATGCGCTGAAACTAGCTAGAGCTTTTGATATAAAAATTAAAAATAAAGAATGGCTTCATTTATACAAAGAATTAGCAAATAAAAAGAAAATAAAAATTTTACATACTGAATCTTCCTTAGGTTGGGGTGGTCAAGAAATTCGAGTCCTCACAGAAGCAAAAATTTTTTCTAAATATGGACATGAAGTTATCGTTACAGCAGATAAAAATAGCTTAATCGCCAAGCGTGCTCACCTTTACGGAGTGAATTACAAAGGTATTAATCTTCAAAAAAAGAGATTTGCTGATTTGCTATCGTTAAGAAAGCTTATCAAAGAAGTAAACCCAAATGTTATTTCTTGCCACTCAAGCACCGATCATTGGCTTTCGGCTTTAGCTAGATTAACTTTAAATATAAAACCTGCAATTGTTAGAACAAGGCATATCAGCACTCATGTGCATAGAAATGTTTTTTCGAAATGGCTTTATAATTATGGCTGCGAATCGATTATGACAACAAGTGAATCTATAAAAAATGATTTAACTCAAGATAAATTTGTTCGCACCCCTATTACCTCATCACCCACTGGAATTGATACGGATATTTTTATTCCTGGCAATAAAAGACAACAAAGAAAATTACTAAGCCTCCCGCAGAAACATTTTATCTTTGGTATTGCAGCTACATTGAGATCATGGAAAGGACATAGTGATTTAATTCAAGCCTTTAACCTATTAAATAATCCAATGTGTACTTTAATCGTAATAGGTGACGGTCCACAAATGGAAAATTGCAAAAAATTAGCTAAAAATTCTTCATATTCAAAGAATATTAAATTTGTTGGCGACATTCAGAATATCGTGCCCTATTTACAAGCAATAGATTGTTTTGTTTTACCTAGTTTCGCAAATGAAGGCGTTCCTCAAGCATTATTACAGGCCATGTCTGTTGGTCTTCCAATTATTAGCTGTCCAGTCGGAGGTATTCCAGAGACTTTAAAGATCTACAAAAAAGCTATATTAACTGAACCCAAGAACCCAGAACTTCTCTCAAAGGCAATGTTTAAAATTATAAAAACCTCAAATACAAATCAGATAGAAAATATACACAGACCTTTTACTCTAGACACTATGTATAAAACATCTCTAAAAATTTATCATAAAGCTATTAAAAATAGATTGAAAGTGAATTAGATTGAAGTAAATGAAAGAATAGTCTTGCATTTCACTAGTGTTAAAGTCTGGATCAACCACTTCAAAATCCATGCCTTTTTTCGTACATAACAATTATTCAAGATTAATTAATTTTTAGTTTCAGTAAAAGCATCTATTGCCTTATCTAGGTCTTCGAATGAATGAGCAGCTGAAATTTGGGTTCTAATTCTAGCTTTTCCTTGCGGGACAACTGGATAAAAAAATCCAATCGCAAAAATACCTTTTTCTAATAATTTTTTACTCATTGATTGAGCAAGATTAGCATCACCTAACATAATAGGAACAATAGGATGATCTCCATCGCTCACATCAAAACCAGCTTTTTGCATTCCAGCTCTAAAGTAATGAACATTTTTCTCTAATCTATCGCGAAGCGCAGTTGATTTTTTTAGCAACTCAAAAACTTTTAATGAAGCAGTGCAAATATTAGGTGCGAGTGTATTTGAAAATAAGTAAGGTCTAGATCTTTGTCTTAACATATCAATAATTTCTTTACGGCCTGATGTAAAGCCGCCAGTAGCCCCGCCTAACGCCTTGCCAAATGTACTTGTGATGATATCAACGCGATCTATTACATTACAATATTCATGAATACCACGGCCTGCTTTTCCCATGAATCCTGTTGCATGACAATCATCATGATGCACCATGGCATCAAACTCATCTGCAAGATCACAAATCTTATCTAATTGCGCAATCGTACCATCCATAGAAAATACACCATCGGTAGTAATTAGAATACGTCTCGCTTTATTTTTTTTAGCTTCTTCTAATTTTGCGCGTAAATCATTCATGTCATTATTTTTATAACGATAACGTTGTGCTTTACACAAACGAATACCATCAATAATAGACGCATGATTGAGTTCATCTGAGATAACAGCATCATCCGCTGTTAAAATGGTCTCAAATAAACCGCCATTAGCATCGAAACAAGCTGCATAGAGAATCGTATCTTCTGTACATAAAAATTCACTCACTTTTTCTTCGAGCGTTTTATGTAATGTCTGTGTGCCGCATATAAATCGAACAGAGGCAAGACCAAATCCCCAACGATCAAGACCGTCTTTTGAAGCTTGAATCACTTCGGGATTATTAGCCAAACCAAGATAGTTATTCGCACACATATTAATAACTTCTTGATTATCAGAAAGCTTAATCTTACTTTTCTGATCAGAATTAATAATGCGCTCAGTTTTCCATAGTCCTGCTTTTTTAATTTCTTCTAAATCAGACGCAAAACTCTCTTTAGCTTTTTTAAAGCTCATTTAAGATCCTTAATATTAATTTTCCCAATTTAAGATAATTTTGCCAGACTTACCTGATCGCATAATGTCAAAACCTTCTTTAAATTCAGTATAAGGAAACCGATGTGTGATTATTTTTTCTAAAGGCAGTCCACTTTGAACCATCATCGTACCTTTATACCAAGTCTCAAAAATTTCCCGTCCATAGATTCCTTTGATTGTGAGACCTTTAAATACCACCATATCCCAATCTATGCCAGAACCTGCAGGCATGATTGCTAGCATGGCAATATGGCCGCCATTAATCATAAGACTTAACATCCCACTAAAAGCTTTGGGGGAACCTGACATTTCGAGTCCTACATCAAATCCCTCAAAAATACCCACAGACTTCATCATGTCACGACTAATGGATTCTTTTTCAACATTAATTGTAATAACACGCGGAAGAATTTTTTTGATAAAGTCTAAACGATATTGATTTACATCTGTGATCACAATGTTTCTTGCGCCAGCATGGTCTGAAACCATAGCAGCCATCATACCAATCGGGCCTGCTCCTGTGATTAGCACATCTTCGCCCACCATGTTAAAAGAGAGTGCTGTGTGGACTGCATTTCCATAAGGATCAAAAATAGCAAGTAAGTCGGTTGAAATTTCACGACTGGGTTTAAAGATATTCTTAGCCGGAACTGACAAGAGTTCTGCAAAACATCCTGTTCGATTTACACCTACGCCTATAGTATTCGGACATAAGTGTGTTTTGCCACCTAAGCAGTTTCTGCAACGGCCGCATGTTAGATGGCCTTCTCCTGAGACAATATCACCTACTCTTAAGTCCGTTACATTTGAACCGATATCGACTATTTCTCCTGCATATTCATGCCCAGTAATCATAGGAACGGGAATTGTTTTTTGAGCCCATTCATCCCAATTGTAAATATGAATATCTGTGCCGCAAATAGCAGTCTTTTTTATTTTAACTAGTACGTCGTTATTGCCCATTTCAGGTTCTGGCATATCTTCAAGCCATAAACCTTCTTTAGCGTATTTTTTGACTAATGCTTTCATTTGGTAGACCTCACCATTCTTAGGAAAATAAAAGAAGACTTCAATTATATTGAAGATTATTTTTTTTGATACCAGTAGTGGGTACTACAATAAAATAATATTGTTCAATATAATATAACTAGTTAATTTTAAATGGAATTTAGTATTTTATATGGCGGAAGAGGTGAGATTCGAACTCACGGAGGGCTATGAACCCTCGACGGTTTTCAAGACCGCTGCCTTAAACCGCTCAGCCACTCTTCCAGAGCGTGAATTTTAACATATCCTTTAATCATCTTGAAGGTCTGAATCGGGAAATAAAACTTCAGAAAATCCAAAATTACGCAAATTCTCAACCCTCATAGGATAAAGAATACCGTCTAAATGATCGCACTCATGCTGAACGACGCGCGCATGAAAATCAGTAACTGTGCGATCGATTGGATTGTGCTTCAAGTCATAGCCTTGATAACGAAGTTTTTTAAATCTTGGCACTAAGCCTCTCATGCCAGGAACGGAAAGACAACCTTCCCATCCACTTTCCATATCATCATCAAGAAAGGTCAGTTTTGGATTAATTAAAATAGTGTACGGCACTTCCTCTGCGTCTGGATATCGCGGCGTTTTTTTAACACCAAAAATGACAACTCTTAAGCTCACGCCTATTTGAGGTGCTGCTAAGCCTGCGCCATTTAAAGAATGCATAGTATCTTGCATATCTTCAATCAAATTTTTTAATGCTGGGCTTTTGAAATCGTGCACAGGCTCTGAAACTTTTAATAGCCTGGGATCGCCCATTTTCAAGACTTGTCTTATGGCCATTTAATTTTTTAAAATAATTGTCTGAATCAGTCTAATTACATCAGTCATCATATGTTGGCAAACATCATTATCACAAAGCTCATTAATGCTAGAAAATGAAATAGCATCTTTACTTTGACCTCTTCCAGCGGCGTGATTGACCATAGGGCATATGGCTGCATATGCAATATTAAGTTCTTTTGCCAAAGCCGCTTCAGGCATTCCAGTCATACCAACGATATTAGCACCATCTTTTTCAAGGCGATTTATTTCGGCTGCAGTTTCTAATCGAGGTCCCTGCACTGCCGCATAAACACCATCAGTCACTACTGTTTTTAATAAAGTTTGAGCAGAAGTAATAATTTGTTTTCTTAAAGATTCATCATATGGATAAGTAAAATCTATGTGCTTAACTGGCATTTCAGCGCCATCAAAATAAGTATTTTTACGGCCATATGTATAATCAATAATTTGACTGGGAATGCATATAGTGCCTGGTTTAACTGCTTCATCGATTACGCCGACAGTCGCTACGGAGATGATTTTCGTAACGCCCACCGATTGAAGCGCCCAAATGTTCGCACGATAATTAATTTCATGAGGCGGTATTGTATGGCCCGAGCCATGACGAGCTAGAAAAACAATATTTTTATTTGATAATGATCCAAAAATGAGGGGCTGAGAAGGTTCTCCATAAGGTGTTCTAATGAGCTCACGCTTTAATACTTTTAATTCATGTATAGAAGCTAATCCCGTGCCACCAATAATTCCAAACATAAATCTAACCTCACCTATTAAAGAATTATATTCTATAACATACTACTGAATATGAGGATTACACAAAACATAAAGAACCAATACAAAATCAAGCAAACAAAAAAGCATTATGAAAATTTTACTGTAGGCTCATTAATTCTTGGTATAGAAATGAAAGAGGCTATTACGACCTTGTATGCTTTTGCTCGTACCGGAGACGATATTGCTGATGAAGGAAAAAAATCTAAGAAAGACCGTCTTAAAGAAATAAAATATCTTAAAGATCATCTAAAAAAAATTGAAAAAAATCAAAAAATTAATGACCCATATTTCAAAATATTAAAAAAAATATATATTAAATATAATATAAAAATCAGTAACTTATATAAATTTATTAAAGCTTTTAATAAAGATATTAATCATAAACCATACGCTCGATTTAATACCCTAATCAAATATTGTGAGGATGCAGCAAATCCAGCTGGTGAACTTATTTTAAGCCTTGTAAAAAAAGATAATAAAGAAAATATTCGCAAATCTAATGCGATTTGTACGGCTTTAGCGCTTATTAATTTCGCTCAAGGGGCTGTTGAAGATTATAAAAAAGGTCGAATTTATTTTCCAAAAGACGAGATAAAAAAATTTCAACTGAATCTCAAAGATATCGAAAAAAGAAACTTTTCAGCTCAATGGATAAATTATAAAAAATTTTGGGTTAATCGAAATTACCAAATCCTCAAGGAAGGTTTAGGTCTTGGAAAAAAAATAAAAGGTAGGCTTGGCTTTGAAATACAAATGATTGAGCTTGCATCACTTTTATTACTCAAAAGGATGAAAAAAAATGACTGTAATTTATTCACTAATCCACCTAAAATCAAAACATTAGATTGGATATTCATATTCCTCAAAGCTGCAGCTCTAAAACTATCATGACACCTATTCAATATTGCTACGAGAAGGTTAAGGAAAGTAAATCAAACTTCACGTGGACTTTTTACTTTATAAGTAAAAACAGGCGAGATGCCCTTGTATCGCTTTACGCTTTTTGTAGAGAAATTGATGATATTGTTGATAATACTATTGATCTCGAAGTAGCGACAGCAAAAATAAATTGGTGGAAAAATGAAATTAATCGACTATTTCATGAAACACCGCAACATCCAGTGACAAAGTCACTATTAAATTTTATTGGCACCTATGAACTTAATGAGGCCTATTTCATAGAAATGCTAGATGGTATGGAAATGGATTTAAAATTTAATCGCTTCGAAAGTTTTAAACAGCTTCAGCTTTATTGCTATCGAGTTGCAAGCGTAGTAGGCATACTATGTGTCAAAATATTAGGCTTTAAAAATCAAGCAACTTTAAAGTATGCACATGACTTAGGTATTGCGCTTCAACTCACAAATATTATTCGTGATGTTGGAGAAGATGCAAGAAAAAATAGAATTTATATTCCACTCGATGAACTTCATCAATTCAATGTATCTGAAAATGACATTTTAAGATTTCAAGAAAATAAGAATGTATCAAACTTATTGATTTATCAAATTGAGCGTGCAGAAAATTTTTATAAATCTGCTCATGAAAAAATCCCTAAAGAAGATATAAATTCACAGATTCCTGGCTTACTTATGGGAAAAATTTATGAAACATTACTGCTTGAGATTAAAAGAGATCGGCCAGAACAAACACTCAATCGCAAGGTAATCCTTCCGCCTTTTAGGAAGATGCTCGTGATATTTAAATGCTTCTTTAAAAGTAAATTTTATGCTTTAAGCAGTTGAAGTGCTTGGGGGAGATATTCAATACTCAAAACATCAATTCCTGTAATCTTTTGTTTAGCTATATTTGCTCTTGGAATGATAGCTCTAGTAAATCCTAATTTTGCAGCCTCTTTGATACGCTCTTGACCTCTTTGAATCGGTCTTACCTCCCCTGCTAAACCGACTTCACCAAAAATAATTGTTTTTTGATTGATAGGTTGATTTTTAAAGGAGGAAACAATCGCACATAAAATAGCAAGATCCACCCCTGGCTCAGTGATCTTTACACCACCTACCGCATTTACAAAAACATCTTGATCAAAACATGCAATACCGCCATGTCTATGTAATACAGCAAGAAGCATCGAAAGTCGATTCTGCTCCAAACCAACACCTAAGCGTTTTGGTGATGCTCCATGTGCATTATCAACAAGCGCTTGAATCTCGATTAGAAGCGGTCTCGTTCCTTCCTGAGTGACTGTAATACATGATCCAGAGACTTCCTCGTGATGATGTGACAAAAATAATGCGGAAGGATTTGTCACTTCTCGCAAACCTTTTTCAGTCATAGCAAATACACCAAGCTCATTAACAGCACCAAAGCGATTTTTAAAAGCACGTACCATTCTAAAGCTCGAGTTTTGATCGCCTTCAAAATAAAGTACAGTATCTACTATGTGTTCTAGTACGCGAGGACCTGCTAGCGAGCCCTCTTTTGTCACGTGACCAACTAAAACCATGCTCACTTCTAACTGTTTTGCAATGCGTGTCAACTGTGCTGAACACTCTCTGACTTGTGTCACTGAACCAGGTGCTGATTGCAACTCTTCCGAATAAATTGTTTGAATAGAATCAATAACAACAAGATCGGGTTTATATTTATCAATCGATTGAATAATTTTTTCTAAATTTATTTCAGAAAGAATGAAAATATCTGAAACTTCTAGTTCTAAACGTCTAGCCCGCATAGCGATCTGCTGAGGTGACTCCTCGCCACTTACGTAAATAACTTTGCATGGCATCTGACTTTGATCATTAGTCATGTGTGAGAGTGATTGAATAAGTAGTGTCGATTTTCCAATACCAGGATCACCGCCAATTAAAACGACACCACCAGGAACAAAACCTCCACCTAGGACTCGATCAAATTCACTTATACAAGTCGTTCTCTTATAAACAGCCGACATTTTAACTTCGTTTAGTTTTTTTAATTCTGAGGTTTGTGTAAGAGACGCATATCGACTTGGTATAGACGCTTCAATAATACTTTCTACCATGGTATTCCATGTCATACAATGTGGGCACTGCCCCTGCCATTTAGTCGATTGACCTCCGCATTCAGTACAAACATATGCAATCTTATTTTTAGCCATATATTGTTTCCATAGGCACTCTTATGGATGCGGAAATAGCACAAAGTAATTCATAGCCTACTGTTCCAGATTTTTCAGCAACTTCATCGACAAGAATATGCTCACCCCATAATTCAACTTCACTTGAAATGGATGCATTAGGAATATTTGTAATATCTATATGTAGCATATCCATAGATACTCTTCCAACTATATATGTTTTTTTTCCTTCAACAAAAACTGGTGTTCCAGTTGGGGCATGTCTAGGATAACCATCTGCATAGCCACATGCAACCACTGCGATACGCATATCATTTTTAGCTATAAAACTACCACCATATCCAATTGAATCATTTTTAGATAAATTTTGTATTGCAATAATTTTACTTTTCAATTGCATAACAGGTTTAAGGTTAAATGAGCTAGATTTTTCTCCTACAATTGGTGATGCGCCATAGAGCATAATCCCGGGTCGTACCCAATCAAGATGCGTTTTTTTAAAATTAAGAATAGATGCCGAATTTGCAACCGAGCGAGAGAAATTAAAATGATTAGCAATATCATTAAAAATATTAAATTGCCAATCAACACCCCTGGGCTCATCTGCGGTTGCAAAATGAGTCATAAGTGTGATCGATTTAATATAAGATTTATTTTGCAAAGATTTAAGAATATTTTTTGCATCTTTAGGATCAAAACCTAAGCGATTCATTCCAGTATTAATCTTGAAGTGAATATCGATAGGATGATTGATCTTTGAGTGTTCAATCATCTGTAATTGAGGAATATTGTGCACTACAAGGTTGATACGCATTTTTGCTGCAATAGGAATTTCATATGCTTCGAAAGCGCCTTCTAATAATAAAATGGTTTGCTCAAAACCGTGCTCTCTTAAATCAATTGCTTCGTTTAAACTAAGTACAGCAAAACCATCGCTTTCCCTTAGTCCGTGAGCAACATTTATAAGGCCATGTCCATAACCATTAGCCTTAACAACTGACATGATTTTAGATTTAGGTGTTAATTGCTTAACAATAGCAAGATTATGTCGAAGCGAAGCTTGATTAATGAATGCCTTAAGAGGACGCATCTATATTATTCGTCGTAGGATTGGAAGCTTGGATTTGCAAAATTTTCGAAGCGAGTATATTCACCTAAGAATGTGAGTCTAACTCGACCAATAGGGCCATTTCTTTGTTTTGCAATAATGATTTCTGCAACACCTTTATCTGGCGTATCAGGGTTATAAACTTCGTCTCGATAAATGAAAAGTATTAAATCAGCGTCTTGTTCAATCGCACCTGATTCTCTCAAATCAGACATTACGGGGCGCTTATCAGTTCTCTGTTCAACGCTTCGATTGAGTTGCGATAAAGCAACAACTGGAACATCAAGCTCTTTTGCAAGAGCTTTAAGTGATCGTGACATTTCAGAAATTTCCGTCGCACGGTTTTCACTTTGTCGCCCACCTGGAGGTGACATTAATTGAAGGTAATCGATGACTATCAGACCTAATTTTCCGCACTGTCTAGAGAGTCTTCTGGCGCGCGCTCTTATATCAAAAGAATTTAAACTAGCACCTTCGTCAATATGGATAGGTGCCTCATTAAGCTTTCCAAGTGCATGAGTTAATCGTTCCCAGTCATCATCTTCAAGACGCCCTGTTCTCATCTTGTGCTGATCTAAACGTCCGACTGAACCTAATAGACGCATAGTTAATTGAGTAGAAGCCATTTCCATTGAAAATACTGCGACAGGAAGCCCTGTATCCAACGCAACATTTTCTGCCATATTAAGAGCTAATGAAGTTTTGCCCATGGAAGGACGACCAGCAACAATGACAAGGTCACCTGGTTGCAATCCTGAGGTCATCGCATCTAAATCTGAGAATCCTGTAGGTACACCAGTAACGTCATTCACCCCCGCAGTAAATAAATCATCAATCCTTTGGGCTACCTGAGGCAAAAGCTCTTTAATATCCTTAAAGCCCGATTGATCATGCTTTTCTTTTTCAGCAATTTTAAAAATCTTAGCTTCAGCTTCATCTAAAAGTTGCTGAGCATCTCGCCCTTGAGGCGCAAAAGCACTATCTGCAATATCAGAACCCACCTCAACCAAATGTCTCATTATTGAACGTTCGCGGACAATCTCTGCATATCGACGAATATTCGCAGAAGTTGGCGTATTTTGTGCTAAAGAACCTAGATAACTTATACCACCAGCCGTTACTAACTCAGCATTCTTCTCTAAGGATTCAGCAACAGTCACAATATCCGCTGGGCTATTTTGCTCAACAAGCTTAATAATATGCTGATAAATTAAACGATGATCTTGACGATAAAAATCACTGGGCGACACAAGGTCCGCAATTTTATCAAGGGCTTCATTTTCAATGAGCAAACCACCCAATAAGGACTGTTCTGCTTCAATCGAATGAGGGGGTAATTTAAGGGTGTTGAGGATATCGTCAGCCATGGATTAATTATAACGGAATAAAAAAAGGCTGCTCTAGGCAGCCTTTAAAAAAATAGATTGCTTTTTATTAAGCAGGTTCACCAATCACGTCGATTGTAATATCGACTGTCACATCATGATGCAAAGCAATGGTGACTTGATGTTGACCTACAGTTTTGAGTGGGCCATTTGGCATACGAATCTCAGCTTTAACCACCTTGATATTTTTTGCCATCAAACCTTCAGCAATATCTGTGTTTGTCACAGAGCCAAAAAGTTTTCCGTCAACACCAGCTTTTTGCGTCACAGAAAGAATAAAACCAGCAAGGGCTTTAGCTCTATCTTTGGCAGCATCAAGGAGCGCTGCTTGTTGTTTTTCAAGTTCAGCACGTCTTGCTTCAAATTCTGCTTTGTTTGAATCCGTTGCGCGTTTAGCTTTGCCTTGTGGAATTAAAAAATTTCTACCAAATCCATCTTTAACTTTAACAATGTCACCAAGGTTTCCTAAATTAGCAACTTTCTCTAATAAAATAACTTGCATCTTAATAATCTCCTTAGTGCTTGTCAGTGTAGGGTAAAAGCGCTAAAAAACGAGCGCGCTTCACCGCAATATTGAGTTGTCGTTGATAAATGGCTTTAGTGCCTGTGACACGAGCTGGAATCAGCTTTCCATTTTCAGTAATAAAGTCTTTTAATAAATCGACATCTTTGTAATCTACTTCTTTAATACCTTCAGCACTAAATCTGCAGTAACGTCTTCTTTTGTACATTTCTCTAGCCATCTTAAACTCCTATAGATATTCTATAAAATTAATATGAAAAATGAGCTGATTACTTTTTGCGCTCTTATTTCCAATAAACCCTTTTGTTTTAATTCTGTCGCCAATTTTCACTGGTATCAAAGCATTGCTACCCATGATTTTTGCGCTTAACTCACAATTGATTGAACGTTTTAAATTCGCTTCAATCTGCTCTGAGTTATGTTTTAAAGTAAGGTTGAGTGCTGGTATTCCTGCGGGTGTATATCGAATTTGATCCACGTGGGACACTTCCCCAGAAATTTCTAAGCAGTTCAATCTAAATTAAGCTTCAATAACCTCAGGTGCAGCACGCTCATCTTTATCAAGCACTGATTTTGATTTTTCTTCTTTCATCATAATAGATGGTGAAGTCACGGCTGTTTTTGTACCCATAATCAAATGACGTAAAACAGCATCATTGAATTTGAATGCATGCTCTAACTCTGCAAGCGTTTCAAGGTCACATTCAATATTCATAAGCACATAATGAGCTTTGTGAATTTTTTCAATCATGTAGGCAAGCTGTTTGCGGCCCCAGTCTTCGAGGCGGTGGAGTTTTCCACCTTTGGATGTTACTAGAGATCTGTAGCGTTCAATCATGCCAGGCACTTGTTCGCTTTGATCAGGATGTACGATGAATACAACTTCATAATGTCGCATATAAATCCCCTTATGGTTAATAGCTTTCAGTGATGCGGTTCACTGTAAAGCAAGGTAGAAAGACTACACATTATAGGTGTTTTTTGAATTAAATCAATGATTTTTAGAGATCAATTCGATCCTTAAGCCCTGCGCCATAAAGTCTTTCTTTTAGGAATTTTGCTTCATCTCGAAGTTGAGCCGCTTTTTCAAATTCTAAATTACGAGCTGCTGTTTGCATTGATTTTTCGAGTTTTTGGATTTCCTTGGCCATCTGTTTTTCGTTTAAGTGATCATAGCGAGCCTCTTCTTTCTTAAGTGCACGGTTAAAATCAACTTCTTCTTTATCAAAAGTACCTTCAATAATATCTTTAATCTTTTTAGTAACGCCTATGGGTGTAATATGATTTTCTATATTAAATGTAATTTGCTTGGTGCGCCTCCGACTTGTTTCATCCATAGCTATCTTCATACTTTGCGTAATTTTATTCGCATAGAAAATAACTTGTCCATTTAAATTACGAGCTGCCCTTCCCGCGGTTTGAATGAGAGAGCGTTCAGATCTTAAAAAGCCCTCTTTATCAGCATCTAGGACAGCTACAAGAGAAACTTCTGGAATATCGAGACCTTCTCTTAATAAATTAATGCCCACGACTACGTCGAATTTACCTAATCTTAAATCACGAATAATTTCAACGCGTTCTACCGTATCTATATCTGAGTGAAGATAGCGCACTTTAATTTGATGTTCAGATAAATAGTCAGTCAAATCCTCAGCCATACGTTTAGTAAGGGTTGTTGCTAACACTCTTTCATTTTTTTTAACGCGAAGATTAATTTCACTTAATAAATCATCAACCTGTGTATCTGCTGGTTTGACAATAATTTCAGGATCAACCAATCCTGTAGGTCTAGCTACTTGCTCTACAATTTGCTGTGTATGAAGGGCTTCATATTCAGCAGGTGTTGCTGAAACAAAAATACATTGACGCATTGTTTTTTCAAACTCTTCAAATTTTAAAGGTCGATTATCAAGCGCTGATGGAAGTCTAAATCCATATTCAACTAAATTTTCTTTTCGAGCACGATCGCCTTTATACATCCCACCAATTTGAGGAACGGTCACATGGCTTTCATCAATAATCATAAGCGCATCTTTAGGCAGATATTCAATTAAGGTAGGGGGTGGATCACCTGGGTTCCTGCCTGACAAATGTCTCGAATAATTTTCAATGCCCTTACAAAAACCTATTTCATTTAACATCTCAATATCAAAACGAGTGCGTTGTTCAATTCTTTGAGCTTCAACTAATTTATTGGCTTTTACAAAATAATCTGAGCGCTCTCTTAGTTCGTTTTTAATTTTTTCAATTGCCCTCACAGTGGTTTCTCTTGGCGTTACGTAATGACTCGAAGGATAAACTGTAAAGTGATTCACTTTGTTATACATCTGCCCTGTGAGTGGATCAAAAAGCGTAATCGACTCTATGAGATCATCAAATAATGTGACTCTAATTGCAGTCTCTGAATTTTCAGCTGGGAAAATATCAATTGTATCTCCTCTTACTCTGAAAGCACCTCGTGAGAAATCAAAATCATTACGCTCATATTGCATAGAAACTAAGCGTAAAATAATATTACGTTGTAATAGCTTTTCACCTTTAATGAGATGCATAACCATACCCTGATAATCGACAGGGTCACCGATACCGTAAATCGCAGATACTGTGGCTACAATAATGCTGTCATCACGCTCAAGAAGAGCCTTGGTTGCAGATAAGCGCATTTGTTCAATATGCTCGTTAATACTTGAATCTTTCTCAATAAAAAGATCTCGAGCGGGAACATAAGCTTCAGGTTGATAGTAATCGTAGTAAGACACAAAATATTCCACAGCATTTTGGGGGAAAAATTCTCTGAATTCTGAATAAAGTTGCGCGGCTAGTGTTTTGTTAGGCGCCATTACAATTGCAGGCTTTCCTGTTCTCGCGATTACATTTGCTATGGTGTATGTTTTTCCTGAACCAGTTACACCTAAGAGTGTTTGGAACTTTTTGCCATCAAAAATCCCTTGTGTTAAAAGATCAATAGCTTGTGGTTGATCTCCAGCAGGGGAAAATGGTTGGAATAACTGATAAGGGCTGTTAGGAAATGTAAGTAACAAGATAGTGATATTCTACTTAAATAAACTATTAGAAAATTAAATATGTTGCAAAACTAACGAGAACTTTTAGTATTGCATACAGTCCAGTGAAAATTATACTTTTTATAAGCGACTTCCTATGAAACCATTCTTTAAATTTTTTGCATTTATTTCAATTGGGTTTTCATTTTTTTCAACGAATGTATTTGCTTTAAATAATGAGCAGTTAATGAGCTCATTTTTAAACGTTGTCATGATAAGAGGATACAACGAAACCGGCGGTCTTGCTTATGGCTCAGGAGTTGTTGTAGGAGACAATCAAGTCATCACGAATTGTCATGTATTAAGAAAAACAAAGCAACCATGGGTTTCTCAGGGCGAAGAAACTTACTCAGTGACGGCAGTTAAAGCAGATCGTTGGCATGATTTATGTTTAGTTAGTACATTCGGGATGCCACACAAATCTGTTCCTATAGGTAAAAGTACCGACCTTAAAAAAGGTCAAGAAGTGATCGCAATAGGTCATTCAAATGGCGTACCTGCCCCATTAACAAGTGCGGGTTTTGTGAAATCTACTTATGATCTTGATCAAGGCAAGGTGATCTTGAGTTCGGCAAAATTTACGATGGGCGCATCAGGAAGCGGCTTATTTGATACTGAAGGTCGGCTTGTAGGTATAAATACTTTCAAAACTTCTGGAAAAAATTCTTTTTATTATGCTCTTCCGGTTGAATGGCTCAATTCACTTAAAAATAAACCTACTGAAACTAATTTCCCAATCACTGGCACAGCTTTATGGGAGGAAGAGGAAAATAAAAAACCAATCTTTCTTCAAGTTGCGATTCCAACCATTAAAGAAGATTGGAAAAAGTTACTCGAAATAGCTAGTGAATGGACAAAGAAAGAAGCGAATAATGCTGAGGCTTGGTTTGAACTTGGCTTCGCTTATGAAAATCTTAATAATTTGAATGCTGCTGAAAAAGCATATCGACAATCTACCAAATTAGATAATCAAAATACTGATGCACTTTTGCGTTTAGGCTTTATTGCTAAAGGTAAAGGAGACAAAATCGAAATTAAAAATATTCAAGAACAAATTTCTAAAATTAATCCTGAACTTCTCGAAGACTATTTTAAACTAGTTGGCTGCATTAAGACCTGCGATTAGATTAAAAGTCTATTTCAACTGCAGTTCTTTTTGCGTAAAATAGGGGCAATCATTAATAAACCCTGGATCTAAATTGTCAGACATCAAACTATCCGACTGTGTCGGCCGAATAAAAGAATCTCCTACCCTCGCTATTACTGCAAAAGCAGCTCGCTATAAATCAGAAGGTAAAGATATTATTGGTCTTGCTGCTGGTGAACCAGATTTTGATACGCCTCAACACATTAAAGATGCTGCAAAAAAAGCGATCGATAATGGATTTACTAAATATACGCCTGTGTCTGGTATTCCATCTTTAAAAAAAGCGATTATTGAAAAATTTAAACGTGATAATAATCTTGAATACAACGCTAATGAAATTATTGTTAGTGTTGGTGGTAAACAATGTATTTTTAATTTCTGTCTTGCTGTTTTAAACGCAGGAGATGAAGTTATTATTCCAGCACCTTATTGGGTATCTTATGCAGATATTGCCTTAGTCTCAAATGCTAAACCAGTGATCGTTGAATGTGGAATTGAGCAAAAATTCAAAATGACAGCCAAACAACTTGAAAAGGCAATCACTCCAAAAACAAAACTACTCATGTTAAATTCGCCTTCAAATCCAACTGGCGCTGTATATTCAAAAGAAGAATTAGATTCTCTCGCAAAAATACTTACAAAACATCCTAATATTTTAATTGGGACAGATGATATGTATGAGCATGTCAAATTAATGGATATACCTTTTTATAATATTTTAAATGTTGAGCCCTCATTAAAAGATCGTTGTGTCGTTATGAACGGCGTTTCAAAGGCTTATTCCATGACAGGCTGGCGAATCGGTTTTGCAGCAGGCCCATGTGACATTATTAAAGCTATGGAAATACTCCAATCACAATCAACATCTAACCCAACATCAATATCACAAGTAGCTGCAGAAGCAGCACTTTCGGGAGAGCAAGCATGTATGCAACCTATGATTAAAGCCTTTAGAGAAAGACATGATTACGTTATCAAGAGTTTTAATGAAATCCCAGGACTTTCGTGTATTGAAGCACAAGGAGCTTTCTACGCTTTTCCTGATGCAAGAAAGGCAATCGAACGTTTATATGATCAAAAAATTCTAAAAGAAAAGACTGATCTTGCTTTGGCTGATTATCTCCTAGAAAAAGAAGGTGTGGCCATAGTGCCAGGCTCTGTATTTGGATCAGATGGTTATTTCAGAATTTCATTTGCAACTTCTATGGACAATTTAGTAGAGGCAATGAAACGCATCAAACGCGCCCTCACTGTTTAAATAAGGCTTCAATTCAAGTATAATTTAGTGTTTGATATGTTGACCTTGGAGTAATAACTGCTTTATGATCTCGTTCTCAATTCCTCGATAGCTCAGTCGGTAGAGCAACGGACTGTTAATCCGTGTGTCCCTGGTTCGAGCCCAGGTCGAGGAGCCAAATTAAAAAAAAGCCCATTATTATGGGCTTTTTTATTTAAGGTAGATAAGCTTGATATAACGATAGTAAGTGCCCTCTGCCATAGAAATAGCAAGCATCAAGCCTTCACGACCATCCAGGAAACCCAGCCTTAAAAAATAAGTTCTAATAAAAGCCCAAATTGCATGAAAAATTGCTTTTTTAAGACTCCCCCTCTTGCCTCTATTTTTAAAATCCTTAGCACCCAAACTTGAATAGATATTAATCTTTTTTAAAACCGTTTCAAAATCTCTATATGAATAATGAATAAGAGATTCGGTTAAATGTCCGATCTCGCATTTTGTTATAAGATGTTCATGAACGTGATGTTCTGAAAATCTAGCGCTACCTTTTTTAAAAAGTCTTTTTGTTCTATCAGGGTGCCAGCCAGAATGCTTTATAAACCTAGAAACAAACAGAGAACGACGAGGAACGTCATAAACATTTAAATTGGAATGATTTATTGTTTTTAAAATTTCTCGCTTAAGATTTGGTGTAATTCGCTCATCTGCATCTAAAGAAAATATCCATTCGTACTTAGCTAATTGAATAGCTAAATTTTTGTGTTGGCCATAACCCTTCCAGGGCTTATTGAAAACTTTAGCGCCTAATTTCTTTGCTATAGAATTGGTATTGTCAGAACTCCCTGAATCCAAAACAACAACCTCGTCAGCAAAATTAGCGCTCTTAATACAATCCGCTATATTTTCAGATTCATTCTTTGCAATGATAATGACAGAGAGTCTAGACATTAATTTAGTGACTAATAGTTAATTTAAAGGTAGATTACTTCTGTCGATTATAACAAGTAATAAAATCAAAAAAATAAATTTAAAGGATTGTGATCAATAGATGGTGACTATAAAAAAAGATGTTGTTTGCATAGGTGGCGGTATTATGAGTGTCACATTAGCAAAATTAATTCATGAGCTAGATCCCAACATAAACATTACGATTTATGAAAAACTTTCTTCTTGTGCGTTAGAGAGCACTCAATCCATAAATAATGCTGGGACAGGCCATGCTGGCTTCTGTGAGCTTAACTACACTCCTTTAAATAAGCATAATGAAATCAATATCGATAGAGCATTAAAAATCAATAGAGAATTTGAGATATCTCTTCAATTTTGGAGCTTTTTAACAAGAAAATATAAAGCTTTTAAACCAAAATCATTTATTACCCAAGTTCCTCACATTAGTTTTGTTAAAGGCGAAAAAAATATCTCTTTTTTAAAGAAAAGATACGAGGCACTAAGCAAAACACTATCATTTAAAGGAATGGAATTTTCTCGCGATAAAGAAACTATTAAAAAATGGGCACCTCTTATTGGCGTGGAAACAAAAGATGGAGTTGCCATGACGAAATATGGATATGGTAGCGACGTAAACTTTGAATCATTAAGTCATGAAATGTTAAAAGTTTTATCTAAGAGTAAAAAATTTTCTGTCCATACTCATCATGAGATTAAATCTATATCTCAAAAAAAAGATCAAACTTGGGATATAAAAATATATAATATAAAAAAAGATGAAATATTTTTAGTGAATGCGAAATTTATTTTTATTGGTACTGGCGGCTCGACAATTCATCTTCTTCAAAAAAGTAATATTAAAAATCAAATAGGTTATGCAGGATTTCCTGTGAATGGCGAATGGTTAATATGCAAAAATCTATCCCTTACAAAAAAGCACTTTTCTAAAATATATGGCTTGGCCGGTCCAAAAGCACCGCCTATGTCAGCACCACATCTAGACTTAAGAATTATCAATGGTAGAAAACAGCTTATGTTTGGTCCATTCGCAAGCTTTACATTTAAATTTTTAAAAACGGGTTCTTATTTAGATTTAATTAAATCTATCAAAGTGCGGAATATTATTCCCATGCTTCATGTATTTGTATCTAACTTAAATCTACTTAGCTATTTAATAAAACAATCAAGTAATTCTTATAAAAACAAAATGAATACGCTCAGAGAATTCTATCCATTAGCAAATGAAAAAGATTGGAAATTAGAAACTGCAGGCAAGAGAGTTCAGATTATCAAGCCCAATAAGAAAATAGGCGGGAAACTAGAATTTGGTACAGAAATTGTTTGGTCAGATGATCACTCTCTCGCTGCTTTATTAGGAGCATCTCCTGGAGCTTCAACCTCAGTTTATTCAATGCTAAATGTAATTGAAAGAAGTTTAAAGGGAAGAATCGGATCTAAAGTTTGGAAGAATAAAATTGAAAAAATGGCGCCATCTTACAATCAAGATTTAAGTAAAAAGCCGTCTTTATTTACAAAAACTCGACTATCCACTTATAAAACACTTGGCTTTAAGATTTAGAGCGCTGGCGTCTAATTTCTGACAGCACAATACCACTAGCAACGCTCACATTTAAACTTTCAACAGCACCTAACATTGGTATTTTTATTAAGAAATCACATACTTCTCGGGTCAACCTTCTAAGACCACTTCCCTCAGAACCTAATACCACGGCAACGGGCCCTTTAAAACTTACTTCGTAAAGAGACTCTTCAACGTCTTCCGCTGTACCAACAACAATAACACCCGCTTCTTTGAGCTGACGAATCGTTCTTGCTAAATTCGTAACAACAATAAAAGGGATCGATTCCGCAGCGCCTGAAGCAACTTTACGCACGGTAGCATTTAATCCTACTGCTCTATCTTTAGGTGCAATCACGGCATGAACTCCCATGCCATCTGCAACACGTAAACAGGCGCCCAAATTATGCGGATCTTCTACGCCATCTAATATAAGAAAAAATGCTGGTTCTTTTAAGTCACTTTCTAAAATATCTTCTACTGTTTTATAGGGAATCACTAAAGGAATAATTTTTGCAATTACACCCTGATGTTTAGATTGCGATGCAATACCATCTAATCTTGCGCGATCTACCATCAAGATCCGAATTTTATTCTCTTTTGCTAACTCGACAATTTCTTTAGCTCTGGGGTCATTTCGATCACTATCCAAATAAATTTCTTGAATGCTTCTTGAAGATTGTCTTAATTGACTAATGATTGGATGAAATCCAAAAATGATTAGACTTTGTGACATATTATTTAGCTCTTATTTTCTTTTTACTTTTAGATGGTCGACTTGGCTTCGAAGCACCTCTATGTTTTGTGGTGTTAGATTTCTTCTTATGCGTCACTTTTTCTTTAAAGAAGTTTTTTGGTTTTCTATCTTTTAATGGTGTCTTTTGAACTTCTTGGTGGCTCTCGAGACTAAAATCAATTTTACTAAGCTCTAAATCCACACGAACTAATTTTACTTTTAGCCGATCGCCAAGACGATAGATCACGTGAGATCTCTCTCCGACCATGGCATGTCTTGCTTTGTCATAAGTAAAGTAATCATTCCCTAATTCAGTCACATGCAATAAACCTTCAATATAAATGTCATCAATTGCTACAAATAAACCAAAATTTGTTACGCCTGCAACAGTGCCTTCGTATATTTCACCAATTTTATCTTGCATGTAATAACATTTAAGCCATGAAGATACATCGCGTGTTGCATCATCAGCTCTTCTTTCTGTCATAGAGCAATGTTGGCCAAGAAGATGCCAGTTTGATGAAGGCATTTTCTTTTTTTCTAATGTGGCTTTAATAGCACGATGAATTAAAAGATCAGGATATCGACGTATTGGGGAAGTGAAATGTGCATAAGCTTTATAAGCTAATCCAAAATGGCCAATATTGTCAGGACTATAAACAGCTTGCTGCATGGACCTTAGGAGAACTGTTTGTAATAAATGCCCATCCGGGCGCCCTTTAATTTTTTCAATTAAATTTGCGTAATCTTTAATGCTTGGTTTATCACCCCCACCTAACATAAAGCCAAATTCTGCTAAAAATATCTGTAAGTTTTCTAAACGCTCTTCAGTAGGTCCTTCATGGATTCTATAAAGCGCTGGATGCTCATGTTCAATTAAATAATTAGCTGCGCATACATTGGCTGCCAACATACATTCTTCAATAAGTCGATGCGCTTCATTTCGAATCATAGGCTCAATACGATCGATTTTTCCTTGGTCATTAAAAATCATAATGGTTTCAGATGAGTCAAATTCAATTGCACCACGCGCATGCCTTTGTTTGGTGAGTATTTTATATACCGATTCAAGGTTTTTAATATGTGGAATAATAGCTTTATACTTTTCTATTAATTCTGGTGATGTCTCTTTTAATAAAGCACTCACGTCTGTATAAGTCATTCGTGCTTTTGATTCCATCACAGATGGATAAAATTTATAAGATGTTACTTTTCCATGCTGATCAATCAACATGTCACAAATCATACATAATCGATCTACATGAGGATTTAGAGAACAAAGGCCGTTTGAAAGAGCCTCTGGCAACATCGGAATAACTCTTCTAGGAAAATAGACTGAATTGCCTCTTTCAAAAGCTTCTTTATCTAGAACGTTATTGGGTTGAACGTAATAACTCACATCAGCAATAGCAACTACTAGACGCCAATTTTTACCTACACTTTCGGCATAAACTGCATCATCAAAATCTCTTGCTGTTTCGCCGTCTATAGTGATGAGTGGTAAATCGCGCAAATCAATTCTTCCTTTAAAGTCTTTCTCAGAAACTTTTTTGGAGAAAGATTCGGCAATACGAATTGTTTCTTCTGAGAAATTGTAAGGAAGTTGGTGTTTTCGTAAAGCAATCTCGATTTCCATGCCGCTATCTGCATAATTACCAAGAATTTGAATGACTTTTCCCATTGGTCGTGACTTAAAGGTGGGTTGAGCGGTAATTTCAATGACGACGATTTGACCAGGTTTTGCCCCCATATCAAGGTGATATGGAATCAGAAAGTCTTGATTAATTCTTTTATCTTCTGCAGCTACAATAGTAACGCCTTGACCTTGAACCACTCTTCCCACCAAAGTCTCATTTTTTCTCTCTAAAATCTCAATCACTTTACCTTCGGGTCGGCCCTTTCTATCTTGGCCGATGGTCTGCACCATGACGCGATCATTATGAAGCACTTGCATCATTTCTCTTGAAGACAAGAAAATATCATCGCCTCCTTGATCTGGGATAAGAAATCCAAATCCATCTGGATGCCCGTGAATTCGACCTGGGATAAGGTTTAATTTTTCAGAAATACAAAAATCATCCTTACGATTTCGCAAAATCTGACCTTGCCTTTCCATGGCTCGAATACGTTTACTAAACGCTTCGGATTCATCATCAGCAATTTCAAGCAATTCATTAAGTTTTGAAATAGAAAGAGGCACCCCTTGATCAGCCATCACCTTTAAAATGAGCTCGCGACTTGGCAATGGTTTTTCATAAAACATGACCTCACGTTCTTTTTGAGGGTCTTGTTGTCGAATGGATTTATTTTTTTTGCTCATATGTGTGTCATTGTGACATTAAATTAAGGAAACCTAAGAGGCTTTTACTTTAAAGCATATAAATGCGGAAGATTTCGACCTAGGCCCTTACAATCCAATCCGTATCCAAAGACAAATTGATCTGGTACTCTAAGACCAATAAAATTAGGTGAATAAGATTTTTCTTTCGTGATCTCTTTATCAAAAAGAACTGCAGTATAAATTTCTTTTGGATTCATTATGCGACAAGTCGATACAATTTCATTGAGTGTAATTCCCTCATCTAAAATGTCATCAAGGATCAAAACAGTTTTTCCCTCAATGTCTTTTGAGGGCTTAACAAGCCAATGAATCGAACCGCCTGTGATCGAATTATTGTATCGTGTAGCATGAATGTAACTGTATTGAATATTTTTTTCTAACTGAGGCAAAAGCTGTCCTGCAAAAATTAGTGCGCCATTCATGACACATAATACGTAAATCTCACTTGCATCAATAGTTTGATTAACTTGACTTGCAATATCTTGAATTGCATTTTTGATTTCAATTTCTGAATACAGCACAGAAGATTTACTAATCAATGTTTGAATAGTATCCATTAATTAATAAAGAGAATCATGATATTGATTTTAGAAATTCAATAAATTCTTTTCCGATTTCTGGATGTTTTTTTGAAAATTCAATACTGGCTTTCATAAAGCCTAATTTATCGCCACAATCATATCGCTTACCTTCAAATTGATATGCGAAAATTGATTGGTGACCAAGCAACATTTGAATAGCGTCAGTGAGCTGAATCTCACCGCCCTTACCTGGTTTAATTTTTTCTAAACAATCAAAAATTTCTGGATTAAATACATAGCGTCCGATTACACCCAATGTTGATGGCGCATCTTTTGGTTGAGGCTTTTCCACAATAGAATTAATTTTATGAAGATTGTCTTTGGAATCACTCACATCAACAATACCGTATTGCAAGGTTTTCTCTTTTGGAATGTCTTCAATGGCTATCACGGAAGCTTGTTCTTTTTCATGTTGAATGATTAATTGTTTTAAGACTGGCGTATTGGCATCCGTTAAATCATCAGCCAATAAAACTGCAAATGGCTCATCATTGATAATTGTTTTTGCTTGAAGAACCGCATGACCCAGCCCTAAAGGTTCAGATTGTCTTATATAAATACACTTTACATAGGACGGAATAATAGAACGAATAGACTCGAGTAGAAGACTTTTATTGGAAGCCATAAGGCTAGCTTCAAGCTCTACATTTTTATCAAAATGATCCTCAATCGATCTTTTATTGCGGCCTGTCACAAAAATTAGTTCAGTAATACCGGACTGCATAGCCTCTTCTACCGCATACTGAATTAAAGGCTTGTCTACAATCGGAAGCATCTCTTTTGGATTCGCTTTAGTGGCTGGCAAAAAACGTGTACCGAGCCCAGCTACTGGGAATACTGCTTTTTTTATTACTTTCATATACATCAAGTCACTTTCATAGGCTTTTATTTTTTAACATTTAACTTTAATTTATATATTTAACTATATGTATTGATTATATAATTTAATTCCATTTATTTTTCTCTTCATCATCTATTTTTTTAGCATCAACCCAATAAGATTGATGGTTGGTAATCTCTTTCTTCCAAAATGGTGCGTCAGTTTTGAGAAAATCGATAATAAAATGACAAGCGTCGAAAGCTTCTTTGCGATGCTTTGCAAATACTACAATACCTACAATAGGTTCACCGACTTTTAATTTGCCATATCGATGCACAATATAAACATCATCCAAATGCCATCGATTCATTGCTAAAGACTGAATATTTAATAACGCCTTTTCAGTCATGCCAGGATAATGTTCTAATTCAAGCATCTCTAGCTTATCATTTCCAAGATCAAAATCTCTAACATATCCCTCAAAGCTTACCGATGCACCGCTATTATGAAGTTTTTTTAGTTGTTGAGTGATGCTTTGTAAGTCAAATAAGTCTTGCTGAACATGAACAGACATAATCATCCACCCGTGATTGGAGGAAAAAAGGCTACCTCATCATTCGCATTTATTTTATTGCTTGCTTCTGCTAGCTCTTGATTGATTGCCATTCTATATGATGAAGACATATCGAAAATAGCTTGCCACTGACTACCTCTTAGCTTTAGAAAAGCTATCAATTCAGCCAATGTCTTGATATCACTTTCAACATCAATTTCTTCCTGGTCAATGCCCACTATTTCTCTCACTTGAGCAAAATAAAATAATTTAATTTTCATCTTTATTCTGCTCTTCTTGTTTTGTGTAAATCTCTTCTTCGAACTCTAATAAAGCATTTGGGTCATCTTTTAATTCCACGCGCTCAATTTGAGAAAATCGTCTTGATATTTTTTGACTTGTGACATGAACATCTTGAGCATGCTCATGAGCCTGTCTAATATTGTCCGCTAATTTCTTCATACGCACATCAAACCGCTCAAATTCTTGCCCAAGTCTACCGAGTTCTGCCTTGATAATATGAACTTGCTTTCTTGTTTCAACATCTTTTAAAACTGCTCTTGCTGTATTGAGCACAGCCATTAGTGTCGTTGGAGATACAAGCCATACCCTCTGACTCATCGCCTCCTCTATCAAATCAGAATGATATGCATGAATTTCTGCAAAAACAGCTTCGGCAGGAATAAACATGACTGCACCATCGGAAGTTTCATTGGAAATAATATATTTACTCGCAATATCATGAATATGTTTTTTGATATCAAGCTTAAATTGTTTTTGTGCATTTTTAACTTCATCGGGTAGTAAGCTAGCATCTAACATTTTTCTATAGCTTTCTAATGGAAATTTAGAATCAATCGCAACACTGCCCGTTGGTTCTGGCAAAAATAAAACACAATCTGCTCGGTTACCGTTTGATAATGTATGTTGCATCGAAAATGCATCGGGCGGAAGCGCATTACGTACTAGACTCTCAAGCTGCACCTCTCCAAAGGCACCTCTAGATTTTTTATCTCCTAACAATTCTTGAAAACTTACAATATTGGTAGTGAGGCCATCTATTTTTTTCTGAGCTTCATCAATTGTAGAAAGCTGTTTCATGACACGATCAAAAGTATCATTTGTTTTCTTAAACCCCTCCTCCAAACTTTCTTTTACCTTGCTATCAATATCTTGTAATCTCATATTGAGTAGATTTTTTAATTGATTCGTAGCGCTCTCCATGGTGTCACGAACAATTTCACCTTGTATTTTGCCCTGCTCAGAAAGTGTCACATTAAGACGATCTGTTAACTTATTTAAACTATCATTTAGCCCTACAATCATTTCTCGATGTTTTTCTTCAAGAGCTTTTATCGTCACTCCTTCGGGGGAACGACTTTGAAATCGCCACAGCAAATAGGCAACTAAAACGCACAAGAGAATAAGTAAAATCAGAATAAAATAAAGCATAGATTGATTATAGCGAATGATTGATTTCAGTCATGGGGAAACGCGCTTTTAATTTATCTAAAGCATTCTCAGGAAGCCTTATCAAAAGACTCACTTTATCATCAAAAGCTTTATCTAAAACACTGCCATTTATTGAATGTATTACATGAATGTAATTATCTAACTCATTGTAATTTATAGTTAATTTTAATTTTATATATTTAATATAAGGCTCAATCACAGAATGCGTTAAAGCAAGCTTACCGGTACCTCCATAAGCTCTTGTAAGACCTCCCGTACCTAAATTAATACCGCCATAATATCGAATGACACCGATTCCACCTGATACGATTTGATGGGCATCAATTAATTGCAACAATGGTTTTCCAGCAGTGCCTGAAGGCTCACCTGCATCTGAATAATAGGGCTCAAACCCGTGCTCTGATTTTAGTTGGTAGGCAAAAGCTAAGTGACTTGCATGAAGATGTTCTTTTGCGATTGATTGCAATACACGCAATATATCCTGCTTTGTTTCACCTATAAAGGTATACCCAATAAACCTAGATTTTTGAATCGTTTGTTCTTGTATTGAAATACTTTTAAAACAGTTCATCCTCTCAATTTAATCCTTCGAGAAGACCCTGAGTAGATAGCTTTATCTTTTCGCTTGCGGGAATCCTCGGCAGTCCTGGCATCGTCATAAGATCGCCACAGATAGCCACTACAAAACCAGCACCTCTTGCTAACCTTAATTCTCTGATTGTAAGCGTATGATTTTCAGGCGCACCATATGCCTTGGGATCGCTTGAAAATGAATAAGGTGTTTTAGCAATGCAAACTGGAAAATTTGCATAATTTTTTTCAAGTAATACAAGTTTTTTAAGGGCGCTATCCGAAAATTGTATTTCTTTTGCACGATATATTTTTAAAGCAATCATTGTAATTTTCTCTTTTAAGCTCAAGCTATCTTCATATAAAAATTTAAAGGTTTTAGGTTTGCTTAATCGATCTAAAACAGATTGAGCTAAATTTTGAGCGCCCTTGGCACCATCTGCCCAATGCGAACATAAAACAGATTGAAATCCCATGTTATCTATTGAGTTTTGAAGCCAGATCATTTCATTGTCTGTATCAGAATTAAAGCGATTGATTGCAATAATAACGTCTAAGCCGAAATGCTCAGAGCAATTCTCAATGTGACGTTTTAGATTATTAAATCCAACTTCAAGCGCTTTTAAGTTTTCTTGATTTAATTCAGACACGGTTACACCACCATGAAATTTAAGTGCCCGAATGGTAGCAACTAAAATAATGATGTCGGGCTTGATGCCGGATTGTCTACATTTAATATCAATAAACTTTTCTGCGCCTAAATCGGCGCCAAATCCAGCTTCTGTGATTACATAATCAGCTAATTTTAATGCTGTTTTTGTCGCAACCACTGAATTACAACCATGAGCAATATTTGCAAATGGCCCTCCGTGAATAAAAGCAGGTGTTCCATGAAGGGTTTGAACAACATTAGGTTGAAATGCATCTTTTAATAATGCTGTCATAGCACCTTCTGCTTTTAAATCTTTAGCATAAACAGACGTTGCATCTTTTCTTTTTGCAACCTCAATTTCTCCTAACCGATGCTGAAGATCATCTAACGATTCTGCTAAACAAAAAATTGCCATCACTTCACTTGCAACTGTAATATCAAAACCTGTATTTCGATCATTATGGTCAAGCTTTAAGTTAATGTTCCGTAAAGCGCGATCATTCATATCAAGACATCGTCTAAATGAAATTTGATCAATATCAATATTAAGTAAATTTCCATGATGAATATGATTGTCAATCAATGCAGCTAAAAGATTATTAGCTGATGTAATAGCGTGAAAATCACCTGTGAAATGTAAATTAATTTTATCCATAGGTGCTACTTGCGCATAACCGCCTCCTGTTGCACCCCCCTTCATGCCAAAGACGGGTCCTAGAGATGGTTCACGAATGCAAACGGCCACTTTTTTTCCTATTGAGAAAAGTGCATCAGCCAAGCCAATTGTGGTGGTAGTTTTGCCCTCACCTGCAGGAGTAGGACTCATTGCTGTCACTAAAATTAATTTAGATACTTGATTTTCTTTGAGTTGATTTGTAAAAGAAGCTTTTAATTTAGCTTGATAGGGACCATAAAAATCTAGATCATCTTCTTTGATATGAAGTGATTTGACAATCTCATTGATCGATTTTAGTTTTGTAGCTTGGTTAATTTCTAAGTCGGATTTCATGTCGTTTCGAGACTCAAATATTATCTTGCTCTAACATCATTTTCTTGATAGTTTGTTTTGTAAATTGAGGTGTAAACATTTCAATAAAGTCATACATAAAACCTCTTAAAAATACATCACGTCTGATGCCAAGATAAGTTGTACTTGTGGGAAATAAATGACTTACATCAATACTTACAAGCCCTTGATCTCTTTTAGAATCGTAAGCCATCTGAGCAATAAGTCCTATACCTAAACCTAAATTTACATATGTTTTAATCACATCAGCATCAATGGCAGTTAAAACAATATTAGGTGTGAGTCCTGCATCATGAAAAACTTTCGAAACAATAGTACTTCCAGTAAATGCATAGTCATAAGTGATAATAGGATAAGTGGCAAGTTTTACAAGAGAAATTGATTTTTCTTTAGCTAAAGGATGCTTTGCTGGCATCACCAAACAACGATTCCATGAATAGCACGGTATACAAAATAATTTTTCATTTTGACTGATTGATTCAGTAGCTATACCTATATCAGCTTCACCTTTAACAACTTGATCGGTGACCTGCGTTGGATTTCCTTGGTGAATATTAAGTTTTACTTCTGGATATTTGTTCATAAATGCTTGAACGACGCTTGGTAATTTATAGCGTGCTTGTGTGTGTGTTGTTGCAATCGTTAATTCGCCAGCATTTGAATGGCTAAATTCATCGCTGACTTGTTTAATGCTTTTAATTTCGCGTATTACTTCACTAATACGCTTATAAACATGCTGTCCTGGTTCGGTAAGCCCTGCAAGACGTTTGCCATGTCTCAAGAAAATGTGGAGACCTACTTCTTCTTCTAACAATTGAATTTGTTTACTCACACCCGGCTGTGAGGTATGTAGCGCTTCTGCGGCTTTAGAGATACTAAAACCATTTTTAACGACCTCATGGATACAACGTAATTGCTGGAGTTTCATGTCTTATTCCAATATAACCAAAAAGTATAAAGATAGAATATTATATTATTAATTTATAATATCAAAATTTGCTATATTGAGGTCCACTTTAGCATTAAAAAGTTAAATTTTTATAGGGTTGTATGGATATTGGTTTTATATTTTCGGGGTTTTTAGTAGGGCTACTTGTTGGCCTAACCGGTGTAGGAGGCGGATCACTCATGACCCCTATTCTTGTCTTATTTTTCCATATCAAACCTGCCCTTGCTGTCGGTACTGATCTTCTTTATGCATCCATTACTAAATCGGTTGGTATATTTGCTCACGGAAAATTAGGCAATATTGATTGGAAAATTGTAAAAAGGCTCATGCTTGGCAGTATTCCTGCTTCTATTTTTACAACCTATTATTTAAGACAAATTGGTGTGTCATCGACAGGCGCAGTCGATATCATCAAGTTCTATCTAGGTATTGCATTATTATTGACCTCGGTCGCTGTTATCTTTAGGCCATTTCTGATTGAAAGATCAAAAGCGAGCCTATTAAAAACAGAAAATGCGATTGCAATTGCAACTATTCTTTTGGGGCTAGTCCTAGGTGGCTTAGTGACCCTCACCTCTGTAGGCGCAGGCGCTCTGGGTGTAACAGCTCTTTTACTAATTTATCCTAAAATAGGCATTACAAAAATTGTTGGAACCGATATTGCCCATGCGGTACCATTAACACTTGTTGCAGGACTTGGCCACGCTAGCTTAGGCACCGTTGATTATTCTCTCTTAAGTGTGCTTTTAATTGGCTCAATTCCAGGTATCTATATTGGCAGTCATTTAACTTCTAAAGTCAGTGAACAATCTATTCGCTATGTATTGGCTTTAATCTTAATTTATGTTGGCCAGAAACTTATTTTTCATTAAGTATTAAAAAAGAATTTATGTATCAGTACGATAATATCGATCAAACTATTGTCAATGAGCGCGTTGCACAATTCCGCGATCAAACATCCCGTTATTTAAGTGGCAAACTAACTGATGACGAATTTAGACCACTTCGATTACAAAACGGTCTTTATATTCAACGTCATGCGCCAATGCTTCGTATTGCGATTCCTTATGGCCTTTTATCTTCAAAACAATTACGCAAATTAGCCGATATTGCCGATCGCTTTGATCGTGGTTATGGTCACTTTAGTACAAGACAAAACCTACAGCTCAATTGGCCTAAATTAGAAGAGACACCCGATATTTTAGAAGAGCTTTCTAAAGTTGAAATGCACGCTATTCAAACTTCTGGAAATTGTATTCGTAACATTACGACCGACCAATTTGCAGGTGTGGCGCCTGATGAGATTATTGACCCAAGAGCCATCGCTGAAATCTTGAGACAATGGAGTACCTTTCATCCTGAATTTTCATTCCTACCTCGTAAATTTAAAATTGCAGTATCAGGCAGCAAACAAGATCGTGCGATTGTTCAAGCGCATGATATAGGTCTTGAATTTTATTATGACAAAAAACAAAAGATGGCTATTCGCGTTTGGGTGGGCGGTGGATTAGGTAGGACCCCTATTCTTGGATCTGTTATTCGCGAACATCTCGAATGGGAACATGCACTGACTTATTGTGAAGCTATCATTCGCGTCTATAATCTTCATGGTCGTCGCGACAATATCTATAAAGCGCGCATTAAAATTTTAGTGAAAGCTTTAGGTATTGAAGAATTTAAAAAACAAGTCGAAGCAGAATGGCTTCATTTAAAAAATTCACCAAACACGATTAATGAAAATGAATTAAAACGTGTTGCTAAATTTTTTACGAGCATGCCTTATGAAAAATTAAATGATCAAGATGATGTCTTCGATCAAGCTATTCAAAACAATAAAGCTTTTGCGTCATGGGTAAAGCGATCTGTTCATCCCCATAAACAAAAAGGTTATCAATCTGTTACCTTGTCCCTCAAACCCCACGGCCTAGCCCCTGGTGATGCTACCTCAGACCAAATGAGAATTGTGGCTGAACTTGCAGATCAATATAGCTTTGGTGAGCTGCGTGTATCGCATGAGCAAAATCTCATCTTAGCGGACGTCAAATTAAAAGATATTTTTAACGTATGGGAAAAAGCAAAAGCGCATCAATTGGCTACACCTAATATTGGCCTTTTAACAGATATCATCTGTTGCCCTGGTGGCGACTTTTGTTCGCTTGCTAATGCAAAAAGCATTCCAATTGCAACATCTATTCAAGAAGCTTTTGATGACCTTGATTACCTCCATGACATTGGAGAATTAGAACTTAATATTTCAGGTTGTATGAACGCATGTGGTCATCATCATATTGGCCATATTGGCGTATTGGGTGTCGATAAAGATGGTTCCGAATGGTATCAGGTAACGATTGGTGGCAAGCAAGGTAGTGATGCTAGTTTAGGTACAGTAATTGGCCCTTCTTTTGCTGCTGAAGAAATGCCAGGGGTTATTAAAAAACTTATTGATGTTTATATCAAACAACGTAATCCTGAAGAAAGTTTCATTGATACCGTAAGGCGCATAGGTGTAAATCCTTTTAAGGAGCATGTCTATGCTTAATTCACAACTCATACTCAATCAAAGTATCATTGATGACGAATGGACGTTTGTTGCACTTCCAAGTGGGAATGAAGAAATAAAAAAACAAGCAGGTAAAGTAGTGCTATTTAAATTAACAGGCGAATCCTCACCTTCAGAATTACAAATTAACGAAACTGTGATTCCGCAAAATAGTAAAATTATTTTGCCACTAAGTGTCTACTTAAAAAATCGTGAGGCATTAAAAACTCGACTTAAAAATAATGAAATTGCATTATGGTTAGCCACACATGAAACACTGCATGCGCTGATAACTATAGAAAAAGATATTAATATATTTCCACTCATTGCTATATTTGTGGAGCGCTTTCAAGATGGCCGTATATTTTCATTAGGTAATTTGCTTCGTACGCGCTATCAATTTAAAAATACCCTCAGAGCCTTTGGTGATGTATTACAAGATCAATTATTTTATTTAAAACGCTCAGGATTTGATAGTTATCTCATTAAAACTGGTAAAGATGTTCATGAAGCTTTAAAAGCACTTCAATCTTTTAGTGATCCATATCAAGGTGCTGTCGATATAAAAGAACCTGTTTGGAAAAGGAGGGTTCGCTCATGAACGTCCAATCAATCAAAAAACGTATTGATAAAATTAATATCAATGATGTCCTTATTAAAACAATCGTTGAAAAATCAAAAAATGTCATTTCACTCATCGAAAAGAATATCGAGAAATACGACTCAATAACCTTCGCAAATAGCTTAGGTGCAGAAGATATGGTGCTTGTTGATCTTATCCAAAATAATAAATTAAATGTTGAGATCTTCTCTATTGATACGGGAAGACTACCTTCTGAAACATATAATTTGATTCAAAAAGTAGAAGATAAATATCAATTTAAAATTAAACTTTATTTCCCGAATCAAGAAAAAATTGAAAACTACGTCAACACAAATGGTATCAACGCTTTTTATAATTCTCTTGATTTAAGAAAATCTTGCTGCGCTATAAGAAAAGTAGAGCCTTTAAATCGCGCCTTGAAAAATAAAAAAGCTTGGATCACGGGCATGAGACAAGAGCAATCACAAACAAGACAAACACTTCAAGAAGAAGAATTTGACGAAGTTCATCAATCTCAAAAATTAAACCCCTTAAGCTCATGGAGTGAAGTTGAAATTTGGGCTTACATTAAAATACATGATGTACCTTATAACACACTTCATGATCAATTTTATCCAAGTATCGGTTGTGCGCCATGTACACGCGCAATCTCTGAGGGAGAAGATGTGAGAGCTGGACGCTGGTGGTGGGAAGATCCTCAAAATAAAGAATGCGGACTACACGTAAAATAATATGACAACACTTTCTAATTTAACACACCTAGATTGGCTTGAATCTGAAGCTATTCATATATTACGAGAAGTCGCTGGTCAGTGCAGCAATCCAGTTTTACTTTTCTCAGGCGGCAAAGATTCGCTTTGTTTATTAAGATTAGCTGAGAGAGCATTTAGGCCTGGACGCTTTCCTTTTCCTCTTCTTCATATTGATACGGGGCATAACTATGACGAAGTCATTCAATTTAGAGATCTTCGAGCCAAAGAACTTAATGAAAGACTCATTGTAAGATCTGTTGAAGATTCTATGAAACGTGGGACGGTTGTTCTAAAAACTCCAGATGAACCTCGCAATAAACATCAGTCAGTGACACTTCTAGAGGCTATTGCTGAATTTGAATTTGATTGTTGTATTGGTGGTGCAAGACGCGACGAGGAAAAAGCGCGTGCTAAAGAGCGCATTATGAGCTTTAGAGATGAATTTGGTCAGTGGGATCCAAAAAATCAAAGGCCTGAATTATGGAATCTCTATAACGCTAAAGTACATAAGGGTGAAAATATTCGCGCCTTCCCTATTTCAAATTGGACTGAGATGGACGTATGGCAATATATCGAACGTGAAAAATTAGGTTTGCCAAGTATCTATTTTGCGCATAAACGCAAAATTGTCAGACGCGGAGGAGCTATTGTACCTATTACTTCTCTTACACCTAAAAAAGATAATGAAATGATTGAAGAAATTATGGTGCGCTATAGAACGGTAGGCGATATAACTTGCACTGCTCCCGTTGAAAGCATGGCCGACAGTGTTAAAAAAATTATTATTGAAACTGCAAGCACTACTATCACGGAACGAGGTGCAACAAGGCTTGATGATCAAACATCAGATGCCTCTATGGAACAACGTAAAAAAGAAGGTTATTTCTAAAATGTCACAAGCAAATATTCAAGATAGTTTATTACGTTTTATGACATGTGGCAGTGTTGATGATGGAAAGAGTACGCTCATTGGCCGTCTTCTTTTTGATACTAAAACCATTCTTACAGATACACTCACTCAAATTGAAAAGACATCTAAAAAAAGAGGTATGACAGCTGTGGATCTATCTTTAATTACTGATGGTCTTCAAGCTGAACGTGAACAAGGCATTACGATTGATGTTGCGTATAGGTACTTTAGTACAGGTACACGTAAATATATTATTGCAGATGCCCCAGGACACGAACAATATACTCGCAATATGGTGACTGCGGCTTCAACCGCTCATTTGGCTATTATATTAATTGATGCTAGAAAAGGTGTACTCACCCAAACAAGACGCCATTCCTTTTTAGCAAAACTGGTTGGCATTCCTCATATCGTTGTCGCAATTAATAAAATGGATCTTATTGATTACGATGAAAGTAAGTACAAAGCTATTTGCGAAAGTTATAAAGCGTTTGCGAAAGAAATTAAACTATCTGAAAATCGTACCATTGAATTTGTGCCAATGTCAGCGTTAAATGGAAACATGATTGTAGATAGAGGTGAATCTATTGATTGGTATAAGGGCCCAACATTACTTGATGTCTTAGAAAAAATAACTGCAGATTATGCAGGCAAAGATAAGAACTTCAGATTCCCAGTTCAATTTGTTTGCCGTACGCATGCTTCTGATAATCATGACCTTCACGACTTTAGAGGATTTATGGGTCGAGTTGAATCAGGTTCTATTTCTGTTGGGGATGAAATTAAAGTGCTACCTTCCCAATACAAATCAAAAGTTAAATCAATTCAATTAGGTGACATACAACTTCAAAAAGCTATCTCAGAACAATCTATCACTATCCTTCTAGAAGATGAAATTGATATTTCACGTGGCGATATGATCATAAAATCAAATGATGTTATAAAGCCTACAAAAAATATTAATGCTATGGTCTGTTGGTTATCAGAGACGCCTATGGCATCATCACGAACTTATTTAATTCGTCATACCTCTCGAGAATCAAAAGCTAAATTAGATAAAATTGACTTCAAGGTGAATATTGAAACACTTGCGCATGAGTCGATTGACAATTTAAGCATGAATGATATAGCTCAAGTGACATTTAAGTTAGCACAACCAATTATGGCGGATTCCTACGAAAACAATAGATCTACAGGTGCATTTATCATTATTGATGAGTCGACTTACCATACGGTAGGTGCCGGCATGATTTCATAATGATTGGATCAAGAAAAAAAATAGATTAAAATAACTATATTGTAGAAATATAAGGACTGATATGACTTACGTAGTAACCGAAAATTGTATTAAATGTAAATATACTGACTGTGTAGACGTCTGCCCAGTTGACTGTTTTGTTGAAGGTCCTAATTTCTTAGCGATTAATCCAGATGAATGTATTGACTGCACGTTGTGTGTGGCAGAGTGTCCAGCAGAAGCGATCTTTGCGGAAGATGACGTTCCTTCTGATCAGCAAGACTTTATAAAGATAAATGCTGAGATGTCTAAAGTATGGCCTGTGATCTCGTCGAGAAAAGGCCCTCTCCCGGATGCTGACTCATTTAATGGCAAGCCTAATAAAAGAGAATTGCTCGAAAAATAATAATTTTTACCTAAATCTCTAACTCTCAATCACTATCGTAATGATTTTGTTTGAGATATCACGATAAGACTCAGGATGAAGTACCCCAACATACCTAAAGATAAGCCAAGGGTTGAAAACCAAAGAAAAGGCACTATTAGCCCTGCTGATAAAGTAGAGAGCAGCATTTGAACGAATGCCTGGCTTGAGGAAGCTGTACCACGAATCTTTTCAAAACGATCAAGAGCTGCAATAGATAGAACAGGCATAGCCAATGCCATGCCAATATTATAAAGAGCCACAAATCCAGTATTAATAATTAGATTAGTATTAAAAAAAGTACAAAAAAGGACGTTAAGGGTCGTTATTAAACCCATCCATGCATAGGCGATTTGAATAGTCTTTTTTTGAGTCAATTTTCCGGCAGCTTTTTTTGATAAGAAAGAACCAAAAATCATTCCTGCTACAGTAGGTATGAAAAGATATCCAAATTGAGATGAATTAAGACCTAAGTGGCTCATAATAAACATTGGGCTTGCTAATACATACAAAAATAATCCTGAGAAGTTTGCGCCTAGAGCAATTATGAGAAACAAAAACTCTTTATCAGAAAAAATAGTTTTATAGCGATATGTAAGTGCAGAAAAAGAAAAAGAAACGCGTTTTGTTTGAGGCATTGTTTCAGGTAAAAATTTCATAGCAGCAATTAAAGAAATAGAGGCATAGACTGCTAGAAATATAAAAATACTATGCCAATGAATGCCTAACAAAAGCCCGCCAATCATAGGTGCTATTGCAGGCGCAATACCAAATAACATTTGAATGGTAGCCATGACACGCTGCGCTTCAGGGCCTTGGAATAAATCGCGCACCATAGCACGCGCTATGACATTTCCTGCTCCACCACCTAAGCCTTGTAAAATCCGACCTAGCCATAACATCTCAACGTTATTCGCGAATGCAGAACAAAGAGAACCTAAAATAAAAATTCCTAAACCTATTTTAATAGTATCAATTCGACCAATGGCGTCAGAAATAGCACCATGAAATAAAGTCATTAATGCGTAAGGGAATAAATAAAAAGTAAGGCTTTGCTGAATAGCATGCGGTGTTGTTTCTAAATCATTTGTCATGACATAAAACGCTGGTAAATAAGTATCAATAGCAAAAGGCGCTAATGCAGCCAAACTAGCTAAAACAAAGACACGGAACATATGAGATGAAATCATAGTTTTAGATTATAAAGGAAGGATGAAGCTAAAAACTTAGGGTGTGGTGTGGAAGTCTTTAACAAGCTCTTTGGCTTCACCTGAAATAATCTTTTTAGAATTTTTATCATTTCTAAAAAGAATCGGTTGGGCTTGAAGGACTGGGTTTTGAGCATCTTCAATCGCTTTTTCGATTAGATGATGATGTGGAGACATGCTGCATACTGGGTCGGCACTTTCTGCATCACCTGACAAAAGGAAAGCCTGGCAACGACAGCCACCTAAATCTTTTTCTTTTTCAGGGCAAGTTTTGCAAGGCTCTTTCATCCAACTGTCGCCACGATATCGATTAAATGCCGGCGAATCTTGCCAAGCCCACATAAGTCCTTTATCGCGCACATTTGGAAATTCAATATTAGGTAATACACGCGCTGAATGGCAAGGAAGTACATCTCCATTGGCAGTCACAATCATAAAGACTTCACCCCAACCATTCATACATTTCTTAGGACGATCTGAAAAATAATCAGGCACAACAAAAAATACTTTCATTTTGTTACCAATTTTTTCTCTAAATTCATTCGTCACTTTTTCTGCATAATCAATTTGCTCTTTAGTAGGCATTAATTGATTGCGATTAATAAGCGACCATCCATAATATTGTGTATTAGCGAGTTCTACATAATCAGCACCTAGCGCTTCAGCCATATCTAATATTTCTTTGATATGTCCAATGTTATAGCGATGAATCACAACGTTAAGTACCATCGGATAACCATGGCTCTTAATCATAGCTGCAACTTTTTTCTTTAATTCAAAAGTTTTTGTATTGGTAATGAAATTATTAATTTCTTCAGTGATGTCATGCATGGAGAGCTGAATATGATCCAATCCACCCTCTTTAAATACTTGAATTCTTTTTTCAGTTAAGCCAACACCTGAAGTAATCAGATTACTGTAATACCCTAATTTTTTTGCCTCTACCACGATTTCCTCAATGTCATTACGAAGGAGTGGCTCTCCTCCTGAGATACCTAATTGAAGTGCACCTAATTTTCTTGCGTCGCGCAAGACATTGATCCATTGCTCGGTCGACAATTCGTTTTGCGTATGTTTGTCGTAATCAGTAGGGTTATAACAAAATGCACAATGAAGCGGACATCGATAGGTAATTTCAGCCAATAACCATAACGGCTGGGTATGTGTGACGGATACTGCTACACCATTATTTTGTGTTGCCATCTTATTGCCCCCTTAATTAGCTTTCTCAATCCAAGCTTTATCTAAAGCGAATTGGATCATTGATAGTATATCTTTTTCAATACCTTCCACATCTTTAAATTTTATTTTTAAAGAAGCGATTATTTGATCGACTGAGTTTTTTCCATCAACCAAACTTAAAACTTCACCTGCACTACCATTTAATTTCACCATACCTTCAGGAAATAAAATGACATGAGATTGTTGTGCTTCTTCCCATTGGAATCGATGATGGGCTGCAATTTTAAATATATCTTTTTGCTCAATCGTCATTTTTAGTATCTTGGTTGTCTTAAGTAATCGCGATCTTCAACTTTAATATTAGAAGATGCGAGCATGATGGAGTCTGCAATTACCCATAACACATCAAGTTTAAATTGAAGAATATCTAATGCACGTTCTTGCATCGCACGTGACTTACTAAAATAATCAAGTGTCACAGATAAGCCTTGTTCTACGTCACGTCTTGCTTCTGTTAAACGTTTTTTAAAATAAGAGAGGCCTGATTCTTTAATCCAAGGATAAACTTCTGGCCATGAACTAATGCGTTGCTGATGAATATGTGGTGCGAATAATTCTGTGAGTGATGAACAAACTGATTCTTGCCATGGTCTTTGTCTTGCAAAGTTAATATATGCATCGACTGCGAAACGAACTCCTGGACTCACATGCTTTAAAGATGTCACATCTTCTCGAGTTAAGCCAACCGCCTCACCTAATTTCACCCAAGCCTCAATCCCACCTTCAGCACCATCAACACCATCGTGATCTGTAATGCGCACAATCCATTGCTTTCTTACTTCTTTATCAGGGCAGTTAGAAAGAATCGCTGCGTCTTTTTGTGGAATACCAATTTGATAATAAAAACGATTTAATACCCAACATTGCAACTGTTCTTTAGTGAGTTTTCCTTCATACATCATTACATGAATGGGGTGATAGATATGATAACCTCGACCCTTTTCACGAAGCTTTTCTTCAAATTCTGACCTTGTCCAAATTTTTTCCATATCTAACGATTCCTTTTATAAAACAATATCCATACCATCGTAGGCAACTTCAATACCATGTTGCATTAAGATGGCACGTTCTTTTGAGTCTTCTCGCAAAATTGGGTTTGTATTATTAATATGTATAAGTACTTTCTTAGCGCGAGGATAACAATCTAATACTTCAATCATTCCACCCTCACCTGACTGAGGATTGTGGCCGATATCCCGGGCCTTCTTAGTCATTAAACCCATATCGATCATTTCTGTATTCGTCCAAAAAGTACCATCCACCATAATGCAATCTGCTTTTTCAAATAAAGGTGGTAAATGTGGTTCAATTTCGCCCAAGCCTGGTGCATAAAATAATCGCTTTTGTGTTTTTTTATCTTCGATCAACATACCAATCGTGTCGCCTGGATGTGGATTATTTCGATGCGGGGAATAAGGTGGTGCTGCACTTTTTAATGCAACTGCAGTAAATGTAAGATTTTCAATCTGAGGTATTTCAAATGAAGTCTTTCCATCGGTTGGAATTTCATGATGATTGATACCACAGTAATGATCTAAAATATTTAAAAGCGGATTACCTGAAGTGAGGTCTTGATACACCATATCTGTACAATAGAGTTCGCGTTTTTGTGTGCCTTCACGAAGCATCAATAAACCTGTGGTGTGATCGATTTGAGCATCAATAAGCACAATGGCTGAAATACCACTATCACGAATAGCTCGACCCGGTTGCAGAGGAGGAAAATCTTGAATTTGTTGCAACACATCAGGTGATGTATTAAAAAGCACCCAATGGATACCATCAGAACTTACACATATGGATGATTGTGTGCGTTTTGTAGCTTTGATGGTTCCTTTCCTAAGGCCATCACAATTTTGGCAATTACAATTCCACTGTGGAAATCCGCCACCCGCTCCTGAACCTAATACATGTATATGCATAAAATCCTGTCGATGAGATCAATTTTTAATATGGGATGATACTGAGGTAAAAACACCTAATCTCATAGTGGAAATTTGCTAAAGAGAACTCATGAAATCCATGAGTTCTTTAAAGAATTTCGCGGCCAATCACCTTTGCAATACCTCTTAGTTCTCCCATGAGCGTAATAAGCTCTTGAGGATTAACCGCTTGATCTGCATCACACCATGCTTCGCATGGGTTAGGATGCATCTCAACTAAAAGACCATCAGCCCCTGCAGCAATAGCTGCTCTAGATAGAGCTGCCACCATCCATGCTTTACCACCGGCATGAGACGGATCTACGATCACAGGAAGATGTGTTTCTTTTTTTAACACTGGAATCGCAGTGACATCCAATACATTTCTATAATAAGTCTCAAAAGTTCGAATACCACGCTCACAGAAAATAATATTATGATTGCCGCCTGCTGCAATATATTCTGCAGCCATTAGCCATTCTGAAATCGTTGCTGACATCCCACGCTTTAAAATCACTGGTACATTGACTTTACCTACTTCCTTTAGAAGCTCAAAATTTTGCATGCTGCGAGTACCAATTTGAATCACGTCTACTTTATATTTCATAAAGGCATCAAGTTGTCTTGCATCCATAAGTTCAGTAACAATAGGCAAGTCTTCCTTGTCTGCAGCTTTTCTAAACATTTCTAGTCCTTCAACACCTGTACCCTGGAACGTATAAGGACTTGTGCGAGGCTTGAAGGCACCACCGCGCATAAGCCTTATACCCGCGGCTTTTACAGCCTTTGCAGATTTTTCCATTTGCTCTAGCGTCTCAACTGAACACGGACCTGAAATAATTTGGATTTGTTTGCCGCCTATGAGATTACCTTTTATATCAATGACGGTATCTTCTTTGTGCCATTCACGTGCAACAATTTTATAAGGCTTTACAATATGAAGTGCTTGCTCAACGCCGGGAAGAGACTCTAAAAGTTCTGGATCTAGGCTACGCTCATCTCCAATAGCACCAATTACTGTTCTCTCAGTGCCTCGAGAAACATTGGCTTCTAGGCCTTTTTCTTCTATGCGCTTAATGACCGACTCAATTTGCTCTTCGGTCGCAGCGTTGCTCATTACAATAATCATACTAAATCCTATTTAAATAATCGTTACTAATGCCTGAATAAATCTTTCATTTTCTTCTTTAAGACCAATGCTGACACGCAAATAATCAGGCATCTCATAATTAGCCACTGGGCGGATAATGATACCCGCTTTTAATAAAGCCTCGTAAACTTGAGAGGCTTTGTCTACCTTGAAACTTATAAAGTTTCCAAAAGTAGGAATAAAGCTTAAATGCAGTTTTTGAAAAGCTGATTCTAATTGTTTTTTGCCATTATTATTCAGTATTTTACTCTCAGTGACAAATGCATCGTCCAATAATGCTGCAACTGCGGCGTCCTGCGCCAAACTATTGACATTAAAAGGCTGTCTTACTCGATTTATAAATTGAATAATTTCAGGGTTGGATGCCCCGAAACCCACTCTCAATCCTGCCAAACCATAAGCTTTTGAAAAAGTTCTTGAGATAATTAAATTTGGAAATTCATTAAGCCACGTAAAGCTCACGGATTTATCATCACCGTCTAGATACTCATCGTAAGCTTCGTCTAAAACCACAATAATATGTTGAGGAATTTTACCTAAAAACGCTTTAAGTTCATTTTTAAGAATAAGTGTTCCTGTGGGATTATTAGGATTCGCAATGAAAATCATCTTCGTTTTTGAAGTGATCGCATCGAACATTTTTGCAAGATCGTGTGAGAAATTATATGCCGGAACCTTAACACCTATAGCCCCCATAGCTTGGGTTACAAGACTATAAACAGCAAAAGCATGTTGTGAAAAAATAACTTCATCACCCGCTTTTAAAAATGTGCGTGCAGTTAACTCTAAAATGTCGTTTGATCCATTTCCAAAAATTAAACCATCGGGATTTAAATTAAATTTATGACTAACAGCGTCTTTTAATTTAAATGCATTACCATCCGGATAGCGATAAATCTCATCAATAGATTTTAAAATCACTTCACGCGCTTTTGGGCTCATACCCAAAGGATTTTCATTGGAAGCTAACTTCACAATGGATGATTCTTCTAAGTTGTATTCCCGGGCAAGTTCAGAGATAGGTTTGCCACCTTGGTAAGGGGCAATATCACAAATATACTTCGGAATGAGAGATTGAATAGACATAGTCAAATATGAAAAAAAGTCTTAAGTGGCATGCTAGCGCATAAATCCATTAAGTCAAATTAGATTGCGGATAGGACCCTAAGACTTTTAAGAATGAAGCTTTAGATTCGATTTCTTTGAGTGATAGCGCGACTTTTGTGTCCGTCATATGCCCTTCCACATCAATAAAAAAAACATATTCCCATAAGCCAGTTTTAGATGGGCGAGATTCAAGTTTAGTCATGCTAACTTTATTTTTTGCAAAAGGTTCTATCATCGATGCAATAGCGCCAGGCTGATTTTTTGCGGCAACAATAATGGATGTTTTATCTAATCCAGAAGGCTTAACTTCATGATTAGATATTACTAGGAATCGCGTTGAGTTTTTTGGATCATCTTCGATATTTTCATTTAACACAGGAGTGTTGAATAAACCTGCAGCACGGATACTAGCAATAGCAGCGGCACCCTTTTCTTTAGATGCTATCTTGGCAGCTTCAGCATTGCTAGAAATGGATTGTAATTCAATACCAGGAGCATGATTAAGTAACCATTGATGACATTGCGATAATGATTGAGTGTGAGAATATATTTTTTTAATGCTCGATAATTTTTTTTCATTGCTTATTAAATTATGATGCACTGGCAAAATAATCTCAGCACATATCAAAGCATTTGATGTGAGAAGTAAATCAAGCGTCCGATTAATCGCGCCTTCTGTAGAATTTTCTACAGGCACTACACCATAGTGCGCCTTATATGATTCCACAAGATGAAATACTTCATCGATGCTCGATGTTTGCATAGACACAATCGATTCACCGAACTGTTTCATAGAAGCTTCTTCGCTGAATGTTCCCAGCGGTCCTAAAAATGCAACGGAGATTTGTTTTTCAAGTGCCCTGCAATTAGACATGATGCTCTTAAAGATACTTTCAATACTTTCATTTGAAAGCGGTCCCTGGTTTTGTTCCACCAAACGACGTAAGACCTGAGCTTCTCGTTCAGGACGATAAATCACACCATCGGTTTTTAGACTTCCGATATTTGACGCTAATGAACCTCTTTTAGAAATAAGATCTAAAAGTTCATTATCGATCTTGTCGATGGCGTCTCTTAATTTTTTTAATTCGTCTGTCATAAGATTAATGTGATTTTTCAAAATCCTTCATGTAATTAACTAAGGCTTGAATGCCTTCAATAGGCATAGCATTGTAGATTGAAGCCCTTATACCGCCTACAAGGCGATGCCCCTTTAAACCGATCATACCTAAATTTTCAGCGCCTGTTACAAAAGATGTATGTAAATCTTCATTTTGAATTCTAAAAGGTACATTCATACGAGAACGATTTTTGATATCAATCGGATTAGAGTAAAAGTCTGTTGAATCAATATAGCCATATAACAATTCAGCTTTTTTAATATTTTGTTTCTCAATAACTTCTAGACCACCAAGCTCAATAAGCCATTCAAATACGAGGCCTGCTATATATATACTATAAGTCGTCGGTGTATTAATCATAGACTGATTTTCGACTTGTGTTTTCCAATTAAATACCGAGGGAGTTAATGGTGAAGCAACATTTAAAAGATCATCTCTTACAATAACAATTGTTAAACCTGCAGGTCCAATATTTTTTTGTGCACCAGCATAAATCACCCCAAATTGACTAATATCGATCGGTCTTGAAAGAATGTGAGATGACATATCGGCAACAGCTGGAATCGTTTTGATAGATGGCATATCAAAGTATTCGACACCGTGTATCGTTTCATTGGAACAAAAATGAATATAAGCCGCAGATGAGTCAATTTTCCAGTCTTTAGGATCAGGTGCTTTTGTATAACGAATAGCTTCGGAAGAGGCTGCGATTGTGATGTCGCCAAAAGGTGAGGCGTCTTGATAAGAGCGCTTAGACCAATATCCACTCACTACATAATTTGCTTTTTTACCATTAAGAAGATTTAGAGGCACCATGGAGTTTTGAGCGATCGCACCCCCCTGTAGAAAAAGTACTTTGTAATTTCTAGGGACATTCAAAAGAGATCGAAAATCACTTTCTACTTTTTCAATAATCGACATGTAATGTTTACCACGGTGCGACATTTCCATGACAGACATGCCTGAGCCATGCCAATCTAACATTTCAGCTTGCGCTCGAAGCATGACTGATTTTGGAAGTACTGCCGGACCTGCTGAAAAGTTATAAGTACATTTCATGGTGAATTAAAAAGCTATTCCTCTAAATCATCATCAGCTTCTACGATCTTTTCGAGACCTGATAATTTTTCGTTTTCGCCTAAGTTAATTAATGTGACACCTTGCGTTGCCCGACCAAGCTCACGAATTTCACTGACACGTGTTCGAATAAGAACACCACCTGTTGTAATTAACATAATTTCATCTTCATCACTCACAAGTTTTGCAGCTACGACTAGCCCATTACGTTCACTCACTTGTATAGCTTTAACGCCTTGTGTAGCACGTCCTGAGTGTCTAAAGTCAGAGAGAACAGTTCGTTTTCCATACCCATTTTCAGTAGCCACGAGCATAGATTGTTGATCATCACTTGCAATTAGGAGTGATAGTACTTGTTGGTCTTCTTGCAGTTTCATTCCACGAACACCCCGTGTATTTCGACCCATACTTCTTACGTCTTCTTCATCAAACCAAACAGCCTTACCACCATTTGAAACCAAAACAATATCGTTGGAGCCATCTGTAATTTCAGCGCCAATTAAGAAGTCATTGTCATCAAGATTGATCGCAATAATGCCTGACTTGCGTGGGTTTGAGAAATCTGTAAGCGGAGTCTTTTTAACTGTGCCTAAAGCCGTTGCCATGAAAATATAGTGCTTATCATCAAATTCTTTAATGGGCAGAATCGCATTAATTTTTTCGCCTTCTTGCAGAGGGAATAAATTCACAATAGGTTTACCACGGCTTGTGCGGCTTCCTTGCGGGACTTCATATGCTTTTAGCCAATAGACTTGTCCGCGACTTGAGAAGCATAAAATGTTGTCGTGTGTATTTGCTACAAACATTTTGTCGATGAAATCATCATCTTTTGTAGTGGCTGCTTGCTTACCTCTTCCACCACGTTTTTGTGCGCGATATTCAGCTAATGCTTGTGATTTGATATAACCTGTATGCGAAAGTGTCACCACTACATCTTCAGGAGTAATTAAATCTTCGGTTGATAAATCTAATGCATTTACAACAATTTCACTTCGACGTTTATCACCATATTGTTCTTTGATGGCTTTAAGTTCATCTGCAATAATTGCTGTGACTCTTGCAGGTGTTGCTAAAATATCAAGAAGGTCTGTAATGATATTCATAATCTCTTTATATTCGTTAATAATTTTTTCTTGTTCTAAGCCTGTTAAACGTTGTAATCTTAATTGAAGAATTTCTTGAGCTTGAACATCAGATAACTTATAGCCTGATGCGCTCAACCCAAACTCTTTTGATAAGCCTTCAGGGCGAGAGAATTCCATTGCAGCGCCGTTAAGCATTCCTTCTACGACAGAAGATTTCCATGTGCGCGCCATCAATTCTTTTTTGGCATCTGGTGGTGTCGGCGCTGCTTTAATAATCTTAATCATTTCATCGACGTTTGCTAACGCCACTGCTAAACCTTCCAGGATATGGCCACGCTCCCGTGCTTTTCTTAATTCAAATACTGTTCTTCTTGTAATCACTTCACGACGATGCCTTAAAAAAGCATCAAGAATTTGTTTTAAGTTAAGAAGTTTTGGTTGACCATCAATGAGCGCTACCATGTTCATACCAAAACTATCTTGAAGTTGTGTTTGCTTATAAAGATTATTTAGAATGACATCTGGATTTTCGCCACGCTTTAACTCAATCACAACACGCATACCTGATTTATCTGACTCATCTCGTAAATCTGAGATACCTTCAATTTTTTTATCATTTACGAGCTCAGCAATCTTCTCGATAAATGTTTTTTTATTTACTTGATATGGAAGCTCATCAACTATGAGTGCTTCACGATTACCTTTATCTAGTTTTTCAACGTGCGTTCTACCTCGCATGACAACTCGGCCGCGTCCGGTTCTATAGCCTTCTTTAACACCTGAAGTGCCATGAATGATTCCAGCTGTTGGAAAGTCTGGTGCTGGTATTAACTTAATTAATACATCAATTGATGACTCAGGCTTCTCTAGGAGCAGCAAACAAGCATCGACGACTTCATTTAAATTATGCGGCGGAATATTAGTCGCCATACCCACAGCAATACCGGAGCTTCCATTAATAAGAAGATTCGGAATGCGCGCTGGCATAATAAGCGGCTCTTGCTCAGAGCCGTCATAATTAGGGCCAAAATCAACAGTTTCTTTATCGATATCTTCTAAAAGCTCATGCGCAATTTTAGACATACGAATTTCCGTATATCGCATAGCAGCAGCATTATCACCATCTACCGAACCGAAGTTACCTTGACCATCAACCAACATATATCGCAAGCTGAAATCTTGTGCCATACGAACGATTGTGTCGTATACCGCTGTGTCGCCATGAGGATGGTATTTACCGATCACATCACCGACAATACGCGCTGATTTTTTATAAGGCTTATTAAAGTCGTTATTAAGTTCATGCATCGCAAAAAGAACACGGCGATGTACAGGCTTTAACCCATCCCTTACATCAGGAAGTGCTCTCCCGACAATCACGCTCATCGCGTAATCGAGGTAAGAGCGTTTCATCTCATCTTCAAGGCTGATTGGAATGGTTTCTTTGGCAAATTGATTCATAGGATTTAGATCGATAATTTAAGTAGAGAACTACCCAAATTTTAACATGTAGCAGGGCTGTATTCTTACCCTGCTAAAGGTATTTTTTAGCGTGAAAGACTAGACAAATCGGCTTTTAGGTCTTCTATATCCTCAAGGCCTACAGCGATTCTAACGAGGTTATCCTTAATACCGGCTTTTTGACGTTCTTCAAGGCTTACTCTTGAATGAGTGGTTGTTGCAGGGTGTGTAATTGTAGATTTAACATCCCCTAAATTAGCTGTAATAGAGATTAACCGAGTCGAATCAATTAAGCTCCAAGCCTCTTTTTGGTTGCCTTTTACCTCAAAAGATACAATGGCTCCTCCGGTTTTTTGCTGGGTTAAAGCCAGTTTATGCTGCGGATGGGAAGCCAATCCAGGATAGTAAACTCGATCTACCCTAGGCTGAGATTCAAGCCATGAAGCTAAATGAAATGCGTTTTTGGAATGGGCATGCATACGAATAGATAATGTTTCTAAGCCTTTCAAAAAGACCCAGGCATTGAAAGCACTCATTGTAGGACCTGCTGTTCGTAAAAATTGATATATCGGTTCTATTGTTTTTTTATCTGTTACGACAGCACCGCCCAAACAACGTCCTTGACCATCAATATATTTTGTGACTGAATGATGAATGATATCAGCATCAAACAACAAAGGCTTTTGAAGTGCAGGCGAACAAAAACAATTATCAACCACCAATTTTATATCTTTTTGATGTGCGATTATTGAAAGCGCTTTAATATCAGTCACTTCAGTTAATGGATTAGACGGAGTCTCCACAAAGAAAAGTTTTGTGTTTTTTTGAATGGCTTCTTCCCATTCATTAAGATTAGTGAGCGACACAAAAGTCACTTCTAACCCCCAACGCTTTAAAATATTACTAAAGAGTTGAACAGTTGTACCAAAGATACTTCTTGACGCCACAATATGATCGCCACAAGAGCATAGGCCCATAATGATTGCCAAAATAGCTGACATACCACTTGAAGTTGCCACACATGCTTCACCCCCTTCAAGAGCTGCAAGACGATCTTGAAACATTGTGACCGTAGGATTTGTGAAGCGAGAATATATATTACCAGGCTCATTACCCGCAAATCTTGCTGCAGCCTGGGAAGATGAATCAAATACATAGCTAGAAGTTAAAAAGAGAGCTTCAGAATTTTCACCAAACTCAGATTGCAGTGAGCCTGCTCGAATCGCTTTTGTATCAAATTTCATAGTTTATTACCTTTTTTTAGGCATAAAAAAACCCGTTTCACAAAAAGCTAAAACGGGACAGACCTCGCTTTAGCTGTATTTTTAAAGCGCCCGCAAGCTGAGAAATAAATTATCACTCAAATCAGCGCAGTTCCAATTATGCACGATAAAAAAAATACGTCAAGAAACGCTTAATATTAAGCAGCTTCCTCTTCATTTTTAATTAAATTTAAATCCATTTGTGTACTTGCATTTGACGGCTTATCAGATTTATTAGAGTCAGCGCGAAGCGTTTCAATATTTTTTAAATAATATTCATCAATGTCGCCTGTGATGTATTTGCCATCAAAACAAGAAGCGTCGAATTTTTTAAGCTTTGGATTGATCGATGCAATATTCTCAATCAGTGCATCAAGATCTTGATAAATTAATTCATCCGCACCAATTTCTTCGCGGATTTCTTCGTCTGTTTTATTAGGCGCTAATAATTCTGTACGTGAGGGCATATCAATGCCATACACATTGGGGAATCTCACGGGGGGGGCTGCTGAAACTAGGTAAACTTTTTTAGCGCCCGCTTCTCTCGCCATTTGAACAATTTCTTTTGATGTTGTACCTCGCACAATAGAATCATCTACTAACAGTACATTCTTATCTTGAAATTCAATCTTAATGGGATTGAGTTTTTGTCGCACTGATTTTTTTCTTAATGCTTGGCCAGGCATAATAAAAGTACGACCAATATAACGATTTTTAATAAAGCCTTCACGGTAATCAAGTCCCAGTTCAAGCGCAAGCTGTAATGCGCTAGGACGACTTGTATCGGGTATAGGGATCACTACATCGATATCTAAATATGCCCATGCCTTTTTAATTTTTTGCGCTAAGGTCTTTCCCATATTAAGTCGTGTTTGATAGACAGAAATGCCATCAATGACAGAGTCAGGTCTTGCAAGATATACATACTCAAATATACAAGGATGATGATTAGGTTTGGCACATTGTTTAGAATAAAAATTACCATTCATATCAATAAAGATTGCTTCGCCTGGCTCAACATCCCTTACTAATTTAAATCCCAATACATCAAGCGCTACACTTTCAGAAGCCACCATATATTCAACACCTTCTGGACTGTCGTGTTTGCCAATCACAAGCGGGCGAATACCATGAGGATCTCTAAATGCAAGTAAGCCGAAATTAGCAATCATAGAAACCACAGCATATGCGCCTTTGCATCGCTTATGAAGTGAAGTAATAGCATCAAAAACAACGTCACTATTAAGGACAGTGCTTTTTGAAGACTCTTCAATTTCATGCGCTAGCACATTAAGTAAAACTTCTGAGTCTGATGTGGTATTGATATGTCGAAGATCTTGCCTAAAAATATCTTCTTTAAGTTTTTCGGCATTCGTTAAATTTCCGTTATGTCCTAAAACAATTCCAAAAGGTGAGTTCACATAAAAAGGTTGAGCTTCGGCAGCAGAGGATGAGCCGGCAGTAGGATAACGCACATGCGCAATACCAGCATTACCAATAAGATTTCGCATATGGCGGGTATGAAAGACATCTTTCACGAGACCATTATTTTTATGCATAAAGAAAGCATTGCCATCACAGGTGACAATACCAGCAGCATCTTGACCTCGATGCTGGAGAACTAATAAGCCATCATAAAGTAGCTGATTAACAGGATTTTTACCGACTATTCCAAGGATTCCACACATTTCAGCGCCTTAAAAATATGTTCGTTGAGGATATTTTACATGCTTAGGGATATCTAGTGGCAAATAAACGCTTGCCTTAGCTGTAAAAGATTCGAAATAAGGTTTAATAAAAGCATCCTGCCAAGCAGAATGATTTACAAACGAGGTTGATTGAATAATAAAATGACAAATCAAGCCAATAAAGATTGCGCGAAAAAAACCAAATAAGCCGCCCAATAAAATATTAGAAAATGAAAGGCCCGTATATTTAATAAATTTGTTCAAAACAGCAATCACCCCCATTGAAAGAACAAGGGTGACAATAAAAATCAAGATGTAAGCGACTAAATTTCGAATCGATTCCGTATCAATCCAATGAAGTTTTGAAGCGATAACAAGAAAAAAAGATTGAGCTAAATAAAACGCAAAAAACCAAGCTATGATAGAAAGGAGTTCTCGCGCAAAACCACGGAAGCAGCCAAAAAGAGAAGAAATAATGATGATGATAAAAAAACCATAATCAATAAATGTCATTAATTAATCTTCTTGATAATGCCTGTGATCCCTGCATTTTTAATTTTAAGTAATGTATCTTTTGCTAAAGCTTCAGTTTTAAATTCATCTGTAATTAATCTTACTTTATCGACACCATTAATCTTTATCACTTCACTTTTAGTTTGAATATTTATTAAATTTAATTTTTGTTGAAGCGGTTTTACTTTTTCCACGTCTGAAAAAATGCCTAATTGAATGTACAAGCCGCTATTTGGTAATATGATTGCTTCCTGTTTTACCACTGCATCAGTTGATGATGGCAATAATTCTTTTTTGTTTTGAGAGCCAGGTGATTCTTGAATCTCTGGTTTAATATCTGCTGGCTTAATGCTATCAGGATTCAAGTCCACAATGCCGGGTGAACTTTCCATTGAAATCTTAATGGGTTCAGTGGGTCCTTCTTCATTACGATTTTTTAAAACAAAAGGGGCTGAAATAAGAAGAATAAATAAAATGACACATGCACCAAGAAGCCTCTTTTTGGCCTGACTAATCAGTTTATCTTCTTGAGACTGTATTGAATTTTCTTCGCTCATAACTTAGGGAATAAGTTTCATAATATCGGCTACAGTAAAGAAAGAACCGAATACGATTATTCTATCATTCCTCGTAACTTCATTGGATGCAAATTGGTAAGCTTCTTGTATATTTTTGAATGGCACTATATGCGCTGATGGATTAACTTTTTGTATGGCATTAGAGATAGTTTCTATATTTGCAGCTCTCTCGTTCTTAATTTCTGCAACATACCAGGTATCAATATCAAGACTTACTGCTTCAACTACGCCCAAGATATCTTTATCTCTAAGAATTGAAAATATGGCGATCGTTTTGCCAGACACGCTATTGATTTTTAGATTATCACTTAGAGACCCCGCTGCATGGGGGTTATGTGCAACATCTAAAATCAAAGAAGGATTTTTTTTTACCTCCTGAAATCTACCTGGCAATGATGCTAAAGCAATACCTTGTTGAATTGCAGCTTCAGTTAAAGGTAATTGATCTTCTATTATTTTGACAGCCATGAGTGCATTTGAAGCATTGGCAAGCTGAAAAGAGCCTTGCAATCGAGGTAATGGAACATTTATCACAAAAGAGGATTCAATTGAAAAATCAAAGGAATCATAATGTACTTCATAAGCAAAATCTTTGCCTATCATTTTTAATTTAGCTTGAATAGATTTGCAATGATTTATTAAAGATTGAGGAGGATCGAAGTCGCCACATATTGCTATTTTATTAGGACGATAAATTCCAGCTTTTTCAAATCCAATCGCCTCTCTTGTATGTCCTAAATAATCTATATGATCAAGATCAATGGTAGTGACAATGGCACAATCGGAATCAAAAACATTTACAGCATCTAACCTGCCACCCATACCTACTTCAAGAATAGCAATATCTAGATCAGCGTCGGCAAAAATAATCATGGCAGCAATTGTGCTGTATTCGAAATAAGTAAGTGAGATTTCTTTTCTAGCTGATTCAATTTTTTTAAAGGCTTCACAAATAAGATTATCTGAAACAGGATCTGCTTGAATTTTAATTCGCTCATTAAAATATAAAAAATGGGGTGAGGTATAGCAGCCTACTTTATAACCTGCCTCTTTATAAATCGACTCCAAAATGGCACAGGTGGAGCCTTTGCCATTAGTGCCACCAACAGTTATGATAGGGAAAGAAATATCTAGATTTAAACGCTTAACAACGACTTTGATACGTTCTAGAGTGAGATCAATTGTTGAGGGGTGAATCGATTCAATATACCCTAGCCAATCTTTAAGACTCATAGGGCGATTATGTGGCTGGAGAAGAGTTAAATTAATTTTTAGATAATTTAGATATTAGATTAACAAGTTTCTTTTTCATGTCACGGCGATCTACAATCATATCAATCGCGCCATGTGATAAAAGAAATTCAGACCGCTGAAATCCCTCAGGAAGTTTTTCTCTTACCGTTTGCTCAATCACACGAGGGCCAGCAAATCCGATCAATGCCTTAGGTTCTGCAATAATGATATCACCTAACATAGCAAAACTAGCAGATGCACCGCCCATAGTGGGATCAGTAAGAATTGAGAAGTATGGTAATTTAGCCTCACTTAACTTAGTTAAAGCAGCACTTGTTTTTGCCATTTGCATAAGCGATAGTAGGCCTTCTTGCATGCGAGCACCGCCACTTGCACAGATGCATATAAATGTTGCTTTAGATTTTATTGCAGCTTGAATCCCACGCACAAATTTTTCACCAACGACAGACCCCATAGATCCGCCCATGAATTTAAATTCAAAAGCAGCTACCACCGCAGGTTTACCCTCTATCGAACCTTGCATCACAACCATCGCATCTTTTTCATTAAGATCTTTTTGTGATGATTTAATGCGATCAGCATAACTTTGTGTATCATTAAATTTTAAAGAATCTAGTGGTTGAATCTGCACACCAATTTCTTTTCTTTTTTCTTTATCTAATATGGCATCAATACGCGCGCGGGCTGAAATTCTGTTATGAAAAGAGCATTTTGGACATACTTCCATATTTTGCTCAAGATCTGTTCGATAGAGAACTGCCTGGCATGATGGGCATTTACACCACAAACCCTCGGGAATATTTTTTTTAGATACGCTACCAACGATACGTTTTATTTTGGGAGGTATGACGTTTTTTAACCAGCTCATATTTTCACTCGACTCATTAATTAACAGCTTCTCTTAATTCTTTCATTAACTTTGAAATATTGTGAATTAAATTATCTTTATTTGAATTTTCAATTTCCTGAACCATGCGACTGCCAACTACAACGGCATCAGAAATTTTAGCCACTTCTTTTGCTGTTGTCGCATCCTTTACCCCAAAACCTACCCCAATCGGAAGTTTTGTTAATTCTCGAATAATCCCTACTTTAGATTTCACTTGTTCAATGTCGATATTGGCAGCCCCTGTTACGCCTTTAAGTGAGACGTAATACAAGAATCCAGAAGCTTGCTCAATAATTAATTTTACTCTATCCAATTCTGTCGTTGGTGATAATAAAAAAATACTATCTATGTTCTTTTCTTTAAGAAGTTTTGTAAATTGTTTACATTCCTCAGGTGGATAATCTACTGTGATAATTCCATCCACATCAGAAGCTTTAGCTCTCACCACAAAAGTCTCTGCACTAATTGCTTCAATAGGGTTTGCATAGCCCATCAAGATAATAGGTGTTTTATTGTTTTTTTCTCTAAAAGCTTTTACCATTTTAAAAACGTGGGACAAACCTACATGATGCGCTAAAGCTCTTTCACTTGCCCTTTGTATGGTAGGTCCGTCTGCCATGGGATCTGAAAATGGAATACCCAATTCAATCATATCAGCACCTGCATCAACCAAAGCGTGCAACATTGACTCAGTTAAATCAGGATGTGGGTCACCTGCTGTAATGTATGGAATTAAAGCTTTTTTATTTTTTTCTTTAAGCGCCTGAAATGTGTCTGTGATTCTCGACATACAAATTTTACAAGTTGATATTTGAAATTTTAGCTACAGTATTGATATCTTTATCCCCACGACCTGATAAATTCACAAGAATCACTTGATCGGGCTTCATTGTTTTCGCAAGTTTCTCTGCATATGCTAAAGCATGGCTAGTTTCAAGCGCTGGAATAATACCTTCGGTAAGACATAGACTATGAAAAGCATCCAAAGCGTCTGTATCAGTAACAGCAACATATTCAGCGCGCTTAATATCTTTTAACCAAGCATGCTCAGGGCCAACGCCTGGATAGTCAAGACCTGCTGATATTGAGTGTGTTTCAATAATCTGACCTTCCTCATTCTGCATTAAGTAAGTTCTGTTGCCATGCAATACACCTATCGGACTATTGGCAGTTAAAGGTGCTGCGTGCTTGCCCGTTTCGATACCATGCCCTGCAGCTTCAACGCCAATTAATCGAACTTCGCGTAAATCTATATAGGGATAAAAAATACCCATCGCATTAGAACCACCACCGACACATGCGACCACCGCATCTGGTTGACGTCCAAGCATTTCATTCATTTGCATTTTACATTCAACACCCACGACAGAATTAAAATCACGAACCATCATGGGATAAGGATGAGGCCCTGCCACAGTACCAATAATATAAAAGGTAGTAGAGATGTTAGTAACCCAATCTCTCATGGCTTCATTAAGCGCATCTTTTAGAGTTTTAGATCCACTTTCTACAGGCACAACCGTAGCGCCAAGAAGTTTCATGCGGTATACATTAGGCGCTTGTCTTTTAACATCCTCAGCTCCCATATAAACTACGCACTCAAGGCCTAAACGTGCTGAAATAGTGGCTGTTGCAACCCCATGCTGTCCTGCTCCTGTCTCGGCAATAATGCGTGGTTTACCCATACGTTTCGCGAGTAAAGCCTGGCCTACAGTATTATTGACTTTGTGAGCGCCTGTATGATTTAAGTCTTCCCGCTTCAAGTAAATTTGAGCGCCACCTACTCGATCAGACCATCTTTTAGCATGGTAAATTGGACTTGGTCGACCCACAAAATGCTTTAAGTCATACTGAAGTTCAGTAAGAAAATCAGGGTCATGACGATACTTTTCATACATCACTCTTAATTCATCGAGCGCTTCAATCAAAGTTTCTGCGACAAATATACCGCCAAATTGACCAAAATGGCCTTTTTCATCTGGCATATCATACGGCTGCATCTTGAGTTTCCTTTATAAATTCTTGAATTTTAAAAGAATTTTTAATACCTTTTGATTCTTCAACGCCGCCACTCACATCGACTGCGTATGGCTTGACCTTTTTGATGGCTTCTTTCACATTGTCTACTGTAAGCCCACCTGCTAGAACAATAGGCTTAGAAAGCGAAAGTGGGATTAAATTCCAATCAAATGTTTGACCTGTGCCACCTTTAAGATACTCATGTGATGCGTCAAGCAATAAGGCTTCTGCATCATAAAAATTCTTTTCATATTGTAACAAATCTACTGATACCGAAACCGCAACGGCTTTAATATAAGGAAATTTGAATTGCCTACAGAAGTCAGGGGTTTCATCGCCATGAAACTGAAGGACATTTATCAATCCTGATTGAATTGCCTCTTTAATATAGGCAGGATCCGCATTAACAAAAAGGCCCACTTTGGTCACAAATGGTGGCAGCACTCTAGCAAAGTCTTTAAATGCAGCTAAAGCAATATAACGTGGACTTTCTTTATAAAAAACAAAGCCAAGCGCATCACAGCCCGCATGAATAGCAGCTTTTGCATCTTCTAAGCGCGTAATACCACAAATTTTAATACGTGTTCTCAATGTGAAATCAATTCAAGATGAAATATATTCATTATAAGGATTAACGATCTTGGCTTAAATGATTATTGTCAAAAATATTGACGGTTCGATGCGTCAAAGATAATGCATAGCACGGATCATAATCAACACCACACAAATAAAGACCGTGAGAGGAAAAAGTAGGGGGTGATTTTTTTCTATCTTTTGATATCAATAGCTCGTAAATATATTCACTTGGGTAATTACCCTTACCAATATAGAGAATAGCCCCCATCATATTTCTTATTTGATGATGCAAAAAACCATTCGCAGAAAACTTAAAAAGATAAAATGGGTGGTAATTTAAAATAGATGTGCGAGTGATTGTTCTGATAGGGCTCTTAGCTTGACATTCTGAAGATCGAAACGCACTAAAATCATGTTCACCTTCAAAATATTGAATAGCCGTTTTCATCTTATTAAAGTCAAGGTCATCATGAATCCATCCTGCTTTTTTAGCCCATAGAGCAGAATGGGAAGAGGCGTTATACAGTAAATATTCATAATGGCGTTGTGTTGCTGAATAACGCGCATGAAAGGTATCATCAACTTCTTGTGCCCATAATACTCGAATAGAAGATGGCAAGAAAGCATTAACACCTCTTATCCAAGCCGTCATAGGCCTGTCAATTGAAGTTTCAAAATGAATGATCTGAATCAGCGCATGAACACCGGTATCAGTTCTACCCGATGCATAGGTATCTATTTTTTCTTTTGCAATACTTTCAAGCGCTTTTTCAATTTCACCTTGAATAGAATCTGTATCATTCTGTTTTTGCCATCCAGAATAATTAGAACCATCATATTCAGCACACAATGCAATTTTCATGAGGAGTTAAATATAAGAAATCACAAGAAATGTAATAGATAGCATTGTAGAAATCATAACCATAGACAATGTATTAACTCTTTCCTCTTTTATTTCAATATAAGTATACTTTCCATGAGTTTTATTACTTGAATATAAGAGTAATGAAGACAAATCGTTAAAATTAAAACGCAGTTTGCGTTTCGACTGGAAAGTCTTAACATACTCCATAGTTAAACAAAGACGAACAGCAAAAATTTTTGCATCAATACCTAATGGCCTTAATGGTTTAACCATTAAATAGAAAGTTTCAATTAAAGTCTGATAGCTCATGAATGAAATCAACATTGTAATAAGAGCGACTGAATTCATGAGGCGCATAATTTGAGTTGTACCTAATAAAAGGCCTTCATAAGATGGTGAAAAATAAGGCCAAAGGGCTATATACTCCCCCGGGGTATTAAATATATAAAGAAGAAAAGTAATGATAAGAAAAAATTTTAATCTAAGGATAAGTTTAGGAATTGAGAACTTTAAGAAAAAAGAAACAACTAAAATAAAAAAGAGTAAATAAAGATTGAAGTTAAAGTTATATTTATTAATAAGCAATAATGCACAAAAAACAGCTACAAATTTAACTAATGCATGCACAATAATTTAATTGCTTAATCAGGATAAGTTGGCTTTTGATCTTTATCTGATAAATTAATTTCAATACCTGACAAATCAACCTCTTCTTTATCGCCATCTCCTTTAATTGAAGACACTTTAGGCTTATCTTCATTCGTATTGATATAATCCATAAGCTCTTTTTGTTCTTGTTGTTTTTTTGTTTTAATAACAAAAAGTATAATTAAAATTGCAAAAAGAACGCCTAAGAAAATAAATAATCCACTAGATGATAAGACACTAGAAATTTCTTTATCTGAAGCTAATTGTGCACTTGCTTTTTCATCGATTGGGCTATCTGAGATAGATGATTCAAATGTTGTATCAGCAGGTGGTGCAACCTCATTTTTATTTGTATCTAGTTCGTTAGGTTTACTAATAAGTGAATTTAAATCTGGTTTTGATTCAACCACGGTATTTTTGTTAGCCAAATCTTTAGTTTGATTAACTTGCTTCGACTTCTCTTGAAGCTCAAATAAAGCTTGATTTGAAACAGCTAATATTCTTTTAGCATCAGCAAGTTCCTTCTCTAAGAGTACTATTTTTTGCTCAACATCCTTAATATTTTTCTCTAATGCTGTTTTATCATCATTAATTTGATTAATTTCTTTTTGAACAACTTCTTTACTGTTCTTATCAATACTTATAGTATCTCCGGTCAATTTAATACGGGGTACTGGTGTAATTGATTCACTCTGAATTACAGTTGTTGAGGTGACTGATGCATCAGACTTTGGGGTAATTATTTTTGGACTGGCCGCTACTGCTTCAGCTGTTTTTGAGCTCAATTTATTCCACTGTGCGGATTGAATTTTAATTTCAGCCATCGCCTTGGCATGACTTAAATTCATAAAATCATCTTGTATCGGCAAAATAATTTTTTGTCCAACTTCTAAACCATTAATATTTTTATTTGTAAAAGCAAGTTCATTAAGATTGAAAATACCTATTACCATCTGCTCAGTTGTGATGCCTGGTAGCTTATTTTCACGGGCAATTTTATAAATAGTATCTGCAGATTTAACTGTAATTGATTTTGCAGAAAAATCAGATGATTTATTTTTTTCTTGGGATTTTGGACTATTTTTAACTTCTTTTTCAATTGGTGCTTTGTTTTTTTCAATACTTTCTTTCGTTTCCTTTTTATCATTTATTAGAGTTGGGTCTGTCTTTTCGACGGCCACAATTTTATCTTGCTTAATAATAGATGTTTCTGGCGGATCAAGAAGTACCGTATATTCACGATAATTTCTTCCTTTAGGAGAGTCCACTTGAATTAGTAAATCTAAAAAAGGTTCTGGGACAGGTTGAGTGCTTTTCAATTTTAGAACTGTGAGGCCTCTTTCATTTTTTTGTAATTCAACAGAGATATTATTATGAATAGGAAGTCGTTCTATACCTTGCGATTCATAATTCTCTTTTGAAGCTAAGGATGTTTGAAGCTTTGATAAATCTTCACCTGGTACCAACATCATTTCAATTTCAGCATTTAGAGGCTGGTCTTGAGAAGATATGACCACAATTTTGCCTAACTGTAATGCATGCGCGATCAGTGGAAAGAAGAATACGAATAATAAAAGTAACTTTTTAATTTGTTTGTTCATAAATTTTATTTAATGGATTTGATAAGTATTCTTAAAACACGTCTAAGTGGCTCTGCAGCCCCCCAGAGCAATTGATCACCCACAGTAAAAGCTGAGATGTACTCAGGGCCCATATTAAGCTTTCTAATTCTCCCTACAGGAATTGAAAGTTTACCTGAGACTGCTGCAGGACTTAATTCTTTCATTGAGATTTCACGCTCATTTGGTATTAATTTAACCCATGCATTTGCATTGCTTATACTTTCATTAATTTCATCTAAAGAAATATTCTTTTTTAATTTAATTGTTAAAGCTTGACTGTGGCATCGCATTGCACCTATGCGAACACATAATCCTTCTATAATAATTGGATTATTTTCTCTTCCGAGAATCTTATTTGTTTCAACTGACCCCTTCCATTCTTCTTTACTTTGACCGTTGTTTAAATCTTTATCAATCCACGGAATTAAACTACCTGCTAAGGGTACGCCAAAGTTATCTATTGGAAAATCCTGCGATTTAAGCGTAGACGAAACATTTTGATCAATATCTAATATAGACTTCATAGGATCCTCAATTAAGTCTTTTGCATGATTGAAAATAGTACCCATTTGTGAAATGAGCTCCCTCATATTCTGCGCCCCAGCTCCACTAGCAGCTTGATAAGTCATCGATGAAACCCACTCAACAAGATCTCTCTTAAAAAGTCCATCGAGCGCTAATAACATAAGTGATACAGTGCAGTTCCCGCCAATCCAATTTTTATTACCTTTTTTGATTGCCGATTCAATAAGATCTCCATTCAATGGATCTAAAATAATCACCGCATCTTTTTCCATTCTTAATGAAGAAGCTGCATCTATCCAATGTCCCTGCCATCCCGAATTTCTTAATTTTGGATATATAGCTGATGTATAGTCGCCACCTTGGCACGAAAGAATAATATCCATAGCTGACAAATCTTTAACATCATGTGCATCCTTTAATGTACTATGACTTTCGGAAAAAGATGGCGCAGCATTTCCTGTTTGCGATGTTGAGAAGAAAGTAGCGTCAAATTCCTTGAAATCACTTTCCTCTTGCATTCTCTGCATAAGGACTGAACCCACCATACCTCTCCAACCTGCAAAGCCAACTCTAACCATTAAATATCCTATTCTTTAATTATTTAAGAGCTGCAATCACTACCTCGCCCATTTCACTACAGCTTACTTTTTTATCCCCAGCAGAATAAATATCTGCTGTTCGAAAACCTTGACTCAATGCTTTCTTAACTGCTGACTCAATTTTGTTTGCATTTTTTTCGTCACTGAATGTATATCTAAACATCATGGCTAAAGATAAAATGGTCGCAAGCGGATTTGCAATATTTTTTCCTGCAATATCAGGCGCTGAACCATGGCTAGGTTCATACATACCTTTATTATTACTATCAAGTGATGCGGATGGAAGCATACCGATTGAGCCTGTTAACATCGAAGCTTCATCAGACAAAATGTCACCGAAAATATTTCCCGTTACTAACACATCAAATTGTTTTGGATTTTTAATAAGTTGCATCGCTGTATTATCAACATACATATGTGTCAACTCAACTTCAGGATATTCTTTTGAGAGATCGATCATAATTCGACGCCATAATTCTGTGGTTTCTAAAACATTTGCTTTGTCAACTGAACACAACTTTTTTGATCGTTTCATTGCGATCTGAAATGCTACATGAGCGATACGTTTAATTTCAGATTCTGAATAGCGCATTGTATTGATACCTTCACGCTCTCCTTTTTCATTTGTATGAATACCTCGTGGCTGGCCAAAATAAATATCACCTGTCAATTCTCGTACAAACATAATATCAAGATTAGAAACAATCTCGGCTTTAAGTGTAGAAGCAGCAACCAGCTCAGGATATAGAATTGCTGGCCTTAAGTTAGCAAATAAATTAAGTTCTTTTCTGATACGAAGAAGACCGCGCTCAGGTCTTTTATCTCTTGGCAGAGTGTCATATTTCCAATCCCCTACAGCTCCCAAAAGTACTGCGTCAGATTTAATTGCTAAATCAAGTGTTGAATCAGGCAATGGGTCGCCAAATTTTTCATAGCCAGCTCCGCCAATAGGGGCTTCCACTAACTCTGCGCCCACATTAAGGGCTTTTAATACATCAACTGCTTGATTTGTAATTTCTGGACCAATACCATCGCCAGGTAATATTGCAATTTTCATTTTATTAAAAAAATCTTTCTAATTTAAAGAAGCCATGAATTTTTTTGGTAGTAATCTTGCTCAAATGCTTTAATACTCTTGCTATGCTGCATCGTTAATCCAATATCATCTAATCCATGTATTAAACAATGCTTTCTAAATGCATCTACCTGAAAACTTATTTTTTCATTTGAAGGCATCACAACAAATTGATTTTCTAAATCAATTGTTAAAACATAACCTTTATTTGCATAAATAGATTTAAATAAAAAATCGATTGTTTCATTCGGCAATACGATAGGTAACAAACCATTTTTAAAACAATTGTTATAGAAGATGTCAGCAAAACTAGGTGCTAAAATCGCTCTAAACCCATAGTCTTCAATTGCCCATGGTGCATGTTCTCGACTTGAGCCACATCCAAAATTCTCTCGCGCAATCAAAATAGAAGCCTTTTCATATGGGGTCTGATTTAGTACAAATTCTGAATTTTTTTTTCTTTGAGTTAAATCCATGCCTGGCTCGCCGTGATCAAGATATCGCCAGTCATCAAATAGATGAGGGCCAAAACCTGTTTTCTTAATCGACTTCAGAAATTGTTTGGGAATAATTGCATCCGTATCTACATTTGCACGATCAAGAGGGGCGACAATACCAGTATGAGTAATAAATGGATTCATAAATTAATTTAAAGATCTTATATCTACAAAATGACCATGTATGCCAGCGGCTGCAGCCATCGATGGACTTACAAGGTGCGTTCTGCCTCCCTGACCTTGTCGGCCCTCAAAATTTCTATTAGAAGTTGATGCACAACGCTCGCCTGGATTTAATCTATCAGCATTCATGGCTAAACACATCGAGCAGCCAGGCTCTCTCCATTCAAAGCCTGCTTCTATAAAGATTTGATCCAAACCTTCTTTTTCAGCTTGAAGTTTTACAAGACCCGATCCAGCGACTACTAGCGCCAACTTAATATTTTGGGCAATTTTTTTCCCCTTAAGAATGTTGGCAGCTTCTCGCAAATCTTCTATGCGCGAATTAGTGCATGACCCAATAAAAATTTTATCAATTTGAATTTGATTGATTGGAAAATTGGGTTCGAGCCCCATATAGGTAAGCGCATCCTCAATACTTTTTCTTTTTGAAGGGTCGTTTTCATTTTTTGGATCAGGCGTCATACCTTCAATACTTACAACCATTTCAGGCGAAGTTCCCCATGTAACTTGCGGAAGAATTTCACTTCCATTAAGCATGACTACTTTATCGAATTTTGCATCTTTATCGCTATGTAATGTTTTCCAATAAGCTTTTGCTTTTTCAAAAGCTTCGCCTTTAGGTGAAAAAGGTCTATTTTCAACATAAGATATCGTGACATCGTCTACTGCTACCATTCCAGCTCTAGCACCAGCTTCGATCGCCATATTACAAAGTGTCATTCTGCCTTCCATAGAAAGAGAACGAATAGACTCACCAGTAAATTCAATCGCATAACCTGTGCCACCTGCTGTTCCAATTTTTCCAATCAAGGCTAAAGCAATATCTTTTGCGGTAATGCCTTTATTTAATTTTCCTTCTACACGAACTTCCATAGTCTTGAATTTTTTTAAGATTAAGCATTGAGTAGCTAATACATGTTCAACTTCCGAAGTACCGATACCCATTGCAAGTGCACCAAATGCTCCATGTGTACTTGTATGAGAGTCACCGCATACAATTGTCATGCCTGGCAATGTACTTCCTTGCTCAGGTCCGATAACATGAACAATACCTTGGCGATTGTCATTCATGGGAAATTGAGTCAATCCAAAATGCCTACAATTTTCATCTAGCATTTCAACTTGAATTTTTGAAATAGGATCAGAAATACCAAGCGATCGATCTGTCGTAGGAACATTATGATCAGGAACTGCAAGAATGGATTTGTTCCTCCATACAGGCCTATGATTAATTCTTAAACCTTCAAATGCCTGCGGGCTTGTGACTTCATGAACTAGATGTCGATCAATATATATTAGATAAGTGCCAGCATCTTCTCTAACAATATGGCTTTCAAATAATTTTTCGTAGAGTGTTTTAGCTTGCATACGTTTGACTAATCTCTAAAGTTTCCAAATTGCAATGGAAAATCACTAATACTTTTTTTAACGAATGCTATGGCGTCTTGTAAGTTATCTCTTTTAGCGCCTGACACACGAACACTTTCACCTTGAATAGCTGCCTGAACTTTAAGTCCGCTATCTTTAAGTAATTTAACAATTTTTTTTGCAAGTTCGCTATCAATGCCTGATTTTAATTTCAAAACTTGTTTTACTTTATTTCCAGATATAGTTTGAATATCCTGAGGATCAAGTCTTTTGGAGCTATCAGCTTCTTTCTTTTCCATAGCAGGCAATAAAATATCCTTGATTTGACCTAATTGAAAATCAGAATCACCATAAAGTGTAATAATTAATTCTTTTTCTGAAAATTCAACTTTCGCACTCGTACCTTTAAAGTCGTATCGATTGATAATCATTCGAGATGCGACATCAATAGAATTGTTTAAATTAGCCATATTTACTTCGGATGAAATATCAAAAGATGGCATATGAAATCTCCTTGCTTAATTAAATTACTTATTCAAAATGACAAGCATAGTGAAGCGTATCTGTTGTCTCAATTTCAAAAGATGAATTTGCAGGCACAGAAAATTTTTGATCTTCCTTATATTCCGTCCAACCAGAAGCACCCTGCAATTTCACCCGACAGTGTCCAGCTAGAATCTCCATAACTTCAGCTGCTTGAGTATTGAAAGTTAATGAACTTGGAAAAATGACACCAATCGTACTTCTTGTTCCGTTTGGAAGAAGAATGGTATGGCTTACACATTTACCGTCGAAATAAATATTTGCTTTTTTCTTTACACTTACATTGTCAAATTGAGCCATCTAATTCACCTTATTTTTTAATTTTTGCTGCGATTCTCATTCTTAAAGCATTGAGTTTAATAAAACCTACTGCATCTTTTTGGTCATACGCGCCTTTATCATCTTCAAATGTTGCAATCGAAGTATCAAAAAGTGAATCACTTTCACTATCTCTTCCAATTACTGTGACGTTACCTTTGAAGAGTTTCAATTTAACCCAGCCATTCACATTTATTTGCGTGTGATCAATCAAAGTCTGTAATGCAAGTCTCTCTGGACTCCACCAATAACCGTTATAAATCAGAGAAGCAAATCTTGGCATCAAGTCATCTTTGAGATGAGCTACTTCACGATCTAATGTAATAGACTCAATCGCTCGATGAGCTTTTAATAAAATAGTACCGCCGGGAGTTTCATAGCAACCTCGTGATTTCATACCGACATATCGATTCTCTACAAGATCTAATCGTCCTATACTATGCTTTCCACCCAAGTGATTTAGCTTAGCTAATAATTCATGCGCTTTCATAGCTTTACCATTAAGACTTATTGGATCACCTTTTTCGAATTTAATTTCTATAGTTTCAGATTCATTTGGTGCTTTTTCAGGACTAACAGTCCACCGCCACATATCTTCTTCGGGTTCTGCTCCTGGATTTTCTAAGTGACGCCCCTCATAAGAAATATGCAATAAATTAGCATCCATACTATATGGGCTACCGCCTTTTTTATGTTTCATTTCAACCGGAATATTATTTTTTTTAGCATATTGAAGTAATTTTTCTCGGCTGAGTAAATCCCACTCGCGCCATGGTGCAATAATTTTGATGTCAGGATTAAGCGCATACGCGCCTAATTCAAAACGAACTTGATCATTACCTTTACCTGTCGCTCCATGAGAAATAGCATCAGCATTAGTTTTTCTAGCTAGCTCTATTAATTGTTTAGCGATAAGAGGTCTCGCAATTGAAGTGCCGAGAAGATATTCTCCCTCATAAATTGTATTCGCTCTAAACATAGGAAATACAAAATCTCGAACAAATTCTTCTTTTAAATCTTCGATAAATATTTCTTTAACGCCTGCTACTTTAGCTTTTTCTCTTGCAGGCTCTAATTCATCGCCTTGACCTAAGTCAGCAGTAAAAGTAACGACTTCGCATTGATAAGTTTCTTGAAGCCATTTCAAAATAACAGACGTATCTAACCCGCCCGAGTATGCTAAAACAACTTTTTTAATATCACTCATTTTTAATCTTTCCTAATAATAGGTACTCCATCAATGCTTTCTGAACATGAAGGCGGTTCTCAGCCTCATCCCATACTGCGCTTTGAGAACCATCAATGACTTCCGCAGTCACCTCTTCGCCTCGATGAGCAGGAAGGCAGTGCATAAACAAAGCATCTGAGGATGCCACTGACATCATTTCTTGGTCTACTTGCCAGTCTGCAAAGTCTTTCAAACGCTCTTCGTTTTCAGATTCAAATCCCATGCTGGTCCATACGTCAGTTGTGACAATATCGGCATCTTTTGCAGCATCCATTGGATCTTCAAATTCTTCAAAATGTTTATCGCCATACAAGCCTGCTCGCTCGACTTCAACTTCATAACCTTTAGGTGTTGAAACATGTACATTGAAATCTAAAACTTCAGCAGCTTGTAACCACGTATTGCATACGTTATTAGAGTCACCAATCCAAGCAATTGTTTTGCCTTGAATAGAGCCTTTATGTTCGATGTAGGTAAAAATATCGGCTAGAATTTGGCATGGATGATATTCGTTAGTTAACCCATTAATCACAGGCACTCTTGAATTTTGTGAAAATCGATCAATGATATCCTGTTCAAATGTTCTAATCATTACAAGGTCACACATTCTTGAAATTACTTGCCCCGCATCTTCAACAGGCTCTCCTCTTCCGAGCTGTGAATCTCTCGTATTTAAATAAATTGCTGAGCCGCCAAGCTGTTGAATGCCTGCCTCAAAAGATAATCTTGTTCGAGTGCTTGCTTTTTCAAAGATCATCACAAGAGTTCTGTCCACAAGAGGCCAATACTGTTTATATTCTTTAAATTGTTTTTTAATCCAACTTGCTCTTGCGAAAATATATTCAAACTCATCTCGCTTGAGATCGTTAAATCTTAAAAAATGTTTTGTTTTCATAAAATCAATTCTATTTAAAATCTTACTTTGCTAAAAAATTTTTAATCACTTGAGATAATCTTTCGGCTAATTCTTTTGCTTCCATATGATTAATAACAAGAGGTGGTAAAAGTCGAATCACTTTCTCTGCTGTCACATTAATAAGAAGCCCTTCATTTAAAGCTAATTTAGTTAAGTCTCCGCATGGATGATCAAGCTCGATACCTATCATCAAGCCCAAGTTACGGATACCTTTTACTTGAGGACAATCTTTTAAGTGCTTTGTAAATTCTTCATTAATTAATGCGCCCATTTTTGATGCATGACTACAAAGCTTATCTTCTTCAATAATAGTTAATGTTGCATAACCTGCTGCGGTCGCCAATGGATTGCCACCAAATGTTGATCCATGCTTGCCCGGTGTAAATACCCTGCTTGCTTTGCCCTGGGCTAAACAGGCACCAATCGGAACACCTGAACCTAAACCTTTAGCGAGCGTGATGACATCAGGCTGAACAGAGGTATGTTGATGGACAAACCATTTACCTGTTCTACCAATACCTGACTGAACCTCATCTAACATTAAAAGCCAATCATGATCATCACAAACTGCTCTTAATCCTTTGAGGTAATTTTGAATATTGCTTGGAATATTGATACCACCCTCGCCTTGAATAGGCTCCACAAGAATCGCAACTACATTATTCTTTCTTGACGCAATTTGCTGAATAGCTTCTAGATCATCGAAAGCCACTCGAATAAATCCACTTACAAGTGGCTCAAAGCCAGCCTGTGTTTTTCGATTGCCAGTAGCAGATAACGTTGCCATTGTGCGTCCATGGAAAGCTTTTTCCATGACAATAATTTCTGGGGTATCAATACCTTTTTGATGCCCAAAAAGCCTTGCTAATTTAATTGCTGCTTCATTCGCTTCGCATCCTGAATTGCAGAAAAAAACATTATCCATATGAGAAATGGCTGTTAGTTTTTCTGCCAGTCTTTCTTGTTCAGCAATATGGTAAACATTCGACACATGGATGAGTTTTGATATTTGCTCATTAATAGCTTTGATTAACTTAGGATGTCTATGCCCCAGGCCGTTGACCGCTACACCAGACAGAGCATCTAAATATTTTTTACCATCTTTAGCCCATAACCAAACACCTTCACCTTTTTCAAAGGTGACGGGTTGTCTAGCATAGGTATCCATCATTTTTGACATACAATTTTCCGTACTTATAAATACAAACGGAGGCTTAAGCCTCCGTTGATTTTAGCTTAAATTATCTTAGAGCCCGATTAATGCGCGATGAGTCCATCCATTTGCCATAAATAAAAGCATTGGAAGAGAGAGCATTAAATTAGTCCTTGACGCAAGGAAAGCGACCCTTCGTGCTTTGGCTTTTTCATCATCTGACGCTTGGACCATACCTAAAATCTTCTGTTGATTTGGCCAAATTAGGACCCAAACATTAAAGAGCATAATCGTACCTAACCAAGAACCGATACCAATTCCCTCGTATCCGGTTTGCAAGGTAAATGCGTTAATAAAATTTTCTTGTAAGATTGCAGCGCCTGCTAGCCAAGTTGCTACAGCAGCCCATCTAAACCATAATAAAGCGCGCGGTGCAACATGCTTTGTAATGCCGCCTGCTGAGCCATCCGCAGCTGCATCTTTTAATGCAGGAATTTGCACTAGGTTAAAGTAATAAAGTAAACCAATCCATGCAATACCAGCCACAACATGAAGCCATCTTGCAAGTCCAGATATATATTCCATTATTAAAACTCCTACAAAATAAAGTTTTTAAGAAAAACGTAAAGAACTAGTGTTAGGACTAAGCCTGAAATGATTGTTCCTAAAATGGAATCAAGTGGATTTTTCATCTAAAACTCCTCTAAACAAAAACAAAATATTCAAGCACTGAGGGTAGCTCAAATAGCCGATTTAAGCAAGTTAGCGCGCTAAAAAGGTAAATTAAGTTTGCAAAAAAACCTATTTAAGGCAAAATTGCCCTAGATTTTAAAAAACATTTCCCAATAGTTAATAATCACCTATGTTGACACTCAAATCGGTTAATTCCCAAGCTAAGATTTTGAGTCAGCTGCCTCCTCATAGCTATATCGATCCTCGTATTTTCGAAATAGAAAAAAAGGCAATTTTCGATAAATATCCAAAATATTTAGGACATCGGTTAATGGCACCTCAACACGGTAATTACCAAGTTTTGGACGCACTTAATCAATCAGCGATTCTTGTAAATGACCACGGAAAAATCAATATATTAAGTAATATTTGTCGCCATAGACAAGCGCTAATGCTTGAAAATAAAGGGTCTATATCGCATATCGTTTGCCCTCTTCACCGTTGGACATATGACCTTAATGGAAAATTGAAAGGCGCACCCTATTTTAAAGAAACCCCCTGTCTCAATTTAGAATCATTTCAGGTGGAAGAAATCCATGGTCTCATTTTCAAACAAACACATAAACAAATCTCATTGAATATCAAAGATGCGATGGAATTTAAACAATTAAATCAATTATTAAATTTCGAATCTTACAAATTACATAGCATCAAAATTGACCATTACGATTTTAATTGGAAGACATTTATTGAAGTCTATCTTGAAGATTATCATGTCTGGGCTTTTCATCTAGGCCTCAATAATATAGTGAACTGTGATGATTTAACTTGGGAATTTAAATCATTCTCATCTATTCAAAAAGTGCCTTTCAGGGAGAAAGATCATTCAGCAAGCTCTCCCATTTATGATCTTTGGAAATCAAAGATTAATGAGCAAAGTGGCAACTCAAAACCTGCATTTGGTGCAATTTGGCTCACTATATATCCTTTTTTTATGATCGAATGGTATCCCAATGTGATTGTCGTTTCTCATCTCATTCCCGATGAAGTAGATCGTTGCAGAAATATTATTGAATTTTATTATCCGGAAGAAACGATTCTTTTTGATCAAGATTATATTGCTGCACAACAAGCCGCCTATAACGAGACAGCGCTGGAAGATAAAGTCATTTGTGAAAAGATGCACGAAGGAAGACGTCTGCTCTCTAAAAACAAACAAGAGGATATGGGTCCATATCATGAACCCTTAGAAGATGGATTAAAACATTTTCATCAGTGGTATCAAACAGAAATGTCCACCTATCTATGACAAACCAAAAAAAAGGTATGCTATGGATAATCGTAGCAACCTTCTTCTTTTCACTCATGGGGTCATTTGTAAAGATTGGTGCTACCCATTTTTCAAGCGTTGAGCTTGTATTCTATCGATCATTCATAAGCCTATTAATTCTTTTTATTTATATCGTTATCAGTCAAAAAGAATTAAAAACACCTCATCTAAGAAAACAAATTGATCGCGGGATTATAGGGTTTTTATCTTTGGCTTTTTTCTTTTATGCCATTGCACATCTTAATTTAGGCTCTGCAATGACGCTCAACTATACTTCACCTATATTTCTTGGCTTTTTCTTGCCTTTTATCTCACACCAAAAAATAAAAAAATCCATTTTGATGTGTACCATTATTGGTTTTATTGGTGCTTTATTAATTCTTGATCCACACGGAGAATGGCAAAGTTGGTTTGCGGGTTTAGTAGGGTTGATATCAGGTATTGGTGCAGCATTAGCTTACATTCATGTCATACAGCTTAGTAGACTAAATGAACCCGATTGGCGAACTGTCTTTTATTTCACACTCGTATCTACAGTTGGTTCAGGATTATGGATAAGCTTTAACGATTGTCAAAAGTTGGTATGGGACCATATGTGGATATTAATTTCGCTTGGCTTATCAGCCACCATTGCTCAAATTGCAATGACACGAGCATACAGGCTTGGAAATACACTTGTGATTGGTGCATTGTCTTATCTGACAATTGTTTTTTCTAGTGTTATCAGCCTTCTCTATTTTAACGAAACAATGAGAATAGAAGACTTGATAGGGGCAACCTTCATTATTGTAAGCGGTGCCATTGCTTCAAACATTAGCTTAAAATCAAGGATCAATTAAGCCACAGCGAATAGCAACTAAAGCTATCTCTGCTGAATTATTTGCATTCAATTTTTGCTTAATATTATATAAATGAGTGCCCACAGTTCTAGGACTCAAACATAAAGTATCTGCAATTTCGTTTGTACTTTTACCTTTGGCTAATGCCATAAATACTTCAAACTCCCGATCGGAGAGAATCTCAACAGGATTCGTTTCACCCGATAATTGTGTAATAGCCATTTGTTGAGCAATATTAGGCTCTAAATAACGCTTTCCTTGATGAATGGATTTAATTGCCTTGATCAATTCTTCCGCTGCACTTCTTTTTGTTAAATAGCCCATTACGCCCGCATTTAAGACTCGCTTAGGATGCACTGAGTCTTCATGAGCAGATAAAACAAGAATTTTGGTATTTTTATCTTTTGCCATAATGCGATCGATGGCCCCAAGCCCTCCTATACCTGGCATTGTAATATCCATGACAATAATGTCAGGTTTTAATTCTTGAGATAGTTTAACGGCAACTTCACCGCTTTCAGCCTCTCCAATAACTTTAATATCTGCTTCAGCTTCGATCAGCATTTTAAAACCCATACGAACTACAGCATGATCGTCGACAAGTAATATCTTAATTTGACTCAATCTATCATCCTTTTTATGTGGGCACAGAAATTAAAATCTGTGTGCCTTGATTCTTTTTAGAAATTAATTCAAACGAACCATTTAAAAATTGAATGCGCTCTTGCATACCCAAAATACCAAAATTTTTTGTTTGATCTACTTTTTTAAGGTCCATACCTTGACCATCATCTCTAAAATTTAATTCCAAAAGACCCTTTTTATTTAAAATCAAATTAATTTCAATTATTTTAGCTTTTGAATGCCTTAATACATTATTCATTGCTTCTTGAATAATTCGATAAATATTTATATTTAAAGTTTCATTTAAGCCATTAAGATCACCCTTGATTGACAAATGAATTTTTAAATCTTGATATTGTTTTTGCCAGGTATTTACTGTGTCTTTAAGAGTTTCAGCCAATCCCAAGTTATCAAGCGAGCTTGGTCTTAACTGTTTAATAATACTATGCATGCCATCGTATATTTGATTCGCTGCGGAGATCACGGAATCTGCATTTTTCTCTATTTCGGGTGATATTTTTTTAGCTTTATTTGATATGTTAGATGCAAATATTTTAATAGCAGATACATACTGCCCTAACTCATCATGGAGCTCTCTTGCTAAACTTCTTCTTTCATCTTCAATATGACTTTGAATTAATTGAGTAAATTTTCTATTTTCTTCAAGTTTTAATTTTGATTCCTCTGCAATTTTCTTTTCACTTATATCTCTCATGCTACAGATATCACCAATAATTTCATTAGTGATGGGATCAATCAGAGGCGAAAATGATATAGCGACATTAACCACTTCACCATTTTTCTTAATTCTCTGAGACTCTATATTATGAATATTTTTTCCTTTATGAATTAATTGAAAGTTTTTTCTTAATTCATTCTCATGGGCTTTAGATGTGAGTATATAGGCTGATTTTCCTAATATTTCTTTTGAGGAATATCCAAATATTTTTTCAGCAGAAGCATTCCAAAAAGATATTTTAGATTGAAGATCATGAATAATAATTGCATCTGCAGTTTGTTGGGCAATTAATGCTAGCCTTTGATTTTCGCGAATTTTAGACTGAAGAGAATCGCCCATACGATTAAAGTTTGTAGCTATTGTTGCAAATTCAGGTAAATTAAAATTTGGAAGTCTTACTTCAAAATCGCCTTCCCCCATTTTATTTATAGCATTTACCATGGGCGCAAGAGGTCGGAGCCAAAATCCAAGCATCCAATATACTAAAATATTTAACAAAATAAAAAATGTAAGGGTGATCCAAAAAAAGTAATGTATTTTAGACCAAGATTCTTTTATGGCACCAATTGGATTTGTTTTTATAATCAACTTTCCAAATCTTATTATTCTTGTATCAATGTGCTCTTTAGGTGCTAGGGAATTTAAAAACCATTTGGGGGGTGGCAAATCATCTGTACGATATTTAGAAGGTGGTGATTGATAAAGAAGTTCGCCTTGTAGTGAATATAAATAAATATCGCTACTTCTTACATGGCCTAATTCTTCCAAAAATTTCTTTAAGACCTCGTGGGTATAGCCCCATTCTGGATTTTGGGCGGAGCTTATGATAACTGTATCTAATAACTGCAGTGTCACTCTATTGGCCGACTCTACCCCTTCTTGAATCGACTCTTTAGACCCTTTCATAATGGTATAACCCATTGAAATAAAAAAGACCAGCAAAAGTACCGTAATCAAAAGATTTAATCTAAGTCTTAAATTCATGATGTCTCGGTATTAATCATTATATGAAAAGACTTTTACCACACATAAAGGCTTGATCACAAGCGTTAAATAATGAAAATAATTGAAGCACATTTTTTTGCTTTACATAAAATAAATTACTACTAATAATAGATTAACTTTTTTAAATTAGATTTTAGTTAAAACACATGGGTATCGAGTCAGTCTTAAGTGAACACAGAACATTTCATCCGGATCAATCGTTTGTGAGTAGTGCCAATGTTTCCGGTATGGTGGCTTATGAAAAATTATGCGCTGCTGCAAACAAAAATTATGAGGATTTTTGGGCTAATTTAGCTCGTGAGTTGATTGTCTGGAAAAAACCTTTCACTAAAACACTCAACGATTCGAATGCCCCTTTTTATAAATGGTTTGAAGATGGGGAATTAAATATTTCATATAACTGTCTTGATAAGCACTTAAATAGTCAACCAAATAAAATTGCAATTATTTTTGAAGCTGATAATGGTGACATTACTAATGTCACTTATAAAGAGCTTTATGAAAAAGTATGTCAATTTGCAAATGGCCTTAAAACATTCAATCTAAATCTGGGTGATAGGGTTGTTATTTACCTGCCCATGGGTATTGAAGCAGTTGTAGCTATGCTTGCTTGTGCCAGAATTGGATTAACACACTCTGTTGTATTTGGAGGTTTTTCAGCAAAAAGCATTCAAGAGCGCATCAAAGATGCGCAAGCTAAACTTATTATCACAGCTGATGTTCAATTTCGAGGTGGAAAAATACTTCCTCTCAAAGCTGCAGTTGATGAAGCATTTATTTTAGGCGGTTGTGAGTCAATTATTGGTAATGTGGTACTTAAAAAATCAAATGATGCAATCGAATTAAAAAATAAAGATGTGTGGTGGCACGAACTCATTAAGAATCAATCCAAAGATTGTGATCCGATATATGTGAATGCTGAACATCCTCTTTTTTTACTGTATACCTCGGGTTCGACCGGCACACCTAAGGGCGTTCAACATTCTTCTGCAGGCTATCTCCTTCATGCCATGAATACAATGCGATGGACTTTTGATATTAAAGGTGATGATGTTTACTGGTGCACGGCTGATGTGGGATGGATAACAGGACATACCTACGTTGCTTATGGGCCTCTTGCTATGGGGGCTACTCAACTTATTTACGAAGGAATTCCCACTTTTCCTCATGCAGGCCGGTTCTGGCAGATGATAGAAAAACATCATGTCAGTATTTTTTATACTGCGCCCACTGCGATTAGATCTCTTATTAAAGCTTCAGAATCAAATAAAGAATCTAATCCTGATACTTATGATTTATCGAGCCTTCGTCTTCTAGGTTCTGTAGGAGAGCCTATAAATCCTGAAGCATGGGTATGGTATTACGAAAAAATTGGGCATCATCAATGCCCAATTGTAGATACATTTTGGCAAACAGAAACAGGGGGTCATGTCATAACACCATTGCCGGGTGCCACACCATTAGTACCTGGCTCTTGTACCCTTCCTTTCCCAGGGATTGATGCAGCAATTGTTGATGAGGCAGGACATGAAGTACCATGGGGCACAGGTGGGCTATTAGTAATTAAAAAACCTTGGCCTTCAATGATTCGAACCATCTGGGGAGATCCTGAGCGATATAAAAAAAGCTACTACCCAGCAGAGCTTGGCGGAAAAGTATATTTAGCAGGTGATGGCGCAATTAGAGATAAAAAGACTGGCTACTTCACTATCATGGGTCGTATCGACGATGTATTAAGTGTCTCAGGTCACAGACTTGGTACGATGGAAATTGAATCTTCATTGGTATCAAATCCGCTTGTGGCTGAAGCTGCGGTCGTAGGAAAACCCCATGAAATTAAAGGCGAGTCTATCGTGGCTTATGTAGTGCTTAAAGGCAAAAGACCAGAAGGGGATGAAGCCAAAGCAATAGTAAATCAACTCAGGGATTGGGTTGGTAAAGAAATAGGTCCTATTGCCAAACCTGAAGATATTAGATTTGGTGACAACTTACCCAAGACGCGTTCAGGCAAAATTATGCGTAGACTTTTGCGCTCTCTTGCAAAAGGTGAAGAAATTACATCCGACATATCAACTCTAGATAACCCATCTATTCTTGAGCAACTAAAACAAACAATTCAATAATTTAAAGTAAAATAGCTTAGGCGGTTTAAGTTTAAGAAAGACCCATGAAGCAAAAATTACTACTTTATTTTAAAAAAATTGGTTTTGTACTTGCCATTACCTATACACTTTTTGTTGCTTTTTCAAGTCTTGCATTTCAGTTTTACATCAAGCCTAATTTAAATAACTATAAATCAAAAATTGAAGCCCTTGTATCTCAATCAACTGGGCAAACGATTAAAATAAATTCGCTTGAAGGTCGGTGGGATTTTATTAATCCAGAAATTGCTTTACGAGAAGTTTTATTTTATGACAGTCAAAATAAAATTACCCTTACACTTAAAGAAATTAGTATTGACTTCTCATGGTTAAGTCCATTTTATTTAAAACCAACACTTTCAGAAATAAGGTTGCAAGCTCCCAAGCTTCTTATTAAGAGAGACGTTAATAACAAAATTTTCATTGGTGGCATACTTATCGATGGACCTGCTAATAATAAATTAACGAATTGGCTCCTCAATCAAAAAAAGGTGGTAATAAAACAAGGTGAAATTGATTGGTATGACGAATACAGACAAGCGCCTGCACTCACATTAAAAGATTTAAATTTTAGATATAAAACACCCTTTATTATCGAACTCATTAGCAAACATGAATTTGCTCTAAATTTTAGAATCAGCAATAGCGACAATCAATTTATTTACATTAACGGAAATATTTATGCAAAAAAAATTGAAGATATAAATTCATGGGACTCCAAAGTTAAAATTAAAGCCAGCAATATCAATCTTGCAGCCTATATGCCCTGGATTAATTATCCTATTAAAATCAATGCAGGTACTGGCGATATAAATCTAACTGCGAGCATCACTAATGCCACAATTACAAAAATTAAGTCATCAATTAAGCTCACAGGTTTTAAAACTGAATTGAATCAAGCTTACAAAAATGAGCTAAATTTAAAAAATTTTTCTGGCGATATTATATGGCTTTCTAATGAAAAAGATTATCAACTTGCATTTAAAAATATTTACATACTAACTAACAATGGCATTAATGTCGAAGATGCTGATAGCTCTATTACTATTTCATCTGAAACAAATAAACCTACCGCATTCTCTCTGAGGATAAATACAATTCAACTTGAGACAGCCAATGAAATATTACAAACTATTCCATACTTTGATGATGTGAAAAATAAAATTAATGTACTTCAGCCCTCAGGATTATTAAGTAATTTAGATCTTAAATGGATGGAGAATAAAAAAACTGAAATAAGTCTCAAAGCTCAGTTTGACAAATTAAGCTTAAAATCTTTTGAGCACGTGCCAGGCTTCGAGAATCTTTCAGGCACTATTCGTCTGTCAAATAAAGACGGTTCTTTGAAACTTAAATCAGCAGATGTTTCGCTTTCATATAATAAATTATTTAGAGAGCAACTTAAATTTAGTGACCTACATGGCGACTTAAAGTGGACAGAAAGTTATTTAATGTTTAAAAATTTTAGTTTTAATAATCCATTTATTAATGGTTCAATAAATGGAATTATTAAATATGATGCTCAAAAAGTAACTTATCTAGACATACAAGCTTCAATTCCTTTTATCGATTTTAAACAAGCAAAAACTTATTACCCAAGAACAATTAGCGCAGAAAGCCTTCATTGGCTTGACACTTCTCTTCTTGAAGGAAATCTAGAAAATACATTGGTGGCTATAAAAGGTTCAACAGCCGATTTTCCATTTGTTGATGCGAATAATCGACCTGATCCTAGCAAGGGCACATTTATAGTTACAACAACAGGGAAAAATACTTTAATTGAATATGGCGCAGGATGGCCTGTAGTCGAAAAATTCGATTTTAATGCCTCAATTAATGCTGGCACTTTTGAGTTGGTAAGTAAGAAAGGTCAAATTTTAGGGAATACAATTAAAGATCTTAAAACCACAATTCCCGCAATAGCAATTGAACACCCCGTGCTTAATATTCAAGGAACTCTAAATAGTCCTACACGTGAAGCAATTAAATTTATTAATAACAGCCCCGTAAAAGAATCAGCTCAACATTTTTTTGATGAAGCTACAGGATCCGGTGAAGGAAAGTTGATGGTAAATGTTGACATTCCCATGGACAATTTAGATGCCATTACCTTTAAAGGTCAATATCAATTTTTAAATAGTACTCTTAGTAATTCATTGATCGGCATTCCTTATATAGAAAAAATTAAAGGTAATGTCACATTTGATGAACTTAATGTTAAAACTGAAAATCTTAACGGTACTATGTTTGGAGGTAATACGAATATTTCACTTACTGCCGATCCAAGTAAAGCTATTAAGATTAAATTAAATGGTAAATTTACTGATAAAGGTATTGAAGAAAAATTAGGTAAAAGTTTTACAAAATTAAGTGGCTCAGCCGATTGGGAGGGTTTTGTAGAATACAAAAAACCTTTACTAAATATCCAAATTTCGTCAAATTTAAAAGGTATTGAAATGGGCTACCCCGCCCCATTTAATAAAGCAAGAGATAAAGAAGAAAAATTCTATTTTAGTAAAAAACAGAATAACCAAAAAAATGATGAGATTGAATTTAAATTCAGCAATATTGTAAGCGCAAAAATATCGCGCACTGAAAAAAATAATCTGATGACTATTGATCAAGGCTTTATCGCTATTAATTCAGATGTTAGAACAAATCCTCAAAAAGGACTTTATCTCAAAGCTAATCTCCCTTACATCAATTTGGATGATTTTATTAGCGTATATAGCGGAAGTGATAGCCATTATCATTTTAAAATAGATAAAGCAGATATAGCGCTTATGAGTGCTGATCTATTTGACAGAAGATTTAACAATATCAAAATAGAAATAGCACCAGGTAACGGCAATACAAAATTTAAAATTAACTCAAGCGAAACATCAGGTAATCTTTTATGGTTTGAAAAAGATAACAGATTAATTGCTCGTTTAATTGGACTCAAACTTCCAAGTGAAATAAAAAAGATTTCCTTATCTCACAATACGAGTAACCAAAATGTGCCTAACCTAGATGTCAAAATTGGAGCGCTTGAGGTAGATGGTAAAAAAATAGGGAAATTAGAACTTATTTCCAATACATCAAAACAACATATTAACTTTCAAAAATTCAAACTTACAAGCGATACAAGCATTTTTCAGGGAGATGGTGATTGGCTCGACTGGAATAAAAATTCAAAAACAAATATTAATTTTAACTGGAAGATTAATAATCTTGGCAATACTCTTGACTTTTTGGGATACAACCATTTAATTAAAGATGGTGATGCGGAAATTAACGGTCAATTTAAATGGATTGGAAGTCCAATCAATTTTGATAAAACTAAAATTGATGGCTCTTTCACTTTAGATATTCATAAAGGAACAATTTTAAAAGTGGAGCCAGGCGTAAGTCGCTTTTTTGGACTTGTCACATTGCAAAGTTTACCGAGACGACTTAGTCTAGACTTTAGAGATTTGTTTGGTAGTGGTTTCATATTTGACTCAATCAATGCCTCTATAAGAATGAATAATGGCATCATGAAAACAACAAATTTTAGGATGAATGGCCCAGCTGCTGATGTATTTATGTCAGGTGAAACCAATATCATCAAGGAAACACAAGATTTAAATGTAAAAGTAACCCCTCATATTAGTGATAGCTTATCTCTTGCAGCACTTGCTGGTGGTCCATTAGCGGGAGCTGTTGCTTTCGTGGCACAAAAAATACTTAAGGATCCCCTCAATAAAATTCTTACTTCCGAATATCGAATTATTGGTACATGGGAAAACCCAGAAGAATTGAATAATTCTCCATCTGATAAAATCAAAACAACGATCGATAACACTAAAAACTTATTTAATGATAAAAAACAATAATGGCAATTAAATCTAAAATAAAAACAACCAAAGCTAAGTTGGTAAATAAAGATATTATAAAGATTGCTGGTATACAGATGGCGTCTGGGCCAGACATCAAATCAAATCTTAATGAAGCTGAAAATTTAATTACCATTGCTGCAAACCAAGGTGCCAAACTCATAGCGCTTCCTGAGTATTTTTCCATCATGTCTTCCAAAGATTCTGAAAAACTAAAGGCAAAAGAAAAGCCCGAACAAGGTCTCGTTCAATCTTTTCTATCAAAGCAAGCCAAAAAAAACAAAATCTGGATTATTGGCGGCTCTATTCCTTTAGTATCAAAGGATAAAAATAAAATTAGGAATAGTTGTTTAATTTATGATGACAGAGGTAATTTAATTCACCGCTACGACAAAATTCATCTTTTTGGATTTGATATGGGTGATGAATACTATCGCGAAGATAAATTAATTGAGGCAGGTTCCGATGTTGTGGTTATCGATTCTCCATTTGGAAAAATTGGCATTGCAATTTGTTACGATCTAAGATTTCCAGAGCTTTTCAGAGCCATGAAAGATATTGATCTTCTTGTCATTCCATCTGCGTTTACAGAAACAACTGGTAAAGCACATTGGGAAATTTTGATTCGTGCAAGAGCAATTGAGAATCAATGTTACGTATTGGCCCCTGCTCAAGGAGGCTACCACTTGTCAGGAAGAGAAACTCATGGGCATTCAATGATCGTTGACCCATGGGGTACTATACTAGATCGTCTCAGTCGAGGTTCTGGCGTAATTACTGGGTTCTTAAATAAAGAATACATTAAATCCGTTCGTAAATCTTTACCGGCCCTTAAACATCGCACTATTAAATAATTTCGCTTATGGAATATAAAATTGCTCATGCAAAAGATTTGCTTCTCGCGCAATCTGGAATCGATATAACTGATCTGAATAAAATACTCAACAGCATGATGTCACATGGTGTCGATTATGCAGACCTTTATTTTCAATACACAAAAAATGAATATTGGGGGCTTGAAGAAGGACAAGTTAAATCGGGCAGCTTCTCAATTGATCAAGGTATAGGTGTTAGGGCTGTCAACAAAGACAAATCTGCTTTTGCATATTCTGATGACATTTCCATTGAAGCACTTTTATCTTCATCAAATATTGCTAAAGCTATTGCTTCAAAAAATTTAAATCAAAGTCATAAACTCGATCATCCAAGAATCATATCTAATTTATATAGTACTCAAGACCCGCTTTCGGCAGTCCCTGCTGAAACTAAAATTAAAATGTTAGAAAAAATAGAAAATTTTGCTAAAAAGATGGATGAGCGTATTACTAAAGTCACAGCATCGATTGCTGGAGAGTATGAAGTGATATTCGTCATTAATCATGAGCAAAAAATTGCAGCAGATATTAGACCTCTCGTAAGATTATCGATTAATGTCATTGCAGAAGCGAATGAAAAAAGAGAGCAAGGCTCTTCCGGTGGCGGTGGTCGTTTTGGTTTTGAATATTTCTCTGATGAAATATTAAAACAATATGCGCATGAAGCAGTTCATCAAGCCACTACAAATCTAAATGCAAAACCTGCGCCCGCTGGGAGCATGACAGTTGTCTTGGGTCCTGGATGGCCAGGTATTCTTTTACATGAAGCTATTGGTCATGGCCTAGAAGGTGATTTCAATCGAAAAGGCAGCTCCGCTTTTAGCAATAAAATTGGCACTCAAGTCGCTGCAAAGGATATTACTGTGGTTGATGATGGTACGATCCAAGATCGAAGAGGCTCACTAAATATCGATGATGAAGGCAATGAAACACAAAGAACAGTGCTTATAGAAAACGGTATTCTGAAAGGATATCTTCAAGACACATTAAATGCGAGACTTATGAATATGCTCACCACTGGAAATGCGAGAAGAGAATCCTATGCGCATCTTCCTATGCCGAGAATGACAAATACCTATATGCTTAATGGCACCAAAACACCTGAAGAAATTATTAAATCAGTCAAGAAAGGTATTTATGCAGTTAACTTTGGTGGTGGTCAAGTTGATATCACAAGCGGTAAGTTTGTATTTTCTGCAGCTGAAGCGTGGATGATTGAAGATGGAAAATTACTTTATCCAGTCAAAGGCGCAACTCTAATAGGCAATGGCCCAGAGGTATTAAAAAAAGTTAGTATGATCGGAAATGATATGTCTCTAGACTCAGGGATAGGGACCTGCGGCAAAGAAGGTCAAAGTGTTCCAGTAGGGGTAGGTCAGCCCACAATCAAAATTGATGGCTTAGTTGTAGGTGGAACTGCTTAAAATTATAAAACGCGGTTTTTATATTCTAAAGTACGTGTATCAATTTCAATTTTATCGCCTGTATTACAGAATAAAGGCACCATAACTTCAAAACCTGTATTGATTTTAGCTGGTTTCATGACTTTACCTGAAGTGTCGCCTTTAACAGCTGGCTCAGTATAGGTAATTTCTCGCGTTACAGAGTTTGGCAACTCTACAGATATCGCTTTGCCATTATAAAATTTTACTTCGCATGGCATGCCATCTTCTAAGAAATTCAATGCTTCTGACATATTTTCAGCATCAACTTCATATTGATTATATTCACTATCCATAAAGACATAAGCAGGATCTGAGAAATAAGAATAAGTAACTTCTTTTTTATCTAAAACAATAACTTCAAATTTATCACTTGCGTTATATACGTTTTCATTAGGCGCTTCGGTGAGAAGATTTTTCATTTTCATCTTCACAACAGCTGAATTTCGACCTGATTTGTTATATTCAGTTTTTAATATGACCATAGGGTCAGTGCCAACCATAATAACGTTACCAGCGCGAAGCTCTTGAGCGATTTTCATAATATTGATCCTTGGGAATGCTTACCAAATAAAAGGGTGAGATTATACTCGAAAATTATGTTTCATAACAATAATCGACCAAACTCTCTACTAATGAAACCTCTTTAAAATAATTTTGACTTTGTTTTAATGTAAAAGCTTCTAAACGAGCTTTTTGCTTGAAAAAGTCACGCCATAAAACTTCGTTAAATTTGTTATTCGACCAGTCATCATGCATTTTAATTAAAATATCTGATAAATCCTTCTCGCATGCTTCGTAATAACGCCTCATAAAAGCCCTAAGTTTAATTAAATGAATATTATTTACTTGAATATAAGGTTGCCAAATAAAAGGTTTGCCTGCCCAAATTGCTCTAGTCCAGCTATCTTCTCCCCTCACAAAATTAAGATCACATGACCAAAGTAGGCTATCAAAATCATCATGATTTAAAAATGGATAAGGAATGATATGAATAAATTGATAATTATTTTTTAGCTTTAAAAGATCAAATAGATATTGAGGTATAAAAAATTGTGCAGGATTCTTTAGACGATCTATAGCATCCAGAAAAACTTCAATTTTTTGTATTGGATAATAAAAGAGTGATATAGAATATAATTCAGAATCTCCGCCTAGGGACTGAATAAACTTTTTGCGTCTAGATTGATCAAAAGCCTCTCGGCGAGTCAACAACCCCTTTTCACGAATAAGACCACCCGTTTGATTAGTAAAGCCAGGATAGAAGAAAGTTTTAATAAGTCCCGATTCAGGATCGATAGAAGGTTTTAAATGGAAGTTATCTACCCAAGGCTCGGCTGATAAATATTCAATCGCAATATATTTAGACTTTCTCAGCTTAATAAGCGTTTTATAGCTATGTGGCAAATCTATATTAAAAAGGTTAAACACAAAATCTGGAGGAGGCGGAAGTGATGTTGAGTCTTCACTAAAATCACAATGACAAATATTGATTCCATTAATCGTTTGTTTTTGCAGGGAAAGATCGATTGAAGGTATCAATCTCTTGGCAGTTACAAGATCGTCAACGAGAAGATGCACCTCAATATTAAAATCAACCTTAAGCTGCTTTGCAATTCGCCAAGCAACGCCAATATCCCCAAAAAAATCAATCACCTTACATGTTAAGTGGCACACGATAGGACTTTTATTACTCATGGTAAGCTACATCAATAATTCTAAATTTCACTATACCTCCAGGAGTTTCAACTTTCACTTCATCATCTAAGTTTTTACCTAAAAGGGCTTTAGCAATAGGTGATACCCAACTAATAAAGCCTTTTTCTGTATCAATTTCATCTTCCCCTACAATACGATAATAATGCTCCGAATCATCTGATTCATTAATTAAAGTTACCCATGCGCCAAAAAAAATCTTCTCTTGTTGCTCTTGCGCCGAGGGATCAATTACTACCGCTTCATCAATGCGACCGAATAAAAATTTAGCTCTTGCATCAATTTGGCGTAAGCGCTTCTTTCCGTAGATATAATCTCCGTTCTCACTCCGATCGCCATTACTTGCAGCCCATGAAACATCAGCTACAATCTTAGGTCGATCAACTTTAACTAAAAAATCGAGCTCATCTTTTAGGCGCTGATATCCTTGCTTAGTAATGTAATTTTTACGCTCTGTCATATTTTTTAATAATAATTAACGGGGTTAAGTTTACAATAGAAGCATGCATTCTGAGCAAAAGCCTATCTACCTCTGCCGCAATTCAAAAGAAGCTTATAAATTAAGCCAACATTTTGATTCAAAAGAAAAGGTATGGGCGCTTCATGACTTTATCAATAGCCTCTTTAAAAAACACCCAAATATCAAGATGCCATATCGGGTTCTTAATGGGATTGAAGAAAAATTGTTATGGGAAAGTAGTATTAAGCAATATAAAAAATCATTTTTTGATTTATCAAACATTGAAAACTTAAGTGAAACCGCAATGCAGGCCAATCGTCTCATTGATCAATTTAATATTAGTGAAAATACTTTAAAAAGTGAAGAGCGTAGTGAAGAACATGCATTTTTTAACGCTTGGCGCCTGCTTTTTAAAAAATACTGTAGCGATAAAAATGTTATCACTTTTAATAATCTTTTAAAGATAAGTGAAGAACATATTAAAAATGGCGATATTTCAATTGAACACCCTATTTGTTTAGTTAATTTTGAAATAACAACACCTCTTGAAGATTCTTTTATTGAAGCATGTAAAACTCAAGTTGATATAGAGCTTTTTAAAGCGCTACAAATAGAGCCATATATTGAGTCACGTGTATTTCTTAATGAAGAACATGAAAGCATGCAGATTGTCGATTGGTGCAAAACACAAATAGAAAATAACAAAAAGATATTGATTGTGACGCCGCAACTCGATCAAATTATCGATCGCCTCACAAGTATGCTTGATAAAACATTTCATCCTGAAACATTTAACCCAAGTCTCTCTCAAAAAAAAAGAATTTATCAGTTCTCCTTGAATGCTCCCTTATTTCATTTATCTACGATTTATTTAAACCTAAAATTAATAGAATTAGCTGCGAGAGGCACCTCTAAGATCAATGAGCTTAAAAACATCCTGAGTCATAGTGGCTGGTCAGATAGCAAAGAGTTATGTCAACGCTACAAGCTCATTAAATACCTAGAAAGAAAACGAAGGGGCAATCTATCAGTTAAAGATCTCATTGAGATGTCTGAGTTAATTGAAGGCTTAAATAATGAAATACCATTCCTAAAAATACATTTAAATCACATACATGCTTCACATCATGAATGGCGAACAAAAAGAAGTCCTTCAGAATGGATTAAAACATTTGAGGAGTATTTAAAGAATATTCAATCTGGTTTATTAGCTCCAAAAGATTCCTTTGAAGAGAGTGTTTATGAGGCATGGAACAAAACTAACGAAATGATATCTTCATTAGATAATCTGATGGGTGAAATATCCATCCAAGAGATACTAGATATTTTTCAGTATTACCTTAAAAAAACCACTCACCAACACAAACATCAAGGCAATTTTAAAATTGATATTTTAGGTTTTCATGAAACAACTTATGAAAATTATGACGCTACGTGGATTATGAATTTAAATGAACATCACTGGCCTACGCCTTATCAGTACAATCCATTTATACCAATAAAAATTCAGCATGATAGGCATATCAACACCCATGAAAAACGTCATTTAAATGCCTCAAAGATTTTAGATAAATTTACCCGTACATCACCTTTTGTAACACTTTCGTATGCCAAAAAAATGGGCGAAGAAGAGATATTTCCATCACCAACATTACATGACTTTATATCTTCGAAATTACTTGAAGATATCAATTTTAAATTTAAAAAAAATGAATTTAATCATGAATTTATAGAATATATTGAAGACAGCATATCAAGTAATATTGAAGTGCAGCAGACGGTTAAATCGGGCATAAAATTACTTGAAGCACAATCCATCTGCCCTGCTTGGGCATTTTATGAGTTTAGACTTGGCGCCAGAAAAATAGAAGAAGAAGATGAGGAAAATTTAACTACTAGATTACGCGGAAATCTCTTTCATAAAACCTTAGAACAATTCTGGACGGAAAATAAATCAGCCTCTCTCGTAAGCGCTTTAAATGAAAAAGAGCTGTCAAAAAAAATACAGTGGATTGCACATAAAAATATATCTATAGAAAAGAAAAAATACCCTAGAATCTTGCCTGAATTTTTTAATATCGAAGAAATACGCTTAATAAGCTATCTTGAAAAATGGATTCAACATGAATTAAAAAGAGGGGATTTTGAAGTTAAAGAGACGGAAAAAAATATACCTATTCATTTAGGTTGCCTTAACTTTAATATCAAAATTGATCGTATCGATGAAGTGAATCAAAACATCATTGTGATTGATTACAAATCCGGGGCAACAAAAAATCTAAACGAATGGTTTTTAAATGTTTATGGTGAGCTCCAGATGCCCTTTTATGCCCTCTTTGCCTCAAATAAACCTATTGATGCCATTGCGATTGGCATTGTTAATTCACCAAAACCTCAATGGATTGGTATCGGTCGACATAGAGGTCTGCTTCAAGGCATCAAAGATGCTAATGCTACCGAGTACCAATCTTGGGATAATTTAATCAGCTTCTGGAAATACCGTATTGATGAGGCTAGTAAAAGTTACGAATCAGGCAACGCAGCTATCAAATTTACGCGCGAAAAAGACATGGCTTATTGTCAGGTTAAGCCAATCTTAAGGCTTCCTGAACGAATACTTCAATTTGAGCAAACTAAGCAATGAGCGACATCCAATTAAGACAAAGAGCTCTTGATTTACGCTCATTTATTGTTGAAGCTCCGGCAGGTTCTGGTAAAACAAGGTTACTCACGGATCGGTATTTAAAACTTCTCACTATTGTTGATATGCCCGAAGAAATTGTAGCCATTACCTTCACAAAGAAAGCGGCTTCAGAGATGAAGTCAAAAATCCTAGAGCGCATTAAAAAAGGCGACAGTCCTTTTGCTCAGACAATTCTAAAGCGCTCAAAAGAAAAAGGCTGGGGCATTGAGTACGATCTATCGCGACTTAAAGTGATGACTATTGATAAATTCTGTCATAACGTAGTCAGTCAAATTCCTATATTAAGCAAAATGGGTGATAAACCCAATATCACTGATACTCCTGAAAAGTTTTACGAAGAATCTGTTAAACAAACATTACAGAATAAAGAGAGCATGGAAGACATTAAAATTGTCTTTGCTCATTATGATAATGAATATGAAAAAATTAATCGTCGTTTAATCGCGATGATGTCAATTAGAGATCAGTGGAAATCTAGATGCCATGCTCTTATTCAAAAATCAAATGGGAAAATTGTCGAAGAAAGCAATGCATACCTTGAGCATTTAATTAAACCTATTTATCAAAAAATTAAAGATTCACTAAATCATGATCAGCTAAATGATCTTATACAGGTGCTTCATTACCTTGAAAATATAAAGCTTAGAGGAGATATAAAGCTAGGAAACAAAAATAGCTTTAATTTTGATGCAGAAGAAATTTCTTTATGGCAAACAATCACACAAATATTATATACAGATAAAAGTACTAGACGAGTTTCAATTGCAGCCCGAGAAGGATTCAAAAATGATGAAGAAGGTCAAATTTATAAGGCTAAATGTCTCAATCTACCTAATATAGATTGCATAATAGGCACTAAAGATATGCCAGAGCCTATAAATGAAGCGTATGTCATAAAACTTAAATCTATTGCGAACCTTCTTCTTCAGTGTGAAAAAAGACTAAGGCAGCTATTTAGGCAGAATAATACAGTTGATTTTATTGAGATTATAGAAATAGCAAATGAAGCTCTTGGTAAAAATGATGCAGCAAGCGATCTCTTATTATCTCTAGATTATAAAATTTCACATTTACTTATTGATGAATTTCAAGATACGAGCAGAAGTCACTTTAATTTTTTAAAGAAAATAGTTGATGGCTGGGCATATGAAGCACAGAAAACTATTTTCTGCGTGGGTGACCCTATGCAATCCATCTATAAATTCAGAGAGGCTGATGTCAGCATTTTTATTGAAGCTAAAAAATATGGCTTCTATACAATTCCTTTAGAAACTATAAGGCTTGAAGATAATTGGCGATCTTCCTCCCTTATCGTGAATGAAGTAAATGAGATATTTGAAAAAATACTCCCAAAAGAAGACTCAATTCCACAAGGCAATGTAAGTTACAAGCCTTTTTTCTCAGCAAAAAAAGAAAGTGATACCGGTGCAAGTGAATTCAAATTTCATGCATTAACATTTGATGAAGGTACTGATATTGATACTGAGGAAGCAAAATATGTATGTAATTTAATTGATACATTTCCTGAAAATGAAAAAATTGCCATTCTCACAAGATCAAGAAGTCACCTTTCAGAATTAATTAATTACATTCGCAAATTTAAACCTGCCTTAAAATTTAATGCCGTAGAAATTGATGCATTAGATCAACATCAATCAATTCAGGATATCCTTTCTTTAAGCTACGCTATGCTTGATTTAAGCGACAGAATTCATTGGCTTGCAATTCTCAGGGCTCCATGGTGTGGCATTACACTTAAGGATTTAGTCTTACTTTTTCAAGATGATCATTCATCCACTGTGTGGGAAATTATTCATAATACAAACAAAATGAATAATATTTCTGCTGATGGAAAAAAAAGGATCAACCGACTAGTTAATATACTTAATGATGCATTTGAGCATCAAAATATGACACACATTAGAAGACTTATAGAATCAGTTTGGATAAATTTAGGTGGAGAAAAATGCCTTCATCACCCAAATGATATCGTAGATATCAATAAGTTTTTCGATATTTTACAAACATCGAGCACACCTATAGCTATTGATTTTGAATTAGTCGAATATCAAATTACAAAAACATACTTATCAGACATTACATCAGCCGAAGAGCGTATACAATTTTTCACGATTCATAAAGCTAAAGGCCTTGAATTCGATACAGTAATTATTCCATCATTAAATTCAACTACACGCTCAACAGACAAAAAAATGATTGTATCTGATAGTTTCATCAAAAATAATCATATTTGCCATATCACAGCATTTAGTGAACCAGATAACAAATTACCTCACTTACATAATCTTATTTATAACATTGAAAAAAATAAGGAAGAAAATGAATTGAAAAGATTACTTTATGTTGCTATGACAAGAGCAAAAATGAAACTTCACCTTATAGGTTCTATAGTATTTAAAGATGAAATGAAGGCTGCTTCAAATTCATTTCTGGCTATGCTTTGGGATATCTACGGCAGGAATTTTAAGGAAGCAAAACCTATAACAAACATTAAAATAGAATCGCCGAATAGTAAAATTGAGGACTTTGTACCAAAACTTATGCGATTGAAAATTTAGATTGAAATTTTTTTTAAAAAATCTTTAATGAATTTAACTCTTTCTAAAATATCAAAATTCGTGACACCTATTTTAATTTTATCCGGACCATTCATGCGATACCGCTTATCCTCGCTCAGAAGTTTAATAAGCTTTAGTGGGTCCATTTTACTGTCGCTTGCAAAGGTAATTTGAATTGAAGTGTCACTAGCATCTATTTTTTTAATATCGAGATGTTGAATAAAAATTCTTAAATCATGAAAAGAAATAAGTGATTGCGTTTGTTCAGGCATGACACCAAAACGATCTATCAACTCCTCTTTCATTTCCATTAACGCCTCATGATCATTGAGTCCTGATAAACGTTTATATAGCACAAGTCTTTCATTGATATCACCACAATAACTATTTGTAATAATTGCCGGCGTATGCAGATTAATTTCGGTATTTTTTTGAATTGGATTATCGAGACTTAATTTTTTGCCTAATTTGAGTTGCTTAACAGCATAGTTCAACATATCGACATAAAGATTAAATCCAATTTCGTGCATTTGGCCACTTTGATTATCCCCTAGAAGCTCTCCGGCGCCCCGAATTTCCAGATCATGAATGGCAAGATAATATCCAGCTCCTAAATCTTCTAAAAGTTGAATAGCTTCTAATCGTTTTTGAGCATGACTACTAATTTTTGTGTCCGGATCAACAAGTAAATAAGCGTATGCTTGATGGTGAGATCTTCCTACCCTGCCCCTAAGTTGATGAAGTTGTGCTAATCCAAACATGTCTGCGCGATTAATAATAATTGTATTCGCTGAAGGAATATCTATACCCGTTTCAATAATTGTCGTGCAAAGCAAAATATTAGCTTTTTGTTGATAAAAATCATGCATAACTCTTTCAAGTTCCCGCTCTCGCATTTGTCCATGAGCAATTTCAATTCTTGCTTCAGGTATTAATTTTTCTAATTTTTCTTTCATTGAAAGGATAGTTTCAACATCGTTATACAAGAAATAAACTTGGCCGCTACGATTAAATTCTCTTAAAATTGCTTCGCGAATAATGCCTTCCGAATAATTATTTACGAATGTTTTAATTGATAAGCGTTTCTGAGGGGGTGTAGAAATTATGGAAAATTCTCTCAAACCTTCCATAGCCATAGATAGTGTTCGAGGAATAGGTGTTGCCGTTAGAGTTAAGACATCAACTTCCGCGCGTACTGCCTTAAGTAATTCTTTTTGGCGGACGCCGAAACGGTGTTCTTCATCAATAATAATCAAACCTAAATTTTTAAATTTAATATCATTCTGAATAAGCCTATGTGTACCAATAATGATATCAATTTCACCATTTGCTAATTTTATAAGTGACTCAGCTTGTTCTTTTTTAGATTTAAAACGAGAAATTTCTGCAATCTTAATGGGTGAATCTGAAAAACGATCCATAAAATTATTGTAGTGCTGCTCAGCAAGAAGTGTTGTCGGGACTAATATTGCGACTTGTTTACCATCATTCGCTGCAATAAAAGCAGCTCTTAATGCTACCTCTGTTTTACCGAATCCTACATCACCACATATAAGACGATCCATAGGCTTTTGAGATTCCATATCATTGATGACTGCATTGATTGCTGATAATTGATCTTCTGTTTCTTCAAACGGGAATCCATCTGTGAATCTTTCATAGTCTTGTAAATTAATCTTAAAAGCATAGCCTTTCTTAATAGATCTTTGAGAATAGATATTTAAAAGATCAGCTGCAGTATCATGAATCTGCTTTAAAGCTTTCTTTTTTGCTTTATCCCATTGATCAGAACCTAACTTATGAAGAGGTGCAGTTTCTGCTGGCCCTCCAGAGTAGCGGGAGATAAGATCTAAATTAGATACAGGAACGTAAAGTTTATCGTCTCCAAAATACTCTAAAAGTAAAAATTCACTTTCGCCTTCACCGAAATCTAAATTAAATAATCCCCTAAATCGCCCAACACCATATTGTTCATGAACAATTGGATCACTATCTTTTAACTCCGACAAGTCACGCACCATTGCATCACTTGAAAAGTTTTTATCGCGTTGACGCCTTTTTGCTTGCCGGACAGTATTCACATAAAGCTCAGACTCTGTAATTACAATATGTTCTGATGAAATATAGCCTTGATGAACTGGACTTACTGTTAATACAACTTGGTCATTCATATTTAAAGATTCAGACCAACCATCTGCAGATTTAAACTTGATACCACCTACTTTTAAAAGCTCAGAAACGGTCTCTCGGCGACCTAAGCTATCAGCTAAAATAAAAATTTTTTTGGTATTTTCGGAAAGAAATTGATCAAGCTTTGCTAAAGGCTGAATATTTTTTCGATCAATAGATACATCTGGAATTTTCTCAAATATTTCCGGCCTTTTTAAATCGAATTGTTTATATACATTAATAGATTTGAAAAATTGATCTGATTTAAGTAAAAGATCTTTAGGTTCTAATATTGGGCGTTCAGCATCATAAGCAAATAATCGAAAGCGTTTCTCAGTTTCTTGCCAAAAATGATTACATGCATGATCAAGGTTACCGTGCTTATAAACAATAGTGTTATCAGAGAAATAGCTAAAAATATCACTCATCTCATCAAAAAATAAGGGCATGTACCACTCAATACCACCTATAGGAACCCCTTTACTAATTTCTTTATAGATCGAAGAGCGAGATGGATCTCCTTCAAAGCGTTCTCGGTAATTTTGTCTAAATGTACTGATTGATTTTTCATCCATTGGACATTCTCGCGCAGGGAGTAATTTAATTTCATTTACAGGATAAAGTGTTCTTTGGGAGTCAACATCGAATGTTCGAATAGAATCAATCTCATCACCAAAAAAATCTAAACGATATGGAACTATGCTTCCCATAGGAAATAAATCAATTAAACTGCCTCTCACTGAAAACTCGCCTGGAGCTATTACGCGAACAACATTCATATAACCATTTAGTATTAGTTGATTTTTAAAAGCCTCAATATCAACTTTCTGCGCTTTGGTAAAATGAAAGCTAAATTGCTGAATATAACTCTTGGGCGGCAATAAATGTAGCGCAGTTGTCACAGGGATAATAACCACATCAAAACTTTTCTGAGTAACTTGGTAGAGTGTAAGGAGTCTTTCGGAGATTAGATCAGGGTGAGGAGAGAAATGATCATAAGGGAGGGTTTCCCAATCAGGCAAAAGATTAATTTTTAAATTTGGACTAAACCACAGCATTTCTTCCATGAGACGTCTTGCTTCTAATGCAGTCTCAGTAAAAATAGCTAAATATTTTTTATTCTTAATCACTTCATCTTGAATATATCTAGCTAAAGAATAGCTATCCGAGCCATCAATATTTACGATTGATAGTGATTCTTTATTTTGATTATTTGCTTCTATTGACATATATTGCATGAATAAATGATTACCAATATTATAAGCTTTAAAGGCTGCATTCATTGAGAGGGAATATCATGAACGATAAAGAATTAGTCGCACATCAAGCTTTACAATATGTTAGTGATAATATGATTGTGGGCTTAGGTACTGGATCCACTGCTAACTTCTTTATTGATGCCTTAGCTAAACGAAATAAAGAAGAAAAATTAAATGTAAGAGCGGTATCTAGTTCTGTTGTAAGTATGATTAAAGCGAAAGAAGCTGGTTTACCCCTCTTATCAATAGATCAAATAAAAGAAATTGATCTTTATATTGATGGCGCAGATGAAATTACAGCTGACCTTACTTTACTTAAAGGGCGTGGATATGATCTCGTTCGAGAAAAGCTACTTGCACGTGCAGCCAAAAGATTTATCGTTATTGCGGATGAGTCTAAAATCGTTAAAAATATTGGAGATAATTTCCCCATCCCCTCAGAAGTTCATCCATTCGCCTGGGAGCTTATAAAAAATGTCTTAATGAAAAAAGGTACAGGGGATATTAGAATCAATGCAGCAAAAGATGGTTATGCCATTACTTCATGTGGAAATTTTGTACTTGATTTTAATTTTGCTGAAAAGAGTAGTGAGAACTTAAATACCTTACTTTCACTAACACCTGGCATAGTAGAACATGGTATTTTTTACAATTTGGCTCATGGCGCTCTAATTAGCCACAATGGAAATGTTCGTGAAATTTGGAGAAGCTAGATCTTTTCAATACCGCCCATATAAGGAATCAATACTTTGGGTATCGTAATACTGCCATCTTCATTCTGATAGTTTTCAATAACTGCAACCAAGGTTCTACCTAAAGCCAATCCAGAACCATTTAATGTATGAAGAAATAAATTCTTTCCATCTTCACTTTTAAATCTGGCTTTTAGTCGCCTAGCTTGGAAAGCTTCACAATTTGAAACAGATGAAATTTCACGATATGTATTTTGTGATGGAAGCCAAACTTCCAAATCAAAAGTTTTTGCTGCGCCAAAGCCCATATCCCCTGTACATAATGACAACAATCGATATGGAAGCTCTAATGAAGTCAAAATAAACTCAGCATGCGAAACCATCTCTTCTAATGCTTCGTAGCTTTTATCAGGATGCACAATCTGAACCATTTCAACTTTATCAAATTGATGCTGCCTAATCATACCGCGCGTGTCTTTTCCATATGATCCAGCTTCTGACCTAAAGCACGGTGTATGTGCTGTTAATTTAATAGGGAGATCGGATTGTTTAACGACTTCATCTCGAACAAAATTTGTTAGCGTCACTTCAGAAGTTGGAATTAAATATAATTTACTTTCATTATGTACAAGGCTGAAAAGATCAGCTTCGAACTTTGGGAGCTGCCCTGTGCCTATTAGTGTCTCGCTATTCACTAAATAAGGCGTATAACACTCTTTGTAACCATGTTTCTCTGTTTGAGTATCGAGCATATATTGCCCAATAGCACGATGCAGCTTTGCAAGCTTACCTTCCATCACTACAAAACGAGCTCCAGAAAGCTTTGCACCTAAATCAAAATTAAGTCCATGATTTGCACCCACATCAACATGATCTTTAACCTTAAAAGTAAATTTTCTAGGCTCGCCTACCGTCTTAATTATTTTGTTATCAGCTTGAGACTTACCTATAGGGGTAGATTTGTGGGGAATATTAGGAAGATTCAGCATAAACTGATTAATTTTTTCTTGTAGCTCAGCCAATTCTGACTCACCTGCTTTTAAATCATCAGAAATAGCATTGACGCTCTTCATAAGTAAATCAGTATTCTCATTCTTAGATTTCGCAAGACCTATTTCTTTTGAAATAGAGTTTCTTTTTTCTTGAAGATCTTGCGTCTTAACCTGCAGATCTTTTCTTAGATTTTCCAATGACTGAAAAGTGCTTACATCAAGATCAAAGCCTCGACTTGAAAGCTTTTGTTTAATAAATTCAATATCATTTCTTAATAACTGAATATCTATCATAAATACCCTATTTCTTTCGCTTGTCCTGAGATTTTAAATAATTCATTTTTTCAAGAATTTTACTCTCTAATCCTCGAGTTGTAGGCTTATAAAATTCAATAGGCTCTAAATTATCTGGAAAATATTTTTCACCTGATACATACCCATCCGGTTCGTTATGGGCATATCGATAATTTTTACCATAATCTAATTCTTTCATAAGCTTAGTTGGAGCATTTCGAAGATGTACAGGCACATCGCTATTATCACCATCACCTACAAATGCTTTCACTTCATTAAAAGCCATATAGGCTGCATTACTTTTAGCCGCAATAGATAAGTAAATAACAGCATTTGAAAGCGCTAACTCACCCTCAGGCGAACCTAAACGCTCATAAATTTGATATGCCTCTATAGCCATCGTTTGTGCCTTCGGATCAGCTAACCCTATATCCTCAATTGCAATACGAACAATTCTTCTTGCCAAATAAAGTGGATCAGCACCTCCATCCAGCATACGATGGAGCCAATACAGAGCTGCATTCGGATCAGAGCCTCTCACAGATTTATGAAGCGCTGAAATTTGATCGTAAAATTGATCTCCGCCTTTATCAAAGCGTCTTACTTTGCTCGTAATCGTTTTCTTTAAAAAATCTTGATCAATTTTATTTACTTGTAAAGATGTGGCTGTATTAAAAAGTAATTCTAAGAAATTAAGCAGACGTCTGGCATCGCCATTGATATGGCCAATAATTTCTTGTCTAGCTTCTTCATCTACTTCAATATCTGGTGCAATATAATTTTTTGCTTTTTCATAGATCAAAAGAAGGTCTTCTTGATCCAGCATTTTTAAAACGTAGACTTGGGATCGACTTAATAAAGCAGAGTTAACTTCAAAAGATGGATTTTCAGTTGTTGCTCCAATAAAAGTAATGAGCCCTGATTCGACATGCGGCAAAAATGCATCTTGTTGACTTTTATTAAATCGATGAACTTCATCTACAAATAGAATTGTCTTCTTATTATATTGCTGTAAATTAAGCTGTGCTTTATCTATAGCCTCCCGAATATCTTTAACGCCAGACAATACTGCAGATACAGATATAACCTCAGCATCAATGGAATTGGCAATCACACGTGCAATCGTTGTTTTTCCAACGCCCGGGGGTCCCCAAAGAATCATGGACGGTAGATTTCCTGATTCTATTGCGACGCGTAATGATTTACCTTCACCTAAAATATGTTTTTGTCCTGCAATTTCACTTACAGTCTTAGGTCTTAAATATTCAGCAAGTGGTAATTGAGATTGATTAGATTCAAACATTTGGTTCACGAGCACTATTTACCCGAAGCTTCTTCTTGAATAAACCATTTACCATTAGTTTTTTTAACTAAAAGCAATTTACTGGATTCCTCAGTTAATTTATCAGAGGTATATTTTTGTTTAAATTGTATACGCGCTAAATTTTCATTTTTCATAGTCACTTTAATGTCTTCAATTTCAACAAGAATTTTTTCTTGTGAGGAGATCTTTTGTTTTCTTGAGGCTTGCCATAAAGCTAATGTATCACCATTAGGCGTTTTAAAATCTTCGGCGTAATTACTCAAATAAAGGTCAACATCTTTAGCTGACCAAGCTCTTGCCCAAGCATTTGCAAAAGCAATCAGCTCTTCATCCTTATTTTTAATTGAAGCTAATGATGTATTGTTGGTTGCTATGCCATTCTGTACAACATCGACACCAGTTGGCAATTTAAATAAAAAATCATTGTCTACTAGGGTCACATTGTATTTTGCATTTTTAAAACTAATCGTTGTGATATGTTCAAATGCATCAACAATTTTCATCACTGACAATTTATTTTCAGTTAATCCAAGTATGACTTTGCTAAAACCAGTCCCCTCTTCTTTAGGAACTGCTTCGACCCATTTAATATTTTGGTTCATTTCATTATCGACCTGGTCTTCTATATTTCTGAGCGTAAAATATTTTTCAATATTTTTGCCTGCAATAATGAGAAGTGGTGTTGATCCAGAAACTTTAGCTATAGGATTAATAGAAACCTGTCTTAGATCCTGATCGTATATAAAGAGTCGATCGCCATCACTGATAATTTGATTTTGGTAAGGCTTTAAATAATCCCACCTAAATTTATTAGGTCTTTTAAATAACATAACGCCTTCTACGTCCTGAAGTTTTAAGCCTTTCTTATCCAAAACAACCTGACTAAATTCAGAAGACATGCTTGAAACGTTATTCATATAAGTATTTAAATCTGAAATGCCGTCTGCAAGAGCATTGAATGAGAGAATTAAAAAAGTCAAAAAGATTTTATTCATTTTGATTGGGAGCTAGGATGTCTCTATTGCCATTACTTTGCATAGCGGAAACGAGCCCAGCTCTTTCCATATCTTCAATAATTCTTGCGGCACGGTTATAACCAATGCGGAGATGTCTTTGTACTGAAGAGATGGATGGTTTTCTAGTTCGTAACACTAACTCCACAGCTTCATCATAAAGCGGGTCTTTCTCGCCCGAGAAATTAGAAGAAAAGTCGCCGTAATCACCGCTCTCTGAAGTTTCGTTAGTTAAAATACCTTCAATGTAATTAGGGTCGCCATGCGACTTAAGATAACTCACTACTTTATGAACCTCTTGGTCAGACACAAATGCACCATGAATTCTTTGAGGGTAGCCTGAGCCTGCTGGCTGATATAACATATCCCCTTGCCCAAGCAGCGTTTCAGCGCCCATTTGATCTAAAATTGTTCGAGAATCAATTTTGCTAGCTACTTGAAATGCAATTCTTGCAGGAATGTTAGCTTTAATAAGCCCTGTAATGACATCAACGGAAGGTCTTTGTGTTGCTAATACTAGATGAATGCCAGAAGCTCTCGCTTTTTGAGCAAGTCTTGCAATAAGCTCTTCAATTTTTTTACCTACCACCATCATAAGATCAGCAAGTTCGTCAATCACAATGACAATAAGCGACATTTCAGATAAAGGTTCAGTATTTTCTGGATTCATAGGATCCGCAATTGGGGAACCATCTTTCATACTGTCTTTAATTTTTTGGTTGTATCCAGCTAAATTTCTAATGCCCAACATCGACATCAGCTTATAACGTCTTTCCATTTCAGCTACACACCAATTTAATGCATTAGCAGCTTGGCGCATATCAGTAACAACTGGTGCCAATAAATGAGGAATGCCCTCATATACGGATAACTCGAGCATTTTAGGATCAATGAAAATCATCCTAACTTTTTCAGAATTAGCTTTATAAAGCAAACTTAAAATTAATGCATTGATTGCCACTGATTTACCTGAGCCTGTGGTACCCGCAATTAATACATGTGGCATTTTCGACAAATCAGCAACCTCGGGTCGGCCTGAAATATCTTTTCCCAAAGCAATCGTGAGTGAAGCGCTCGTATCTGCAAAGATTTGAGAGCTCATAATTTCAGACAAATAAACAATCTGTCTCTTAGGATTGGGTATTTCTAATCCCATGCATGTTTTACCAGGAATCGTTTCAACCACACGAACGCTCACAACAGAAAGTGCGCGTGCCAAATCTTTTGATAAGTTGGTCACCTGACTACCTTTAACGCCTGGTGCTGGCTCAAACTCATAACGTGTAATTACAGGGCCAGGCTGAGCAGATATCACCTTCGCTTCAATACCAAAGTCCATTAATTTTTTTTCAATAAGTCTAGATATAAACTCGATTGTTTCTGGCGATTGAGGTTCAACCTGATGCGAGGGTTGATCTAAAAGATGAAGTGGCGGTAATAAATTATCACTAAAATTAAATAGTGGAATTTGTTTTTCTTTTTGAACTCGCTCACTTTTTTTAATTTCAACTTCTGGAGATTCAATATTAAGTGGCGATCTATTTTCAGATTTTCTTCGCCCACTCTCAAGCAGCTCCAATCTTTGTTTCTCTATAATTCTTCCGTGTTTGCGATCTTGCCAATCTCTATATCTAAATTGTGCCCTTTGAAATAAAGCAAAAGTAAAGTGGCCAAAATGCTCTGAAATTTTAAGCCATGACCATCCTGTAAATAGACTAAATCCGATCGCAATTGATGTAATGAGAAAAATACTTGAGCCTATATAACCTAAAGATGCACGCAACGCATGATCAAATAATTTTCCGAGCAAGCCCCCTTGGCTCAAGGGAAATTGAGCCGGCAGGTCAACAAGATGGCCAGCCTCAAATGCAGCTGAACTAGAGATGAGAAGAAAGAAACCAAAATAATTAAAAAGTAAAAAAGAGCGATAGCCTTTTAACTCTTTATTGTATTGCGGGTAAAGAAGCCAAATACTAAAGAAACACAAAAAGCTTAACCACCAACTTGATAAGCCGAAAATATAGAGTAGTAAATCAGACAAATAAGAGCCAATAATACCCCCAGCATTATGAATTGAATTTGCACCACTGACACTATGAGACCATGAAGGATCATGGCTAGAGTAAGTCGCAAGTATGATGGTTAAATAAAAGCCTAAAAAAATTAAACTTAACCACCAAGCTTCGCGTGTTAGCTTATTTTTAATCCCACTCAGTTTGTTATCTTGTGGAGTTTGGCTAGCTTTTGTAGATTCTGATTTTTTTTTAAAAAACAAGGTTGTAAGTACTCGGAATGTTTAATCAATTATATCAGTTTGAGGTGCCAAAAAATGATGAAAAAAGCCACAAAAAAGGCCTCTTCTAACAAAAATAGGTTTGCTTAATCAAGCGATGAAAACTAAAATTGATCGTTTGTAACTTCATACTCTTTTCAGGAATTTTTTATGGCAAAACATGCCCAACTTATCATCTTAGGCTCTGGCCCCGCTGGCTATTCCGCTGCAGTTTATGCAGCTCGAGCAAACCTTAATCCTGTCCTTATTACAGGTATTGCCCAAGGTGGTCAATTAATGACTACAACAGATGTTGATAATTGGCCTGCGGATCCTGACGGTGTCATGGGCCCTGAACTGATGGAACGTTTTGAAAAACATGCTAAACGCTTCAATACCGAAATTGTATTTGACCATATTCATACAACACATCTCAAAGAAAAGCCCATTCGACTCGTAGGCGATTCATCCGAATACACTTGTGACGCTCTCATTATTTCAACAGGTGCTTCAGCAAAATATCTTGGATTAGATAGTGAAACAGCATTTTTAGGTAAAGGCGTTTCTGCATGCGCAACATGCGATGGATTCTTTTATAAAAATCAAGAAGTAGCTGTTGTCGGTGGCGGTAATACAGCGATTGAAGAAGCGCTTTATTTGTCTAATATTGCAAATAAAGTAACTTTAATTCATAGACGCGATAAATTCAAAGCTGAAGCGATTCAGATGGACAAAATACACGATCGCGTAAAAGAGGGAAAAATTGTCCTTGAAACATTTAAAGTCCTCGAGGAAGTATTAGGTGACGCTTCAGGTGTCACAGGCATCAAAATCAAAGATGTAAATACAAATGAAAACAAAACCATAGCTCTCAAAGGTATTTTTATTGCTATTGGTCACCAACCGAATACTTCAATTTTCGAAGGCCAATTAAATATGGAAAATGGTTATATAGTTACCAACGCAGGTCGCGAAGGTAATTTTACAGCTACTTCAATCCCTGGTGTGTTTGCAGCGGGTGATGTGCAAGATCATATATATCGTCAAGCAGTGACAAGCGCTGGTACGGGTTGTATGGCAGCTCTCGATGCAGAAAGATTTTTAACAAAGTAATGTCATGACAGCAAATAATGAAGACGAAATTGATTTATTCAGAGAAGCCATCAAAGGGGCAAATCCATTAAAAATCAGCCCCAAGAAAAAAGAACATAAAGCCCCTCAAAAGAAACCTAAGCCGGTACCTCTTAACTTTATAAGAGACGAAAAACAAGCGCTCATTGATTCCATCAGCGATCACTATGAACCAATTCATGATATTGAGAATGGGGAAGAACTCTTATATATTAGAGAAGGCCATTCCCCTGATATTTTAAAAAAATTAAGAAAAGGATTTTGGGTTGTACAAAAATCTATTGATCTTCATGGCATGACTTCAGATGAAGCTAAAGCCTATGTTGTTCAATTTATTGCTGAATGTAAAAAAAATGATGTTCGATGCGTTCGCATTGTGCATGGAAAAGGTTACAATTCGAAAAATAAGGAACCTGTTCTTAAAAACAAATTAAAGCATTGGCTAGCACAAAAAGAGGAGGTAATAGCATACGCTCAAGCTAGAGTACATGATGGTGGTGGTGGTGCAGTTATTGTTTTATTAAGAGCACATTAATCTTCGCCAAGGAAGCCTCCACTTTGATGTCTCCAGAGTCTTGCATATAAACCTTTCTTTTTAATAAGTTCAGTATGAGACCCCTCCTCAATAATCTTACCTTTATCGATTACAATAAGTCTATCCATTGCTGCAATAGTTGATAGTCGATGTGCGATTGCAATTACTGTTTTACCTTTCATGAGTTGATAGAGACTTTGCTGAATAACAACCTCAATCTCTGAATCAAGAGCACTAGTTGCCTCATCTAACAACAGTATTGGTGCACCTTTTAATATTACCCTCGCAATAGATATTCGCTGCCTCTGACCGCCTGATAATTTAACGCCTCTTTCTCCTACATGCGCTTCATAACCCTTTCTAGAAAAATTATCTTCTAACTGCATGATAAAATCATGCGCCTTAGCTCTTTTTGCAGCATCAATCATTTGTTTTTGAGTTGCATTAGGTCTGCCATATACAATATTATCTTTAATAGAACGGTGAAGAAGAGAAGTATCTTGGGTCACCATACCAATTTTTTCTCTTAAACTATTTTGCTTTACTTTAGAAATATCTTGATCATCAATTGTGATCATGCCTGCTTTGAGATCATAAAATCTTAATAATAAATTTACGAGTGTAGATTTTCCTGAGCCAGATCTTCCAACTAAGCCAACCTTCTCACCCGGGTTTATATGCAAAGAAAAGTTATGATAAACAGATTTTTTTTGGTTAGGGTAACTAAAAACTATATTTTGAAATGAAACTGAAGCCTTCCTTATATGGAGATCTTTTGCGCTTTTTTCATCTTTAATCTCTTGATGCATTGATAAAGTATTTAAACCATCTTGAAGTGTCCCCACTTGTTCATATAGCGAAGTCATCTCCCACATCACCCAATGCGATATACCACTTAATCTAAGAGCCATTGCGGTGGAAGTTGCAATAACACCCACCATAATTTCGCTGCTAGACCAAAGCCAAATTGCAGCAAGAGCAGTACCGATGACAAGGAGCATACTGAGTAAATGATTAACGACTTCAATCCAGCTAACTAATCGCATTTGCTTATTGACACTACCTAAAAATTCCTTCATGGCCACTTTTGCAAAATTAGCTTCTCGTCCTGCATGAGAAAATAGCTTGATTGTGCTTATATTGGTGTATGCATCTGTAATTCTTCCAGTCATTAAAGCTCTAGCATCAGCTTGATTTCTTGATAGCGTACTTAAGCGCGGCACAAAATATACTAAAGCTAATATATAAAATATTACCCATCCGATAAAAGGAAGCATTAGTACATAATTAAATTTACCAACAACTAAAATCATCGTAAGGATATAAATCACGACATAAATTAATATATCAGCCAAAATAAACCATAAATCTCTGACAGCAAGAGCAGTTTGCATAACTTTTGCAGCAACTCTTCCTGCGAATTCATTGTGATAAAAATTCATACTTTGATTAAGAAGCAAGCGATGGAAATTCCAACGCATGCGCATCGGAAATGCACCAGCAAGTGATTGATGTTTAATTAATGTTTGAAATAATATAAGTATCGTACTTAAAATTAAAATCAGAGAAGCAGATAGCAGCATAGAAAAATGTTGGCTCCAGAAATCATTTCGGCTTGAATGATTTAAGAGATCAACAAGCGATCCCATATATGAAAATAAAATAGCTTCAAACCCACCTATAAATCCTGTAAGTAATGCCATATATAAAATTAGCCATCTTAGATTTTTCGTACACGACCAAATGAATGGTAATAAAGTTTTAGGTGGGGTAACTAAAAAATCTTCAGGGAATGGATTAAGTAGGTTTTCGAAATACTTAAACATGAAAAAGATTAATTAGACTCTATTAAACATATAGCTTGGGCTGCAATACCCTCTCCTCTACCAGTGAATCCAAGAGTTTCAGTAGTTGTCGCTTTAACGTTGATTCTATTTATATCTATATTGCAATCTGATGCTATATTCTTTTTAATTTGATCAATGTAAGGGATTAATTTAGGCAACTCACAAATCACAGTCGCATCAATATTCACAATAGAATATTTTTTTTGCTGAAGAAGTGAAATAACTTTTTTTAAAATTTCTCTTGAATTTATATCTTTAATTAAAGGATCTGTATTTGGAAAATGCTTTCCAATATCACCTAAAGCAGCTGCGCCGAGAATAGCATCTGATATGGCATGAAGAAGAACGTCAGCATCTGAATGGCCATCCAATCCCTTACTGAATGGAATATCAACGCCACCAATAATACATTTTCTTCCATTTACCAATTGATGAACATCAAAACCTTGTCCGACTTTTATCATAGTAAGCGCCTATTTACTTATTAATTGCTCAAGGATATTAAGATCTTCTGGATAGGTAATTTTAAAATTTTTAAAATTACCTTTAATTAATTTAGGCTTTACCCCCAAACGCTCAATCGCTTGAGATTCGTCAGTTGGAATCCCATCAAATTTTACTAATGCATCACTTAACATTTTATAACGATACATTTGTGGTGTTTGTGCCTGCCATAAGTGTTCTCTTGAAGGAGACTCAACTACCCTATCTTCTTCGTCAGATTTTTTTACAGTATCAGCTAATGGGTAGGCCAAGAGACCGCCCACTGGATCATCTTTCAATACATGCATTAAATGCTCCACATCTCTCCCTTCTATACCAGGACGAACCGCATCATGAACCAAAATCCAATCATTTTTATTTACATAATCTTTTATTATTTTTAATGAATTAAGCACTGTTTCTGCTCGTGATTCACCGCCACAATAATGGGCATTTACCTTAGATGAAAAAGAAAGATTAAGTGTTTTCCATATCTCATCACTAGAATGAAGTGCAATATGAATTGAATGAATAAGTGAAATATTATCAAAAACACGAACTACTCTCTCAATGAGTGTTTGTTTGTGAATTGAAAGATATTGCTTAGGCTGACCCAATCCCATTCTGGAGCCTACACCTGCTGCTGGAATAATAATATGAAATTTAGCCATATCAAATTTTAACATGGCCTCATATGATGCTTTTAAGAGATAGATCTAATCTTCTGTATTAGCTGCAATTTTATGAATCGAAATATCTGAGCCATTAAACTCTTCTTCTTGGCTTAAACGAATACCAAAAAAATGCTTAATGATGCCGTAAACAAAAAATCCACCTAGAAGCGCAATCCCAATACCTAATAAAGTCCCGATGAGTTGCGATATAAAACTAACACCACCCATGCCACCAAAATAAGAAGAACCAAAAATGCCTGCTGCAATACCACCCCATGCACCACAAAGCCCATGTAATGGCCACACGCCTAGTACATCATCGATTTTTAAACGATTTTGTGTAAGCGTGAAAGCCCATACAAAAAGAATACCTGCAACTAAACCAGTTATAAGGGCGCCAATGGGGTGAAAAATATCTGACCCCGCACAAACAGCTACAAGCCCTGCAAGTGGCCCATTATGAATAAAACCAGGGTCATTTTTTCCAACAATGAGCGCTGCAATCGAACCCCCTACTAATGCCATAAGAGAATTCATTGCAACTAAGCCTGAAATACCACTTGCAGTCTGCGCTGACATTACATTAAATCCAAACCAACCTACAGTTAGAATCCAGGCACCCAGTGCGAGAAACGGAATATTAGAGGGTGGGTAAGCAAGAAGTCTTCCATCTTTACTATATCTTCCATATCTTGCACCGAGTAATAAAACGGCTGCTAAAGCAATCCAACCTCCCATCGCATGCACAACAACCGATCCTGCAAAGTCATGGAATTTAAAGCCAAAATTACCTTCAAGAAAAGATTGAACACCTAAGTGATTATTCCAAGCAATCCCTTCAAAAAACGGATATATAAATCCCACCAAAGCAAAAGTAGCTGCTAATTGAGAATTGAATTTAGCTCGCTCAGCTATGCCTCCAGAGATAATGGCAGGAATCGCTGCAGCAAAAGTAAGTAGGAAAAAAAACTTGACGAGCTCATAACCATTTTTAGCTGATAATGTCTCTGCCGGAGATAAGAAGCTAACGCCATAAGCGATACCATAACCAATAAAGAAATAAGCAAGCGTCGATACAGAAAAATCAACAAGGATTTTAACGAGCGCATTTACTTGGTTTTTATGACGAACCGTACCCACTTCTAAAAATGCAAATCCTGCATGCATAGCAAGCACCATAATTGCGCCTAATAAAACAAATAAAACATCATTTGCACCAATTAAGTTATCCATGATCAGCGTTCTTTCTCTGAAATATTAAATTAGCCTTAATTTTATATAAAAATGAATAGAAATTGGAGATTGTGATTTTTTTATCTTAAAACTTACGGATTATTCTTCTTTTAAGCACTATTTATGTGCATCAAAATAATCATTAAAGTCTCTTTAACCCCGTTTAAGATATCAAAATCTAATTTTTATTAAAGCCTATGTTGGAATATAGCCTTCTTGTGATACTTATTGCGATTGCTTGGTTTTGGATTGATACAATCTCAAAACGCGAGCTAGCTATTCAAATGGGTAAAAATCTATCTCAGCAATTTGATCTTCAATTCTTAGACGAAACCGTTGCCTGCGAAAAAATTACATTGAAACGAAATGAAAAAGGGCAAGTTGCCATCTTAAGGTGTTATGAATTTATGGTGAGTAGCTCCACAAATGATCGCATCAAATGCAATCTCTTTCTTTTGGGAAAAGATTTGCATAACTGGCATATTCCGCCTTATATCAATACCGTTTCTTAAATGTATATAGGCCGATTTGCACCCTCGCCGACGGGTCCAATGCATTTTGGATCGCTTGTGACAGCCGTCGCTAGCTATCTTGATGCAAAACATCACAATGGTCTTTGGAAAGTCAGAATGGAAGATCTCGATCAGCCAAGAGTGGTTAAATATAGCGATAAAGCTATTTTGGATACACTTCATCATTATGGTTTTCAATGGGATGATGAAATCATTTATCAAAGTCATCGAATAGGTATATATGAAAACTATACTTCGAATTTAAATCAAAAAGAAATTACTTACTTTTGCGAATGCAGCAGGAAAGAAATTGCTGATTCAGCGATAACTGGTATAGATGGGGCAATTTACCCTGGGACTTGCAGAGATAAGAAATTAGGCTCGCAATATCATGCTTTAAGAATAAAAACGGAAGATATTTGCATGGTATTTGAAGATGAGATTCAAGGTGTGATTCAACAAAATATATTAAAAGATTTTGGTGACTTTATTTTAAAAAGATCTGATGGTATTTACGCCTATCAACTAGCAGTTGTAATTGATGATGCATTACAAAATATCAACACGATCATAAGAGGAGCAGATCTTATTGATTCGACAATAAGACAAATATACTTACAGAAAAAATTATCTCTTCCTTCGATTAATTATGGTCACATACCTATCGCAACGTTAAATCAAAAAAAATTAAGCAAAGAAAATCAATCTACCCCTGTAGATCATTCAAACATAAAAGATAATTTGATTGCGTGCCTTAAATTTCTTGGGCAAGACTATAAAGCCGTTGAAAAGGAAAATACACTTAAAAACTTTTGGGCTACCGCTATCCAATTATGGGATATCTTGCTTGTGCCCAAAACAAAAACGATCAAAATATAAATTTTATGGACAACTCTAAAGACACACTGCATCGATTTATTTTTGAAAATACTGATATACGCGGTAACTATGTAAGGCTTAATCATACAATCGAAGAAGCCATACAGCATCAAGCATTACCTCAAAACCTCCTTACTGCTTTAGGTGAACTGATGGTGGCAAATGCCCTCATGGCCTCTACGCTCAAGCTTGACGGCTCACTGACATTACAAATTCAAACAAATGGACCCCTTAAATTATTAATTGCTGAATGTAATGAAAATCTCGGTATGCGAGGCACGGTCAAATGGAGCGGACCTATTGAATCCTTAGTCCCGATTGATCTTATTAAAGAGGGTCACTTCATCATTACTTTAAATCAAAAAAATGCGAAGACGCCTTATCAAGGTATTGTGCCTATGGAGGGGAATTCAATTAGCGAACTTCTTGAAAACTACATGCTAAGGTCAGAACAAATCCAAACAAAATTATGGATTCATTCTCAAGATAATATTTTTCATGGATTCCTTATCCAAAAACTTCCATTTAATTCTTTAGCAGAAGTAGTTGACCCTGACGCAATGAAAAATGTCTGGGAACATGTTGTGGCTCTTGCCGATAATTCGTTTGAATTTATTCGCCCCAGTTTAAAAACTTCCGATATCCTTCAAGACATCTTTCCTTTAGAAACGATTCGGTTATATGATTCAAGCTTCCCTGAATTTGCATGTAGCTGTTCTAAAAAAAACGTGGAAAATATGCTTCGCCTGATTGGCAAAAAAGAATGTGAATCTATTATCGAAGAACAATCATCAATCACAATTCATTGTGATTTCTGCAATGAATGTTATAAATACTCGGAAGATGAAGTAGATTTTGTGTTTAATGAATCAGGTTACTCAATTAAACATTAAAATGCTCTTGTCTATATTTTTCATATAGACATATCGAGACAGCTGCTGAAACATTTAAAGATTCAATCCCTTTTTCCATAGGTATATGAATTGAATGTGAAGTTAATTGCATCGTTTCTGAATGAATACCATTTCCCTCGTTCCCAAAAAAAAATGCGACAGGGCCTTTCAAGTCTTCTTTAAAAATGGATTTTCCACTTAATGTTGTTGCAAAAATTTTTCCAGTGAATGCTTTTGTGATATCTGAAAAATTTGCCTTCTCAATACATGGAAGATGAAAATGTGCACCCTGGCCACCTCGTAAAACTTTAGGTGACCAAAGGTCAGCGCAATGATCAGACAGGTAAACAAGATCAACACCAGAGGCACCTGCAGATCTTAATATACTGCCCAAATTACCTGGATCCTGAATATCTTCTAACAATAAAATACAGTTTTGTTTTTTTGGTGGTTCCAAATGCGGGATGTTAATAGAAGCCAAAATGCCCGTAGGCGATATGACAGGCGCTATTTCAGAAAAAAGCCCTGCTGGGAATTCTAATACTTGTGTATCTTCATTAAGATAAGATGCAATCTTATCAAGATTACCGCCCTCGATTAAAGCTATTGAATCAGGAGAACCAAAACATTCCGCATAAGATTCAATAAGGTGCATCCCATCTAAAATAGTTTGCTGCACTTCGTGGCGATAACGCGGTGATTCGTTAAGTTTTTTTAAATGTTTAAAGTGTTGATTTCCGCGAGATGAAATAACTTGGTGCTTCATATTATTCAAAGGCCTTAATAGGAGACATTTTAAATCCTGATTGCCTTAACTGACTTAACAAGCCATCTCGACCCCCAAGATGTGAAGCTCCCAGTGCAATGAACAACTGCTTATCTTTTGAAAGTTCTTTAATTTTTGCTACCATTTTTTTATTTCTCTCATCCATAAGCTGAACTTTAATTTTAGCCCACAACGCTTCTGGCAATAACTTACCCGTTAATCGCTCATCGGTATGACGTATTTTTTCTAGATCAGCCGAAAGATAGTCTTTCATAAGTAAATTGTAGTCGGATAATCTTTCTTTCTCTGTCTTTTTTAAAACTGCTCTAAGCATGATTAATTGTTCATCTAAAGATAATGAGTCCATTGTGGCAAAATGCTCTTGGGATGACTCTATGCCTAAAACATCTTTATCTAAATCTCCTGCCATGGCCATCAAAAGATAGTCTTGATTAAATTCAGTATGAGGCTTTGGTGAATCAAAAATAACTGCTAAGAGCCAAGGTTTCATTCTGATGACATTCTCGAAATACATCACATGAAATTCTGAAAGTTTTTTCACTTGATTCAATTCATCTTCAGTCAATTTCGATACTAAAGAATGATCCTTCAAAATGAGATTTGGTGAATGATTATCCGGTGTAATTTCTACAAGAAGAAGATCTGACTGACTGACTGATTTTTTAACGACAGGTAAGAATTTAATAATCCTATTGTCATCAGTATGAATTGTTCCAAATAAATAATGAGTTGAACCGTTTGGCGCCTTTAATTTCCAGAACAACCCCCTCTCATTGGCATGAGCCATTGAGATAATATTTAAGAGTAATATAACTAATGTTAAAAAACGTTTCATATCTTAAAATTAAATTAAGCATTCCTCATAAAAACATATGGGTCAATGGATAAAAACTGATTTCGGTTCCATCACTTTTCTTGATCATCATGACCCCTTTCCGAATACTGATCAAGCACTTATTGAGCCTAATGGTCTTATTGCGATATCTAATACACTTAAGACTGAGAGAATTATTGAAGCATATAAACAGGGAATATTTCCCTGGTTTAATCAACATGAACCTATTTTATGGTGGTCGCCCGATCCAAGATTAGTATTATTTCCGGATGATCTTAAGATTTCATCATCCCTTTCTAAGAAAATTAAAAAAAGTAATTATCAATTTGAAGTAGATAAGAATTTTTTATCTGTCATTAAAGGCTGTAGTGAAGTTAAACGAAAAGATCAAGATGGAACTTGGATTGATGAACGCATTATTAATGCCTATTCAGAATTACATCAAATGAAAATAGCTCACTCTTTTGAAATTTATTTTAATGGAAATCTCGTTGGCGGTCTTTATGGGATTATTTTAGATGATGTTTTCTTCGGAGAATCTATGTTTTACTATGAAACAGATGCCTCAAAAATTGCATTTGTACTTGCTATCCAATATTTAAAAAATATAGGCGTTAAAATGATAGACTGTCAAATGAAAACAAAACATCTTTTAAGTTTTGGCGCTAAAGAAATTACGCGTAATCAATTTATTCAATTGCTAAATACTTATATTAAAACATGAGTCTTCTTGACGAGCTTTCAAGTCATAAAATTCAATTCTATGTCACTACAAGTTACGCATGTGGTTATCTGGATGACCGTGCGTCACAATCATTAGTTGCCACACCCCATCATCTTGTTAGCCAGCATCATTACAATGATCTCATCAAAAAAGGTTTTAGAAGAAGTGGTAAGTTTACATATAAACCTTATTGTGAACTTTGTAATGCATGCATACCTATTCGTATTAATGTTAAAAATTTTATACCCTCAAAAAGCTTTAAAAGGAATATAAAGAAACATCGACATTTAAAAGCTTCAGTCCTTCCGCTTTCCTTTCATGAAAATCATTTTAAGCTTTACATGGAATACCAAAAAACGAGACATGAAAAATCTAAAACAACAGATGATGAAGTTAATCAGTACAGTGAATTTTTATTACAAAGTAATATTGATAGTCGATTAATTCAATTTGAAGATCAAGATAATTTAAAGATAATAAGTTTTGTTGATGCGATTGATGACGGAATTTCTGCAGTCTATACATTTTTTGATACAAAAGATAAATCCTTTAGTTATGGTACATATTCCATACTATGGCTTATCAATTGGTGCATTGAAAAAAAATTAAATTATGTTTATTTAGGTTACTGGATTAAAGAGAGTAAAAAGATGAATTACAAAACTCACTTTAAGCCTTTTGAGTTATTCATAAATAATGAATGGCGATCATTTAATAGTGAACATGATACAATTCAATTCTTTAATAATATCAAATAAATCAATTATATACAGTGAATAAAATTCTTATTTTTGGTATAGGTCTTATTGGCGGATCTATTGCACTCTCTGCAAAAAAATCAGGTTTCGCATCGGATATTGTGGGCGTCGGTAGGAACCAAGATAACCTAAATGATGCTATTAAACTAAAACTTATTGATCGCACAAGCAAAGATTTAAAGAAAGATATTTCAGAAGCGCATATTATTATTATCGCAACACCTGTTGCGCAATTTCCGGTCATACTCAAGTTAATCCAGTCACATTTATCTTCACACACGATCATTACTGACGTGGGCAGCACAAAAACTGATGTCATTAAATCAGCCAAACAAATTTTAGGTCCACAATACTCTCAATTCATTGGTGGGCATCCTATTGCTGGATCTGAAAAACATGGCGCAACTGCAGCCCATATTGATCTATTTAAAAATAAAAATGTCATATTAACGGCAGATCAAGATACGTCTTTTGAAGCAAAACAAAAAATCGAAATGCTATGGAAAAATGCAGGCGCCATAGTTTCAAACATGTCTCATAACGATCATGACAAAATATTTTCAACAATTAGTCATCTACCACATTTATTAGCCTTTTCTCTTGTAGATATGATTACTCATAGAACAAATGCAAATGAACTTTTAAAGTATGCTGCGAGTGGATTTAAAGACTTCACAAGAATCGCGGCAAGCTCTCCTGAGATGTGGAAAGATATTACACTCGCAAATAAGAAATTTATTCTTGAAGATTTCCAGCTTTTTGAAAATCAAATTAAATTACTTAAAGAAGCCATTGAACAAGAAGATACCAAAAATATTTTAGCGTTATTTGAAAATGCAAGTAAAACGCGAAACGAATGGTCAAAATAATATAAACACATGGTGAACCAAAAGAAATTAAAAGCTGTTCAATCTATTTTTGGTCAAGTTACTCTTCCTGGATCTAAAAGTATTACTAATCGCATTCTTCTTTTGTCTGCTATTGCAAAAGGAGAAACAACAATCAAGCTTCCACTTCAATCTGATGATACCCATCATATGATTGAGGCTTTAAAAATACTTCAAGTTGATCTTATACAAGAAGAGAATGGTGACATTCTCGTTCAAGGTGCACGAGGTCAGTTTAAAAATAAGTCAGCGGAGATTTTTCTTGGCAATGCAGGTACAGCTTTTAGGCCGCTCACTGCCGCATTGGCCTTTAGTCAAGGTGATTACATGTTAAGTGGTGTGCCTCGAATGCATGAGCGTCCTATTAAAGATCTCGTCGATGCACTTTTTCAATTAAATGCTGATATCACCTATCTTAATGAAGAAGGATACCCTCCACTAAAAATATCTCCTTCTGAAATTATTATTAATGGCTCAGTAAAAATTAGAGGTGATATTTCAAGTCAATTCTTAACAGCTTTATTAATGGCGATCCCTCTTACAAAAAAAGAAGTCTCTATTGAAATTATCGGGGATTTGATTTCAAAACCTTATATTGATATCACGCTTAACCTTATGAATCGATTTGGTGTTCAAGTAAAAAAAATAGACTGGCAATACTTTGTAATTCCCAGCTCAGAGGGTTATGTCAGTCCGGGTGAAATATTTGTCGAGGGTGATGCTTCATCAGCTTCATATTTTCTGGCTGCTGGTGCGCTTGCCGGTGATATTGAAGTCAAAGGTATTGGAAAAAATAGTATTCAAGGTGATATAAAATTCACCGAAGCGTTGACGCTTATGGGCGCTGAAATTGAAATTCTTGAAGGATCGATCAAGACTTCCAGAGCTTCAATGCTTCAGGCCATCAACCTTGATTGTAATCACATACCAGATGCTGCGATGACACTCGCGATCTTAGCTTTATTTGCAAATGGCACAACTAAGCTTCGTAATATTGGAAGTTGGCGCGTTAAAGAAACTGATCGTATTAAAGCTATGGCGACTGAACTTAAAAAATTGGGCGCAGAGGTTGTTGAAGGTGAAGATTTTATTGAAATCACCCCGCCGTCTCATATCAATGAAAATATAGAGATCGACACCTATGATGATCATCGAATAGCGATGTGTTTTTCATTAGTCAGCCTTAAAAATATTCCGATCATCATTAATGATCCAGATTGTGTAAATAAAACATTTCCTACTTACTTTGAAGTATTGAAAAGTATTGTAAAAACATAGATGACATCTCACGTTCCAATTATTGCGATTGATGGGCCTTCTGCTTCTGGAAAAGGTACGGTTGCTAAACTTGTTGCAAAAAAACTTGGGTTTCATTATCTAGACTCGGGATCAATCTATCGTACGATCGCTTATGCAGGCCGCATACAAAATATACCCCTGGATAACGAAGCCTTACTTCTCAAAGTTCTCGAAAATGCTGATTTAAACTTCAAAAATGATCAAATTTTACTCAATGGTAAAGACATCTCAGAACCTATACGCACTGAGGAATCAGGTCGCGGAGCTTCTGAAGTTGCAGTTCATAAGGCTTTAAGAGAGGCAATTCTCGGTTTTCAGAGAAGCTTTGAAAAAAGTCCTGGATTGGTGGCTGAAGGACGGGATATGACTTCAGTTGTTTTCCCGCATGCTGACATTAAAATATTCTTAACTGCAAGCGCTCAAATTAGGGCTGAAAGAAGATATAAACAGTTGATCTCAAAAGGAAACCCTGCTAATATGGCCTCGGTTTTAAGTGAAATTATTTTAAGAGATGAGCGAGATTTACAAAGAGAAATCTCACCCCTCTCAAGAGCAAAAGACGCTATAGAAATAGATACAGACACATTAAGCATATCTGATGCCGTTGATAACATCACCCATCTCTTCAGTTTAAAGTCTCAAACGTCTTAAAAATTTAGGTGTAATAGGTTTCAAAGATCTATTGCTAACTTTAACATCCCTATCGCTAGGTAGGAATTTATAGGTAACATTTAATGGCAACGACAGCAAAAAATACAGAATCAAATTCCACAGAAAGTTTCGCAGCTCTATTTGAAGAAAGTATAGCGCTTCAAGAAATGCGTTCAGGCGAAGTAATTACAGCCGAAGTTATATCTATTGATAATGACTTTGTGATTGTAAACGCAGGACTTAAATCAGAAAGCGTTATTAAAGCAGAAGAATTCCTTAATGACCAAGGCGGACTTGACGTTAAAGTGGGTGACTTTGTTAAAGTTGCAATTGAAAAACTAGAAGACGGTTTCGGTTCAACGATCTTATCAAGAGATAAAGCAAAGAAAATGCAAGCATGGCTTGATCTTGAAGATGCAATGAACGCAGGAACGGTAATTAAAGGTTTTGTAAGTAGTCGCGTTAAAGGCGGCCTAAGAGTTTCTGTAAATGGAATCACAGCGTTCTTACCAGGCTCCCTCGTTGATGTGAGGCCTGTTAAAGATACATCGCCATTTGAAAATAAAGAATGGGATCTTAAAGTTATCAAAATTGATAAGAAAAGAAACAACGTGGTAGTTTCAAGAAAAGCAGTGATGGAACAATCATCAGGTACTGAAAGAGATGCTGTCATTGGCACACTTACTGAAGGCGCTTCTGTAAAAGGTATCATTAAGAACATTACAGATTACGGTGCATTCGTTGACTTAGGGGGTATTGACGGCTTACTTCATATTACTGACTTAGCTTGGAGACGCGTAAAACACCCATCTGAAATTTTAAATATTGGTGATGAAGTTGAAGCTAAAGTGCTTAAATTTGATCAAGAAAAAAATCGTGTTTCATTAGGTTTAAAACAACTCGATGATGACCCTTGGAGAGGTTTATCAAGAAGATACCCAGTAAGCACTCGCCTATTCGGTAAAGTATCTAATTTAACTGATTACGGTGCGTTCGTTGAAATTGAAGCAGGTATTGAAGGCTTGGTTCATGTTTCAGAAATGGATTGGACAAATAAAAATATCCACCCAGGAAAAATTGCACAACTTGGTGATGAAGTTGAGGTTATGATTCTTGAAATTGATGAAGATAGAAGAAGACTTTCATTGGGCATGAAACAATGTAAATCAAACCCTTGGGTAGAATTCTCTGAAACATATAAAAAGGGTGACAAAGTTAGCGGTCCTATTAAATCAATCACTGATTTCGGTATCTTTATCGGTCTTGATGGTGGCATAGACGGTCTCATCCATTTATCTGATATCTCATGGGATAAAACAGGTGAGGAAGCTATAAGAAACTTTAAAAAGGGTGACGAACTCGAAGCGCTTATTGTAACAATCGACGTTGAAAAAGAAAGAATTTCACTTGGCCTTAAACAATTATCAGGCGATAATTTTACAGGCTACACAAAAGCTAACGACAAGGGTAGCTTTGTCAAAGGTACAGTTAAATCAGCAGATGCTTCTGGTATCTTAGTGACTTTAGCTGACCAAGTTGAAGGCACTATTGATATTAGTGAAGTCAGCGAAGATAAAGTTGATGATGCATCAACTGTTGTTAAAGTTGGTGACGAAATTGAAGTTAAAATACTCAATGTCGATGCCAAAGAAAAGACGATTCAACTTTCACTAAAGTCTAAAAATTCAGCTAAACCAAAAGCTGCTAAGAAAAAAGTAGAAGCTGAAGAAAGTTCTGATAATGCGGGCACAACTAATCTTGGCGCTTTATTAAAGGCAAAATTAGATAGTAAAAAATAATTAATCTTATGACGAAGTCTAAATTAATCAACTTACTTGCTAGCCACTTCTCTCAGTTAGTCTATAAAGATGCTGAGTTGTCGGTCAAAACTATTCTTGATGCCATGGGTGAAACCCTATCTAAAGGTAAAAGAATTGAAATCAGAGGGTTTGGTAGCTTTAGCTTAAATTATCGACCACCTCGTTTGGGCAGAAACCCTAAAACAGGTTCAAAAGTGGAAGTACCAGAAAAATATGTTCCACATTTTAAAGCAGGTAAAGAACTTAGAGATCGCGTTGATAAATAAGCCTAAACATCTTTTAAAAGCATATCTTTTAACCAGGATATGCTTTTTTTTTGATCTATCAATTAATAGATATACAATAAATTAAATATGATTCAATTCGAATATTGGTGGCTCCTTGTTATTCCCTTCTTCTTTGCATTAGGCTGGGTGGCCGCTCGCATTGATATTAAACAACTTATGAAGGAGTCTACAAACCTTCCTGCGACCTACTTTAAAGGCCTTAATTACCTTATCACTAATCAATATGAAAAAGCAGTAAACGCTTTTATGGATGCTGTTCGTATTAATAATGAATCCCTTGAATTACACTTTGCCTTAGGCAGTATCCTAAGGCGTATAGGTCATATTGATCGCGCTATCAATATGCATTTAGATTTATTAGAAAATCGCGACCTTAACCCCTCACAACAAGAATCCGTGAAAGCTGAATTAGCTCAAGATTATCTTAAAGCTGGCTTATTTGATCGCGCTGAAGAGTTATTTCTAAAGTTAGAATCTGGAAAATATAAACAATATGCATCAAATGCTTTGCTTGAGATTTATGTAAAAGAACGTGAATGGCAAAACGCAATTAAGATGGCCACAAAGTTAGAAAAAGAATCAGGTGTTTCATTCAGATTACAAATTAGTCACTATTATTGTGAACTCGCATTGAATGCGATTTTAGATAAAGATAAAAAGTCAGCAGTTAAGTCGCTTAACGATGCGCTCGACGCACATAAGAAATGTGTTCGTGCAAATATTTTACTCGGTGATTTAGATGCGGAAGATAGTGATCATAATAAAGCAATCAATCATTGGAAAAAAATCGAATTTCAAGATCCTGAATCCCTAGGTCTTGTCGCAGCCAAGATACTTAATTCATTTGAAAAACTAAAAAAACCCGAAGAAGGTTTATCGCTTCTAAATCTTTATTTTGAAAATTACAAGTTAAGATCACTTCTTAACGTCATCTATGAAGCAACATTAAAATTACAAGGCTCAGAAATGGCTGAAGAACTTGCACGAAAAGAGCTTATAAGAAAGCCAAGCCTTCAAGCATTAGATCAATTATTTCAAGCTCGCGCCATGAATCGTAAGCATAAAGAACAAGACATCCAACTCATTCAACAAACTGTTCGGAATGCTATTGGCAATCGACGTTTATTTACATGCAGTAGTTGTGGCTTTAAAGCCAAACAACACCATTGGCAATGCCCTGCTTGCAATGCTTGGGAAGAGCTTCACTCAGAACCCACCGAGATAAATGAAATTAATTAATGATAGCAAAGCATAAAGTTATCGTAGCCCTTGATTATGCAAATCTTGTAGAGGCAAAAACTTTAGTTTCACAACTTAATCCAGAGTATTCTAATTTAAAAGTCGGCAAAGAATTATTTACAGCAACTGGTCCTTCTCTCATCGAATATCTTCATACTAAAAATTTCAAAGTATTTTTAGATCTAAAATTCCATGATATTCCCACTACTGTTAAAAAAACATGTGAGGCTGCAAGTAAATTAGGAGTATGGATGCTCAATGTGCATGCTTCTGGAGGAAGTTATATGTTAGAGGCTGCACTCGAAGGTATAAGTAAAGTTAAACAGCCGCCTCTTCTTATTGCAGTGACCGTATTAACAAGTATGGATCAAAAAACTTTAGAAGAAATTGGTATATCTAGAAATTTGGACGATCAGGTATTACACCTTGCTAAATTAACTGAAAAAACCGGACTTCATGGCATTGTATGTTCTGCCAAAGATTTAGTTTTCTTAAAAAATCACTTTAGCCCATCATTTTTATTTGTAACACCAGGAATAAGAATGACAGATGATATTACAAATGACCAAGTGAGAACGATGACGCCAGTTGAGGCTATTAAATTAGGATCCAGTCATTTAGTCATTGGAAGGCCTATAACGCAATCAAAAGATCCAACAAAAACTTTAGAAAATATTTACTTAGAAATTAACCGTAGTTAATTATTTAATGCGCATACCAGGTTTGGCGCCTTGATCTGGAAAAAGAACAAATGGCCCTTCTGTTTCATCACTTGCAGCAAGCACCATACCTTCTGATAAGCCAAATTTCATTTGTCTTGGCTTTAAATTAGCAATCATGACGGTTAATTTTCCAACAAGCTGATCGGGATTATATTTAGATTTAATACCTGCAAAAACTTGTCTTGCGCGACCGTCATTAAGATCTAAACTTAATCTTAAAAGACTATCTGCGCCCTCAACAAAAGAAGCCTCTTTAATAAGCGCGACTCTTAAATCAATTTTCATAAAGTCATCGATAGAAATCTTCGATTGATCGACTTCTGCCTTTTTCGAAGCTTCATTATTTTTATCTAAGGATTCTTTGTTTGATTCAATCATCATATCGATATCTTTCTTTTCAACTCTAGTTAAAATGTGCTGGTATTCCTTAACGGTAATATCTTTCTTATCAAGATCTTTGAATGACATAAACTCTTTTTCATTAAAGAATTTTGCAATATCTGCCGTAAGTTTTGGTAATACGGGTGCAAGATATATTGAGAGCCTTCTAAAGGCCTCAAGGCTTCGGCTACATATCACATGCATGTCAGAACCTGTTTTGTGTTGTACATCATCTTTTGCAAGAGTCCAAGGTGCTTTGGTATTGACGTATTCATTTGTAATATCTGCTACACGCATAATTTCACGAACTGCACGACCATACTCTCTGGATTCAAAGCAACTTTTGATTTGAATTTCTATGTCTTTACATTTCTGAGTGATAGCAATATGTTCTTTTTCAGTTTTTGAATCGTCAAGAAAGAGTTTGCCTTCAAAATATTTATGAATGAATCCTGATGTTCGACTTGCAATATTAATGAACTTACCTACAAGATCACTATTCACTCGAGATAAGAAATCATCTAAATTAAGATCTATGTCTTCCATCGTACTATTTAATTTAGTAGCGTAATAATATCGAAGGTAATCTGGATTTTTAATATGATCTAAGTAACTTCTAGCTGTGATAAAAGTGCCACGAGATTTAGACATCTTTTCCGCATTAACTGTGAGAAAACCATGTGCAAAAATCTTTGTCGGTTTTCTGTAACCAGAAAATTCTAAAGTTGCTGGCCAAAATAATGTATGGAAATAAAGAATATCTTTCCCAATAAAATGATATAGCTCTGTTTTTGAATCTTTGTTCCAAAACTCATCAAAATCAATTTTTTTATCTTCACAAAGTTTTTTAAAGCTCGCCATGTACCCAATGGGCGCATCAAGCCATACATAAAAATATTTACCTGGTGCATCAGGAATTTCAAAACCAAAATAAGGTGCATCTCTCGAAATATCCCAATCCGCCAAGCCAGATTTAAACCACTCTTTCATTTTATTTGCAGCTTCTTGCTGGAGTGTTCCTGAGGATGTCCAATCAGCTAAAAATTTTTCACATTCTGATAGCTTAAAGAAGTAATGCTCCGTTTCTTTTCTAACTGGAACAGAGCCTGAAACAGAAGATGAAGGGTTAATTAATTCTGTAGGCGCATACGTTGCACCACAAGCTTCACATGAATCACCATATTGATCTTTAGCGTGACATTTAGGACACTCGCCTTTAATAAAGCGATCAGGTAAAAACATTTCTTTTACTGGGTCGTAAAATTGCTCTATCGATTTCGTATAAATCTTTTTATTCTGTTTAAGTTTTTTATAAACAGTTTGAGATAGTTCATGATTTTCAGGGGAATTGGTAGAGTAAAAATTATCAAAATTTACAAAAAAATCCGAAAAATCTTTCGAGTGCTCTATATGTACTTTTTTAATCAGTGCTTCTGGGGTAATGCCCTCTTTTTCAGCCCTGAGCATAATAGGGGTTCCATGTGTATCATCGGCGCATACATAATAGGCCTCATGGCCTTGCATCTTTTGAAATCGAACCCAAATATCAGTTTGGATATATTCCACTAAATGGCCTAAATGAATGCTTCCATTTGCGTACGGCAGGGCTGAAGTGACTAAGATCTTTCGCATGAATTGAGAAACTTTATTGATTTGACTAAATCCCTATTCTATCAAATGACGCCTCAACTAAGATAGGTTAAAATTACCATCTCATGACACACTCAGAACAACAAATCAAAGATTTATTAAAGGATGTTGTTGATCCTAATACAAACGACAACCTTGTTAACGATAAATCTATCAAGAGCATCTCATTTAAAGACAATGATATTGATATTAAAGTCTTGCTTGGTTACCCGGCTAATAGTCAATTAAATGACATCAAAAACTTGATTGCAACTCAAATTAAAAAAACACTGCCTAAAGTTAATTTAAATATTGAGGTTAATTTTAAAATCACATCTCACGCAGCTCAAAAAGGTATAGCGCTTATTCCTGGTGTTAAAAACATTATTGCTGTCGCTTCTGGAAAAGGTGGCGTAGGAAAATCTACAACTGCAGTCAATCTTGCTTTAGCTTTATCAACTGAAGGTGCTCGTGTAGGTATTCTGGATGCTGATATATACGGTCCAAGCCAGCCTCAAATGTTGGGGATATACTCAAAGCCTGAAAGCAAAGATGGTAAATCTATGGAGCCAATTATGGCTCACAACATTCAAGCTATGTCGATTGGGTTCCTTGTAGATACAGAAACGCCCATGGTATGGCGTGGTCCCATGGTGACAGGCACACTCGAACAGCTTTTAAAAGAAACAAGATGGGATAACCTTGATTATCTTATTGTTGATTTACCTCCTGGCACAGGCGATATTCAACTCACTTTATCTCAAAAAGTACCTGTCACAGGTGCGATTATCGTTACAACACCGCAAGATATCGCCTTAATTGATGCTAGGCGCGGACTCAAGATGTTTGAAAAAGTAAATATTCCAATTATTGGTATTGTAGAAAATATGGCTATGCACACATGTTCAAAATGTGGTAACGAAGAACATATCTTTGGATCGGGTGGTGCTGAAAAAATGTGTCAGGATTATGGTGTATCTCTTTTAGGAAGTCTACCTTTAGACATTAAGATTAGGGAGCAATCTGATGATGGTAATCCAATAGTGGTAGCCGAACCTGAAAGTAGCGCTGCAAAAACTTACAAGAAAATTGCTCGTTTAACAGCCGTTAAGGTATCTAAACTCGCCCAAGATTACAGCAATAAATTCCCAAATATTGTGATTCAAAAAACCTAACTTACGTTAAAACAAAATACATCTACTCCGTTGTTACAAGTAATTGTGCTTGCAGGTATTAAATCCCCTGCTTTCCATTGATTTATCGCTGTTTGTTTCTCTTTTCCACTGACTAAGAAAAGTATAGATTTAGATCGACTTAAGCGTGCTGACGACAGAGATATTCTTAATGGTGGTGGCTTGGGGGCATCAAAGACCGCTAAAGCATCTACATTGTTATCCCAACTATGTCCTGGGAATAAACTTGCCGTATGGGCGTCTTCACCAAGCCCCAGAAGAACCAGATCAAAATCATCTACCTGGCTTAATGTTTGGTTATATAAATGGGCGCCTTCTACTGGACCAAGCTCAGCTGGAATTGCATGAATGTTTTGCATTGGAATATCGATATGATTGAGCCATGCTTCAAACGCCATAGTGCTATTTCGATCTTTGTGATCGGAATCAAGGCATCTCTCATCACCGAAATAGATCTGCCATTTGTGCCAATTTGTTTTGATGTTTTTAAGCATTGTATAGACTTTTTTAGGTGTCGATCCTCCCGCTAATACAATATGAAACTGGCCCCGCGTTTTAATTGAAAGCTCAGCTAAGGCTATAATCTTCTCAAGAGCAGCTTGATTAAGAGAAGCTTGGCTTTTAAATGACTGCCATTTGATTTGTTTCAAATTCATGAAAATCTTTCAAATTAATATGGATTTTATATCGAAATCAATTCCTTGAAGAGACTTGCGTTTGATATAATTTAGCTTGTATCGCACTTTAAACTAATTTGCTTTATTCCAAAAGATTAAGCAATGACAAATCTTCCATAAAAAGGTAAAAAAATGAAATTAGTAATGATTGGTCTCGGAAAAATGGGTGGCAATATGGCTACTCGTCTTACTCAAAAAGGTATTTCTGTTGTAGGATTTGACCGAAGCGCAGAAGTTGTAAAAACACTCGAAGAAAAAGCAAACATTATTGGCGCAAACTCAATTGCAGATGCTGTAGCAAAATTAGACGGTCAAAAAATCTTATGGCTCATGGTGCCAGCAGGAAATGCAACCGAAGAGCAAATCAAAGAACTCGTTCCAATGTTGAATAAGGGTGACATTATTATTGACGGCGGCAATTCAAATTACAAAGACTCTCAGCGTATCGGTAAATTCCTTGAAGAAAAGGGTATTGGTTTTATGGATTGTGGCACATCAGGCGGTGTATGGGGTTTAGCAAATGGCTACTGCTTGATGGTAGGGGCAAAACAGGAAGTTGCAGATACAATGAAACCAATTCTTCAAGCGCTTGCTCACGAAGATCGTGGCTGGGCTCATGTAGGTCCAGTAGGCGCAGGTCACTTTACCAAAATGATTCACAATGGTATTGAATACGGCATGATGGAATCATTCGCTGAAGGTCTTGAGCTTCTTAAAGGTAAAAGTGAATTTAAACTTGATTTAGCACAAATTACAGAATTATGGAAACACGGTTCAGTGGTCAGAAGTTGGTTATTAGATTTAACTGCAGATGCACTAAAAGAAGATCAATCACTTGATGAGATTGCTCCTTATGTAGCTGACTCAGGCGAAGGCAGATGGACTGTCGTAGAATCGATTGAGCAAGGCATTCCAACACCAGTTCTTACCCTTGCATTGCAAGTGAGATTCAGAAGCCAAGAAAAACAAGGTTATGGCTATAGATTACTATCAGTTATGCGTAATGCATTTGGTGGTCATGCAGTAAAAAAATCAAAATAACTTTTTATATTCTTAAATTATCTATGACAAAAATTGATGACTGCACCTTAGTCCTCTTCGGTGCAAGTGGAAACCTTTCTAGAATAAAACTTATTCCAGGTCTTTTTAGACTTGATTCTCTTGGTAGATTGCCAGAGAAAATGAAAATTCTTTCAGTAGGAAGATCTGAAGTTGAAGAGTCAGTATGGCGTGATGACATTAAGTCTATGCTTGATATTAAATTCAAAAAAAATTACGATGCAAAAGTATTTGATCGTTTCATTGCTAGAAATTTTTATCATGCAAATCCGCCTGATGATAGCAATGCTTTTAAACGTCTCAGTGAAAGACTTTCCGACGTAACAACTTTCCCACAAAATTTAGCTTTCTTTTTATCTGTTAGACCGTCAGACTTTGCTTCTATTGTTGATTTGCTTGCGAGCGTAGGCTTAACTGATGAAAGCAAGGCTTGGCGTCGTGTTGTCATTGAAAAACCGTTTGGTACCAATTTAGAAACAGCTCAAGTACTTCAAAAATCAATCACCAAACATTTAAAAGAAACACAGATTTATCGTATTGATCATTACCTTGGTAAATCAGCATTACAAAATATTCTGCTCACGCGTTTTGCAAATCATATCTTTGATCCACTTTGGACCCATGAACATATCGACCATATTCAAATTACAAATAATGAAACGTTAGGCGTAGGAGAAAGAACTAAGTTTTATGATGCGACTGGCGCTTTAAGAGACATGATTCAAAGTCATCTCATGCAAATGCTTGCATTAACAACGATGGAGATGCCACAAACATTAAGCCCTGAAAGCATTCGTGCTGAAAAAATAAAAGTACTCGAATCCATTACACCTATTCCCCTTAATGAACTCAAGAAACATGCTTTTAAGGCACAATATGGCCGAGGCAAAATCAATGGTGAAGACGTTAAAGGTTATTTGAAAGAATTAGATGATCCGAAGAGTGTAGTTGAAACCTATGCAGCACTTAAGTTTTACATTAATACGCCACGATGGAAAGGTGTACCTATTTATGTTAGAACAGCTAAACGCCTTCACGCATCCGATACGGCGATAGCCATTAAGTTCAAAAAGGCACCACTTTCACTTCCTGAACAAACTGATAACTGGCTCGTCATTAGTATTCAGCCTAAAGAATTTACCCGTTTTGAAATTCAAACAAAAATTCCAGGACTTGATACCAAAGTAAGAACCGTTGCTATGGACGCCCCAAATAGAATTACAGGAGATGAAAGTGTAGATGCTTATGAATCACTTCTCCTTAACTTGATGCAAGGTGACCAATCGTTATACCTTCATATCAATGAGGTAGAAGCATCATGGAGACTACTTGATCCAGTGATTAAAGCCTGGAATGAAGATAAGAGCCCAGTCTTTACTTACCCTGCTGGTAGTGCCGACCCTGCTGAGTCCAAAATTATCTTTGACAAGCCTGAACAATTTTGGCGTCAGAGTATTGAAATCGGTGAAAATAAGCTCTAAAGTAATGAAAATTTAAATCATTAGAAATCCCGTAGCGTCAAGATTGTGCAAACGGGATTTTTCTTTTTTGAGACAAGAAAATTATGACGATAAAATCAGATAAATGGATAAGAAAGATGGCTGAACAATATGGCATGATTGAGCCCTTCGAGGCTCAACTTATCCGCGAAAAAGACAATCAAAAGATCATTTCTTATGGCACATCTAGCTATGGATATGATATTCGATGCGCTAATGAATTTAAAGTATTTACTAATATTAATAGCACGATCGTCGATCCCAAAAATTTCGATCCAAATTCCTTCGTGGAATTTAATGCCGACTATTGCATCATTCCACCTAACTCATTTGCACTTGCAAGAACAGTTGAATATTTTAGGATTCCAAGAAGTGTGCTCACAGTATGTTTAGGCAAATCGACTTATGCCCGATGCGGCATCATTGTTAACGTCACGCCTTTTGAACCAGAATGGGAAGGTTATGTGACTCTAGAATTTAGCAATACCACACCTCTTCCAGCAAAAATTTATGCAGGCGAAGGTTGTGCACAAGTGCTATTCTTTGAATCTGACGAAGTATGTGAAACATCCTACAAGGATCGTGGCGGAAAATACCAAGGCCAAGTAGGCGTGACATTACCTAAAATATAAAGGGTTAATATGAAATTTAACTTCCCCGTAGTTATCATTGATGAAGACTTCAAATCTGAAAACTCATCTGGTCTTGGTATTAGAGTTTTAGCAAGAGCAATCGAGGAAGAAAATTTTGAAGTGCTAGGTGTTACAAGTTATGGTGACCTTTCTTCATTTGCTCAACAACAAAGTCGAGCTTCTGCATTTATTCTATCCATTGACGACGAAGAGTTTGTTGAAGAAAATCAAACTGCCCTTGAAAAATTAAAAAATTTCGTAGATGAAATTAGATTTCGCAATGAAGAAATTCCAATATTTCTCCATGGCGAAACAAGAACAAGTCGTCATATTCCAAATGAAATTTTAAGAGAGCTTAATGGCTTTATTCATATGCATGAGGATACGCCTGAGTTTGTGGCGCGTTATATTGTGCGTGAAGCTAGAACTTATTTAGATAGCTTGCCTCCACCGTTCTTCAAAGCCCTTACTCACTATGCAGGTGACGGCTCTTACTCTTGGCATTGCCCTGGCCACTCAGGTGGTGTTGCTTTTCTAAAGTCCCCTGTTGGTCAAATGTTTCACCAATTCTTTGGTGAAAATATGCTTCGAGCTGACGTATGTAATGCAGTAGATGAATTAGGCCAATTGCTCGACCACACAGGTCCTGTAGGCGCTTCAGAAAGAAATGCAGCGCGTATATATAACTCTGATCATCTCTATTTCGTTACAAATGGTACATCGACGTCTAATAAGATGGTTTGGCATTCAACAGTAGCGCCAGGTGACATTGTAATCGTAGATAGAAATTGCCATAAATCAGTATTGCATTCCATTATTATGACTGGCGCTATTCCAATTTTCTTAATGCCAACAAGAAATCACTTTGGCATTATTGGACCTATCCCTAAAAAAGAATTTGAATGGAAAAATATTCAAGAAAAAATTCAAAAGAATCCATTCATGACCAATAAAAAAGACAAGCCACGTGTATTAACAATTACACAATCAACTTATGACGGCATTCTTTATAATGTAGAAGAAATTAAAGAAATGTTAGATGGAAAAATTGATTCGCTACATTTTGATGAGGCTTGGTTGCCTCATGCAACATTTCATGACTTTTATGGCGACTATCATGCTATTGGCGCTGATCGTCCACGCTGTAAAGATAGTCTCATTTTCTCAACGCAATCTACACACAAACTTTTAGCAGGCTTGAGTCAAGCGTCTCAAATTCTTGTTCAGGACGCAGAAAAAATTAAACTCGATCGTGAAGTCTTTAATGAATCTTTCTTGATGCATAGCTCCACCAGTCCACAATATTCAATTATTGCGAGTTGCGATGTCGCTGCTGCAATGATGGAAGAGCCAGGTGGTAAAGCGCTTGTGGAAGAGTCGCTCATGGAAGCATTAGACTTTAGACGTGCCATGCGAAAAGTAGATATTGAATGGGGATCTGACTGGTGGTTTAAAGTTTGGGGACCGAATGATTTATCAGATGAGGGTCTTGAAGATCGGGATGCTTGGATGTTAAATGCTAATGATCATTGGCATGGATTTGGTAATCTTGCTGATGGCTTTAATATGCTCGACCCAATTAAAGCAACTATCATTACCCCAGGACTTAATGTTGATGGTGAATTTTCTAATGAGTTTGGTATACCTGCCTCTATTGTCACCAAATATTTAGCAGAACATGGGGTTATTGTAGAAAAAACAGGACTCTACTCATTCTTTATTATGTTTACAATCGGCATTACTAAAGGTCGATGGAATACATTGGTTGCAGCGCTCCAACAATTTAAAGATGATTACGACAAGAATCAACCTTTATGGAAGGTATTACCTGAGTTTATTCAAAAGCAACCAAGCTATGAACGAATTGGATTAAGAGATTTATGTACACAGATTCATGAGATCTATAAAAAACATGATATTGCGAAACTGACAACTGAAATGTATCTCTCTGATATGGTCCCTGCAATGAAGCCAACGGATGCTTTTTCAAAAATGGCTCATAAAGAAATTGAACGTGTTGCGATTGATGATCTAGAAGGTAGAATTACAGCGGTACTTCTTACACCATATCCACCAGGAATTCCGCTTCTCATCCCTGGCGAGCGTTTTAATAAAATTATTGTGGATTATTTGAAATTTGCACGAGATTTTAATGAGAAATTCCCAGGATTTGAAACAGATAATCACGGATTAGTAAAACAAAAGATTGATGGTAAGGCTCACTATTATGTAGATTGCGTATCTATTTAATATTTTTTTGGTAACTTACAAAAGAAAATTCAAGTCCATCATTTGCAATACGATCTTCTCTTGAAGTTTCAATCCATATTGATTTATTGATTTCAGGAAAAAATGCATCCCCCGAAAAGCTTTTCTTAATTTCTGTAATATATAAATGATCGACAAAATTTAAGGCTTGTTCGTATATATTTGAACCCCCTATTACAAACACTTCATCATCATGTTTCGAAATTGAAAAAGCATCTTCAATGCTATGTACAACTTCTGTCCCTTCATATGAAGTTTCTGTATTTCGGCTAATTACAATATTTCTTCTGTTGGGGAGCGCTCGACCAATAGACTCATAAGTTTTTCGACCCATAATAATGGTATGTCCTTTCGTTAAAGATTTAAAATGCTTTAGATCTTCGCTTAGATGCCATGGCAGCGTATTGTTCACACCAATGACACGGTTAGAACTCAAAGCAACAATAATAGATAGTTTAGACACTAGACTGCAACAGGCGCTTTAATAGCAGGGTGTGGATCGTAATTTTCTAAAACAAAATCTTCGAATTTAAAGTCAAAAATGCTTTTAACTTCAGGATTAATTTTCATATGAGGTAAAGTTTTAGGTGCTCGAGACAGCTGCTCGTTGACTTGCTCCATATGATTAGAATAGATATGTGCATCACCTAATGTGTGAACAAAATCACCAGGCTCTAATGAGCATACTTGAGCTACCATCATTGTAAGAAGCGCATAAGATGCTATATTAAATGGGACACCTAAAAAAATATCTGCACTTCTTTGGTATAGCTGACAAGACAATTTGCCATTCGAAACATAAAATTGGAAAAATGCATGGCAAGGCGGTAACTTCATCTTTGAAATTTCTGAAACATTCCAAGCCGAAACAATTAATCTTCTTGAGTCAGGATTTTTTTTGATTGACTCTATCAAATCAATAATCTGATCTATATGTTTTCCATCAGCAGTAGGCCAACTTCTCCACTGATAACCATATACCGGACCTAAGTCACCATTCTCATCAGCCCATTCATCCCAGATACTTACATCATTATCTTTTAAGTACTTAATATTTGTGCTGCCACTTAAAAACCATAAAAGCTCATGAATAATAGACTTTAAATGTACTTTTTTAGTGGTAACCAAAGGAAAGCCTTGAGATAGGTCATATCGCATTTGATAACCGAACACAGAAATAGTCCCTGTACCTGTTCGATCATGCTTAATATCACCATGATTTTTAACGTGATTCAGTAAATCTAAATATTGCTTCATGATCTTAGATGTTTTGCCTTATAAATGTTTTCACTTTTTCAACCTGATTATCTAAAACTTCAAATCTTTGAGGAAGATCTTCTAAGTGTTTTAATGATTCAGGTCTCTCAGGTTTCTGATTGATTGCTTCTACAATAGAGTCTTCAAATTTAGTGGGCAATGCTGTCTCGAGAACAATCATCGGAACATTATCATCCATGTGCTCATAGGCTGCTTTAAATCCATCTGCTGTATGGGTATCAATCATGATCTTATATTGATTATAAATTTCTTTAATGTAATAAATGCGCTCTTTGTGTGTACTCGAAGAAGAGGTAAATCCAAAATCTTTAATTTTTTTAAAGACACCCTCTTGGTTTAAGTCAAAATTACCGCCTTGATCGATTGATTTCCATAATGTATTTAATTTTTCACTATCCCGCCCAATTAAGTCAAAAATAAATCGTTCAAAATTAGATGCTTTAGATATATCCATTGAAGGACTTGAGGTATGAAAAGTATTTTCAGAGTCACGTGGCTTATACATGCCTATCTTAAAAAACTCATCTAATACATTATTTTCGTTTGTAGCAACTACAAGTCTCTTGATTGGAAGTCCCATCATACGTGCTATATGGCCTGCACAAATATTACCAAAATTACCTGTGGGAACAGTAAAGCTAACCTCCTCATTGTTTTTAGCAACAGCAAGGTAGCCTTTAAAGTAATAAACAATCTGCGCTAAAATCCTACCCCAATTAATTGAGTTCACTGCGCCAATTTTCATATCTCTTTTGAAATCTAAATCATTAGATACTGCTTTGACAATATCTTGACAATCATCGAAGACGCCTTTGATACTTAGATTAAAAATATTAGAGTCTAGGATGCTAAACATCTGAGCTGATTGAAAACGACTCATCTTTTGATAGGGCGATAACATAAAGACATTAATACCTTTTTTTCCACGCATTGCATATTCAGCAGCGGAGCCGGTATCTCCTGAGGTTGCGCCTAAAATATTAATTTGTTCATTTTCTTTTGCAAGCACATACTCAAAGAGATTGCCAAGTAATTGCATGGCAATATCTTTAAATGCAAGTGTGGGACCATTTGAAAGCGAAAGAATATAAAGATTCTCTTTAATTTTTAAAATAGGGGTAATGTCTTCTGCTCTTTGTTGTGCCCTAGAAAATGTATATACCTCTTTTGTGTACGTTTTATTGATAATTGCTTTTAAATCATCTTTTGGAATGTCATCTATGAATTTAGAAATAATATGAAATGCTAGTTCAGCATAACTCATACCTCGCATATGATTTAAATCTTGATCTGAAAACTGAGGATAGGACTCTGGGAGATACAAACCACCGTCAGGGGCAAGACCGCCTAATAAAATCTTAGAAAAAGAAAGTGGCTTTGATTGACCACGTGTTGAAATGTATTTCATAAAGCCTTTATTTGCTAAGTTCTTCTAATCTAATTTTAATAACTTTTCCGATGGTGGCTGACAATGACTCAATTGAATGAATCACGGTATTGATATCCTTCTCAACTGCTAAATGACTTAATATAACAATATCTGCTTCAGATTCATGCTCTTGAGGTTCTTTTTGAAGCATCGCATCAATTGAAATCTTCTTATCACCAAATAATTTTGTAATCTCAGCTAAAACACCAGGCTTATCTGAAACTCGAATTCTTAAATAATAACCACTTATCGCGTCATCAATTTTATAAATAGGAATTAAATCAATTTTACTTTCATCAAAACCATGGAGCGGAACCTGAGATGATCTTGATATATCAATAAGATCAGCAACAACAGCACTTGCGGTTGGTAATGCTCCTGCGCCAGCACCGTAGAAGAGTGTTGGTCCAACCATATTACCTTTAACAACAATAGCGTTCATAGCACCATTTACATTTGCAATTAAACGTTTTTCAGGAATTAAAGTTGGGTGAACTCTTAACTCAATTCCTTTATCTCTTTTTTTAGCGATGCCCAAAAGTTTAATGCGATAACCTAATTCTTCGGCATACCGAATATCTTTTTGTTCAAGCGCTTTAATACCCTCTACATATACCTCTTTAAAGCACATAGGTATGCCAAAAGATAAACCAGCAAGAATTGTTAGTTTATGCGCAGCATCAATACCCTCGATATCAAAAGTAGGATCCGCTTCTGCGTAACCTAATGATTGCGCCTCGGATAGTGCTCTAGCGAATGAGATACCTTTTTCGCGCATTTCAGTCAAAATAAAATTAGTAGTACCATTAATAATACCTGCCACCCACTCAATCTTATTACCAGCTAGACCTTCTCTGATTGATTTTAAAATAGGAATACCGCCTGCGACAGAAGCTTCAAAAGCTAATGTGACATTATTTTTTTTGGCTAATTGAAATAATTCATTTCCGAAATTTGCGAGTAATGCTTTATTGGCTGTCACAACATGTTTCTTATTTTCAATCGCCTTCATGACCAAATCTTTTGCTATGTTAGTGCCGCCTATAAGTTCAACAATGACATCAATTTCTTTATCAGCAACTAGCTTGAATGCGTCATCAGTAATCTGTATAGAGTCACCTACAATTTCTTTTGCACGCGCAATATTTTTATCTGCCACAGCCACAATTTTCATATCTACAGATGTCTTACGTTGTATTTCTCTAATATTTGATTTTAAAAGTTCAAATACACCGCCACCCACTGTACCAATACCTAACAAACCTATATTCATTCTTTTCATCAGCTCTAACTTTCTAGTTCACAGTATTTTTCTTAAAGTTTTCGAGGTAATTGGCAATACGCTTAATTGATTCTTTTAGATCGTCTTCATTTGGTAAGAATACAATTCTTATATGATCAGGATCTTTCCAATTAAATCCTGTACCTTGAACTAACAATACTTTCTTATCGATCAGTAATTTTAGAATAAATTCTTGGTCGTCTTTAATTGGATATATCTTAGGGTCTAATTTAGGAAATAGATACATCGCGGCTTCTGGCTTATTACAAGTGACACCGGGTATAGAAACAAGCATATCGTATGCAAGCTCTCTTTGCTTAAATAATCGTCCCGTCGGCGCTACAAGATCATCAATACTTTGATATCCACCTAAAGCTGTTTGAATAGCAAGCTGCCCAGGAACGTTTGCACATAAACGCATGGAAGCTAACATATTAAGACCTTCAATATAATCCCCAGATTTTTTCTTGTTTCCAGACACGACCAACCATCCTGCACGATAACCACATGCACGATAATTTTTTGATAAGCCATTCAATGTGACAAAGAGAAGATCATCTGCAAGGGATGCGATCGAAATATGTTTCTTTTTGTCATAAACCACTTTGTCGTAAATCTCATCTGCAAAAATAACAAGCTTATGTTTCCTTGCAATCTGAATAATGCCCTCTAGAATTTCTTTTGGATAAAGTGCGCCAGTTGGATTATTAGGATTGATAACTAAAATCGCTTTTGTTTTGCTTGTAATTTTACTTTTGATATTTTTAAGATCTGGGTACCAACTTGCAACTTCATCACATAAATAATGTCTTGGCTTTCCACCTGCTAGTGTGACGGCTGCGGTCCATAGAGGATAATCAGGCATAGGAATCAATACTTCATCATCGTTATCTAACAATGCCTGCATTGCCATCACAATAAGTTCTGAAACACCATTACCAATAATCACATCATCGACATCTACATTTAGAATGTTTTTTTCCTGTGTGTAATGCATGATAGATTTTCTTGGCTCAAAAAGGCCTTTGCTATCCGTATAACCAGATGCTTTACTCATATTGCGAATCACGTCTTGCACAATTTCCTCGGGCGCTTCAAATCCAAAGGCTGCTGGATTACCAATATTAAGTTTAATAATGCGATGACCCTCTTCTTCCATTTTTTTAGCGTGCGATAAAACAGGTCCGCGAATGTCATAACAGACGTTATTTAATTTTGATGATTTTTTAAGCTGAGCCAATTTAATTACCTAAATTTGAATATATGATATCTTACCTTGTGAAGGCGCATTCCGCCAACAAATGAGAGGGTTTTGATTCAATTTATTTCTTTAAAAACGCGATGTTATGAAATTTCACTTAATACAATCTGAAAATAAAAATCTCATCACAGGGTATGATTTTAACTGGGTTGAAGTAAATCAAGAACGCCATCAAACAAGTCTTATTATTACACCTAATAAACTCCTTCTTGAATGGCCAGTCAAAACCATTAAAGATATAAAAGAAAATAGTTTTGAAGCTATTGAATCTTTGAATCTTGAAATTATTTTATTGGGTACTGGTAATAAACAAGTAAATCTTACACCAAGACTTTTGGAATATTTTTCAAAGAAAAATATAGCAGTTGAATGTATGAGCAATCAATCCGCGTGCAGAACTTATAATATTCTGGCAAACGAAGAGCGCAAAGTAATACTCGCTCTTATGCTTTAAAGATTTTTTGTTGAGAATACAAGACAGGCGTTTGTACCGCCAAAACCAAAGCTATTTGAAATCACCGTTTTCACATCAAAATTGTCAATACGTTTTGTTAAGATAGGAAGGTCTTTAGCGAGAGGATCTAATTCTTCAATATTCACTGATGGCGCAATAAATTTATTTTCCATCATGATTAAACTATAAATTGCCTCGTTTACTCCAGCCGCCCCTAATGCGTGACCTGACAATGATTTTGTAGAGGCAATATGTGGCATAGAGCCATATTTATTATTGGCAAAGACTGCGCGAATCGCTTCGAGTTCTTTTACATCACCTAAAGGGGTGCTTGTGCCATGTGTATTCATATAATCAACTTGATCAATACCTTGAAGAGCTAATTCCATACAACGTTGCGCCCCTTCACCACTCGGAGCCACCATATCATAGCCGTCTGAAGTTGCTCCATAACCAACGACCTCAGCATAAATTTTTGCATCACGTGCTTTCGCGTGCTCATACTCCTCTAGAACAAGTATGCCACCACCCCCTGCAATCACGAATCCATCTCGATTCATGTCATAAGTGCGCGATGCACGATCTGGCGTTGCATTATATTTAGAGGAAAGTGCGCCCATCGCATCAAATAAAAAGCTCATGGTCCAATGCTCTTCTTCAGCACCCCCAGCAAATATAATATCCTGTTTACCATATTGAATTTGCTCATAGGCATTACCAATACAATGCGCACTGGTGGAACATGCAGAGCTGATACTGTAATTAATTCCTCTGATTTGAGCCCCAGTTGCAAGACATGCAGCGATTCCACTCGACATGGTTTTAGTCACCATATATGGGCCTACTCGTCGGATGCCTTTTTCTCGAAGTGTGTCTGTGCCTTCCAACATACTTTCTGTAGATGTGCCGCCAGCACCCACAATAAGGCCTGTTCTGATATTAGATACAAGCGTTTCTGGAAGATTAGCGTCTTGTATAGCTTCTTGCATAGCAAGCCAAGCATAAGCATGGCCTTTGGCCATGAATCGAAGGAGTTTTCGATCGATAAATTCAGAAAAATCTACATCAATAGATCCGGCAACATGAGATCTCAATCCATGAGCTTCATATTCAGGCTGAAATTTAATGCCAGAACGCGCTTGGTATAAGCTATCCTGGACTTCTTTTTTATTATTACCTAGGCTAGATACAATTCCTAATCCAGTAACAACAACACGACGGATCATGCGTCGCCTCCCATTAAATAACGATCAAAAATTATCAGTACGCGTAAACAATCCGACACGCAAATCTTTCGCATGGTAAATCTCTCGACCATCAACTGACATTTTAGCATCAGCAATACCCATGATTAATTTACGCATAATTACTCTTTTTAAATCAATTACATAGGTAATTTTTTGCGCTGTAGGTAATACCTGACCTGTAAATTTAATTTCACCACCGCCAAGTGCACGACCACGGCCTATACCACCCTTCCATCCCAAATAGAAACCAACTAATTGCCACATCGCATCAAGTCCCAAACAGCCTGGCATCACAGGGTCGCCTTCAAAGTGACAGCCAAAGAACCAAAGATCTTTATTCACATCTAATTCGGCGATAATCTGTCCATTATTATATTTACCGCCCTTATCAGTAATAGAAACGATACGATCAAACATAAGCATCGGGGGTAATGGAAGCTGTGCGTTGCCTGAACCATACATCGTTCCTCGGCCGCAAGACAAAAGCTCTTCTTTTGTATAGCTATTTTTTTTAGGCATTAAGTTGATAGGCTACTATTAAAAAGATTTTGTGAAAAAGTATTTGTGTGTTAAGCAAGTATTTTATCTTGTTTTTTTCTATTTACCCTTAGAAATTATTACGCTACTATGAAAAATATAGTAAAACATCCAACAAACAATTTCATCTATTAGGAATTCGATATGAGCGACCAAAATTTGGCCGACTGGAGAAAACTTGCAGTCAAACTTGAAGCAGAAATTAGTAAAGTTATCGTAGGACAAGAGAGTCCTATTAGGCTTATTACCACCTCCATTTTTGCACGAGGGCACGTTCTCCTTGAGGGCGATGTGGGGGTTGGAAAAACAACATTACTTAAAGCTTTTACGCGTGCTATTGGCGGAGGTTACCAGCGTATTGAAGGGACGATTGACCTTATGCCAAACGATCTTATCTATCACACATATCTCGGTGAAAATGGAAAGCCTCATGTCAGCCCAGGCCCTATTTTAATCGCAGGTGGGGATTTATCAATTTTCTTTTTCAATGAAATCAACCGTGCGAGACCGCAGGTGCACTCATTGCTTCTAAGAATCATGGCGGAAAAAACATTGTCTGCATTTAATAAAGAACATTATCTTCCCCATATGGTGGTATTCGCTGATCGAAACCAAGTAGAACGTGAAGAAACATTTGAAATCCCCTCTGCAGCGCGTGATCGTTTTATGATGGAAATACCTATTCTCATTCCAAAAGCAGATCAGATGATGAAAGATTTAGTGTTTGAAACTAAATTTCATAACGCAGATAAACTTATTGAAGATGTCAAATCTAATCTCATTAAATTCAATAAGCTCAATGAACTTTCAGAAAAAATTCAAGAAAATATTAAAGCCAGCGATGCATTAAAAAATTATGCATTACGTTTATGGAGAGCTACCAAAAATCCTGGTGATTACGGTATTAAATTATCTGATATTGATATGAATCGACTCATCATATCAGGTGCTAGTCCGCGCGGTATGAGTATGACGATGAAAGCAGCGCGTGTAAATGCATGGCTTAATGATCGAACATCAGTGACGCCTGCAGATATCCATGCAGTTTTCCATGAAACAATTGCTCACCGACTTGTATTTAACCCTGTATATGAAATGAGAAGAACAATCATAGCGCGTGATTTAACTAACGGCATTTTACAAGCCATCAACGCACCTTAAATCAGATGGTTCAATCAACCCCATTATTTAATTACCACATCGGCTGGAAATCCAAAGGCAAGCACCCTGGTCGCCATAAAAGCAATCAGAGAGGAATGGGTATTGAATTTGCAGGGCACACGACACTCCTTTCATACCCTGACCCAAGACGAATTGATATTCGCCAATCGATTCGAGATCCTTTAGGCGAGATTCACGTCAAAATATTCAATCAACGCAGTGCAACACCCGTCATGATTGTCTGTGATTTATCTGCCAGTATGAATTTTGGTGGAAAAAATAAAAAAATTCATATTGCTACTGAAGTTGCACAATCAATAGCTCATTCTGTCATAGATCGTCATGATGCTTTGGGTTTGATTGGTTTTGATGACGAGATTAGAGAAGATTGGTTAGCGCCCTTATCATTTAGATCACGACATGCGTTACCACTTATTCACGAACTTAAAAAGTTCACATCTACAAATAAATCCAATCGTGCAATCAAAGACCTCTATCAATATATGCCTCGTGAACGTTCACTTGTTTTTTTTATTTCAGACTTTCACATGCCTGAAATAGAGTTGGAAAATTGTTTATCAAATCTAATGAGGCACCATGTAGTTCCTGTAATTTTATGGGACAAAAAAGAATATATCAATCTTCCTAACTTCGGCATTGTGACAATTACCGACCCTGAAAGTGGAAAAAATAATACGCTTTTCTTAAGAAAAGAACTAAAAGAAAAAATTATAGATTCATTTGAAAGAAGACGTGCAGTCATTACAAAAGTATTTATGAATTTTGATATCCCCCCTTTTTTTGTAGATACCCATTTTGATGCAACTAAAATGACCGAATACTTTAATCAATTTGTAGGCGCGTAGTGATGCTGAAATGTCTTATTTTTTTATGGGTACTTCTGCTGTCAATATCTTGTTTTGCGCTAGATGTGCAGGAATGGCCTGATATTCAAGATGGTATTATATCCATCAAAATCAAAGAGCCACTCCATCGAGTGGGATATACGGTCGGGGATAAATCAGAAAGACATGTAGAAATTACAATCAAAAAACCTTATGTACTTATTAAAGAGTCTTTACCTATTCCGGGTTACGAAAGAAAATATAGAGGGCAAGATTTAGGTATTGTATTGGATGCAATGAAACATGAATTAAAAGAAAATAAAACATCCTCTGCATTAATCATGGATCTTACGTATCAAATTTTTACAAATAATGTTGTCGCAAAACCTGCATTCTTACCGGCTGAATATATTCGAGTTTTAAATCCTAATGACCCACAAAAGAAAGTTTTTAAATACAGAATTCCTGAATATCAAATAGTGATATCTCCGTTATCTATTTTCGGCGCTATAAAAATTGAACAGGATATGAGCCCATTAAGGGGTGTCTTTTTTATCGATGAGAAAAACCCTATGAAAACTCTAAAAATTTCAGGCATCATCGCGCTACTTTCTCTATTTGGACTTGTCTATATTTATAGTCAATATGCATGGCTACTAGGCGTTCGAGGTATATTCGCAAGAACCCATCGCTCAATCAATAAAATGAAAGCAACCCCTGCCTCTACCGAAAAAGCGATTACAGATATGCACCATGCTTTTGATCTTGTTATTGGAAAAACACTCTTTTCAGATAATCGTCATGATCTTTTTGCTAAGAATCCCTCATTTAAAAATATTGATATTGAACTAGATGAGTTTTTTAAGCTATCTACCTTGGTATTTTTTAATACTTCAAATAAACAATGTGATCATAGTGAAATACTTAAATGGCTTAAAGTTTTCTCAAGGCATTGTCGAGATTGTGAGAGAAAACTAATTGTTGATAAAAAATCACTAGTGTCAGGTTTAACTAAATGACATTTTCATTTCCATGGGTTTTATGGTTTACTCCTGTAGCTTTTATTCCACTTCTTTTTAAAGAAGCATCTATAAAGTACTATTCATGGAATGAAATGATTCCGAAAGATCGACTCTCGAGAATTGTAGCTATTATCCTAAAATTCATTGCTACCATGATTTTATTGACAATCATTATAGGATTAAGTGGGCCACACTCTCGCCAAAAAAAGATTGAAAAAATAGGTGTAGGTGCTCAAATTGGTCTAGTCCTCGATCGAAGTGCGAGTATGGATGATCCTTTTGCAAGTAATGATCAGTCCAGAGTTGGAGAAATAAAATCAGCTGCTGCAGCTAGACTTATTACTGACTTTGTTAAATCAAGAGCAAACGACATGATTGGTATGGTGTCATTTAGTAATTCTGGTATGTATGTTCTGCCTCTGACTGATAATAAAAATGCAGTCATTTCAGCTGTAAGAGCCACGGCTGGTAACGCATTATTTCAAACCAATATTGGTAGTGGCCTTACGATAGGTGCTGAATTATTTTATAAAGTGCCAGACTCTGGTTCAAGAGTTATGATTTTACTTTCAGATGGAGCAGGTCGTATCGATGCTGCTACTCAAGAAAAAATTAAGGATTGGTTAGAACGATTTAAAATTAGCCTTTATTGGATCGTATTAAGACAACCTGGTGGTATTAGTATTTTTAACGCCTCATATGAAGTGCGAGAGGATGAGGCACTCCCTCCCCAAATCGAGCTTAATGAATTTTTTAAAACACTTCGTTCACCCTTTCAAGCTTATGAGGCTGAAAATCCAAAAACACTCCAAAAAGCCATTGAGGATATCAATCAAAAAGAAAAGAAGTCCATAAAATATTTTGAGAAAATTCCAGGTCAAGATTACTCAACTCATTGTTTTGTAGTTGCGACAATGATGATGATAGTTTTACTGATGCTTAAATTAATTGAGGTAAGATCATGGCTTTAGTCACAAAAAATCTTTTTAGCACTAAAAAACTCACTTATTTTTTTGCATTACTTCTCGTAATTTCAGTTGGAATATTTATAAAGCAATGGATCGAATTAAGAAATATTCAAGTATTTAATCGAGATATTAATGAGGGTAAATCACCTAATATGTTTATCAATAGTTTTGAGGCGCGTTACGCAACAGCATATTGGCTTACAACTAAAGAAAGATATAAAGAGGCCAATGTTCTTTTTACAAATCTGTTACCAATAGCTTCCCCCTCTCAAAAAGCAGCCATTCAATACAATATTGGTAATATTTTCTTTAAACGCGCGTTAGCCATCAACGGTACTGACATGACGGTCAAAAATGAAACAGAATATTTATTCAGGCAAGCAAAAGCGGCATATATGCTATCTATTAAAATTGATAATCATGCATGGGATGTAAAACATAACCTTGATCGCATCCTTATGATTCTGCCTGCAACTCCCACGCCAGGTGTTGGGGATTCAGATTCGCCTGGACTCATTTTAGGTAATGTTCCTATAGGCCTCCCTTAAATCTATGAAAGCGTGGCTCAAAAATATAAAATCGAAATCCAGTGTCGATTTAAATACCCTATCGCTCTTAATAGCGATTGGGTTTATGTTGCTTGCGATTATCAATCCATCAATACCACTCAAACACAATATTTATAACTACATATTTGTGACTGATATTTCTCAAAGTATGAATACGATTGATATGTCGATCATGAATAAACCCACATCAAGACTTGAATATTTGAAGCATACCCTTCATGAAATTATGTCTGAACTTCCCTGTGGAACAAAAGTGAGTATAGGTATGTTTGTAGGTGTGAGTGTAGCAGCTTCATATACACCTATTGAGCTCTGTGAAAATTTTGATGCTATTGATGACACAATCGAGCATTTGGACTGGCGTTCGGGTTGGTCTGGTAATTCCCGTATTCGCGAATCTTTTTTTAACTTAGCACGTTTAATTAGAAGCTTCCCAGAAAATTCTCAAGTCGTCTATTTGACCGACGGTGAAGAATCGCCAAAACTCCATACATTTAATACAAGAGACCTTACTCAATTCCAAGGTGGAAATGATTGGGTAATTGTTGGAATTGGCGGTTTAAAAGGAGCACCAATTCCAAAGTTAGATGGTAAAAATCAACTCATCGGCTACTGGGCAAATGATAGCTTTGCATTACAACCAGGTATGGCACAAATCTCAGAGGCTAATATTGGCACTCGAGACGACAATGTGGCAGGTGGCGAAAGTGATCGTTATATGTCTAAACTAGACGAGGCTTACTTAAAAGATATCTCAAAACAAATTAATGGGATTTATGTAAGAGGTGATTCCGTATTAAATATCTTAAAGGCAATAAAAAAACAAAAGCCTGCTTGGCAAGATAAGGCTGACTTTCATCTTAAATGGTTTTTTGCCTCACTCGCAGGTATTATTTTTAGCCTTCGATTTATTTCGATAAAACAAATAAAGCAATATGTCATTAAGCGTAGAAAATAAATTCATTATTCTTGATAAAACCTCTACGATAAAAGTTGAAGGTGAAGATCGAGTTCAGTTCCTGCAAGGCCAATTGACTCAAGACATCAATCTCATTTCAAAAAATAAAGCATTATATGCTGGCTTTTGTAATCCCAAGGGAAGAATGCTAGCATTTATGTTGTGTTATTTAAATCACGAATCAATCCACATACAAATAGATAGCTCTGTTCAGGAATTTATACTTCAAAAACTTAAGATGTATATTCTTCGCGCAAAAGTATCTCTAAAGCTAGCCAATGAAACATTCATATGTATCGGTTTTGTTGGCTCTAAAGCGCTTCTTACAAAAAACATTCAACCTCCAAAAAATTATTTAGATATTATTCAATCAGATGACATCATGATTATGCGTCTAGGAAAAGATGATGATAGATACCAACTCATGGGAGAAACTTCTAAAGTGAATGAATTCATGAAGCTTAACTTTTCTGAATATTCATCCATGAGTTTTGATGATTGGAATAATTTAAATATCCTAGATGGCATTCCTGACATTTACCCACCGACGCAAGAAGCATTTATTCCACAATCATTAAATATGGACTTAATCGAAGGTATTAATTTTAAAAAAGGGTGTTATACAGGACAAGAAATTGTTGCTCGAACACACTATCTAGGCAAAGTTAAAAGACGGATGTATCGTGCTTTTCTTAAATCACGAGTGGATCTTAATCCCGGCGATCTGATCTTAAATAACAAAGGGAAAGAAATTGGTCAGCTCGTGAGATCAGCCAATGGAAATAATGAGAAAACAAACATGCTGATTGAATTAAGAGTTGATCAAGCCCACGAAGCGCTTTTCATTAAGAGTGAATTAATTGAAATTTTTTTAGAGGACCAAAAAAGATTTGATTAGTGCTTTGCTTGCGAATTACTTGAAGCTTCAGTTTCCTTTTTATCTTTTTCGTGATTTGTTACTTGGAAAAAGATTTCATCCTGTTTAATCATACCAAGCTCATTACGAGCTCTCTCTTCAATCGCTGATAAGCCTTGTTTAAGATCCGCTACCTCAGCATTGAGTACATTATTTCTTACTTGATTATCCATATTTATTTTTTTTTGAACTTCAATTTGATGATTTAAACTCCATACGCGTAACCAACTTCCTTTGCCAAACCACAATGGATATTGTATTAACGCTACCAATACTATAAAAATAACAGTAAGAGATTTCATGTTATTTATTCAATTGGTAAAAACAAGAAAGACCTGCGAAGGATGAAGCTAATCCAAGGTCCTCTTCGATACGAAGGAGTTGATTATATTTAGCAATACGTTCGGATCTTGAAAGTGAGCCAGTTTTAATCTGTAACGCATTTGTCGCCACCGCCAAATCAGCAATCGTTGTATCTTCAGTTTCTCCTGAGCGATGAGAAATGACAGCGGTATATCCTGCTTTTTTTGCCATCGCAATAGTTTCGAATGTTTCTGTAAGTGTGCCAATTTGATTTACTTTAATTAAAACAGAATTAGCAACTTTGCGTTTAATACCTTCATCCAAAATTTTTGGATTTGTTACAAAAAGATCATCGCCAACAAGTTGTATATGTTTACCTAATCTTTGTGTTAACACATGCCAACCATCCCAATCAAATTCACTCATACCATCTTCAATACTAATGATTGGATACTTATCACACCATGTCGCAAGATAATCTGTAAAATATTCACTTGATAAAGATAAATTTTCAGAGACAAGATGATATTTACCATTTTTATGAAATTCAGTACTTGCACAATCAAGACCAAGATAAACATCACGACCAGGCTCATATCCAGCTTGAGAGATAGCTTCCATGATCATTTGTATGGCAGATTCATTCGATGGGAGATTAGGTGCGAAACCACCTTCATCGCCAACAGTTGTTGAAAAACCTTTTTTGCTTAATGTTTTCTTGAGCGCTTGAAAAACTTCCGCACCACATCGTATTGCTTCTCTAAATGTAGGTCTTCCAGCAGGAATAATCATAAACTCTTGTATATCAAGGCTATTATCTGCATGAGCTCCACCATTAATAACATTCATCATTGGTGTAGGTAATTGCATAGCATCTGAACCACCAAGATAACGATAGAGAGGTAAATTAGAATTTTTTGCTGCAGCAACAGCTGAAGCCATTGAAACTGCGAGAATCGCATTAGCTCCTAGGCGGCCTTTATTGTCTGTGCCATCTAATTCAATCATCGTTTGATCAATCAACGTTTGGTCATCTACATCAAGGCCCACTACTGCTTTAGAAATTTCGGTATTGACATGCTTCACTCCATTTAAAACACCTTTTCCAAAATAACGTTTTGTATCGCTATCACGAAGCTCAATCGCTTCTTTGCTTCCTGTAGAAGCACCTGATGGCACCATTGCTCTTCCCATTACACCAGAATCTAATAAAACATCAGCTTCTATAGTTGGATTACCTCTTGAATCAATAACTTCTCGAGCAATAATTTGTTTCACAAAACTCATTCTTTTTCCTTCGTTCACAGTTAATTGTTTAGGACGTCTCAATGAAGCCTGCTTTTTTAACTGATCGATCAATTTCAGCTAATAATTCAAGTAGCGCTTTCATTTTTTTAAGTGGCCATGCATTAGGTCCATCAGATAAAGCTTCTTTTGGATTGGGGTGTGTTTCCATAAAAATGCCTGCGATACCAGCCGCAACTGCTGCTCTTGCAAGAACGGGTACAAATTCACTTTGTCCGCCACTCTTGTCTCCTTGGCCGCCTGGTTGTTGCACTGAGTGCGTCGCATCAAACACAACAGGACAATTCGTTTCTCGCATAATAGATAAACTTCTCATATCTGACACAAGCGTGTTGTAACCAAAAGATACGCCTCGTTCGCAGACCATAATATTATCAAGGCCACCATTAGCTTCTTTAGCTTTTGTAACAACTTGTTTCATATCACCTGGCGCTAAAAATTGACCCTTCTTTATATTTACAGGCTTACCTGAAGTTGCAACAGCAGTAATGAAATCAGTTTGTCGACACAAGAAAGCAGGTGTTTGAATTATATCCACAACACTTGCAACTTGTTCAACTTGAAATTGATCATGCACATCTGTGAGAACTGGTACACCAATTTGCTTTTTCACTTCAGACAAAATTCTTAATCCTTCATCAATGCCAAAACCCCTGAAAGTTTTATTTGAGCTTCGATTAGCTTTGTCATAAGAGGATTTAAAAATAAATGGGATATTGAGTGCTGCAGTCATTTCTTTTAACTGACCCGCGACATCTAAAGTCATTGCTTCAGATTCAATCACACAAGGACCTGCAATTAAAAATAATGGGTGATTTAATCCAACGTCAAAGTTGCATAGTTTCATGATGCACTTCCTTTAGATTGTTTGTATTTAAGTGCGGCTTGAATATAGGCTTTAAATAATGGATGGCCTGTTCTTGGATTGGAGGTGAATTCTGGATGGAATTGACAACCTACGAACCAAGGGTGTTGATCTTGCGGTAATTCAATGATTTCACAGAGTTGCTCAAAAGGTGTTCTAGCTGAAACTATAAGTCCCGCTTTAATCAATTGATCCACGTAATGATTGTTAACTTCATAACGATGACGATGACGCTCATTCACTTCAGCTCCATAAATTTTATACGCTAAAGTACCTGATTCAATTGGACACTTCTGTGCGCCCAATCTCATCGTGCCTCCTAAATCTGAGGAATCATCTCTTTTTTCAATCCTACCCTCGGATGATTTCCATTCAGTGATTAACCCAATTACTTGGTACTGAGCATCTTGATCAAATTCAGAGCTGTTTGCATTTTTAAGCAGTGCTTTATGTCTTGCAAATTCAACAACAGCTAATTGCATACCTAAGCAAATACCTAAGTAGGGAATTTTATTTTCACGTGCAAATTGAATCGCTTTAATTTTTCCTTCTGTACCTCGTTTCCCAAAACCACCAGGGACCAAAATAGCATCCATAGCTGCTAATGATTTAGTACCACTTTTTTCAATTTCTTCTGAATCAAGATAATGAATTTTTATTTTTGATGATGTATGTATTCCAGCGTGAATCAATGCTTCTGTGAGAGATTTGTAAGACTCAGTCAAATCTACATATTTACCTACGAATGCGATATCAATATGATGTTTTGTATGTTTTAATGCGTCGGTAATTTTGTCCCAGCTTAAAAGATCTGCGGGTTTCGCCAAAATATTTAATTTATGGCAAACAATGTCATCAATCATTTGTTGATGAAGTAAGCTTGGTATTTTATAAATAGAATCTGAATCAACAGCTGAAATAACTGCTTCAGGTGAAACATTTGTAAATAAGGCTATTTTCTTTCTTTCATCATCTGGAATAGCACGATCAGCTCTACAAATTAAAATATCTGGCTGAATACCAATCTCTCTTAATTCTTTAACGGAGTGTTGTGTTGGTTTTGTTTTTAATTCACCTGCTGTTGAAATAAAAGGAAGCAAGGTGAGGTGAATATAACAAGCATTTTCACGGCCTTCTTCAAATCCAATTTGACGAATTGCTTCTAGAAAAGGAAGTGACTCGATATCGCCTACTGTTCCGCCGACTTCTACGATCGCAACATCAGCGGCATTTGCGCCATTCTTTATATGTAATTTAATTTCATCTGTAATATGAGGAATGACTTGAACGGTCTTACCTAGATATTCACCACGACGCTCTTTCCGAATAACACTGTCGTAAATCTGACCCGTCGTAAAATTATTTTTCTTTCCCATGCGCGCCGAAATAAAACGCTCGTAATGGCCAAGATCAAGATCGGTTTCTGCACCATCATCAGTCACAAAGACTTCGCCGTGCTGAAAAGGACTCATCGTGCCTGGATCAACATTAATATACGGATCGAGTTTTAACATCGTCACTTTAATGCCCCGTGACTCTAAGATAGCCCCGAGACTAGCAGCTGCGATACCTTTACCCAAGGAAGAGACGACACCGCCAGTAACAAACACATATTTGGTCATGGAAAGGCTTTTAAATAATTGCTGACGGGAGTCTATTTTACTTTAAAGCTATGTGTCTCACAATTGAAGTTTGATGTTTATCACAGAGGGAAAGGGATTTCAAAGGTTTTTATCTACATTAATTAGAAAAAGGTATTTCTTCTAATGGATAAAGTTATCCACTGTCAATCCGTTTTAATAAAAAAATATCTCCACAAAATCTGTGGATAACTTTGTGGATAAAGATGACATAAATTTATAACTCTTGAATTTATAAGCATTTTTTTAAATCGCTTATTTTTTAAGCTAAATAAAAGTTATTTAAAATCAATGACTTAACTTATGTCCATAATTCTATTAGGATTTTTGGTTAAAGTTAATGTAAGTTCTTAGAAGATGTGCATAACTGCACTATTTTGGGGAGCGCATCGAGCGTATTTTGATGTGATATCTCAATCACTGAATCTAAATTCATATCTCGTAATTTGGCAAAAAAAGTTGCGATTTGATGTAACTCATGAGGTGCATTTCGGCTTCCATGACCTAACCATGATGGGGGAATGTCAGGCGCATCTGTTTCTAAGACAATAGACTCTATAGGTAATGTCTTTGCTAAGAATTGAATATGTGTGGCTCTTGAATAAGTCATAGCACCACCAAAGCCCAATTTAAATCCTAACTCGATAAAAGCTTCGGCTTGTTGCATGCTACCGTTAAAGGCGTGCGCAATACCACCCCTCACTGGATATCGTCTTAAATTTTTAAGTACATCATCAACCGCCTGCCTTACATGCATGATGACGGGCAAATCAAATGCGCTCGCTAATTTTAATTGCGCTACAAATATTTCTTCTTGAAGTAATTTGTTGTCTTTGATAACAAAGAAATCCAAACCAATCTCACCCACTGCGATAGGCTCATATATTTTTAAATAAGATTGCAATGTATCTAAATCATTGTCTTTCATATCGTTGATAAACATTGGATGAAAACCCAAGGCATAAAAACAATTGGGAAATTTCTTTCTAAGATTTATAACATCATCGAAACTTTTTCTATTCACCGCAGGAACAATAATTTTTTCAATACCATGATCGAGCGCCTCTTTAACAATAATATCTTGCTCTTGATTAAACTCTAATGCATCTAGATGACAGTGGCTATCAATAAGCATTACGAATGATCACTTTAATTTGAATCGCATTCTTAAGTCTTGACCGACCCAGCGATGATCTATGAGTGTGGTGGTAATTTTGTTTTCTAAATTTTCATAAGCAGGCAATGTAAACATACCTTTAGCCTCTGAGCCTAAAATCACAGGCGCATAATAAATCATAAGCTCATCAATTAAATTAGCTTTTAAAAATGCGCCATTTAAACCTTCGCCTGCTTCAATCCATACTTCATTCATTTCCCGTTCAGCAAGTATTTTAATAAGCGCTGCTAAATCAACTTTGCCTCTATCATCTAATTGAATACATTCGACACCTAAAGCTTCTAATTGCGCTAATTTTTTTTGTTTGTCGTTGGCATAAACTATAAGTAAAGGTTTTTCATGCAGGATGTCAGCACCTAGTGGAATTTTTAATTCTGAATCTGCTACTACACGTAATGGTTGACGTGCATTTTCATAAAGCCTTACAGAAAGTTTTGGGTTATCAGATAACACAGTACCGATACCAGTCAAAATCGCGCAAGAAGAAGCCCGCCAGTATTGAACGTCTGCCCTTGCAGCTTCACCTGTAATCCATTGACTCTTACCATTATGAAGTGCAGTTTTTCCATCTATTGATACTGCAAGCTTTGCTCTGACATAAGGTAATTTTTTTGTCATGCGACAAATAAAACCTATATTTAATTGTTGTGCTTGTGCTTCCATCACACCTACTTCAACATCAATATGAGCTTCTTTTAATTTTTGAATACCTTGACCTGACACTAAAGGATTTGGATCTTGCATGGCAATAAATACTTTTTTAACTTTAGCTTTAATTAAAGCATTGACACATGGAGGCGTTCTACCGGTATGAGAACAGGGTTCTAATGTGACATATACATCGCTACCTTCTGATCTATTACCTGCTTCTTCTAATGCCATCACTTCAGCGTGTGATTCCCCCGCTTTCATATGATAACCCCGGCCTACAATCTCATTATTTTGAACGATGACACAACCAACTCTTGGATTAGGGGATGTTGTGAATAAAGCTTTTTCTGCAAGTCTCAAAGCTTCACTCATGAAAAATTGAGGTGAATATGAATTCATTTAATCAAGGTCACGCATAACATCATGGAAATCCTCAACATCTGAAAAACTTCTATAAACAGATGCGAAACGAATATAAGCCACCTTGTCCATTTTTTTTAATTCATGCATGACGTTTTCGCCTAATTCACGGGCACTAATTTCTTTCTCACCATACGCTAAAACTTTTTGAATAATACGCTCAATTGCTTGATCTATATATTCAACAGGTACAGGACGCTTATGAAGGGCACGGCTAAATGATTGGTGAAGTTTTTTTCGGCTAAAGTCTTCTCGTTTGCCATTTTGCTTCACAACTTGAGGAAATGTGAGTTCGACTGATTCATATGTAGTAAAACGTTTATCGCATTCTGAACATCGACGGCGACGGCGAATTGAATTACCGTCGTCGTTCACTCTTGAGTCAACAACTTGGGTATCATCAGTTCCGCAGAATGGGCATTTCACTTGATGTATTTAAATCTAAATTAAGATCCGTAGACAGGGAATTGAGCGGTTAAGGCAACAACCTTAGCTTTAGTTTCATTAATCACTTTTTCATCATGCGGATGATCAAGAATGTCAGCAATCATTTGTGCCACCATGTCCGCTTCTTTTTCTTTGAAGCCACGTGTCGTAATTGCGGGTGATCCGAGACGAATCCCTGATGCCACAAAGGGACTTTCCGGATCATTAGGAATTGAATTTTTATTCACTGTAATATGCGCTTGGCCTAAAAGAACATCCGCTACTTTTCCAGTTAATCCCTTAGGTCTTAAATCAACTAAAAACAAATGGGATTCGGTGCGACCAGAAATAATACGAACACCTCTTTTGCTTAATGACTCAGCCATGGTTTGAGCATTTTTAACGACTTGTGTTTGATACGCTTTAAATTCGGGTTTCGATGCTTCTAAGAAAGCAACAGCTTTTGCTGCGATTACATGCATTAAAGGTCCGCCTTGAATACCAGGGAATACGAAACTATTAATGCTTTTTTCGAATTCAGCTTTAGCCAAAATAATACCGCCACGAGGGCCTCTTAAAGTTTTATGTGTAGTTGATGTTACAAAATCTGCATAAGGCACTGGGCTAGGATAAACACCAGCTGCAATTAATCCTGAATAGTGCGCCATATCCACCATGAAATAAGCACCCACTTTTTTTGCAATCTGAGACATACGTTCCCAATCGAAACGCAAAGCGTAGGCTGAAGCACCACCAATAATCAGTTTCGGTTTTGATTCGATCGCGAGCTTTTCCATTTCATCGTAATCCATCTCTTCATTTGCATTGAGTCCATAAGGCACAATGTTAAAGAGTTTGCCCGATAGATTTGCAGGGGAACCATGGGTTAAATGACCGCCATGTCCTAGGTTCATACCCATGATCGTATCGCCAGGTTTAAGTATTGAAAAATAGACAGCTTGATTCGCTTGGCTACCTGAGTGTGGCTGGACATTCACGTATTCAGCACCATATAATTTCTTTAGGCGATCAATTGCAATTTGTTCAACGTTATCTACAAATTCGCAACCGCCATAAAACCGTTTGCCGATATAGCCTTCTGCATATTTATTTGTAAGTTGAGAGCCTTGGGCTTCCATCACCGCTGGGCTTGTGTAGTTTTCAGATGCTATAAGCTCGATATGGTCTTCTTGTCGCTTCACTTCTTGAGTGACTTGAAGTGCAATTTCTGGATCCACAATACTTAATTTTTGAGCTTTGCTAAACATGTCTTTATTTTCGCTATGTATTTAAAATGATTAGAGATTTTTGTCTCAGAAAAGTCGCTATTTTATCATGGGTCTGACCTATCTTTCTTAATGAAGTTCTATCTTAGATAAAATCTAAAAGTTATAATCCTTGTGACTATATTGAAGAGAAAGGTTTATATGCATTGGACTGATAGCCAAAGGATTGCTGAAGCTTTGTACGACAAACATCCTGATATAGACCCTAAGACGATTCGATTTACTGACTTATACCAGTGGATTTTAGACCTTGAAGGCTTTGAAGATGACCCTAATAAATGTGGGGAAAAAATTCTAGAAGCCATTCAGCTCGCATGGATCGAAGAGTCCGAATAAATCATGGCATTACTTCCTAGAGAGATTTTTAAAGCCTACGACATCCGTGGCATTGTGGGCAAAACGCTCACGCCTGCATTTGTAGAAATTATAGGTCGCGCTATTGGAAGTGAAGCAATTGATCGTGGGCAAAAAGAGATCTGTATTGGCTTTGATGGCAGGCTTTCAGGGCCAGAATTATCTCAATCACTCATCGAAGGCATACTTAAAACAGGTATTAACGTCATTAATTTAGGTATGGTCACAACGCCAATGGTTTATTTTTCTACATTCTTTCTTAAAACCCAATCAGGTGTGATGGTCACAGGAAGTCATAATCCCCCCGACTACAATGGTTTAAAGATGGTTTTAGGTGATGATACCTTATCAACCGAAGCAATACAGAAACTTTATACCCGTATAGAAGACGAAAACTTTCATGAAGGTCAGGGGATTGAAAAAAAATATGGCATTGCGAATGACTATATTGAAGCAATCAAAAATCATATTCATTTAAAACGTCCCATGAAAATTGTCATCGATTGTGGCAATGGTGTCGCAGGGGCTTATACTCGAAAAATTTATGAAAGTATTGGTTGCTCTGTCGAAGAATTATTCTGTGATGTGGATGGCACATTTCCGAATCATCATCCTGATCCCTCTGAACCTAATAACTTAAATGACTTGATTACATATCTTAAAAAAAGTGATGTTGAATTAGGGTTAGCATTTGATGGTGATGCCGACCGTTTAGGTGTGGTGACAAAAGATGGACAAATCATTTATCCAGATCGACAGCTTTTACTATTTGCTGAAGATGTCTTAAGTCGTAATCCAAATGCCACAATCATCTTTGATGTGAAATCAACACGGAATTTATTTCAATGGATTAAAGACAAAGGGGGTATACCTTTAATGTGGAAAACAGGGCACTCTCTTATCAAAGCTAAGATGAAAGAAGAAAATGCGGCACTTGCTGGCGAAATGAGTGGGCATATATTTTTTAAAGATCGTTGGTATGGTTTTGATGATGGTATTTATGCGGGTGTCAGACTCCTAGAAATTTTAAGTCGCGTCGATAATCCGTCTGAAGTTTTAAATAACTTACCTTATAGCATTAGCACACCAGAACTTCAAATTAGAATGAAAGAAGGCGAGCCTCATGCTTTAATTAAAAAATTACAAACGGAAGCACAATTCGATAATGCTCTTGAAATTATTAAAGTTGATGGGTTGCGCGTTGAATATCAAGATGGCTTCGGATTAATGCGCGCATCAAATACAACACCGGTCATTGTTTTAAGATTTGAAGCTGAAAATAAAATTGCGCTAAAAAGAATTCAAAACTCTTTTAGAAATATTTTATCTAAAACAAGTCCTGAATCTCATTTACCCTTCTAAATATTTAAATAAGCAATAATTTAAAGCTGGCGATCACTAACACTAAAGCTAATGCTTTTTTTATAGTGTTAGCTGTATAAAACTTTATTCCGAGTGTAGTGCCAATAAGTGCACCAATCAGAGTAGCGCCTATGAATAAAGGGAGTTCTGTAGGTAAATTTTGAACGGAAGAGTAATTTCCAAGTAAACCGAAGCTCGAATTAATAAGAATAAAAAGTGCAGTGATGCCTGAAGTTGTCTTGGTTGAGCTCCACCCTAAAAATAAGATCAGTGGTGATAAAAATATACCCCCGCCTGTTCCAGTTAAACCCGCTAGAAAACCTATACACGAACCAATCAAAACGGCTAGGAAAAATGGAGGTTTTTTAAGATTTTTATCAATCTTTTTTGAAAGATTGGTTACAAGACTAACGGCAGATATGAGAAGAATCATACCGACAATAGATTTATAGATATGACTCGGCGCATTGATATATCCCCCTAAAAATGAAAAAGGGATGGCACCTAGTGCAATTGGAAACAAAACTTTTACATCAAAAAAACCTTTTCGTATGAAACGCCAGCTCGTAAATGAAGCAATAAAAATATTTAAAACTAATGCAGTTGGCTTAATGACAGAACTGGGAATATTAAAAAGCGTCATAATGGCAATATAAATTGAAGCACCGGCATGCCCCACCGATGTGTACAAGATTGCGCCAAATAATAAACATAAACTGATAGCAACATCGATTAATTCAAAATACATAATTATCCTTAAATGCACTTATTTATGTTTTAACTAATTGATTATAAAGCTTTTCATAGAATGACCAAAGGAAAATGTTCAGCTGTTTAAGGCAATCTTTATTAGAAAATTGCTTTAAAAGGATGCATCAATTTGCTAGAAATAAACCCACTCTCAAAACCTACCAAAAATATTTCGCCATAGTGAAATTTCTTTCATAAAATCACTTTTTTTTGAACTTTTTTTTGAAATAAACGCCAAAGACGTTTTTAATTTTTAGAGACTCTTTATGAAAGCTTTTATTACACTATTTACTTGGCTTAGTTGTATTACAATGGCACTTGCTAATCAAGATATCAACATTCAAAAACTTAAACTCCAGAAGGATTTTATTACCAATATAAACCAATGTAGTAATCCTACTCAATTAGATCACTTCATTCAAAATGCGCTTGATAATGTAAACAATTATGAAAAAAGAGCTCAGCATGCAGCATTACTAGAAGAGCTTATCAAATACAATCCTGCATGTTTCGTAGCAAGTGTTAAAAAATTAGACTCTAAAAGTTGTGAAAAAATTGAAGAGACGTATTTAAGCGAACCTTTTTTTTACCCCAGGGAAGACCTAAGAGCCTCTCTTTCAGCAACTTCAAACTTTAAAACGAGCTGTTTAGCGAGTTAATGATGAAAACGATTCTAAATATTTCAATACTTGCACTTCTATGTGCTTGCAATCTCTCATTTTCTAAAGACTTGGGTGACAAACTATTCACAGGAACTCAAACTGAAAAATATCAAAATGGAAATACTAAATATGAAGTGCACTATGTGAAAGGTAAAAAAGAAGGTTTAGAGACTTTTTGGTACAACAGTGGACTGAAATATATACAAACTAATTATAAAGATGATAAAGAGGATGGTGTGTGGAATCAATGGTATGAAAGTGGCCAACTTAAATTAGAAGCGCATTACAAAGATGGTAAGGAGCATGGTTTATTCACACAATGGTATGACAATGGTGCAAAAAGATCTGAAGCAACTTTTAAAGATGGCAAAAAAGAAGGGTATGAGACCTACTGGGAAAAGAACGGTGATCTCAAATCTAAAACCCTATACGAGGATGGTAAACCCTTAAAATAAAAATGCTACCAAGGTAGCATTTTTATTTGTCAGAAAAATTTTCTGATCTTAATTTCTCAATACGCTTATTTTCAAGGGTTCTTAAACCTATGAATGTAAAGAGTCCAATCGCAATCATGGCTAAAACAAAACAGCCATAAGCTAATTGCCAAGGAATACCACTCGTCATCATACTAAATTCAGACATACCTCCAATACCTGCAATAATATTTACTGGCATAAAGACGAGACTGATTATCGTCAATCTTTTCAAATCAATATTTTGATTTACATTAAGGAAACCAACTGTGGCATCCATTTGAAAGTTGATCTTATTAAATAAGAATGATGTATGGCCATCCAATGAATCAATGTCACGAAGAATTTCTTTGACATCTTCATGTTGACTCACGGATAAAAGTTTTGAACGCATCAAAAATGATAAAGCGTTTCTGGTATCCATCACATTGCGTCTTATCTTTCCGTTCAAGTCTTCTTCAATGGCAATATCAGAGAGAATCGTTGCAGCCTGGCTATTTGTCATATAAGACCTCACAACCTGCTTACCCACTTTTTCTAATCTTGAATAAACATCCTCAAGGGCATTTGCTGAATATTCAATATCCGCTGCATACAAATCTAGTAAGACATCTTTCGCTTGAGATACATAACCTGCTTCTGCGCGCGCTCTTAAACGTTGAAGTCTAAATACGGGCAATTCTTCATTTCTAACAGTAAATAATATCTTGTCTTTAAGAACGAATGCCACCGTGACGTTTTTGGATTCTTTTGTGCTATCTAATAAGAAATTGGAATGTAGATGAATCTCACCATTATCTTCAATGTAAAAGCGCGCACTCGTTTCCAAATCTGTAAGTTCATTAGGATTAGGAATATGTGCACCAAAAATTTCTCTAGCCCATTCGAGCTGCTCAATCTCAGGTGTGACAAGATCCACCCAAATAGGCCTAGCTTTCTCAAGATCCTTTCGGTTGTATATAGGTATTTGGCGTAAACGACCTTTAAATAAGTCGAACACTCGAATTACCGTAATTTGCTCTTTATTTGGAGCATCATCTGAAACAAGTTCCATACGAATGTCATCAGAAACTTCGAGAAGGACATCATCACGACGACTTATGTCAATATGATCCCATACAACCGCTCGCTCTTCCTCCATTAATGATTCTAAAATTTTGGCAATATCATTCACTTCGAGCTTTTTAAAGAACTTTTCTAATTCGGTTGAATTTTGTTTTTGAATATGAGATTCAATAATATCTTTTCGAGACATCTCCTGTCTTTGAAAGGGGTTCTCAACCAGATTTTGCTTTATAAGTATGTTTTTGATGCTGGATAATTGCTTATCAATGTTATTTTTTTTTGACATGATAATTGCCTCGAATTCAGATTAAGCTTAAGATTTTCGGCAATTGTAAAGTAATAGCTATCAAATTGAAACCTTGGTTATCAATAAAAATAGATTACTTATTCATACCCCTAATAAAATGGCATTTGATTAAGTATCAGTGCATCTAGATTAATTCACAACAGAGCCTATAGCCTACCATTTTTAACGGTGATTCATAAATCATCAGTAAGTAATAATGGGTAAGCAGCGTGCAGATAAAAAGAATGATAGGTCTTTAATTAACCCTGATAGGCATAACCTCAGTCTTCTGATTTTTTGAGTTTTATCATTGATTATATTTTTTATAATTTTTCTTATAGCGATAAAAGAGCAAAATCGATAGAAATAAAATATTAGGGTACCAAATATACCAGTGTGTCCATGGAATTCCATCCATTGTGTAATCTGATAATGGCCAAAAAATTGGGGTTGCAAAGAAAGCTTTCGAGTGAAAAGGAAAATCGAGCATGATATGAAATGGCCAAGCCAGCATCGCTATGGCAAATGCTCTGTTAAAACGATAAACAGTATAAATGATTGGTAAACAAATAATAAAACTATGACTAATTGAGTAGGCTAGAAAAATCCAAGTCGGTAGTGAAACTAATACAGGTTTTGCAAAATGCCATTGCCCCGTCATGAGATTTATAAACATCAATAATCCAAACGAAACAAGATCTGGCATAGCACCGAAAAAAATAGCTAACCAAGGATATCGCTTGTATCCAAATAGACCATAACCCCATAGAGCATGACTAAAAGTATCCATAAAATAAGTATAGGGTCTTTAGTAAAAAAATTGAATTTTTAATAAGGGCTAGGCTCTATAAAATAGGCAATAAGCTGAAATATTGCTCGAAAGGCTCCAAATTCACCCTGAATGGTTTGGGGCCTTTCTTTTTTTCAATTGAGTTTAGAAGATATGATAAAGATTTTATTTGATAATCAATGTAATGTTTGCAAAAAAGAAATTCGATATTACAAATCCATTGCCCCTACTGGCATTTTTTTGTGGTGCAATCTTCACACGAATCAAAAGCTTCTCAACAAATATCACATTACATATAAAGATGCTCTCTTAAGCCTTCACGCTATCGATGACAAAGAAATGCTGCATAAAGGGGTTGACGCATTTTGTCTTATTTGGAGACATTTGAGAGGATGGAGTTTATTAGGGCTCATTATTAGACTTCCTATCATCTACCCTCTCAGCAAAATAGCTTATCAATATTTTGCAATATGGCGTTTTAACAGACTCAATTACTGTCGAGTAAATTAAATGGCATTGATTATTGGAGTTGATGGGTGTAAGTCCGGTTGGTTTTCAATATGGGAGAATCAAAGTGGAAGTATTCAATCGTCTATTTTTAGAAATCTAAATGATTTAAAAAATTTCTTTAAAGACGAGAATCATGTCATTATTGGTATTGATATGCCAGTGGTATTATCTGACGTAATACCAAGACAAGCTGATCAATTAGCCAGAAAATTACTTAGCAAAAAAGCCTCTTCGGTATTTACAGCCCCCACCCCTGAAATGTTAGAACAGCCCAATTATGAAAAGGCTGCTTTTGTCTCAAAAAGACTTTTTGGCAAATCAATGTCACTTCAATCATGGTATTTATTTCCTAAGATCAAAGATGTGCAAACAATGATTCACCATGAAAATATGAATATTTATGAAATACATCCTGAGTTAAGCTTTAGAGCAATGAACAATGAAAAGGTCATTTTGGAAAGTAAAAAGACTTATGGGGGTTTTAATATTAGAAATTCTTTATTGGCTATACACTTCCAGCACTTTAATTTTGAGGAAGTCAGGCTGCAATACGCAAAAAAAGATGTCATGGATGATGATATTTTAGACGCACTTGCTGTCTTATGGAGCGCAAAAAGGATACAATCTAACGAAGCATTTTTTCTACCACAAGCCCCTGAAAAACCAAATATGCAAATTGCTTACTGATGGCTTACTTCATAAAAATTTTTATCGCCACTTTAATTATTGTATTAGTGACAGAATTAAGTAAAAGAGATACTAAAATAGCAGCTCTTCTTTTAGCGCTGCCTGTTATCTCATTCACCGCTTTCACCATGATTTGGTTTGAAAGTAAGGATACAGAAAAGATTGCTAAATTAGCCAATGAAAATTTTATCTATGTATTGCCAGTGATGCCTGTATTACCGATATTTAGTTGGTTATTAAAAAATCAATATGGCTATTTTACTTCCATGATAGTGGCTATAATTATTATGACAATCTTTTTTTATTTGCTTCAAAAAATACTATAAATTTTAAGGTATAAATATAAAAAAAATTTGTTATGATTTACGGAAATGACTTTACATTTTCAGATAAATTTATTATTTTTTTTTGATTGGTCAATCATTTATCTCTTGTTAAATCCTTTAATACTCGTAATTAAATTTTAGAATATAAACACGCTAACCCACTTTTGGAAAGATATAAAAAAATAGATTATTTTTTTATTATGTTCTTTATATGAAAACTCTAAGACTTATTCTCGGTGATCAGCTCAATCCAAATCATTCGTGGTTCAAAAAAACAGATAATGAAATATATTACGTATTAATGGAAGTTAAACAGGAAACAGACTACGTTCTTCATCATGCACAAAAAATTCTAGGCATATTTGCTGCCATGAGAGATTTCAAAGTGTTTCTCACAAAACATAATCATCAAGTCATTTATATAAAAATAAATGATAAAGCAAATCAACACTCTTTTAAATCTAATCTTACCGCTCTATTCAAAGCTCATAAAATCAAGAAATTTGAGTATCAAGAACCTGATGAAGCGAGATTAGATGAAGAATTGAAGAGTTTTTGTAGTCAAATAAATCTGCCATCTAAATGTGTCTCAACAGAACATTTTTTTACAAGTCGTCAGGAAGTGAAAGAAGTATTTGAGAACAAAAAACAATGGCTCATGGAATCCTTTTATCGCTATATGAGAAAAAAACATCAAATTTTGATGAAGGACGTAAATGAGCCAATAGGTTCAAAATGGAATTTTGATAATGAAAATAGAAAAGCATGGAATGGAACACCAAAAACCCTCAAAGATGCGCGACCAAAACACAATCATAGCGCTCTATGGAATGAAATTCTTAAAGCCAAGATACAAAGCTTTGGTAAACATAATGCATCTCAATTTCTTTGGCCATTAAATAGGCAGGAAGCTTTAAAACATTTTGATTTCTTTGTAAAAAACGTTTTGGTTCACTTTGGTGATTATCAAGATGCAATGCATAAGGATGAAACAAGAATGTTTCATTCCTTAATTTCATTTGCTTTGAATACAAAAATGTTATCGCCGCATGAAGTAATTAGAAAAGTTGAACGCTCATATCACGATAATCAAATATCTATTAATACCGCTGAAGGTTTTATCAGACAAATATTAGGCTGGAGAGAGTACATAAGAGGCTATTACTGGGCAAATATATCATCGCTAAATAATGAAAATTATTTTAACCATCAATTACCAGTGCCGAGTTGGTTTTGGAATGGTCAAACTCAAATGAACTGTCTTCAATATTCCATTAGTCAATCTTTAAATGAAGCTTACTCTCACCATATTCAAAGACTTATGGTGATTGGCAATTTTTCACTCCTTGCAGGTATTCATCCACAAGAATTGCACCATTGGTATCTTGGAATACATATTGATGCTTTCGAGTGGGTAGAAATGCCAAATACTATTGGTATGAGTCAATTTGCTGATGGTGGAAAATTAGCGAGTAAACCTTATGTCTCCACTGCTAATTATATAAACAAAATGAGTAACTATTGCGAGGGTTGCCATTACTCAAAAAATGAAAAAATTGGTGAAAAGGCTTGCCCATTTAATAGTCTTTATTGGAATTTCTTTTCAGTAAATGCCACAAAACTTGCTAAGAACCCTAGATTAGGCATTGTCTACAAACAACTTCGAGACATGAATCCAGATTTGTTAAAGAATGTGCTATCTCAAGCGCATCGATATATTCAATCTATTGAAACCCTTTAATGCACTGTGACTGTGAACAATTATGATTTGCTTTGATAAGTCATATTAATTTTTTTGACGCCTGCAACGTTCAGAACAAAATTTCACTTCATCCCAAACAAATTTCCATTTTTTTCTCCAAGCAAATGGTTTCTGGCAGACAACACAAATCTTAGTAGCTAATTGTGCTTTTTTTATCATTCTCATAAAAAAAACTAATGGCTTATTTTATATTGTGTAGGGCAATAGGCACGCTTAATCTCAGGAGATCTAAGCTTAAGATGTTTGACTGATTTTTCCTTGACGCGTTTTCTCCAAAGCCTATAAGAAGAAGGTCTTAGATTTTTTTGCATAACTCTCATGAGAGAGGACTCATCTAGATGAAAATTTTTTAAGATTGCCTCAAAAGGTGTTCTATCCTCCCATGCCATTTCAATGAGGCGAGAAAGGTCAGCCTCACTTAATGATAATTTTTTTACGCTCATGATCCTGCGCAAAAAAGGTATTTAACAAAGGCGGCAATACCTAAACTATAGAATGCAGTACCAAGCGCACATCTCAATGCCATATGCCAGTTGTAGGGGCAATTTTTTTCTTGCTTCACTTTCTTTGCCATGATCAATCCTAGTTGTAATTTAAAATTTTATAGAGTAAATATAAAAAATAGAGTTCACTTAATTCAATATAAAAATTTTGCTTTTTTTTAAAATTTAAAATTCACCACGAAGACCTATCATAAGAGATCGACGCCCCATGGGTGCTATATCTTTTAAAAAGCCTGAATGCTCGCGAATTTCCTCATCTAATAAATTATTACCCCTTGCAAATGCCTCTAAATTATATTGGGTCGGTAACTTATAGGTCGCCATCATACTGAC